>Ga0233425_10000265_pt1 | contig 139080 bp, 144 predicted proteins | sample Watercolumn_Towu_2_FD_181712 | JGI IMG/M metagenome (GOLD analysis project Ga0233425, IMG submission 181712) | Freshwater microbial communities from Lake Towuti, South Sulawesi, Indonesia - Watercolumn_Towuti2014_140_MG | ecosystem: Environmental > Aquatic > Freshwater > Lake | place...
CGGTGGTGCGCTTGAACTCCGGGCTAAAGACACGTCGCCCGTCCGCCTTCCGTGGGTACTCGCCCATGGCTCCCCCCGTCGAATCTTACGTCCCCAGGGTGAGCAGTCGAAACGGGGAGCATTGCAAAAACGTCGGGCGGGCGCCGACGAAGCTACGTCGAAGCCAACCCGCCGCACCTCCTGTCCGGAGCGTTGCAGTGTGGTGTGTGCGGAAGCACGATCGGCCAGGTGAGCGGCAAAGGGAGCGGCTACTACGGCTGTTGCGCCGCTGTCCGCGGTGCCTGCGGCAACAAGCTGCTCGTATCTCGGCGCATCACCGAGAAGGCGGTCTTAGCGGCGATCAAGGCCCGGCTTGGCGACCCTGCGTCAATTCACTACGTCCTGCAGCGGGTGGAAGCGGAGGTCGCACGCCTACACGCCCATCTCCCTGAAGAGATCCAGCTGAAGCGGGCAGCGCTCACGTCTGAGGAGCGTCGCATCGCGAACTACATCGACTTCATCGGTGACGGAAAGGGCACCCGCGCCCTCGGCGAAGCCCTGGGTGAAGCCGAGCAGAAGGTCGCGGCGCTACGCGCGGAGTTGCAGGCGTATGAAACGTCCGCCCGCTCGCTGTTCGAGGCGCCGCCGGTGGAGTGGGTCGCGGAACGGCTTGCCGCCCTCCAGGCACTCCTCGAAGCTGAGCCGACCAAGTCGGCACTGATTCTCCGGCGGGTGCTGGGTCCGGTACGGGTCGTTCCCGTGGTTCCCGAGGTGGGCCGGCCGTACTACCAAGCCGAAACCGCCCTGCAGGTCCTCGAGCTCATCGAGGCCCCGGAGGGCGGTTCGAATTGGTTAAGTTGGTGGAGGCGGTGGGAATTGAACCCACGTCCGAAGACCCTCAGCCGCAGGCGTCTACGCCGATAGCCGGATTACTTTACTGCTCTCTCGCCCCTCGATCGTCCATCCGGCAGGAGGACCTCGGGGCCAGCCTCAAAGTTCTCGCTCGTCCCCTGAGACAAGGTTTCGAGCCAGCCAGCGGAATATGACACCGGTTCCCACGCCCCGCTGACGCGACGTGGCCGATGCTAGCGGTTGTTAGGCCGCCAGGGCTAGCTGAGTGTCGGCAGCTATACCGTGCCCACTTATTAACGAGGGGTGAGCAACCTCGAGACGCAGCCTGGACCTCACTGATCCCCGTCGAAGCCTGTCGCCCCCATTTGCAATTGGGGGGACACGAGACGCTCCCCCCAAGCCCCTCTCCGCGACGGCGCGCTCACCATGAGCCACGCCTCGTTTCGCGCACCGCCTTCTCCATTTCCCTGCGGGTTTCCCGCTCGCGGAGGGCGGAACGCTTGTCGTGGAGCTTCTTGCCGCGCGCGAGCCCGATCTCGAGCTTCGCGCGCCCACCCTTGAAGTATAGACGCAGCGGGATGAGGGTCAACCCGCGCTCCGCCACTTTGCCCGTCAGGCGAGAGATTTCGCGGCGATGCAGGAGCAGCTTCCGGTCGCGTTCGGGGTCGTGATTGGCGTCGGTGCCGTGGCTGTACGGGTTGATGTGGCAGCCGACGAGCCACGCTTCGTTGTTCCGGATGGTCGCGAACGCGTCCTTGAAGGTCACGTGCGAGCCCCGCAGCGACTTCACCTCGGTCCCGCGCAGCACGAGGCCGGCCTCGACCGTTTCGAGGATCTCGTAGTCGTGACGGGCGCGGCGATTGGTGGCGATCGTGTGATCACCATCCCCTTGACTGACCATGTCTCAAGGGTATTATGAGCCCCGCCCTCCGAGCCGAAGTGGCGGAATTGGCAGACGCGCATGATTCAGGGTCATGTGCCCGCAAGGGTGTGGGGGTTCGAGTCCCCCCTTCGGCACCAGGCTCTCCCGCAGCCCCACTGAGCTAGGACCTTCGCCCGATCCTCCTCCTGCTGCATCGCGTGTACGGTCGTTGCTCGAAGCAGGCAGTGCACTTTCAGAGGGACGTCGTTGCGATGATGCGTCGCTGGGGACTGCTGGGAGTCATCGCGCTTCTAGTCGTCGGCTGACCATTCCGCAGAGCGGTGAGTGGAAGTTCTATGGACCACCCGGGCCTCCGGGACCTGCCGGCCCTCCTGGTCCTCCGGGACCCGCCGGCCCTCCCGGTCCTCCAGGCAGTCCCGGTGGCCCCGGCGCACAAGGTCCTGCCGGCGCCGCAGGCGCGCAGGGACCGGCCGGCGCGGCCGGAGCGGCGGCTCCGCGCTCGTTCACGGACATCCTGTTCGACTTCAACAAGGCGGACATTCGCCAGAGCGAGGCGAGCAAGATCAGCGACCTCGTGAACTACCTGAAGCAGAATCCTGCGATCGGTGTTCGCATCGAGGGTCACGCCGATCCGCGTGGCAGCGACGACTACAACAAAGAGCTCAGCGAGCGCCGCGTGAAGGCGGTGAGCGAGGCGCTGGTCCAGGCCGGCATCCCGGCGGGCCGGATCGCCACGGGCGCCTTCGGCGAGCAGAAGCCGAAGTGCCAGGAACAAAACGAAGCGTGCTGGCAGCGGGATCGCCGTGTCGCGGTGTTCGTCACCCCCACGAGCCCGTAACGGGGCGAAGGAGACGAGCATGCGAGACATCGCGCGAGTGGTCGCGTTGGCGGTGCTGGTCGTGTTCGTTGCCGGGTGCAGCTCCTGGCCCGCCATCGGGTTCGTCGGTCCGAAGCTCTACTCGTACAAGGACGGCTACAAGGACGAGGAGGCCTACGAGAACGGTCTCGTCCCGACCGGTCTGCCTTGTAATTATCGGATGCCGTACATCCTCCCCGGCCTCGCCGGCCCTGGAGGTCCGCCCGGACCCGCCGGCCCCGGAGGAGGCGCGGGCCCCGCCGGACCTCCCGGTCCCGCCGGCCCAGCCGGGCCTCCCGGTCCTGCCGGTCCTCCTGGTCCTCGAGGTCCCGCCGGACCTCCCGGCGCCGCCGGGCCGCGAAGCGATCTCCGTCACGCACCGGTGATGTGGACCGCGATCGAGCGGGTGCACTTCGAGGAAGGGCGCTCCGCGATCCAGCCGCGGTGCGCGCAGAAGATCGCGAAGCTGGCGGAATGGCTGCGAGTCGATCGCACCGTCGTGGTGGCCCTCGACGGTCATCGCGACGACGCGACGGCGAACGACAACGATCCGCAGCTCGCCGTGGACCGCGCCCGCGCGGTTCGCGACGCGCTGATCGCCGCCGGCGTGGCGCCGGAGCGAATCGTCGTCGGTGATTTCGGCACCGCACCGCTGGTGTGCGCCAACCGTGAGAACTGTCTGGCGCTCAGCCGCCGCGTGGACGTGCTGGCGACGAGGTACTGAGACCGCTCGGAGTGGGGCTCGTCACCGCGCGACACGCGGTGGCGAGCCTCCATCGCAGAGCGCCGCCGGCGCGGCCGGCTCGGCCGGCGTGAGCAGCTCGATCATCTATACTCGGCGCGGTCCCGATGAAGTCCCGGCTCGTCTCTCTCCTGCGCTGTCCCGCGTGTCGTGGAGCCTTGCGACTCGACGAGCCCGGCGCCGCGAAGCGCGAGATCATCTCCGGCTCTCTCGAGTGTGTCGCATGCGGCAAGCGCTACGCCGTCGAGGGCGGCGTTCCGCGACTCCTCACCGCCTCCGCGCGGGAGATCGAGCGGCGCTGGACCGCGTCGCGGTTCGGTTATCTCTGGTCGCAGTCGCCGGCCGGGACGCCGGCGACGACGGAGTCGTATCACTTCGAGAAGCTCGAGGCCGCGGTCGCGCTGCCGCCGGCGCGCGGCACGATCCTCGACGCGGGCTGCGGCGAAGGCAGGGACCTTGCGAACGTCGCCCGCCGCACGGGCGTCGAGGTGATCGGCGTCGAGCTGAGCGACGGCGGCGTCGTCACCTCGTACGCGCGCACGCACGATCTTCCGAACGCTCACGTCGTCCAGGGCGACCTGCGCGCGATCCCGCTCGCCGACGAAAGCTTCGATCTCGTCTACTCCTATGGCGTGGTGCATCACCTGACGCCTCCGCAGGCCGCGATCCGCGAGATGGCGCGCGTCGCGCGCCGCGGCGCGACCGTCGTCATCTACGTCTACGAAGACTTCACGACGCGCGCGCTCGCCATGCGCGCGGGCCTGCGCACGGTGAACAGCGTGCGCGGGATGACGACGCGGTTGCCGCCGCGCCTGCTCCTCCGGCTCTGCCAGCTCGCGTCGCCGCTCGTGTACGCGACGTTCACCGTGCCGCACCTCGCGCTGCGCCGTGTGCCGGGTCTTCGTTCCGTGGCGGGCGCGCTTCCCTTCCGGCACGGCAAGGGGCCGTTCTCGCTCGGCGGCGATCTCTATGATCGCTTCTCGGCGCCGGTCGAGCTCCGCTTCAGCCGCGAGGGAACCGCTGACCTGCTCAGGCAGGCCGGGCTCGTGGACGTCCGCACGGGATACGAGCGTGGATGGGTCGCCGCCGGCGTGAAGCCGGAGGCCTAGCTAGCGGAGCTCGCTCAGCGCGACTTCGCGGCGCAGGCGTCCCGACTGCGCGGCCGCCTCGACGATCTCCATCGCGTGCACGCCGTCCTCCGCCGTGACGTGGTTCGGTCCGCGCCCGGCGCACGCGTCGACGAAAGCGGACAGCTCCACACGGAGCGGCTCGCCGCCGGTCGCCGCCACGTTCTCGACGTCGCCGCCGATCGCGTCCCACGCGCCACCCCGGCGCACGTGCTCGCCGGCATGAAAGGCGACGGCCCCGGTGCCGTAATCGGCGACGAGGGTGCCGCGCTCTCCGACGATCACGCACTGACGATGCGTGCCCGGGACGAAGTAGTCGGCTTCCACGATCGCGGGGATGTCGCCGTAACGTACGACCGTGATCGAGAGATCGTCGAGGCCGCGCCCGAGGTGATCGCGCTGGAACGCGCTCGCGGAATCCGCGCGCCGTCCGAGCAGGTGGGCGAAGAGGTCGAAGTAGTGGATCGCGTCCGTCTGCGTCACTCCGACGTCGGTGCGCGGACGCTTGAAGCCGGCGAAGCGGCCGGTGACGAAGCGCACGCCGCCGAGCCGGCCCGACGCGAGCTGGTCGCGCAGCGCCGCGGTCACCGGATGAAAGCGGAAGATGTGACCGACCTGCAGCACGCGCCCGCCCTCCGACGCCCGCGCCGCGAGGTGCCGGCACTCCGTCGTCGTCATCGCGAGCGGCTTCTCGACGAAGCAGTGGCGCCCGACCTTCAGGCACGCCTCGGCGATCGACGTATGGCTGTCCGCGGGCGTGACGATGTCGACGGCGTCGACCGAATCGAGCGCCTCGTGGAAATCGACGAACGCGCGCGCGGAATCGACGCCGCGCTCCACGGCCCAGGCGCGACGCTCGGATGATACGTCCGCCACCGCCACCTCGAGGCCGAGCTCGCGGAGCACGCGCAGGTGCTTCTCGCCCCAGCGCCCGAGCCCGATGAGGAGGACGCGCACGGCGCTCAGTCGCGGACGGGGTCGCCGCCGAGATCCTCGGCGACTTCGTAGCGCAGCATGCGGGACTTCATCCAGCGCACCACGAGCAGGTCGGCGGACGCGACGAACGCGCGGTTGAGCACGCCGTACTTCGAGCTGCCGAACCGCCGCGGCCGGTGGTTCACCGGAATCTCGACCACCCGGTAGCCGCGCATGCGGAGGAGGGTCGGCACGAAGCGATGGAATCCGCGGTAGAGCACCAGGCCGCGCAGGCACTCGCGCCGGAACGCGCGGAACGTGCAGCCGCTGTCCTGGATCGTGTCGTCGCTGACGCGGTTGCGGATGCGATTCGCCACGCGCGACGAGATGCGGCGCACGATCGAGTCGCCATCGCCGCGCTTCACGCGCCAGCCTGTCACGGCATCGCAGCGCTCGAGCTCGAGCAGCATGCGGGGAATGTCGTGCGGATCGTTCTGCAGGTCGGCATCCATCACGACGACCCACCGGCCGAGCGAGGCCTTGAAGCCGGCATCGGTGGCCGCGGTCTCGCCGGCGTTCTCCTTCAGGCGGACGAGCCGGACCCGCGCGTCGGCCTCGGAGAATCCGCGCACGAGCTCGGCGCTGCGATCGCGGCTGCCGTCGTCGACGAAGATGATCTCGTAGCGGAGCCCGAGCGGGTCCAGCACGTCGCGCAGCTCGGGCCACAGGATCGGCAGGTTCTCCTCCTCGTTGTAGACGGGGAGGACGACGGACAGATCAAGCATCACGCGCACCGGGAAGTCGTGGATGAGTGCCCCGCCATTCGGGAACGAGCGTCTGCGGTAATCCGAGACGATCGAGGATCCGCGCCACGGTCGCGTTGACGACGTCGTCGAGATCCTTCGGACGGTTGTAGAACGCCGGCATCGGCGGCATGATCACCGCGCCCATCTCGGCGAGCGTGGCGAGACACCGGAGGTGCCCGAGATGCAGGGGCGTCTCGCGCACCACGAGGATCAGCGGACGGCCTTCCTTCAGCGTGACGTCCGCCGCGCGCGCGATGAGCGTATCGGTGTGACACGAGGCGATCGCGCCGGCGGTCTTGATCGAGCACGGCGCGATCACCATGCCGGCCGTCCGGAACGAGCCCGACGCGATCGAGGCGCCGATGTCGCGATTGTCGTGGCGCTGCGAGGCGAGCGCCTCGACGTCGGCGACGCTCCAGTCGGTCTCCTCGACGATCGTGCGCTTGGCGGCCGCGGACAGGACGGCGTGGCTTTCCACCTTGCCTTCGTCACGAAACAGCTCGAGCAGCCGGATGCCGTAGATCGCGCCGGTGGCGCCCGTGATCCCGATCACGAGCCGCGTCACAGCCGGAACCTGCGCTTGAACACTTCCTCCCGCGTCTTCTGATACAGCACTTCCCACTCGCGGCTGCCTTCCGGCATGCTGCGCGAGTACGACGCGAGGATCTTGCGCACTTCGCCGTCGATGGATTCCTCGAGCTTCGATTCCTCGGTGAGCGCGCGCAGGATCTCCGAACGCAGGTCCTCGTGATTCTTCACCTGCACCGCGGGGCTGGCCTCGAGCTCCTTCACGATGAGGTCCGTGAGATGGAAGATGCGCTCACGGCTCATGCGCATCAGAGGATGAACCCGCGCTCACGCGCCAGCTTCTCCTTCACCTTGCCGAGGAGCTGGCGATAGTCCGCCGCGGAATCCTTGATGAGCTTCGCGTTGTCGAGGAGGAGCTTGCGCGCGTCGGCGTCGATGCGCTCCTCCGACGCGAGACTGTCGATCACGACGTGACGGATCGCGGCTTTCGCCGCCGCTTCGTCCTTGACGTCGACGACCTTGCGCGTCGCCAGGCGCTTGACGATCGCGCTCGCCATACGTTCTGCGATCTCGTCGTGTCTGGGCACCCGCCCAGACTACCCGCGCACGACGCGCAGTGTCAACGATGCGGGGCGGCGCACGGCAGCGTAAATGAGACCTTCGTGCCACGCCCGATTTCGCTCGCGACCTCGATCTCGCCGCCATGCGCTTCGACGAGCGCTTTCACGACGGCCAGGCCGAGTCCCGTTCCCGGCGCGGTGCCGTCCGCGCCCGGCGCCCGGTAGTACGGCTCGAACACGTGCGGCAACGCCGCGGGCGCGATGCCTGGCCCGCGATCCGCGACGGAAAAGCGGACGTGCGCGGCGCCGTCGGATTCCGCGACCACGTAAACGGGCGCAACTGCCGGCGAGTACTTGAGCGCGTTGGTCACGAGATTCTTCAGAACCCGATCGACGGCATCGGGATCCGCGTCGACTTCGGGCAGCGAAGCCCCGCACTCGATCACGAGGCGCGAGCCCGCGTGACGGAAGAGCTCGGCGACCGCGGCGAGCGCGCGATCGGGACAGAGCGTGGTGCGACGCAGCGTCGGCGTGCCCCCCCGCTCGAGCCGTGAAAGATCGAGCAGATCGTCGACGAGACGGACCAGGCGCTGGGTCTCGCGGTGAACGATCGCCGCGAGCCGCTGGACCTCGGTCACGGCGAACCGGCGGGTCGAGAGGAGCTCGGTGAACCCGAGGAGGGCGGTGAGCGGCGTGCGCAGCTCATGCGACGCGATTGCGACGAATGTCGACTTCGCCCGGTCCATCTCTTGCAAGTGCCGCGTGGCCTCGGCGACCTTCGCGTCGAGCTCGTCGGCCGCGCGCCGCTGGCGCGCCGCCAGCCGCGCGTTCTCGAGCGCCAGGCCGATGTAGGCGCCGAGCGTCGCGAGCGCGGCGCGATCGGCCGCCGGGATCTCCTCCGCTTCGACGACGAGGACCCCGATGCGGCCCCCGCTTCCGATGAGCGGCACTGCGGCGACGCGACACGGGCGCACGCCGACGCGGCTGTCCGGAATGAAGCACGGCTTTCCGGTTGCCATGACGCCGGCGGCGACCGAACCCGCTTCCGCCGGCTCGCCCGTCACGGTCGCGCACGGGCCGTCACGCAGCACGAGCGCGGCGTCGCGAATCGGCAGGCGTATGAGGAGCAGCGCGCGCAGCCGGCGCAGGAGGATCTCGAGCGAATCATCGCGCGCGAGTAGCGTGTGTACCGCGAGCAGCAGCGCGAGGCGCTGCGATTGCCGGCGCGCCTGCGTACGGAGCAACCCGACGACACCGCCGGCGCCGAGGAGCAGCACCGTCGTCGTCAGCGATTCAGCGACATCCGCCGTGAGCCCGTGATGCTCGACGTCCGGCAACACGATCGGCGCGAAGAGCAGCACCACGCCGGTGCCGGTCACGAGCGCGCCGCGCAGCCCGAATGCGAGCGCACCGATCGCAAGAGGAACCGCGAAAAGGTGGCGCAGCGGCGACGCGGGATCGGCGTCGTCGAGCGCGAAGCCCGCGGTGACGCCGGCGAGCAGCAGCGCGATCAGCACCGGCACCGCCGAGACGCGCGTCACCCGCTCGCCAGCAGCCGATAGCACGCGAAGAAGATCGCGGCCGCGGCCAGCCCGGGAAGGAGCGAGGCCGACCAGCGGCACAAGACACCGTTGAGAATCGCGAGCATCGTCATGTAGACCGCGGCCCCCACGCGCAGCTCCGTGGTCGCGACGAAGGGATCGAAGCAGTAACGCACCGCCGCGGCGAGCGACGCGAGCGCGAGCGCGACGCCGAACGTCCACCGCCGCCAGAGATGATGGAGCAACGCCCCACGAAAGAAGAGCTCGGCGGACACGACGTTGGCGCCGACGTCGTACGCGAACGCCGGAAGGATCGCGTCGGCGTCGAAGCGGATCACGTAGCCAAGCGTGCGCGAGGCGCACGCCACGAGGTGGAGCGCCAGGGCGATTCCGCTCGCGGCGCCGATCGCCACCGGGCCCCACGGCCATGGCGCGCCGAGCTCGAGGCGCGCGAGCCGTCCCGCGATGGCCTCGCGCGCCAGCCACACCGGCACGGCGAGATACGCGAGAGCACCGAGGGCGTTCACACCGACGAGGGCACGCGCGAGAGCGAGGAGGACGATCGGTACGAGCGCCTCGCGCGTGGGCCGGCCGGCCCAGATCAGCGCGACGGCGATCAAGCCGCCGTGAATGGCCGCGACTCCGACCACGGCGGCCGGCTCGTGCGGGATGAGTCCGGACGCGGCGAGCGACGCGCCCAGCGCACACGCGGTGGCGACGCCGGCCGCATTGCTCCATCCCTCGCGCCATGGCAGCGCGGTGGCCGTGACAGGGTGACGCAGCGCCCACATCGCCGTCTCAGGCGTCCTGGCGCATCAGCTCGAGGAACGTCGCGACGATATCCCTGTCGAGCGTGGCGCCCGCTTCCGCCGCGAGCGTCGTCCGCGCCTCGCCGGGAGACATCGCACGCCGGTACGGCCGATCCGACGTCAGCGCGTCGTACACGTCCGTGACGGCGACGATGCGCGCGCCGACGGGGATCGCCTGGCCGCTGAGTCCATCAGGGTACCCGGTGCCATCCATCCGCTCGTGGTGATGGCGGATGACGACGGCGCCGGCGGTGAAGAACTCGAACGGCGCGACGATCTGCGCGCCGATCAGCGGATGACGGCGCATCAGCGCCCACTCGTACGCGTTGAGGGCGCCGGGCTTTCTCAAGACGCCTTCCGGGATGCCGATCTTGCCGATGTCGTGCAGAAGGCCGGCCCGGCCGACGATCTCGACGTCGGCCGGGGCCAGACCGAGCGCGACGGCGAGGCGGCGGCTCATGCTACCGACACGCTCCGAATGGCCGCGCGTGTAGACGTCCTTCGCTTCGAGCGCGTTCGCGAGGCCGAGCAGCGATTGATAGATGCCGCGCTGCAGCTGCTGATACAGCACGCGGACGTCTTCCGCGTAGCGCAGCGCCTGCTGGTACGCCGCGTTCAGACGGCGGTAGGCCGCGGCGAGATCGTCGCCGCACGTCGCTTCTAGCGGGGTTGCCATGCGATCGCTCCGGTGGCCAGCGAGTCGACGAGCGCGAGGAGACGGATCGGTGAGAATGGCTTCGTGAGGTATTCCGTCGCACCCGCTTCGAGGCCGCGCCGCACGTCTTCGGGACGTGTTGCCGCGGTGAGCATGACGATCGGCGTGCGCGCGAGCCGCCCGTCCGCGCGCAGGCGCTTGCAGACCTCGACGCCGTCATGACCGGGCATGTTGACGTCGAGGAAGATCAGATCGGGCGCGATCTCGTCGGCGAGCGCGAGCGCCGCCACGCCGTCACGCGCCGCGATCACGCGCACGCGTTCGTCTTCGAGCGTCACGCGCACGAGCTCCACCACGCTGTCTTCGTCGTCGGCGATCAGTACGTTGAGCATGCCGATCGACAAGGCAACGCGGGTGCCACGCGCGAAACGCTACGGAAATCGCCGGATCGCGAGGAGCGCGCAGCAAAAAGCGCTCGGCGCGCGCTGCGCTCTGCCCTTACGACCGTGCAGCGTTATCTGGCGACTTGCAGGCGGGTCAGCGCGCGCGCCAGCGCGGCCAGACAGCGCGCGAAGTCGACTTCTTCTTGCGTGCGTCCGCCGAGGCGGCGCTCGGCGCGCTCCCGCGCGCGCTCGGCCCGCGCGCGGTCGATCTCGTCGGGACGTTCGGCGCTGTCGGCGAGGATGATCACCTTGTCGTTGCGGACCTCGGCGAAGCCGCCGGCAAGCGCGAGCTGATGCTCGTCGCGCCCGAGGCGGTACGTCACGATGCCGATGCCGAGCGTCGTGAGGAACGGCGCGTGGCCCGGCAGCACGCCGAAGTAGCCTTCGATACCGGGGGCGACGACTTCGTCCGCCGTCTCCGAGACCACGAGCCGCATCGGCGTGGCGATCTCGAGCGTGAGCCCGTCGGCCACTAGGCGACCTCGCGGAGCTTCTTCGCCTTGTCCATCGCCTCGCCGATGTCACCGACCATGTAGAACGCCTGCTCCGGGAGCTCGTCGTGCTTGCCCTCGACGATCTCCTTGAAGCTCTTCACGGTGTCCGCGACCTTCACGTAGCGGCCCGGCGAGCCCGTGAACTGCTCCGCGACGAAGAACGGCTGCGACAGGAAGCGCTGGATCTTGCGCGCGCGGGCGACCGCGAGCTTGTCCTCGTCGGAGAGCTCTTCCATGCCGAGAATCGCGATGATGTCCTGCAGATCCTTGTAGCGCTGCAGGATCGACTGCACCGCGCGCGCGGTGCCGTAGTGATCCTGGCCGAGGATGTTCGGGTCGAGGATTCGGGACGTGGACGCGAGCGGATCCACGGCCGGGTAGATGCCGAGCTCGGCGATCTGGCGCGACAGGACGGTCGTCGCGTCGAGGTGCGCGAACGCGGTGGCCGGCGCCGGGTCGGTGATGTCGTCGGCCGGCACGTAGATCGCCTGCACCGACGTGATCGATCCCTTCTTCGTCGACGTGATGCGCTCCTGGAGCTGGCCCATCTCGGTGCCGAGCGTCGGCTGGTAGCCGACCGCGGACGGCATCCGGCCGAGGAGCGCGGAGACTTCCGAGCCCGCCTGCGTGAACCGGAAGATGTTGTCGATGAAGAGCAGCACGTCCTGCCCCTCCTCGTCGCGGAAGTACTCGGCGGCGGTGAGCGCGGTGAGCGCCACGCGCAGCCGCGACCCCGGCGGCTCGGTCATCTGACCGAAGATCAGCGCGGTCTTCTCGAGAACGCCCGACTCCTTCATCTCGTGATAGAGGTCGTTGCCCTCGCGCGTGCGCTCGCCCACGCCCGCGAAGCACGAGATGCCGCCGTGCTGCTTGGCGATGTTGTTGATGAGCTCCTGGATCAACACGGTCTTGCCGACGCCGGCGCCGCCGAAGAGGCCGGTCTTGCCGCCCTTCGTGTACGGCTCGAGCAGGTCGACGACCTTGATGCCCGTCTCGAACATCTCGACCTTCGTCGACTGATCCTCGAACGCGGGCGCGGGCCGGTGGATCGGATACGTCTTGGTCACCTTCATCGCCGGGCCCTTGTCCACGGGCTCGCCGACGACGTTGAGGATGCGGCCGAGCGTGTCCTTGCCGACAGGCACGGAGATCGGGCCACCCGTGTCGTTCACGGTCATGCCGCGCGTGAGACCGTCCGTCGACGCCATGGCGACGGCGCGCACCTGACTCTCGCCGAGGTGCTGCGCGACCTCGAGCACGAGCTTGTTCGAGTACGCGAAGATGTCCTTGTTCTCGACGCCCTGGACCTCGAGCGCGTTGTAGATGGCCGGCAGCTTGCCGGTCTCGAACTCGACGTCGACGACGGGACCGATGACCTGCGTGATCTTCCCCGCGTTCATGCCCCTCGCTCCTATCCTGAGTTACTGTCCTTGCTTGAGCGCTTCGGCGCCGCCCACGATGTCGAGCAGCTCCTTGGTGATCTTTTCCTGGCGCGCCTTGTTGTACTGGATCGTGAGGATCCCGATCATCTCCTTCGCGTTCTTCGTCGCGGCTTCCATCGCGGTCATCCGCGCCCCGTACTCGCCCGCGAGCGACTCCATCAGCGCGCGGTAGACCTGCATGCGGACGTAGCGCGGCAGGAGGTCGCCGAGGATCTGCTCGGGCCCGGGCTCGTAGATGTAGTCGACCGCGGCGTCGGCGGTGCCTTCCGGCATCTCGCTCTTCGGAATCGGGAGCAGCTGCACGCGCACGGGCCGCTGGACCGCGACCGACCGGAACTCGTTGTACAGGAGGTGGACTTCGTCCACCTCGTTCTCGAGGTACTGCGCCATGAAGTAGTCGGCCAGCTCCTGCGCGTGGCTGAACGCGAGCTTGTCCCAGAAGCCGATCATGTCGCGCTTGATCGTGTACGGGCGGCGCCGATAGAAGTCGCGCGCCTTCCGGCCCACGACCACGAGCGTGATCTCCGTGGCGTTCGAGGTGCGGATGAACTCCAGCGAGCGGCGCAGCACGTTCGAGTTGAACGCGCCGGCCAGCCCCTTGTCGGCCGTGATGATGACGATCTGGCGGCGGGGCCCTTCGCGCTGCTCGAGCAGCGGGTGCGCGACTTCGTCGCTCCCCTGCCCCGCGACCAGGTTGCCGAGGAGCTCGGCCATCTTGTTCGTGTACGGACGCGCGGAGAGGATGCGCTCCTGCGCGCGCCGCAGCTTCGCCGCCGCGACGAGCTTCATCGCGCGCGTGATCTTCTGCGTCGACTGGACGGAGCGGATCCGCCGCTGGATGTCACGAAGCGTCGCCATGACGCGCTACGCCGCCTTGATGCCCTTCGCCGCCACGAACTCCGCCTTGGCGTCGTTGACCGCCTTCGTCAGCGTCTCGCGCAGCGCATCCGAGAGTTCCTTCTTGTCGCGGATCTCCGTCAGGATCTGCGGCTGCTTGCGCTCGATCCATCCGTAGAAGAAGCTTTCGAACTCGCGGACGCTGTCGACCGGCAGGTCGTCGAGCATGCCCTGCGTGCCCGCGAAGATGATCACGACCTGCTTCTCGACGGACAGCGGCTGGTACTGGCCCTGCTTGAGGAGCTCGACCATCCGCTGACCGCGCGCGAGCTGGATCTGCGTCGCGCGGTCGAGGTCGGAGCCGAACTGCGCGAACGCGGCGAGCTCGCGATACTGCGCGAGGTCGAGGCGCAGCTTGCCGGCGACCTGCCGCATCGCCCTCACCTGCGCGGAGCCGCCGACGCGCGAGACCGAGATGCCGACGTTCACGGCCGGCCGGATGCCGCCGTAGAAGAGGTCGGACTCGAGGAAGATCTGGCCGTCGGTGATCGAGATGACGTTCGTCGGGATGTAGGCCGACACGTCGCCGAGCTGCGTCTCGATGATCGGCAGCGCGGTGAGCGAGCCGCCGCCGAGCTCGTCGTTGAGCTTCGCCGCGCGCTCGAGCAGGCGCGAGTGGAGATAGAAGACGTCGCCCGGGTACGCTTCACGCCCCGGCGGGCGGCGGAGCAGCAGCGAGAGCTGGCGATACGCGGTCGCGTGCTTCGACAGGTCGTCGTAGATGCAGAGCGCGTGGCGCTTCGAGTCGCGGAAGTACTCGCCCATCGTGACGCCGGCGTACGGCGCGATGTACTGGAGCGGCGCAGGCTCGGAGGCGGACGCCACGACGACCGTCGTGTACGCCATCGCGCCGGAGTCCTCGAGCACTTTCACGACCTGCGCGACGGTCGAGCGCTTCTGGCCGATCGCGACGTAGAAGCAGAAGACGTCCTGGCCCTTCTGATTGATGATCGTGTCGACGCCGATCGCGGTCTTGCCGGTGCCGCGGTCGCCGATGATCAGCTCGCGCTGCCCGCGCCCGATCGGAATCATCGCGTCGATGGCCTTGAGACCCGTCTGCAGCGGCTCCTTCACGGAGCGGCGGTCGACGACGCCCGGGGCGTAGCGCTCGATCGGGCGGAACTCCTTCGCCTGGATCGGCCCCTTGCCGTCGACCGGCATGCCGAGCGCGTTGACGACGCGGCCGACCAGCGCTTCGCCGACCGGCACCTGCGCGATGCGGCTCGTGCGCTTGACCGTGTCGCCTTCCTTGATGGCCTTGTCCTCGCCGAGGAGCACGGCGCCGACCTGATCCTGCTCGAGGTTGAGAACCATGCCGACGACGTCGCCGGGGAACGTGAGGAGCTCCCCTGCCATCGCGCGGTCGAGGCCGTACACGCGCGCGATGCCGTCGCCGACCTCGATGACGCGGCCGACCTCCTGGAGGTCGACCTCGGCTTCGTAGCCCGCGAGCTGGCGCTTGATGATTTCGCTGATCTCAGCGGCGTTGATCATGAGCCTTCCTCTTGGTGCGTAGGCCTAAGCGCGCGCGAGGCGGTCCCGCATGCGCTCCAGCTGTGTGTCCAGGCTGCCGTCCAGGACCATGCTGCCCACCTCGGCGACGAAGCCGCCGAGCAGGCTCGAGTCCACCGACTCTTCCATGACGAGCGTCTTGCCGCCCAGCAGACCCGAGAGCCGCGCGCTCAGGCTCTGTCGCTCGGTGTCGTTCAGCGCGACCGCGGTGCGAAGCTTCACGCGCACGCGGCCGCGCGCCTGGTCGTCGAGCGTGTGGTACGCGGCGGCGATCCCGCTCAAATGGTCCACGCGATTGCGCGCGGCGAGCAGCGCGAGGAAATCGCGCACCAGCGGCGACACGTTGAGCCTGGTCGCGATGTCGGTCGCGGCGCCGCGCTTCGCGCCGGCGGCGACCCACGGGCGCGACAGAAACGCGAGGAGCTGCGGCTGCTGCGCGAGCACGCTCTCGACAGCCGCGAGATCCTGCGCCACCGCGTCGATCTGATTGCGCTCACGCGCGAGCTCGTACACCGCTTTCGCGTACGACTTCGCGACCGCCTCGTTGTGCTTCGCCATTGGACTCGCGGGCGCCGGGGCTTACGCCCGCTCGGTTGCCGTCGCAATCGTCATGAGCCGATCCTCTGGATGGCGTCGTCCACGATGCGGCGGTGGTCGTCGTCACGGAGGGATTTGCGGACGAGCTTCTCGGCGACGCCGACCGCGAGCGTGGCGACTTCGCGGCGCAGCTCTTCGCGCGCGCGGCGGATGTCGGCCTCCGTCTGGGCGCGCGCGCTCTCGACCAGCCGGCGCGCTTCGGCCTGCGCGGCCTCGACGAGCTTGCGCTGCTCTTCCGCGGCCTCCTTGAGCGCCTGCTCGCGGATCGCGTTGGCTTCCTGATACGCCGCGCGCAGCCGCGCCGCGTTCTCGTCCTGCTGCCGCGCGGCTTCCGCCCGCGCCGCCTGCGCTTCCTCGAGGGCCTTCTGGATCGCGCCCGTCCGCTCCTGCATCTTCGCGACGAGCGGCTTGTAGAGGAGGCGATGCATGATGATGAGCAGCAGGAGGAAGTTGATTCCCTGCACGATCAGCGACTTGTCGAAGCTGATCAGCCCGCCACCGCCGCCGTGCTCCTCGCTCGCGGCCCACGCCAGCACCGGCGCGCAGATGAGGAGCGCGACCGCCGCGCACAGGATGCGACCGGTCCAGTTGCGTGCACGTCGAGACATGAGGGATCTCCCGGGGCGCTCGCTACGCCGAAAGTTTGTGAAAACTATCACGCAACCTGGGGGCTGTCAACGCGTGGCGCGGGCGATCACGCCGCCGCCGATGACGAGATCGCCCTGGTACCAGACCACTGATTGACCCGGTGTGATCGCGCGCTGCGGCTCGGCGAAAGCGACGGTCACCGTCCCATCGCCGTTGACCTCGACGGTCGCGCGCGCGGGCACATGGCGATGGCGGATCTTCGCCTCCACCTCGATCGGGCCCGCCGGCGGCACGCCGGCGATGAAGTTGACGTCGGTCGCGACGAGCCGGTCACGTTCCAGGTCTTCGGCGCCTCCGACCACGACGGTGTTCGTCTCCGGATCGAGATCCACGACGTAGCGCGCCGTGGCCTCGCTGAGCCCGAGGCCGCGACGCTGGCCCACCGTGAAATTCGCGATCCCCGCGTGTCGTCCGCGCAGCGCGCCCGTCGTGTCGACGATCCGTCCCGCGCGGAAGACGGTCGGGTCCCGGCGCTGGAGGAACCCGCGATAGTCGTCGTCGGGGATGAAGCAGATCTCCTGGCTCTCCGGCTTGTCGGCGGTGACGAGGCCCAGACGGCGCGCGTGCTCGCGGACCTCGTCCTTCGTCAGATGACCGACGGGGAACCGCGCCCCGACGAGCTGCGTCTGCGTCAGCGGCCAGAGGAAATCCGACTGGTCCTTGCGAGGATCGACGGCCTTCCAGAGCGACGCGCGGCCCGCACCGTCGCGCGTGACCCGCGCGTAGTGGCCAGTGGCGACCGCCTGCGCGTCCCACGCGAGCGCGCGCCGCAGGAGCGATCCGAACTTTAAATCCCTATTGCACGCCACGCACGGGACGGGCGTGCGTCCATCGCGATATTCTGATACAAACCTATTGATCACATCTCGGTCGAACGCCTCCTCCGTGTTCAGGAGGTAGTACGGGATCCCGAGGCGGCGCGCGACGCTGCGGGCGTCGTCCACCGTCTCCGCCGAGCAGCAGCTGCCGAACCGCCGCGCGGCGTCGGTCGACTCCTTCCACGGCCAGACGCGCAGCGTGACGCCGACGACGTCGACGCCGTCCTCGACGAGCAGCGCGGCGGCGACGGACGAGTCGACGCCTCCGCTCATGCCGACGACGATCCGCTCGCTCACGCTACGCTTGCCCTCCCAGGAGTCCGGAGAGTCGCTCGAGCTCCTCCGGCGTCGCGTACGTGATCTCGATCCGCCCCTTGCGGTCGTTGCCGGCGATTTTGACGCGCGTCATCAGCGCGCGCTGAAGCGCCTGCTCGACCGCCGCGAGCTCCGCCGAGTGCCGCCGCGGGGCGCCACCCGAAAAGTGGCGCGTCTTCACGTCGGCCTCGGTCGCGCGCACCGACCACGAGTGCGCGAGGATCCGGTCCCTCAGCTTCAACTGCTCGTCCGCGTCGGTCAAGGCGAGCAGGGACAGCGCGTGGCCCATGGTGAGGCGCCCGCCCCGGAGGTCGTCGAGGATAGGGGCGGGGAGCCTGAGCAGGCGCAGCGTGTTCGCGATCGAGCTGCGGTCCTTGCCGATGCGCTGCCCGAGCTCTTCCTGCGTCCATCCGAAATCCGCGAGGAGCTGGCGATAACCTTCGGCTGCCTCGACGGGATTCAGATCCTCGCGCAGCAGGTTCTCGACGAGCGCGAGCTCGAGGCTCTGCGCGTTGGTCACGTCACGCACCACGGCCGGGATCTTATCGAGACCAGCTTCCTTCGCCGCCCGCCACCGGCGCTCGCCGGCGATCAGCTCGTACTCATCGCCAATTCGGCGCACGACGATGGGCTGGAGCACGCCCGACGCTCGGATGGACTCGGTCAGCTCCGTCAGCGCACCCGCTTCGAAACGTTTGCGCGGCTGCCGCGGGTTCGGCCGGACGCGGGCGAGGGGAATCTCGAGCGCGGATTCGGGCGGCGCGTCGGTCTCGGAGCCGAGCAGGGCACCGAGTCCACGGCCCAGGCCACGCTTGTTCATGCGGTCGATCCTCCATGCTGAATGAGCTCGCGCGCCAGCTCGAGGTACGCGATCGCCCCGTTGGAGCGAAGGTCGTGCAGCATCACTGGCTTCCCGAAGCTCGGAGCTTCGGTCAGCCGGACATTGCGCGGGATGACGGTCTCGAAGATCTGACCCGGGAAATATCGATGGACCTCGTCGCGGATCTGGAGAGCCAGGCTGGTGCGGCCATCGAACATCGTCAGGATGATGCCGCCGATATCGAGCCCGGCGTTGAGCCTTTCGCGCACCAGCTTGACGGTCTTGACGAGATGGGTGAGGCCCTCGAGCGCGTAGAACTCGCACTGAAGGGGAACGAGAACGCTGTGCGACGCGGCGAGGGCATTGATCGTGAGGAGACCCAGCGACGGCGGACAATCGATGAGGACGAAGTCCACCTCGTGGGACATCGCAGCGAGCGCATCCCGGAGGCGATACTCCCGGCGCTCCATCCCTACGAGCTCGATCTCGGCCCCGACCAGATCGATGTCCGACGGCAACAGCTTGAGAGAGGGTAGGGCGGTCGGGATGATCGCCTTGTCGATCGGCTCGTTACCTAGAAGCACGTGATACACGGTCGGGTAGAGGCCGGTCTTGTCGATTCCAAGGCCGGTCGTCGCGTTCCCCTGGGGATCGAGGTCGATCAGCAGGACCTTACGCTCCGCGAGCGCCAAGCCGGCAGCAACATTGACGGCTGTCGTGGTCTTCCCGACGCCGCCCTTCTGGTTGACGACGGCAAACACCTGCCCGGTCATGAGTGTTTCACGTTAAACACTACTCGACTGGTGTTTGGTCCTGTTTCACGTGGAACAGTCTCGCCGTGTTGGTGAGGTCCCGTCAACGTGAATGTGGTGCCTCAAGGCTTCCTGTACCGATGCAGTGCCCGACTCGCCCCGGTCACCATGCTGACGACCAGCCGCTCGCCATTCCCAAGAGGCTTCGACCGCGGTCCTGCGCCCACAATCACGACTCCTCCCGACCTGACCAGCCTCAGCGCCGTCCGAAGCATCGTCTCTGGCTGGCCGGCGCAGCGCATGACCAGAGCATCGAATCGACCTTCCCGTTCCGGCCCGAGGTCCTCGGCGCGTGCTCCGATGACTCTTACCCGGGCGAGCGCCAGCTCACGCACGACGGTGGACAGGAAGGAGATCCTGCGTTGTTGCGCCTCGATCAGGCTGATCTCAACGTCTGGGCGGACGATCGCGATCGGAATCCCTGGGATGCCAGCACCAGATCCAAGGTCGGCGGCCACGCGCGTCTCGATGGGTAGCGCCTCGAGAAAGCAGAGGCTGTCCAGGACGACGTTCGCGACGAGCCAAGCAGGCTCGATCGAGCCGACAAGACGATGAGTCTTCTGCCATTTAACCAGTATTTCCAGATACTTGTCGATCTGATCGCGCTCGCTCTGGGCCAGCGGCCGGCCGAGACCGGGGACCGGACGGTCAGTGACAGAGCGAAGGAGATCGCTCACTTTCCGACGCAGAAGGTCGAGAAGATACGGTCGACCACGGCGTCGCCGAGCTCGACGCCGAGCAGCTCCGATGTCGTCACGAGCGCGTCATGCAGATCGACCAGCGCCGCCTCGAGAGGCATCTCTGCCAGAGCCGCCGTCGCCAGGCGCAGCGACCGTGCGATCCCGCGCAGCGCCTCGCTCTGCCGCAGCGTCGTCGCGATCGGCCACTCGTCGGCGTTGTCCCCGACGATGTCCCTGACCTCGCTGGTCAGTCGCTCGAGCAGCGCGGCCACACCCTGTCCTGTGATCGACGACACCGCGAGCGCGGCAACACTCGCGGCGTCCGGATGCGTGGGAAGATCGCACTTCGACCGCACGGCCACGATCCGCGGGTGCGTGATCACGACCCCGGCACCCTCCGCGCGGCCCACGCTGCCGTCGACGACATGGAGGACGAGGTCGCTCGCGTCGACCGCGGCGCGCGCCCGGCGCATGCCCTCGGCTTCGATCGCATCGCCGGCGCTCCCGAGTCCCGCCATGTCGAGCAGCCGCACCGCAACGCCCGCGACGACGAGCGAGCCCTCGACGACGTCGCGCGTCGTGCCCGGCGTCGGCGCGACGATCGCGCGGTCCTGACCGAGCAGCGCGTTCAGCAGGCTCGATTTGCCGGCATTCGGACGGCCGACGAGCGCGATCGTCACACCGTCGTGCGCCAGGCGACCGCGTCGCCCCGCGTCCACGAGCGCGTCCACTTCGCGCGTGAGCGCCTGCGTTCTCCCGCGCGCGACGTCGACAGCGAGCCCGACTTCGTCGTCCGGAAAATCGAGGCTGACCTCGAGACCGGCCACGAGATCGAGCAGCGCGTTCCGCACCGTCGCGACCCGCGCGCCCAGATCGCCGTCGAGTGCGCGTGCCGCGAGCGTGACCGCGCGCTCGGTGCGCGCGCCGATCAGCAGCGCGACCGCTTCCGCGCGCGCGAGATCGAGCCTGCCGTTGACGAACGCGCGGCGCGTGAACTCGCCGGGAGCGGCGACGCGCGCGCCCGCCTGACAGAGGCGCTCGACGATCATCGCGAGAAGCGCGGGGCTTCCGTGACACGAGAGCTCGACGACGTCCTCGCCGGTGTACGAGCGAGGTGCGCGCATCACCGCGCACACGGCGTCACCGAGCGTGGCGCCACTCTCCGGATCGCGAAGCCGCAGATGACGAACGGTGTGCGAGGGCTGTGCGTCGAGCGGCGACTTCCCGAGCGCGCCCGCGATGGTGACGGCCTCAGGCCCGCTCAGCCGGATGACGCCGAGCGCACCCGCGCCCGCCGGAGTCGCGATGGCCACGATAGTGTCAGCGCCCGTGGCCCGAGCCTCCGCCGCCCTCTAGTCGTCGCGCTTGGCTTCGCGCGCGTGACGGTCCATGAGCCACTGCTGCAGGATCTGAAGCACGTTCGACACCGTCCAGTACAGGACGAGACCGGCGGGCAGGTTCAGGAACATGAACGTGAACACGAACGGCATCACCAGCATCATCTTCGCCTGGCGCGGATCACCGGCCGCCGGCGTCATCTTCTGCTGGATGAACATCGTCACGCCCATGAGGATCGGCAGGATGTACGTCGGATCCTGGGTCGCCAGGTCGCAAATCCAGATGTCGCTCCCGCCGAGGCCCGGCAGCCACGACGGCACGTGCGCGAAGCAGAGGAACTTGGCGCCCTGCAGCTCGACGGAGACCGAGAGCGCCAGGTAGAGCGCATAGAAGATCGGGATCTGCGCGATCATCGGCAGGCAGCCGCCCGCCGGATTGACCTTGTGCTTGCGGTAGAGCTCGAGCGTCTCGCGCTGCAGCCGCTGCGGATCGCTCTTGTACTTGTTCCTGAGCGCGTTGATCTGCGGCTGGAGCGCCTGCATCGCCTTCATCGACCGCATGCTCTTCACGGTCAGCGGGTAGAAGAGCACCTTCGAGACGATCGTCAGCAGGATGATCGCGATGCCGTAGTTGCCGACGTGGCGGTACACCCAGTTCATCACGTGCAGGATCGGGACGCCGAGCCACTCCATCGGCAGCCCGCCGTAGCGGCGCGGCATCGGAAAGCCGCCGAAGTTGATGCTGCCCTCGAGCCCGAACGGCGCGAGCCGGTCGTACTCCTTCGGCCCGAGGTACACGATCGCGACACCTTCCCACGCCTTGCCGGGCGCGATCGTGGGCGCCGCGCGGAGGCCAATCGAGACGCGCGTCACGGGCGGTGGATCGCCGGCCTTGGCAGGCGTGCCTCTCTCGGCGTGGGTCACCAGCCTGAAGTCCGGGCTCTTCGGAATGAGCGCGTGGAGATACCACACGCTGCCCATCGCCACCCACGTGCCGGTGAACTCCCGGTCTTCGACGGCCGTCAGCGTGTCGACGTAGTGCATCGAGCCGTCGGCCTGCCACAGCACTTCGGTCGGATGCTGCCCCTGGAATTTTTCCGGGACGCCCTTCCACTCCGTTCGCGTGACCCACGGAAGGCTCACACGAACCGTCCGCGGCTCCGCCGCCCTGTTCTCGATGCGGATCCTCGTCTCGTACGCGAACGTGCCCGCGTCGAACTTCAGCGTCTGCTGGATCCGGAGCCCGTCTTCTTCACCGGTGAGCGGCAGCGTGTCGCTCGGCTTTTCACCGCCGACCCTGACGCCGTCGCGCGCGATCGCCATCGGCAGCGGCTCGATCGCTGACGCCGCGGCCTGACCCTGGCCGACGATGAGACCGCGCGGCCCGAGCTCGCCGACGATCACCATCGGCTTGTCGCCCCGGTAATGCAGCGTCCAGTCCTGCAGCTTGCCGCCCTCGCTGCTCACCTCGGCGCGATGGAGCGGGCTGTCGACCGGCACCGTGCGCTGGGGCGGTCGCGCGACCGGCGTCGCGGGTGCGGCCGCCGGCGCGGATGCCGGACCCGGCGCGGGTGCTGACGCGGGGGGAGTGGACGGCGCCGGCGTCGAAGCCGGAGGCGCAGGCTTCGGCGTCTGTGACTGCGCTTGCTGTTGATCCGCCGGCGGCGTGGACGGCGCCGGAAGGAAGAACGTCTGGTACACGATCAACAGCGCCGCCATGAGCACGGCGGCCAGAATCGCCCGTTTCTCCATCGTCACTCTCTCCGCCGCGCGAGCGGCGCGCTCCGCGTCGTCCGCGACGCGCTCGGCGGCGGGTCGAATCCTCCCGGGTGGAACGGATGGCATCGCGCGAGCCGCCGTATCGTCAATCCGACGCCGCGCACGAGCCCATGATTCGCGATGACTTGAGCCGCGTACTCCGAGCACGTCGGCGCGAACCGACAGCTCGGCGGCAGCAGCGGGGACACGAGCCGCTGATAGCCGCGCACCACGCGCACGGCCGCCTGGACGGCGAGCGTCATCGCGCCGGCAGCCCGCGAAACGCCGCGCGCATGTCCTCGACCAGCGCGCCGAGCGCGAGCGTCAACGCCGCGCTTCGACCGATCACGACCAGATCGACTCCTGTCGGCGCCACGTCGCGCGCCGCGCGATAGGCTTCGCGCAGGCGACGGCGCACACGATTGCGTTGGACCGCGCCCCGTACCTGTCGAGCGACCGCGAAGCCCACGCGTCGCGCGCCGTCGTTCGCACGCCACAGCACGATCATCGACGGCCGCTCGATTCGTTTGCCCCGCTGGAACAGCGCCTGGAACTCGGCGCCGGTGGTGAGCCGTTCGGGGCGGCGGAGCCGCCCGCTTACACCGTCAGCCGTTTGCGCCCCTTCGCGCGCCGCCGCTTCAACGTTTTGCGACCGCCCTTCGTCTTCATCCGCTCGCGAAAGCCGTGCGTCTTCTTCCGGCGGCGCACATTCGGCTGAAACGTCCGCTTCATGAACGATGATCTCCTTCGACATGGGGTCCGCTAACGCTTCGACCCCGGAGCCGACGTAGTGTAACAGTGGGGTTTTTCAAGTCAACACGCGCGCGCGTGTGCACGACGGTGAAACGTTGTTGACATCGTCGCGCAGCGGAGCGTAATGTGTCTGGCAGGAACGTCCGCGGCGATTTCGCGCGCGCATCGACACCAAAATCTCTCCGCTCTGTCGAAGTGGCGCGCAAGGCGACCAGGCTATCCACACCTGTGGATAAGTCTGTGCGTAACTGGGGGCCTCGCTAGTGTTAAGTGCCTTGTGGACTCGCCTTTTGGATGCTTCCGCCCGCAAGCTCCCAGGCGCCGTGCTCGACTCGTGGCTGCGTCCCTGCCGGCCGCTTTCGCTCGAAGGCGATCACCTCACGATCGCCGCGCCGAACCGCTTCACGCGCGACTGGTTGATCCAGCACCATCTCGACGTGATCCAGGCCGCCGCCGCGGACTGTCTCGGCGGACATCCACGCGTCTCGATCGTCATCGACGACGCGCCGTCTGACGAAGTGGCGGGCGATGCCGCCGCGCCCGCCGCGCCGGGCCGTGCGCCGAACGTCGAGGGACTGAATCCGCGCTACACCTTCGACACCTTCGTCGTCGGATCCGCGAATCAGTTCGCGCAGGCGGCGTGTCAGGCCGTGGCGGAGCTGCCGTCGCGCGCGTACAACCCGCTGTTCATCTACGGCGGTGTCGGTCTCGGCAAGACGCATCTGCTCCACGCGGTCGGCCATCAAGCGGTGAAGCTGTTCAACGGCCTGTCGGTCGTCTACCTGTCGTCCGAGCGCTTCACGAACGAGCTGATCAACGCGATCCGCTACGACCGCACCGCCGAATTCCGCGCGCGCTATCGCACGATCGACCTCCTGCTGATCGACGACATCCAGTTCATCTCGGGCAAGGAGCGGACGCAGGAGGAGTTCTTCCACACGTTCAACGATCTCTACGAGTCGCGGAAGCAGATCATCCTCTCCAGCGACTGCTCGCCCAAGGACATTCCGGAGATCGAGGAGCGCCTGCGCTCCCGCTTCCAGTGGGGTCTCATCGCGGACATTCAGCCGCCGGACTTCGAGACGCGCGTCGCAATTCTGAAAAAGAAGGCGGCCGTCGAGCGCGCCCACCTCGACGACGACGTTGCCTACCTCATCGCGGGCCGGATCAAGTCCAACATCCGCGAGCTCGAGGGCAGCCTCACGCGGATAATCGCCTTCTGCGCGCTCACCGGCCGCGAGATGGGCGTGGACCTCGCGCAGGAGGTGCTGGCGGATCTCTGGGGCGCGGACGAGAAGGTCATCACCATCGAGCAGATCCAGCGCAAGGTCGGCGAGCACTTCGGCATCAAGGTGGCCGATCTGAAGGCCAAGAGCCGGACGCAGGCCGTCGCGTTCCCGCGCCAGATCGCGATGTATCTCGCCCGTCAGCTCACGCACGCCTCGCTTGCCGAGGTGGGTCGCGCCTTCGGCGGGAAGGACCACACCACGGTCCTGCACGCCGTGGACAAGATCCAGTCATTGCTCCAGGAAGATCCCAAACTACGCAAGACCGTCGACGGGATTATCCAAGGGATCTCTCTCTGATCCCCGGGTTTCCCAGCTCCGTCCACCGCCTTATCCCATGACCGTCGCGGCCGGAACGGTCGATCACGACGTGACTTGCCGCGTCCCTTCACTGTCCACACGTCTTACTACTTTTCTCTACTACGAAGTTGTGTTTCTGTTTCTCTAAACAACACCGGAGACCCTCATGGAAGTGGTTCTCGACCGTGATGCGTTCCTCAAAGGCCTCCAGATGGTCCAGAACATCGTGGAGCCGCGGCAGACGCTGCCCATCCTCGCCAACGTCCTCCTGGAGAGCGACGGCGAGACCATCCGTCTGAGCGCGACGGATCTCGAGGTCGGGGCCCGCGTGACGGTGCCTGCGCGCGTCGCCTCGAAGGGGGCGATCACGATCTCCGCGCGCAAGCTTGCCGAGATCGTCAAGGAGCTGCCCGCAGCGACGCTCACGCTCAAGGTAGGGGACAACGCAGCTGTGAGCCTCCGGTGCGGCGGGGTCTCGTACAAGCTCATCGGTCTGGCACCGGACGATTTCCCGCCCGTGGTACCTGCTTCCCCGTCGGCGTGGTTGACCGTCGATGCCAAGGCGCTGCGGGAGATGCTGACGCACACGAGCTTCGCGATCTCCCATGACGAGACCCGGTATGCCCTGAACGGCGTGCTGTTCGTGATTCAGCCGAAGGAGATGAGGGTGGTGGCGACCGACGGGCACCGCCTCGCGATCGCCTCGAAGGGGCTCTCCCAGCAGGCGATGCCGGTGACCGGAATCGTGCCGAGAAAGGCCGTGTCCGAGATCCAGCGGGCTCTCGGTGCCGGCGAAGAGGTCCAGCTCGCGATCACCGAGAACCAGTTCGTGCTCCAGATGCCGAACTTCGTGATGACGGCGCGGCTGATCGAAGGCCAGTTCCCAAATTACGAGGCGGTGATCCCGAAAGGTCACCCGGGAAAGCTCGCGCTGAGCCGGCCGGCGCTGATCGCTGCGCTGCGTCGCGTGTCCGTCATGGCCGAGGAGCGTAACAAGCCCGTCAAGCTCACGCTCGCTCCGGCGTCTCTGAAGCTCACGGCGTCGAGCGCGGAGCTCGGTGAAGCGGAAGAAGCGTTGACGGTTGATTACGCCGGCGACGAGGTCACGATCGCCTTCAATTCACGTTATGTCCTCGAGGCGCTGTCGCCGATGGAAGACGACGCCGTGCTGTTCGAATTCAAGGACGCATTGAGCCCCGGAGTCATCAAATCTGCCGCGGACGACGGGTACCGCTGTGTTATAATGCCCATGCGTATTTGACGAGCGTTTTCGCTCGTAAAAACAAGGGTTTTAGCTCTGAAGACAGGAGCGCTACCGGGTGCAGATTGGATGGATTCAACTGGCCGAATTCCGTAACTATCGCACCCTCGAATACAGCCCGTCGCCGCACCTCAATCTGCTGATCGGATCGAACGCCCAGGGCAAGACGAACCTGCTCGAGGCGCTCGGGTTCTTGCTGACGGGTCGGTCGTTCCGGACGTCGCGACTCACTGAAGTGCCTCGCTGGGAAGCATCGTCGGCCACAGTGTCCGGCGAGCTACGTCGAGCGGAGGGCGGGCGTACGGTGCGACGGATGATCACGAAGCACGAGAATGGGGCCGCGCAGGTGAGCGGAGATGCGTGCGAGTGGGCGCGCGTCATCGCGTTCGGCTGGCAGGATCTCGACATCGTCAACGGGGCGCCCGGCGCGCGCCGCACGTTCATCGACGGATTCGCGGCGCGTCTCTATCCGGGCCATCTCGCGACGCTGCTGCGCTATCGCCAGATCCTGGCGCGCCGCAATCATCTGCTGAGCTCGCGGGAACCTGATATCGACGCGCGGCTCGAGCCGTGGGACGAGCAGCTCGCGACGACCGGGATGGAGCTGATCGACCGTCGCCGCAAGGCGGCCGCGATGCTCCAGACGGAGCTGGGCCGCGTGTTTCCTGCGCTTTCGGGAATGCGGCAGAAGATCGAGATCCGCTATCGGACCGCGCTCGGCGAAGCGACGGAGGCGGGCGAGATGCTCGCCGAGATCGCTCGCGTGCGTCGTGATGAGCTCCGGCGCGGGATCACGCTCGTCGGCCCGCACCGCGACGACCTGGCGATCGAGCTCGACGGCGTCGACGTTCGCGCGTTCGGCTCGCGCGGCCAGCAGCGGCTGATCGCGCTGGCGCTGCGCCTCGCCGAAGTGCTTCCGGTGCGCGACGCGGTCGGCACGACGCCCGTGCTGCTGCTCGACGACGCGCTCTCGGAGCTCGATCCCCGCGTGCGCGAGAACGTGCTTCGTGAGATCCGCGGCGCCGAGCAGGTGTTCCTGACGTCGCCGGACGCGCTGCCCGAAGACGGCGCGGCGTGCTGGACGGTGCGCGCGGGCGCGATTCTTGGCAGCGGAGAGGAGAGCGTGGCTCAGGCATGAGCGCGGAAACCTACACAGCGAGCGACATCAAGGTTCTCGAAGGGCTGGAAGCGGTCCGCAAGCGCCCCGCCATGTACATCGGCGACACCGGCGCGTACGGCCTGCACCACCTCGTCTACGAGGTCGTCGACAACTCCGTCGACGAGGCGCTCGCCGGTCACTGCGACTCGATCAAGGTCATCCTCCACTCCGACGGCTCGTGCTCGGTCGGCGACAACGGCCGCGGCATCCCGGTCGACACGCACAAGGAGAGCGGCAAGTCCGCCGCCGAGGTCGTGCTCACCGTGCTGCACGCCGGCGGCAAGTTCGAGCACTCCGCGTACAAGGTGTCGGGCGGTCTTCACGGCGTCGGCATCTCGGTCGTCAACGCGCTCAGCGAGTGGTTCGAGGTCGAGATCCGCCGCAGCGGCCACGTGTGGACGCAGCGCTACGAGAAGGGCGGGATCCCGAACGGCCCGCTGATGCCGGGTGACAAGACCGCGAAGCACGGCACGATCATCCGCTTCAAGCCGGATCCGGCGATCTTCGAGGTGACCGAGTTCTCGTTCGACACGCTGTCGAACCGGCTCCGCGAGCTCGCCTTCCTCAACCGCGGGCTGAAGATCGTCATCGAGGACGAGCGCGACGGCCGTAGCCACACGTTCCTCTACAAGGGCGGCATCGTCGAGTTCGTGAAGCACCTCAACCAGAACAAGACGCCCATCCATCCCAAGGTGCTCTTCTTCGAGGGCAGGAAGGGCGACATCGAGGTCGAGGTCGCGCTCCAGTACAACGACGGCTACCAGGAGAGCGTGTTCTCGTTCGCGAACAACATCAACACGCGCGAGGGCGGCACGCACCTGACGGGCTTCCGCGCGGCGGTGACGAGCCGGATCGCTGCGTACGCGGAAGCGAACGGCTTCTTCAAGAACTTCAAGGGCGGCGTGACGGGTGACGACGTGCGTGAGGGGCTGTGCGCGGTCGTGTCTGTGCGCATTCCCGACCCGCAGTTCGAAGGCCAGACCAAGGCCAAGCTCGGCAACAGCGACGTGAAAGGGCTCGTCCAGCAGATCGTCAACGACAAGCTTGCCGAGGCCTTCGAGGAAGACCCGACGACGGCGCGCAAGATCGCCGACAAGTCCACGCGCGCCGCGCAGGCGCGCGAAGCCGCACGCAAGGCGCGCGAGCTCACGCGGCGCCAGGGCCGTGACGACGAAGGCCTCTCGGCGAAGCTCGCCGATTGCTCCGAGCGCGATCCGCAGTACCGCGAGCTGTTCCTCGTCGAGGGCGACTCCGCCGGCGGCTCGGCGAAGCAGGGGCGCGATCGCAAGACGCAGGCGGTGCTCCCGCTGCGCGGCAAGATCATCAACTCGGAGAAGGCGCGCTACGACAAGGTCCTCTCCCACAATGAAATCCGGCTGCTCATCTCGGCGCTGGGCACCGGCATCGGCACGGAAGAGTTCGACCTCACGAAGCTGCGCTATCACAAGATCATCCTGATGACGGATGCCGACGTCGACGGCGCGCACATCCGCACGCTGCTGCTGACGTTCTTCTTCCGTCACATGATGCAGACGATCGAGGCCGGCAACCTCTACATCGCGCAGCCGCCGCTCTTCAAGGTGAAGAAGGGCCGGACGGAGAAGTACCTGATGAACGAGCGCGAGTTCGAGGAGTTCTTCCTCTCGGCCTGGGTCGAGAGCGCGAGCGTGAAGCTCGGCAACGGCGGCAAGGCGCCGGTCACCGGCGCCGGCCTGCTCGAGCTGCTGCGCAGCGTCTCCGAGTACCGGACGCTCTTCCACAAGATCGCCCGCCGCGGCGTGCCGGCGCCGATCCTGACCGAGCTCCTGAGCTCGAAGTTCCGCGGCAACAAGCGCGGCATCGATCACGCGGCGATCGGCGAGGCGATCCAGATCGCGGCCGCCGCCGTCGACGGCTACGAGGTGCACGTCCAGCCCGGCGAGGCGAACGAGGGCCATCGCGTCACGATCGGCGGCCCGACGGCGGTGTCGTTCAGCACCGATCTCTTCAAGTCCGCGGACTACGCGACGCTCGGCGAGCTGTGGGAGAAAGTCTCCGCGGTCGCCAAGGGCCCGACGACGATCGTCGACGACGGCAAGGAGACGCCGGTCACCAGCCTCGATCACTTCCATCGCGTGGCGCTCGAGATGTCGAAGGAAGGCGCCAGCTTCCAGCGCTACAAGGGCCTCGGCGAGATGAATCCGGAGCAGCTGTGGGAGACCACGATGAACCCGGAGACGCGCACGCTGCTCAAGGTCACGATGGAGGACGCCGTCTGCGCCGATGAGATGTTCACGATCCTGATGGGCGACGCCGTGGAGCCGCGCCGCGCGTTCATCGAAGAGAACGCCCTCGACGTCGCGAACCTCGATATCTAAGTAAGCGGCCAGGAGTCCCCGTGCCGAACGAGCGTCAGCTGCCCGTCCCCATCGAAGAGGAGATGCGGAAGTCGTATCTGGACTACGCGATGTCCGTCATCGTCGGACGCGCGCTGCCGGATATCCGCGACGGTCTCAAGCCCGTCCACCGGCGCGTCCTCTATGCGATGCAGGATCTCGGGCTGGCGTTCAACCGCCCGTACAAGAAGTCCGCGCGCGTCGTGGGAGAGGTCCTGGGGAAATACCATCCCCACGGAGATTCTCCGGTGTATGAAGCCCTGGTCCGGATGGTCCAGGAATTTTCGCTGCGCTATCCGCTCGTGGACGGCCAGGGCAATTATGGATCCGTCGACGGCGATCCGCCGGCGGCGATGCGGTACACCGAGGCGCGGCTCGAGAAGATCGCGCACGAGATGCTCGCCGACATCGACAAGGAGACCGTCGACTTCACGCCGAACTTCGACGAGTCCCTCATGGAGCCCGTGGTCCTGCCGACGCGGGTGCCGAACCTCCTCATCAACGGCTCGGCGGGCATCGCGGTCGGGATGGCGACGAACATCCCGCCCCACAACCTGACGGAGATCGTGGACGGGCTCGTGGCCCTCATCGACGCCCCGGACACGTCGATCGAGAAGCTGATGACGATCGTCACGGGGCCGGACTTCCCGACCGCGGGCTACATCTACGGCAAGGCCGGCATCCGCGAGGCGTACACGACGGGGCGCGGCACCCTCACCCTGCGCGCGAAGGTCCGCACGGAGGAGATGCGCGGCGGGCGCAAGGCCGTCATCATCACCGAGCTGCCGTACCAGGTGAACAAGGCCTCGCTGATCGAGAAGATCTCCGAGCTCTCGAAGGAAAAGAAGATCGACGGCATCTCCGAGATCCGCGACGAGTCGAACCGCGAGGGCATCCGCGTGGTGATCGAGCTCGGGCGCGGCGAGCTGCCGGACATCGTCATCAACCAGCTCTACAAGCACACGCAGATGCAGACGAGCTTCGGCATCATCATGCTGGCGCTCGTCGACCGGCGGCCGCAGGTCTGCACGCTCAAGCAGATGCTGGAGGCGTTCGTGCGGTTCCGCCGCGAGATCGTCACGCGCCGGACGCGCTTCGACCTCGCCCGCGCCGAGGAGCGCGCGCACATCCTCGCCGGCCTGCGGAAGGCTGTCGAGCAGCTCGACCTCGTGATCCGGATCATCCGCGGGGCCGAGAGCCCGGACGCCGCGCGCGACGCGTTGATGACGCAGCTCGAGCTCTCCGAGATTCAGGCGAAGGCCATCCTCGACATGCGCCTGCAGCGCCTCACGCAGCTCGAGCGCGGCAAGATCGTCGAGGAGCACGAGCAGACTCTCGCGCTGATCGAGGAGCTCAAGGGCATCCTCGCGTCCGACGCGAAGCTGATGGGGATCATCAAGACGGAGCTGCTCGAGATCAAGGAGGAGTACGGCGACGGGCGCCGCACCGAGATCCTCACCGAGACCAGCGAGCTCACGATCGAAGATCTCCTCGCCGACGAGGAGATGATCGTGACGATCACGCGCTCGGGCTACATCAAGCGCACGCACATCGACACGTACCGGAGCCAGCGCCGCGGCGGCAAGGGCGTGACCGGCATGGAGACGAAGGAAGAGGACATCGTCGACGACCTCTTCGTCGCCTCCACGCACTCCTACCTGATGTTCTTCACCACCCTCGGCAAGGTGCACTGGCTCAAGGTGCACGAGATCCCCGAGGGCGGGCGCCAGGCGAAGGGCAAGGCGATGGTGAATCTCCTGTCGCTCGGCGAGGGCGAATCCGTCGCGACGTGCGTGCCCGTGCGCGACTTCGCGGCCGGCTTCGTGCTCTTCGTCACCAAGCAGGGCAAGGTGAAGAAGACCGAGCTCGAGGCGTACTCGCACCCGCGCGCGGGCGGCATCCAGGCCGTGGGACTCGACGACAACGACGAGCTGATGGCCGTGGAGCGCACCGACGGGCAGCGCGAGGTCATGATCGCGACCAAGCGGGGCATGATCATCCGCTTCGCCGAGGACGAGGTTCGCGCGATGGGCCGCGGCGCGGGCGGCGTGAGAGGCATCGAGCTCGAGGACGGCGACGAGGTGATCGCCGCCGACGTCGTCCAGGAGGGCGCCCAGATCCTCACGGTGAGCGAGCGCGGCTACGGCAAGCGCACGCCGCTGGAGGAGTACCGGCTGCAGGGCCGCGCGGGCAAGGGGATCATCGACATCAAGACGGAAGGCCGCAACGGCCACGTCGTCGGGATGCTCCAGGTGCGGCAGGGTGACGACATCCTCGTCGTCACCACGAAGGGCAAGCTGATCCGGATGCACGTGGACGACGTCCGCCTGCAGGGCCGCAACACGATGGGCGTGCGCATCATCGACCTCGACGACGACGACAAGGTCGGCTCGATCGCCCGCGTGGAAGCGGAGCAGGCGCCCGCCGAAGCGCAGTAGCGCCGTGCTCGACATCAAGGTCATCCGCGAGCAGCCCGAGAGCGTCGAGAAGGCGCTCGCGCAGAAGGGCGGCGCCGAGCTCATCAAGCCGATCCTCGAGCTCGACGGCGAGCGGCGCCGGCTGATCAAGGAGACCGAAGACCTCAAGGCGCTGCGCAACCGCGCCTCCGAGGCGATCGGCCAGGCGAAGCGCAAGGGCGAGGACGCCTCGGCCGAGATGGCGAAGATGCGCGAGGTCGCCGACCGCGTCAAAGCGCTCGACGGCGAGCTCAAGACGATCGACGAGCGCGTCGACGGCCTGCTCGAGCAGGTGCCGAACCTCCCGCATCCGTCGGCGCCGCCGGGCGCGTCCGACTCGGACAACGTCGAGGTGCGCCGGTGGGGCACGCCCCGGCGCTTCGACTTCACGCCGAAGCCGCACGAGGACGTCGGCGAGAAGCTCGGGATCCTCGACCCCGAGCGCGGGGTCAAGCTCGCGAAGTCGCGCTTCACCGTGCTGTGGGCCGACGGCGCCCGTCTCTCGCGCGCGCTCACGCAGTTCATGCTCGATCTCCACACGCGCGAGCACGGCTACACCGAGCTGTGGGTGCCGCACCTCGTGAACGCCGCGACGATGCTCCGCACGGGCCAGCTCCCGAAGTTCGAGGAGCAGCTCTTCAAGACCGTCGAAGCCGACGAGGGCCGCGCGCTCTATCTCATCCCGACCGCGGAGGTGTCGCTGACCGCGCTGCACGGCGACGAGGTCCTCGACGAGGCGACGCTGCCGCGGCGCTACACGGCCTTCACGCCGAGCTACCGCCGCGAGGCCGGGACGTACGGCAAGGACATGAAGGGCATCTACCGCCAGCACCAGTTCGACAAGGTCGAGCTGGTGAAGCTGACGACGCCCGCGCAGTCCTACGACGAGCTCGAGTCGATGGTGGCGAACGCCGAGACCGTGCTGCGGCGGCTCGACCTGCCGTACCGCGTGGTCGAGCGCTGCGTCGGGGACCTCGGGTTCAGCGGCGCGAAGGGCTACGACGTCGAGGTGTGGCGCCCGCACATGGAGAAGTACACCGAGATCTCGTCGTGCTCGAACTACGACGCGTTCGGCGGGCGCCGCACCAACATCCGCTACCGCCCGGCGGCCGGAGGGCGGCCGGACTTCGTGGCGACGCTGAACGGCTCCGGCCTCGCGGTCGGCCGCACGCTCATCGCCGTGCTCGAGAACTACCAGGAAGCCGACGGCACGGTGACGATTCCCGCGGCGCTGCGCGGCTACATGGGCGGGGTCGAGCGCCTCACCGCGCGCACGTAGCGGCCCTCAACGGGGCAGGCCGATCAACGCGGCCAGCGTCCCGCCAACCTGTTTCGCGGCGGCCCACCAGGTGACGGGTTGCGCGCCGGGCGCGCGCCGCACGACGAGGCGCGGCGTGGTGCCGGTCGTGCGCAGCCACGTGGCCTTCACGCGCGCCACGTGCCACGGCGACGTGACGACGATCACGCACGACGCGCCCCTCCCTTCCGCCGCGTGACGGATGATCTCGAGCTCGGCGTGGGTGTTGATCGCGGCGCCCGGGAGGATCTCGATCGCCGCGCGCGGGATGCCGAGCGCGAGCAGGCGCTTCACGTTGGAATCGGTCCCGGCGTCGACGGTATCGGCGTTGCCGCTGCGGGGATCGTTCGTCAGCCAGATCGCCGGCGCGACACCACCGGGGCCGGAGGCTGCAGAGTGGAGTCGCGCCGCCTCGTCCACGCGTGCCGGCTGATCGCCGTTCAGCGCTGCGATCACCGGGCAGGGCGCGAGGGCGTCTTCGCGCGCCAGCCACAGCATTCCGGCCCCGAGGAGCGCGAGCGCGCCCAGGCCGACCAGCGCGGTCACTCGAGCCCGGCGGATCATCGCGATCGCCAAGGTATCGCGAGAAGCTGTGGGAAAATCGTGACGGTCCCGGAGGGCTAGCCTCAACTGGCAAGGCAGCGGACTTGAAATCCGCCGTGGCGCAAGCCACATGGGAGTTCGAATCTCCCGCCCTCCGCCATTCTTTTCGTTGCTATGCTTGTCGCAGTCGAGCCGGACGGCCGGGAGGCGCGGTGGGAGAAGTAGGGCTCGTCTACGAGCGCGGGGGCAAGCAGCGCGACGTCTACGAGGAAGGTGACGTCGAGCGGGTCCCGTGCCCGATGTGCGGCGCCGACAAGCTCGACCGGCTCTACACGGAGCGCCAGGTCCTCGGGGTCGTGCGGTGTCAGGACTGCGATCTCATCTACGTCTCGCCGCGGCTCAAGAATCCGGAGCAGGTCTACTGGGGTGACGCCGAGAAGTACGTCAACGAGGCGCGCCAGATCTTCGCCGGACGCCTGCCGCATCACCGCGACCCGAACTACCTCGAAGATCTGAACCTCGTCGCCCGTTACAAGCCGGCGGGCGATTTCCTCGACGTCGGCACCAACATGGGGTTCTTCCTGCGTCACACGCGGGGACGCGCGTGGCGGGCGATCGGCGTCGACCCGTCGCCCACCCTCTCCGAGATCGCCCGCAAGCACTTCGGCCTCGACGTGCGCACGACGTTCCTCGAGGACGCCGGGTTTCCCGATGCCTCCTTCGACGTGATCACGATGACCGACGTCTTCGAGCACATCAGCGCGCCGCGCGCGATGCTGCGTGAGGTGCGGCGCCTGCTCCGGCCCGACGGGATCACCTACATCAAGGTGCCGAACGGACTCTACAACCTCGCGAAGCAGCGCATGCTGGAGCGCCTCGGGCGCACGAAGGCGTTCGACATCTGGGACGCGTACGAGCACGTCGTGCACTACTCGTCCGTGACGCTACGCAAGATGCTCGAGAGCGAAGGCCTCGCCGTCGTCCGCATGGGGATTGCCAGGCCGATCCAGCTCCCCGCGTGGCACCGGTACGTCGGCGCGTATTTCCAGTACCCGACGCCCTGGGCCATGGACTGGAAGCGCCAGACCGCGCGCTCCGTCCTCTACTGGGGGTCACTGGCGGAGGCGGCGGTCAGGGGCCGGCCCGGGGCGCTCGCCCCGAACATCACTGTCGTCGCCCGGGCGCGCTAGCTCCCCGGGGTTCGGACGTAGTCAAGGGAGGCCGATGTGTCTCTCGCCTCGTCCTTCGTGGCTCTCGTGGCGGCGGTCGTGCTGACGGCGCTGCCGGTCGATGCCGCCCCCGGAGACCTCCACCGGGTTCCGCCCGACGTAGAGGCTGCCGCCCGGAACACCGGCGCCGTCCGGGTGATCGTGAAGGTCGACCAGCCGGCGGGGACCCCGATCGACCGGGCCCAGGATGCCGTGATCGCGGAGCTCACCGGGACCTCGTGCCGGATCCTGCACCGCTACCTCACGTCGCCCTTCCTCGCCCTCGAGGTGGGACTGGATGCGCTCCGCGTGCTCGATCACTCCTCGCACGTCGTGTCCGTCACCGCCGACTTCGAGATGCGCCCGCAGACCCCGGGAGCGACCCGCTGACCCGCTGGCTCACGGCGGTAGTGCTGTTCGTCGCGGCTCTGGCCCTTGCGCCGGGCGGCGCTTCCGCCGACCCCGATCTGCTGGAGGAGATCCTCGCGCGGGCGCAGGCCAATGGGTCGGTCCGCGTCGTCGTCAAGCTGTACGCCCCGGACATGCTGCCGGAGGGCGCGGTGTCCCACGACCAGCTCGCCGTCTTCCTGCGGCGGCTGGACATCTCAGACCTGCAGGACATCGTGCTCGATTCCCTCGTCGGCACGTCATTCAACGTGCTCTGGCGCTACGCGACGAGCCCCTACATGGCGCTCGAGGTCTCCGCGCCGGCGCTGACCCTGCTCTCGGTGTCGCTGCTCGTCGAGGAGATCGTCGAGGATTTCGAGATGACCCCGCGGCTCGCGCAGAGCGGCCCGCTGATCCAGGCGACGGATGCCGCCGCGCTCGGGATGACCGGAGCCGGCCAGAACGTCGTGATCGTCGATACCGGTGTCGATCGGACGCATCCGTTCCTCGCCGGCCGCGTGGTCGACGAGTGGTGCTTCGTGACGACGGCCGGTGGCTGCCCGGCCGGAACCCACGGCACCGGCGCCGCCGCGCCCGTGCAGTCGCACGGAACGCACGTGGCCGGGATCGCGGCCGGGGCAGGAGCTTCGTTCTCGGGCGTCGCCCCCGGCGCGGGCATCGTCGCAATGAAGGTGTTCAGCTCGAGCGGGTCGGGAACGTTCGCCGACGTCAAGGCCGCCCTCGACCGGGTGGTTCTCCTGAAGGACACGATGACGATCGCGTCGGTGAACATGAGCCTGGGCGCGACCGGCTTCCTGTCGTCCTCGTCGTGCAACGGCGTCGACGCCTCGATCGGCCTGAAGAGCGACATCGACGCGTTGCGCGCGGCCGGGATCGCCAGCGTCGTCGCGAACGGGAACTCCGGCTCGTCGTCTTCGATCGGATATCCCGCGTGCATCACGACCGCGATCAAGGTCGGTGCCACGACGAAGCAGGACACGATCGTGTCCTACTCGGACCGCTCGCCGTCGCAGGAAAGCTCGATGGTCTTCGCACCCGGCGGCAGCTCGGCGGCTGGATCGGGAAGCATCTGCTCCTCCCGTCCGGCGTCCATGAGCACCTCGCGCGGCGATTGCCCCGGGTCCGGCGTGGGCGGGTCGTACGGCTACGAGTCGGGCACGTCGATGGCCACCCCGCACGTGGCCGGCGCGTGGGCGGTCCTGAAGCAGGTCAAGCCGACGGCGACCGTGGACGAAGTGCTGGCGGCGCTTCGCTCCACCGCGACGCCCATCACCGACACGAACGGGACGACATACCGCCGCATCAATGTCCGCGATGCCGTCGCGGCCCTCACGGGCCTGTCGGCCTCGATCAGCGCGAACAAGACGTCACCGCAACCGATCGGCACGGCCGTGAGATTCACCGCGACGTCGACGGGCGGCATCGGGACGATCTCGTACAAGTGGCGGGTCTTCGACGGCGCCACGTGGACGATCGGACAGGACTGGTCGACCACCGCGACCTTCGATCGGACGTTCACGACGGGCGCCGCGTACACCGTGTCGCTCTGGGCGCGCAGCTCCATTTTCAGCGGCGACGACGGCGACGGAACTGCGGCGAAGCCGACCACGACGTTCGTGATCAACAATCCGACGCCGTCGGTGAGCGCGCTGTCGCCGACCAATGCCCCTGTCGGCAGCGCGGCGCTCACGCTCACCGTGACGGGCGCGAACTTCGTGTCGGGCGCGGTCATCCGGTGGAACGGCTCGGACCGGACGACGACGTTCGTCAACGCCACCCAGCTGCGCGCCACCATCGCCGCCGCCGACCTCAACGACGGCGGCACCAGGTCCGTGAGCGTGACCAATCCCGGGCCCGGCGGCGGTGCGTCGAACGCTCTCGTGTTCGCCATCACGGGCTTCAATCTCACGCCCGCGCAGTTGGCGTACGCGAAGTCGTACGCGGCGCAGACGTGGGCGAACTACTTCCCGGGCGGTGTCTCTCACCCGAGCTTCACGCAGTTCTGGAACGCGCTGCCGCAGGGGCTGAAGGACACCGCGATGGAAGTGGCCGCGAGCACTCCGGCGGCGACCTCCGGCGGTTCGAATACGGTGGGCTCCGGTGGTTCTCCCACGGCGGCCGCGATCGCCTACGCGGCGCAGAACTGGCCGAACTACAAGACGTGGGACTCGCTGCCGCAATACCTGAAGGACGCCGCGATCTCGGACACCGGTGGTGGTAGTGGCGGCGGCGCCCCAGCCGGTGGCGGCGGTGTGACTGCGGCGATGCTGTATGCCGCGCAGACGTGGCCCAACTACTTCCCGGGCGGCGTCACGCATCCGAACTTCCAGCAGAACTGGAACGCGTTGCCGCAGAGCCTCAAGGACGCGGCGCAGGCGGCAGCGGGCTAGCCGCGCGCGGGGTGTAGGATAGGCGGCCTCGTGCCCGGCGCGCGCCGGGCGGAAGGGGCCGACATGATCGATCTCACGCTGGACATGGCGGAGCGCGCCGCGAAGGCGGCGCTCGCGAAGGCGAAGCAGCTCGGCACGGTGATGACGGCGTCCGTCGTCGACGAATCCGGCCGCACCGTGCTGATCATGCGCGGCGACGGCGCGGGCTTCCTCAGCACCGAGACGTCGAAAGCGAAGGCGATGGCCGCCGCGAACTTTCGGAAGTCGACGAAAGAGCTCGGCGACATGGTCGCCAAGGGCTCGCCGTTCTGGTCGGCTGCGCCCGCGGTGCTGAAGGGTGAAGTGCTGCCGAGCATCGGCGCGGTCCCGATCACGAAGGGTGGTCGCGTGATCGGCGCCATCGGCTGCGGTGGCGGCACCGGCGAACAGGATCACGAGTGCGCGGTCGCGGGCGCGGAGGCGGTCGGCGGCGCGTGACCGGCGCCGCGCTGCTCGTCGAGACGCTCCGCACGCACGGTGTTCGGAGCGTCTTCTCGCTCTCCGGTAACCAGATCCTCTCGGTCTACGACGCGACCATCGGGCGTGACATCGCGCTCCTGCACACGCGTCACGAAGCCGCGGCGACGCACATGGCCGACGGGTGGGGCCGCCTGACCGAGACGCCGGGCGTCGCGCTCGTCACCGCGGGGCCCGGCCACCTCAACGCGGTCTCCGCGCTCTACTCCGCGCTGATGGCCGAATCGCCGATGGTGCTGCTGAGTGGTCACGCGCCGCGCGCGCAGCGCGGCCGCGGCGCGTTTCAGGAGATCGATCAGGCCGGGGTCGCGCGTCCGGTCGTGAAGGCGGCCTGGGTCGCGGAGTCCGCCGAAGGGCTTGGCAACGACATCGCGCGCGCGTTCGCGCTCGCGAATTCCGGTCGCCCGGGGCCGGTGCACATCAGCCTGCCGGGCGATCTCCTCGAGACGAAGCTCGCGCGGATCGACGCGCCACCGCCGACGCGTCTCGAGCCGATGCGACTTCCCGACGCGGCGGTGCGCGCCGTGCTCGATCAGCTCGGCGAAGCGAAGCGTCCGTTGATCCTGCTCGGGCCTGCGATGGCGCGCGCGCGCCGTCGCCGGCTCGTCGACACGCTCGGCGAGGTCACCGGCGTGCCCGCGCTCGTCATGGAGAGTCCGCGCGGCGTCAACGATCCCGCGCTGCACGACGCCGCGCACTCGCTCCCCGAAGCGGACTTCGTCCTGTTCCTGGGAAAGGCCGCCGACTACTCGGTGCGCTTCGCGCAGGCGCCGGCGTTCGCGGCGGGCGCGAGGATGGCGCGCATCGACGTCGACGCGATGACCCCGCCGTCTTCGTCCAGTCAGTTCGTCGTGAGCGTCGCGGCCGATCCGGAAGTCGCGACGGCGCAGCTCGTCGACGGCGCGCGGCAGCGTGCGTGGCAGCGAAGCGCCTGGCCCGACGAAGTGGCGCGCGCGCACGCGACGGTCCCGCCGGAATGGGATCAGCTCGCGCGGAGCGATCGCGTGCCGCTCCATCCACTCCGCGTGTGCGCCGCGATCCGGCCGCTGCTGCGCGACGACGCCGTGCTGGTGATGGACGGCGGCGAGTTCGGCCAGTGGGCGCAGGCCGCGCTGGATGCGCCGACGCGGATGATCAACGGCCTGTCCGGCTCGATCGGCAGCGCGATCCCGCTCGCGATGGCGGCGAAGGTCGCGCATCCGGCGCGCCCGACGATCGCGATCGTCGGCGACGGCACGTTCGGCTTCCACGCGATGGAGATCGACACCGCGGTGCGGTACCGGCTGCCGATCGTGGTGATCGTCGGCAACGACGCGCGCTGGAATGCCGAGCACCAGCTGCAGCTCCAGCACTACGGGGAGGCCCGCGCGGTGGCCTGCGAGCTCCTCCCGACCCGCTACGACCGCCTGGTGGAGGCGCTCGGCGGCCACGGTGAGCACGTCGAGCGCCCGGAGGCCCTCGAGCCGGCTCTCAATCGTGCGATTCGCTCGGGCAAGCCCGCCTGCGTGAACGTCCTGATCGACGGGATCTCGGCGCCGACGTACCGGCGAGCGCCCGGCGCGCACTGAGATCCTCGCGCAACCTGCTATACTGATTCGGTTTTCGTCGTAGGTTCCGCGTGGAGAGGTGGCCGAGTCGGCCGAAGGCAGCCGCCTGCTAAGCGGTTATACGGTCAAAAGCCGTATCCAGGGTTCGAATCCCTGCCTCTCCGCCACGCGCCCTTAGCTCAGTTGGATAGAGCGTCGGACTACGAATCCGAAGGTCGGGGGTTCGATTCCCTCAGGGCGCACCATACTCCGCGGGCTCACGAGGGGCAGTGACGCCTCTCGTGAGCGCCGCGCAGGAGGTGCTCGTGAGCGCACTCAAGCTGATCGCGCTGATCCTGGTGGTGGTGGTGACCGCTACGGTCGTTCAGCCCGCGCGCGCGGAAGCGATGGATGCGATGACGGTTCTGGCGATCGTCGGCGCCGCCGTCGGAGTGGCGCTCATCATCGCGGTCGTCGTCATCGCGAACGTGCGGGAGAAACAGACCGGCGGCTCGGCGGCGCTCGACGACTCGGCCGTCGTGGAACCACCGCTCGCTGCGGTCGTGCAGCCGCCGGTCGCCGTGGCGTCCGACGCGGGAGCACAGGCCAACTAGAGCGGCGCATCGCTTGCTCGCGTTGCGAGCCGCGGGGTATCGTGACGTGGCATCGACGCACGACGAAGCTTTCATGCGCGAAGCGCTGGACGAGGCGCGGCGCGGCGCCGCGGCCGGCGAGGTGCCGGTGGGCGCGATCGTCGTGATCGATGGCGCGATCGTGGGGCGAGCGCACAACGCGCCGATCGGGCTGGCCGACCCGACCGCGCACGCCGAGGTGCTTGCGTTGCGCATGGCCGCCGAGAAGGTCGGCAACTACCGGCTCGGCGGCGCGACGCTGTACGCGACCATCGAGCCGTGCCCGATGTGCTGTGGCGCCGCGCTGCACGCGCGGATCGCGCGGGTGGTGTACGGGGCACGCGATCCGAAGGCGGGCGCGGTGGAGTCGCTGTACCGGCTGCTCGACGATTCGAGAATGAATCACCGCGTGGCGGCGACGGGCGGAGTGCTCGCGAGCGAAGCAGCCGGGTTGGTGAGCGCGTTCTTTCAAAGCAGACGATGACAGGTTCGCGGAGGGGTGGCCGAGCCCGGTTGAAGGCGTCCGACTCGAAATCGGATAGGGGCGTAAGTCCCTCGGGGGTTCAAATCCTCTCCCCTCCGCCAATTTTTCCCCATGGGCTTGACGGCCCATGGCCGTCAAATGTGCCGCGTGCGCACGGAGAGGTGACCGAGTGGCCGAAGGTGCGGCACTGGAAATGCCGTATACGGGCAACCGTATCCAGGGTTCGAATCCCTGCCTCTCCGCCAAAACCGAAGACGAAGTTTCGATGTGGCCGTGCTAGACGGGGAGGTAGCGGTGCCCTGTAGCCCGCAATCCGCTCTAGCGGGGTTGAATCCCCTCCCGAGGGCGTTCCGTGTCGAGTGAGCCTCATGAGGCGGCGTCGAAGGTTGGGCCCCACGCAACGAGAAGCGTCGAACCCCGCCAGGGCCGGAAGGCAGCAACGGTAAGGCGCCCCTCTCGTGTGCCGTGGGAGTACCTGACTGGAGCATGTTTCGTGAGGAGTTCGCGGTACGGGATTGTTCGGAGGGGGGTGCACGGTCACTCTGAATCACATGGGGGGCGCGAGACGCACCCCCCAAGCCCCCCACGCTCCGGGCGCGGAGTGAATCCGCGCCCTCCGCGAGTGCCGTGAATCCACCATGAGTGTCTATCAGGTTCTCGCACGGAAGTGGCGGCCGCAGACCTTCGAGGCGGTCGTCGGCCAGGACGCGATCACCCGCACGCTGAAGAACGCGCTCACATCGGGGCGCGTCGCACACGCCTACCTGCTCGCGGGCCCGCGCGGTATCGGCAAGACGACGACGGCGCGCCTGCTCGCCCGCGCGCTGCTGTGCACGGAGCGCAAGGGGCCGGAGCCGTGCGGCGCGTGCGTCGTGTGCCGGGATGCGCAGCCCGTCGATCTCATCGAGATCGACGCCGCGTCGAACCGCCGCATCGACGACGTCCGCACGCTGCGCGAGAACGTGAAGTACGCGCCGTCGCGCGGCCGCTACAAGATCTACATCGTCGACGAGGTGCACCAGCTCACCGCGGACTCGTTCGACGCGCTCTTGAAGACGCTCGAGGAGCCGCCCGCGCACGTCGTGTTCATCCTGGCGACGACGGATCCGCGCGATCTGCCTCCGACGATCCTCTCGCGCGTCCAGCGCTTCGACTTCCGGCCGATCAGCCACGAGACCCTCACCGCCACGCTCGAGCGCATCCTGAAGGACGAGAAGATTCCGTACGAAGCGGACGCGCTGCCCGCGGTCGTGCGCGCGTCCGAGGGCTCGCTGCGCGACGCGCTCTCGCTGCTCGACACCGCGATCGCGTACGGGAACGGCGCGCTGGAAGCCGCGACCACCGCGAAGCTCCTCGGCGCGAGCGCGCCGCGCGAGGTGCGCGCGTTCGCCGCGGCACTGCTCGGGCACGACACGGTCGCGGCCGTCGAGGCGATCGATCGCGCGGTCCGCGAAGGCGACGCCGTCCAGGCCTTCACGCGCGATGTGATCGAGCTGCTGCGGCGCGCGCTCGTGATGAAGGCCGCGCCCGCGGCAAAGATGCCGGATCTGGCCCCGGCCGAGGCCGACGAGCTGCGCGCGCTCGCGGAACCGGTCGCGCTCGACGAGGTGCTGTACGTCGTCCGAGCGTTTCTCGAAGCCGACGCGTTGATGCGCGAGTCGCCGCACCCGCGCATCGAGCTCGAGATCGCGGCGATCCGCGCGACGCGCCGCCCGGTTCCCCAGGAGCTCGACACCGTGCTCCGTCGCGTGGACGAAGCGCTCTCGCGCGTGGGCTCCGCCGCGCCCGCCGCGCCGGCGGCGACGCAGGCGAGTCTCCTCGACGCGCCGGCCGCGCTGCCCAGATCAGACGTAGCGTCACGTGCCGACGAAGGCGCGGCACCGCGGCGCTTCGAGCCCGCGCCGCCGGCAGCGCGCCCAAGCGCCGCGCCGCCGTCGCGCCCCGACTTCAGTTCGTACGGCCCGCGGACATCGGCACCCGCCGCATCCGAGACCGGCGCGTCCAGCGCGCGCCCGGCGCCCGTCGGTTCGTCGCCTGCCGCATCGTCCACGCCTTCCGCCTCGCCGTCGCCCGCGTCCGCCGCGCCGAGCGACGATCTCGCGATCGCGTGGCAGCGCGTCATCGACGAGGTGATGAGCAAGAAGCCGACGGTCGGCGCGCTGCTCGCGCACGGCAAGCCGCTCGGCGTGAACGGCCGCGAGCTCGTGCTCGAGCTGACCATGAGCGGCTTCCAACGCGAGATGCTCGCGGACCGCGCGAATCGTGAGATCGTGGTGCAGGCGATCCGGCGCTGCATCACCGGAGCCGACCGGTTCACGCTGGCGAACGACACACAGGCCGGCCTTCGGCCGGACGGCAGCTCCAGCAGCGGGCCCGCCGCGCATCCGGCCGTGCAGGCGGCCATCGCGGAGTTCGGTGGCGAGGTGGTCGCGGTCCGGCCGCGCCCGCGGGAAGGAGAAGACCAGTGAAGGGCTTCGGCAACATGATGAAGGAAGCGCAGAAGCTGCAGGCGCAGATGGAGCGCATGCAGGAAGAGATCGGCAAGAAGAAGGTCGACGCCACGGCGGGCGGCGGCATGGTCACCGTCGAGGCGAACGGCAAGCAGGAGCTGCTCTCGATCAAGATCGATCCCGAGGTCATCAACAAGGACGACGCGCAGATGCTCGAGGACCTCGTGCTCGCCGCGTGCAACGAGGCCCTCCGCAAGTCGCGCGAGCTCGTGCAGCAGGAGCTCGGGAAGCTGACGGGCGGCCTCAAGATCCCCGGACTGGGCGGGTAGGTGGCCTACTACCCGGAGCCGGTTGCGCGCCTGATCGACGCCCTCCAGCGCCTGCCCGGTATCGGGCCCAAGACCGCCCAGCGCCTCACGTTCTACATGCTCAAGCGCCCGCCGGACGAAGTGCGCGAGCTCGGCGACGCGCTGCTCGCGGTGAAGCAGAAGATCACCTACTGCCGCACGTGCTTCAACGTGACCGACGAAGATCCCTGCCGCATCTGCGCCGATGGGCGCCGCGACGAGCACGTGATCTGCGTGGTCGAGGAGCCGAACGACCTGCTCGCGATGGAGCGCACGGGTGAATATCGCGGCCGCTATCACGTGCTGCTCGGCGCGCTCTCGCCGCTCGACGGCATCGGGCCCGACGATCTGAAGATTCGCGAGCTGCTCGCGCGGCTCGAAGGCCGCGAGACGACCGAGGTGATCCTGGCGACGAACCCGAACGTCGAGGGCGAGGCGACCGCGCTCTACCTCGCGAAGCTGCTGCGCCCATTGGTGGTCCGGGTCACGCGCATCGCGCGCGGGCTGCCCGTCGGCGGCGATCTCGAGTACGCGGACCAGGTGACGCTGTCGAAAGCGCTGGAGGGGCGGCGCGAGATCGGGTAGGCCGCTTCTCTTCATCAGCCCCACGATGCCCGCGCTGACCGGGAGCGGTCTCGCGATGCGCGCCGGCATGATTCTCGAAGCGCTCGCCACCGATCATCCCGTGCACCTGCTCGTCCTTCCCGTCGTTGCCGGAGCGGCCGGGGCGACACCGCCGGCGGTGCGCGACTGGTGTCAGAGCGTGACCGTGCATGCCGTGACCGACCGTGTCGACACGCTGTTCTCGCTGATCGCGCGCGTGCAGGATCCGGGCGAGCGCTTCGAGGCGATCCTTCGCTATCCGAAGCCGCTGCTCACGCGCTTCGCGACCGCGCCGGCCATCGCGCAGCTGGCCGAGGCGTTTCCGCCCGCGAGCGTCGGCGCGGTGCACGTCTTCCGTCTCTATCTCGCGCCGTTCGCGGAGCCGTGGCTCGCCGCCGGCGTGCCCTGCCGCCTCGATCTCGACGATCACGAGTCGCGGACGCGGCAGCGCATCGCCGATCTTCACGCCGCCGCCGGCGAGGCCGACGCGGCGATGCTCGAGCGCGTGGAGGGCGAGAAGTACCTCGCGATGGAGACGCAATACCTGCGCCGCTTCGAGCGCGTGTACGTGTGCTCGGCGGTCGACCGCGAGGAAGTCGCGCGCGCCCACGGCCTCACGAACGTGGCGGTGATTCCCAACGGGGTCCGTCCCCCACGCATCGCGGTGCCGCTGCCGCCCGATCCGTTCACGTTCGTGTTCGTCGGCTCGCTCGGGTACTACCCGAACGACGAGGCCGCGGTGTTCTTCTGCTCCGACGTGCTGCCGAAGCTGCGCGCCCGGTCGAACCGCGCGTTCCGCGTGCTGTTCGTGGGAAGCAACCCGTCCGCCCGGCTCCGTGCGCTCGCGGCGGCACAGCCAGACGTGCGGCTCGCGGGCATGGTCCCCGACATCGTCAGCGCGTACACCGACGCCCACGCGGTGATCATTCCGCTCCGCGCGGGCGGCGGGACGCGCATCAAGATGCTCGAGGCCTTCGAGTACCGGCGGCCTGTCGTGTCGACCTCGCTCGGCGCCGAAGGCCTCGAGGTGGAGCACGGCGAGCACGCGTTGCTCGCCGACACGCCGGACGCGTTCGCCGCGCAGTGCGCGCGGCTGATGGAGGACGCGCCGCTGCGCGACGCGCTCGCCACGCACGCCCTCGAGCTCGTCCGCCGCGAGCACACGCCGGAAGCCGTGCTGGCCGCCATCCGCCGCGTGCACGCGACGTCATGACCGAGCCGGTCGACCCGGCGCGCGTCGGCGTGTTCATCTCCACGTACAACCGCGGTCCCTACACGCAGCGCAGCCTCGACTCGCTCGCCGCCCATCCTCCGGACGCGCGCGCCGTCATCACGCTCGTTGACGACGCGAGCGCCGACTTCGGCGTCGACGCGGTGGCCGCGCTCGAGCGCCTGCGGGCCGCGCACCCGCGCACGCGGGTGCTGAAGAACGCCACGAACCGGGGCATCACCCGCGTGGTCCACCAGTTCGTCGAGCTCGCGGGGATCTTCAAGCTCACGCACCTCTACATCACCGACAACGACGTGATCTACGCGGACGGATGGTTCGACGAGCTGCTCGCGTGCTACGACTACCTCGCGGCGCGGAATCCGCGCGCCGTCGCCACGTGCCTCAACGTGCCGAAGCACGACGCGCGCCGCGACGCCGCGACGAGCGACCGCTTCGTCGAGCGCGCATCGCTCGGCGGCGCGAGCTGGTTCGTTGCGCTCGAGACCATGCGCGAGCTGCTGACGCCCGACATCGAGACCGAGTGGGACGTGCGCTGCGTCGCGCGACTCCACGCGCTGGGTGGGATCATCGGCACCACGCGACGCTCGTTCGTTCAGCACATCGGACGCTTCGGGCTGCACAGTCACGGCGGGCACGATCGGGGGATCGATTTCCTGGACGAGCGCCGGGCGCCTTGACCCTGCCGGCCGCGCCATGCTTAAGTAACCCGCCAATGTCTCTCTGCACAGAGGGGACGGTCCTGCCACTCGCACGCGTCGACGGGCTCGAGATCGATCAGGAAGACGACGGCTTCATCGTCTATCAGCCCGAGACCGACCGCGTGCACTACTTCAACCACACCGGAATCCTCATCCTGGAGCTGTGCGACGGCCGGCGCTCACCGGCGGAGATCGCGGAGCTCCTGAAGAAGGCCTACGACCTCGCGGAGCCGCCGCGGCGCGAGGTCGACGAAGTGCTGACGCGCATGCGGGACGAAGGACTGGTGCAGGAAGCGCAGTGAACGTGGGTTGCACGAGGAGAGCGCGATGGCGCCGGACGCACTGACCGAGCTACTCGACGCCGTAGCCCCGGGACGGCGGCAGTTCCTGAAGACGATCCTCACGGGCACCGCGTTTGCGGCCCCTCTGATGGCGTCGTTCTCGATGGACGGCCTCTCCGTCGACGCGGCCGCCGCGAGCATCTGCGGCAACATGACGTCGAACATGTCGGTCGTCGACTTCGTCCAGGAGCCGCTCTCCTGCGCGAACATGACCTCCAGCAAGAAGAAGCGCCGCTGGCGCGCGCGCCTGCGGGACACGGCGAACAACCGGCATCGCGGCGAGCTGGAGCTGGAGCTCGACACGCGCCGCTGTGTCGTGGAGTACCGCCTCGACCTCGACGACCACCCGGTGCTCGAGACCGTGAACTTCGGCGTGATCGGCGTGCCGGCCGCGGTGCTCGTCGTCCAGAAGCCGCCCGCGGAGTACGTGCTGACGAAGGGCCGCGGCGAGATCGGCGTCGCGGCGGGCAACGTCATCTTCATGAGCGAGCTCGTCGACGCGTTCGAGTTCGGGCAGGCCGACGTCGCGGTGAAGACCACGCGCTACACCGCAACGGGAGAGGTCGAGCCCCGCTAGCCGCGCGGGCAGCGGCGCACGATGGCATCGGTACGGCTATCGGCGCCGCTGATTGTCCGCAACGAAGAGCGCTTCCTCGAAGCCTGCCTCGCCTCGCTCCGTGACGCCGTCGACGAGATCGTCGTCGTCGACACCGGATCCACCGACCGCACCCGCGAGATCGCGCGGGACTTCGGCGCGGCTCTGCACGAGTTCACCTGGGTCGACGACTTCGCCGCCGCGCGGAATCACGCGCTCGACCTCGCGCGCGGCGAGTGGATCCTCTACGTCGACGCCGACGAGCGGCTGCGTCCCGGCGCCCACGCGCGGCTGCGCGCGCAGCTCGAGGATGCATCGCACGCCGGCTATCAGCTCCTGCTCCATCCCCGCGCCGGCTTCACGCCCTACTGGGAGCTCCGGCTCTTTCGCAATCACCCGCTGATCCGCTTCAAGGGCGTGATCCACGAGAACATCTGGCCGGGCATCGACGCGTACCGGCGGGCGCACGGCGGCCGCATCGGGCGCAGCGATCTGGCGCTCGACCACGAAGGGTACGAAGGAGAGCAGGCGCACAAGCACGAGCGCAACCTGCCGCTCCTGGAGCGCGCGGTCCGGGACGATCCCACGCGTGTCTACCTTTGGTGTCACCTCGCGAGCATCCACGCCGCGCGCGGCGACGGCGCCGCCGCCGAGCAGGCGTGGACGCGCGCGCTCGAGCTTTCACGCGCCCGGGCGTGGCCGCTGCCGGAGGACGCCCTTCCGTACGTCGGCCTGATCCAGTGGCGCGGATCGAAGCCCGAAGACGTCGACCGTCTGCTGGCCGAGGCCATGACGCGCTTCCGCGACAACCTTCAGCTCGTCTGGCTCTGCGGGCGCGCGCTGATGGAGCGCGGGCGGTTCGAGGAAGCGATTCCGCACTTCGAGCGGCTCGTGCAGTGCGGCGAGACCGGTGAGCACGATCGATCGACGGCGTACGACCGGCGGCTCTTCGGGGTGCTCTCGTACGACTCGCTGGCGACGTGTCACTTCCGTCTGCAGCACTGGGCGATGAGCCGGCGCTACTTCGAGCTCGCGGCGGCGGAAGCGCCCGAGCGTCTCGAGTACCGCGTGAAGCAGGCGCTCTGCGCCCGCTACGAGGCCTCGCGATCGACCGCGTCCTGATCCTGACGCCGGTGAAGGACGCGCGCCGGTTCCTCGACGGCTACGTGCGCAACCTCGCGCGCCTCACGTACGCCGCCGACGCGCTGAGCCTCGGCGTGCTCGAGAGCGACAGCGCCGACGACACGTTCGCGGCGCTCGCCGGCGTGCTCGCGCCGCTGCGCGCGCGATGGCGCCGGGTGGAGTCGTGGAAGCAGGACTTCGGCTACCGCCTGCCGCCGGCGACGCCGCGCTGGGCGCCGCACGTGCAGCTGATGCGTCGCGCCGTCCTCGCGCGGAGCCGGAACCGCCTGCTCATGCGGTCGCTCGGCGACGAGGAGTGGGTGCTGTGGCTCGACGTCGACGTGATCGACTATCCCGCGGACATCGTCGAGCGGCTGCTCGCCGCCGGCCGTTCGATCGTGCAACCGCACTGCGTGCTCGACTACGGCGGCCCGACGTTCGACAGGAACGCGTGGCGCGACCACGGGCGCTTTCACATGGACGCGCTCCGGGACGAAGGCGACCTCGTCAAGCTCGACACCGTCGGCGGCGCGATGCTGCTCGTGCGCGCGGATCTCCATCGCGACGGCCTCGTGTTTCCTCCGTATCCATACGGCCGCGCGAATCTCGCCGCGCGCCCGGGCCAGGGCGAGCTGGAGACGGAAGGGTTCGGGCTGATGGCGCGCGCCATGGGCCATCAGTGCTGGGGCATGCCGAACCTCGAGATCCGGCACGCGCGCGCATGAGCACGCGAGCGGCCGTCCTCGTCGCGGGACTTCCGGGACGCGACTTCCCGCGGGACTCGCCGCCGAAGTGTCTGCTGCACGTCGAGGGCCGCGTGATCCTCGAGCGGCTGCTCACGGCGATCCGCGACGGCGGCGTCGGCGACATCCGGCTCGTCGTAGGCTACGAAGCGAAGCAGATCGAGCGCTGGGTGGAGGCGATGGGACTCGCCGTCGAGATCGCGCCGAACCCTGACTGGCGCACGGACGCGGTCGCGTCGATGGAGATCGGCCTCGCGGGTGCGCCGGGCGACGCGTACCTCGCGTGGCGCACCAAGCAGAACTACGACTTCGGCGAGGCGTTCCGGCTGAGCGCGGCGATGGGCGACTATTACATGCACGTCGAGGACGACGTGATCGCGTGCCGCGACTGGGACCTCTACGTGTTCCAGGAGATGGAGCGGCGTCCGTCGTGGGGCGTGCTCCGGATGGCGCAGGGCGGGGCGATCGGCTTCGTGTTCCGCGCGCGCGACCTTCCCGCCGCGCGCGAAGCGCTCGTCGCGCACGGCCGCACGAAGCCCGCGGACTGGATCATCGAAGAGCACGTCGCCCGGCACGGGCTCGTGCGGCCGCGCTACAGCGTCTTCCAGCACGTCGGCCGCCACCGGAGCCTCGCCGGCGCCACGCAGCCGGTCGTCTTCGAGGACTTCATCGGCACCGGCGGGGACGACGCGTGACGACCAGCTACGTCATCGTGCACGGCGGCACCGAGCCCGCGCGCACGCGCAACCTCGAATTCCTCCTGCGTCACCTGGCCGCGACCGCGCTCGAGATCGTCGTCGTCGAGCAGGACACGACGCCGCGCCTGAGCCTCGGCGCGCGCGTGCGTCACGTCTTCTGCCACAACCCCGGCCGGTTCAACCGCGCGTGGGGCTTCAACGTCGGCGCGAAGGCGGCGACCGGCGAGAGGCTGATCTGCGGCGACAACGACGTGGTGATTCCGGCGACGACGTTGCGGACACTTCCGCGCTCGGACCGGCTCATCATCCCGTATCGCCGCTGCCTGGATCTCTCCGAAGAGGCGACGCGCGGGCTGCAGGAGACCGGCGTGATTCCCGAGGGTGAAGGCGCGCCGCGCGGCGAGTGGACGGTGGGCGGCGCGTTCGTCATCGCGCGCGCGTCGTACCTCGCGATCGGCGGCATGTGTGAGGACTTCGAGGGGTGGGGCGCGGAGGACGACGCCTTCTACGACAGGTGCAAGAAGACGATCGGCGTGCTGCGCTCGCGGTCGCTGCTCCTCTATCACATGCATCACGAGCGCGCGGCGGCGCGCGACGGCGACGCCGACGCGTACAACCGGAACGTCCGTCTGCTGCGCCGCGAGCTCGCGAAGACGCCGCGGCAGCTCCGCGCGGAGCGCGCCACCCGGTTCGGCGACCCGGACAAGTACATCAAGCGCGCGATCCTGAAGTCGCGCCGCGCGGTGGGCCATTAGCCGCTGCTCGCGCACGACCGCGCGCTGCGAGTTCTGGACGTGGGCGAAGGACTACGTCCGCCCCGACTGCTGCACGGCGCACCTGAAGGCGCTGCTCGCGTTCACCGACGCGCTGCTGACCCGCCACGGCATCACGCACTGGGTGGACTTCGGCACGTTGCTGGGCGCGGTCCGGCACCGCGCGTTCGTGCCGTGGGACTCCGACGTGGACTTCGGCGTGCGTGACGCGGACCGGCCCCGGCTCGACGCGCTTCGCGACGAGATCGAGCACGCGGGGTTCCGCGTCGACACCTCGGAGCCGAACGTGTTCCGCATCGGGCTCAGCGCCGTCAACACGCAGCATGCCGACATCTACACGTGGCGCGAGCGCGGGGACGAGCTGTGGCTTCCGTGGCCCGGCGCGCCGCCGAGGCAGTGGGCGTTTCCGGCCGAGCGGCTCGCGTCCATCGAGTCCGTCGAGCTGTACGGCCGCGCGTTTTCGGCGCCGTCGCGGCCGGCGGAGTTTCTGGAGGCGTATCGCTACGGACCGGACTGGCTGACACCGCGGCGGCCCGTGCTCAGCGCGGTGCCGAACATTCCGGTCCACGAGCAGACGGCCACGGTGGGGCGGCTGCTCGACGAGATCCGGGAGCGCGACCATCGTCTCGCGCAGCTCGCGAACCCGGGCGCGGACGAGGAGACGATCACGCGCAGCGTCCGCGCGTTCGCGCGGCGCCGTCGCGAGCGCGGGACATTCGAAGACAATCTGCGGCTCCTGCACGACGTCCTCGCGAAGACGCCCGCCGGCGATCGCTACTGGATGATCGGCGGACTCCTGATCGGCTGGGCGCGCGAGGGGCGCGTGCTGGCGCACGACACGCACGATGCGGACTTCGGGCTGTTCGTGGACGACGCCGGCACGTTGCTCGCCGCCGTGCCGGCGCTCGAGGAAGCGGGGTTCCGTCGCGTCTACCGCTGGACCGACACGCGCGGGAAGGTGATGCAATACACGCTCGGGAAGGACGGGGCGAAGTTCGACTTCTTCCTTCACGAACGGATTCCGAACCGGTTTCGCTACGTCTTCTTCGGGTGGCGGGACGGGCAGCGCGCGGAGTTCGTGGCCGAGGTGCCCGCGCACGGCGTCGCGACGGTGAGCTTTCTCGATCGCGCGTGGCGCAAGCCGGCGGACCACGACGCGTACCTCACGGCCGTGTACGGGAACTGGCGGGTGCCCAACCCCGCGTACGACTACATGACCGACGATCTGAGCATCGTCGACGTGCGTCCGTGGAACGGAACGTGGGAGTGGGAGTCGTGACCTACGCGTGCTTGGCCTCCAGCTCCGCCCACCGCGCGTAGAGGCGATCGACTTCGGCGCGCGCTGATGCGAGCGCGGCGTAACGTTCCTGCAGCGCCGTCGGATTCGACGCGATCGCCGGGTCTTCCGCGGCACGCTCGCACGACGCCACCGCGGTCTCGGCGTCGGCGATCGCCTGCTCCATCCCGTCCCACTCGCGCTGCTCGAGGTAGCTCAACCGTTTCGCGCGTTGACGCTCGCGCGCCGCCTCGGGGCGGGGCCCGGGCGAACGCGCGCCGCCGTTCGCGCGCTCGTCTTCACGCGCGCGCTCGCGGGCGATCGCGCGCGCCGCTTCCCACTGCGCGTAGTCGGCGAACGTCTGCGCGCCGCCCGCGCCGTCGAGTGCCAGGATCACGGTCGAGAGACGATCGAGCATGTAACGGTCGTGCGTGACGAGCACGAGGCCGCCCTCGAACTCCGCGAGGCTTTCTTCGAGCACCTCGAGCGTCGGGATGTCGAGGTCGTTGGTCGGCTCGTCGAGCATCAGCACGTCGGCGGGCTCGAGCATCAGGCGCGCGAGGCGGATCCGCGCCTGCTCGCCGCCCGACAGACGCCCGACCGCGAGCTCGAGCTGCTCTGGCCGAAAAAGAAAGCGCTTCGCCCACGAGGCGACGTGGACGCTCCGGCCCTGGAACGTCACGGTGTCGCCTTCGGGCGCGAGCGCTCGACGCAGCGACTGCGCGGGATCGAGACCGGTGCGGTGCTGCTCGAAGCGGACGACGCGGAGATTCTCCGCGCGCTCGATCGAACCCGCGTCGGGCGTGAGCGCGCCGGCGAGCACGTCGAGCAGAGAGGTCTTGCCGCTGCCGTTCGGTCCGATCACGCCGAGGCGTGTGCCCGGGGTGATCGTGAGCGCGACGTCGCGGAAGAGCTCGCGTCCGTCGCGTGTCTTGCTCACGCCGTCGGCGACGAGCAGCCGCCGGGTCTTGCGCTGCGATCCCGTCAGCTCGATGCCGGCGGAGCGCACGGTGTTGCGCGTGCGCGCGTCTTCCAGCTCTTCGATCAGGCGGCCGGCGTCCTTGATCCGTCCCTTCGCCTTCGTCGAGCGCGCCTTCGCGCCGCGCCGGAGCCACGCGATCTCGCGCCGCACGAGGTTGGCGAGGGATTCCTCGTACGCCGCCTGGCCGCGCAGGAAGTCGTCGCGCCGCGCGAGGAAATCGCTGTACGTCCCGTCGGTCGCGAAGAGCCCGTCCGGATAGACGGCGTTGAGCTCGATCACGCGCGAGGCGACGCGCTCGAGGAAGTAGCGATCGTGGCTCACGACGAGGAACGCGTGTGCCCGCTCGACGAGGACGTCTTCGAGCCACAGGATGCCGTCGACGTCGAGATGGTTGGTGGGCTCGTCCATCAGCAGCAGGTCGGGCTCGGCGGCGAGCTCGCGCGCGATCGCGAGCCGCTTGCGCCAGCCGCCGGACAGCGTGTCGACGGCGGCGTGCCGATCGTCGAGGCTCGCGCGTCCCAGCGCTCGCGCGATGCGCGCCGGCCGCGCGTCGTGCTCGACGTGGCCGAGGGCGGCCTCGATCGCCTCTTCGACCGTCACGCCGCCAGGGAAAGTCGGATCCTGAGCGACGTACCCGACGCGGAGCCGCCCGTGCAGGGTGGTGGTTCCGCCGTCGGCGTCTTCGAGGCCCGCGAGGATCTTCAGCAGCGTCGATTTCCCGGACCCGTTGGGCCCGACGAGGCACGCGCGATCGCCTTCGAAGATCCCGAAGGAGAGGTGCTCGAAGAGGGTCCGGGTCCCGTACGACTTCGCAAGGTCCTGACATCCGAGAAGGAGCGGCCCGGCCATCCGGGCCAGTATAGGCATCGCTTGGGGGTGTGCGGTCGATCAGGTAAACTTCTTGTGTAGTTGCCCGCTGGCCACTCCCCGGTAGCTCAGTCGGTAGAGCACCGGACTGTTAATCCGGGTGTCGCTGGTTCGAGCCCAGCCCGGGGAGCCAACCACCTCCGCGACTCACTGCACGCGTGTCGCCTCCGCCGACGTTCCGGAACTCCACGACGAGACGAGCGGAAGCACGTTCACGATCACGCTTCCGGGTCGCGTCTCGGCGTAGGCTCATGCGTTCGATTGCCACCCTCGCCCTGCTCCTCATCTCGGCCGGCGCCGTGATGGCCCAGGCGGCGCTCACGTGGACCGCGCCGCCGGCCTGGAAGGCCGAGCCGCCGACGTCCGCGATGCGGCGCACGCAGTACCGCTTTTCCGGGCCGGGCGGTCCCGCCGAATGCGTCGTCTTCTACTTCGGCCCGGGGCAAGGCGGCACACCGAAGGCGAATATCGACCGGTGGGCGAGCCAGTTCCGGCGCGCCGACGGCACGGCGATCGGCGATGCGCTCAAGACGCGCGCGATCAAAGTCGGCGACATTCCGGTGACGCTCGTCGAGATCGCCGGCACGTTTGTCGGCGGCATGGGCGGCGGGGCGAGTGGCCCGCAGCAGAGCGATCAGATGATGCTGGCGGCGATCGCCGAGGGGCCGGACGCCAACTGGTTCTTCCGCGCGATCGGGCCGCGCGCGACGCTGGAGGCGGCACGCGCGGACTTCGAGAAGATGGTCCGATCGCTCAAGCGCGGCTCGTGAGATCCGCTTTGAAGGCGTCCGCGCGGTTGGCGCGGGGCGGATAGATCCACTGCGTGTTGATCTCGCGCTTCATCGCTTTCGCCTTGTCGGCGATCAGCTCGACCACGGCGTCCCAGCCTCTGGTGAACACGGCGTCGGACGGGCCAAGATCGAGGCAGGTGACGTAGTTCTTCTGCCGATATGGCTCCAGCGGCACGCCGAGCAGGTCCGTCGCCGCGTACGCGGTGTCGCCGGCGGCGAAGATCGTCGGCACCTCGGCGACGCGCAGATTGCGGTCAACCACCAGCCGGCCGGAACGATCGCGCTCAGCCTGGACTTGCGCGGTGAGTGAGAACGCGGACATTTGCCTCTGGCCCGAGGATGGCGCGCAGGCGCGACGACATCGATTCTCCTCTCTGAGAACCGGACGGACTCAAGAAAGCCGCGCCGCGTGCCGATCAAAGCGGCGATGAGCGCACCCGGCAAATTCGTCTTCGCAGTGGCAACCAGGTGTCTGACGACGAGCGCGGCGGTGACGCACGCGCTGGCACCAGCGGCGGCGCCCGCTCGCACGCTCGACGCGGTCTCCACCGCGCCCTCGTCCTGGCACGTCCGTGTCGACGCTTTCGCTGGGTGGCTCGACGCGGGCGCCCCGTCGTCCGAAGCGCGATGATCGAGTCCAGAGCCGGCGGTCTTCCGCTCGCGGCCCACGAATCTCACCGGGTCGTCGATGAATCCCTGTTCCGCTTCTTGGTCGATCTCGAGGTGGTCAAGGCGCAGCGGCTGCAGTACTCCGTCGCAGTCGCCATGCTGAAGCCCGACCTTTCGGACGAGGCGGCGATGCTCGCGGCGCCGTCCGTGCTCTCGGCCGTCGTGCGCCGCACGCGCGTGACCGACACGATCACGCGCCTGCCGGACGCGTCGTTCGCCATCATCCTGGTCGACGCCGATGCCGCGGACTTTCCGACGATCCTCGGCCGGATTCGCCTCGAGGTGGGATCGGCGACCGAGATGTTCCGCACGCCGCCGACGTGGAGCGCCGGCGCCGCGTCGTACCCGAAGACCGCGAGCTCGTCCGCCGACCTCCTGCGAATCGCGGAAGAGCTGTTCGCCCGCGCGCGTCGCGAGGGCGGCAATAGCGTCTACGTCGCGCCGTAGCTCCGCGTCAGCGTGAGAGCGCGTACGCCTCGTCGATGAGGCGGACCGCGCGCAGGCAATCCGCGGCCGTGACCGGCGCCGGCGCTCCCCGGCGCCAGTGGTCGAGCGCGTCGCGCAACGCCGTGAGCGCGAGCGGCTCGGCAGTCTCTCCGTCGCTCGTCTCCGTGCCGGTCGCCGTCTCGACGCGCAGCGTTCCGTCGCGCAGCACCAGCAGGCCATCGCGCCCCGCGAGCTTGAACTCCATGTCCGTGCCGTCGCGCGGAAACGTGTTCCCGACCTCGACCGTGCCGAGCACGCCGCTCGCCGAGCGGAGGAGCACCGAGGCGTAATCCTCGACGCGCTCGCCCCGGGCGCGCGTGCTCGTCTGCGCGGCAACGACACGCGCGTCCCCGCCGGTCAGGTGCAGGAACAAATCGAGGCCGTGCGAGCCGAGGTTCCGCAAGCAGCCGCCGGCGGCGATGGCCGGATCGAGCATCCACGCCGCGTCCCACGCGCGATACCGCGCGGACGTCGGACGATTGAGACGGAAGTAGAAGTGCGACAGCGGGCCGAGCCGTCCGTCCGCGACCAGCTGTCTCGCGCGCCGGGTGAACGGCTGATAGCGCTGGATGAGCGGCACCGCCACGAACGCGCGCCTGGCTTCCGCCTTTGCGACGATCGCCCCGACTTCGGCGGCGTCGACGCCCATCGGCTTTTCCATCAGGAACGGATACCCGTGATCGAGCAGGTGATGCGCCGCCGCCGCCATGCGGTCGTGCGGGCCGAGCGCGATCACGAAGTCCGGGCGCGTCTTCGCGAGCATCTCGCGGTAGTCCGTGAACACCGCGGGGTTGCCGAGCTGCGCGGCGCGCTTCGCCGCGATCTCCGCGCTCTCGTCGTGCAGCGCGACCAGCTCGTAGCCGGGCAGGGTGACGAGGTGGCGCAGATACGCCGAGTCGTACAGCGAGTGCCAGTGCGTGACGCCGATCGCGGCGACGCGCGTGGTCATCGCCGTTCAGCCGCGCGCGAGGATCGTGGACAGCGCGCCGCGCAGCGCGCGCTCGGGATCCGCGACCGGACCGCGGGCGCGCCAGCCGACGTAGCCGTCGGGCCGGACGAGCACCGCCCCGCCCTGCGCAACGTCGTACGCCGCGTGCCACGCGCCGTCCGGGTCGGCGAAGGTCGCACCGTTGCCGATCGTGAACGCGTCGAGCGGAACGCGCGCGGCGAGCTCGGCCGTGGCGGCGTGCCAGGCGTCGCCGCTCGCGAGCAGCGTGAAGCGCTTGCCGACGAGATCGATCGTGGACACGCGCGCGCCGTCGCGCTCGAGCCACACGTGCGGCGCGCGGCCGCCGGGGCGCCCCGACGGCGTGTACCGCGTGACCGGATCGTCGACGATCGCCGGCGGCGTGCCGTCGGGCACGATCGCGGGCGAGTCGTACGTCGCGCCGAAGATCATCCCGGTCTCGTTGAGGAACTCGGGTCGCGCGAAGCCCTGCGCCTGCGCGGCGCCCAGACGTCCCATCGAGATCGAGTTGGCCAGGCTTTGCTCGGTGATCGCGCGCCCGATCGGGCGCCGCTCGGCGTCGTACGTCTCGAGCAGCGCCGGCGCCGCCCATCCCTGGAGCACGCCCGCGAGCTTCCAGGCGAGGTTCTGCACGTCCTGGACGCCGGTGTTGAGCCCGAAGCCGCCGGTCGGCGGCATCTCGTGCGCAGCGTCGCCCGCGAGGAAGATTCGCCCGTGACCGTACGCGTCCGCCACGATCGCGGAGGCGGTCCACGGCGCGATGCCGAGGATCGTCACGTCGAGATCCGGCACGCCGGCCGCGAAGCGGATGAGCTCGCGCGTGCGCTCGGGCGTGAAGTCCGACGCCTTCAGGCCGTACGCGGAGAGGCTGTTGACGAGAAAGCCCCAGCGATCGGCGCCGTTGATCGTGAGGAACGTCCCCTTGAGCCGCTCGTTCTCGACGAAGTAGAGCGCCGACGGCCGGGCGTGCGTCCACGGCCGGAGATCCGCGTTGAAGAGCACGTTCACGCTCTCGTAGACGTCTTCCTTGCCGAGCATCGTCACGCCGAGCGCGCGCCGGATGCGGCTTTGCGCGCCGTCCGCGGCGATGACGTAGTGCGCGCGCACGCGCGTCTCGCCGCCGGCGCGGTCCGCGAGCGTGACGTCGACGCCGTCCGCGCCCTGCGAGAACGCCGTCATCTCCGCGTTGAAGCGTAGCGACGCGAGCGGCGACGTCTCGGCGTGCGCGCGCAGCACCGGCTCGAGGTAATCCTGCGCGCAGAGACAGTTCCGCAGCGGGCTCAGCGCCTGGTTCTCCGGCCGCTGGCGTCCAGGCATCCGCCGCTCGAGCTCTTCGCCGGCAAGCGTGCGCGTCCACACGATGAACTGCGCGCGATCGGGCGGAAGCCCGGCGTCGCGGATCGCCTGCTCGACACCGAGCTGCCGGTACATCTCCATCGTGCGCACGTTGATCCCGCGCGCTTTCGGATGGACGGCGGTGCCCGGATGCCGCTCGACGAGCAGCGAGCGAATCCCGTGATGCGAGAGCAGGATGGAGGCGGTGAGCCCCACGGGCCCACCGCCCACGATCAGGACGGGGACATCGGTCATTACTGCGCCGTCCAGCCTCCGTCGATGACGAGCTCGCTGCCCGTGACGAACGACGCTTCATCCGAGGCGAGGTAGAGAACACCGTAGGCGACTTCATCGGCCTCGCCGTAGCGCCCGAGCGGAATGCGAGAGGTCATGAGCTCGCGAACGGCGGGATCGGCGCGGCGCTTCTCGGTCATCGGCGTGACGATCGGCCCGGGGTGCACCGAGTTCACGCGGATGCCTTCCTTCGCGTACTGCAGCGCGGTCACCTTGGTGAGCAGCCGCACCGCTCCCTTCGACGACGCGTATTGCGGGCTCGTGATGTCCATCCCGACGAGCCCGAGCTGCGACGAGATGTTGATGATCGATCCGCCGCCGGCGCGCCGCATCGCGGGGATCGCGGTCTTCGTGCCGAGGAAGACGCCCTTCGCGTTGATCGCCATCACTTCGTCCCACGCCTCAACGCTCACGTCCTCGACACGCCCGGGGCCGCCGATGCCCGCGTTGTTGACGAGCACGTTCAGCTTGCCGAAGCGGGTGACGGCGAGATCGACGGCCTGCTTCCAGTCGCGTTCTTGCGTGACGTCAAGATGAATGAAGGCCGCGTCGTGACCCTTGGCGGTGAGGCTCTCGGCGAGCGCCTTGCCTTCGGCGTCGAGGACGTCGCCGAGGACGACCCGGGCGCCCTCCTGCGCGAAGAGCTTCGCTTCCGCGGCGCCCATGCCGCGGGCGCCGCCACTGATCAGCGCGACCTTGCCCGCGAGCCTGGCCACGGGATTACCGCGCGGCGACGATCGCCTTGCCCAGCAGCCGCGCGCCCTCGTAGCACTTCTCGGGCGACTCGTAGCTGAACGCGAGGCGAATGTGGCCCTCGCCGCCCTTGTGCGGATAGAACGCGGGGCCCGGCGTGTATTGCACGCGCGCCTGCACGGCGTTCTCGGCGAGCTTCTTCTGGTCGGTGCCGCTCGGCAGCTTCATCCAGAGGAAGAACCCGCCGTCGGGGCGGCTCACCGAGTAGTCGGTGCCGCGCAGGGTCTCGTCGAGGCCGCGCAGCGTCGCGTCGCACTTGGTCTTGTACACGGCGATCAGCCGCTGGACGTGCGGCACCAGGTTGTCGCGCATGTAGTAGGTGGCGACGCGCGACATGTACGGGTTCACGCCGCCCCCGAAGAGGAAGCCCTGGAACGCGGGGATCATCTCCTTCGGCGCGCAGAGCCAGCCGATGCGCACGCCCGCGCCGAGGATCTTCGACAGCGTGCCCGCGCGGATCACGCGCCCCCCGCGATCGAGAGCGTAGAGCGGCGGCAGCGTCTCGCCCGACCACCGGAGCTCGCCGTACGCGTCGTCCTCGAGGATCAGCGTCTCGTACTCGTGCGCGAGCGCGATCAGCTCGTGACGCCGCTTGAGCGACTGGCACATGCCCGCGGGGTTCTGGAAGTTGACGATCGTGTAGATCATCTTCGCGCGCCGGCCCTGCCTGCGCAGGCTCTCGAGCCGCTCGCGGACCGCGTCGGTGACGATGCCTTCGGCATCCAGCGGGACGTCGAGGATCTCGGGCCCGTGGCGGCGCATCGTATTCAGCGTGCCGGAGAAGGTCGGCGCCTCGGTGATGATCACGTCACCCGGATCGACGAACGCGCTGAACGCGAGAGCCAGCGCCTGTCCGGAGCCGTTGGAGACGATGATGTTCTCGGGCTCCGCCTTGAAGGCCTCGAACAGCTCGTACTTGTGGCAGATCAGCTCGCGGAGAGCGCGGTAACCCTGCGCGTCGCCGTAGGTCATGGCCGCGGCGCCCTCGGCCGCCATCATCTGCTTGGTGGCCTCGATCATCCCCTCGTACGGGAAGGACTCGGGGTCCGGATACCCACCGCCGAACTCGTAGAGCGCGCTCATGGAGGGTCGGGGGGTGTGGACCGGGACGCCGAACCCGATGCGGGCCCGGTTCGCGAGGAGAGATTCGAACTGCTCGGCGCCTGTAGTCGTCATGCGAGTAGCATATCTGATATTCTTTGCAGGCAGGACCCGTGAGTACCAAACGCACGCCCGCTCCCCGCCGGCGGAAAACCGCCGCGACCAAACCTTCCCGTCGGCGCAAGCCTCCGGCCCCGGAAGTCGAGGCGTTCGAAGACGCCGTCGACGAGAGTCTGGCGCCGCTGGAGCCGCCGCCGCTGCCGGCCGTCGTCGTCGAGCACGAGCCGGAAGTCCAGCTCAGCATTCCTGACCCGAGCTTCGCCGCCCGCGTCCCGCCGCCGGCTCCCGATCGCCCGCATCCCGACCACCGGCGCGCGATCTTCTTCGACGTCGAGAACACGAGCCGCGCCGAGCACGTCGCGCGCGTGATCGAGCACCTCGCCGTCGACCGGCGCGCCTCACGCACGGAGTTCATCGCGGTCGGCAACTGGCGCGTGATCGGGCACGACACCGCGCGGCTCCTCGCGCGGCACGGCGCGCAGCTCGTCCACAGCGCGCCGTCGGTCGGCGTGCGTGACTGGAGCGACCTGCGCATCGCGGTGACCGCCGGTGTGTGGCTCGCGTCCGCGCGCGCGGGCGACGTCATCGAGCTCGTGTCCGACGACCGCGCGTTCGACGCGGTCGGGGACGTCGCGGCGACCCTCGGCATCACGTTCCGCCGGCTCTCCTTCCGGCGGCTCGCGGGCATGCGTACCGAAGGCGCGGCGGTCGAGGCGCCGGCGCCGGCGCCGCAGCGCCACGACGAGGCGCGCGACGGCGGACGTGGCCGCCGGCGCGGCCGTCGCGGGGGACGTGAACGCGATCGCGATCGCGGCCGTGACCGTGATCGCGACCGTCATCGTCAGCCGCACGTGCCCGCGCCCGCGCCGCATCCGGTGCCGCATGCCGCGCCGACGGGCGCGGAGGTCGCGGCCGTGACGAACGGCGAGCCCGCGGTGGAGCCGCACACCGCGCCCCACGACGAGATCGTGAGCGTGGTGCGCGAGCTCATCGATCGTTCGCGCGACAACGCCGTCAGCATCGACACGCTCGCGAACGCGTTGAAGTCGCGCGGCTTCCGCCGGCCGCCGGGATCGCCGCGCCTCATCACGCGCCTGCGCCGGATCCGCGAGATCACGATCGACCGCACCGGTCGCATCACGCTCGTCGGGGCGTCGGGCGGCGGTCACCCGCGCGCCGAAGAGTCGGGCGACGAGCGTGCGACGCCCGCGGCGCCGGACGAACGCGGGGACGCGCTCGAAGGGCACGACGAAGAGCCCGAGGGACGCGAGGACGCGCCCGCAGGACGCGAGCAGCCCGCGGCGTCCGCGCCGCACGAAGACGACGACGATCGCGAGAGCATCGGGAATCGACGCAGGCCCGGTGAGCCGGACACGCGCTTCGGGCGCACTCCGGCCGGGGATTACTACGAGACTGCGGACGACCCGACGCCCGGCAACGAGATCACGGGTGGTCCGGGCCGCGAGCCTCCGGGCGACGTCAAGCCTCAGCCTCGCCGGCGTCGTTCGCGTCGCGGCGGTCGTGGCCGGCGGCATGGCCGCTCCGGCGCGGCCGCCGCGCCGTGACCTCGTTCGGACTCGACGACCTCCTCAGGATGGCGACGGTCGCCCCGCGCGACCTCGTGAAGACGCTCATGGACATCGAGTGGGCGCCGGACACGCCCGGGAAGCTCGCGCAGATCGACGCGCGGCTCGACGCCGTGCGCGCCGTGGAGGACGCCGCGCGCCAGCGTATCGTCGAGAGCCCGGAGCTCGCCGGCAAGCCGCTTCCGCCCGTGCCGCCGCCCGCGGTGATGCGTGAGTTCACGGTCGTCATGGCGGCCCGCAACGCGATCGACAAGCTGACCGCCACGCGCCTCGCGCTCGCCCGCAAGGCCGTCTGACCGATCGCCGCGGTGATCGAGACGCTGCGCCGCGTGTGGGGCTACGACGGCTTTCGTCCGCTGCAGGGCGACGCCGTGCGCGCGGTGCTCGACGGACGCGACAGCCTCGTGGTGCTGCCGACCGGCGGCGGCAAGTCGCTCTGCTACCAGGCCCCCGCGGTGCATCTGCAACGGCTCGCGGTCGTCGTCTCGCCGCTCATCGCGCTGATGAAGGATCAGGTCGATGCGCTCCGACAGCAGGGCGTCGCGGCCGCGTATCTGAACAGCAGCCAGAGTCGCGACGAGCGCGCGAGCGTGCAGCGTCAGCTCGCGACGGGCCGCGTGGTGCTGCTCTACGTCGCGCCCGAGCGTCTCACCACCCCGGGCTTCGTGGAGCTGCTCGCGCGGCAGCGCCCCGCGTTCTTCGCGGTCGACGAAGCGCACTGCATCAGCCAGTGGGGCCACGACTTCCGGCCGGAGTATCGCGAGCTCTCGCTCCTGAAGGACCGCTTCGACGGCGTGCCGGTGCACGCGTACACCGCGACCGCGACGCCCGAGGTGCGCGCGGACATCATCAGCGAACTGCGGTTGAAGGACCCGGCCGTGCTCGTCGGCGGATTCGACCGGCCGAATCTCGTCTACCGCGTGCAGGCGCGCACGGATCGTTTGCAGCAGGTGATCGCCGCGATCAACCGGCACCGCGGCGAGGCCGGGATCGTCTACTGCATCCGGCGCAGCGAGGTCGACGAGCTCTCGGCGGCGCTCGTGCGGCGCGGATTGCGCGCGGTGCCGTATCATGCGGGCCTCGCGGACACCGAGCGGCGCGCGAACCAGGAAGCGTTCGTCGCGGAGCGCGCGGACATCGTGGTGGCGACGGTCGCGTTCGGCATGGGCATCGACCGCTCGAACGTGCGCTACGTCGTCCACGCCGGCATGCCGAAGTCGCTCGAGCACTATCAGCAGGAAGCGGGACGCGCGGGCCGTGACGGTCTCGCGGCGGAGTGCCTGCTGCTGTGGAGCGGCGCCGACTACGGGCTCTGGAAATCGATTCTCGAGGGCGAGGCGGCGATCGCGCCGGGCGCGATGAAGAAGCTCGGCCAGATGCTCGCGTTCTGCCAGGACGTCGCGTGCCGCCACCGCGCGCTGCTCGTGTACTTCGGTGAATCGCCGGCGCCGGGGGCGTGCGGCGCGTGCGACGTGTGTCTCGGCGAAGTCGCGGCCGCGGACGACGGCCCGCAGATCGCCGCGCGCATCCTCTCCGCGGCCGCGGAGCTGCGGGGACGATTCGGCGCCACGCACCTCGCCGACGTGCTGACGGGCGCCGCGACCGAGAAGATCCGCGCGATGCGCCACGACAAGCTGGGCGCGTACGGCGCGCTGAGCGAGGCCTCGAAATCCGAGGTGCGCACGTGGATCGATCAGCTCATCGGCCAGGGTCTGCTCGCGCGCTCCGACGGCGAGTATCCGACGGTGACGCTGACCGCGCGCGGCGCGCGCGTGCTGCGCGGGGAAGAGAGCGCGGGCCCGCTGAGTCGCGCGCCGCGCCCCGTGCGCGGCCGTGAGCGAGCGGCGACCAGCGCGGGCGAGCGGGGCGGCGCGGACGCGATGCGTGGCGAGGGCAGCGCGGGCGACGCGTACGATCGCGCGCTGTTCGAGGCGCTCCGCGGCGTGCGGCGCGATCTCGCGCAGGAGCGCGGCGTGCCGCCTTACATCATCTTCAGCGACGTCACGCTGCGCGAGATGGCGCGCCGTCGGCCGACGACAGCGTCGGCGTTTCTACTGGTGAAGGGCGTCGGCGAGTGGAAAGCCGAGGAGTTCGGCGCGCGCTTCCTCGGCGCGATTCGTACGTACGTCGAGCGCGCGTCGGGCTAGCCGCGCGCCGTCCGCTTAACCGCGCAGCTCCTTCCACAGCTCGGCCACGCGCGCGAGCGCGGCGGGCGGCAGCGGGCCGCGATTGACGGCGTCGGCAGCCTGCTCCAGGTGCTCGAGCGTCGAGGCGCCGACCAGCGTCGTGCTGATCGCCTCGTGGCTGATGATGAAGCGGTACGCGGCCTCGGGCAGGCTGCGCACGAAGCCGTCCTTCACGAGCTTCCTGAAGATCTCGGCCGCGCGCTGATCGGCCTCGTACGTCGGCCCCGAAGCGATCGGCGCCACCGACGGCGCCGCGAACGGATGCTTCTTCGGCTCCCCGCTCAAGGCACCGCCCGCGAGCGCGCGCACGCCGATCGTCCCGATCCTCTTGTCCTTCTCGCGCTGGAGGAGTCCCTTGAAGTCGACACCCGGGAACTTGCCCTCGCCCTTCCCGCCCGCGGTGGGATTCAGGAGGTTGTAGAAGACCTGCGACGTGAAGATGTCGCCCGCGTCGAAGACCGTGTGGAGCGCGTCGGGATCGCCGTTCGCCGTGATGCCGAAGAACCGCGTCTTGCCCTGACGCTTCAGCTCCTCGAGCGCCGGGATGACCTCGCCCGTGACTTCGTTCACGCCGACGGAGGTGCCGCTGGTCGACGGCGCGATCGGGTTGTGGAACTGGAGCAGATCGACGCTCGCCATGCCGAGGCGCCGCAGGCTCGCTTCGCACGAGCGGATGACGGCGCCCCTGATGTCGCCGAGGTCCTCGGGACGCAGGCGCACCTTCGTGCCGACGCGGACGTCGAGATTCAGCGCGCGCAGGGTCTCGCCGAGATGCTCCTCCGACACGCCGCTGCCGTAGCTCGACGCGGTGTCGAAGTAGTTGACGCCGAGCTCCACCGCGCGCGAGACCGCGCGCTTGCGCTCCTCGCGCGTGCCCTTGACGATCAGACCGCCGACGTCGCCGCAGCCGAATCCGAGGACGGAGATGTCGATGCCGGTCCTGCCGAGCGGGCGATATTCCATGGAGCCTCCCACCGGTCTCTCCTTCGGGGCCGCACTGTTATACATTGTAGGCCCCCATGAAGATCACAGATTTGACCGTGACCCTCTTCGCGTGGTCGGGCATCCCCGCGACCACCTACGGGCGGCACACGGGGCGCTTCAGCGGCGAGAGTCACCTCGGCCTCGTCACGCTCTACACCGACCAGGGCCTCGAGGGCCACGCGTTCCTCGGCTCGGCGATGCGCAGCGCGGAGTTCGACGCCAAAAGCCTCGTGCACTACCTGAAGCCGCTCGTCGTCGGCCAGGACCCGCTCGATCGCGAGCGTCTCTGGCAGTCGATGTGGTCGAAGAGCCGCAACACGACGCTGCGCGCGATCGGCGCCGTCGACGTCGCGCTGTGGGACCTCGGCGGCAAGGTCGCCGGGCTGCCGATCCATCGCCTGCTCGGCAGCTACCGCGACCGCATCCCGGCCTACGCGAGCTCCGCGGTGCTCCCGACGCCCGAGGCGTACGCGGAGGAGGCGGCGAAGTTCAAGGCCGGCGGATGGCGCGCGTACAAGATCCATCCGCCGACGGATCCGAAAGTCGACATCGAGGTGTGCCGGGCCGTCCGCCGCGCCGTGGGCGACGACTACCAGGTGATGCTCGACTCCACGTGGGCCTACGAGTATCCGGACGCGGTGCGCGTGGGGAAAGTCGCCGAGGAGCTCGGCTTCCACTGGTACGAGGACCCGCTCGCGGACGACGACATCCACAATTACGTGAAGCTCAAGCAGCAGCTCTCGATTCCGATCCTCGCCACCGAGTACACGCCGGGCGGATTCACCGCGCTCGCGCCGTGGGTGGTCGCGGGCGCGACGGATTATCTGCGCGGCGATCCCGCGGTGAAGGGCGGCATCACGCCGCTGATCAAGTCGGCGCACCTCGCCGAAGCGTTCCACATGAGCTTCGAGGTGCACCACGGCGGCAACTCGCTCAACAACGTGGCGAACCTGCACGTGATCATGGCGATCAAGAACACCGAGCTGTTCGAGGTGCTGCTGCCCGCGGGCGCGCAGAAGTACGGACTCGCCCGGGACATCGAGCCGGACCCACAAGGGCTTGTGTACGCGCCGGAAGGACCCGGACTGGGTGCCGCTATCGACTTTGATTTGATCGCGCGGAGAAAAACAGCGATCCTTTCCTAGACCCGCACCTGGACCAGGAGGTCCACGATGGCCGCCAAGTACGACCGCGCCGAGCAGGTGACCGGCAACATCGTCCACTTCGAACACGTCAACGTGACCGTGCCGGACCCGATGAAGGCCACGATCTTCTGGCTCATGGGGATGGGCTTCACGCGCGATCCCTATCTGATGGTCGGCGTCGACAACATGTGGGTGAACATCGGCATGCAGCAGTTCCACCTGCCGACGCGCGGGCAGCAGGTGCTGCGCGGCGTGACCGGCATCGTCGTGCCCGACATCGAGGGCCTGCGCCAGCGCCTCGACCACATCAAGCCGCGGCTCGAGGGCACGCTCTTCAAGTGGGAGAACGACGACAAGCACGTGAACGTGACGTGCCCGTGGGGCAACAAGCTGCGCGTGCACGCGCCGGGCCCGCAGTTCGGCGACATGACGCTGGGCGCGCCGTACGTCGAGTTCACGGTGACGCCGGGCACCGCGTACAAGATCGGCCGGTTCTACGAGGAGATCATGGGCGCGCCGTGCCAGATGGTCGACTGCCGCGGCATGACCGCCGCGAAGGTCCGGATCGGCAACCAGCACATGTCGTTCATCTTCCGCGAGACGAACGATCCGATCCCGGCGTACGACGGCCACCACGTCGCGATCTACATCTCCGACTTCCACACGCCGTACAAGAAGCTGCTCGACCGCGGGCTCATCTCGATGGAGAGCCACGACTACGAGTGGCGCTTCATCAACATCGTCGACCTCGACAGCAACGAGTGCATCTTCCAGATCGAGCACGAAGTGCGCAGCATGACGAACCCGCTCTACATGCGCCCGCTGGTGAACCGCAACGCGAACCAGCAACAGCGCACGTACCAGCGCGGCAAGGACGCGTTCTACCCCAACGGGCATTGATCACCCGGAGGGGGGCTTTGCCCCCCTTCCGGCGGTCGTCGCGCGCCTGACGGCGCGCTCCTTCCTGCCTCCCCCCAGGAAGGATTGCGCGGGCATTGCCCGCGCTCGAACGCGGTAGATCGTCGCGTTCGGCGCGGGCATCCTGTTCCGGCGTACACTCGCCGAGATATGGCCGCTCCCTCGCACCGGAAGCCCGTGCCGCCCACCGTTGTCTTGCTCGTCAGGCACGGCGTCACCGCGACCACGGGGAAAGTGCTGCCCGGGAGAGCGGCCGGGCTGCATCTGAGTGATGAAGGAAGGCTGCAGGCCGAGAGCGCGGCGAAGAGGATCGGGAGCCTGCCGCGCGTGGCCGCGATCTACTGCTCGCCGCTCGAGCGCGCGCGCGAGACCGCGATGCCGATCGCGCGCGCGAAGCGGCTGCCCATCCGGATCGACCGCGGGCTGCTCGAATGCGACTTCGGCGACTGGACGGGCGAGAAGCTGCAGCAGCTCAGCAAGCTTCCGGAGTGGGACGTCGTGCAGCGCCATCCCAGCGCGTTCCGGTTTCCGCGCGGCGAGTCGTTCACCGAGCTGCAGACGCGCATCACCAACGCGATCGCGCGGCTCGTCGCCCAGCATCCGGGCCGCGTGATCGTCGCGGTCTCGCACGCGGACCCGATCAAGGCCGCCGTCGCGCACGCGCTCGGGATGCCGCTCGACCTGTTCCAGCGCGTCGTGATCGGCACCGCGTCGATCACCGCGATCGCGTACGGGCGCACGAACGCGACCGCGCTCACCGTGAACTCCGTGGACGGCGATCTCGCCGCGCTGCTGGGATGAGCGACTCCTTCGAGCTGCTGGAGCCCGATTACTTCACCACCGGCACGGTGGGCGTGCCCGGCCAGCGCGTGTTCTACGTGCAGGCGCGTCAGGCGCGCCAGGTCGTGACGCTGAAGGTGGAGAAGGAGCAGGTCGCGGCGCTCGCGGACTACATCGCGGGCGTGCTCGCGAAGCTGCCGGAAGCCGGCCGCGTGAGCACGGACCTGCCCCTGCTCGAGCCGGTCGAGCCCGCGTGGGCGGTCGGCTCGCTCGGGCTCGGCTACGACGACACCAAGGATCGGATCGTCGTCGTCGCCAACGAAGCGGTCGAACGCGAGGAAGAGGATGGCGAGGAGGAGGAACCGAGTACGCCGCGCGAAGAGCCGGAAGCCGCCGAAGGAGCGACCGCTCGATTCCTCATCACCCGCGCACAGGCCTCGGCATTCGTCGAGCGAGCGCGCGCGCTCGTCCGCGCCGGACGACCGATCTGCCCGATGTGCAGCCAGCCCAAAGACCCCGCCGGCCACATCTGCCCCCGGAGCAACGGACACGCAGTTCATCGGGAGTAGCCTCGAGCTCCTTCGGTACGGCGAGGCCAGCGTCAAGGGACGCATGCCGGACAGCTCCAATGGGACGTTTCTCGTCGAGCTCACGCACGACGGCACCGTGGGTCACGCCGTCTACAAGCCGGGGCGCGGCGAGCGCCCGCTGTGGGATTTCCCGCCCGCGCTCTATCGGCGCGAGGTCGCCGCATATCTGCTCTCCGAAGCGCTCGGCTGGGGGCTGGTGCCGCTCACGATCGAGCGTGACGGCCCGTTCGGCGAAGGCTCGATGCAGAGCTTCGTGCCCGCGGACTTCGCGCAGCACTACTTCACGCTGCGCGAAGACGAAGCGCACCACGATCGCCTCAAGCGCATCTGCGTCTTCGACCTGATCGCGAACAACGCCGATCGCAAGAGCGGCCACTGCCTGATCTCCGAGGACGGCATCTTCGCGATCGACAACGGCCTCACGTTCCACGTGGAGCCGAAGCTGCGCACGGTGATCTGGGATTTCGGCGGCGAGCCGATCCCGCCGCCGATCCTCGACGACGTGCGGCGGGTGATCGAGCACGCGCTGCCCGACCCGCTCGTGTCGCTGCTCGCGCCGGGAGAGCGCGAGGCGCTCATCCGCCGCGGCAAGGCAGTGCTCGCCTCGGGCAATTTCCCCGTCGATCACTCCGGCATGCGCTACCCGTGGCCGCTGGTGTGACGCCGCCGCTGCCCGGCGGGCGTTCCGTGGGATAGTTGTCCCGCTTGACCATACCGATGCCGAGCACAGAAGAGGGAGGAGCAAGGCCATGGGTGAGAACCTCACACTGACGTCCGAGGACGGCCACAAGTTCGCGGCCTACAAGGCGACGCCGTCGGGCACGCCTCGCGGCGGGATCGTGGTCGTGCAGGAGATCTTCGGCGTCAACCAGCACATCCGGAAGCTCGCGGACGGCTTCGCGGCCGACGGGTACGTCGCGATCGCGCCGGCGCTGTTCGACCGGGTCGAGCGCGGCTACGAGACCGGCTACGGGCCGCAGGACATCGAGCGCGGCCGCGCCACGCGCGGCAAGCTCAGCACCGACCACGCCATGATGGACGTGAAGGCGACGGTGAACGAGCTGAAGAAGGCCGGGCTCAAGACCGGCGTCGTCGGGTACTGCTTCGGCGGCACGGTCGCGTGGCTCTCGGCGACACGCATCGCCGGTGTCGACGCGGCGGTCGGCTACTACGGCGGCGGCGTCGCGGACGCGGCGGAGGAGAAGCCGAAGGCGCCCGTGATGTTGCACTTCGGCGAGACCGACGCGTCGATCCCGATGGACCACGTCGAGAAGGTGAAGAAGGCGCAGCCCAACGTGCCGGTCTACACCTATCCCGCGGGCCACGGCTTCGTGTGCGACGAGCGCGGCAGCTATCACGCCGACTCCGCGAAGACCGCGCGCCAGCGGACCATGGAGTTCTTCAAGAAGCACCTCGGCTAGACGCTCATGAGCGGCGGGAGCCGTCGACGATGAGCGTCGGCGGCTCCTCCCGCCTCGAGTACGAGCAGCGCGTCAACCGGGTCATCGACCACATCCGCGATCACCTCGCTGACGAGCTCTCGCTCGAGCAGCTCGCGCGCGTCGCGGCGTTCTCCCCGTTTCACTTCCACCGGATCTTCCACGGCGTCACCGGCGAGACGCTGTTCGGCTTCATCCATCGCGTCCGGATCGAGCGCGCGGCGACGGCGCTCAGGGATCATCCCGACGACAGCGTGCTCGCGATCGCGCTCGACCACGGCTTCTCGTCGGCGGCGACGTTCGCGCGCGCGTTCCGGGCGCGCTTCGGGATGAGCGCGACCGCGTGGCGTCACGGCGGCGCCGAGCGCTGGCGCGCGCGGAGCGCCTCGACACGCGCGCGCGCGCGGAGCAAGCGCGGCAAAGCGAATCGCAAGCGCGGCAAAGCACCGGCGCGCGCGCGGCGCGATGGTCGGCGCATGGACGTGAAAGTCACGACGCTGCCCCGCTATCGCATCGCTTACATGCGCCACGTCGGGCCGTACGGCGCGCACGGCATTCCGGACCTGTGGGCGCGCTTTGCGAAGTGGATGGAGACGCACGGTCTCCTCGGTCCGGACTCGATCCGCCTCGGCATCGCGCGCGACGACCCCGAAGTGACGGCGCCGGAGCAGCTTCGCTACGACGCGTGTGTCGTCGTGCCGGACGGCTTCGAGGGCGACAAGTGGGTGAACGTCACCGAGCTTCGCGCGAGTAAATACGCGGTCGGCGCGTTCGCCGGCACCGCGCACGAGATCGTCGGCGCGTGGGAGACGCTGTACCGGTCGTGGCTGCCGGGCAGCGGCTATCAGCCCGACGATCGCCCGTGCATCGAGCTCTATCGCGGCGAGACGTACGCGAAGGGAAAGCCCGGCGTGTTCCGCTGCGAGCTGTGCATCCCCGTGCGGCCGCTGTAGGAGGTGGCCGATGACGCCTGACGAGCGCGCCTACTACGCGACGCAGAGCGAAGTGTCCGATCCGCGGGAGCACACGCGATTGTTCGACGCGATGCCGACGGATCCCGCGCGACTCGTCGACGCGGTCTCGGGACTCGTGCTCCATCCGCTGATCGTGCACGCGCTCGGGATCACGCCGCACCCCGACAGCGCCGGTGACGTCGAAGCGCGCACCGTGAGGAACATCGTCGCGCGTCTCCTCGCGCGCGACGCGGCGCCGCTCGAGATCGCGCGCCCGCCCGAGCGCCGCTTCATCGGCATCTGCCGCGACTACACGATGGTCGCGTGCGCCGCGCTCCGGCGCCACGGCATCCCGGCGCGGGCGCGCGTGGGCTTCGCGCGCTACTTCGTCGGCGGTTTCCACGACGATCACTGGGTGTGCGAGTACGACGCCGGCGACGGCTGGCGGCTGCTCGACGCGCAGCTCAGCGTGCGGCTGCGCGAGCATTTCGGCATCGCGTTCTCGCCGGCCGACGTCCCGCGCGACCAGTTCCTGGTCGCCGGCGAAGCGTGGCGACGTCTTCGCCGCGGCGCCATCGATCCCGCGACGATCGGTGTCCACGCCCACGGGCTGCACGGCGCGTGGTTCGTGGCCGGCAACGTCGTGAAGGACCTCGCGGCGCTGAACAAGCGCGAGACGCTGGCCTGGGAGTACTGGGGCATGTCGCGCCGTTTCAGCGGCCCCGGGACCACGGTGCCCGACGAGGCGGCAGCGAAACTGGACGCCATCGCCGCGATGACGGCGGGGCCCGAGCCCGAGTGGAAGGCGCTGAGGGACACGTACGAACACGACGACGAGTTGCGTGTTCCGGCGGTGGTGAAGAGCTTCGGGCCGCTGGGCCCGCGAGAAGTGGAAGTGCCGGTCTAGGGGTGGGCGCCGCTGGCCTGGCCCGCCACCTGCGCCTCCATCCGCTTGAGCAGCTCGCTCACCGAGCTGGTGCGAATGATCCGGTCGAACTGGGTCCGGTAGTTCTGGACCATGCTGACGCCTTCGATGTTGACGTCGTAGACCGTCCAGCGGCCCTGATTCTTGCGCATCTTGTAGTCGACCGGGATCTCGATGCCCTTACCGGTGGTCACGCGGGTCTGGACGCTGGCCTGCTCGCCATCGATCTTCGGGGCCAGGTACTGAACCTTCTGCCCGTTGTAGGAGTCGATCTTCTCGAAATAGGCGCGGTCGAGGAGATCGGCGAACGTCCGCACGAACCGCTCGCGGTCGCCGCCCTGCAGCTGCTGCCAGTGGACGCCCATCGCGCGCTTCGACATCTCGCCGAAGTCGAAGAGCTCGTCCGCGATCCGCCGCACACGCGCGCGCCGCTCGGCCACTTTCGACGGGACTTTGAGCGACGGATCGGTGAGCGTCTGGACGGCGCGATCGACCCGGTTCCGGAGCTCCTGCACGGGCGCGCCGGTGGGCGGCGGAGCCTGGGTGGCGGTGGCAAGCAGGAGCATGAGGACGCCGGCGGCCTGTTGGAGAATCATGACCGCCAGGGAAGCAAAAAGGGGGCCTGCGGAGGCCCCCTCTTACATCGTGCGGCGACTGACTACTGGCCGGCGGCCGTCGGGACCGCGGCGCTACGATATGTAGCGGTCCGCCACTCCGGATGACGCTTGTCGGTTCCGCGGACGAGGGCCATGTAGGCGTCACTGAGCCGGCGCGTGATGGGCCCGACCTTGCCATCGCCGAGCGGAAAACGATCGATCGACGTGATCGGCGTGATCTCGTAGCCCGAGCCGCAGAAGAAGGCCTCCTCGGCCACGTACACCTCGGTCCGGTCGATCTCGCGCTCGACGATCGGCATCCCCAGCACCTGGGGCGCGACGTACTCGATCAGCGTCTCGCGCGTGATCGACTCGAGGATGTCGCCGCTGAGCGGCGGCGCGACGATCTTGCCCTTGCGCACCATCATGAACGTGGCGCCCGAGCCCTCCGCGACGTGGCCCTGGTTGTTCAGGAAGAGCGCGGCGTCGTAGCCGTCCGCCTTCGCCTGGAGCGTGGCGAGCCGGCCGTTCTGGTAATTCGGGCCGGACTTGAGGCGGATCGGAATCGCGTTGTCGGACGTGCGCACCCAGGAGCTGATGCAGACCTTCAGGCCGTTCTCGTCCACGCGCCCGCGGCGGCGCGGGTTGATGTAGAGCCCGGTCGGCCCCGTCGCGTCGGTGCCGGTGCCGAGGACGTACGCGACCATGTGCATGTGGATGTCTTCGCGCAGCTGGTTGCCGCGCAGCGTCTCGCGCACCGCCTCGAAGAGGTCGGCCTCCGAGTACGGAATCGTGAAGCGGTTCATCTTCATGGACTCGCGGAGCCGCACGAAGTGCTCCTGCAGCCGGAAGCAGAAGAGCTCTTCCTCGGCCGGGTTCCAGTAGGCGCGCAGCCCCTCGAACACGTTGGTGCCGTAGAAGACCGCCGCGCTGTTGACCGGCAGCACCGCTTCGGCCTGGGACTTCAGCGTTCCGTTCATCCAGATCTTGAGCTCGCTCATCCGATTCCTCCTCGTGAGACTTTGGACAGAGTAGCAAATGTTTTCAGCCGTTTGAACCAGACCAATTTGTCCTCGAATCCCGGATAGGCCGCGTTCAGGCCGCTCGGATTCGGCAGCACGAACACGCGCGCGGCCCCGATCCGTTCGGGCTTCGGCCCGGCGCCGATCGTGACTTTCCCCCCGAAGAACGCGCGGTAGACGGTGACGCCGACGAACGCGACGACCTCCGGCTTCAGCCGTGCGATCAGCTTCGCGAGGTCCTTGCGCCCGGCTTCGAACTCGCCTGGCGTGAGCTCGGAGGCCGCGCGGGTCGCGCGCGGGACGATGTTGGTCAGCGCGTAGCCGCACGCCGGCAGCTTGACGTCGTCCTCGTACGTGAACGGCTGGTCGACGAGCTTCGCCGCGTGCAGCAGTCGCCAGAACGGATTGCCGGGCCCCGCGAAGTGATGTCCGACTTCGGCGGAGCGCAGCGAGGGATTGATGCCGACGAAGAGAATCTTCGGCCGCGCGCAGAGCCGGGCGGGGAGGCGCTTCACGCGGCGAGACGGTATCATGACCGACCATGACCCCCACCACCGCCGTCTCCACGCCGTCGAAGCTCATGGGCGCCGAGGTCAAGCGCAAGGAAGATCCGCGCATGATCACGGGGCGCTCGACGTACGTCACCGACATCGCGCTGCCCGGCATGCTGTGGGTCGCGTTCGTGCGCAGCCCGCACGCGCACGCGCGCATCCGGAAGATCGACGCGAGCGCCGCGCTGAAGGTGCCGGGCGTGAAGCAGGTGGTGACCGGCGACGACATCCGGAAGCTCGCGAAGGCGCTGCCGCCTGCGTCCGCGTCCGCGGAAGGCGGCGCGAGCACCGGCGCGCCGGGCCGTCAGCACTGGGCGCTGTCGACGGAAGTCGTGCGCCACGTCGGTGAAGCCGTCGCGGCGGTGATCGCGGACAGCGACTACGCGGCGCACGACGGCGTCGAAGCCGTGCGGGTGGACTGGGAGCCGCTGCCGGCGGTGACCGACATCTGGAAGGCGCTCGAGAAGGGCGCGCCGCAGCTCCACACGGACGCGCCGGGCAACGTCGAGCACGAGAACCAGATCACGAGCGGGGACGTGGCGGCCGTGCTCAAGAGCGCGAAGAAGGTCATCAAGCAGCGCATCGTGAGCCAGCGGCTCGCGGGCATCTCGATGGAGCCGCGCGCGTGCGTGGCCGCGCCCGAGGGGATCAGCGGCGGCATCGTGCTCTACGCGACGCACCAGGCGCCGCACATGCTGCGCGCCGATCTCGCGAACATCCTGGCGATGGACGCCAACCTGATCCGGGTCGTGAACCCGGACATGGGCGGCGGCTTCGGCATCAAGTTCGGCTGCTATCCGGAGGACGTGGTGCTCGCGGCGCTCGCGCGCCAGACGAAGACGCCGCTGAAGTGGGTCGAGACGCGCGTGGAGCACATGCTCGCGACCACGCACGGGCGTGCTCAGGTCGCCGACATCGAAGTGGCGGTGCAGCCCGACGGCACCGTCGACGCGCTGAAGATGAAGGTGACGGCGAACATCGGCGCGTATCCGGTGTTCACGTTCATTCCGGACCTGACGCTGTTCATGGGCGTCGGCGTCTACAAGTTCACGAACGTCGATCTCTCGTCGACGTGCGTGTTCACGAACACGACCACGGTCGCCGCGTACCGCGGCGCCGGCCGCCCGGAGGCCGCGTACTACCTCGAGCGGATGATGGACATCATCGCCGCCGAGCTGAAGCTCCCGCCGGAAGAGGTCCGCCGCAAGAACTTCCTCCCGCCGAGCGCGTTCCCGTACATGACGCCGACGGGCCAGTTCTACGACTCCGGCGAGTACGACAAGGCGCTCACGCGCGCGCTCGAGCTCGCGAACATCCAGAAGCTCAGACAGGAGCAGGCGGACCGGCTGAAGAACGGCGACGGCAAGCTGCTCGGCATCGGCATCGCGTGCTACGTCGAGATGTGCGGCTTCGGCCCGTTCGAGAGCGCGGTGGTGCGCGTGGACTCGACGGGCTCGGTGACGGTGCTGACGGGCACGTCCGCGCACGGCCAGGGCCACGAGACGACGTTCTCGCAGATCGTCGCGGATCACCTCGGCGTCGATTTCGACAAGATCGTGGTGAAGCACGGTGACACGATGGCGATCCCGATGGGCAACGGCACCGGCGGATCGCGCAGCGTGGCGGTGGGTGGCACGTCGGTCTACAACGCGACGCTGAAGGTGCAGGCGAAGGCGCGTCAGATCGCCGCGTCGCTGCTGGAGGCGTCGGCGGACGACGTGGTGCTGCAGGACGGCAAGTACATGGTGAAGGGCACGCCGGCGAAGGCGCTCGTGCTGGCGGAGATCGCGGCGGTGGCGTACGGCGAGGCGCTGAAGCCGGAGCTCGAGCACGGCCTCGAGGCATCCGACTTCTTCCGCCCGCCGGGCGGTGCCTTGGTCTATCCGTTCGGCGCGCACGTGGCGGTGGTGGAGGTCGACAAGGAGACGGGCGGGGTACGCGTGCTCGACTACGTCTCGGTCGATGACTGCGGCGTCCGGATCTCGCCGATGCTGGTCTCGGGCCAGGTGCACGGCGGCCTCGCGCAGGGCATCGCGCAGGCGCTGTGGGAGGACGTGCGCTACAGCGAGGACGGCCAGCTCCTCACCGGCTCGCTGATGGATTACGCGATCCCGCGCGCGGAGGACCTGCCGAACTTCCGCGACGCGGCGACGGTCACGCCGACGCCGCGCAATCCTCTCGGCGCGAAGGGCATTGGTGAAGCGGCGACGATCGGCTCGACCCCGGCCGTGGCGAACGCGGTGGTCGATGCGTTGAAGGTGCGGCATCTCGACTTGCCCCTGCGGCCAGCCGTCCGTTAGGAGCCACGATGGCAAGAGCGGTCACCGTGCAGTCGGTCGCGGCGATGAAGGGAGAGGCGACGATCGGTCCCCACCGCGTGGTGCTGGACGCACCGCCCGAGGCCGGCGGCGGCGACGAAGGCCCGTCGCCCGCCGAGATGCTGCTCGGCGCCATCGGCGCCTGAACGCTCTCAACCGTTCGGCGGTTCGCCGAACGTCAGCCGTGGCCGATGGAGCGCATCGAGGCGCGCCTCGCCGCCACCGAGGGTCAGGGGCGCATCACCGGCATCGACGTCGAGCTCCTGCTCCCAGGTCCGCTTGACGACGGTCAGGTTGCCAAGCTGCGCGCCGCGGCCGAGACCTGCCGCATCAGCCGCGCGCTCAACGTGCCAGTCGCGCTGCGCCTGACCGTCGTTTAATTCGTTGATCGAAACTGAGCGACGACGGGCAGCTCCAGCGAATCGCGCTTCGAAAAGAAGAGGATCTCGAGGCTCTCGACATCTCCTGTCGTCGGATTGCGGCGCGCGATGATGTCGTCTCCGAGCTCAGCGGTTTCTTGCTCAGGATAGGGGCTGCGGCTCGACAAGTAGAGGATGTCTGCCTCGCGATCGTAGTGAACGGCTAGTTTCGCTGCCATTCGATCTCCCCGGCGGCGAGCCGTCTCGCCACGTACGCCGTGACGACCCAGCAGCGCCGCGACTCGCGGTCGCGCTCGACGACGACGACAAAATGCCGTCCACGAGCGACGTCACTGTACCACCGGGAGAGAACACGCGCGGTAGAGGAGCGCGCGCTCCTGCGCACGAAGTCTGGATCGACAATGATCTCGGCGAGCCGCGCGCGATGAGCCGGAAGCAGCTCGGGGTGTCGCTCGGCGATGTGCGCTTCACGCTCTGCGGTCATCTCCACGTCCATACCCAGCCACGGACAAGCAAAGCGAGTGGGCTCGCGCATGCTTCTGCTTCGCGCGCTTGCGCGATGGCGTCAATGCCGTGAATTGGATACAGCGCGTCGGCGCGCGGAGCTGGGCTCTAGTCGTCCTGCATCAAATGATCGCGCTGCGTCGTGCCCGCGTACTCGCGCCGGAACCGGCCGCGGCGCTGTAGCTCCGGCACCACGAGATCGACGAACTCCTCGATCGCGCCCGGGGAATAGATCGGCGACAGCATGAATCCGTCGCCGCCCACCGCGTCGAAGTACGCCTCCATCTGATCGGCGACCTGGGCCGGCGTGCCCACCATCTGCAGGAGGCCCACGCTCTGCCCGTGGCGCTGCGCCACTTCGCGCACCGTCAGCAGCTCGCCCGTCAGCGTGCGGTAGCGCGTCTGCATCCGCTGGAGCTGCGGCTCCGTGCGATGCGCCATCAGCTCGTCGAGCGAGAGCTTCGCGAGGTCGAAGTCGAGGTGCCCGGACAGGATCGCCAGTCCGCCGTCGAGCGGGACCAGCGCGTTGTGCTCCTCCTGCTTCTCGCGCGCGTGCGCCTCGCTCTCGCCGAGGATCGGCTGGATCCCGAAGAGGATCTTGCACGCCTCTGGCGGACGGCCCTCGTTGACGGTGCCGCTCTTGATGTCGTCGTAGTACGCCTTCGCGCCGGCGAGGTTCGGCTGGATCGCGAAGATCGCATCGGCGTAGCGCGTCGCGAACGAGCGACCCTTCGGCGATGTGCCCGCCTGGAGGATCGCCGGGCCGTTCTGCGGCGAGCGGATGACGTTCAGCGGGCCGCGCGACTTGTAGAAGCGGCCCTCGAACTCGATGCGGTGCACCTTGGCGGGGTCGGCGAAGACGCCGGCCTCGCGATCCATCACGACCGCGTCCGGCTCCCAGCTGTCCCAGAGCTTGCGGCAGACCTGGATGAACTCGTGCGCGCGCTCGTACCGCTCGTCCGACGGCCGAAGATCCTCGCCGTAGTTCGCCGACTGGTTGTGATTGAGCGTCGTCACCACGTTCCACGCCGCGCGGCCGCGCGTGAGGTGATCCAGCGTCGCCCATAGCCGCGCGGCGTAGAACGGATGCGCGTGGCTGATCGAGAACGTCGCGCCGAGGCCGATCCGCGACGTCACCGCCGCCATGAAGCTGAGCAGCGGGATCGGGTCGTGCTCCGGCGCCTGCGTGGCGTGGCGGATGGCGGGCGCCATCGACCCCGTGTACGTGTCGGAGATGTAGTTCAGGTCGGCGAAGAACACCATGTCGAGCTTGCCGCGCTCGCAGACCTGCGCGATGTGCTGGTAGAGCTCGGGCTGCGTCCAGTCGTAGCCGGCGGCCGCCGTCCGCGGATGCCGCCACATCGCGAGGCTGTGATACGTCGGCCCGTGACACAGGAACTGCGCGAGGTGCATCATCCGCTTCGCCACGGCGCTGCCCGCGCAGTGTCAGACGACGTGAACGAGCCGTCCGTAGCGGCTCAGGGCGTCGTCGTTCGTGAGCAGGATCGCCGGTTCCGCGAGGCTCTGCGCGACGAGGAGCCTATCGAACGGATCGCGGTGAATCGGTGGCAATTTCGTGACGCCGATCGCGTGCGCCGAAGTGACGGGAAGCTCCGTGAAGCCCTTCGCGGGTAGTGCCGCCTGCAGCAGCGGCAAGTCGATCAGGAACTCCTGGCGCCGAAGCGTATCCTTGATCGCGATTTCCCAGATGCTGGCCGCGCTGAAGGCGATATCGTTCTCAGGATCTTCGATGAGCGCGCGCGCCTCGGGAGGTAGCCGCTCACTGCGCGCTGCCGCCCACAAGAGGAGATGCGTGTCGAGGAGGAAGCGCACTACCGCCTGCCTTCGAACTCCCTCAACACAGACTCCGGTAAGGGGCGGTTGAAGTCGTCGGGAATCTTGAATTTCCCGTCGAGGAATCCCAGCTGGCGCCGCGGCCGCGCCGATCGGATCGCGACGAGCTTCGCGACCGGCGCGCCGCCCCGCGCGATGACGATTTCCTCGCCGGCCTCGACGCGCTCCAGGAGCTTCGAGAGATTCGTCTTGGCCTCATGCACGTTGACCTGCGCGGGTGCCGAGCGGCGTCGAGCCATGATTAGCTAATTCTAGCTAAGCCGCGGTCCGCGTCAACCGCCGTGCCCGAGCCGACCGTACGAGAGCGGAGCGGTGGTGGCTTGGAGAGCTGGAGGAGGTGCGCCGATGATCACGCGGCTCGCGCTCACCGAGAGCGAGATCCAGGCGCTCGCCGCGTACCTGTCGTCGCTGAAGTGATCAGGCCGCGGGCGCGACGGGCGCACCTCTAGCCGATCCGCGCTACCTCGGGCTCGGAGTCGATCGCGCGCGGCGCGCGCTGCTTGCGGTAGCGAGCGCCGAGCCACAGCGCGAGCAGCAGCCACAGTGCCGACACCGGCACCATCGTCACCGCCAGCGCGGACAGGCCGAAGCCGAACCAGCCGATCGCCGTGTACGCCCACGCGCCCGTCTGGTCGCCGAGCCGATAGACGAACGTGTCGTTGAAGTTCTTGGCCTTGTACTTCTCGGTGCGCGGGACCACGGTGTAGAGGACCTCGCGTGCCGGGCGCTGGATCGCGAAGTTCGCCGAGCGGCGGATCACCTGGAACAGCACGACCGCCGCCAGCATCGGCGCCGTCGCCAGGATGCCGAAGCCGACGAGCGTCAGCAGCGGCACGACCGCGAGCGCGAGCCCCACGCCCAGCCAGCGCAGCACGCGGCCCGCCAGAAAGATCTGCGTCAGCAGCGTGAGCGTGTTCACGACCAGGTCCATGTTCGCGAAGAGGCGCGTGCGCGCGGCGCGATCGGTCCTGAACGCGCGGCCGACGATGTCCGCCTGCTGGAAGTAGAGGAACGTCGACGTGATCGTGAAGAACAGCAATAGCAGCGCGACGCCGAGCAGGTATGGCGACCGCGCGACGTCGCGAATGCCCTCGAGCACCCCGCCGCCGATCTCACGCTCGCGTGACGGCGTCGCATCGAGCTCGCCGTGCCAGCCGGCCTTCGCGAGGTTGTCCGCCTCGAGGTCGACCGCGCGCGCGCTCCACGCCGCCATCTCGAGCAGCGCCGCCGAGACGAGCAGCAGCGCGGCGGCGCTGACGAAGTACGACAGTCCCGACGTGATCGACGCGCCGAGCACCGAGCCCAGCGTGCCGCCCACGGCCACCAGACCGAACAGCCGCTGGCTCTGCACGGGGTGATAGAGGTCCGCCATCAGCGACCAGAACACCGACACCACGAACAGGTTGAAGACACTCGTCCAGATGAAGAACGCGCGCCCGACCCACACGGAGTCCGTCACGCTGAACAGCAGGAAGAAGATCACCAGGTTCAGCATGAAGAACCGGTAGATCAGCGGGACGAAGCGGCGGCGCGGGAGCCGCGCGACGAGCGACGTATAGAGGGGGTGCACGAGGAGCATCGCCACCAGCGTCGCGGAGAAGAGCCACGCGAGCTTCTCGACGCCGCCGGCCACGCCCATCTCGTCGCGGATCGGACGCAGCACGTAGTACGACGAGAGCACGAAAAAGAAGTACGCGCCCGACCAGACGACCGCCGCGACTTCGCCCTCGCGGATGTCGACGACGCGCCGGAGCAGCCGGCCGAGCGCGCTCAGGGCTGGAGCCCGAGCGCCTGCTTCATCTCCTTCGCCGTCACGGCCTTGCCGAAGATCGGCGTGCCCGGCTGGAAGTCCTTCGCCCTCTCGAGCCCGCCGACCACCACCGGCTCGAAGCCCGCGTCACGCACGAGGCGCGACGCGATCTCCACCGCCTCCTTGTCGTCGCCCGCCACCGGCACCGCGATGCGGTCGCCCTGGCGATGCGCTTCGCTCTTGAACGTCGCGGCGCCGGGGAAGTTGAACGCGCGCGCCACGCGCGTGCCCGGCAGCAGCTCCTTGTCGGCGAGGCCGGCGCCCTTCTTCTGCGCCTCCTCGGCCACCGGACCGTCGCGGCGCGGGATCGGATTCGACGCGTTCACCACGACCTTGCCCTTCATCTCGTTCGCGTAGTCGCGGCCGATGTCGGGGATCGCGCTGTACGGGACCGCGAGGAAGATCACCTGACCGAACGCGGCGGCCTCCTTCGGCGTGCCGACGTGCGCCTTCGGGCCGAGCTTCGCCGCCATCTCCTTCAGGTTCTCCGGATGGCGGGACGAGAACATGATCTCGTGCCCGGCTTTCACCCAGTGCTCGCCCATCGTGCCGCCGATCCGTCCGGAGCCGATGATCCCGATCTTCAGCGGGGACTGGGCGCGCGCCCGCGCATGGGGAAATACGGTCACGGCCGCGGCGCCGGCGACCATCACGCGAAGAAACGTTCGGCGGCCGATCCCGTCGTGACTCGTCATGTCGTGTGCTGCCTCCTGGAACGGATGTCGTCTCGTGAAGGTCTCATGGCTCGAGCAGAATGACCTCGGCCATCCGGTGGTATTCCTCCACCGTGAACCGCCGCCGTCGGACCTCGACCTTGGCGAGCACGTCATCCATGCTGAAAGCCGCCTCTTAGCTTAACCCGTGCCGCCATGGAGGCGTGACGCGTGGGCCAGCTCAGGCGCGGAGCGTCTTCACGAGCGCCTCCGTCGCCGGCGATGGCCCGACGTTCAGCTCCTTCGCCAGGAGCGCGCTGCACTCAGCGTACGCCCTCAGCGCTTCGGCGCGATTGCCGGCGCCCGCCAGCGCGCGCATGAGCTGCTGCCAGCCGCTCTCGCGGAACGGCTCCAGCTCCACCTGCGTGCGCGCGAACTGCGCGGCCAGCGGCCACTCCGAGTTGGACAGCGCGGCAGACGTGAGACACGCGAGCGCGCGCACGCGCACGGAGCGCAAGTCCTGACGTGCCCTCTCGATCCACTCGAGATCGACGCCGGGCAGCAGCGGGCGGTTGGCAATCGACGCGGCCACGTTCCCCGGCCCCCACGCGTCGCGGAAGCGGCCGGCGCGCACGCGGCCTTCGGCTTCGTCGAGCGCCACGCGCGCGGCTTCGACGTCGAGCCACGCATCAGCGGGAAGCGTCAGCTGATAGCGGCCCGATACGGTCGCGATGCCGACCCTGAGCGGCCCGAGCGCCGAGCGCAGCTTGCTGACGATCGCGCTCAGAGCCGTCTCCCAGGCGCGCGGCAGCGATTCGCCCCACACCGCGTCGGCGAGCACGTCGATCGGCACGGGCCGCGCGCGCTCCAGCGAGAGGTAAACGAGCGCGAGCGGACCCTGGCGGCCGGGAAGGCGCTTCTCGTCGATGACGTGCCCGTCGCGCTCGGCGAGCACGCGACCCGTCAGATAGAGCCGGAGCACGGGAGTCGACCGTGACCTGGCGGCGCTTCCACGCGGGCTCAGCGGCGAGGACGCTCCCAGACCTGCAGGAACGCGCCGAGCTTCGTGCGTGCCGACAGTCGTTCGTCCGCGAGCGCCTCGAGGAAATCGGAGAGCCGCTTCGACTTCACGATCGAGTAGAGCGTGACGACCGTCGTCGGGATGAGGACGAGGAAGAAGTAGAACAGCTTCATGGACATCGGCTTGTCGGCCTCGGCGATGAGGTTCATCCCGAGGAACCCCGTGCCGATCGTGCCGATCAATCCGAACACCGTCACGACGGTCAGGCGGATGACCATGTTCGCCTGCCGGCGGATCGAGTCGCTGTCGAGGTACTGCGCCATGTCCTCGATCTCGTCGCGCAGCTCGACGAAGAGGCGATCCGTGTGCAGGTGCTCGTGCGCCATCCGGTAGAGCGCCTTCGCCTGCGCCTGGTCGGAGACCTCGTGGAACCAGTAGCGGTGGGTGAAGCGCAGGAAGATCTCCTTGGTCTGCCGGATGCGGCGCTTGAACCACTTGATCGACTCCGTGTCCTGGATGTCGAGGCGGTTCAGCGTGTCGACGAGCCGGTCGGAGAGCATCACCAGCGCGGCCTTCTGGAAATGGGGGAGCAGGAAGAGCAGGAAGAGCTGGTGACGGAAGTGCGCGAGCAGCCCCGTCTCCGCGCCGGTGAAGTACGGATCGTCGGCGTCGCCCACCATCACGAACGCTTCGCCGGAGGTCATGTATCGCGTGCCGCCCTGCGCGCTCCAGTAGCGGTCGTAGCAGTAGCGGCTCTCGAAGTCCGCCACGTGACTCGGCGAGAACGGCAGCACGCCGCGCTCGCCGGGCGGCGTCACGAGCCCGAGCCGCACGAACTCCGCGCGCGTGAGACGCGCCGGCTGTTCCACGGCGAGATACGCGAGCAGCGGCATGCGGTGGTACTCGATCGGGCGATAGCGGATCGCGCCCGATCGATCGGTGTGATGCGGAACCATCGGCGTGAGCAGGAACTCCCAGTGCGCGGCGATGGCCGGCGCGCGATAGCGATTGACGTGCGCGAGGAACTTCTCGCGGTTCTCGTAGTCCGAGACGGCGAGCACCTTGCCCTCGGCCGACAGCCATTCCGCGCGCGAGAGACAGTGGCCGCCTTCGTACTTCGCGGTCCAGTGGGTCGGATACGCGCGGCCGAAGCGGTAGAGCAGCTCCTGCGCGCGCGCCAGCGGCAGCCCGTCGGCCGCGAGCTCGACCGCGAGAATGGCGACGTCGATGTCGTAGAAGAAGTACAGGTCGACGTGCGCGACGTCGAGCTCGATCGGCGCGCCGCCGTCCGGACACATCACGCGCACCATCGCGACGTCGCGCCGCCGGAACACACGGATCGGCGACTCGCCCGACGTGACGTGCTGGCTTCGTCCCTCGCCGTACAGCAGGCGCTGGACATAGGGGAGGAAGGTCACGAACTCCGCGTAGTGCCGCTCCTGGAACTGCTCGTCGTTGTCGGTGAACTCGTCCTCGATCTCGGCCCACACCGGGTCCGCCTCCGCGAGCCGCTGCCAGGGCTTCTGGATCTGCTGATCCGCGGCCGCGGGCATGATCTCGATGGGCCAGAGCAGGATCTGGCGGAAGTGGCGGACCGTCGGGGCGTCGTTCTGCTGGGGCACGGCGGGGAGTCTACGCCAGGACGGGACCGCCGTGGGCTACGTTAGCGCCAAGGTTTCGCCAAGCTCGGGGCAAGGCGCCGGGCGCACGATCAGCCGCATCGGGGGACGGTCGCGGCCGGGGAGGACGAGATGACCAAGGTCATCCAGTGTCCGTGTGGAACCGTGATTCGCGCGGGCGACGACGACGCGCTCATCGCGCAGGCGCAGCGCCACGCGAAGGACGTGCACGCGATGGAGCTCACGCGCGAGCAGGTCCTGGCCATGGCCAGTCCCGAATGAGAGTGAGGGGCAAGGAGGACACCATGGCGAAGGTCCTGCGATGCGGCGAGCTGTTTCCGGGATGCTCGATCGAGGCGCGCGGCGAGACCGAGGAAGAGATCCTGAAGCAGGCGGCGGTGCACGCGAAGCGCGATCACGGCGTGGCCGAGATCGACGCGGCGACGCTCGCGAAGGTGAGGGCGGCGATTCGTCCGGCGTGAAGCTTCGCGGAGGGGAAACGGTGTGGCCGCCGGCTACTCGCCGGCGGCCACCGCGATGACTTCGTAGAAGGGGTCGAGCTCCATCGGGATCGGTGGGGGCTGGATCCGCCGATGGAGGAAGTCGCAGAAGATCCGGTTGGCCGTCGCCCAGTTCACTTCCGTCGCGATGTGGTGGGCGCACACGCCGCCCGTCGGCGGATTCGCGGCCCCACAGCTCGGACAGCGCGGAGTCATGCCGCGCTCGTCGTGAGCGGCAGCCGCGCGATGACCACCTGCGGCAGAATGACGCGCTCGTGACAGGATGCGCAGTGGAACTCGTGCTCGAGCCCGCTGGCGCTCATCCCGCGATGCCCCATGCGGCGGCGGCAACGGGCGTGGTGAATGCCGCCGTCCAAGGCGCGATAAACGCTGACAACGGACGGCGAGTCGGACGTTTTCGCGGGCTTCGCAGCGGCAGTCGTCGCAACGGCCATGAGCTCTCCTCCCACTCATCCTTACGGCAAGAAGCGTTCCAGAGTTGAATTCCAGAGATTCCGCATACTCTGGCGCTACGACCCCGGAAAGATGTGCCCAGGTGGTGGGAATCCGACCGCTGTGTTGCCTACCGGCCGGTCAGTCTTGGAGCGAGAGCGGCGGCGGGATGTAGCCGGGCGGGCGCGGCACGAACTGCCGCGGGTGCACGCGGTCCTCCGGTTTCACGCAGGCGGGCGTCGCACCCGTCACGACGGCGCCGCGCGCCTTCTCGACCAGCTTCACGGTCGCCGGTGACAGGCGTCCCGGCAGCACGAGGTCGATGCCGCCGTTCGCGAGATTCATCACGCGCACGCCGCCGTCGAACAGCCCGCGACGCACGTCGGCGATCGCGGCTTCCACCGCACGATCGAGACGCTTGCGCACCGAGGTGATCACCACGTCGTGCGCGACGTGGCTCTGATCGGTCTCGAAGCCGATCACCTTCGCGTTCGCGTGGCGCGCGGCCGCCATCACGCCGAGCCCCGACGGACCGGCGGTGGCGTACACGACGTCGGCGCCCTGCTGCGCGATCATCTCGCGCGTCACTTCCTCCGCGGTGTGTGGATCCGCGAAGGCCTCGTTGGTCGTGCCGATGTAGGAGGCGCGGCCGTTGATCGAGAGATAGCGCTCCTTCGTCGCCCACCGGACGCCGGTCTCCCAGCCGCATTCGAACGCCAGGGCCTCCGGCGTTTCGACGGCGCCGACGAAGCCCACGCGCCCGCGCTTCGACTCCACCGCGGCGACGACACCGGCGAGGAAGCTGCCCTCGTCGGAGCGGAACGTCGCCGATCGCACGTGCGCCACTTGCAGCACCGCGGCGTCGAGCAGGAGGAAGCGCGCGCGAGGGTGACGCCGGGCGGCCTGGCGAAACGTGTCGACGTAGAGCGGGCCGACGCCGACGATCAGGTCCGGCGACTCGGCGGCGACGAGATCGACGAGCGTCGGCGCGTCGAGCGGTCGGGGGGCCAGGCGTGTCGTCAGCGCGATGCGCCCGTGCTTCTTCGCGGCGTCGACGCCGGCGAGCGCGCTGTCGTTGAACGCGCGGTCGCCGCGGCCGTGCGGGTCGAGCAGCACCGCGACTTTGAGGTCGCGCGGCTTCGTGCGGGGCTCGGCGACGACGGAGCCGGCGACGCCGATCACGAGCAGGACGACGAGGAGGCCCCGCGACATCACCCCCTGGGATACGCCGATCGGATCGTCGCCGCAAGCTTTCGCAACGCCGGCCCCAGCGGAAAGCCGCGGCGCCACACGAGGCCATGGTGCGATGCGGTGCGGGCGCGGCGAACGTGCGGACGCGCAGCCCGGTGCGCGCGGCCTCCGTCGGCACCGCCAGCTTCGGCAGCAGCGTGACGCCCGCGCCGCCCGCCGCCATCTGCGCGAGCGTGGTGAGGCTGGTCGCGCGGAACTCGCTCTCGCGCACACGCGCCCGCGAGCAGGCGGCCAGCGCCTGCTCGCGGAAGCAGTGCCCGTCGTCGAGCAGGAGGACTTCGGTCTGACGCAAGTCCGTCGGCTTCGCGGGGCCCGCGACGGCGCCGAGCGGGTGGCGCGGCGGCGCCGCGAGCACGAACGGATCGCGCGCGATGACCTCGCGTCTTCTCCTCGCGCCACGCGATCGTCAGCCGCGGATACGCCTTCCTGAGCGCGGGCGCCGCGGTGGGCAGCAGGTATGGCGAGATCGTCGGGATCACGCCGATCGCGAGCCGGCCGCTGAGCGGGTCGCCCGCGCGCGACGCCGCGTCGACGAGGTCCGCCGCTTCCTGCAGCACGCGCCGTGCGCGCTCGACGAGCTCGCGGCCGGCGCCCGTCAGCAGGACCCGGCGGCGGTCGCGCTCGAACAGCCGCACGCCCAGCGCCTCCTCGAGCTGCGCGAGCTGGGCGCTGAGCGACGGCTGCGCCACGTGGCAGCGCTCGGCGGCGGCGCGAAAGCTCAGCGTGTCGGCGACCGCGACCGCGTACTGGAGCTGACCGAGCGACAGCGACAGCGGGGAGAGCTTCATGGCGGCATCGTAAGACCGGCGTCGGCGCGAAGGAAGCTAGGCGGCGAGCGGACCGGGACTGAAACGCGCGAGGGCGGCGTTGAGCGTGCGGCGATCGATCGGCTTCGTGATCACGAAGTCGACCGCCCCGCGCTTCACCGCGCTCTCGATCTCCTCGTCGTCGCCCCAGCCGGTGACCAGACCGACGGGCATCTCGGGCGAGCGATCCTTCGCGGCGCCCGCCACGGCCCAGCCGTTGATGTCGGGCATGCCGAGGTCGGTCAGCACCACGTCGACCTCGGGGTTGGTCGCGAGCTGGTCGATCGCCTCCTGGCCGGAGAGCGCGCAGCTCACGAGGTACCCGTCGCGTCGCAGGAGCATCGCGAGCGCCTCGTTCACCTCGAAGTCGTCGTCCACGAGGAGGATCCGGAGCCGCTTCTTTGCGCTCTCGGTGCTCACGGGCGCGCCAGATGTGCACAACGCGTACCGAATTGTTCACTTTCCAGAAATTGCGCAGGGCCTGACGCACAGACGCTACAGATAGATCTCCGCGTGTGGGCGACGACACAGGGCGAGAGCAAATCGGCACGCGCCGTGTCGTCGTGGCCCGCGAGGGGCCTCGTGTACCCGGAAAGATTTTCCGCGTACCCGGCACGTTTGGCCCGGTTGCGCGGCCCCGGAGGTTGGTGGGAGACTGCGCGGGCCACCACGTCCGGAGGAGGAGGCTCTTCATGAAGGCGACCGTCAACGGTATCTCCGTCAACTACACCCTCGAGGGGCCCGCGAACGCGCCCGTCGTCACGATGAGTCACTCGCTGGCGACCGACCTGTCGATGTGGGATCCGACGGTCCCCGCGCTGACCGGCAGCTTCCGCGTGCTGCGGTACGAGACGCGGGGCCACGGCAAGACCGACGCGCCGAAGGGCGCGTACACGCTCGACCAGCTCGCTGACGACGCGCTCGCGCTGCTCAAGTCGCTCGGCATCAGCAGGACGCACTGGGTCGGGCTCTCGATGGGCGGCATGATCGGACAGACGCTGGCGCTGAAGGCGCCGGAGATCTTCCTGAGCCTCTCGCTCTGCGACACGTCGAGCCGCATTCCGGCGGAGGCGAAGCCGCTCTGGGCCGATCGGATCAAGACGGCCGAGGCGCAGGGCATGGAGCCGCTGGTGCAGCCGACGCTCGAGCGCTGGTTCACCGAGCCGTTCCGCAAGAGCCGCAAGGACGTCATCGACAAGGTCGCGGTGATGATTCGCAACACGCCGACCGCGGGCTACGCCGGGTGCTGCGCCGCGATCTCGCAGCTCGACCTGACGGACAGGATCAGCGCGATCAAGATGCCAACGATCGCGATCGTCGGTGAAGACGATCCCGGCACGCCGGTCGCCGCGCACAGGGTCATCGCGGAGAAGATCGCCGGCTGCCGTCTCGAGATTTTGAAATCCGCCGCTCACCTCGCGAACATGGAGCAGCCCGACGCGTTCAACAAGGCGCTCACGGGCTTCCTCGGAGGGCTTCGATGAAAGCCGCGGTGTGCTTCGAGCACAACGAGCGTCTCGACGTCGTCGATCTCGAGCAGCAAGGGCCGCAGGCCGGCGAGGTGCGCGTGAAGGTGAAGGCCGCCGGCATCTGCCACAGCGACTGGCACATCATGAACGGTGACTGGACGCCGCCGCTCCCGATGGTGCTCGGTCACGAGGCGGCGGGCGTGGTGCAGGAGGTGGGCGCCGGCGTCACCAACGTGAAGGCCGGCGATCACATCATCTTCTCGTTCCGCACGCACTGCGGCCGGTGCCTCTACTGCAGTAGCGGCCGCACGATCCTCTGCGACGGCTACGCCTCCGCGCGCTGGGCGATGCTCGACGGCTCGCACCGCCTGAAGTACCAGGGCAAGCCGGTGAACCAGATGGCGCGCATCGGCACGTTCAGCGAAACGGTCGTGTGCGCGGCCGAGATGGTGGTGCCGATCCGCAAGGACATGCCGTGGCCGCAGGCGGCGCTCGTCGGCTGCTGCGTGCCGACCGGCGTCGGCGCGGTCACCCGTTGCGCGAAGGTCGAGAGCGGGTCGAACGTGATGGTGATCGGCTGCGGCGGCGTCGGCCTCAACGTGATCCAGGGCGCGAAGCTCGCGGGCGCCGCGAAGATCGTCGCGGTCGACCTGCTGGATTCCAAGCTCGAGTTCGCGCGCGAGTTCGGCGCCACGCACCTCGTCAACGCGCAGAAGGAGAATCCGATCGACGTCGTGCGCGGCCTCACCGGCGGGCGCGGGGTCGACTACGCGTTCGACGCGATCGGCGGCGAGCAGACCACGCTGCAGATCGTGGACGCGATCCGGCCGGGCGGGACGGCGGTGATCGTCGGCATGGCGGCGCTGGCGGTGCGCGCGCCGATCACGCCGTACTTCTTCGCGCTCCAGGAGAAGACGCTGACCGGCACGATGTACGGCTCGGTGCGTCCGAACCTCGACTTCCCGTGGCTGTGCGACCAGTACAAGGAGGGCCGGCTCAAGATCGACGAGCTGGTGAGCCGGACGTGGTCGCTCGACCAGATCAACGACGGCTTCAAGTCGATGCGCAGCGGCTCGGTCAAGCGCGGTGTGGTAGTTTTCGACTAACCGATTCGGCGGGCTCCGGGCGCCCCCCAAGCCCCCCAGCGAGTGCGCCGGTGGCGGAGCCACCGTCACACTCGAGTGCCAGGCAAGGAGGACGCGTATGGCGACGGTGCATGAGACGCAGGCTCCGGCGGCCCCGCAGCGGGCGGTGACGCCGCGGGGTGTCAACCACGTCGTGCTGAACGTGCGCGACATCGAGGTGTCGCACAAGTTCTACACGGAGATCCTCGGCTTCAAGCAGGTGGCCGCGCTGAAGCCGAAGCCGGACCGGCCGCCGCTCACCATGCGCTTCTACAGCGGCGTCGACGAGCAGGGCCACGTCAGCCACCACGACCTCGCGCTCTGCCAGCTGCCGAAGCAGGACGGCGACAAGCCGGCGGAGTGGGACCTCTATCCGAACCGGCCCGGCATCAACCACATCGCGATCACGCTGCCCGATCGCGAGTCGTGGCAGCAGCAGCTCGCGTTCCTGCGCGAGAAGGGCGTGAAGTTCCACCGCCGGATCAACCACGGGATGACGCACAGCGTGTACATCTCGGATCCCGACGGCAACGGCGTCGAGGTGCTGTACGAGCTCGCGCCCGAGGTGTGGGAAGACATCGACGCCGCGCAGAACTACTCCGAGCGTCTGCCGACGGAGGGGCCGGAGTCGATGATCGACAAGACCGACAACCCGGTCTTCCGCAAGAACGGCTAACTCCGCCACCGTTCGGGGCGCGCGCGCCGACGAGCTCGACGCGATCGCGGAGGTGATGGCGGCCGCGTACGCCGAGTACCGGCCGCCGTCGCCGTCGCGCATGTGGACGATGTACGAAGCCGACGTCCGCGACGTGCGCGGCCGCCTCGCCGATTCCACGCTGGTCGTCGCCGAGGGTGACGGCCGTGTGCTCGGCGCCGTCACCTATTACCCCGACGCGAGCAAGGACGCCCACGGCTGGCCGGCTTCGTACGCCTACTTCCGGCTCCTCGCCGTGGCACCCGCCGCGCGCGGTCTCGGCATCGGCCGCCTGCTGACCGAAGAGTGCGTGCGGCGCGCGCGGGCCGCCGGGTGCGCCGCCCTCGGCCTCCACACGACCAGTTTGATGACCGTGGCGCGGGCGATGTACGAGCGCATGGGCTTCGTCCGCGCGCCGGAGCACGACGTCCATCCGGTGCCGCAGCTCCACGTGATGGCCTACCGGCTCGCGCTGGCGCGGTAGGATACGCGCCTATGATTCCCCACATCACCGGCCCCGAAGCGTGGCTCGGCCGCGACATGGCGGCGTCGACGAGCTGGATCCATCGGCTCTCGCCACGCGCGATCGACGAGATCGACGTGGCACTCCGCGGCGTGCGGAAGCGCGGTCTGGCGTGGCCGAAGTTCGGCCGCGAGGACTTCCCGCTGCCGACCTTCTCGCGCGAGATCGCGGACGTGCTCGACGAGCTCGAGAACGGCCGCGGCTTCGTGCTGCTGCGCGGGCTGCCGGTCGAGCGCTACAGCGACGAGGAGCTGAAGACGCTCTACTGGGGCCTCGGCGCTCACTTCGGATGGCAGCGCTACCAGAACGCGATGGGCGAGCTCATCGGTGAGGTGCGCGACGAGAACCGGCGCTACGGCCAGGTGAAAGAGCCGTCGATGGATCCGACGCTCGGCCGCTCGTCGCGCAACAAGGCGCGTTCGGCGGGCCCGCTGCGCTTCCACACCGACCGCTGCGACGTCGTGACGCTGCTCACCGTCAGGCGCGCGAAGAACGGCGGCCTCAGCAAGATCGTCAGCGCGGTGAGCGTGTCGAACGCGATCCGCGAGCGGCGTCCCGATCTGCACGCGCTGCTGTGCCAGGACTACTGGCGCAGCCGGCAAGGCGAGGAGTCGGGCGGCGAGAAGAAGGTCTTCCCGATGCCGATCTTCTGCCTGCACGAGGGCAAGTTCACCACGCAGTACTCGCGCACCTTCGTCGAGGCGGCGCAGAAGCTCCAGGAAGTCCCGCGCATGACGGCGGCGCAGGACGAGGCCCTCGATCTGCACGCGGAGCTCTGCGAGGAGCTCTGCTTCACGATGGACTTCGAGCCCGGCGACGTGCAGCTCCTGAACAACCACGTGTCGTATCACGGCCGCGCGCACTACGAGGACGCGGACGGGGCCGACCAGGACCGTCTGCTGCTGCGCATGTGGATCGCGCCCGCGAACTCGCGTCCTCTGCCGTCGAGCTACCTGCCGATCTGGGGCACGACCGCGCCCGGCGTCCCGCGCGGCGGCATCGCGCAGCCCGCGTAAGCGCTCGATGACCGACGCGGCGCGGTTCCGTGATCGCGACGTCGTGATCGCCGGTGTGCGCGGCGAGATCATCGGCGTCCCCAGCGCGAATCCGCTGAACTACTGGCAGGCGATCAGCGAGCCCGCCGCCATGCCGCGCGTGACGATCGACGGCAAGCTGTTCGTGCCAGCGGGCGCGCGTGGTCGCGTGCCGGCCGTGATGATCGTTCCGGGCAGCCTCGGGATCGCGGCGACGCATCTCACGCACGCGGAGACGCTGCTCGCGCTCGGCATCGCGGCCTTCGTGCTCGATCCCTTCGGCCCGCGCGGCGTGACGTCGACCGTGGCGAACCAGACGCAGTTCTCGTTCGCGGCATCGGCGTTCGACGTCGCGACGGCAGTGGCCGTGCTCGCCCGTCGTCCGGAGATCGATCCTTCGCGGATCGGACTGCAGGGCCACAGCCGCGGCGGCTCCGCGGTGCTGACCGCTGTCACGCGCCGCTTCTGCGAGGCGATCCACGATCGCGCGCTCTCGGTCCGCGCCGTGCTCGCGGCCTATCCGTGGTGCGGTCACCAGTTCCTCGACCCTGACGTCGGCCGGACGGAAGTCCGCGCGATCGTCGGCGATCAGGACGACTGGGTGCTGCCGCAGCAGGTGCAGGGCTACGTGCAGGCCGTGCGCCTGCGCGGCGCGCCGGCGTCGATCCGCGTCGTGGCCGGCGCCGAGCACAGCTTCGATCGCGCGGAGCCGCTGCAGCGCTTCGAGGACGCGCGGGTCTCGCCCGGCGCGCCGACCGCGTACCTCGCGGACGACGGCGCGTTCATCCATCCGGCGACCGGTGAAGCGGATCCGCAGCTCGTCGATCGCGACATCGCGGTCTACGCGCTGAAGGCGGGCTACGGCGTGCGCGGCGCGACGCTCGGCTCGCAGGGCGGCCAGGCCGCGCTGTTCCGAGACGACATGGTCGCCTTCTTCCGCCGCACGCTGCTCGGCTAGAGCTCTACGCGGCCTTCTGGATCTCGCGCACGAGCTCGCGCAGCCGCTCGCGCTCGCTCTCGGTGCCGGCCGGGATGCTGAACTCGGCGTCGGTGATCAGCCCGCGATAGCGGTCGATCAGCCGTTTGCCGATCTCGTCGTACGTGCCGACGACCGCGTAGGTGTGGAGGACGTCGTCGCTGATACGCGGCGGCATCTCCTCCCAGCGCTGCGCCTTCGAGAGCTGCGCAAGCTCGTTCGCGAGGTCGGTGAGCCCGTGCGCGTCGAACGCCGCGCGATAGCCGGGCGTCGAGGCGTAGAACGCCACGCGCGCGCGCACGTCGCGCACGCGCCGCGCGAGCGTCGCCTCGTCGGGCGCCGTGCAGATCAGCGGCTTCATCGCGACCGCGATGGCGGCGGGATCCCGCCCGGCGCCGCGCGCCCCGCGCGCCACGGCGGGCAGCATCACCTCGCGGATGTACTTCGGCGTGCACACCGGATGCGGCCTGACCCCGTCCGCCACCTCGCCGGCGATCCGGCACATCGTCGGATTCACCGCGGCGACGTGGATCGGAATCTCCGGATGGGCGATTGGTCCGGGATCGAACAGCGGGACCATCAGGCTCAGCCGGTAGTGCTCGCTCTCGAACGCGAGCGGCGTGCGCTCCTGCCAGCTCCTCCACACCGCGCGCACCGCGCGCACGTAGTCGCGCATCCACGGCCCCGGCGGACGGTACTCGAGCCCGAAGCGCCGCACGATGTGTCCGCGCACCTGGCTGCCGAGCCCGAGGATGAATCGCCCGCCCGACAGCTTCTGGATCGTCCACGCCGACATCGCGGTGATCGTCGGGCTGCGCGGGAAGGCCATCGCGACCGCCGTGGTGAGACGCAGGCGCGACGTCGCCTGCGCGGCGAGCGCCATCACGACGTACGGATCGTCCTTCGTCTCCTCGCACGCGAGGCCGTCGTAGCCGAGCGATTCGACGAGCGCGGCGTCGGCGCCGGCGCGGCGGAGGTCGAGCGGCGTCTCCGCCGCGCGGAGTCCCGGATCGAGCTTGCCGAGCGGAAGGAGCGTCTCGACGCGCAATGCTACGAGCGCAGGCGGCTCGTCAGGACGTTGAGCGCGACGCGCAGGCCGACCGGCAGCCCGTCCTCGTTCATCTCGAACTCGGGCGCGTGGTGCGGGACCTTCCGCGTGTGCGTGGGCGAGATGCCGACGCGGAAGTAGCAGCCGGGGCGCTCGCGGAGGAAGAGGCTCATGTCGTCGCTCGCCATCACCGGGTTGCCTTCGAACACCGCGCTCTCGCCGAGCTCGTCGACGGCGCAGCGATGGACGATCTCCACGCCGGTGTCGGGATTGACGACGGGCGGGCAGCCCATCGTGAGGTCCATCTTCGCTTCCGCGCGGTACGCGCGCGCCATGTCGCTGGTGAACGCCTGCAGGCGCCCGAGCATCTGCTCGCGCACGCTCATGTCGAAGGTGCGCAGCGTGCCGCGCATCACCGCCTTGTCGGGGATGATGTTGTTCTTCGTCCCCGCGGTGATCTGGCCGACCGAGAGCACGACGGTCTCCTTCGCGGCGACTTCCTTCGTCACGAGGCTCTGCATTCCGATGAGGATGTGCGCGGCCGCCGTCATCGGGTCGATCGACAGGTGCGGATACGCGCCGTGGCCGCCCTTGCCGGTGACTTCGATCGAGAACCCGTCACCCGACGCCATCGTCGGCCCGCGCCGGATGTTGACCTTGCCCGCCGGATCCTGCGTGGTCAGATGGAGGCCGTAGATCTCGTCGACGCGCGGGTTGTCGAGCACGCCCGCCTCGATCATCGGCTTCGCGCCGCCGAGCAGCTCTTCCGCGGGCTGGAAGATGAACACCGCGGTGCCCGGCAGCTCGCCACGCCGCGCGGCGAGCACCTCGGCCGCGGTGATCGCGATCGCGGTGTGGCCGTCGTGCCCGCACGCGTGCATCACGCCCGGCGTTCCCGACGCGAACGGCGCGTCGAGGATCTCGGTGAGCGGGAGCGCGTCGATGTCAGCGCGCCACGCGATCGTCTTGCCGGGCTTGTCGCCGCGGAGCACGCCGACGACCCCGGTCTTCGCGACGCCGGTGCGCACCTCGAGGCCCGCCTTCGTCAACCGCTCCGCGATGATCTCCGCGGTGCGCGTCTCCTGAAACGACAGCTCGGGATGCCGGTGGAAGTCGCGCCGCAGCGCGATCATCGACGGCAGGCGCTTCGCGACCTCGTCGGCCCAGCTCATCGCTTGCCCTCCGCGAACGCGTTCCAGAGCTTCGTGCCGAACGCGATCGACGTCTCGACGTCCTCTTCCAGCAGGTAGCCTTCGTCCACCAGCTTCTTGGCCGCGTCGCGCACGCGCGCGAGATAGTCCTCGCGCGAGGCGTAGCGCTCCTCGATGGAGCGGCGCGGATCGCCCGTGCGCTCGCGCTCGGCGCGCGTCCGCGGGAACGGCAGCGTCGCGCCCGCGAAGTAGAGCATCTGGTCGGCGCCGCCGATGTCCGGATGCCGCAGGTTCCAGCCCGTGTGCGTGGCGAGCGGCACGCTCACCTCCGGCACCGGAATGCCGGCGCGCTCGTTGCCGTCCTCGTCCACCGCGCTCACGCGCGTGCCGAGCGTCGGCCCGTCCTTCGGCGGCAGCACGCTGAAATCGCGCTTCTGCGGCCGGTCGTGGTGGTGCGGGTAGCGCGCGCCGGGGATCTTCTCGAACGCCTTGCCGAGATCGGACGGATCGACGGCGGTGCGATCGGCGAGGCGCGGGACACGGCTCGGCGGCGGCGGCGTGCCGTCCGCCGCCCAGCGATCGAGATGCGCGAGCAGCGCGCGCATCAGGCGCCCGTAGTCCACCACGGACCTTAGATGCTGCGAGCGCTCGACGAGCCCGCGCGGGTCGGCGGCGACGGCGGTCGTGTCGCTCGGCGGCCAGACGCCGGTGCCGTGCTCGGTGCCGGTGAAGTGATACACGCGCACGTTCGGTCCCGGCTCGACGTCGCGCATGCCCGCGTCGTCGGTGTGGATCAGCGACGCGTCGCCGCGGTGATACTCGAACGACGTGTTCGTGTAGAAGGCCTTCAGCCCGCCGCGCGGCTCGACGTGCGTGGTCCCGAGGCAGTTCATCATCGACGGCCGGTCCTTCGAGTTCTGGCCGAAGCGGTCGTTGAACTCGCCGAGCATCGCGCCCGCGACGTTGGCGATGATCCCGTCGAGCGCGCGGCGTCCGGATTCGTCGACGTTGACGTCGTGATGGGCGAGCGTGCGGAGCAGACGCCCGGTCTGCGAGCGTCCGTACGCGTGCGCGCGCGCCGCCACGCCGGGCGCGGGGTTGCCCTCGGCGGCGGCGCCGTACTTCATCCACGCGGCGGCTTCGCGCAGCGCGACCATGCCGAGCCCGAGCACCTTCGCGCCCACGGCCGTGTACACGCACTGGTAGATGCGGCCCTTCGTGAAGCCGCCGTCGAGCTCGATGTGACGCGTGTCGCGGAAACGCCACTTCTCACGGGGGATCACCGTGATCTCGCCGTCGAGCTGGTCGCGCACGACGAGGACCGCGTCGGGCTGTACCAGATCCGCGGCCTCGTACGGCTCGTGGCCGCGATCGGACACCATGAAGGTCGCGCCGTCGACCGTCGACTGCATCTGCACGTACACGCGCCCGGTGATGCGGCGGCCGTTCGCGTCCAGTGCTTCGGGCGCGTGGAGCCGGTAGAGGCCGGGTACGCCCGGCGGCAGATCGCTCTGCCACCCGCACGACAGCACCATCCAGCCGTGGCGCATGAGCCAGCCGTCGCCCGTGTCGATCGGTGGATTCGGGTCTTGGGAGCTTGACGTCCCATGGCCGTCAATCGGCTTGCCTGCGGTGAACACCGGCCGCGTCGCGTGGTTGAAGTTCGGCACCGAGACCGTGTTGCCGCGGTTCACGACGTCGATCAGCACGCGCTTGCTCGCCTTCGCGCGATCCACCGGCACGAGCAGCGACACGTCCGTCGAGAACTCGACGCGGCCCTGCGCGTTCCGGGGCGCCGCGGCGAGATCGGTGATCGCGCGATTCGCGGCGTGCGCCGGATCGACCGTGCAGTGCAGGCGGCCCTTCATCTCCTCGTACGGGCCGACGGCGCCGAACGCGCGGCCGTCCGCGAGCGGGCGGCGCAGGGTGATCTCGAAGCGACTGACAGGCATGGCGATCCTCCGGGCAGGCATTGTACGGGAGCTTCCGCCAGGGCGTGCGGCCGGCGGGCTCGCGTCCGCGGAGCGCCGGCGCGTTCGTCTTGAAGACCTCGCGGATCCAGTCGATCACGTGGCGCACGCGGATCGCACCTCCGCCAGCGAGCCTCGCTCCTCGCGTCGGGATGCGCGCCGACGAAGCTCCGCGCGCCGCACTGGCGTTGGGAGTGGAGGGGCGAGATGGGCGACAGCGAGTACCTGATGAACGCGGCGGTGACCTGGCGGCTCACGGAAGCCCGGCAGCACGCCGCGCGGCGCGCGATGCTCCAGCCTCGCGCCGCGAGTGGAGGGGGAGGGGGCATGGGGGTCCGCAGTTGTGAGGCCCCTGCATTCAACGGTAGGTTAGCGGGAATGTACCTGGATCGCAGACTGCTCGCGTTCACGCGCGGCGTCCGGCTGCGCATCGCCGGCGCGATCGCGCTCGGCCTCTTGCAAGTCATCACCGGCATCGCGCGGCTCGCGCTCCTCGGCTGGCTCCTCGCGCGCGTGTTCGCCGGCGCGTCCGTCGACGAGCTCGTGCTGCCGCTGGCGCTCACCGCCGCCGCCATCGTCGCCCGCGGCTTCTTCGAGTACTGGCGGACGGTCCTCGCGCACCGCAACGCCGCCATCGTGCAGGCGAGCCTGCGGCAGACGATCTACGACCACGTCGTCGCCCTCGGCCCCGCGCACGTCGCGGGCTCGCGCACGGGCGAGGTCATCGTCTCGATGGTCGAAGGCGTCACGCAGCTCGAGACGTACTTCGGCCAGTACCTCCCGCAGCTCGCGGTCGCCGCGCTGACGCCGGTCGTGATCTTCGCGTTCATGGTGTTCCTCGACCTGCCGGTCGCGCTCGTGCTGCTGATCGCGGCGCTGGTCACGCTGGTCGCGCCGACCGTGCAGCATCGCAGAGACAGCCGCGCGAGCCTCGCGCGCTCGAGGGCGTACCGGAGATTCGCGGCGGACTTCCTCGACTCGATCCAGGGGCTCGCCACGCTGAAGGCCTTCGGGCAGAGCGGCGAGCGGCGCACGCTGCTCGAGACGCGCGGCTGGGAGCTCTTCCACAGCACGATGTGGGTGCTCGGCATCAACACGATGGGGCGCGGGATCACCGACACCGGCATCGCGCTCGGCGCCGCCGTCGCGCTCGGGTGGGGCGCGTATCGGGTGACCGCGGGGCAGATGGAGCTGTGGGTCCTGCTCGTCATCCTCATGCTCGGCGTGGAGGTCTTCCGCCCGCTGCGCGAGCTGAGGATCCTCCTCCACAACGGCATGCTCGGGCTCTCCGCGTCGCAGGCGATCTACGCGCTGCTCGACGCGCAGCCGAGCGTGCGCGACGACGCGCCGCCGTCGAAGCACGACGCGCTGACGCCGACCGTGGCGTTCGAGCGCGTGACGTTCTCGCATCCCGGCGGGCGGCGCGCCGCGCACGCGGGGCTCTCGTTCGCCGTCGCCCCGGGCGAGCGCCTGGGCGTCGTGGGGCCGAGCGGCGCCGGCAAGTCGACCGTGGCGCGGCTGCTCCTGCGTCTGCACGATCCGCAGCAGGGCCGCGTGCTCGTCGGCGGGCGCGACATCCGCACGCTGCCGATCGACGAGGTGCGCCGGATGATCGCGGTCGTCAGCCAGGACACGTATCTCTTCCACGGCACGGTCGAGGAAAACTTGAGGATGGGCAAGCCGTCCGCGACGGCGGCGGAGCTCGAAGCGGCGGCGCGCGCCGCGAACGCGCACGAGTTCATCGCGGCGCTGCCGCAGGGCTACCAGACCGTGGTCGGCGAGCGCGGCGTGCGTCTCTCCGGCGGGCAGCGCCAGCGCATCGCGATCGCGCGCGCGCTGCTACGAGACGCGCCGATCCTCGTGCTCGACGAGGCGCTGTCCGCCGTCGACGCGGAGAGCGAGGCCGTCATCCAGGAAGCGCTCGACCGGCTCATGCGCGGACGGACGACGCTGATCTTCGCGCACCGGCTCTCGAGCGTGATCGGCGCCGATCGCATCCTGGCGCTCGAGGACGGCACGGTCGCCGAGAGCGGCACGCACGAGCAGTTGATGCAGCGGCGCGGGGCGTACTTCCGGCTGATGGCGGGCCAGGCCCGCGACTTCGTCGGCACCGACGACGCGCTCATCGACGCTCGCGCGGACGGTGCCGCCACGAACGGTGCGGTCGCCGCCGGCGGGCCGACCGACGGGGCGACAGGCGACGGGCTCGCGCGTCTCGCGGACGGAAGCTCGGCGGACGCCGCGACGCAGACGGCGACGCTCGGATGGCGGCAGGGCATCGTCAACCTGCTCGCCATGGTCGGTCCGTATCGCGGCCAGCTCCTGCTCACGTTCACGCTGGGCGTCGCCCGCGTCGTCTCGCTCATCGGCGTCGGCGTGCTCAGCGCGCTGATCGCACGCGCGCTGAAGGACGAGGTACCGTTCGGCATCCTGCTCGTCGCGCTGTTCGTGGTGGCGCCGCTCGCCGGCATCCTGCACTGGCTCGAGTCGTGGCTCGCGCACGACATGGCCTTCCGGCTGCTCACGCACATGCGCGTGGACCTGTTCAGGAAGCTCGACGCGCTCGCGCCCGCGTACCTGACGCGCCGCCGCTCCGGCGAGCTGGTCGGCACCGCCACGCACGACGTCGAGCTGGTCGAGTACTTCTTCGCGCACACGATCACGCCGGCGTTCGTCGCGATCCTCATTCCGGCCGGTGTGCTCGCGACGCTCGTCGCGTTCGGCTGGCCGATGGCGGTGGTCGTGGCGCCGTTCCTCGCGTGGGCGGCGCTCGGTCCCGTGCTCGGCCGCGCGCGGATCGACCGGCTCGGCTCGCGCGCGCGCGAGGCGACCGCCGAGCTCAACGCGTACGCGGTGGACTCGGTGCAGGGGCTCGCGGAGATCGTCGCCTTCCAGCAGGAGCGCCCGCGCGGCGCCGCGTTCGCCGAGCGCTCGCGCGCGTACGCGGCGGCGCGCCTGCCGTTCCTCGAAGACCTCACGCGCCAGACCGTGCTGCAGGAATCCGCCGCCGCGTTCGGCGGTCTCGCGGTGGCGCTCACCGGCGCCGCGCTCGCTTCCGGCGGCCGGCTCGACGGCGGCGTGCTGCCGCTGCTGACGCTGCTCGTGATGTCGGCCTTCGTGCCGGTGTGGGAGATCGCGCAGGTCGGCCGCCAGCTCGCCGACACGCTCGGCGCCGCGCGCCGCCTCCACGCGATCGACAGCGAGCCCGTGCACGTGCAGGACGGGCGCGGTGTCCGCGAGAGCGTGGCGAGCGCGCCCGCGCTCGAGCTCTCGGGCGTGACGTTCGTCTATCCCGGCCGCACGAAGCCCGCGCTGGACGACGTGTCGCTCAGCGTGCCGCTCGGCAGCACGGTGGCGCTCGTCGGTCCGTCGGGCGCCGGCAAGACGACGGTGGCCGCGCTCTGTCTGAGGTTCTGGGATCCGCGGCGCGGCGCCGTGCGGCTCGGCGGCCACGACCTGCGCGACTATGAGCTCGACGACCTGCGCCGGCGCATCGCGCTCGTCGCGCAGGACACGTACCTCTTCAACGACACGCTGAGGAACAACATCCTGATCGCGCGGCCGTCGGCGACCGAGCCCGAGCTGGCCGCGGCGGTCGCGAACGCGTCGCTCTCCGAGTTCGTCCGCTCGCTCCCCGACGGTCTCGACACGATCGTGGGCGAGCGCGGCGCGAAGCTCTCGGGCGGGCAGCGCCAGCGCGTCTCGATCGCGCGCGCGTTCCTGAAGGACGCGCCGATCCTGATCCTCGACGAGGCGACGTCGCACCTCGACGCGGTGAACGAGCAGGCGGTGCGCGAGTCGCTGGCGCTGCTCGCGAAGGCGCGGACCACGCTCGTGATCGCGCACCGGCTGTCGACCGTGCGCGACGCCGACCGGATCATCGTGCTCGACGGCGGGCGCGTCGTGGAGATCGGCGACCACGACTCGCTGCTCGCGCGCGGGTCGCTCTACGCGCGGCTCGTGTCGCGGCAGCTCGCGGGCGTATCTGCGGCGCGCGCGTAGGACGCGCGCGGCGGGTGCGCGAAATCTCCGCCGCCCTTCGCGAGGGCCGAAACCCCGCGTACCGCGGCGGCTACACGCCGTAGACCGGCGGAGCACCCAATAGGGTGCGCGCGAGCTCGAGCTCGCCGAAGTGCTGGAAGCCGTGCGCGACGCAGACCTGCGCGAGCGCGCGGCCGACCGTCATCTCTCCGAGCGGCTTGATCGTCACCGTGCGATCGAGCGCGGCGGCGTCGAGGGTGCCGACGAACTCGTCGGTGCCGGCCCACACCTTCTGCATGTACTCGCGGAACAGACCGAGGTCGTTCAGGCGGATCGCCTGCGCGTCGGCGGTCGACATGCCCGTACCCTGCGCCACCGGCGGCAGGCCGAGCTTCTCGCCGTAGCCCTGCTCGGTCCACACCGGCGTGCGGCGGTTCTGTAGCACGAAGCGGACGACGTTGTCCTCCGTGCGCACGACGTGCCAGACACCCCACGCGATCGTGTTCGCCTTCGGATGCTGCGCGGGGACCGCGTGCAGCTGCTCGGGCGTGAGCCCGTTCAACGAGCCGCCGAGCGCCTTGCGCAAACGCGTCATCTCGAGGTGGATCAGCTCCACAGCCGTCATCGCGCTCCTCCGGGTGGACCGAGTGGTGGTGGCCCTGTCACTCTAGCGGGCATACTGAAAAAGACAAGCTCCCGCCGGAGGTGCCCGCCATGGGCTTCGCGCTCCAGAACAACCAGCCGATATCGCTCCGGTTCATCATGTGGTCCATCGAAAGTGTCCCGCTGGCCGGCGCCGTCCTCGCCGCGCTCGCGGTCGGCGTGATCCTCGGCGCCGTGCCGCTGGCGATCGCCAACTGGCGGCTCCGCTCGCGCGGGCGCGCGCTCGAGAGCAAGGTCGAGACGGTCACACGGAGCGCGTGAGCGCCGCGCCGGTTCGGCGGACGAGGTCGACGAGGGCCGCGACGTCGTCCGCCGTCGTCGCGTAATGCAGGACGCACGCGCGGAGCGCGAAGCGCCCGCGCACGAGCGTGTTCGTGACGAACGCCTCGCCGCCGCTCTGCAGCTCTTCCATCACCCGCTTGTTCAACGCGTCGAGGCGCGCGTCGTCGCCCTGCAGCGCGGACGGGACGCAGCGGAACGCGACGATCGACAGCGGGACCGGCGCGAGCCGCTCGAGGTCGGGCGCGGCGTCGATCGCGCGCGCGAGGTCGTGCGCGAGCGCGACGTGACGCTCGACCAGCGCCGTCACGCCGCGACGGCCGAGGTGCTGCAGGACCATCCACAGCTTGAGCGCGCGGAAGCCGCGCGTCTGCTGCACGCCGTACTCCGAGAACCACGGCAGCCCGCCGATGCCCTTGCCCTCTTCCGTGCGCAGGTACGGCGGGACCAGGCTGAACGTCTCGCGCAGCAGCGCGCCGTCGCGCACCAGCGCGCAGCCGCACTCGACGGGCACCGACAGCCACTTGTGCGGATCGAGCGCGAGCGAGTCCGCGCGCTCCATGCCCGCGAACGCCGAGCGCGCCGTGCCCGCGAGCACGCCGAGCGCGCCGTACGCGCCGTCGACGTGGAACCACAGACGCTCGCGCTCGCACACCTCCGCGATGGCGGCGAGCGGGTCGATCGCGCCGGTGCCGACGGTGCCGGCGCTCGCGGCCACGCAGAACGGAAGATCGCCGGCGCGCCGGTCGGCGGCGATCGCGTCGCGCAGCGCGGCGACGTCCATCCCGAACGTCTCGTCGACGGGGATGATCCGCACCGCCGACGATCCGAGGCCGAGCAGCTCCGCCGCCTTGCGCAAGCAGCTGTGTCCTTCCGGAGACACGTAGAGACGCAGCCGCGGGCGCGCGCCCTGCAAGCCGTCCGCGCGGATGTCCCATCCCTGCGCGGCGGCGGCGCGCTGGCGCGCGGCCGCGAGCGCGACGATCGACGCGACGGAGGTCCCGCTCACGAGCAGGCCCATGCTGCCGGCCACCGGAAACCCGACGAGCTCCATGAGCCAGCGCGTGGCCGCGCGCTCGACGTAGATCGCCGCGTGATCGCCGCCGGCGCAGCTCGGATTCATCGCGGCCGCGAGATAGTCCGCGACCGCGCCGATCGGCGCGGGCGGCGAGTTCACCCAGCCGAAGAAGCGCGGATGGCCGTTGCCCATCGGGTGCGGCAGCACGGCGTCGCGGAAGAGCTCCAGGATCGCGCGCGGATCGCGTCCGTCGTCGGCGAGCGGCTGCTCGAGCAGCGCGCGGCGCTCGTCGGGCTTCAGCGGCCGGTAGACGGCGCGCTCGCGCATGCCGCCGAGATGGTCCTGCGCGAGGTCCACGGCGGCGAGCGACATCTGACGGAACGTCTCGGGATTCATCATCACGTGCTCCCATTGCGCCGGCGCGGGCCGCGGCGGCGCGTCCGCGTGTGCCCACCGTCGCCCGCGACGTCCATGGCGAGGTAGTAGACGCACGGCCGCGTGCCCGGATTGGCGAAGGCGTGCAGGCAATCACCCGCGTAGTAGATGCTGTCGCCCGCGCGCACGAGGTAGACGGTGCCGTCGATCGTGAGACGCAGCGTTCCGCGCTCGACCACGAGGTACTCGCGCGAGCCGGGCGCGTGCGGCGCGAACACGCCGGCGTCGACGCCGGGGCCGATCGTGGTCCTCATCAGCTCGAACTCGACGCCGGGCAGCACGGGCGAGAGAATCCGGCGCTCCCATCCCGCGCGGTCGCGCGCCACTTCCTGCTCGTCGTGGCGCAGCAGCACCACGCGGCCCGCGCGCTCCTCGCCGAGCAGCCGCGCGATGCTGGTGTCGAGGCCGGTCGCGATCCGGTCGAGGACGAGCACGGTCGGCGCCTTGCTGCCGCGCTCGACGGCGGACAGCATGCTGCGGCTGACGCCCGCCTTCTCCGCGAGCTCGTTCAGCGAGAGGCGCCGGCGCGCGCGCTCGCGCCGGATCCGCTCGCCGAGCGCGTCGAGGGCGAGCCGTGCCCCGTCCACCATAGTGGAATACTGTACACGAAAGAGTCCAGGCCGTGCCGGGGGCGGTCGTTTCAGCGCGCGGGCGCGGGGACGATGCGCGAGGCGATGACGGACGCGACGAGCGCGGTGACGGCGAAGACGCCGAACAGCGCCTGCCCGGTGGCCGCCGCGACCTCGGGCGAGGCTTCGCGCGTGAGTCCGGCGGCGCTCGCGATGATCGCGCTCAGCGCGGCGCCGAACGCCACCGCGAAGAGCTGGGCGCTCGGGATCATCGCCGCCGTCGCGGCTTCCTCGTCGGCGCGCGCCGTGCCCATCACCACGTTGCCGATGTGCGCCCAGCAGAGCCCGATCCCCGAGCCCTCGACGACGATTGCGGCGAGGATCGCCGGCGCCGGCCCCGAGCGCATCGTGAAGCAGAGCGCGACGAGGCCGATCGTCATCACGATCGGCCCCAGCACCAGCGCGGTGCGGACCCGGTCCTCCGACAGCCGCGCGGTGATCATCGCGGCGGTGGTCCAGGCGAGCGAGTGGGCGGCGAAGATGTAGCCCGCGACGGCGGGCGAGGCGCCGTGCGCGGTCTGGAGCAGCAGCGCCATGTAGACGCCGATCGGGCTCGCCGACATCGCGATGAGGAAGATCGTCCAGAAGCAGCGGCCGAGGGGCGCGCGAAGCGACAGCATGCCCGATGGAAAGAGCCGCGAGACCGCGCGCGTGTCGAGCCTGAGCGCGGCGACGATCGCGAGCGCCATCGCGCCGAGCAGGACGGCGCGCGCGCCGGCGCCGCGCGTGTTTCCGACGAGCGCGAGACAGACCACCGCCGCGCAGATCAGGCCGAGCCGCCCGAACGGCGGGCTGCCGCGCAACGTCGCGCGGCCGCGCGCGGGGAGGATGCGCCACGCGAGCGCGCCGCTCATCGCGACGACGGGGATCATCAGCCAGAACGCCGCGCGCCAGAGGCCGCGCTCCGCGAGCAGGCCGCCGATGAACGGCCCCGTGAGCGCGGCGACGCCCCAGGCGAGCGACACGCTCGCGAGCCGCCGCGGCCACAGGTGCGCGGGGAAGACCACGCGGATCATCGCGTGGACGACGCCGACGATCATGCCGCCGCCGATCCCCTGCAGCGCGCGCCCGCCGACGATCACGGCCATCGTCGGCGCGAAGCCGCACGTGAGGCTGCCGGCGATGAAGATCACGCTCGAGGCGACGAGCCCCGCGCGCAGGCCGAGGCGCTGCGCGATCGCGGACGTGCCCGCGCTGCCGACGATCGACGCGACGGAATACGCGATCGAGGTCCAGGCGTAGATGGAGAGGCCGCCGAGATCGGCGACGACCGACGGCATCGCGGTCGCGGTGATGAACAGGCTGGTCGCGGGCGCGAGGATCGCGAGAATCGGAATCGCACCCGCCATGGGGCTACGCGCGCGACAGGGCCTGGCCGTTGACCAGCCGCGGCTCGCGCGCGAGCGCCATGTCGGTCTGCCGCGCGCGGAACTCCTCGATGAGCGCGAGGTAGAGCTCCGGCTCCACGGCGATCGCGTCGGCACCGGCGACCCAAGGCCCGAGCGTGACGCGAATGTCGCCATCGACGACCGAGCTCACCCTGAACGCCGCCGCCGGCTCGCGCAGCACGCGCGGATGCTGCGAGAGCACGTGCTTCACCGCTTCGAGCGCGCGCGTGACGTCGGCCGGATTGTTGACGCCGACATCGATCTTGAGCTGCCGGATCATCCCGAAGTTGTGCAGGATCTCGCCCACGATCTTGCGGTTCGGCACCACGACCTCCGAGCGATCCGCGTGCGCGAGGCGCGTGGCCGAGAGATCGACGTGGATCACCTCGCCCTCGGCGCCGGCCACCTTGATGTACTGGCCGACGCGGAAGGGCTTCGTGAGGATGATCGTGAGGCCCGCCACGACGTTGCTGAGCACGCCCTGCAGCGCGAAGCCGACGCTGATGCCGGCCACGCCGAGGCCCGCGACCAGGGGCGCGATCTGGAACCCGAGCCGGTCCAGCGCCACCAGCGCGGCCATCAGGAGCACGACCACCTTCATGATGCGCACGAGCAGGATGCGCATCGGCGGCTCCATCGTCCCGGTGCGGAGCTGGCGATCCACCATGTGGCCGAGCCAGCGCGCCGCGACGAAGCCGACGCCGATGACGACGATGGCTCCGAGAACCTGGAAGCCGTAGCGAATCACGAGGTCCTGAATCAGCGTCTTGGCCGGTATGCCATCCTCCCGAGTGAAAGTCGGGTAACTCGCCCGATTGTAGGCTCGCCACGCAAGGCGCCTTGACTCGTTCCGTACAATGCTTGGCTCCCTCCGTACACTCGCGGTACATGACCCGCCCGCGCGTCATCGGCATCACGGCGGTCGTCGTCCTCCTGCTCGGAACCATCGGTCTGCTCCTGGCGCTCCCCGGGATGCCACGCAGACGGTGTTCGGCCGCGGCCCGGCGGACGCGAGGATCGTCATGGTCGGCGAGCAGCCCGGCGATCAGGAGGATTTGAAGGGCGCGCCGTTCGTCGGCCCCGCCGGTGACGTCCTCGACCGCGCGCTCGCCGAGGTGGGTCTTCCGCGCGAGCGGCTCTACGTGACCAACGCGGTGAAGCACTTCAAGTTCACGCTGCGCGGCAAGCGCCGCATCCACGCGACGCCCGGCCCCGCCGACATCGCGGCGTGCCGGCCGTGGATCGAGACCGAGCTGGAGCTCCTGCATCCGGAGGTCCTCGTCTGCCTCGGCGCGACGGCGGCGCGCGCGCTGATCGGTCCCGCGTTCCGGTTGATGCAGCAGCGCGGGGCCTTTCTCGAGACGCGGTGGGCGGCGCGCACCCTGGCCACGTTCCATCCGTCGGCGATCCTGCGCGGCCAGGACGACGCCGAGCAGGCGCGACTCTATGGCATGCTGCGCGACGACCTGAAGCTCGTGGCCGACACCATCGGACGGGAGAACCAATGAGCCAGAGTGAGACCTACCAGAAGGGGAGCGAGCTGCGCCGGAAGCTGCTCGGCGACGACTACGTCGAGCGCGTGAACAAGGCGACGTACGCCGATCCGGTCATGAAGAAGTTCATCGACGTCGCCACCGAGACGGTGTTCGGCGCGCTGTGGACGCGCCCCGGCCTCGATCTCAAGACGCGCACGCTCGTGTGCGTGATCACCGACGCGGCCACCGGCCGCTTTCCGGAGCTGGCGATCCACGTGCGCATGGCGCTCCGCCAGGGATGGACGGAGGAGCAGCTGACGGAAGTGTTGTTGCACATGTCCGGCTACGTCGGCGTTCCGATCATCCGCGAGTCGCTGATCACCGCGAAGGAAGTGTTCGCGGAGATGAAGAAGGAGAAAGCGTAGGACACGATGCGTGAGAGGGTGCTGCGCGGGGCGGCGGCCGTCCTCGTGGCCGTCGCCGTCGCGGGGTGCGGATCCCCCGCGCGGCCCGTGCCGTCCGCGTCCGTCGACACCGCGATCAAGGGCTGGGAGCGCTGGTCCCGCATCGCGTGGAGGACGGAGCCGAAGGGCGAGGGCCAGGACCTCTACAGCTACGTCTACAACGACTCCACCCGTCCGGCGGTGAACGTGCGATTGCTCGCGCAGGCGTTCGACGAGTCCGGCACCCTCGTCGGCCAGAAGCTCGAGCGGCTGTCCACGACGGTCGCCGCGCGGGACCGCGCCTACGTCCGCATCACCGGCGTGCCCGCCGCCGACACATCCCGCGTGACGGTGTGGACCTTCGAGTTCCTGGAGATTCCCGCGTGGCGAACGCGGTGACGGCGGCGGGGAATTTCTAGCGGAGGCTCTCGAGGACCAGCTTCGCGAAGCCGTCGAACGCGCCCTTGTCGATCCAGCGCACGACCGCGACGATGTCGTGGTCCGGATCGACCCAGATCACGTTGCTGCCCGCGCCGCGCGCGGAGAAGCTCGACGCCGGGGCGCTCGGCATCTGCACGCGCCCGGTGTTGAGCCACCACAGGAGCCCGTACTGCGGATTCAGCGCGCAGGGTTCGCGGAGCGCGTCGATCCACGCCTCGGAAAGCAGGCGCCGCGCGTCCCACTGACCGCGGCGCGCGACGAGCAGCCCCGTGCGCGCGTGGTCGCGCGTCGACATCCAGAGGCCGCCGCCCCAGTGCGAGCCCCCGGGCACCGACGGCATCCGCGTGTCGCCGATGTCCACCCACGCGTTCTGGTACGGCTCCCACGTCCACGTGTTCGTCGCGCCGATCGGATCCATGATCTCGCGGCGCAGCACGTCGGCGAGCGGCTCGCGGAACACGTGCAGCAGCGCGAGGCTCAGCCGGTTGACGCGCACGTCGTTGTACTCCCACACCGCGCCGGGCGCGCGCATGGGGCGCATCGTGCCCTTCTTCGCCGCGCCGAGCTCGCTCTTGCCGACGTCGCGATTGTGATCGATGGAGTCGGGCTTTCCCCACACGGCGCCCTGCCACTCGCTCGTCTGCTGGAGGAGCTGTCGCCACGTGATGTCGCGGTTCTGCGGCGACTCGAAGCCGCCGTCGCGCACGGTCGCGCGCACCGGATGGTCGATGCCGATGAAGCCCCGGTCGACGGCGAGACCGGCGAGGAGGGCGAGATAGCTCTTCGCCACGCTGAACGTCATGTCGGCGCGCGAGGTGTCGCCCCATTCCGCCGCGATGTACCCCTGACGCACGACGAGGCCGCTCGGGCCGCCGCGCGGCCGCACGGGGCCGAGCACGGTGGAAGTGAGCGGCTCGTCGTCGACGCCGATGTAGCGGCCGGACGGCATGATGAAATCGCGCGGCCAGGTCGACTCGTGCGTGCGGTGAAAGGCGGCCGCGGCCTTGAGGCCCTCGGCGTCGAGCCCCAGCGCCGCCGGCGCCCGGGCCTCCCACTCCCCGGCGGGGACGTGACTCATGTCGCTTACGGTAGCACGCGGCTCCTGTACAATGCGTCCGCGATGCCGCAAGTCCCACGGCGCAAGCCCGCGACGAAGGTGGTCGTGCCGAGCACGAAGCTCGTGCCGGTGGCGAAGGTCGTGCCGCTCACGCCCGAGCGCATGCTCGAGCGCGCGGCGCGCCGCTTCCTCACGGAGCGCACGCCGACGTGCCCGAAGTGCGGCAGTGCGTTCGTCGACCACGAGCCGGCGTTCATCCACTGCCGGTACTGCGGCACGATCATGCGGATCGCCAACCGGTCCCTCGCCGCGCAGGAAGAGTTCGAGCTTCGCTCCGGCCTCCGCGTCGCCTCCTGAGCGACGCGGTCCTCGATCTCATCTGGCGTCTCGGACACTGGAGCTACGTCCTGCTCTTCCTCGGCGCCGCGCTCGAGTCGGCGGCGTTCCTCGGCTTCCTCGTCCCGGGCGAGACGATCGTCATCGCGGGCGGCGTGCTCGCGTCGTTCGGCGTGCTCGAGCTGCCGCAGACGCTGCTGGTCGCCGCCGCCGGCGCGCTCGCCGGCGACAACGTGGGCTACGTCCTCGGACGGCGGCTCGGGCGCCCGTGGCTCGAGCGTCACGGACGGCAGGTCGGCCTGCATCCCGGCATGCTCGCGCGCGTCGACGCCCTCTTCGCGACGCACGGCCGCAAGGCCGTGCTGATCGGGCGCTTCATCGGGTTCCTGCGCGCGATGGCGCCGTTCGCGGCGGGCGCCGCGGGCATGCCGTACCGGCGGTTCGCGCCGTACAACGCGATCGGCGCGATCGCGTGGGCGCTCGTCTTCGTGCTGCTCGGCCATTTCCTCGGCACGAGCTGGTCGGTCGCGGAGAAGTGGATCGGCCGCGCGGGGCTGGTGGCCGGCACGCTGGCGCTCGCCGCCGCGGTGTGGTGGTTCCGCCGTCACCGGCGGAGCGATGCTACGCCGCGCGGCCGAGGCGACTCAGGATGAACGCGTAGTCGAAGGAGATCTCGCGCAGGAGGTCGTAGCGGCCCGAGGGGCCGCCGTGCCCGGCGTCGAGATCGATCTTGAACAGCAGCGGCCGGTCGTCGGTCTTGAGCGTGCGCAGGCGCGCGACCCACTTCGCCGGCTCCCAGTACATCACCTGGCTGTCGTTGAACGACGTGCGCACGAGGATCGCGGGATACGGCCGCGCCGCGAGATTCGTGTACGGGCAGTACGTCTTCATGTACGCGTACTGCTCGGGCAGCTTCGGGTTTCCCCACTCCTCGAACTCGCCGACGGTGAGCGGCAGCGATTCGTCGAGCATCGTGTTGATCACGTCGACGAACGGGACGCGAAGAACGGCCGCTCCCGCGACATCGGGGCGCATGTTGAGCACCGCGCCGATGAGCAGCCCGCCCGCGCTGCCGCCCTCGATCACGAGACGCTCGCGCGCCGCGTAGCCCTTCGCCGCCAGGAAGTCGGCGGCCGCGATGAAGTCGGTGAACGTGTTGAGCTTGGCCATCATCCGGCCCGCGTCGTGCCAGCGTTTGCCGAGATCGCCGCCGCCGCGGATGTGCGCGATCGCGTACCCGACGCCGCGCTCGAGCAGGCTCAGACGATTCGACGAGAAGATCACCGGATACGGAAACCCGTAGGCGCCGTAGCCCGCGAGCACCATCGCGCCGGTGCCGTCGTGCGGGGCGTCGACCGGACGCACGAGCGAGATCGGGACCTTCGTGCCGTCGGGCGCGGTCGCGTGCACGCGCTCCGCGCGGTAGCGCGTGGGGTCGAAGCCGCCGAGCACTTCCTGCTGCTTGAGCCGGACGAGGCGCCGCGCGCGCACGTCGTAGTCGTTGACCGTGGCCGGCGTCACCATCGACTGGTAGCGGAAGCGGTACGACGACGTCTCGAACTCCTCGTTCGGCTCGTCGCCGATGTCGTACGCGGGCTCGGGAAACGCGATGTGGTGCCAGGCGCCGCCGGCGCGATCCGTCACGCGCAGGCGCGTGAGGCCGTCCTCGCGCTCGTGGACGACGTAGAAGTCCCCGAACACGTCGAGGTCCTCGAGCATCACGTCGTCGCGATGCGGCAGGATCTCGGTCCAGCGCGCCTTGGCGGGATCCGTCACGGGAGCGGTGACGAGCCGGTAGTTACGCAGGCCGTCCCCGTTGGTGCGGATGTAGAACAGCTCGCCGGAATGTTCAACGTGGTACTCGTGATCGCCCTCGCGCGGATGCACGATCTGCCACACGCCGTACGGCTGCGTCGCCGGCACGAAGCGCGTCTCCGTGCTCGTGAAGCTGTACGAGCCGGCGAAGAGCATCGCGCGGCTGCGCGAGCGCCACACGTGAAGGCGGAAGAGCTCGTTCGTCTCCTCGTAGAGCAGGTCGTAGGCTGTCGCGCCGAGGCGATGGCGCCAGAGCCGATACGCGCGCTTGGCGTGATCTTCCGTGACGTAGAACAGCACCCCGGGATCGGCGGACCACGCGACCGAGCTGACCTTCTCGATGCGATCCGGAAGCAGCGCGCCGGTCGTCAGATCCTTGATCTGCAGCGTGTACTCGCGGAATCCCGTCACGTCGGTCGTGTACGCCAGAAGCCGGCCGTCGTCGCTCACCGCGTAGGCGCCGAGGTCGATGAACGGATGGCCCTCGACGAGCGCGTTGAGATCGAGCGTGACGTCCTCCGCGGCGTCCGCCGTCCGCTTGCGGCAGTGGATCGCGTACTGCTTGCCCTTCTCGGTCCGCGAGTAGTAGAGCCACCCGCCGCGCCGGTATGGCACGGTCTGGTCGTCTTCCTTGATGCGGCCGAGCATCTCGCGGTAGAGCGCCTCGCGAAACGCGTCGGTCGGCTTCATCACCTGGTCGGTATAGGCGTTCTCGGCGCGCAGGTATTCGAGGACGTCGGGGTGGTCCTTCTGGCGCAGCCAGAAGTAATCGTCCTCGCGCTTTTCGCCGTGGACGACGTCGGTCTTGGCCGCCCGCTTGGCGACGGGCGGCGTCGGCAGGAAGTCCCGCACAGGCTTTAGTCTACCAAGCGCGTCGGGTACAGTTCGGCCAATGGTCGCGTGATGGCATTTCTCAAGACGCTGTTCCTGCACCCACCTTCGTTCGAGGGCTTCGACGGCGGCGCGGGCGCGCGCTACCAGGCACGCCACGAGGTCCGCTCGTTCTGGTACCCGACGTGGCTCGCCCAGCCCGCCGCGCTCGTGCCGGGCTCGCGCCTGGTCGACGCGCCGCCGGACGACCTCACGCTGGGCGACGTGCTGCCGCTCGCCGAAGAGTACGAGCTGGCGGTGCTGCACCCCAGCACGCCGTCGTTCTCGTCCGACGTGAAGGTGGCCGAGGCGCTGAAGGCGCGAAACCCCGCGTTGAAGATCGGCATGGTCGGCGCGCACGTCGCCGTCCACGCGCAGTCCTCGCTGCAGGCGTCGCCCGCGATCGACTTCGTCGCACGGAGCGAGTTCGACTTCACGATCAGGGAAGTCGCCGAGGGGCGTCCGCTGTCGACCGTGCTCGGGCTCAGCTATCGCAACGGCGGCATTCGTCACATGCCCGATCGGCCGATCCTCGAGGACATGGACGCGCTGCCGTACGTCGTCGACGTCTACCAGCGCGACCTGACGATCGACCACTACAGGATCGGCTACCTGCTGCATCCGTACGTCTCGCTCTACACCGGCCGTGGCTGTCGCTCGAAATGCACGTTCTGTCTCTGGCCGCAGACCGTCGGTGGGCATCGCTATCGCACGCGCTCCGTCGACCACGTGGTCGGCGAGATCGACCGCGCGCGGCGGCTCTTCCCGCAGGTGAAGGAGTACTTCTTCGACGACGACACGTTCACCGACGACCTGCCGCGCGCGGAGGCGATCGCGCGCGGGCTCGGCAAGCTCGGCGTCACGTGGTCGTGCAACGCGAAGGCGAACGTGCCGTACGAGACCCTGCGCGTGCTGCGCGAGAACGGCCTGCGACTCCTGCTGGTCGGTTACGAATCGGGCAGCCAGGCGATCCTCAACAACGTCAGGAAGGGTATCCGCGTCGACGTCGCGCGCCGCTTCACGCTGGACGCAAAGGCGCTCGGGATTACGATCCACGGCACGTTCATCGTCGGGCTGCCCGGCGAGACGCGCGAGACGATCGAGGAGACGATCCGCTACGCGTGCGAGATCGATCCCGACACCGTCCAGGTCTCGATCGCGACACCGTATCCGGGCACGGTCCTCCATCGCCAGGCGCGGGAGAACGGCTGGATCGCGCGCGGCGAGCTCGTCGACGCGGCCGGCCTGCAGCTGAGCGCGCTCAGCTATCCGAATCTGCCCGACTTCGAGATCTTCGCGGCGGTCGAACGCTTCTATCGCCGCTTCTACTTCCGCCCGCGCAAGGTGACGCGGATGATGGTCGAGATGCTGCGCGACTGGGAGACGATGAAGCGCCGCCTCCGCGACGGCCAGGAGTTCTTCAGCTTCCTCTCCAGGAGGAAACGCGATGCTGAGCGCTGAAGACAACGCTCTCCTCTGTCACGTCGGGCGCGGCACGCCGATGGGCGAGCTCGTGCGCCAGTACTGGATCCCCGCCCTCGCCTCGACGGAATTGCCGGAGCGGGACGGTGCGCCGGTGCGCGTGCGTCTGCTCGGCGAGAACCTGGTCGCCTTCCGCGTCACCTCGGGCGCGGTGGGCCTGATCCAGAACCACTGTCCGCATCGCGGCGCCTCGTTCTTCTTCGGCCGCAACGAGGAGGACGGCATCCGGTGCGTGTACCACGGCTGGAAGTTCGACCTGAGCGGCCGGTGCGTCGACATGCCGAGCGAGCCTGACGACAGCACGTTCAAGACGAAGGTCTGCGCGGTGAGCTATCCGTGCGTCGAGCGCAACGGCGTCGTGTGGGCCTACATGGGCCCGCGCGCGACGCGTCCGCCGCTGCCGGACATCGAGCCGAACCTGCTCGGCGGCGAGTGCCAGGTGCAGAAGATCCTGCGCGAGTGCAACTGGGTGCAGGGGATGGAAGGCGACATCGACACGAGCCACCTCGGGTTCCTGCACCTCGGCGCCGTGAAGCTCGAGGACACGGTGCCGAAGAGCTTCGACTACTACGCGCTGAGGGATCGTGCGCCGCGCTACGAGGTCGTCGACACGGACTTCGGCACGACGTACGGCGCGTACCGCCCGGCGGAGCCGGACACTTACTACTGGCGCATCGCGCACTTCCTGTTCCCGTTCTTCACGATGATCCCGACCGGCGTCCTCGGCACGCAGATCCTCGTCCGCGCGTGGGTGCCGGTCGACGACGGCCACACGATGTTCTGGAACATCGGCTTTCCGCGCACGCGCGGCGGGGCCGGCGCGGGGAACGCGGCGCTGCTCACCGTCGAAGGCCGGCCCGTCGCGGCGGCGGGCGGCAGGACGGGCGACTACGACTTCCTGCCCGAGACGGCCGACTGGGCGAAAGGAAAGTTCCGGCTCGCGCAGAACCGCGCAAACGACTACTGGCTCGACCGGAAGGCGCAGCGCGAGCGGAGCTTCACCGGCATTCCCGGCATCTTCCAGCAGGACCAGGCGATCACCGAGGGGATGGGAGCGATCGTCGATCGCACCCGAGAGCACCTCGGCTCGTCGGACGCGATGGTGATCCGCACGCGCCGCCGCTTGATCGCTGCCGCGCGCGCGCTGCGCGAGCGCGCCGTCGTGCCTCCCGGCGTCGACGATCCGTCCGTCTATCGCCAGCGGTCAGGCGGCGTGATCCTCCCGCGCGGCGCCGGCTGGCTCGAGGCGACGAAGGAGCTGCGCGCCGCTCGGCAGGCCTGATCCGGCGATCGACGCGATCGCTACGTCTCCCGGTGCCAGGACGCGATGTTCCAGAAGTCGAGCTCGTACGGGTTCGTCTCGACTCCGCGAAGCTTCGACGTGATGGCGGCGCCCTTCGCCCGCTGCGTGATCGGGATCACGACGCCGTTCTGGACCACGATGTCGTTCATCCGGATGAACAGCGCGGCGCGCTTCACCGGATCCATCTCCGTCTCCGCCGCGCGGTAGAGCCGGTCGTACTCGTCGCTCCGGAACCGCCACACGTTGAACTTCTGCCACTTGTTGTCCTTCTGCGCGATCTCCCACGACGTGAACACGCGCATCAGGCGCTCGGGATCCGGCGGGCCCATCACGTAGACCTGGAGCTGGAGATCCGCGAAGAAGTGCGTGTACGTGTCCGGATTCGCGGGATCGGAGCCGTAGAACGACGAGGCGCCGACGGACTTCAGCTCCATCTCGAAGCCGGCCTTCGTCGCGGCCTGCTTCACGATCGCCTGCACCTTCTGCAGCGGGCCGTTGGTGACGGTCTGGAACAGGATCTTGAGCCGCTTGCCGTCCTTCGCGCGCACGCCGTCGGCGCCGCGCTTCCAGCCGCCCGCGTCGAGGAGCGCGTTCGCCTTGTCGACGCTGTATTCCCACTTCGTGGTCTTCGACCGGAAGCGCTCCGGCGCGTTGATGAAGTTCGGCGCCACCCGCCCCGTGCGTCCGTAGATCTGCTCCTGAATGCTGGCGCGGTCGACGAGGAGCGCCAGCGCCCCGCGCACGGCCGGGTCGGTGAGGAACGGATGCGTCGTCTTCACGCTCGCGCGCTCGCCGTCGACCTCCGTCCACGGGTCCGACTGGTTCAGCGCGACGTGCATGATGCGCCCGCCGAAGCCGACGGAGACGCGGCCCTTGCCGCCCGTCGTCTCGAGCCGCTGGAGCACGTCGTCCTCGACGCTCGCCACTTCGCCCGCGAAGTCGTACTCGCCGGTCTGCAGCACCGCGCGCGCGGCCGAGACCGCGTCGCCGCCGCCCTTGACCTCGACGAGGTCGAAGAACGGCCGGTTGGCGGCGTGGTAGTTCGGGTTGATCTCCGCCTTCAACAGGTCGCCCGGGCGGAAGTCGACGAAGCGATACGGCCCGGTGCCGACCGGCCTGTTGTTGCCCGGCGCCTCGCGCGACTTCGCGCCCTTGTACGGCGCGAACACGTGCTTCGGAATGATCATGCCGGTGACGATCCAGTACGGCGTCGGCTGCGTGAACGTCACCTTGACGGTGTGCGCGTCCACCGCCTCCACGCGCTTCACGTTGCGGAACACGCCGACCTGCGGCGACGCGGTCGCGGGGTCCGCGACGTACTCCCAGTTGAAGACGACGTCGTCGGCGGTGAACGGCTTGCCGTCGTGCCACTGCACGTTCCGCTTGAGCTTCCACGTGACGCCGAGGCCGTCCTTCGCCACGCCGCCGTTCTGCAGGCTCGGCACCTCGGCCGCGAGCACGGGGACCATGTTGGCTTCGAGATCGAAGGCCACGAGCGGCTCGTAGAAGAGGTTCGCGGCGTTCCAGTCCTTCACGCCGAGCGCGAGCGAGGGATTGAGCGACGTCGGCGCGTCCCACCAGAGCACCTTCAGCGCGCCGCCGCCTCCGCGCTTCGTCGGCGTGAACGGCTTCGCCGGCGGCTGCGCGTGCGCGACCCCGGCGCCGGCGAGGATCTGGTTCGCGAGATACGCGCCGGCGCCGAGCGCGATCATCGTCTGCACGAACGCGCGACGCGACAGACGTCCGGCCTTCACCTCGGCGGCGAGCGCGCGGATCTCGTGCTCGGTCATCGTCACGCCCTCCCCGAGCGCGCGAGGTCGCGCGTTCCCGGCGGAATCACCCGATAGCTCAGGAAGTCTCCGACGTTCGCCACGTGGCTCACGAGCCCGATGTCCGGCCGCCAGAGGTGCAGCGCGTAGCCCGGCGGCTCGAGCGTGACGCTGAGGCCGTTCTCGCGCTGCACGTCGAGGCCGACCTGGTGCGCGGTCGCCGGCGCGGTCATGGCGAGCGTGCCCGCCCAGCGCGCCTGGATCGAGCGGTGCAGGTGACCGCACAGCACGCGTTCCACTTGTGGGTGGCGGCGCACGATTTCGGCCATCTCGTCGGCGCCGTCGAGCCCGATGCCGTCCATGAAGTCGATCGCGGTCTTGAACGGCGGGTGGTGCATGAAGATCGCGGTGGGCTTCGACGGCGCCTCACCGAGCCGCGCGTCGAGCCACGCGAGCCGCTCGCGGTCCACGCGGCCGCCCGGCGCGCCCGGAATCAGCGTGTCGATCGCGATCAGGCGCAGCGGCCCGTCGTCCACGACGTACTGGATGAAGCCTTCGCTCGGCATGTACCGCCGGTCGGCGAACGTCGCGCGGAGCGCGTCGCGATCGTCGTGGTTGCCGGGAATCAGATACACCGGCATCGGGAGCGGGGCGAGCAGGTGACGCAGGCGCGCGTATTCGGCGGGCGAGCCGGCGTCGACGAGGTCGCCGGTGGCGAGCACCACGTCCGGCCGCGTCTCGAGGTGAAGGATGTGATCGACCGCGCGCGCGAGAAAGCCCGACGTCTCGATGCGGCCGTACGCGAGGACGCCCTCGCCCTTGATGTGCGTGTCGGTGATCTGCGCGATCAGCACCCGAGCTGCTCCGCGAGGCTCACGAAGTCCTTCGCGACGAAATCCCACGCGCCGTCGGGCGCGAGGTCTTTCGTCTGGCCGGGGCCATGCTCGGTCGGGCGCGGCACGAACGCCGTCCGCAAGCCGAACCCGCTCGCCGCCTTCAGGTCGCCGTTGTGCGCGGCGACCAGCATGAGCTCGCCGGGCTGGAGCCCGAGATACTCGGCGGTGCCGATGTAGGCTTCGCGCTGCGGCTTGTAGTGGCGCGTCGGCTCGGCGCCGAGGATCACGTCCCACGGCAGCCCCGCGCGCTTGGCCATGTTCACCATCAGCGCGACGTTGCCGTTCGAGAGCGTGGTCAGCACGAATTTCGTCTTGAGCCGCGTGAGGCCGGGCACCGCATCGGGCCAGGGATCGAGGCGGTGCCACGCGCGGTTGAAGTGATCGACGTCGGCTTCGGCGACGCCCTTGATGTCGAAGTCTTTCAGGAGCTGATCGAGCGCCATGCGGTGGAGGTCGTCGAGCTTCGTCCAGCCGATCTCGCCGTGACGCACCTTGTTCATCATCGGCTGGTAGAGCCCGCGCCACGCGACCGCGAACTTCAGCCAGTCGACGTGGGTGATGTTGTGCTTCTTGCCGAAGGCCTCGCCCTCGCGCGTGATGCTGTTGCGCCAGTCCACCACCGTTCCGAACACGTCGAAGCCGAGCGCTCTGATCTCGGGCGATAGCTTCTCAGGCGGCACGGTACACCTCCACTTCCGCCAGGCGTCCCTTGACGCGCACGGCGGGCAACGCCTCCAGCTCGCCGGGGTCTCTCAGGCGCCGCACGGTGTCGCCGCTGACCAGCACGACGCCGCCGACTTCTTTCGTGAGCCCCTGCATGCGGGAGGCGAGATTGACGGGATCGCCCACGAGCGCGTACGAGAGCCGCTCGGGGCTGCCGATGGACGCGGCGAGCACCTCGCCGGTGTGGATGCCGATGCCGTGGCGCAGCATGGTCGCGCCCGCGGCCCGGCGCGTCTCGTTCCAGTCCTCGAGGCGGCGGCACATCTCGAGCGCGGCCGCCACGGCGTGATCGGCGTGGCGCGGGTCCGCGACCGGCGCGCCGAACACCGCTTCGATCTCGTCGCCGATGAACTGCAGCACGAGCCCGCCGTGCGCCCGGATCGCGCCTTCCATCAGCGTGAAGTAGTCGTTGAGGTCGCGCACGACCTCGTCCGCCGGATGCGATTCGACCCACGGCGTGAAGTCGCGCAGGTCGCTGAAGAGGATCGTCACCTCGCGGATCTGGCCGCCGCGCAGGCTGCCCGCGGCAAGGATCTCGTCGCGCACCTCGGGGCTCACGTATTTCCCGAACGTCTCGCGGATGCGCTCGCGCTCGCGCAGGCCGTCGACCATCCGGTTGAAGCCTTCCGCCACCGCGCCGATCTCGTCGTTGCTCACGACCGGCGCGCGCGTCTCGAGATCGCCGCGGCCCACGCGCTCCATCGCGATCTCCACGTCGCGAAGCGGTACCGCGACGCTGCGCGAGACGAACAGCGCGAGCCCCACGGCGGTCAGAACCCCGACGGCGAGCAGGAACGCGATCGCCAGCACCATGTCGTGGAGGATCCGATCCGCCGTCGCGGGATCAGCGCCGACCAGCCGGTGCGAACGCGCCACCGCGAGCGTGGCCATCAGCACCAGCGGCAGCACGCCGACGAGCCCGAAGATCGCGAGCAGCCGCATGCGGACCGCCAGCCGCGGGACGCCGGCGACCGCGCTGAGGTCGCCGCGCGGGAAATAGTAGGGAAGCAGTGCACGCCACCGGCGCTCCACGGCGAAGAACGTGAACGCCGTGGTGATCGATCCGCTGATGAGCGTGAGCCCGACGACCATCCGCAGGCTGTGCCCCAGCGACAGCGTGCCGGTCATCGCCGGCCACACGACGCCCCAGATGACGCCGGCGATCGCCCAGCCCGCGGCCGAGATGGTCGCGATCCTGAACGGGAACGCGAGCGCCGCGCGTCGCACGGCCGGGTCGTCGAGGTCGAGATCGGATGTAATTGCCGGCGCGGTCGCCCGCAGGCTGAGCCAGGCGCCGACGGCGCTGATCGCCGCGAATCCCACGACGAAGAAGATCGCGCTGGCGAGGAGGCCGGGCCCGTCCATTTCACGGTGCGGAGGGCTGATGAACGAGAAGTAGCAGAAGGCGACGAGCGCGCCGACGAGGTTCCCGACCACCACGATGCGTGTCCCGCGGAAGAAGTGGGTCCCGCGCACAACGGGAGCGGCTGCGCTCACCGCCAGGTCTCCCAGTGCACGAGCTCTTCGAGCGGCTTCCGCGTGCGCGCGACGGACTTCGGCGCGCGCCCACGCGCGGGATCGACGTAGCCGAAGCCGATGACGCGGTTCACGAACAGGCCGGCGGGGATCTTCAGGAGCTTCGCGACCTCGGCTTCGGGGAGGTGCGCCGGACACGAGCCGATGCCGTCATTCCACGCGGCGACCATCATGTTCTGCGCGCAGCGCCCGGCGTCGAACTCGTGCTTCTGCGTCTGCGCGATGACGATCACCGCCGCCGCCTGCGCGAGGAACCGCGCGAACGCGCCGAACGCGGCGAGCTGCGCGCGCCGCTCGGGATCGCGCACGACGACGAGGCGATTGGGCTCGCTGTTCTTGGAGCTGCCGGTCATCCGCGCGGCTTGCAGGATGCGCCGCAGCGACTCGTCGGGGATCGGCTTCGGCAGGAAGGCGCGCTGGTCCCGCTTGTCGATCACGGCGCGATAGGCGTCCATGGCCCCGGATGCTACCACCCGGGGCCATGGCGTCTTCGGGGCGCGCGCGTCGCATGCGCTGAGCGCGTCGCGGTACCATGCGGCCATGACCATCGACGCGACCGCGACCCGCGCGTACGTGAACCGCGTGTGGGACTCGAGCATCGTCCCCGCGCTCACCGAGTACATCCGCATCCCCGCGAAGTCTCCGCACTTCGACGCGAAGTGGCAGGAGCACGGCCACATCGACCACGCGGTGGCGCTCCTCGAAGACTGGAGCGTGAAGCGCGCGATCGAAGGGCTGCGCTTCGAGGTCCATCGCTTGCCCGGCCGCACGCCGGTGATCCTGATCGACGTGCCGGGCGCTTCGGACGAGACCGTGCTGCTCTACGGGCACTGCGACAAGCAGCCCGAGATGGTCGGGTGGGCGGAAGGTCTCGGACCGTGGGTCCCCGCGCGCAAGGGCGATCGGCTCTTCGGGCGCGGCGTCGGCGACGACGGCTACGCGACGTTCGCCGCGCTCACCGCGATCGAGGCGCTGCAGGCCGCGCGCACGCCGCACGCACGGTGCGTCGTCCTGATCGAAGCGTGCGAGGAGAGCGGGAGCTACGACCTGCCCGCGTACATGGACGCGCTCGCCGCGAAGATCGGCACGCCGAGCCTGGTCGTGTGTCTCGACTCCGGCTGTGGGAACTACGACCAGCTCTGGGCGACGACGTCGCTGCGCGGGATCGTCAACGGCGATCTGAAGGTCGAAGTCCTGACCGAGGGCGTGCACTCCGGCGCCGCGAGCGGGATCGTGCCCTCGAGCTTCCGCATCGTGCGCCAGCTGCTCTCACGGCTCGAAGACGAGAAGACCGGCGCGATCATCCCGCGCGACTTCCACGTCGAGATCCCGCAGGAGCGGCAGCAGCAGGCGCGCGACGTCGCGAAGGTGCTGGGCGACGAGCTCGTCGGCAAGTGGCCGTTCGTGCCGGGGATGAAGCCGGTGAGCAACGACGCGGTCGAGCTCGAGCTGAACAACACGTGGCGCCCGGCGCTCGCGATCACCGGCGCGTCGGGACTACCGCTGCCCTCCGACGGCGGCAACGTGCTGCGGCCGCAGACGACCGTGAAGCTCTCGCTGCGGCTGCCGCCCACGTGCGACGCCACGCGCGCCGCGCAGGCGCTGAAGACGCTGCTCGAGAAGGATCCGCCGTACGGCGCGAAGGTCACGTACACGATCGAGGCGCCAGGCAACGGCTGGGCCGCGCCGGCGACCGCGCCGTGGCTGCTCGAGTCCGCCGCGCGCGCGTCGAAGACCTATTTCGGCAAGCCGGCGATGTACCAGGGCATCGGCGGATCGATCCCGTTCATGAGCATGCTCGGCGAGCGATTCCCGCAGGCGCAGTTCCTCATCACGGGCGTGATGGGCCCGGGATCGAACGCGCACGGCCCGAACGAGTTCCTCGACCTGCCGACGGGCATGAAGGTCACGTCCTGCGTGACGCAGGTGCTCTCCGACCACTACGAAGCGTCGAAGAAGCGCTAGGAAAGGCGGCCCGGCCCGGCGGCGGCCTGGGATCGCGGCTCAGAGGTCGGACTGCGAGGCCGCTGCGCGGCCTCGTGTCCTCCATTCGCCGCGCGACCCCAGGCCGCCGCCGGGCCGGGCCGCGCCGCCTTTCTCCCCAGCCAGGCTAGCTGCCCACGAGGAAGCGGCGCAGCTCCAGCGCGCAGCGGTCCGGGACACCGTTCGTGATGTTGTGCGGCAAGCCCTCGTACACGACCCACTCGTGCGCGGGGATGCCGCGCAGCGCCTCGTAGCCCTCGCGCTTGCAGACGGTGTCGCCGCCGGCGACGACGATCAGCGTCGGCGCCTTGATCTCGTGCACGTCAGGCGCGAGATCGAGTGCGGCCATCGTCTCGAGGAACCGCGCGGTGAAATCGCGGTCCATGCGCTTCGTCTCGTCCAGCATCCACAGCACGAAGCCGGCGTCGACGCGCGCGGGATCGACGCGCGCGGCCACGGTGTCTCTGAGCAGCCCGTCGACGCCCTTCTCGCGCACGGTCGCGGGCCACGTGGGGACCTGCACTCCCGGCCTCGCCCACGAGAGCCCGGGCGTGCTCGAGAACAGCGCGAGCTTGCCGACGCGCGCGGGGTGATGGATCGCGAGCCACTGCGCGACGTAGCCGCCGGCCGACGAGCCGGAGAGGTGCACGCGGCCGAGCTGGAGATGGTCGACCAGCTCGAGCACGTCACGGCCGAGACGCTCGATCGTCACCGGCTTGTCGGCGCCGGGCGCCTCGGAGCCGTCGTGGCCGCGCATGTCGAGCCGGACGACTCGGAGGTGGCGCGCGAGCAGCGGCACCCACGCGTAGAAGCGGCGCGAGCTCGACATCGCGGCGTGCAGCAGGATCACCGTCTCCTTCGGCTTCCAGGGGTCGGTGAAGTCGTCCACGGCGTAGGCGAGGCGCACCCTGTCGCTCGTGGTGAACGTCGGCGATTCGCTCATCGATCCTCCCCCGGCGCGATCCGGACGTAGCGTCCATCCGGCCCGCCCCACCACGGGCGCGCGCCTTCCCACCGGAGCGCGCGCCGCGCGCCGTCGCCGTCCGCCTCGAAGCGCACGCGCAGCGGCCACGCCTCGACGTCGAAGACGCCCGGCTCGTCGAGCTCGATCGCCGGGAGACCTCCGCGCCGTATGGTACGCTGCCGCGCGCATGCCGATCGACACGCCGTTCGACCGCTATCGCGACGTCGTCCGTCCCGAATGGATCGATCACAACGGCCACATGAACATGGGCTACTACCTCGTCGTGTTCGACCTCGCCACCGACGAGTTCATGCGCTGGGTGGGGCTCGACGCCGCGCACCGCCGCGCGCAGCAGGTGACCACGTTCTGTCTCGAAGCGCACGTGACGTATCACCGCGAGGTGCGCGCGGGCGATCCGCTGCGCTTCACGACCCAGCTCCTCGCGCACGACGCGAAGCGCCTGCATTACTTCCACGCGATGTATCACGCGACCGACGGCTACCTCGCCGCGACGAACGAGCTCATGTCGCTCCACGTGGCCCTCGAGACGCGGCGCGGTGCCACGATGGCTTCCGACGTGATCGAGCGGCTCGGCGAGATCCAGCGCGCGCACGACGAGATGCCGGCGCCCCCCCAGGCCGGCCGCGTGATCGGTCTCACATCGCGGCCGACGACGCGTTGAATCAGGGGAAACTCGTGACCCGCATCCTCTACGTCGTGGCGCGTGACCGCACGGATCTCTACGAGGCGCTTCGACAGACCTTCGTCGAGTCCGCGCGCCTCGGCATCGTCCTCGACCGGCGCGGGGGCCAGGAGCCGCCGGCGGAGATCAAGGAGCGCCGGCGTCTCACCGTCGACGAGCCGCTTCGCATCAAAGGCTGGGCCCGGGTCCGCATCGAGCCCGACGGGCGCGCCGCGCTCGCCTAGCCGCCTCGCCGTCGCCGCCGCGGGAGCATGATACGTTGCTACTCCCGTGGATGATTCCGTGTTCGGTGGTGTCGAAGCCGGCGGCACGAAGTTCGTCTGCGCGGTCGGCACGGGCCCCGGTGACGTCCGCGACGCCGCGCTCCCCACGACCACGCCGGCGGAGACGCTCGCGCGCGTCGTCGATTTCCTCCGTCCGCACCGGCCGGGCGCGGTCGGCATTGCGAGCTTCGGGCCGCTCGACCTCGATCCCACGTCCCCGACGTTCGGCTTCATCACCGACACGCCGAAGCCGGGATGGAGCCGCGTCGACATGGTGGGCCCGCTCCGTCGCGCGCTCGGCGTGTCCGTCGCGATCGACACCGACGTCAACGCGGCGGCGCTCGCCGAGTGGCGGTGGGGCGCGGGCGTCGGCGCGGATCCGGTCGTCTACGTGACCGTGGGCAGCGGCATCGGCGGCGGCGCGCTGGTCGACGGCCGGCCGCTGCACGGACTCGTCCATCCGGAGATGGGCCACATGCGCATTCCGCGCGTTCCCGGCGACGACTTCGCGGGCGCGTGCCCGTTCCACGGCGACTGCCTCGAAGGGCTCGCCTCCGCCCCCGCGCTGCGCGCCCGCCGGGGCTTGCCTCCCGAGGCGCTCGCGGTCGATGATCCCGTCTGGGCGCTCGAGGCCCGCTATCTCGGACTCGGGCTCGCCAACATCGTGACCGTGCTGTCGCCGCGGCGGATCGTGCTCGGCGGCGGCGTGCTGAAGCATCCGACGCTGCTCGCGCGCGTGCGCGTCGAGGTGCAGGCGGCGCTGGCCGGGTACGTGCGCGCGGCGGCGGTGACGGAGAGGATCGAGGAGCTGATCGTCGCGCCCGCGCTGGGCGAGCGCGCGGGCGTGCTGGGCGCGCTGGCCCTCGCGGCGCACAAAGGAGTCTGATGGCGACCGGCGAACGCTACGACGTCGTGATCCGCGGCGGCACCGTGTACGACGGGACGGGAGCGCCCGGCGTGCGCGCCGACGTCGCCGTGCGCGGCGAGCGCATCGCCGGCTTCGGCACGATCGCCGCGCGCGGGGACGTGGAAGTCGACGCGCGCGGGATGGCGGTCGCGCCCGGCTTCATCGACGTCCACAGCCACGACGACTACGCGGTGATCCTCGAGCCCGAGGTGCCGTTCAAGGTCCTCCAGGGCGTGACCACGGAAGTCGTCGGCAACTGCGGCTCGGGGGTCGTGCCGTTCGAGGCGGGGCTCGTGCGCTTCCGCCGTCTGCATCCCGACGCGAATCCGGAGCCCTGGGACGGCTTCGGCAAGTACCTCGAGCGCGTCGACGCGATCGGACCGAGCTGCAACGTCGCGGTGCTGATCGGGCAGGGCTCGCTGCGGCGCGGCGCGATGGGCAACGACACGCGCGCGCCGAGCGCGGCCGAGCTCGACCGGATGAAGGCGTGGGTGCGCGAAGGCGTCGCCGCCGGCGCGGTCGGGCTCTCGACCGGCCTCATCTACGAGCCGAGCCGCTACGCGAAGACCGACGAGATCATCGCGCTCGCGAAGGAGCTGCGCGGTCCCTCGGGCGGGCTCTACGCGACGCACATGCGCAACGAGGCGGACGGGCTGCTCGATGCGGTGCGCGAGGCGATCCGCATCGGCGAAGCGTCGGGGCTGCCCGTGCAGATCTCGCATCACAAGGCGAGCGGGCGCCGCAACTGGGGCCGCGTGCGCGACTCGCTCGCGCTCATCGAAGAGGCGCGCGCGCGCGGCGTCGACGTCACCGCCGATCAATACCCGTACACCGCGGGCAGCACGACGCTGGCCGCCGTGATGCAGAACAGCTCGTTCCGGGCCGACAGTCCCGGCGGGCTCGGCCAGCTCGAAGGCGGCGACGTGCTGATCTCCTCGTCGCCCACGCATCCCGAGTGGGAAGGGCGCACGATCGCGACGCTCGCGACCAACTGGAACGTCGACGCGGAGACCGCGGCGCAGCGCGTGGTCGACGGCGAAGGCGAGGCGTGCTGGGTCGTCGTGTTCACGATGGACGAGCGCGACGTGAAGGCCGTGCTCGCGCACCCGACGACGATGATCGGCTCCGACGGGGTGCCGAGCGGCGGCAACCCGCACCCGCGTCTCTACGGGTGCTTCGCGCGCGTGCTCGGACGCTACGTGCGCGAGGAGAAGGTGCTGGACTGGGCGACCGCGATCCACCGCATGACCGGGATGCCCGCCGCGAAGTTCCAGCTGCTCGATCGCGGGACCATCCGGCCCGGCGCGTTCGCCGATCTCGTCGTGTTCGATCCCGCGCGCGTCGACGATCGCGCGACGTACACCGAGCCGCGGCAGGGACCATCGGGCATCCGCACCGTGTACGTGAATGGGACCGCCGTCGCGCGCGACGGCCGGCACACCGGCGCGCGTCCGGGCCGCGGCGTGCGGCGCGGGCGCTGATCGAAATCCCGCAGGAGGCTTTTCAATGAGCGACGCCGATCTCTGCTACACGTCCGCGACCGAGCTCGCCGCGCTGATCCGCACGAAGAAGCTCTCGCCCGTCGAGCTGACGCGCGCGGTGCTGGCACGGATCGACACCCTGAACCCGGTCCTGAACGCCTTCTGCACGCCGACGCCGGAGCTCGCGCTCGCGGACGCGCGGCGCGCGGAAGAGGCGGTGATGAAGGGCGGCGCGCTCGGTCCGCTCCACGGCATCCCGTACTCGATCAAGGACCTCACGTTCACGAAGGGCATTCGCACGATGTCGGGCTCGCACATCTTCGCGAGCCGCGTGCCCGACGTCGACGCGCCGTTCGTCCCGCGCCTGCGCGCCGCGGGCGGCGTGATGCTCGGCAAGACCTCGACGCCGGAGTTCGGATGGAAGGGGATGGGCGACAGCCCGCTGACCGGCGCGACGCGCAATCCGTGGAACACCGCGATGACGACCGGCGGCTCGAGCGCGGGCGCGGGCGCCGCGGCGGCGGCGGGACTCGGGCCGCTGCATCACGGCTCCGACGGCGCGGGCTCGATCCGCATCCCGTCCGCGTTCTGCGGGATCTTCGGCCTCAAGCCCTCGTACGGCCGCGTGCCGATGTTTCCGGTCTCGAACAACGATTACTCGTCGCACAACGGCCCGATGACGCGCACGGTCGCCGACGCGGCGCTGATGATGAGCGTGATGGCCGGTCCGGACGAGTGGGATCGCACGTCGCTGCCCGGCCCCGTCGACGACTACGTCGGCAAGCTGAAGGCAGGCGTGCGCGGCCTGCGCGTGGCGTTCAGCCCGAACCTCGACACGCTGCGTGTCGATCCCGACGTCGCCGCGGTCGTGCGCGATGCTGCGCGCGCGTTCGAATCGCTCGGCTGCCCGGTCGAGGAAGTGAAGACGGGCTTCGCGGATTCGTCCCAGATGATCCGGATGATGTGGAACGCGCACGAGGCCGGCAACTACGCGCGCTACCTTCCCGAGTGGCGCGACCGGATGGATCCCGGGCTCGTCGCGTCGATCGAGGACGGGCTCTCCTACAGCGTGGTCGACTACATCGACATGCGCGGCCAGAAGCTCGCGTACTGGGACAGCGTGCGTCCGCTGTTCGAGAAGTACGACCTCCTGCTCACGCCGTCGCTCTCCGTCGCCGCGTTCGAGTGCGGGCGCATCAATCCCGCGCACTGGCCGCAGCCCTCGAACCTCTGGGACTGGCTTGCCTGGGCGTCGTTCAGCTATCCGTTCAACTTCACCGGGCAGCCGGCGGCGACGTGTCCCGCCGGGTTCACGCCCGCGGGCCTTCCGGTGGGACTCCAGATCGTCGGCCGCCGCTTCGCCGATCTCACCGTGCTGCAAGCGTCCGCCGCATTCGAGGAAGCGCGGCCCTGGGCTGCCAGGCGCCCGAACCTCGTGTAAATCGCGCCCCCCCGGTGCGCCGTCATACGGGCAACAGACGTGTGGCGGGCGCGCCCCGCCGGGAGCGTGAAACGCGATGCATACCACCGTTCGCACGGCGATCGGATTAGGGCTCCTCGCCGCCGTCGCCACGGCCGGCCTGGCGACGCCCGCCTGGAGTGACGACAAGCACGACCGTGATCACCGCCGCGACTGGGAGCGGCAGCGTGCGGCGGCGTACTGGCGCTTCGAGCGCGGGCGCGGCTGGCGCTGGGAGCATCGTCCCGGCGCGTGGTCGCCCTTCTTCGTGTGGTGGGCGATCGACGGGCGGCCGCTGCTGCGGCCGTATCCGACCGTGCGGATCGTCAGGTATTCGACCGGCTAACGCCTCGCCCCCTCCGACATTCGCCACACGCGCGCGAACAGGATCACGTGCGTCGCGATGATGATCGGGACGAGGAAGGTCGGCACCAGCGAGAGCGGGAATCGCAGCAGCGCCACCATCGACGGCGGATCGACGACGAACGATCGCCCGGCGGTGCCGACGACCATCAGGATGTCGATGAGCCCGACGACGTTCCACGCGATCAAGAGCCGGCGCCCGCGTGTCGCCCGCGCGTCGGTGACGAGCGCGACGCCGACGGCCAGCACGGCGACCAGCATGTCGCCGATCCCGCCCGGCACCGCGAACGCGTAGGGCAGCGCGCCGCGCGTGTAGAGCACGAGGAACCACAAGCCCGCGACGAAGCGGGTGACGTGCACGAGCACGAGCACGCGCACGTCCAGCGCGACGAGCCACTCACGGAACCACGCGGACGTCGCGGCGACGGTGAGCACCATCACCGTGAGCAACACGACGAGGACGGGCGGCAGCGGCGGTTGAAGAAGGCGTTCCGTCAGTCCTTCGGTGCTCGTGATGATCGCGAAGAAGAGCCACAGCGCGAGCGCACGGAGAACGGCGAGCGTCGGGCGCCGGGGCCCCACGCGAGGCTACCGCTTCAGCGCGTGGAAGATGGAGGCCGGCGTCGCCGGCACTTCGCGGATCGTGACGCCCGTGTCGGCGAGCGCGTCCTCGATCGCGTTCGCGAGGACGGCGGCGGGCGCGATGCAGCCGCTCTCGCCGACGCCCTTGATGCCGAGATCGTTGATCACCGACGGATGCTCGTCGAGGATCACCTCGATCCACGGCACGTCGTCGGCCTTCGGGATCGCGTAGTCCATCAGGCTCGCCGTGAGCATCTGCCCGTCACCGTCGTAGACGACGGCTTCCATCAATCCCGCGCCGATGCCCTGCACGAGACCGCCGTGGAGCTGGCCTTCGACGATCACGGGATTGATCGCGCGCCCGGGATCGTGCGTGGCGACGTAACGCAGCAGGCGCACGCCGAACGTTTCCGTGTCGACTTCGACCGCGGCCGCGCTTCCGCCGAACGCCCACGTCACGGTGTCGGGATGGAAGTACGTGCACGCGTTGAGGCCGGGCTCGCCGAGCGGCTTCAACGCCTTCGACTTGATCGCGGCGTGCGCGACGCGCCCGAGCGGCACCGACTTCGCCGGGAACCCGGCGACGTGCACGCGGCCTTCCTCGACCCGGATATCCTCCGGCGCGCACTCGAGCAGCTCCGCCGCGACGATCGCGGCCTTCGCGCGCACTTCACGCGCCGTGCGCGCGACCGCGGGCCCCGCGTTCGCGGCGACACGGCTGCCGCCGGTTCCCATGCCGTACGGCACGAGCGCGGTGTCGCCGGCGACGACCGTGATGTCGTCGAAGCGCGCGCCGAGCTCGGCGGCCGCGATCTGCGCGAGCGTGGTCGCGTGGCCCTGGCCCTGGGCGACCACGCCGATCATCACGTAGACTTGGCCGCTCGGATCCACGCGCACGGTCGCGCTCTCGTACGGGCCGAGGCCGGTGCCCTGCAGATAGATCGCGACGCCGATGCCGAGGCGCTTCACGGCTCTTGACCCGCCCGCCTGGCGCTTGCGCCAGTCCTCGTAGCCGAAGCGCGCGAGCAGCTGCTCGAACGCCTTCGGGAAATCGCCGGGGTCGTAGTTGATCGGAACACCGTCCTTGTACGTGAGCCCCGGCTTGTACGGCATCTCTTCCGGGCGGATCAGATTGCGCCGGCGCACGTCGACGGGATCGAGGCCGAGCTTGCGCGCGCCGACGTCGATCAGGCGCTCCATCACGAACGTCGCCTCCGGGCGGCCGGCGGCGCGATACGCGGCGTTGAAGTTCTTGTTGGTGACGATGCTGGTGCCGCTGTTGCGATAGTGGCGCACGCGGTAGGGCGAGCAGAGATGGTTGACGGTGTTGGCCGTGAGCCCGTCGCCCTGCGCGGGATAGGCGCCGACGTCGGCGAGAAACGTCCCGTCGATGGCGACGATGGTGCCGTCGCCACGGAAGCCGATCCGAACGTGATGCTCCTGCTCGCGATCGTGGCCCATCGCCAGGAAGCTCTCGCGCCGGCTCTCCACCCACTTCACCGGCCGCGCGAGGCGGCGCGCGGCGGCGGCGACGAGGATCTCTTCGGGATAGATCGCGCCCTTGGGGCCGAAGCCGCCACCGACGTCGGGAATGAGCACGCGCACGCGCTCGGCCGGCAGATCGAGCGCGCTCGCGACGACGTCGCGCAGGCTGTACGGGCTCTGCGTCGACGACATCACCACGAGCGTGTCGCCTTCGGGATAGGCGAGCACGCCGCGCGTCTCCACGGGCACGGCCGCGAGCCGCGCGTGGCGGAGGCGCTCGAGCAGGATGACGTCGGCCTCGTGCAACGCCGTCTCGACGTCGCCCATCCCGCCCTTGACGCCGAGCGCGACGTTGTCCGGCCAGTCCGCGTGCACCTTCGTCGTCGAGTGCTGCGCGTCCGCGGCGCTCGTCATCGCGGGCAACGGCTCGTAATCGACGGTCACCGCCTCGAGCGCGTCGGCGAGGCGATAGACGTCGTCCGCGACGACCACGGCGAGCGGCTCGCCGGCGTAACGCGCGACGTCACGCGCGAGCACGGGAATCGCCCACGGCCGGCCCTTGGGGCTGCCACCGTACGCGGTCGGCAGCGTGGGCGCGATCCCGGTGAGGTCGGCTGCGGACCAGACAGCGACGACACCAGGGAGGCGGCGCGCCTCATCCGCGCCCACTCGAAGGATGCGCGCGTGCGCGTGCTGGCTCCGCACCACGCCGAGGTGGAGGTGTCCGGCGGGCGCGATGTCGTCGAGGAACCGGCCGGTGCCGCGGAGGAAGCGCTGGTCGGCCGCGCGGCGCGGCGAGCTTCCGATCATTTGCGCCGCGCGCGCACCGCCTCGGCGAGCTCGGCGAGCACGGGCACGGTCATGTCCCAGCCCATGCACGCGTCCGTGATGCTCTGGCCGTAGCGCAGGGCGCTGGCGTCGCCGAGGTCCTGACGCCCGTCGACGAGGAAGCTCTCCATCATCATGCCGACGATCGCGCGGTCGCCCTCGCTCACCTGCGCGGCCACGTCGTGGACGACGGCGGACTGCTTGCGATAGTCCTTGCTGCTGTTGCCGTGGCTCGCGTCGATCATCAGGCGCGGCGCGACGCCGGCGGTCTTCAGCGCCGCCGCCGCCTTCTGCACGCTCATCGCGTCGTAGTTGGGTCCGCCCTCGCCGCCGCGGAGGATCACGTGGCAGTCCTGGTTGCCGCGCGTGGCGACGATCGCGGCGAGGCCCTGCTCGGTGACGCCGAGGAAGCGATGCGGATGCGCGGCCGCGCGCACGGCGTCGATCGCGATCTGCACGCCGCCGTCCGTGCCGTTCTTGAAGCCGATCGGCATCGACATGCCGGAGGCGAGCTCGCGATGCACCTGGCTCTCGGTCGTGCGCGCGCCGATCGCGCCCCACGACACCGTGTCCGACGTGTACTGCGGCGAGATCGGATCGAGGAACTCGCACCCGACCGGGAGCCCCATGTCGGCGAGGTCGAGCAGGAAGTGGCGCGCCTTGCGCAGCCCTTCGTTGATCGCGAACGTGCCGTCGAGCCGCGGATCGTTGATCAATCCCTTCCACCCGACGGTGGTCCGCGGCTTCTCGAAGTACACGCGCATGACGATGCAGAGCTCGCCCTGATGCCGGTCGGCGAGCTGCTTCAGGCGGCGCGCGTACTCGAGCCCCGCGTCGGTGTCGTGCACCGAGCACGGCCCGACGACGACGATCAGCCGGTCGTCTTCGCCGCGCAGGATGCGCGAGACTTCCTGCCGGCCGCGCGCGACGGTCTCGGAGCCGCGCTCGGAGAGCGGCAGCTCTTCGAGAAGGATGGCCGGCGGCAGGAGCGGCCGGTAGCTGTCGACGCGAAGGTCGGATGTCCGCTGCATAGGCCGGCGATTATCGCACGCCGACGAGCTCGTCGTAGGAGCCGACCGTCTCGTACCCCGCGGCCTTCAGCCGGGCGCGTGCTACCTCGACGCCGTCCATCGCGCCGACGTTCAGGACGAACACGTCCGGGCCCCGGTGACGGCCGAGGCCGCGGAGAGCGGCGTCGAGGAGCTCGCCGGCGTTCCGCGCGGCGCGGTCACCGCCCGAGCTTACTTCAGCCGGGGATCCAGCGCGTCGCGGAGGCCGTCGCCGAAGAGGTTGAAGCCGAGCACGGTGACGAAGATCGCGAGGCCGGGGAAGAGCGACAGCCACGCGTTGGCCTGGATGAACGCGACGTTCGCCTTGAGATCCCAGCCCCAGCTCGGCGTCGGGGGCTGCGTGCCGAGGCCGAGGAACGACAGCGTCGCCTCGACGATGATCGACGTCGCGATGCCGAGCGTCGTGGTGACGATGATCGGCGCGAGGCAGTTCGGGAGCACGTGCTTGAAGAGAATCGTCGGATCGTGCTGGCCGAGCGCACGGCACGACTCGATGTATTCCTTCTCCTTGATCGAGAGCACGCTGCCGCGGACGAGCCGCGCGTAGATCGGGATCCGGACGATCGCGATCGCGCCCGTGACCTTCATGGTCCCGATCAGCCCGGCCGTCGGCGTGAAGATCACCATCAGGATGATCGCGAGCAGGTAGATCGGGAAGGCGAGGATCAAGTCCATCACGCGCATGATCGCGGTGTCGATCCGGCCGCCGTAGAAGCCGGCGATCATGCCGAACGGCACGCCGACGAACAGCGCGAGCAGGACGGACGAGACGCCGACGAGGAGCGAGATGCGGGTGCCGTGGATCACGCGCGAGAGCATGTCGCGCCCGAGCTGATCGGTGCCGAGGGGATGGTCCCAGCTGGGCCGCTGGAAGGTCTGCGCCTGGTTGCTGGCGATCGGGCTCTGCGGCGCCAGAACGTCGGCGAAGAGGGCGACGACGAGCAGGACGGCCACGATCGCGACTCCGACGAGCGCGGTCACGCTCTTGCGCAGGCGGCGAATTCCTTCGACGAACGGCGAGGTCGATGCCGCCGCCCGCGTCGGGACCGTGATCGCCGCCACGCCGGGAAGGTCGGCCTCGCGCAGGCTGCCGCCGCTGATCGGCGGCACGGGGCGCGGCTCGGGAGAAATCGCCATGGGCTCCCTCAAGCGTACCGGATTCTGGGATCCAGGAACGTGTAGGTCAGGTCGACGAGCAGGTTGATGACGACGAAGGCGAAGGCCGTGATCAGCGCGAAGCCCTGCACCTGCTGGTAGTCGCGGGCGATGATCGCGTCGATCCCGAACGTCCCGAGCCCGGGCATCGCGAAGAGCGTCTCCACGACGATCGCGCCGCCGATGAGGAAGCCCACCTGGAGCCCCATCACCGTGACGGTCGGGATCAGCGCGTTCTTGAGCGCGTGCTTGAGCACGACCGGGCGCTCCGCGAGGCCCTTGGCGCGCGCGGTCGTGACGTACTCGGTGCGGATGACTTCGAGCATGCTGGCGCGGAGCAGCCGCGTCAGCAGCGCCGCTCGCCCCACGCCGAGGGCGAACGCGGGCATGAGCACGTGTTGCACGTTCCCCCAGATGCTCGCGCCGCACACCATCGTCGGGCACGTCCCGGGCAGGTACATCCAGCCCGAGCTGGGCAAGAGCCCGCCCATGCCGATGGAGAAGATCAGGAGGAACAGGACGCCGATGAAGAACTCCGGGATCGACACGCCGACCATCGCGATCGTCGTCGCCGTGTAGTCGCTCCACGTGTTCTGACGGATCGCGCCGATGATCGCGGCCGGGATGGCGATGAGCAGCGCGACGCCCATCGACAGGACGATCAGCTCGAGCGTCACCGGCAGCCGGATCATCACGTCCTGGAGGACCGGCCGCCCGGACAGGATCGAGGTGCCCCAGTCGCCCTGCACGAGCTTGCCGAGCCAGATGAAGTACTGGACCACGATCGGCTTGTTGAGCCCGTACGCCTCGCGCGCCTTGATCGCGTCTTCCTCGGTGTACGCGTCGCCGAGCAGCGAGACGACGGGATCGCCGGGCACCGACCGCATCATCACGAACACGACGAACGTGATCATGAGGATCGTGGGGACGATCTCGAAGATCCGCTTGAGGATGTAGGTTCGCATCGCCTCTACTTGTCCAGCCACACGCGGTGGTATCGCACCTTGAACTCGGCCTGGTAGACGTACCCCTTCATCCACGGCTGCGCGATCTGGTAGAAGGGCGAGCCGGAGATCGTGTTCCAGTAGAGCTTGTCGACCGAGTACTCCTGGAGCTCCTTCGCGATGGCCTTGCGCTTCACCGGATCCATCTCGCGCGCGTAGCGGGCGTAGAAGTCGTCGACCTTGGTGTCGGTGTGACGCGCGCTGTTCCAGCCGGCCGTGCTGACCGACAGGTAGACGTTCTGGTCCACGACGAGGAGCGACGCGAGGTCCTCGACGTACATGTCGAACGGGCCGTCCTGCGTGGCCGTCAGCATCCAGCTCGGCTTGTCCACGAGGCGGATGTTCGCCGTCACGCCGAGGCGCGCCATCTGCTCCTTGATCACGGTGGCGATCACGTTGAACACGGATTTCTCGGTGTTGGTCATCAGCTCGAAGGTCAGCGGCTTCTGCGGACCGTAGCCGGCCTCGGCGAGCAGCGCCTTCGCCTTGGGCGGGTCGTAGGGACACATGGCGGTGACGTCCACGGTGTCCACGGTGCCGGGCGGGATGATCCCGACCCACGGCGTCGCCTGGCCTTTGAAGGCGATCTTGACGATCTCCTTGCGGTCGATCCCGTAGCAGCCGACGGCCTTGCGGACCCGGATGTCGTTGAAGATCGCGTGCGGCGCGCGGTTCGTCGACAGCGGCTTGCCGTCCGCGGGCACCGTGACCTTCATCATCGCCACCATCGGCGTGGTCTCTTTGCCGGTCATGATCTGGGCGCGCGGGCTCTGCGCCCGGAGCGTGTCGACGTGATCGGCCGAGAAGTCGGCGATGAAGTCGATCTCGCCGTTCTTGAACGCGGCCATCTGCGTGACCGGATCCTTGATCGTCCGGATGATCACGCGATCCAGGGACGGCACTCCCGGCTCGAAGTACTTGTCGAAGCGGTCCATGACGAGCTGCGCGCCCTTCACCCACTCCACGAGACGGAACGGCCCGCAGCCGACCACGGCTTCGGGCTTGCCGGCCTTGCGCTCCTCGACCGAATACTTCTGCCAGGCGGTGGGCGAGTAGAGGAGGAGGCCGGTGCGGTACTGCGCCAGCATGTGCAGCATGAACGCGTAGGGGTACTTGAGCCGGATCTGTACGGTGTATGGGTCGAGCACTTCGGCCGAGTGCACGGCTCCGAGGAACGACCGGATGCTGGACCGGGTCGCGGGGTCGAGATGCCGGTCGATCGTGAACTTGACGGCGGCCGCGTCGAGCTTGGTGCCATCGTGGAAGAGGACGTCCTTCCTGAGCTTGAACGTGTAGAGCAAGCCGTCCGGCGAGGCCTGCCACGATTCGGCGGCGTCGGGAACGAACTTCCCGTCCGGGGTGAGGCTGATCAGGCCGCACCCGACGTTCGACGCGACCCACAGCATCTCGTAGCCGGGCAAGGTGTGGAAGTCGAGCCCGAGGATCTCGTTGCCGTAGGCGACACGCAGGGTGCCGCCGCGCTTCTGCGCGCTCGCCGGCGCGACGTCCGCGACGACGATCGCGACGGCGAGCGAGACCGCGAGTCCGAGCAGCAGACGGGTGGAGCGCATGCCGTGCCTCCGTCCTGATCCCGAGCGGGTTACTTTTCGATCCAGACCTTTCCCCAGTGCACTTCGAACTCGGCGTTGTAGGTGTAGTTCTTCACGTACGGCTGCGCGACCATGTAGAAGGGCGAGCCGGAGATGGTGTTCCAGTACATGTGATTCGCCATGTACTCGAGGAACTCCTTCGCGAGCGCCTGCCGCTTCTTCGTATCCAGCTCCTTCGCGTACCGGTCGTAGTACTCGTCGACCTTGGTGTCGGTGTGACGCGGGTGGCTCCACGCCGACGACTTGGTCGAGACGTACGCCGTCGAGAGATAGCCGTTGCTGTCGATGGTGAGCAGCGAGAGCAGATCCTCGACGTACATGTCCCACGGCCCGTCCTGGAGGGTGGTGTTCATCCAGGAGACCTTGTCGACGAGGCGGATGTTCGCCGTCACGCCGATCCGCGCCATCTGCTCCTTGATGACCGTCGCGATGACGTTGAACACGCTCTTCTCGGTATTGGTCATCAGCTCGAACGTCAGCGGCTTCGACGGCCCGTACCCGGCCTCGGCCAGCAGCTGCTTCGCTTTGGCCTGGTCGTAGGGGCAGAGGTGATTGACGTTCACGGACTCGAGCGTGCCGGGCGGGGCCATGCCGACCCACGCCGTCGCCTGGCCCTTGAACGCGATCTTGACGATCTCGTTGCGGTCGATGCCGTAGCAGCCGAGCGCCTTGCGCACGCGCAGGTCCCCGAAGATCGGGTGCGGCGCGCGCTCGACCGACATCGGCTTGCCGTCCTTGGGGACGGTAACTTTCATGGCGGCCATCATCGGCGTCGTTTCCTTGCCGGTCATGATCTGCGCCTTCGGGTTCTGCGCCTTCATCGTGTCGACGTGCTCCGGCGAGAACGACGCGATGAAGTCGATTTCACCGTTCTTGAAGGCCGCCATCTCGGTGACGGGGTCCTTGATGACGCGGATCATCACCTTGTCGACGTAGGGCTGCCCCGGGATGAAGTACTTGTCGAAGCGCTCCATCAGGAGATGGCTGCCCTTCACCCACTCGACGTACTTGAACGGCCCGCAGCCGACGATCGCGCCCGGCTTGCCCTGCTTGCGGTCCTCGACCGAGAACTTCTGGATCGACTGCGGAGAGAGGAGGATCAAGCCCGTGCGATACGCCGAGATCATGTGGAGGAAGAAGGCATACGGATGCTTGAGCCGGATCTGCACCTGCTGGGGATCCATGACTTCGACGCTCTGGACGGGCTCGTAGAAGGGCCGCATCCCGGACTTCGTCGCCGGATCCTTCATGCGATCGATGTTGAACTTGACCGCGGCGGCGTCGACGGGCGTGCCGTCGTGGAAGAGGACGCCCTTCCGCAGCTTGAACGTGTAGACGAGGCCGTCGGGAGACGTCGTCCACGACTCGGCGGCGTCGCCGGCGAACTTCCCGTCCGGCGTGATGTTCGTCAGGCTGCAGCCGACGTTCATCGCGACCCACATCATTTCGTAGCCCGGCGCGGTGTGGAAATCGAGGTTCGCGATCTCGTTGCCGTAGGACACGCGCAGCGTGCCTCCGCGCTTCTGCGCGTCGGCGGACGGTGGCGTGGCGAGGATGCATGCAGCGGCGGTCAGGGCGAGCAGGCCGACCAGGCGGCGTGAGCGCATGTCGTCTTTTCCTCCCAATCGGAGCGATCCGGGACGGAGCGGACAGACCAGATTGGGGCGGGAGCTTACATCAATCTCTTCTTGTCAACAACAAGTGCTGAAACTTGCAATAGAGGAAGGCGTCGCAGCGGCTGGAAACCTAGGCTTTGCGGAAGCGCTCGACGCCGTCGGGCGTGCGCTCGCGCGTCACGCTACCGGCGGCCTCGAGGTGGTTCAGGTGCGCCAGGGCCTCGCCGATCGCAAAGCTGAGCTGGTGCGTGTCGAGCTGACGGCGGAAGAGGACGGGGATCAGCTCGGCGGCGCTGCGCGGCTCGCCCAGCGCGTCGAGCGTCTCCGCGAGCCGCTCGTCGTGGTGCGCGCGGAGCGCGTCGAGCCGCGTGTGCAAGCCGCGGAACGGCAGGCCGTGCGACGGCAGCACGAGTGCCTGGGCAGGCATGGGGCGGAAGCGCGCGAGTGAATCCAGATAGAGACGCAGCGGATCGTCGAGCGGACGATCCCACCAGATGCTCACGTTCGTCGTGATCTTCGGCAGCACCTGGTCGCCGGAGATCAGCACGTTCATCCCGGCGCACCAGAGCGCCGCGTGCTCGGGCGCGTGTCCGAGCACCACGACCACTTCCCAGCTCCGGCCGCCGACGACGAGGCGATCGCCGTCGCGCAGGCAGCGATACGCGTCGGGCAGGCTCGGCACCAGCTTCGGATAGTGATTGCCGCGCTCGCGCAGCCGCTCCAGCGCCTCGGGCGCGATGCCATGGCGCCGGTAGTGCTCGATCATCCGCTCGCTCTTGCGCGCGGCGCACGCGATCACCGCCGCCTGGAACTCCGCCTGCGTGCACCAGAGATCGACGCGCCACCGCTCGGTGAGCCAGCCCGTGTTGCCGAAGTGATCCGGATGGAAGTGCGTCGCGATCACCCGCGTGACGGGCTTTCCGCCGAGCTCTCCCGCGAAGATCTGCTCCCACAGCGCTCGCGTGTCGGGAAGACCGAGGCCGGTGTCGACGATCGCGATGCCGTCGCCGTCGTCGAGCAGCCACAGGTTGATGTGGTTCAGCGCGAACGGGAGCGGCATGCGGAGCCAGCGGATGCCCGGAGCGACGGTCACTGCGGTCCCGGGCGCAGGTGGCTCCGCCCAGGGATGTTCGAGAGCGGTCACTCAGGCATTGTACTTTAGCGGCGTGCTCGCGACGGTCCTCGTCGTCCTTCTGATCGGGCTCGCGCAGCGGCCCGGCGTTCCACCGGACACGCCGTGGTCCTGTCCGGCGTCGCATCCTGTCAAGGGCTACCTCATGGAATCGGGACGGCGCGTCTATCACGTGCCCGGCAGCACCTGGTACGAGGAAGCGAGCCCGGAGCGCTGCTACGCGAGCGAGGCCGAGGCGCTGCGCGACGGCAGCCGTCCCGCGCGCACGCCGTCTCCGCGGCCGCGCACCGACGATCTCGCCTAGTCTAGCAGGCTGAGGAAAAACGGCGGCGGCGCCGCAGCGTGGGTGCGCGGCTCGGAACTCGGACTGCGAGGCTGAAGTAGTGCGGTAATTCTCCGACAGGTCGCCGCTGGCGGCGGGCATCCAAGGACAGCGGCGGCCACCCGGCCTTCTGAGAGAGTGGGAGTTGCTTGGACACCCATCACTCAGGAGGTTACGAA
>Ga0233425_10000266_pt1 | contig 138804 bp, 150 predicted proteins | sample Watercolumn_Towu_2_FD_181712 | JGI IMG/M metagenome (GOLD analysis project Ga0233425, IMG submission 181712) | Freshwater microbial communities from Lake Towuti, South Sulawesi, Indonesia - Watercolumn_Towuti2014_140_MG | ecosystem: Environmental > Aquatic > Freshwater > Lake | place...
GGCGACAACGTCAGCATCACCGTGAACCTGATCAACCCGATCGCGATGGAAGAGGGTCTGCGCTTCGCAATCCGCGAAGGCGGTCGTACCGTCGGCGCCGGTGTGGTTGCAAAGATTATCGAGTAAAAGGATTGAGAGGGGTGAGGGGGAAGGGTTTTGCCCTTATCCCTTCTCTCTTCTCGAGTATAGGCCAGTAGCTCAATTGGTAGAGTATCGGTCTCCAAAACCGAGGGTTGGGGGTTCGAGACCCTCCTGGCCTGCCAGTTAATAAGTGGGTGGATCGGAAGCGCTCATGGCGGACAAGATCAAATTGCTCGTTGCTTTCCTGCTCGTTGTGGCGGGGGTCGCGGGATTTTATGCTCTGCAGCAAAGCGCGGCAGTGTTGCGGCTGGCCGCGATGTTGTTGGGTGTTGCGCTCGCGTTGGCGGTGGCTTACACCAGCGAGCCGGGCAAGCGGTTCCTTGCTTTTGGCAAGGATTCGGTAGCCGAGGCCAAGCGCGTAGTTTGGCCGACGCGCAAGGAAACCATGCAGACGACCGGTATCGTCGTCCTGTTTGCGATCACCATGGCGCTGTTTCTCTGGGCTGTGGATGCGAGCTTGATGCTGATGGTAAATGGATTGATGGGGCGAGGTAACTGATGGCCATGCAATGGTATGTGGTGCATACGTACTCTCAGTTTGAGAAAAGCGTGCAGCGTGCGTTGGCCGAGCGTATCCAGCGCGATGGCATGCAGGACAAGTTCGGGCGGATACTGGTGCCGGTTGAGGAGGTGCTGGAGCTGAAGACGACCAAGTCTGGGCAGCAGAAGGTGCTGAGCGAGCGCAAGTTTTTCCCGGGCTACGTTTTGGTTGAGATGGAAATGACCGATGAAAGCTGGCACTTGGTCAAGAGCACGCCCAAAGTGACCGGCTTCCTTGGTGGGACGGCAATGAAGCCGACGCCGATCTCGCAGCGCGAAGTGGATAACATCATGCAGCAGATGCAGGCTGGCGTTGAGAAGCCGCGGCCCAAGGTGCTGTTTGAGGTGGGTGAGGCGGTGCGGGTCAAGGAAGGTCCGTTTACCGATTTCAATGGCGTGGTTGAAGATGTCAACTACGACAAGAACAAGCTGCGGGTGGCGGTGACCATTTTTGGGCGCTCGACACCTGTGGAATTGGATTTCGGCCAGGTAGAAAAAGGCTGAAGCGCGGGATCGCATGACGGGGAACACGGGCTGCAAAAATTTGCAGGTGTGGTTTCCCGTTTGGCGTTCCCATTTTGGGGAGAGGCTGTTGTGGCTTCGCTAGGACCCGTTTAAGAGGAGTGCAACATGGCAAAGAAAGTCGTCGGCTATATCAAGCTGCAAGTGCCTGCTGGTAAGGCAAATCCAAGTCCACCCATTGGCCCGGCATTGGGTCAGCGTGGTCTGAACATCATGGAATTCTGTAAGGCGTTCAACGCCCAGACCCAGGGTCTGGAGCCGGGTCTGCCTATCCCGTGCGTGATTACAGCATACGCGGACAAGAGCTTCACGTTCATCATGAAAACCCCGCCTGCAACCATTCTGATCAAGAAGGCTGCCGGCATCCAGAAGGGTAGCCCCAAGCCGCACACCGACAAGGTGGGCAAGCTGACTCGCGCGCAGGCAGAAGAGATCGCCAAGACCAAGATGCCCGATCTGACTGCGGCGGATATGGACGCAGCGGTGCGCACCATTGCGGGTAGCGCGCGCAGCATGGGTATTACCGTGGAGGGGGTGTAACATGGCGAAAATTTCCAAGCGTTACAAGACGGTCGCTGCAAAGGTCGATCGCAACAAGCTGTATCCACTTGCAGACGCGCTCAGTCTGGTTAAGGAAAACGCCACGGCCAAGTTTGACGAGTCCATCGATGTGGCCGTGAATCTGGGCGTGGATGCGCGTAAATCCGACCAGCTGGTGCGCGGTTCTGTTGTGTTGCCCAAGGGCACCGGCAAGACCATGCGCGTGGCGGTGTTTGCCCAGGGCGCCAAGGCTGAAGATGCCAAGGCTGCTGGTGCTGACATCGTGGGTTTCGAGGATCTGGCCGAAAGCATCAAGGGCGGCAATCTGGAATTTGACGTGTTGATCGCGTCGCCGGACGCCATGCGTCTGGTCGGTCAGCTGGGTCAGATTCTGGGTCCGCGCGGACTGATGCCGAATCCGAAGGTGGGTACGGTTTCTGCTGATGTGGCGGGTGCCGTGAAGAATGCCAAGGCGGGTCAGGTGCAGTACCGTACCGACAAGAACGGTATCGTGCAGTGCACGATCGGCCGCGCTTCGTTTGCGCCGGAAGCCTTGCGTGAAAACCTGCTGGCACTGATCGATGCCTTGAACAAGGCCAAGCCGGCCGCTGCCAAGGGTGTTTACCTGAAGAAGGTTTCCATCTCCAGCACAATGGGCGCGGGCATCCGTGTGGAGCAGGCTAGCCTGGCAGGCTAAATAAGCAAAATTATGACGGGGCAAGAGGCTCCGTCATCCCCAATTGGAATGCTGGCGTGCTGACAGCATCCAAGACCGTAGGCGCCGGAAGATGTTTTCCGGCTTAAATGGCGGCAACGCCGGCCCACGTAGATGGTGTGCCCGCGAGCAGGAATGCAATTCTCCTGACTCAAGGTCGCAGTTGTAACTGGTGGGGCGTACTTTGCGTGCGCCCCGGATAATGGAGGAAGACTTGAGTCTCAATCTGCAACAGAAACAGGCCGTGGTCGCTGAAGTTGGCGCCCAGGTCGCAGAAGCGCAGACCATTGTCCTGGCAGAGTACCGTGGCATCGAAGTGGCTGAAATTACCAAGCTTCGTGCCAATGCGCGTAATGCCGGCGTGTATTTCCACGTGTTGAAGAACACGCTGGCACGCCGTGCCGTGCAAGGTACGCCGTTCGAATCTCTGGCTGACAAGATGGTGGGGCCGCTGGTGTATAGCATCAGCGCCGACGCCGTTGCGGCGGCCAAGGTGGTGCACGAGTTTGCCAAGACAAATGACAAGCTGGTAGTCAAGGCTGGCGCTTACAACGGTAAGGTGCTGGATGCGGCGGGCGTAAGCGCGCTGGCTTCGGTCCCGAGCAAGGAAGTGTTGCTGGCCCAACTGTGTGGCTTGCTGCAATCTCCGGTTTCCGGTTTGGCGCGCGTGCTTGTCGCCGTGGCTGAACAAAAGGAACCGGCTGCTGCCTGATCTGATTAATTACTGAACGTTAGGAAAAATAAAATGGCATTTGATAAAGACGCATTTTTGACCGCACTGGACGGCATGTCCGTGCTCGAGCTCAATGAACTGGTGAAAGCGATCGAAGAGAAGTTCGGCGTTTCCGCTGCGGCGATGGCGGCTCCTGCGGCTGCAGGCGGCGCGGCTGCAGGCGGCGCGGCTGCTGCTGAGCAAACCGAATTCACCGTTGTGCTGACTGGCGCTGGCGACCAGAAGGTTAACGTGATCAAGGTGGTGCGTACCATCACCGGCCTGGGCCTGAAAGAAGCCAAGGATCTGGTTGACGGCGCACCGAAGCCTCTGAAGGAAGGCGTGTCGAAGGCTGATGCTGACGCTATCGCCAAACAGCTCATCGAAGCTGGCGCAACCGCTGAAATCAAGTAAGGCTGCGTAGTGTCGAAAGGCTGGCGGATCTCCGTCAGCCTTTTGGCGCTTGTAAAAAGCCAGAGGTCAGCGCTCCGGCAAGAGCCTTGCCCTCTGTCTTTTGAAATGCAGCCAGACCGGCTGCATGGTGCCAGAAACAATGAAATGGTCGCATTGTGAATGCGACTGCCAACCGGATGTTCCTTCGATCGTGGAGATGATATGAGCTACTCTTTTACCGAAAAAAAACGTATTCGTAAGAGTTTTGCCAAACGAATTGGCGCCATTCCCGTGCCTTACCTGCTGTCGACCCAGCTGGATTCCTACGCGGCGTTTCTGCAGGCCTATACGCCGCCAGAGCAGCGCAAGAACGAGGGTTTGCAGGCGGCATTTAACGGCATTTTCCCGATTGAGAGTCATTCCAAGAATGCGCGGCTGGAATTTGTCAGCTACGCATTGGGAACCCCAGCCTTCGACGTCAAGGAATGTCAGCAGCGCGGTTTGACCTTTGCGTCGCCGTTGCGCGCGCGCGTTCGCCTGACCATCATGGACAAGGAGGCTTCCAAGCCGACCGTCAAGGAGGTGAAAGAGCAAGAAGTTTACATGGGCGAGATTCCGCTCATGACGCACACGGGCTCCTTTGTGATCAACGGCACCGAGCGCGTGATCGTGTCGCAGTTGCATCGTTCGCCTGGCGTGTTTTTCGAGCACGATCGCGGCAAGACCCACAGTTCGGGCAAGCTGCTGTTCTCCGCGCGCATCATTCCTTATCGTGGTTCCTGGCTGGATTTCGAATTTGATGCCAAGGACTACGTCTATTTCCGTATCGACCGCCGGCGCAAGATGCCGGTGACGATTCTGCTGCGTGCATTGGGCTACAACAACGCAGACATGCTCAAGATGTTCTTTGAGTTCGACACCTTCCATTTCGGCAAGAAGGGCATTCAGTTTGAAGTGGTGCCCGAGCGTCTGCGCGGTGATGTCGCGCGTTTTGACATTGTCGGCAAGGGTGGCAAGGTCATCGTCGCTCAGGACAAGCGGATCACCGTGCGCCACATCCGCGAAATGCAGGAAGCCGGAATTGACAAGTTGTCCGTTGGTGATGATTTCCTGATCGGGCGCGTGCTGGCTTCCGACATTGTCGACACCGATAGCGGCGAAATCGTTGCCAGTGCCAATGAGGAGATAACCGAAACCCTGCTGGCTAAATTGCAGGCGGGCGGCGTGACCAATATCCAGACGCTGTATATCAACGATCTGGATCACGGCGCGTTCATTTCGCAGACGCTGCGCACGGATGACACCGTGGACCAGTGGACGGCGCGCGTAGCGATTTACCGCATGATGCGTCCGGGCGAGCCGCCGACAGAAGAGGCGGTCGAGGGGCTGTTCCAGGGGCTGTTCTTCAGCGAAGAGCGCTACGATCTGTCTTCCGTGGGACGCATGAAATTCAATCGCCGCGTCGGGCGTGAAGCGCTGACCGGCATTTCAACCCTGGCCAACGAAGATATTGTGGAAGTCGTCAAGATCCTGGTCGAGCTGCGCAACGGCCGTGGCGAAATCGACGATATCGATCATCTCGGCAATCGTCGCGTGCGTGCTGTCGGCGAACTGGCCGAGAACCAGTTCCGCGCTGGTCTGGCACGCGTCGAGCGTGCCGTTAAGGAGCGTTTGGGCCAGGCTGAGACCGACAATCTGATGCCGCATGACCTGATCAATGCCAAGCCGATCTCTGCTGCGGTGAAAGAATTCTTCGGATCCAGCCAGTTGTCGCAGTTCATGGATCAGACCAATCCCTTGTCCGAAATCACCCATAAGCGGCGTATTTCCGCGCTGGGTCCGGGCGGCTTGACCCGCGAGCGGGCCGGCTTTGAAGTGCGCGACGTGCATCCGACCCATTATGGTCGCGTGTGCCCGATCGAAACGCCGGAAGGTCCGAACATCGGTCTGATCAACTCGCTGGCGCTGTATGCGCGCACCAACGAATACGGCTTTATCGAAACGCCGTATCGCCAGGTGGTCAAGGCCAAGGTGCAAGACCGGGTGGACTATCTGTCTGCCATCGAAGAGGGTAAGCACACTATTGCCCAGGCTAACGCCGAGTTGGACAAGAAAGGGCATTTCACCAACGACATCGTCTCTGCCCGTCAGCATAACGAATTCGTGCTGGCTGAGCCCGACAAGCTGGAATACATGGACGTGTCACCGTCGCAGGTGGTTTCCGTGGCGGCCTCGCTGATTCCGTTCCTTGAGCATGACGATGCGAACCGTGCCTTGATGGGCGCCAACATGCAACGTCAGGCGGTGCCTTGTCTGCGCGCGGAAAAGCCGCTGGTCGGCACCGGTATTGAGCGCACCGTGGCCGTGGATTCCGGTACGGCCGTGCAGGCCTGGCGCGGTGGCCGTATTGATTACGTTGATGCAGCCCGTATTGTGGTGCGCGTCAATGATGATGAAACGACACCGGGCGAAGCCGGGGTGGATATTTACAATCTAACCAAATACACCCGTTCCAACCAGAACACCAACATCAACCAGCGTCCGCTGGTGAAAGTGGGCGACGAGATTGCGCGTGGCGATGTGGTTGCCGACGGCGCTTCCACCGACATGGGCGAACTGGCGCTGGGGCAGAACATGCTGGTCGCCTTCATGCCCTGGAATGGCTATAACTTCGAAGACTCGATCCTGATTTCCGAGCGCGTGGTGGCGGAAGACCGTTTCACCTCTATCCATATCGAAGAGCTGACCGTGGCGGCGCGCGACACCAAATTGGGCGCTGAGGAAATCACCCGCGATATTCCCAATCTGGCGGAAGCGCAGCTGGCGCGCCTGGATGAATCCGGCATTGTGCATATCGGCGCAGAAGTCGGTCCGGGTGATGTGCTCGTGGGTAAAGTGACGCCCAAGGGCGAAACCCAGCTTACGCCGGAAGAGAAGCTGTTGCGTGCGATTTTCGGCGAGAAGGCTTCCGACGTGAAAGACACCAGCTTGCGTGTGGACGCGGGCATTTCCGGCACGGTGATCGACGTGCAGGTGTTTACGCGTGAAGGCCTGCAGCGTGACAAGCGCGCGCAGCAGATCATCGACGACGAGCTGGATCGCTACAAGAAGGATCTGGGCGATCAGATGCGTATCGTCGAGGCCGATGTGTTTGCCCGTCTGGAAAAGATGCTGCTGAACAAAGTGGCCAACGGCGGTCCGAAAAAACTGGCCAAGGGTAGCAAGCTGACCAAGGAATATCTGGGCAGCGTTGAACATCACCACTGGTTCGACATCCGCGTGGCGGATGACGAGGTGGCGGCGCAGATGGAGCAGGTGAAGGAAGGTCTGGCGCAGAAGCGTATCGAGTTTGATGCCGCATTCGAACTGAAGAAGAAAAAACTGACCCAGGGCGATGAGCTGCAAGCCGGCGTCCAGAAAATGGTCAAGGTCTATGTCGCCGTGAAGCGGCGTCTGCAACCCGGCGACAAGATGGCGGGCCGCCACGGTAACAAGGGTGTGGTGTCGCGTATCGTTCCGGTGGAAGACATGCCCTACATGGCGGATGGTACCCCGGTGGACATCGTGCTGAACCCGCTCGGCGTGCCGTCGCGTATGAACATCGGGCAGATTCTGGAAACCCATCTGGGCTGGGCGGCGAAGGGCTTGGGCCGGAAGATCGACGACATGCTGCAGCATCAGGCGAAGGTGACCGAGCTGCGCAAGTTCCTCGGCAAGATTTACAACCATCACAATGGTGAGGCCGTGGATCTGGATGGCTTCAGCGATGACGAGATCATCGAGCTGTGCCGCAACCTGAAGAAGGGCGTACCGTTCGCGACGCCGGTATTCGACGGCGCCAGCGAGGAAGAGATCAAGTACATGCTGGCATTGGCTGACTTGCCGTTGTCGGGTCAGACCACGCTGTACGATGGTCGCACCGGCGAGGCGTTCGATCGCAAGGTGACGGTGGGTTACAAGCACGTGCTCAAGCTGCATCACCTGGTGGATGACAAGATGCACGCGCGTTCTACCGGCCCGTACTCGCTGGTGACCCAGCAACCGCTGGGCGGCAAGGCGCAGTTCGGCGGCCAGCGTTTCGGTGAGATGGAAGTCTGGGCGCTGGAAGCCTACGGCGCGGCTTACACCCTGCAGGAAATGCTGACCGTGAAGTCGGACGATGTCACCGGCCGGACCAAGGTTTACGAAAACATTGTCAAGGGCGACCACAAGATTGATGCGGGCATGCCCGAGTCGTTCAATGTGGTGATCAAGGAAATTCGTTCCCTCGGGATCGATATGGATCTGGAACGTCACTAATCACGACATCGAACAAGACAAATTAGGAGCCTCAAATGAAATCATTGCTGGATTTGTTCAAGCAGGTCACGCAGAAGGAAGAATTCGACGCGATCAAGATCGGGCTGGCCTCGCCCGAGAAGATTCGCTCCTGGTCTTACGGTGAAGTCAAAAAGCCGGAAACCATCAATTACCGTACCTTCAAGCCGGAGCGCGACGGCCTGTTCTGCGCCAAGATCTTCGGCCCGGTCAAGGATTACGAGTGTCTGTGCGGCAAGTACAAGCGCCTCAAGCACCGTGGCGTGATCTGCGAGAAGTGCGGCGTTGAAGTCACGCTGTCCAAGGTGCGCCGCGAGCGCATGGGTCACATCGAACTGGCTTCGCCGGTCGCGCACATCTGGTTCCTCAAGTCGCTGCCGTCGCGTCTGGGCATGGTGCTCGACATGACGCTGCGAGACATCGAACGCGTGCTGTACTTCGAAGCCTATGTGGTGACCGAACCGGGCATGACGCCGCTGAATCGCGGACAGTTGCTGACCGAAGACGATTACCTCGCCAAGACCGAAGAATACGGCGATGAATTCAGTGCAACGATGGGCGCGGAAGGCATTCGCGCGCTGCTGGCCAATCTGGATGTGGCCAGCGAGATCGAAACCATACGCGCTGAACTGGCCGCGACGGGCTCCGAGACCAAGATCAAGAAATACGCCAAGCGTTTGAAAGTGCTGGAAGCGTTCAACGCGTCCGGGATCAAGCCGCAGTGGATGGTGATGGAAGTGTTGCCGGTGCTGCCGCCGGAATTGCGTCCGCTGGTGCCGCTGGATGGCGGCCGTTTCGCAACTTCCGATCTGAACGATCTGTATCGCCGCGTGATCAACCGTAACAACCGTCTGCGTCGCCTGCTCGAACTGAAGGCGCCGGATATCATCGTGCGCAACGAAAAGCGCATGTTGCAGGAAGCGGTGGATTCGCTGCTGGACAACGGCCGTCGCGGCAAGGCCATGACCGGCGCCAACAAGCGCCAGCTCAAGTCGCTGGCCGACATGATCAAGGGCAAGAGCGGTCGCTTCCGTCAGAACCTGCTGGGCAAGCGCGTCGACTACTCCGGCCGTTCCGTGATTGTGGTGGGCCCGCAGCTCAAGCTGCATCAGTGCGGCCTGCCGAAGAAGATGGCGCTGGAGCTGTTCAAGCCCTTCATTTTCAGCCGTCTTGAAGCCATGGGTCTGGCGACGACGATCAAGGCCTCCAAGCGCATGGTGGAAGCCGAAGAGCCTATCGTTTGGGATATTCTGGAAGAAGTGATTCGCGAGCATCCGGTCATGCTGAACCGTGCGCCGACGCTGCACCGTCTGGGTATCCAGGCGTTTGAACCGATCCTGATCGAAGGCAAGGCAATCCAGCTGCACCCGCTGGTGTGTTCCGCATTCAACGCCGACTTCGACGGTGACCAGATGGCCGTCCATGTGCCGCTGTCGCTGGAAGCGCAGATGGAAGCGCGCACTCTGATGCTGGCTTCGAACAATGTGCTGTCGCCAGCCAACGGCGAGCCTATCATCGTGCCGTCGCAGGATATCGTGCTGGGCTTGTACTACATGACCCGCGAAAAAGTCGGCGCACTGGGCGAAGGTTCCATGTTCGCCAACATCGCCGAAGTGTCACGCGCCTATGAATCGCGCGAAGTGGCGTTGCAGGCCAAGGTGGTCGTGCGCCTCAAGGAAATCCACAAGAATGAATCCGGCGAGCTGGTGGAAAAACTGACCCGCTATGAAACGACGGTGGGCCGCGCATTGCTGTCCGAGATTTTGCCGGCAGGTCTGCCGTTTGCGCTGGTGAACAAGACGCTGAAGAAAAAGGAAATCTCGCGCCTGATCAACGCCAGCTTCCGTCAGTGTGGTTTGCGCGATACCGTGATCATGGCCGACAAGCTTATGTACACCGGTTTCAGCTATGCGACCCGTGCGGGCATTTCGATTGCGGTGGATGACATGTTGATGCCGCCGCAAAAGAACGATCTGATCGGCACCGCAGAAAAAGAGGTTCACGAAATCTATACCCAGTACACCTCCGGTCTGGTGACCGACGGCGAGCGCTACAACAAGGTGGTGGATATCTGGGGTCGCACCGGTGATCTGGTGGCCAAGGCCATGATGGATCAGCTGGGCAGCGAACCCGTGCTGGATCGTGTCACGGGCGAAGCGCGCACCGAAAAAGGCAAGCCGGTGATGCAGGAGTCGTTCAATTCCATCTACATGATGGCCGATTCCGGCGCCCGTGGTTCGGCTGCGCAGATTCGTCAGCTCGCCGGTATGCGCGGCCTGATGGCCAAGCCGGATGGCTCGATTATCGAGACGCCGATTACCGCGAATTTCCGCGAAGGCCTGAACATGCTGCAGTACTTCATTTCGACGCACGGCGCCCGTAAGGGTCTGGCCGACACCGCGTTGAAGACTGCGAACTCCGGTTACCTGACCCGTCGTCTGGTCGATGTGACGCAGGATCTGGTGGTCATCGAACAGGATTGCGGCACGGAAAATGGCACGGCGATGAAGGCGATCGTTGAAGGCGGTGAAGTCATCGAGGCCTTGCGCGAACGAATTCTCGGTCGCGTGCTGAGCGCCGACGTGGTCAATCCGGACAATGCCGAGACCGTTTATGAAGCGGGCGTGTTGCTGGACGAGGCGGCGGTCGAACGTATCGAGTCGCTGGGGATCGATGAAGTGAGCGTGCGCACACCGCTGACTTGCGAAACCCGTTATGGTCTGTGTGCCAAGTGTTACGGCCGCGACCTGGGCCGTGGCGGTCTGGTGAACGTGGGCGAAGCGGTCGGTGTGATTGCCGCGCAATCCATCGGTGAGCCGGGCACCCAGCTGACCATGCGTACTTTCCACATCGGTGGCGCGGCTTCGCGTACCGTGGTGGCCAGCCAGGTTGAAAGCAAATCGAACGGCACCATCAAGTTCAGCCCGAACATGCGTCTGGTGAACACCGTGCGCGGCGAGCAGATTGTCGTTGCCCGCAGCGCCGAGGTGATCATTGCCGACGATCACGGGCGTGAGCGCGAGCGTCACAAGGTGCCGTATGGCGCCGTGCTGGCGGCCAGAGAGTCTGATGCCGTACGCGCGGGCACCGTGCTGGCGACCTGGGATCCGCATACCCGTCCGATCGTGACTGAATACGCAGGCAAGGTGCAGTTCCATAATGTCGAGGAGGGCGCGACTGTCGCCAAGCAGATCGACGAAGTGACGGGCTTATCCACGCTGGTGGTTATTGATCCGAAGCGCAGCACTGTGCAGGGCAAGGGCGTGCGCCCGATGGTGCGGTTGATCGGTGACGACGGGCGTGAAGTGAATCTGACGGGTACAGAAACACCGGTCAGCATCACCTTCCAGACCGGCTGTATCATCACCGTGCAGGATGGGCAGCATGTGGGCGTTGGCGATGTGCTGGCGCGTATTCCGCAAGAGTCCTCCAAGACCCGCGACATTACCGGCGGTCTGCCGCGTGTGGCCGAGCTGTTCGAAGCGCGTGTGCCCAAGGATGCCGGCATGCTGGCCGAAGTCACCGGCACGGTTTCCTTCGGCAAGGACACCAAGGGCAAGCAGCGTCTAGTGATCACCGATGTTGACGGCGTTGCCAGCGAATTCCTGATTCCCAAGGAAAAGCATGTGCTGGTGCACGACGGCCAGGTCGTCAACCGTGGCGAGATGATTGTGGACGGCCCGGCTGATCCGCATGACATTCTGCGTCTGTTGGGCGTGGCGGAGCTGGCGCGCTACATTACCGACGAAGTGCAGGACGTCTATCGTCTGCAGGGCGTGAAGATCAGCGACAAGCATATCGAGGTTATCGTGCGTCAGATGCTGCGCCGCGTTCAGATCACTGATCCGGGCGACACCCGCTTCATCACCGGCGAACAGGTTGAGCGTGCCGATGTGCTGGGCGAAAACGAGCGCGTGGAAGCCGACGGTAAAAAACCGGCAGCTTACGATTTCATGTTGCTGGGTATCACCAAGGCTTCGCTGTCGACCGACTCGTTCATTTCTGCCGCCTCCTTCCAGGAAACAACCCGCGTGTTGACCGAAGCGGCGATCATGGGCAAGAAGGACGATCTGCGCGGTCTGAAGGAAAACGTCATTGTTGGCCGTCTGATTCCGGCTGGTACGGGCCTCGCCTATCACAATGTCCGCAGGAAGCAGCAGCTGGGCGTGGATATTGCTGATGGACGCGAGATTCGCGAAGCGGAAAGCGTCGCCGAGGAGGCCGGAATGTATAGTGTCTCGCTTGACACTCCGGGGGTTTCTCAATAGAATCCGCAGCCTTTTTCCTGTCGCGGCGATTGCCTGGAGCAACGTCGCGACAGTGATTTTTAGTTAAATGTTTGATTCAGGTGGAATTTAAAATTTATTTTTTAGGATGTGTGAATAATGCCAACCATTAACCAGTTGATCCGCAAGCCTCGTGTGGCCATCGTTGACAAGAGCAAGGTGCCGGCCCTTGAGGGTAGCCCGCAGAAGCGTGGTGTTTGCACCCGTGTGTACACCACAACACCGAAAAAGCCGAACTCCGCGTTGCGTAAGGTTGCCAAGGTGCGTTTGACCAACGGCTTCGAGGTGATCAGTTATATCGGCGGTGAGGGTCACAACCTGCAAGAGCACAGTGTGGTGTTGCTGCGCGGCGGTCGTGTCAAGGACTTGCCGGGTGTGCGTTATCACATGGTGCGCGGCAGTCTGGATACGGCTGGCGTGAAAGATCGTAAGCAGGCGCGTTCCAAGTACGGCGCGAAACGTGCCAAGAAGGCGTAACTTAACAGTCGCATAATTCAGAAAATCAGAGGTTGATATGCCAAGACGTAGAGAAGTCCCCAAGCGTGAAGTTTTGCCTGATCCGAAATTCGGCAATCAGGATTTGTCCAAGTTCGTGAACGTGCTGATGACTGCGGGCAAGAAGTCCGTGGCCGAGCGCATTTTGTACGGTGCGCTGGAGCAGGTGGGCAAGAAGAGCGGCAAGGATGCGATCGAGGTGTTCAACCTTGCGCTGAATAATGCCAAGCCGCAGGTCGAGGTTAAGAGCCGTCGCGTGGGTGGTGCAAACTACCAGGTGCCGGTTGAAGTGCGTCCGTCGCGTCGCATGGCGCTGGCAATGCGCTGGTTGCGCGAGGCGGCACGCAAGCGCGGTGAAAAGTCCATGGGTGCGCGCCTGGCGGGCGAGCTGCTCGATGCGTCCGAGGGTCGTGGCGGCGCCGTCAAGAAGCGCGAAGAGGTGCATCGCATGGCTGAAGCCAACAAGGCTTTCTCGCATTTCCGTTTCTAATTTACAGAATCCAGGTTAGGTAATCATCGTGGCACGTAAAACTCCTATTGAGCGCTACCGCAACATCGGTATCAGCGCGCACATCGACGCCGGCAAGACAACGACAACTGAGCGCATCCTGTTTTATACCGGGGTGAGTCACAAGATTGGTGAGGTGCATGATGGCGCGGCCACCATGGACTGGATGGAGCAGGAGCAGGAGCGTGGCATCACGATTACTTCTGCGGCGACGACCTGTTTCTGGAAGGGTATGGAAAACCAGTTTCAGGAGCATCGCTTCAATATTATTGATACTCCGGGCCACGTGGACTTCACCATCGAGGTGGAGCGTTCCATGCGCGTGCTGGATGGCGCCTGCATGGTGTACTGCGCGGTGGGTGGTGTGCAGCCGCAATCCGAAACGGTGTGGCGTCAGGCCAACAAGTACAACGTGCCGCGTTTGGCCTTCGTGAACAAGATGGACCGCTCCGGCGCCAACTTCTTCAAGGTGGTTGAGCAGATGGGCGTGCGCCTGAAGGCCAATCCTGTGCCTATCGTTATTCCTATCGGCGCCGAAGAGAAATTTGAGGGTGTGGTTGACCTGATCAAGATGAAGGCGATTTTCTGGGATGAAGCTTCCCAGGGGATGAAGTTCGACTACCGCGAAATTCCGGCGGATCTGGTGGCATCGGCCAACGAATGGCGCTCCAAGATGGTGGAGTCCGCCGCAGAAGCCTCCGAAGAGCTGATGAACAAGTATCTGGAGAATGGCGAGCTGTCCGAGGACGATATCATTCTGGGCTTGCGCACACGGACCATCGCCTGTGAAATTCAGCCGATGATGTGCGGCAGCGCGTTCAAGAACAAGGGCGTTCAGCGCATGCTGGACGCCGTGATCCAGTTCATGCCGTCTCCGGTCGACATCCCGGACGTTAAGGGTGAAAACGAGGCGGGAGAGCCGGATACGCGCAAGGCGAATGATGCTGAGAGCTTCTCCGCACTGGCGTTCAAGTTGATGACTGACCCGTTTGTGGGGCAGCTGACTTTCGTGCGTGTGTATTCCGGCGTTCTGAAGAAGGGCGATACCGTATACAACTCGGTGCGTGGCAAGAAAGAGCGTATTGGCCGTATTGTGCAGATGCACGCGAACGAGCGTCAGGAAGTGGATGAGATTCTGGCGGGTGATATTGCAGCTTGTATTGGTTTGAAAGAAGTGACGACCGGTGAATCGTTGTGTGACATCAACAAGCCGATCATTCTCGAGCGCATGGTGTTCCCGGATCCGGTGATTCACGTTGCCGTCGAGCCGAAGACCAAGGCTGACCAGGAGAAGATGGGTATCGCGCTGGGCCGTCTGGCGGCTGAAGATCCTTCTTTCCGTGTGCGCACGGACGAAGAATCGGGTCAGACCATCATCTCCGGTATGGGTGAGTTGCACCTGGAGATTCTGGTTGATCGTATGAAGCGTGAGTTTGGCGTGGAAGCCAACGTGGGTGCGCCGCAAGTGGCCTACCGCGAGGCGATTCGCAAATCCGTCGAGGTCGAAGGCAAGTACGCCAAGCAGACCGGCGGTCGCGGTCAGTATGGTCACGTCTGGATCAAGATGGAGCCGAACGAGGCTGGCAAGGGTTTTGAATTCGTCGACGCGATCAAGGGTGGTACGGTGCCGCGTGAATTCATTCCTGCGGTCGAGAAAGGCTTGCGCGAGTCGCTGCCAAACGGCGTGTTGGCGGGCTTCCCGGTGGAGGATGTCAAGGTTACGCTGTTCGACGGTTCCTACCACGACGTGGACTCCAACGAAAACGCCTTCAAGATGGCGGCTTCAATGGCGTTCAAGGATGGTATGCGTAAAGCTAATCCAGTCTTGCTGGAGCCGATGATGGCGGTCGAGGTCGAGACGCCTGAGGACTACACCGGCACGGTGATGGGCGACCTGTCGTCACGTCGCGGCATGGTTCAGGGTATGGAAGACATGGCCGGTGGTGGCAAGTCGGTGAAAGCCGAAGTGCCGCTGGCCGAAATGTTCGGTTACTCCACTGCGCTGCGTTCCGCAACCCAGGGACGTGCGACCTATACCATGGAATTCAAGCATTATGCGGAAGCGCCGAAGAACGTCGCCGAAGCAGTGATGAACAGCAAAAAATAAATCGGAAATCAGGAGACTGAATCATGGCAAAGAGCAAATTTGAACGTACGAAGCCGCACGTAAACGTAGGCACGATTGGTCACGTGGACCACGGCAAGACCACGCTGACAGCGGCGATCACCACTGTATTGGCCAAGAAATTTGGTGGCGAAGCCAAGGGCTACGACCAGATTGACGCCGCCCCGGAAGAAAAGGCGCGCGGCATCACCATCAACACCGCCCACGTTGAATACGAAACCGCGACCCGTCACTACGCCCACGTAGACTGCCCGGGCCACGCCGACTACGTCAAAAACATGATTACCGGTGCCGCCCAGATGGACGGCGCCATCCTCGTTTGTTCCGCAGCGGACGGCCCCATGCCCCAGACCCGTGAGCACATCCTGCTCGCCCGTCAGGTTGGCGTCCCCTACATCGTCGTCTTCCTCAACAAATGCGACATGGTCGACGACGAAGAGCTGCTCGAACTCGTCGAAATGGAAGTGCGCGAACTCCTCTCCAAATACGACTTCCCTGGCGACGACGTGCCTATCATCAAAGGCTCCGCCCTCAAGGCCGTGCAAGGTGACCAGAGCGACCTCGGCGAACCTTCCATCTTCCGTCTGGCCGATGCGCTGGACAGCTACATCCCCACACCGGAGCGCGCCATCGACGGCGCCTTCCTGATGCCCGTGGAAGACGTCTTCTCCATCTCCGGTCGCGGCACCGTCGTGACCGGCCGTATCGAGCGCGGCGTCATCAAGGTTGGCGAAGAAATCGAAATCGTCGGCATCAAGCCCACCCTCAAAACCACCTGTACCGGCGTGGAAATGTTCCGCAAACTGCTGGACCAGGGTCAGGCGGGTGACAACGTCGGCGTACTGCTGCGCGGCACCAAGCGTGAAGAAGTTGAGCGTGGTCAAGTGCTGGCCAAGCCCGGCTCCATCACCCCGCACACCAAATTCACCGCCGAAGTGTACGTTCTGTCCAAGGATGAAGGTGGTCGTCACACCCCGTTCTTCCAGGGCTACCGTCCGCAGTTCTACTTCCGTACCACCGACGTGACCGGTGCGGTTGAACTGCCGGCCGGCACTGAAATGGTCATGCCGGGCGACAACGTCAGCATCACCGTGAACCTGATCAACCCGATCGCGATGGAAGAGGGTCTGCGCTTCGCAATCCGCGAAGGCGGTCGTACCGTCGGCGCCGGTGTGGTTGCAAAGATTATCGAGTAAAGCTACAATGCGCGCCCTCGCGTGGCTGGAGCCACGCGATTTCGTTCTTTAAACCAGCGGCAATGCCGCTTAAAAGCAAGAGAATATTATGCAAAGTCAAAAAATCCGCATCCGCCTGAAGGCGTTTGACTATCGTTTGATCGATCAGTCGGCTGCGCAAATTGTGGATACGGCAAAGCGTACCGGTGCTGTGGTGAATGGTCCGGTGCCGTTGCCAACCAAGATTGAGCGTTTCGATGTGTTGCGCTCGCCGCATGTCAACAAGACTTCGCGTGATCAGTTTGAGATTCGCACCCATTTGCGCCTGATGGATATCGTTGATCCCACCGACAAGACTGTCGATGCGCTGATGAAGCTGGATCTGCCGGCGGGCGTGGATGTGGAAATCAAATTGCAGTAATAGCTGAGTGGTAAAAAAGTAGTGCCAAAAAATCGGCTGGCCAATTGTAGTCAGCCCCTTAACAAGAGGAAATTAAAATGAGTCTAGGACTTGTCGGTCGCAAGATTGGCATGACCCGCGTTTTTACCGATGAGGGGAGTTCCCTGCCGGTGACAGTGCTGGAAGTGTCCAATAATCGAGTCGCCCAGGTTAAATCCGCCGATATCGATGGTTACACTGCGGTGCAGGTAGCTTACGGTACTCGTCGCCCCGGTCGCGTCAATAAGGCGTCTGCCGGGCACTTCGCCAAGGCGGGTGTGGAAGCGGGCAGCGTTCTCAAGGAATTTACAGTCAATGCCGATCAGTTGGCGAGCCTGCAACCGGGCGCCGTGATCAGTGTCGAGATTTTTCAGCCGGGCCAGCTGGTGGATGTGACCGGTGTGTCCAAGGGTAAGGGCTACGCCGGCACCATCAAGCGCTATAACTTTGCTTCGGGTCGCGCCTCTCACGGTAACTCCCGTTCGCACAATGTGCCGGGCTCTATCGGTATGGCGCAGGATCCGGGTCGTGTTTTCCCGGGTAAGCGCATGACTGGTCATCTTGGTGATGTGCAGAAGACTGTGCAGAATCTCGAAATCGTTCGTGTGGATGTCGAGCGTCAGTTGTTGCTGGTCAAGGGTGCGGTTCCTGGTGCGCAGGGCGGCAACGTTATCGTTCGTCCCGCAGTGAAGGCAGGTGCGTAATGGAACTCAAGGTAATCAATGATAATGGCAAGGCTGCCGCAAGCCTGAATGCGTCCGACGAGTTGTTCGGTCGCGCCTATAACGAAGATCTGGTGCATCAGCTGGTGACCGCCTACATGGCCAATGCGCGTGCTGCAAACAGCAAGCAAAAGGGTCGTAGCGAGATCGCCAAATCGACCAAGAAGCCGTTTGCCCAGAAGGGCACGGGCCGTGCGCGTGCCGGTATGGCTTCCAGCCCGCTGTGGCGCGGAGGCGGCAAGATTTTCCCGAATACTGGCGAAGAAAATTACACGCACAAGGTAAATCGCAAGATGTACCGCGCAGGCGTGGCGTCGATTTTCTCCAAGCTGGTGAGCGAGGGGCGTTTGGTGGTGGTTGACAGCCTGACTGTCGATGCGCCGAAGACCAAGCTGTTGGCACAGAAGATCAAGGGGTTGGGGTTGGATGGCCGTTTGCTCATCATTACTGACAATCTGGACGAAAATCTGTATCTGTCTTCCCGTAACCTTGCGGATGTCTTGGTGCTGGAGGCGGGGCAAACCGATCCGGTCAGTCTGGTTCGTTTCCCCAATGTGGTGGTGACCCGCAACGCGGTCGCAAAAATTGAGGAGATGTTCGCATGAGTACGACACAGTTCAGCCAAGAGCGTCTGATGAAAGTGCTGCTTGCGCCGCAGATCTCCGAGAAGGCGACGCATGTGGCCGAGAAGAACGAGCAGGTGATTTTTCGTGTGGCCTCTGATGCAACCAAGCACGAGATCAAGGCGGCCGTCGAGATGATGTTCAAGGTCAGCGTTGAAAGTGTTCAGGTTGCCAACGTCAAAGGCAAGGTCAAGCGCATGGGCCGTTACGTCGGTCGTCGCAATGACTGGAAAAAGGCGTTTGTATGTCTGGCTGCCGGCCAGGAAATCAACTTCGCCGCTAGCGAGCAAGGGTAAGCATCATGGCACTGATTAAACTCAAACCAACGACTCCTGGCCAGCGTGCAGTTCAGCGCGTGGTCAATCGTGATCTGCACAAGGGTAAGCCGGTCGCGGCGCTGCTGGAAAAGCAGACCAGCACTGCGGGCCGTAACAACGGCGGTCGTATTACGACCCGTCATATGGGTGGCGGCCACAAGCAGCACTATCGCCTGGTGGATTTCAAGCGCAACAAGGACGGTATTCCTGCCAAGGTTGAGCGTCTGGAATACGATCCGAATCGTAGCGCGCACCTTGCTTTGCTGTGTTACGCCGATGGCGAGCGCCGCTACATTATTGCGCCGAAGGGTGTGACGGTTGACACCGTGTTGATCAGCGGCTCCGAAGCGCCGATCAAGCCGGGCAATGCGTTGCCACTGCGCAATATTCCCGTCGGTTCGACAATTCACTGTATCGAGATGCTGCCGGGCAAGGGCGCCCAATTGGCGCGTTCTGCAGGAACGGCAGTTCAGTTGCTGGCGCGTGAAGGTAGTTATGCCCAGCTGCGTTTGCGTTCCGGTGAAATCCGCAAGGTGCATATTGATTGCAAGGCGACATTGGGCGAGGTGGGTAATGCCGAGCACAGCCTGCGTTCCATCGGCAAGGCTGGCGCGATGCGCTGGCGCGGTGTTCGTCCGACCGTTCGCGGTGTGGTAATGAACCCGGTCGATCACCCGCACGGCGGTGGTGAGGGCAAGACAGCGGCAGGCCGTAATCCGGTCAGTCCATGGGGCGTGCCTGCCAAGGGCTTCCGTACACGCCGCAACAAGCGCACTGACAATATGATCGTGCGTCGTCGGTTCAAGGTTTAAGGGGTAAGTAGATATGGCACGTTCCATTAAAAAAGGTCCGTTCGTTGATGCCCACCTGCTCAAGAAGGTTGAGACGGTGCGCGCAACCAATGACAAGCGCCCGGTGAAAACCTGGTCGCGTCGTTCAACTGTGCTGCCCGAGTTTGTGGGTTTGACCATCGCGGTGCATAACGGCAAGCAGCATATTCCGGTCTATGTTTCCGAAAACATGGTGGGTCACAAGCTGGGTGAATTTTCCCTGACGCGTACGTTCAAGGGTCACGCCGCCGACAAGAAGGCGAAGAAGTAAGGGGTTATGATGAAAACGACAACTGCTGTTGCAAAAAACATTCATCTCTCCGCCCAGAAGGGCCGCTTGGTGGCCGATCAGATTCGCGGTTTGCCCGTGGCTCAGGCGCTTAACATCCTGACCTTCAGTCCGAAAAAGGGCGCTGGCATCATCAAGAAGGCGCTGGAGTCGGCGATTGCCAATGCCGAGCACAACGACGGCGCCGATATTGATGAGCTGAAGGTCAAGACCATTTATGTTGACAAGGCGGCTTCGCTGAAGCGTTTCATGGCGCGTGCCAAGGGGCGTGGCAATCGTATCGAAAAGCAAACTTGCCACATCACGGTCAGCGTCGGGAGCTAAGGAAAAATTATGGGACAGAAAATTCATCCAACCGGCTTCCGGTTGAGCGTACGCAAAAACTGGGATTCGAAATGGTTCGCTTCCAGCGAAAACTTCGCAGACCTGTTGCATAAGGACATCGAAGTCCGTGCATTCCTGAAGAAAAAGCTGGCAAGCGCCGGTGTGTCGAAGGTGATCATCGAGCGTCCGGCCAAAAATGCGAAGGTAACCATTTATACGGCTCGTCCCGGTATCGTCATCGGAAAAAAAGGTGAAGACATCGAGGCGTTGCGTGCAGAGTTGCGCAAGCGCATGGGTTTGCAGTCTGTTGATCTGGCGATCGAGGAAGTGCGCAAGCCCGAAGTTGATGCGCAGCTGATCGCGGACAGCATTACCGCGCAGCTGGAAAAGCGCATCATGTTCCGCCGTGCGATGAAGCGCGCGATGCAGAACGCGATGCGTCTGGGCGCGCAAGGCATCAAGATCATGAGTTCGGGTCGCCTGAATGGTATCGAAATTGCCCGTACCGAGTGGTATCGCGAAGGCCGTGTGCCGTTGCATACCCTGCGTGCTGATATTGATTACGGTACTTCCGAGGCCAAAACCACCTACGGCATCATCGGGGTTAAGGTCTGGGTGTTCAAGGGTGAAGCCGGTGCGCAGGAATCTGCGGCAGTAGCCGAACCTGAAAAAAGAGTGAGAAAGTCGGGAGCAAAGCATGCTACAGCCAGCTAGAAGGAAATACCGCAAGGAGCAGAAAGGCCGTAATACCGGCCTGGCAACGCGCGGCAACAAGGTGAGTTTTGGTGAGTTCGGCCTCAAGGCCGTGGCTCGTGGCCGCTTGACTGCGCGTCAGATCGAGGCGGCGCGTCGCGCCATGACCCGCCACATCAAGCGCGGTGGTCGTATCTGGATTCGCGTGTTTCCGGACAAGCCCATTTCGAAGAAGCCCGCCGAAGTGCGTATGGGTAACGGTAAGGGCAATCCCGAGTACTACGTTGCCGAGATCCAGCCGGGCAAGATGTTGTACGAGATGGACGGCGTTGCTGAAGAGCTGGCGCGTGAGGCGTTTCGCCTTGCTTCCGCCAAGCTGCCTATCGCGACAACTTTCGTGATTAGACAAGTAGGGGCATAAGATGAACGCCAGTGAATTGAAGACAAAATCGGCAGCCGAGTTGCAGGAAGAGTTGATTGCCTTGACCAAGGCTCAGTTTGGTCTGCGCATGCAAGTTGCAACCCAGCAGCTGACCAAGACCAGCGAGTTGCGCAAGGTGCGTCGTGATATTGCTCGCGTGAAAACCGTTATGACAGAGAAGGGTGCCCAGAAATGAGCGAAGCCAAGACATTGAAGCGCACCCTGGTAGGGACTGTGGTGAGCGACAAGATGGACAAGACGATTACTGTGCTGGTCGAGCGCAAGGTCAAGCATCCCTTGCTCGGCAAAGTTATTCGGGTGTCCAAGAAGTACCATGCGCACGACGAATCCAACGAATTCCACGAGGGTGATGTGGTGACCATCGAGGAATGCCGTCCGATTGCCAGAACAAAAAGCTGGCGAGTTGTTGGCCGTGTTGAGAAAGCGGCGGCCTGAAGTAATTTTCAGCTTGCGTATTTGCAAAATACCGATATAATGCGCGGCTTCGTTTCATCGCCGCTGGCGGCGACCTGACCCGTACGGGTTCCAAAACTGGCCGCGCTGGCGGAATAAGTTGGAGATAACTAAATGATACAAATGCAGTCTGTGTTGGACGTGGCAGACAATACCGGTGCACGCTCCGTGATGTGCATCAAGGTGCTGGGTGGTTCCAAGCGTCGTTATGCATCCGTCGGTGATGTGATCAAGGTCAGCATCAAGGATGCTGCACCGCGCGGTCGCGTCAAAAAAGGCGAGGTGTACAACGCGGTTGTTGTGCGCACGGCCAAGGGTGTGCGTCGCAACGATGGTTCGCTGGTCCGCTTTGATGGCAATGCGGCAGTGTTGCTGAACAACAAGCTTGAGCCGATCGGTACCCGTATTTTCGGGCCGGTGACGCGCGAGCTTCGTACCGAGAAATTTATGAAGATCGTTTCGCTTGCACCTGAAGTGCTGTAAGCGGATAGCCTGATCGAGTCAAGGAAAAGTCATGCGCAAGATCAAGAAAAATGATGATGTGATTGTCATTGCCGGCAAGGACAAGGGTAGTCGCGGCAATGTGCTCCAGGTGCTGGGGGATTATCTGTTGGTGGCCGGAATCAACAAGGTCAAGAAACACCAGAAGCCCAACCCGGTCAAGGGGTTGAGCGGCGGTATTGTTGAGAAAGAGCTGCCGATTCACGTCTCGAATGTTGCAATTTATAACGCGTCGGCCAAAAAGGCTGATCGTGTCGGTATCAAGTCGCTGGAAGACGGTCGCAAGGTGCGCGTCTTCAAGTCCAGCGGTGAAATGGTTGACGCTTAAGGGGTAGAGCATGGCTCGTTTTTACGATTTGTATAAAGACAAGATCGCCAAGGATTTGATGCAGCAGTTTGGCTATAAGTCCGCGATGGAAGTGCCGCGTATCGAAAAGATCACTCTGAATATGGGTGTGGGCGAGGCGGTGGCTGACAAGAAGGTGATGGAGCATGCGGTTGCCGACATGCAGAAAATCGCGGGTCAGAAGCCGGTCGTTACCCTGTCCAAGAAGTCGATTGCCGGCTTCAAGATTCGTGAGGGTTATCCGGTGGGTTGCAAGGTGACTTTGCGCAAGGCGCGCATGTATGAGTTCCTGGATCGCCTGATTACTGTGGCTATTCCGCGCATTCGCGATTTTCGTGGTATTTCCGGCAAGTCTTTTGACGGTCGTGGAAACTACAACATGGGTGTCAAAGAGCAGATCATTTTCCCGGAAATCGAATACGAGAAGGTGGATGCGCTGCGTGGTATGAATATCACGATTACGACGACCGCAAAAACGGATGAGGAAGCCAGGGCTTTGTTGCTGGCATTCAAGCTCCCATTGAAGAAGTGAGGGTTTAAAGATGGCCAAGACTGCATTAATTAATCGCGAACAAAAGCGCCGCGAGATGGTGAAGAAATTCGCTGCCAAGCGTGCCGAGTTGCTGGCAATTATCACTAACGTCAACTTGTCGCAAGAAGAGCGTGACGCTGCGCGCGCCAAATTCCATGCGCTGCCCCGGAATGCCAGCCCGGTGCGTCTGCGTAATCGTTGTGCATTGACTGGGCGTCCGCGTGGCACGTTCAGAAAGTTTGGTTTGGGGCGTATCAAGGTGCGTGAATTCGCGATGCGCGGTGAGATTCCCGGTGTTGTTAAGGCAAGCTGGTAGGAGTATTTAAATGAGTATGAGTGATCCGATCTCCGATATGCTGACCCGCATCCGCAATGGTCAGATGGCGGAAAAAGTCACGGTAGCGATGCCTTCCTCGAAGCTGAAGGTTGCGATTGCCGAGGTGCTTAAAGATGAAGGTTATATTGACGGCTATCAGGTGATTGCCGGAGCGGGCGGCAAAGCCACTCTGGAAATCGGTCTGAAGTATTACAGCGGTCGTCCTGTCATCGAGATGATCCAGCGCGTCAGTCGTCCGGGGCTGCGTATTTACAAGGGTTCGAGCGATATGCCCAAGGTCATGAACGGACTGGGTGTCGCTATCGTTTCCACTTCCAAGGGTTTGATGACTGACCGCAAGGCACGCGCCAATGGTATTGGCGGCGAAGTGCTGTGTACGGTCGCGTAGTGAGGTAAGTATGTCTAGAGTTGCCAAAAATCCTGTCGTGGTGCCGAGCGGTGTCGAAGTTGCTCTCGGTGCTGGCGAGATTTCGATCAAGGGGCCGTTGGGTGCGCTGAAGCAGGCGTTGACGGCGCAGGTCAGTGTTGTGCGTGAGGGGGATAGCCTGTTGTGCAAGGCGGCCAATGAGGGTCGTGATGCCGTGGCCATGTCCGGAACCATTCGCGCTTTGCTTGCCAACATGGTGCAGGGTGTCAGCAAGGGTTTCGAGCGCAAGCTGACCCTGGTTGGGGTGGGTTATCGTGCCCAGGCGGCCGGTGATACGTTAAATCTGAGTCTGGGTTTTTCTCACCCGGTGTCTTACAAGATGCCTGAGGGTGTGAAGGTTGAAACGCCGACGCAAACCGAGATTGTGCTCAAGGGCGCTGACAAGCAGCGTATCGGGCAAGTCGCCGCGGAAATCCGCGCATTCCGTGAGCCTGAGCCTTACAAGGGCAAGGGTGTGCGCTACAGCGACGAAGTTGTGGTGATCAAAGAAACCAAGAAGAAATAATCGGGGCTGATTATGTTGAACAAGAATGTGGCGCGTCAGCGCAGGGCACGCAAAACCCGTGCACGTATTGCCGAGAAGAAGTCGGTTCGTTTGGCGATTCACCGTACCAATCTGCACATTTATGCGCAGGTGATTTCCGAGTGTGGTGGCCAGGTTCTGGCCAGCGCGTCCACGGCTGAGGCTGAAGTGCGCAAGGCGTTGCCGAATGGCGGTAATGTTGCGGCTGCGGTGGTTGTTGGTCAGCGCATCGCCGAAAAGGCCAAGAGTGCCGGAGTGACGCAAGTGGCGTTTGATCGTTCCGGAAATCGTTATCACGGTCGCGTAAAAGCGCTGGCCGAAGCCGCGCGCGAGCACGGCCTGCAGTTCTAGATCGGAGTTGAGTGATGGCTAAGCCTCAAGGAAAAATGCAGCAGGAAGAGCGTGATGATGGTCTGATCGAAAAAATGATTTCGGTCAACCGTGTGACCAAGGTTGTTAAGGGTGGCCGTATCATGGGCTTCGCTGCGCTGACTGTTGTGGGTGATGGTGATGGTCGTGTCGCCATGGGCAAGGGCAAGTCCAAGGAAGTGCCGGTTGCCGTGCAGAAAGCCATGGATGAGGCGCGCCGCAACCTGGTCAAGGTCAGTTTGAAAAACGGCACCTTGCATCACAAGGTGGTGGGTAAGCATGGGGCGGCCAAGGTTCTGATGCAACCGGCTTCCGAGGGTACCGGCATTATTGCGGGTGGCGCGATGCGCGCAGTCTTCGAGGCTGTGGGTGTGCGCGACGTGCTGGCAAAATGTATTGGTTCGAGCAATCCCTACAACGTGGTGCGCGCCACGCTGAACGGATTGAAAGCATTGAATTCGCCAGCCGAGATTGCTGCCAAGCGCGGCAAGTCGGTGGAAGAAATTCTGGGGTAAGAGACTATGACTCAAGCAAAAACAATCAAGGTTACGCAGGTGAAGAGCCTGATCGGTACCAAGGAATCGCACCGTGCCACCATGCGCGGTTTGGGATTGCGCCGCATCAATCACACGGTTGAGCTGGAAGATACTCCCAACGTGCGCGGCATGATCAATAAGGTGTATTACCTCGTCAAGTGTGAGGCTTAAGATGCAACTCAATACGATTAAATCTGCAGAAGGCGCCAAGCACGCCAAGCGTCGCGTTGGTCGTGGTATCGGTTCCGGGTTGGGCAAGACTTGCGGCCGCGGCCATAAGGGCCAGAAGTCCCGTTCGGGCGGTTTCCATAAGGTCGGCTTTGAGGGCGGTCAGATGCCGCTGCAGCGTCGCCTTCCCAAGCGTGGCTTTGTTTCGCTGACACGCAATGATACCGCCGAAGTTCGTCTTTCCGATCTTCAGCGCCTGCCGGTGGATCAGGTGGATTTGCTTGCATTGAAGCAGGCGGGCGTGGTGTCCGCGACTGCGCTGCAAGCCAAAGTGATTCTGTGTGGCGAGTTGACTCGCGCCGTTAAAGTGCAGGGATTGCGTGTAACCAAGGGTGCGCTTGCTGCGATTGAAGCAGCAGGTGGCAGCGTTGCCGAGTAAGAGGGGGCTCTAGGTGCTTCCGAATGCTGCAGGCAAAAACAAGTACGGCGACTTGAGTCGCCGCTTGTGGTTTTTGCTTGGTGCGCTGGTGGTGTTCCGTATCGGTGCGCACATTCCGGTGCCGGGAATTGACCCTGCTGTTCTTGCGGATCTGTTCAAGAGCCAGAAAGACGGCATTTTGGGCATGTTCAACATGTTTTCGGGCGGCGCGCTGGAGCGTTTTACCATTTTCGCCTTGGGAATCATGCCGTATATTTCGGCCTCTATCATCATGCAGCTGGCCGCGATTGCGGTACCTCATCTGGAGCAGCTCAAGAAAGAGGGCGAGGCTGGGCGGCGCAAGATTACTCAGTACACGCGTTATGGCACGCTTGGGTTGGCAATTTTCCAGGCTTTCGGTATTTCGGTAGCCTTGCAGGCCCAGCCTGGTCTGGTTCCGGTCCCTGGCGCGGTCTTCCAGATGACCACGGTCATTACGCTGGTTACGGGAACCATGTTCCTGATGTGGTTGGGGGAGCAGATTACCGAGCGTGGGTTGGGGAATGGTATTTCGCTGATTATTTTCGCGGGTATCGCCGCGGGGCTGCCCAGTGCGATTGGTAGCACGCTGGAGCTGGTGCGGACGGGCGCATTTTCGATTCCGCTGGTGTTGCTGTTGTTTATTGGGGCGATTGCGGTTACTGCGCTGGTGGTGTTCGTCGAGCGCGGGCAGCGCAAGATTCAGGTGAACTATGCCAAGCGTCAGGTGGGTAACAAGGTTTACGCCGGTCAGACTTCTCATCTTCCGCTGAAATTGAATATGGCTGGAGTGATTCCGCCGATTTTTGCCTCGAGCATTATTTTGTTCCCGGCAACAATTGCGGGCTGGTTTGGTAGTGGCAGCGGCATGACTTGGTTGCGCGATGTGAGCGAAAAGCTTTCTCCGGGGCAGCCGATTTATGTGATGGCCTATGCGGCGGCGATTGTGTTCTTCTGTTTCTTTTACACGGCGCTGGTTTTCAGTCCGAAGGAAACGGCTGATAACCTGAAAAAGAGCGGCGCGTTCCTCCCGGGTATCCGTCCTGGCGAACAGACTGCGCGCTATGTGGAAAAAATAATGCTGCGTCTGACCATGGTCGGTGCGGTGTACATTACGCTGGTTTGTTTGCTGCCGGAGTTTCTGGTGGTGAAATGGAATGTTCCGTTTTACTTTGGCGGCACATCGCTCTTGATTTTGGTAGTGGTTACGATGGATTTTATGGCGCAGGTGCAGTCGTACCTGATGACTCACCAATATGAGCATTTGCTCAAAAAAGCCAACTTCAAAGGCGGGTTCGCGCGCTGATGGCTAAAGAAGATGTTATTCAGATGCAAGGCGAGATTCTGGAATCGTTGCCCAATGCAACCTTCCGGATCAAGCTGGAAAACGGGCATGTGGTCTTGGGGCATATTTCCGGAAAAATGCGGATGCACTACATTCGCATCCTGCCGGGCGATGCCGTGACGGTCGAGTTGACGCCATATGATTTGAGTCGTGCGCGAATTGTGTTCCGCGCCAAATAAGTGGGAAAAGTAAGGAGAAGCAAATGAGAGTTCAAGCATCTGTAAAAAAGATTTGCCGCAACTGCAAGATCATCCGTCGCAACCGGATTGTTCGTGTGATCTGCACGGAGCCGCGTCACAAGCAACGTCAGGGTTGATTGAAAAAATCGCGCTGTCGGTGATATAATTTTCGACTTTCAAAAATAGGGTAGTTTAATGGCACGTATTGCAGGGGTGAACATCCCCAACCATCAACACGCTGTGATTGCGCTGACTGCAATTTACGGTATCGGGCGCACACGCTCCCAGGACATTTGTCTGGCGGCCGGTGTGAACACTTCCACCAAAATCAAGGATCTGACCGACGCGGAAGTTGAGAAGCTGCGCGAAGAGGTTGGTAAGTACACCGTGGAAGGTGATTTGCGTCGTGAAACCACGATGAATATCAAGCGCCTGATGGATCTGGGATGCTACCGTGGTTTGCGTCATCGTCGCGGTCTGCCGTGCCGTGGTCAGCGCACACGTACCAATGCGCGTACGCGCAAGGGGCCGCGCAAGGCGATTGCCGGCGCCAAGAAGTAATTAGCTAAGCTTTAGAGGACTAGATTATGGCCAAGCCAAGCACCAAGGTGCGCAAAAAAGTCAAAAAGAACGTGGCCGAGGGCGTTGCTCACGTTCATGCTTCTTTCAATAATACAATCATCACGATCACGGATCGTCAGGGCAATGCTCTGGCCTGGTCGACCAGTGGTGCGCAGGGCTTTAAGGGGTCTCGCAAGAGCACGCCTTTTGCAGCCCAGGTTGCCGCTGAGGTTGCGGGGAAATCTGCCACTGAATGCGGCGTGAAGAATCTGGAGGTTCGCATCAAGGGGCCAGGCCCCGGTCGCGAGTCGGCCGTGCGCGCCTTGAATGCCGCTGGCTTCAAGATCACCAGCATCTCTGATATTACCCCGGTGCCGCACAACGGCTGCCGTCCGCCCAAAAAGCGTCGTATTTAAGTTTAGGAGTGTATTTTGGCTAGAAATCTCGATCCGAAGTGCCGTCAGTGCCGTCGCGAAGGCGAAAAGCTGTTTCTCAAAGGTGAAAAGTGTTTCACCGACAAGTGTGCCGTTGAGCGCCGTGCCTACGCGCCGGGGCAACACGGTCAAAAGAAAAACACACGTCTTTCCGAGTACGGCGGTCAGTTGCGCGAAAAGCAGAAAGTGCGCCGCATTTACGGTGTGCTGGAGCGCCAGTTCCGTTTGACCTACAAGGCTGCCGAGCAACAGCGCGGCATCACCGGCGAAAACCTGCTGCAAGGCCTGGAGTCGCGTCTGGACAACGTTTCCTACCGTATGGGTTTCGGCGCATCGCGCGCGGAAGCTCGCCAGGTTGTGCGTCATAACAGCGTGATGGTGAATGGCAAGCGCGTCAACATTCCGTCCTACCAGGTTCGCCCGGGTGACGTAGTTGAGGTGGCTGAAAAGTCGCGTGGCCAGCTGCGCATCAAGGCGGCTCTCGAGGCTGCCGAACAACGCGGTTTCCCGGAATGGCTGGAAATGGACACCAAGGGTTTCAAGGGTGTCTTCAAGGCGAAGCCGCAGCGTACCGAATTGCCTGCAACCATTAACGAGCATCTCGTGGTTGAGTTGTATTCCAAGTAATCCACGCGGAGTAGGTTATGCCCAAGAATGAATTTTTGAAGCCACGCATTATTGACGTCCAAAAGATCTCCGACACCCAGGCTAAAGTGGTGATGGAGCCTTTTGAGCGTGGCTATGGCCACACGCTGGGTAATGCTTTGCGTCGCATCCTGTTGTCCTCGATGCCCGGTGCCGCAGCGACTGAGGTCAAGATTGCTGGCGTGTTGCACGAATACGCGACTATTGACGGCGTTCAGGAGGATGTTGTCGATATCATGCTGAACCTCAAGGGCGTGGTGCTGCGTCTGCACAACCTGCCGGAAGTTGTCCTGACGGTAAAGAAAGAGGGGCCCGGTGTGGTCACTGCTGGCGACATCAGTGGCAACGCTGACGTTGAGGTGCTGAACCCGGATCACGTGATTGCTCACCTGACCGCAGGCGGCAAGCTCGACATGCAGATCCAGGTTGAGCAGGGACGCGGCTATGTGTCGGCGATTTCACGCCAGACACCGAACGAAACGCGTGCCGTGGGTCATATTGCCCTCGATGCTTCTTTCAGTCCGGTCAATCGCGTGAGCTATGCGGTCGAAAGCGCCCGCGTTGAACAGCGTACCGATCTGGACAAGCTGGTCATGCATATCGAGACCAATGGCGCAATCGATCCGGAACAAGCCATCCGCAATGCTGCCCGCATCTTGGTGGACCAGTTCTCCGTATTTGCGGCGCTGGAAGGAACCGAACCCGTAGTCGAGAAGGTTCAGGCTCCGAAAGTCGATCCTATCCTGCTGCGTCCGGTGGATGATCTTGAGCTGACACCGCGTTCGTCGAACTGTCTGAAAGCCCAAAGCATTCACTACATCGGCGATCTGGTGCAGTACACCGAAAACGACCTCTTGCGTACGCCTAATCTGGGGCGCAAGTCGCTGAATGAAATCAAACAGGTTCTGGCCGAGCACGAGTTGTCGCTGGGCATGAAACTGGAAAACTGGCCCGTCGCTGCCTGAGGCAGTGAGGCATTAGAACAAGAGAGGCAACAACATGCGTCACCGTTTAGGACTGAGAAAACTTAACCGCACCAGCAGCCACCGCTTGGCCATGCTGCGCAACATGACCGTTTCCCTGCTGCGTCATGAGGCGATCAAGACCACCCTGCCCAAGGCCAAGGAATTGCGCCGCGTTGCAGAGCCCATTCTGACTCTGGGCAAGAATCCCAGCCTGGCAAACCGCCGTCTGGCGTTCGCCCGTCTGCGTGATCGTGAAATGGTCGTCAAGCTTTTCGACGAGCTGGGTCCGCGTTATGCAGCCCGCAATGGCGGCTATCTGCGCATCCTGAAGTTCGGTTTCCGTCAGGGCGACAACGCGCCGATGGCACTGGTCGAGCTGATGGATCGTCCTGCGGCAACTGAGGTTGTCGACGCGGAATAAGCGCGATACTGCATCAAGCAAAAAGCCGGACTTGTCCGGCTTTTTTGTTGCCCGTCCCAACGCGCCGTGAGATCAGCGCGCGGCTTTGAACAGGGGTTGCAAATACTTGCCGGTCACGCTTTGCGGCATTTTGGCCAATACGCGTGGTACGCCTTCTGCAACAATGCGTCCGCCGCCTGCCCCACCTTCCGGCCCGAGATCGATGATCCAGTCCGCCGTTTTGATCACATCGAGATTGTGTTCGATCACCACTACTGTGTTGCCCTGGTCGCGCAGTTTGTGGATGACCTTCAGCAGCAGCGCAATATCGTGGAAATGCAGCCCCGTGGTTGGCTCATCCAGAATATATAGCGTGCGTCCGGTATCGCGTTTGGAGAGCTCCAGCGACAGTTTGACCCGTTGCGCCTCTCCCCCGGAAAGCGTGGTCGCGCTCTGCCCCAGCGTGATGTAACCGAGGCCCACATCCAGCAGGGTTTGCAGCTTGCGCGCGATGACGGGGACCGGCTTGAAAAACTCGTGCGCCTGTTCCACGGTCATTTGCAACACATCGTGGATATTCTTGCCCTTGTACTGAATCTCCAGCGTTTCCCGGTTATAGCGCTGACCATGGCACACGTCGCAGGGTACATACACGTCAGGCAGGAAGTGCATCTCTACCTTGATGACCCCATCACCCTGGCAGGATTCGCAGCGCCCGCCCTTGACGTTGAACGAGAAACGTCCCGGCCCGTAGCCGCGTTCTCGAGCTCCCGGTACACCGGCAAACAGATCACGCACCGGGGTGAACAAGCCGGTGTAGGTGGCAGGATTAGAGCGTGGTGTGCGCCCAATGGGCGACTGATCCACGTTAATGACCTTGTCGAAAAATTCCAGCCCTTCGATGGCCGCATGGGGCGCCGGTTCGGTAGTGCTGCCATAAAGGTGTTGGGCCACCGCGTGGTACAGCGTGTCATTGATCAGCGTGGATTTGCCTGAACCGGAAACGCCGGTGATGCATACCAGCAAACCTACTGGAAGATTGAGGGTGACATCCTTCAGGTTGTTGCCACTGGCGCGTACGATGGACAGCATGCGTTGCGGGTCTGGTTGGCGAATGGATTCCGGCAGGGGAATGTTGCGTCGTCCGGCCAGATAGTCGCCGGTCAGCGAATTGCGGTTGGCGCAAATGGCCTCCGGTGCGCCCAGCGCGACAACCTGGCCGCCATGCTCGCCGGCGCCCGGCCCCATGTCCACCACAAAATCGGCATGACGAATGGCGTCTTCATCATGCTCCACAACAATCACGCTGTTGCCCATATCGCGCAGACGTTTCAGCGTTGCGAGCAAACGGTCGTTATCGCGCTGGTGCAGGCCGATCGATGGCTCGTCCAGCACATACATCACGCCGGTCAAGCCCGAACCAATCTGCGAGGCCAGACGGATACGTTGTGCTTCGCCGCCGGACAGTGTCTCGGCCGAGCGTTCGAGGGAGAGGTAGTCCAGCCCGACATTGTTCAGAAAGTGCAGGCGGCTGCAGATTTCATGCACGATTTTTTCAGCAATCGCCTGTTTGTGTCCGGGTAGCACCAGCCCCTCGAAAAATGCCAGCGCGTCGCGCAAGGGCAGGTGGCTGATCTCATGCAGGTGGCGATCCGCAATGCGCACATGCCGCGCTTCCTTGCGCAGCCGCGCACCACCGCATTCCGGGCAAGTGCAGCTATTGAGATATTTGGCGAGCTCCTCACGCACCGTTGGCGAATCGGTTTCGTGATAGCGCCGTTCCAGATTGTTCACGATGCCTTCGAAAGCATGTTCACGAATCACCGGTTTTCCGCGCTCATTCAGGCAGGTGAAAGGGATGATTTCGTCCTTGCTGCCGTACAGCACAATTTGCTGAATGCGATCGGGCAGGCTCTCGAACGGTCGCTCAATGTCGAAGTCGAAATGCTTGGCCAGGCTCCCGAGCAGCTGGTGGTAAAACTGGTTGCGTCTATCCCAGCCTTTGATCGCGCCGGAACTGAGCGACAGTTGCGGGAAGGCCACAATGCGCTTCGGGTCGAAAAAACTGATGACGCCCAGGCCGTCGCACTTGGGGCAGGCGCCGATCGGATTGTTGAAGGAAAACAACCGGGGTTCGAGTTCCTGCAAAGCGTAGTTGCAAATCGGGCAGGCGAATTTCGCAGAAAACAGGTGCGTTTTGCCGCTGTCCATTTCCACCGCCAGCGCACGGCCATTGGCATGCCGCAGCGCCGTCTCAAACGACTCGGCCAGGCGCTGTTTGGCGTCCGGGTTCACCTTGAGCCGGTCAACCACGATCTCGATGGTGTGCTTGCGGTTTTTCGTCAAAGCCGGCAAGACATCCATCTCGTAAACCTTGCCATTGATGCGCAAGCGCACAAAGCCCTGAGCGCGCAATTCATCGAACAGGTCCAGCTGTTCACCCTTGCGCTCCACTACCACGGGCGCAAGGATCATGACCTTGCTGCCTTCGGGCAATGCAAGCACATGATCCACCATTTGCCCTACGCTTTGCGCCTGCAAGACCAGATCATGCTCCGGACAATAGGGCGAGCCGGCGCGCGCAAACAGCAGGCGCAGGTAGTCGTGGATTTCAGTGACCGTGCCGACGGTGGAGCGGGGATTGTGCGAGGTGGCCTTTTGCTCGATTGCAATCGCAGGCGACAAGCCTTCGATCAGATCGACATCCGGTTTTTCCATGAGTTGCAAAAATTGTCGCGCGTAAGCTGAAAGCGACTCCACATAACGCCGCTGGCCTTCCGCATAAAGCGTGTCAAACGCCAGCGAGGATTTCCCGGAACCCGACAATCCGGTAATCACCACCAGCCGATTGCGCGGCAAATCCAGATCGATGTTCTTTAGATTGTGGGTGCGGGCGCCGCGGATTTTTATGCTGTCCATGGATTCATGCGTCGAAAGATGCGACCTGCTAATATACGCGACTTCAAAAATATTCCCAACCTTGGTTTATGTCTGTTCCCTCGCAATCCATGACTCCAACAGAACGTCGTGCCAGTACCGGGCTGGCCGGGATTTACGGCCTGCGCATGTTGGGGCTGTTCATCATCCTGCCGGTCTTTGCGTTGTACGCAGAACACCTGCCGGGTGGGGAAAGTCATTTGCTCATGGGCGTGGCGCTAGGCGCCTACGGACTGACCCAGGCTATCCTGCAGATTCCTGCCGGTTGGCTGTCGGATCGCTATGGACGCAAGCCGGTCATCTACATCAGTTTGCTGTTGTTCGCCCTCGGCAGTTTCATTGCGGCCTCCGCCGACAACATCTACTGGGTGATTCTCGGGCGCGTGGTGCAGGGTGCCGGCGCACTCAACGCGGCGGTCATGGCGCTGACCGCCGATCTGACGCGGGAAGAAGTGCGCACCCGGGCCATGGCCATGATAGGCATGACGATCGGGATCACTTTTTCGATTTCGCTGATTTTGTCGCCGCTGCTCAACCATTTGATCGGCGTGCCCGGCATTTTCGCGCTGACTGGCGTGCTGGCTCTGCTTGCCATTCTGCTGGTGCGCTTTGCCATTCCCGATCCGCAGATCGTCCGTTTTCACAGCGACACCGAGGTTGGCCACGGCCACTTTCACATCGTCTTGCGCAACCCCGATTTGCTGCGGCTGGATTTCGGGATTTTTGCGCTGCACGCCATTCTGATGTCGGTATTCATCCAGGTGCCCTTCCTGCTGCAGGCCGATGGCCTGGACGTTGCGCGGCACTGGCAGGTTTACCTGCCGGTGATGCTGGTTGCCTTTGTACTGATGGTGCCGCCGATCATCGTGGCCGAGAAAAAGGCCAAAATGAAACCGGTTTTCATGGCGGCGATTGCGCTGGCCGCACTGGCCCAGGTCATGCTGCTGATTTTTCAGCAAAACCTCTGGGGCATCGCCTTTGCGCTGCTGCTGTTCTTTAGCGCCTTCAATGTACTGGAGGCCACGTTGCCTTCGCTGATCAGCAAAATTGCGCCGCTGGCTGCCAAAGGCACGGCGATGGGGGTATATAGCAGCGTGCAATTTCTGGGCGCTTTTTTCGGCGCGGCAGCGGGTGGCGCGCTGATGCAATACGTCGGCGGGAATGCAGTTTTTGTATTCGCCATCGGCCTGTTGCTGGTCTGGCTGCTGGTCGCGGCGGGTATGCGTCCACCGGCGGCGGTGCGTACCAAGTTGTACCATTTGCCGGAACTGGGTGACGCGGCTGCGGTAGAATTGCGCGGCCAATTGTTGCAATTGAATGGGGTCCGTGAGGTGATGGTCGTGGCAGCGGAACGCATGGCCTGCCTCAAGGTGGATATGCAGGGGTTCGATGAACCCGCAGTAGAACAACTCGTGAAGGGAGCATGACATGTCAGTGAATAAAGTGATTCTGGTAGGCCGTTTGGGCAAAGACCCGGAAACCCGTTACATGACCAGCGGCGAAGCCGTCACCAACGCCACACTGGCAACGTCCGAAACCTGGAAGGACAAGAGCGGCGAGAAACAGGAAAAGACCGAATGGCACAACCTGGTGTTCTATCGCCGCCTGGCCGAAATTGCCGGCGAGTATCTGAAAAAAGGTTCGCAGGTCTACATCGAAGGCAAGCTGCAAACCCGCAAATGGCAGACCAAGGAAGGCCAGGATCGCTACACCACCGAAATCGTGGTGAACGAAATGCAGATGCTGGGTGGCAAATCTACCGGCGGCGGCAGCTTCGAGGTTGTGGAAAATCGTTCCTCGGCGCCTGCGGCTGAGTCCGCACCCAAGGCCGCGCCAGCGAAGAGCAACTTCGACAACTTTGACGACGACATTCCGTTTTAAGACTCATCGGTTTTCGCGGGTAAGCGCGGTCGCAAAGGGCAGGCATGAGTAAAGCATTTACGCGCGAAAACGATAGCGACGACGATGAGGATTTCGAAGGCGCGCCCAAGCTTCCGGCTGGGCTGAAAAATTATCTGACGCCGGGCGGCTTTCGCCGCTTGCAGGAAGAATACAAACAGCTCTGGGATGTGGAACGCCCGGCGCTGGTGCAGACGGTGGCCTGGGCGGCTTCGAATGGCGACCGTTCCGAAAATGGCGATTACATCTACGGCAAGAAACGCCTGCGCGAAATCGACCGGCGTTTGCGCTTCCTCGCCAAGCGGCTGGAAAACGCACAGGTCGTTGATCCCGAGCAGCGCGGTGAATGCGAGCAGGTGTTTTTCGGTGCGACCGTCAGCGTGCTGCATGCGGACGGCGAAGCGCGTGCCTACAGCATCGTCGGGGTTGACGAAGCCAATGTTGCGCGCGGGCACATCAGCTGGGTTTCGCCGCTGGCGCGTACCTTGCTCAAGGCGCGCGAGGGCGATGTGCTGAACCTCGCGCTACCGGGCGGTGTCGAGGAGATCGAGGTGCTCGAAGTGCGCTATCTCGCAATCGAGAGCAGCGCCGATTCTGATCGCGATTAACGGCGCTCCAGAACGGCGGCGAAGAAACCGTCGGTGTTGTGCGTGACTGGCGAAAGTTGCAGATACTGACCGGTTTGCAATGGAATCTTCTGCTGCTGCAGAACCTCGTCGGCAGGCGTGAGTGCAAACTCCGGATGGGCGGCGAGGAAGCCTTCGACAATCTGCTGATTTTCTTCCGGCAGCAGACTGCAAGTCGCATAGACCAGCCGGCCGCCTTTTTTCAGCAGCCGCGCCGCCGAGGCCAGAATCGCAGCCTGTTTTTGCGTGAGCTCCTCGATGCTGCCCGGCGACTGACGGAACTTCAGATCCGGATTGCGGCGCAGCGTGCCCAACCCGCTGCAGGGCGCATCGACCAGCACGCGGTCGATTTTGCCGGCCAGGCGTTTCACCTTGAGATCGTTTTCGTGCGCGATCAGCATCGGCTGGATGTTGCTCGCCCCCGAGCGTTTCAGCCGGGGCTTCAGGTTGGCGAGGCGTTTTTCCGACACATCCAGTGCATACAGGCGGCCCTGGGAATTCATCAGCGCCGCGAGCAACAGGGTTTTGCCGCCTGCGCCCGCGCAGAAATCCACCACCATGTCGTTGCGTTTCGGTGCCAGTAACAGGCCGAGCAGCTGGCTGCCTTCATCTTGTACTTCGATCTTGCCCGTCTCGAACAGCGGATCCTTGTTCAGCGGAATCTTGTCCCTGAGTCGGATGCCGATTGGCGAATAAGGCGTCGGCGTGGCGTCGAGCTGCTGCGCCTGGAGCTGCGCCAGAACTTCGTCGCGTTTGGCGGACAAGGTGTTGACGCGGATATCCAGCGGCGCGGCTTGCTGCAGGGCGCGCCCAAGATTGAGGATTTCGTCATCGCTGTGGACGGCGCGCAATTTGTCGATCAGCCAGTCCGGAAATTCGGCCTGGATTGATAGCGGCAGCGTGCTGATTTGCACACCCTTGACGGCGGCGAGCCACTCGCTTTCGTCGCGCTTCAGCACCGGTTCGATTTCGCGCAGGTTGTAGCCGCCAAAGCGCAGCAGATAGGCGAGCGCCATGCGGCGCGGCGTCGGCTGACCGTCGTTCAATTGACAGGCATGTTCCAGCAGCAAGCGGTGGCGCAGCACGCCGAACACGGTTTCGGCGACCAGCGCGCGTTCTTTCGAGCCGAGGCGGTTGTCCTGAAAAAAATAACGCAGCGTGGTGTCGGCCGGGTGTGCCAGCGGCAGGATGGCGCGCAGTGCCTGAATCACGAGATCCAGTCGGTATTCGGTAATCAGCATGTGAATTGCAGCGTGTGGAAAGGCGCGCAGTTTAACAAACCGCAGCGCCTTACGCTCAGGGCGCGGGCAAAGTTTCCGGCGGCGATGCGGGCGGTGCAGCCAGTTCGGCGTTTTCTTCGGAGACGCGAATCTCGGAAATGCGCATTTCTCCGGCGACTTGTCCGGCGCGATCGAGTTGCTGCAGCTTGACCGGCAACAAGCGATATTCCAGCGCCAGCCAGACGATCAGGCCTTCCTCGCCGGGCTGGTGAATTTTGCGCATAGGCAATGTCCGCAGCTTGCCCAGTGGCGTGTCGATGGTTTCTTCCGCGCCGATCTCGAGTTCGTAATGCTCCAGTTTTTTGCCGTTGCTGATGTCGATCGGCACAATCTCGCGCCCGGCCAGCGTGAGCTGCGAAAGCTGGTAGAGGAAGCTCAGAAAGTCCTGCGCGTTATCGGGAAAATGGGCGCTGCCGCCGTGCGAAAAATGAATTTTGTGCGCGGCGAAATCAAATTCGGCGCTGACATCCTGCATCCCCCGGGACTGCTTGCGGGCTTCGCTGAAGCGTTGCGGGTGCAAGCCCTGCGTATCGGCTTTGCCCTGGCTGACCTGGGTCATCAGAAAAGTTTTGAAAATACTGGCCAGTCCGGTGGTTTGCGTTTCCGAACTCAGCACATAGTTGCCCGCGTCGATTTCCAGACGCTGAATGTTTTCGCCCAGCTTCAGTCCGCCTGAACCTTGATACACCGAAAACGTCAGCTTGGCCTGACGCGGAAGGGGAATGCGCGGTTGCGTGGTTGTCCCGGCAACGGCTTCGTCCAGCGGCGCCTCATCGATTTGTGGTTCTTCTTCCGCTACCGGCGTGGCTGTTTCTTCAGGCAAGGGTTGAACGGATGGCCTGGGCGGTGAAGTTTTTTGGGCGGGTTTCGGTGCAGGGGCGATGTTGGGCAGGGGCTCCAGCTTGGCCATCAGCGGCGGCAAAGGCGTTTCTGCGGGCTTCAGCTGCACCAGCGGCGCAAACATCACCAGCGCGTGCAGCAGCAGGGAGAGTCCGATGGCAAGCGCCGCACGTGTTGCAGGCGACTGGGGCAGGGTCATGGGGTTAGCGCATTTCCAGTGTCCCCAGAACCTGGGTCATGGTGCTGCCATCGGCTTCTGTAATCAGCATTTGGCAGGGGAGGGAACGCAATTCATTGGCCAGCCAGATTTCATTGTGGCGCTCGCCGGGCTTGGCCTGATCGTCCAGATAGCGCGTGCGGAAAGTGCCGGCTGGTGTTTCCAGCACGGGGCCGCTGCTGATTACGTAGTGGTAATCATCCACCTTGACGCCATTGGTGAGCGGGAAATCGGCACTGCGCGCATTGGCAGGCAGAAACAGGAACTGGTACATCGCGCTCAGCCGATCCTGCGTGCCTTCGCGCAAGGGGACTTGCTGGCGTTGTCCGTTGTGCGTCAAGGTCAGAACCTGCGTGCTCCAGTCGAATTCGGCATCGCTGTTTTTGGCATTGTCCAGATCGCGGCGATGGCTGGTTTTTTCCGGACGCAGGCCGTTTGGTGTGACGCGGCCGGTACTGGTGACGACGACTTTTTCCGGCTTGAACAGCGCGAGAATGCCGATCGGCGTGGTGACGCTGCGCAGCGTGTAACGCTCGCCCTCACGCGTGAAATGCTCCTCCATGGTGCCGATCTTGATGCCGCTCTTGTACACATCGTAAACAGCATGGATGTAGGTCGGCGGCGCGGCAAAAACCGGCGCAGCCACCAGCCACAGCAAGACGGCCAGCGCACTCGAAATCATTTTCATGGGTTTACTCCAGGCCGGGAGAAATCAGGGCGTGCCCGGCTTGTTTATCACGCCGGAATATGACGCGTTCATCCGCGCCCAGTTCAATCTGGCCGTTGCACAGCCACTGCAACGCCTGCGGGTAGACGCGGTGTTCCTGTTGCAGGACGCGTGCCGCAAGTGATTGTTCCGTATCCTGATTCATAACCGAGACGGCGGCCTGGATGATGATCGGGCCGTGATCCAGCGTCGGTGTAACAAAATGTACGGTGCAGCCGTGGATGCGCACACCGTCTTCGAGGGCGCGGGCGTGGGTATGCAGGCCGGGATAAGCCGGCAGCAGCGAGGGGTGGATGTTGATCAGACGGCCGTGGTAATGCTTGACGAAATCTTCGGTCAGGATGCGCATGAATCCGGCGAGCACCACAAAATCAGGCGCGAAGGTGTCGATAGTCTGCGCCAGTGCGGCATCAAATCCGGCGCGATCCGGGTGATCGCGATGCGCGACGACAGCCGTCGGAATGCCGCGCGCCTCGGCATAAGCGAGACCGCCTGCATCGGCTTTGTTGCTGATTACGGCCGCGATACGGCAGGGCAGATGGGCTTCCACCAGCGCCTGCATGTTGGAGCCGCGCCCGGAAATCAGGATGACGATGTTTTTCACGGCAGCTTAGCGCACCTGAGTCTGGTGTTCCTTGCCCTGTCTGGCGCGGATGACGCCGATGCGGAAGGCTTGTTCGCCGGCCGCTTGCAGATGCGCGACCGCCGCGTCGGCATCGGCCGCAGCCACGACGATAACCATGCCGATGCCGCAGTTGAACGTGCGGAACATTTCCTGTGCGTCAACGTTACCGCCGGCCTGCAGCCACTGGAACAACCTGGGTCGGGGCCAGGTCGCGCTGTCGATGTCGGCGACGACGTTTGCCGGCAGCACGCGCGGCACGTTTTCGGTAATGCCACCGCCGGTGATATGCGCCATGCCCTTCACGGTGAGCTGCTGCATCAGCGACAGCATGGGTTTCACGTAGAGCCGGGTGGGCGCCATGATGCAATCGGCCAGCGTGCGTTCGCCGTCGAACGGCGCGTTCAGATCGGGCTGGGTGCGTTCGATGATTTTGCGCACCAGCGAATAACCGTTGGAGTGCGCGCCATTGGAGGCGAGCCCCAGCACGATGTCTCCCGGGGCAATGTGTTCGCCGGTGATGATTCTGGATTTTTCCACAACGCCGACGGCAAAGCCGGCGAGGTCATATTCGCCGACCGGATACATCCCGGGCATTTCAGCGGTCTCGCCGCCGATCAGCGCGCAGCCGGATTGTTCGCAGCCGTAGGCAATGCCCTTGATGACATCGGTCGCGGCGGGCACGTCGAGCTTGCCGCAGGCGAAATAATCCAGGAAGAACAGCGGCTCGGCGCCCTGCACCAGAATGTCGTTGACGCTCATGCCGACCAGATCGATACCCACGGTGTCGTGGCGATTCAGCTCGAACGCGAGTTTCAACTTGGTGCCCACGCCATCGGTGCCGGAAACCAGCACAGGCTCTTGGTATTTTTTCGAGATTTCCACCAGGCCGCCGAAACCGCCGATGCCGGACAGCACTTCCGGGCGCATGGTGCGCTTGGCGTAGGGCTTGATGTTTTCAACGAGCTGGTCGCCCGCGTCGATGTCGACGCCGGCATCGCGGTAGGAAAGGGATGATGTCGTGCTCAAGTTGAGTTCTCGCTTTCAAAAAGGTAGAGTTCAGGCGTTTTTCGCCGCGAATTTTACCCGAAATGACTTTTTCCCGCTTTGCCGCCGCGCAATGGTTGCTGATTCTGGCGTTGTTCGTTGCGCTGCTGTCTTTGCTCGGCCCCGTCCTTGCGCCCTTTATGGCGGCGGCGATTCTCGCCTATGTCTGCCAGCCGCTGGTGGAGCGCCTGTGCCGCTGGAAATGGCCGCGCACGCTGGCCGTGCTGGCTGTCATGGGCGGCCTGCTGGTACTCGGGACGATTTTTCTGCTGATCTTGCTGCCCTTGCTGGAACGTGAATTCAATATGTTGCTGGTGCGGCTGCCGGATTGGCTTGAATCGGCGAAACACGTAGCGCTGCCCTGGCTTCAGTCGTGGTCGGGCAGCGAGCTGCAATGGGATGCGGCGAGCCTGAAACAGATGCTGCAGGATCATTGGCAGGGCGGCGATGGCTCGGCCACGAAGCTGTTGTCCTGGCTTGGCGCACGCGGCGCAGCGCTGGCCACGCTGCTGACCAATCTGCTGCTGATTCCGCTCGCCATGTTTTATCTGCTGCGCGACTGGAATGCCTTGATCGCACGATTGGATGCGCTGGTGCCGCGCCACTGGCATACCCGCGTCACGCAAATTGCGCGGGAGATTGATGGCATTCTGGCTGAATTCCTGCGCGGGCAATTATCCGTCATGCTTTTGATGAGCGTGTTCTACGTGGCTGCACTGTGGCTGGCCGGGCTGGAATTTGCTCTGCCGATAGGCTTGCTGGCCGGGTTGCTGGTCTTCATCCCGTATCTGGGCATGGCGCTCGGCGTGTCGCTGGCGACGCTGGCTGCGGCGATGCAATTCGGCACTCTGGGCGGCGTGTTGGTTGTTTGGGGGATTTTCGGCGCAGGACAATTGCTCGAAGGCATGCTGATCACGCCCTGGCTGGTGGGCGATCGCATCGGGCTGCATCCGCTGGCCGTGATTTTTGCACTCATGGCGTTTGCGCAGCTGTTCGGTTTTGTCGGCATTCTGCTGGCGCTGCCGCTGGCCGCCATTCTGCTGGTGGGATTGCGCCATTTGCGCGAGGTCTATCTGGCCAGCGATTTGTACGGAAAATCATGAGCCAGTTGATTCTGGATATTGCGCCCGAGCATACGCCGACGCTGGGCAATTTTGTGCCCGGCCGCAACGCCGAATTGCTCTTGCTGTTGCAGGGAATTGCGACCGGCGAGGAGCGCCATAACGTGTATGTATGGGGCGAGACGGGCAGCGGGAAAAGCCACTTGTTGCAAGCTTGTGTGCACGCCTATGCCGGGCGCGGACGGACGGCGCTGTATTGCGCAGGCGAAGTTCCGGAGGATTCGGCGGAAATGGTCGCGATCGACGATGTCGAGCAACTGGACGAGGCCGGGCAGATTCGCATGTTCAACTTGTTCAACCGTATGCGCGAAGAGCATGGCATCCTGCTGATCGGCGGCAGTGCCGCTCCCTTGCATCTGGCGCTGCGCGACGATCTGCGCTCGAGACTGGGCTGGGGGCTGATTTATCAGCTGCACGCGCTGAACGATGACGAGAAATGCGCAGCCTTGCGCCAGCATGCGCATGATCGGGGATTTATGCTGTCGGAAGAGGTGGTGCGTTATCTGTTGCGCCATGTCCGGCGCGACCTGCCCGGCCTGGTGGCCATTCTGAATGCGCTGGATTTCCACTCGCTGCGTTTGCAGCGCCAGCCGTCCATTCCCATGCTGAAAGAAATTTTGCAAGACGCTCATTGGAGTCACTGAAATGAAATTGACGCTGTTTGATCTCGACAACACTTTGCTGAATGGCGACAGTGATTTTGAATGGTCGCAATTCCTGATTCGCATCGGTGTACTCGACCGCGAGCTGTTCGAGGTCAGGAATCTCGAGTTCTACGAACAGTACAAGGCGGGCACGCTGGACATCGGCGAATTCCTCGACTTTCAGCTCAAGCCGCTTTCGCGTCATGCCCGCAAGACGCTGGAGGCCTGGCATGCGCAGTTCATGCAGGAAAGCGTATTGCCGATGATTACGCCAAAATCGCGCGAAGTTGTGAATGCGCATCTCGCAGCGGGCGATGTGTGCGTCATCATTACGGCCACCAATAGTTTTGTCACCGCGCCGATTGCGCGTGAGTTCGGGATCGAACATCTGATTGCCACTGAGCCGGAACATCGCGACGGCGAATTCACCGGGCGCGTGAGCGGGGTGCCGTCATTCCGCGAGGGAAAAATCACCCGTCTGATGCAGTGGCTGGACGCGCGGAAATGGTCGCTGCAATCCTTTGCGCAAACCACGTTTTACAGCGACTCGCTCAACGATTTGCCGCTGCTGCAGCAAGTAAGCCATCCCGTCGCAACCAACCCCGATCCCACCCTGCGCGCCCATGCCGAACAGCAGGGCTGGCCGATTCTTCAATTGCATTGATGTCGGCGCTGCGGCTTTACGGAACGGCGCATTGCCACTTGTGTGAGGCCGCAGAAAGCGTGTTGCAATCGGCCGGGGTGACGGCGGAGAAGATCGACATCATGGAGACGCCAGCCTTGCTGGAGTGTTATGCCACGCGCATTCCGGTGCTCTACCGCGAGGATAGCGCGCGTGAACTGGACTGGCCGTTCGATGGGGTGGCTGTGCAGAATTTCTTGCGCTGAAAAATCCTAGCGGACCAAGCCGCTTTCCACCTGCTGGCGCGTGGTTTTGCCGGCCAGCAACTCAAGCAGATACAGCGCGAAATCCATGGCCGTACCGGGGCCGCGCGAAGTGAGCAAGCGACCATCCTGTTCGATAGCGCTCTCCCGCACGATTACCTGCGGGAAATCTTTGAGACAGCCGGGATAAGACGTTGCACGCTTGTCGTCGAGCAGGCCGGCCGCTGCCAGCACCGATGGCGCGGCGCAGATGGCGGCGACCCACTTTCCGGATCGGGCCATTTCCTGCACCAGTTTGATGACGCGCGCATCATTGCGCAGGTGCGTGGTGCCCGGCATGCCGCCCGGCAGGATGACCATGTCATAGCTGTGCGCCAGAGCGTCATCTAGTGGCACATCCGGCAGCAGCTGCGTGCCGCGACTGCCGCGCAGGGCGCCGGCCTGCAAGCCGGCCAGCGTGACCTCGATGTCGCCGCGCCGCAGGATGTTGACCAGCGTGACGGCTTCCAGCTCCTCGCTGCCTTCGGCGAAAATGACCAGTGCGCGACTCATGCTTTTATTCCGAGTTGGTAGGCCTGCAGCAGGGCTTGTTGCAGACGGGGATGTTGTGTCAGATCGTCGATTGCCATTTCGCGCGCCGCGATGTGTTGCAGTGCGTTCAACACGCGTTCGAGCTGGTGGGCTTGGGCGTAGCCTTCGAAATCAAAGCCATCCGTATCGTGGAAACGAATCGCGAGCCCGCGCGGATTTTCAAACACGACCGGGTCCACTTCCATGACTTCGAAGAGGTAGGAATACGTGTCGATGCCATGTTCCTGCGCCAGCCACTGGTGCAGACTGTCCGGATCGATGCGGCGTTCCAGCATCCAGTCGAGATCCAGCGTGGCAACGAGACAGTACTCCTCGCCCTTGAACGAGAATTCAGAACGGACGTCGACGGCATTCCGGGGGGCCTGTCCCGCATTTGCGGCGACCGACATTACTGCATGCGTCCCAGATCTTCGATGGCGTCCACAACCATGCCGGTGCCAACGGCAATCAGCAGAATGTCCGCAGCCACCCGGATGTAGCGATGGCCGCTGGGCGGCACGCCGAGCTCGATCGACAGACCATGGGGCAAATCGTGAAAGACGACATCACGGGGCAAGGGCTGACCCACGGCCCAGCGTTTGATCTGTCCCGGCGGCATGCAGCCATTGTGTTTCTTGGCCAGGCCGGGCGGGCAGCGATGCGTGGTGTAGTAGTCGCGGACGATGACACGTTCGTGATCGCCGATGTGGATGCTGATACGGGTTTCTCCGGCATCGCGTCGTTCCTCATGGCGAACTTCCTGGCGGTCGCGTTCCTCATGACGCGCATTGCTGCGGCCGTTGTGTTCGGATTTGTCGCGATCGGCGTAAGCGGTTGAACACAAGCCGAGCAGGGCGGCCGCCAAAAGCAGGGATGAAATGCGTGTGTGGGACATGATGCACCTCCATCGGAAAAGTGTGCAGCTATTGTCACTCACCCGGGCAGGTCAGCGCAATGGCCCGCCAGACAGCGCTTCAGTCGCGGAAATTCTGGTATTGCAGCGGAAAATCGGTGATGGATTTCTTCACGAAAGCAATGGCCCCTTGCAGGTCGTCGCGGCTCTTGCCGGTGACGCGCACGGTATCGCCCTGAATGCTGGCCTGCACCTTGAGCTTGCTATCCTTGATCAGCTTGACGATTTTCTTCGCCAGCTCGGTCTCGACGCCCACTTTGACGGTGCAGCTGCGTTTGACCTTGTTGCCGCTGATTTTCTCGATCTTGTCGCTGACGTCGAGGCTGCGGATGTCCACGCCGCGCTTGGCCAGCTTGCCGTTGAGAATGTCCTGCACCTGTCCGAGCTGGAAGTCGTTGTCGGCGAATACGGTCAGCACCAGCTCGGCCTGCTCGACGCGCGCATCACTGCCCTTGAAATCAAAACGCGTGCCGACTTCCTTGTTGGTCTGCTCGACCGCGTTTTTGACTTCGGTCTTCTCTACTTCGGAAACGATGTCGAAAGAGGGCATGACTTACTCCTGAACGTTCAAATCAATCGAAATGACAAATGTAGTGGTAAGCATCGCCCGTCACTTCGATGTCGAAGCTGGAATTGCCGGGCACCGAGAAAGATTCGCCGGCATGACATTCCTTCCAGTCTTCACCTTTCAGCTTGTAGCGGCAGGCGCCAGCCACGGTTTGCATGATTTCCGGCGCGCCGGTGTTGAAGGTCAGCGAGGACGGCAGAATGACCCCGACGGATTTCTTGCTGCCATCGGGATATTGCACGGTGTGCGAAATGCACTTGCCATCGAAATACACGTTGGCTTTGGTTTGTACGCTGACGTTATCGATCTTGTCGGTCATGGTGATCTCCTTACTTGCGATTTTTGAGATTGGCGGCGATACGCATGCGCAACGCGTTCAGCTTGATAAAGCCGCCCGCATCCTTCTGGTCGTAGGCGCCGGCGTCATCTTCAAAGGTTGCGATGGTCGGATCGAACAGCGAGTCGGTTTTTGAATCGCGCCCGGTCACAATCACGTTGCCCTTGTAGAGCTTGAGGCGCACCCAGCCGTTGACGTTCTGCTGGGTCTGGTCGATCAGGGTTTGCAACGCGACGCGCTCCGGGCTCCACCAGTAGCCGTTGTAAACCAGGCTGGCGTAACGCGGCATCAGGTCGTCCTTCAGGTGCGCGACTTCGCGGTCCAGTGTGATCGACTCGATGGCGCGGTGCGCCTTGAGCAGAATCGTGCCGCCCGGCGTTTCATAACAGCCGCGCGATTTCATGCCGACGTAACGGTTCTCGACCAGATCGAGGCGGCCGATGCCGTGCTTGCCGCCCAGTGTATTGAGGTGCGTCAGCACTTCGGCGGCCGACATGCGATTGCCGTTCAGCGCCACGGCGTCACCGTGCTCGAATTCGATGTCCAGATATTCGGCGGCATCCGGTGCGCGTTCCGGCGACACGGTCCAGCGCCACATGCTTTCTTCAGCCTCGGCCGCTGGATCTTCCAGATGGCGGCCTTCGTAGGAAATGTGCAGCAGGTTCGCATCCATGGAGTAGGGCGAGCCACCCTGCTTGTGCTTCATGTCCACCGGAATGCCGTGCTTTTCGGCATAGGCCATGAGTTTTTCGCGCGAAAGCAAATCCCACTCGCGCCACGGGGCGATGATTTTCAGGTTGGGCGCCAGCGCATAAATCCCCAGTTCGAAACGCACCTGATCGTTACCCTTGCCCGTGGCGCCATGCGAAATGGCTTGGGCGCCGGTTGCCTGGGCGACTTCAACCAGACGCTTGGCGATCAGTGGGCGTGCGATGGAGGTGCCCAGCAGATATTCGCCCTCATAAATCGTGTTGGCGCGGAACATCGGGAAGACGTAATCGCGCACGAATTCCTCGCGCAGGTCTTCGATGAAAATCTGTTCCGGCTTGATGCCGAATTGCAGTGCCTTCTGGCGCGCGGGTTCCAGTTCTTCGCCCTGACCCAGGTCGGCGGTGAAGGTGACGACTTCGCACTGGTAGGTGTCCTGCAGCCACTTGAGGATGACCGAGGTGTCGAGTCCGCCGGAGTAGGCGAGGACGGCTTTTTTGATGTCGCTCATGATATTCCTGTTAATTGATGATTAATCCGGTTGTTAACTGTGTCTGTGGCCTGGCATAACAGGCGGGGCCTGTTGCGGAGAAGCGGGTCAGGCTTTTGCTCCGGGCAGCATTATTTTTCGAGTTTGCCCAGCAGCAGATATTCCATTAATGCCTTTTGCACATGCAGCCGGTTTTCGGCTTCGTCCCATACGACAGACTGCGGGCCGTCGATGACTTCCGTGCTGACTTCTTCGCCGCGATGTGCGGGCAGACAGTGCATGAACAACGCATCCGCTGCGGCGACGCGCATCATGTCGGCATCGACCTGCCAGTCGGCGAAGTCTTTCATGCGCTCTTCGTTTTCGGCTTCCCAGCCCATCGAGGTCCACACGTCGGTCGTCACGAGATCGGCGCCGCGCGCGGCTTCCATCGGGTCGGCAAAGGATTCGTAGTGATCGGTGCCATAAAGTCCGGCGCGTTCCGGCTCCACTTCATAGCCCGGCGGAGTGGAAACATGGACATTGAAGTCGAGGATTTCCGCCGCCTGCAGCCAGGTGTTGCACATGTTGTTCGAATCGCCGATCCAGGCCACGGTTTTGCCCTGGATGCTGCCGCGCTGTTCGATGTAGGTGTAAATGTCCGCCAGAATCTGACAGGGGTGATATTCATTGGTGAGGCCGTTGATGACCGGCACGCGCGAATTGGCGGCGAAGCGTTCGATGATGTCCTGCTCGAAGGTGCGGATCATCACGATGTCGCTCATGCGCGAGATGACCTGGCCGGCATCTTCCACCGGCTCACCGCGACCCAGCTGCGAATCGCGCGTGTTCAGATAGATGGCGGAGCCGCCAAGCTGTTGCATGCCGGCTTCAAAAGACAAACGCGTGCGCGTGCTGGCCTTCTCGAAAATCATCACCAGCGTGCGATCCTGCAGCGGCCAGTATTGCTGGTAGGACTTGAAACGCTCCTTGATGACGCGGGTGCGTTCGAACAGATAATCAAATTCGTTGCGGGTGAAATCCTTGAACTGCAGAAAATGTTTTAGTTGCGTGGTCATGATGTAGCGCCATCAGGATTGCAGAAAAGCTTCGATCAGCGGGCTCAGCGTATCGATCAGATGCTGCGCCTCGTCGCTGGAAAGAATCAGCGGCGGCAGCAGGCGAATCACGCTGTCGGCGGTGACGTTGATCAGCAGGCCGTTTTCCAGCGCGGTCTTTACCAATGCGCCGCAGGGCTTGTTCAGTTCGATGCCAAGCATCAGGCCCTGACCGCGAATTTCCTTGACGCCCGCCAGTGTGCCCAGACGCTGGGTGAATCCTTCGCGGAGGAAATTGCCCATGGCGCTGGCATGCGCCAGCAGGCCGTGTTGCTCGACAAGATTCAGGGTGCTCAGCCCCGCAGTGCAGGCCAGCGGATTGCCGCCGAAGGTGGAGCCGTGATTGCCGGGCTTGAAGGTGCCGGCGGCCGCGCCTGCGGTCAGGCAGGCGCCGATCGGCACCCCCGAACCCAAGCCCTTGGCCAGCGTCATCACATCGGGCAGGATGCCGGTGTGCTGATGGGCAAACCACTTGCCGGTGCGGCCGATGCCGCTTTGCACTTCGTCGAGCATGAGCAGCCATCCGTGTTGATCGCAGATCCGGCGCAGGCCTTGCAAATAGGCGGGGGCCGGCGTGCGGATCCCGCCTTCGCCCTGAACCGGTTCGACCAGAACGGCAACGATGCTCGGATTGTGTGCGGCGGCTTGTTCGATGGCGGCCAGATCATCATAGGGGACGCGCACGAAGCCTTTGACCAGTGGCTCGAAGCCCGCCTGAACCTTGCGGTTGCCGGTGGCGGACAGTGTCGCCAGCGTGCGGCCGTGGAAGGACTTTTCCATCACGATGATGTTGGGGACCTCGATGCCCTTGCCGTGGCCATACATGCGTGCGAGTTTGATTGCGGCTTCATTGGCTTCGCAGCCGGAATTGCTGAAAAAAACTTCTGCCATGCCGGAGATGGCGCAGAGCTTGTCGGCCAGCCATTCCTGTTCGCGCACCTGATACACATTGGAGCAGTGTATGAGTTTGCCGATCTGGGTTTGCAGGGCTGCGGTGAATTGCGGATGCGCATGCCCCAAAGTGTTTACCGCAATGCCGGACAGGGCGTCGAGATAGCGCTTGCCATCCGTATCCCAGAGCCAGGCGCCCTCTCCACGTTCAAACGCAACGGGAAGGCGAGCATAAGTATTCATCACATGCGACATTACGGAATCCCCAAATTGAAGACGGCGGTCGCGCCGCCGTCGATCCATTGATTTTCAGGGCGCATTATCCTGCCAAACGAGCCCTGAAAGCAAACAAGCCGACATTGCTGTCGGCTTGTCTGGTGTAGCGGTTGCCGCGAATGGGCGCTTAGGCCATCGCCTTGATCGCTGCAGACAGGCGGCTCTTGTGGCGCGCTGCCTTATTCTTGTGCACGATCTTCTTGTCGGCAATGCTGTCCACCACGCTGACGGAAGCCTGGTATACCGCTTGTGCGGCGGCCTTGTCGCCAGCCTGAACAGCCTTGATCACTTTCTTGATCGCAGTGCGGAACTCGGAACGCAGGCTGCTGTTGTGAGCATTCTGCTTGACTGCCTGACGGGCACGCTTGCGAGCTTGTGCGCTATTTGCCATGTACAACTCCTAAATTGATATCGGCTTTACGAAAGGCGCGCATTCTAGTGACTGATCCGGTTTTTTGCAAATTCTTTTTTCGGGCACAGTCAGTTAGCCCGTTTTCGGCCCGCTGGCGTCCGGGTGATATGATGCGCGCCATTCAACGGTTGAACGATATGAATCTGCTTAAAGCCCTCGCCACCATCAGCAGTCTGACGCTGGTTTCACGCATTCTGGCCTTCGTCCGGGATGTGCTGATCGCCCGGATTTTCGGCGCAGGCGCTGCGACCGATGCTTTTTTTGTAGCCTTCAAGTTGCCCAACCTGCTGCGCCGGCTGTTTGCCGAGGGCGCATTTTCGCAGGCTTTCGTCCCGATTTTCGGGGAATATAAAAACCGGCGCGGCCACGATGAGACCAAATTGCTGGTCGATCATGTCACCACATTGCTGGCGCTGATTTTGTTCGTGGTCACGCTGATCGGCGTCATCGCCGCGCCGATTCTGGTGTTCATCAGCGCGCCGGGCTTCGTCAAGGACGCGGAGAAATTCGATCTTACTGTGCAGCTTCTGCGCATTACCTCGCCCTATATTTTCTTTATCTCGCTGGTTGCCGTCGCGGCGGCCATTCTCAACACCTACAACAAATACTGGGTGCCTGCGTTCGCCCCGATTTTGCTCAACCTGTGTTTTATCGCAGGCGCGCTCTGGTTTGCGCCGTATTTTGACCCGCCGGTGCTGGTGCTGGCTTGGGCCGTTTTCGTGGCCGGCATTATCCAGCTTGCTTTCCAGCTGCCGTTCCTGAAAAAAATCGGCATGTTGCCCAACTTCCGTTTCAACCTGAAAGATGAGGGCATGTGGCGTGTGGTTCGGCAAATGGGGCCGGCGGCATTCGGCGTTTCCATCGCCCAGATCAGCCTGATCCTGAACACCATCTTCGCCTCGTTTCTGGTGGCCGGCAGCGTGTCCTGGCTGTATTACGCCGACCGCTTGATGGAATTCCCCACCGGCATGCTGGGCGTGGCGCTCGGTACGATCTTGCTGCCGTCGCTTTCCAAGCTGCATGCCAATAACGACACGGCGGAATATTCCCGGCTGCTGGACTGGGGGCTGCGCCTCACCTTTTTACTGGCGCTACCGGCCGCGCTGGCGCTGGGCATGATTGCGGTGCCCTTGCTGGCGACCTTTTTTCAGCACGGCGAATTTACTGTGCATGATGTGTTGATGTCGCGCAATGCGCTCGTGGGTTACAGCGTAGGCCTGGTCGGACTGATTCTGGTCAAGATTCTCGCCCCCGGCTTCTATGCCAAACAGGACATTCGCACGCCAGTGAAGATCGGTGTGGCGACACTCGTCGCCACCCAGCTCATGAATCTCGCCTTCATCGGCTGGATACAGCACGCCGGTCTGGCGCTCTCCATTGGTCTTGGCGCCTGCATCAACTCGGCGATTCTGTTTTACTTCCTGCGCAAGCGCGGCATCTACCAGCCCGAACCCGGATGGCCAGTCTTTGCCTTAAAACTGGCGCTTGCCTTGTTGGCGCTGGGCCTCGCACTCTGGTTTGGCATGGGCGCGGAACAGTATTGGCTGAATGCTCACGGCTGGGCCCGCATAGCCCATCTGACCGCGCTGGTTGTTGGCGGCGCGGCCGCATATTTCGTTGTGCTGTTTATGCTGGGTTTCCGCCTGCGCGACTTTTACAAGCGCGGGGCAGAGTAGTCTGCAATGGACAACCCACTAAAGCCTTATGTCGTGCTGGTTTTATGAGGCGGAGAGACAGGGAGTCCTGGCGGAGACTGTGAGATTCGAACTCACGGACGGTTACCCGTCGGCAGTTTTCAAGACTGCTGGTTTAAACCACTCACCCAAGTCTCCGGAAAAACGCCTTACATTTTCTGCGACGGCGGTTTTAGTTCCGACATCACATTGGCTGGCGCCAATAATGAGTCTGCACTGCCACAGCCGCTGCGCGGCGTGGCCAAGACTTTTTACCTTCAACCACTCGGCCACGCTTCCTTTTTGGAGGCGCGCATTCTGACTGAAGCGGCGCGGGGTGTCCAGTCAGGCGCGTTCGCAATCGGCCCAGTTGTTGGGGGTTTCGTACAGGCGCACGCGTTGCAGCCGCAGGTTGTTGGCGTAGGTGTCGCGGTAGGCGTCGTCGAGCAGTTTGAATGCCAGTTGGGCGAGATGCTCGGCGGTGGGGACGACGTCAAGGATGACGGTTTTGTGGCCCGGCAGGCTGTCGAGAAAATCGCAAACGGCTTTGTCGCCGCGATAGACGAGGAAGGCGTGGTCCCAGGCGTTGACTACGGTTTCCTGCGCGATGCGTTTGACGTCGGAGAAGTCCATCACCATGCCTTGTTCAGAGCGGCCTTCGGTGGCGATGATGTCGCCGGAGAGGGTGATTTCTATGGCGTAGCGGTGGCCGTGCAGATGTTTGCACTGGCTGTTGTGGTTGGGGATGCGGTGTCCGGCATCGAATTCCAGGCGGCGGGTGATGAGCATGTTGGTCGGCTTCAATAAAGTGGCGCGGATTATACCCTGCCGCAACGCGGCTTAACTTTCGAACAGGATGGCGGCGGCGACTTGGCGGTCGTCGGCGATGAGGATGTTGTAGGTGCGGCAGGCGGCTTTGGTGTCCATGAATTCCACGGCGATGCCGGCGTTGGTCAGCCCGCGGTAAAGTTGCGGGTGGGCGAAGCGTTGGCGCCGGCCGGTGCCGAGCAGGACCAGTTCGGGCCGGAGTGCGAGAAAGTAGTCGAAGCTGGCTTCGGTCAGACTGTCAAAGCCGGTTACGTGCCAGTCGCTGTGGACGCCATTGGCCAGAACAACCACGCTGCGCTCGTGGCGCTGATGGTTGACCATGACGTGATCGTCGCCGTGACCGGTGAAGAGCTTGACGTTGCCGAGACGGCTGAGTTGCAGTTTCAAGTGTGCGCTCCGTTCCGCGATGTATTTGCCGCAGGTGGGGGCGGGCGGTTAGAATCGCGCCCCTGCGGCATTTTCGTGACAGGGCCGGATTCTATCACCGGCTACCTGTGTTTCGAGCCGAATCCTGTTAGGTGTGAATTGTGAAACCGATCCTGAAATCGACCAAGCTGGCTAACGTGTGCTACGACATTCGCGGCCCGGTGATGGAGCGCGCCAAGCAAATGGAGGAAGAGGGCCAGCGCATCATCAAACTGAACATCGGCAATCTGGCGCCGTTCGGTTTCGAAGCGCCGGAAGAAATCCAGCAGGATGTGATTCTCAATTTGCCGAATTCCTCCGGCTACTCCGATTCCAGGGGCATGTTTGCGGCGCGCAAGGCGATCATGCATTACTGCCAGTCGAAGAAGATCAAGGGCGTCGGGCTGGACGATATTTACATCGGCAACGGCGCATCCGAACTCATCGTGATGGCGATGCAGGGGTTGCTGAACGGCGGCGATGAAGTGCTGGTGCCGGCGCCGGATTATCCGCTGTGGACGGCGGCGGTCACGCTGGCCGGCGGCACGCCGCGTCATTACATCTGCGACGAGGCGAACGAGTGGATGCCGGATCTGGCCGACATGCGCAGCAAGATTACGCCGAACACCCGCGCCATCGTGGTGATTAACCCGAACAATCCGACCGGCGCGCTGTATTCGGACCAGATGCTGAAAGACATCATCCAGATCGCGCGCGAGCATCATCTGGTGATTTTCGCCGACGAGATTTACGACAAGATGGTGTACGACGGCGCGAGCCACACGTCGATTGCCGCGCTGGCGGACGATGTGCTGTTCGTGACGCTCAACGGTTTGTCGAAAAATTATCGCGCCTGCGGTTATCGCGCGGGCTGGATGGTGTTGTCCGGCGAGAAAAAACACGCGCACGATTACATCGCGGGGCTGACGATTCTGGCGTCGATGCGCCTGTGCTCCAACGTGCCCGGCCAGTTTGCGATCCAGACTGCGCTGGGCGGCTATCAGAGCATCGACGATCTGGTGGCGCCAAGCGGCCGCCTGCGCAAGCAGCGTGACCTGGCGTACAAACTGGTGACGGAAATCCCCGGGGTGACCTGCGTCAAGCCCAAGGCGGGTTTGTACCTGTTCCCGAAATTTGATCCCGAAATTTACCCCATCGAGAACGACCAGCAATTCATTCTGGAGCTGCTGGAAGAAGAAAAAGTGCTGGTGGTGCAGGGCAGCGGTTTCAACTGGGCGCATCCGGATCACATCCGCATCGTGTTCCTGCCGATCGAGGATGATCTGGTGGACGCGATGGCGCGCCTTGCGCGTTTCCTGGAAAACTATCGCAAGCGTCACGGTACCGATAAAAAAGTGAAAAAAGTGAGTCAAGCATGAAAGCAATCAATGTAGGCCTGTTGGGCATCGGCACCGTCGGCGGCGGCACATTTACCGTGTTGCAGCGCAACGCCGAGGAAATCACGCGCCGCGCCGGACGGCCGATCCGCATCACTGTGGTGGCGGACAAGAATCTGGAATTGGCAAAGAAGGTCACAGGCGGCGCCTGCCGTGTGACGGATGACGCTTTTGCGGTGGTGGCCGATCCGGAAGTGGATATCGTGATCGAGCTGATCGGCGGCTATGGCGTGGCGAAGGAGCTGGTCATGCAGGCGATTGCCAACGGCAAGCACGTCGTGACGGCAAACAAGGCGCTGCTCGCGACCCACGGTAACGCGATTTTCAAGGCGGCGCAGGACAAGGGCGTGATGGTGGCGTTCGAGGCGGCAGTGGCGGGCGGCATCCCCATCATCAAGGCGCTGCGCGAAGGCCTGACTGCGAACCGCATTGAATGGATCGCCGGAATCATCAACGGTACGACCAATTTTATTCTCTCCGAAATGCGCGACAAGGGGCTGAGTTTCGACACCGTCCTGAAAGAAGCGCAACGTCTGGGCTATGCCGAAGCCGATCCCACGTTCGACATCGAAGGTGTGGACGCCGCGCACAAAATCACGATACTCGCGTCGCTGGCCTTCGGCATTCCGATGCAGTTCGACAAGGCTTATATCGAAGGCATTTCCAAACTGGATGCCGCCGACATCAAATATGCCGAGCAGCTCGGCTATCGCATCAAGCTGCTCGGCATCACCAAGCGCACACCGGAAGGCGTCGAGCTGCGCGTGCATCCCACGCTGATTCCGGCCAAGCGTCTGATCGCCAATGTGGAAGGCGCGATGAATGCCGTGCTGGTCGAAGGCGATGCGGTCGGCTCCACGCTGTATTACGGCAAGGGCGCGGGCGCCGAGCCGACCGCGAGCGCGGTAATCGCCGACTTGGTGGATGTGACGCGCATGCACACGGCCGACCCCGGCAATCGCGTGCCGCATCTCGCGTTCCAGCCGAACGCCATGGCAGATCTGAAAGTGCTGCCGATGGACGAGGTGGTCACCAGCTACTACCTGCGCCTGCGCGTGCAGGACAAGCCGGGCGTGCTGGCCGACATCACCCGGATTCTGGCGGATGAAGACATTTCCATCGACGCGGTGATTCAGAAGGAACCCGGCGAAAACGAGACCCAGACCGACCTGATTCTGTTGACCCATCAAACCCGCGAGAAGCGCATCAATGCCGCGATTGCGAAGATCGAAGCCCTCGGTGTCGTCGCCGACAAAGTGACAAAGTTGCGGCTGGAAGCGTTGGGTAAGTAAGCCATGAAATACATCTCCACTCGCGGTAATTCACCCGCCAAAATATTCACCGAAATTCTGCTGGGCAGTCTAGCGCCCGATGGTGGGGTGTAACAAGCGCAGCGCATTGCACCGAATATTTGAGCGCCCTGATGGGTATAGAAAGGAGTCGTTATGTCTTTTAATTATCATCCCTACATTACGCGCAATCCGGAAATCTGCGGCGGTGAACCCGTGATTGCCGAAACTCGTGTGCCCTTGCGCACCGTCTTGGCCTTTGCTGCCGCTTCGGCAGAGGAAGATTTACCGTTAGCGGCAGATCCGGCTTTCGCATGAAAATCAAGCTGGACGAAAATTTACCCCTGCGGCTGAAGTCGTTGCTGATCGCCCAGGGGTACGATGCCGACACGGTGATTGAGGAAGGGTTGAGCGGAAAAATTGATGCGGTGGTATGGCAGGCCGCGCAAGCTGAGCAGCGGTTCCTGATTACTCAAGACCTGGATTTTTCCGACATGCGCACCTTCAAGCCGGGTACGCATAGCGGCATCTTGCTGATTCCCCGGTTCGCAGGAGCTGATGAACAGTGTGGCTGCAATTGTTGACGAAATCAGAAGCTGGAAAGGTTGCTTTGTCGTGCTCACCGAACACAAGTTGCGCATCAAGCGCCCAGAATAAGCAAGAGGCAAAATGAAATACATCTCCACTCGCGGTAATTCACCCGCCAAAACTTTTACCGAGATTCTGCTGGGCGGTCTCGCTCCCGATGGCGGGCTGTATCTGCCGGAGCAATACCCGCAGGTGACGCGCGCCGAGCTGGATGCCTGGCGCGGTCTTTCGTATGCCGATCTGGCTTTCGCGGTGCTGTCCAAGTTCGCGACGGATATTCCGGCGGAGGATTTGCGGGCGATCGTGCACAAGACCTACACCGCCGAGGTGTACGGCAACGGCCGCGCCGATAGCAACGCCGCCGACATCACGCCGCTGCGCAAGCTGGATGATGGGCTCTATATTTTGGAGCTGTCCAACGGCCCGACGCTGGCGTTCAAGGACATGGCGATGCAGTTGCTCGGCAACCTGTTCGAGTACGCGCTGGCGCAACAGCACGCCGAACTGAACATCCTCGGCGCGACTTCCGGTGATACCGGCTCCGCTGCTGAATACGCGATGCGCGGCAAGCGCGGCATCCGCGTCTTCATGCTGTCGCCGGAAGGCAAGATGAGCGCCTTCCAGCGCGCGCAGATGTATTCGCTGCAGGACCCGAACATTTTCAACATCGCCATTCACGGCATGTTCGATGATGCGCAGGACATGGTGAAGGCGGTCTCCAACGACCACGCTGTCAAGGCGCAGTACAAGATCGGCACGGTGAATTCGATCAACTGGGCGCGCGTGTCGGCGCAGATCGTTTACTACTTCAAGGGCTATTTCGCCGCGACGCAAAGCAATGACGAGCAGGTGGCGTTCTCGGTGCCCAGCGGCAACTTCGGCAACATCTGCGCAGGTCACATCGCGCGCATGATGGGTTTGCCGATCGGTCAGCTGATTCTCGCCACCAACGAGAACGATGTGCTCGACGAGTTTTTCCGCACCGGCGTATACCGTCCGCGCGGTACGGCGCATACCTACGAAACCAGCAGCCCGTCGATGGATATTTCCAAGGCCTCGAACTTCGAGCGTTTCGTGTTTGATCTGGTTGGCCGCGATGGCGCCAAGGTGCGTGAATTCTGGGCCAACGTCGAGCGCGCCTCGGGCGGCGCCGATGTGGCGGCGTTCGACATTAAGGACACGGCGTATTGGGATGCGTTGCCGTCCTTCGATTTCGCCTCGGGCAAGAGCACGCATCTGGATCGCCTCAGGACCATCCGCGAGGTGTGGGAAGAATACGGTGTGATGGTGGATACCCACACGGCTGACGGCATCAAGGTGGGGCTGGAGCAGCGCCGCCCAAGTTTGCCGCTGATCTGCCTGGAAACCGCTTTGCCGGCCAAGTTCGCCGAAACCATCCGCGAAGCGCTGGGGTGCGAGCCCGAGCGTCCCGCCGCGCTGGAAGGCATCGAAAAATTGCCGCAGCGCGTGGAAGTCATGGCGCCGGATGTGGAGAAGTTGAAGGCATTCATCAGCGCCAACGTGCCGAATTGATTAATTGATACCCGTTCGCCCTGCCCCTTCGACTCCGCTCGGGACTAAAGGTGATGGCGAAGGGTGAGATTGTGCGGAGTAGTGGTTCGAGAGGCTCACCACGAACGGATATTTGAATGAACAACCTTCTCCTGCTCATCCTCTGTTTCATCGCGGGCATGTTGCTGCGCCGCTTCCGGCGCATGCCGGACAACGCCCCGGCGACGCTCAACAGCTTCATCATTCATGTCTCGCTGCCGGCGCTGACGCTGCTCTACATTCACGAGCTGAAAATCTCCGGCGATGTACTGCTGACTGCGCTCATGGCCTGGCTGGTGTTCGGTTTGTCGGCGGGATTTTTCTGGCTGCTCGGGCGTGGGCTGAAGTTGTCGCGCGCGACGACGGGCGCGCTGATGCTGACCGGGGGACTGGGAAACACTTCATTTTTCGGTTTGCCCATGGTCGAGGCGTATTACGGCGCGTCCGGACTCACGACCGCCATCATTGCGGATCAGCTCGGCTCGTTCTTTGCGCTGTCGGTGCTGGGCATTACCGTGGCCGGAATCTATTCTTCGGGGCGCCCCACGGCGGGTGAAATCCTGCTGCGCATTGTGCGTTTCCCGCCGTTCATCTCGCTGCTGGTCGCCTTGCTCCTGATTCCTGTCGAGTATGCCGACAGCTTCTCCGTCCTGCTGCGCCGCCTGGGCGATACGCTGGCGCCGCTGGCCTTGCTCTCGGTCGGCATGCAACTGCGGCTCGGACACCTTGCGGAACACGGCCGCAATCTGGCGCTGGGACTGGGCTTCAAATTGCTGCTCGCGCCGCTACTGATTTATCTGTTGTATGTCCAGTTGTTCGGCGCGCAGGGTCAGGCGATTCAGGTGACGCTGTTCGAGGCCGCGATGCCGCCCATGATTACGGCGGCGATTGTGGCCAGCGAGCATGATCTGGATCCGCCGCTGGCGAATCTGATGGTGGCGGTGGGCTTGATGCTGTCGTTCATCACACTCAGTGGCTGGTGGTATTTTTGGAGGGGTATATGAGCATCTGGAACGAACGTTTTGCCGGTCAGGATTATCTGTTCGGCACCGAACCGAATGCATTTCTGCGCAGCCAGCAGGAGAGGTTGAAGCCGGGCATGAACTGCCTGGCAGTGGCCGATGGCGAAGGCCGTAATGGTGTGTGGCTGGCGGAACAGGGGCTGGCGGTGCTGTCGGTGGATTCTTCCCCCGTCGGTCTGGAAAAGGCCCGCAAACTCGCGCAGCAGCGCGGCGTGATGATGCAGTTTGAAGAGGCCGATCTTGCCGCGTGGAACTGGGGCGAGGCGCGCTTCGATGTCGTCGCCGCAATTTTCATCCAGTTTGCGCCGCCGGGACTGCGGGAAACGATGTTCGAACAGATCAAGCGTTGCCTCAAACCAGGTGGTCTGCTCCTGCTGCAGGGCTATACGCCGCGCCAGCTGGAATACCGGACCGGCGGGCCGTCACAGGCCGAGAACCTGTACACCGAAGCCATGCTGCGCACGGCCTTTGGCGACATGGAGATTTTGCAGCTGGACGAACATGACGCCGTGATTCACGAAGGCGCGGGTCACGCTGGCATGTCCGCGCTGATCGATCTGGTGGCGCGCAAGCGTTAGGCGTTGCGGCGCGCCCAGGCCACGATACCCCCGGCATCCATTGCGCCTGCCTGACGCGCGACTTCGCGGCCGCCCTTGAACAGGGCGAGAGTCGGAATGCTGCGGATGTTAAATTGCGCCGCGAGCTGCTGGGCTTCTTCCGTGTTGAGTTTGACCAGCCGCATCTGCGGTTCGAGTTGCGCGGCCGCCTGATTGAATGCGGGCGCCATCATCTTGCACGGTCCGCACCAGGGCGCCCAGAAATCTACCAGCACCGGAATGTCGCTGTTTCCGATGTGGCGCATGAAGTTGCCGGCATTCAGTTCCAGCGGATGCGCCGTAAACAGGGCTTGTTTGCATTTGCCGCACACGGGTTGTGCGCCAAGGCGTTCGGCGGGAACCCGGTTTACCGCATCGCAATGCGGGCAGACGATATGCAGGGGCTCGCTCATGATGTTTTCCTCAACAAGGATGGTGTTTGGGCAAATGGGGGCTGTGCCGGGAAATTCAATTTCCGGCCAGCGTTTTGACCGGGCTGGGATGCGTGATGCGGTGGGCGAGCGCTTCGCCATCATGGAACAGCCACAGCGAACCGGGCGGCATGCTGATCCAGGCTTCGTTGTCGGTCAGCGGCAGGGTGGCGATGATGGCGACGCGGTCATTCGGCGTAGTGACTTCGCTGAAATCGACGCTCACGTCTTCATCCTTCAGGTGCGCGACATTGAAAGGCGCGCGCCGCACGATGTAGCTGAGTTCGGTCGAGCAATGGGCGAACAGGCACCGGCCATTGGATAGCAGGAAATTGAAGATGCCCAGCGCAGAAACAGGGTTGATCAGTTCGTGCAGAGATTCCAGCAGTGCATCCTGTGATGGCGGCTGATTGCCAAAGCGCTGGCGCAGGCTTTGCAGCAACCAGCAGAAAATGCGTTCACTGTCGGTATTGCCGACCGGGATGAAGCTGCCATCCAGTTCCGGCTGGAATTGCGGCAGGTTGCCGTTATGCGCCCAGACCCAATATTTCCCCCAGAGCTCGCGCTGGAAGGGATGGGTGTTTTCCAGCGCCACCGTGCCTTGCGTCGCCTTGCGGATGTGGGCGATGACGTTGAGCGAGCGGATCGGATAATTGCGCACCAGCTCGGCAATAGGCGAGTGTGCGGAAGGCTGCGGGTCGAGAAACAGGCGCACCCCCTTGTCCTCGAAAAATGCGATGCCCCAGCCATCGGCATGCACATCGGTCGCGCCGCCGCGTTGCTGGAAACCGGTGAAAGAAAAACAGATGTCCGTGGGGACGTTGCAGTTCATGCCGAGCAGTTGACACATGGCTCAATCCTCGAAGCGCATCGACAGGTCGATGGCCTGGATGTCTTTGGTGAGCGCGCCGACCGAGATGCGATCCACGCCGGTTTCGGCGATGTCGCGCACCGTGGCCAGTGTGACGCCGCCGGAAGCTTCCAGCTCGGCGCGGCCGGCCGTGAGCGCGACCGCCTCGCGCATCTGTGCGGGGGTGAAATTGTCCAGCAGAATCAGCGTGGCGCCCGCTTCCAGCGCGGTATGGAGTTCATCCAGGCTTTCGACTTCAATCTGGATCGTGACGCCGGGCGGCGCGATCCGGAAAGCCTGTTCCAGCACATTGGCGATGCTGCCGGCTGCGGCGATGTGGTTTTCCTTGATGAGGATGCCGTCGAACAGGCCCGTGCGCTGGTTGTGTCCGCCGCCGGTGCGGACCGCGTATTTTTGCGCGAAACGCAGGCCGGGCAGGGTCTTGCGGGTGTCCATGATTTTCGCGCGGGTGCCGCTCACAGCTTCGACATAACGGCGGGTGAGGGTGGCGGTCGCCGACAGGGTTTGCAGGAAATTCAGCGCGGGGCGCTCGGCGCTGAGCAGGGCCCGGGCGTTGCCGTGAATGATGCAGAGCGGCTGGTTGGCAGCGACGAATTCGCCTTCCTGCGAAAGCCAGTCGATCCGGCAATCGGGATCGAGGGTGCGGAAACAGGTTTCAAACCAGGGGATACCGCACAATACGGCGTTTTCGCGGGAAATGACGCTTGCGCGCGCCTGTAGGCTGGCGGGAATCAGGCTGGCGGTCAGGTCGCCGCTGCCGAAGTCTTCCTCCAGTGCGGTGCGGACATTGGCCTGGATAATCGGGAGCAATTGCGGGTCGGACATGATGGTTTCCTGTGTTGACGGTCGCAGTATAGTGGATGTGGCGCGGGCTTGAAATTTTGTTCGGCCGCCCCATCTGTGTGTCATTCGATTTGATCACCAGGAGTGCATTGCCATGCGTTTCGATAAATTTACGACCAAGTTCCAGCAAGCACTGTCCGACGCCCAGAGTCTGGCGGTCGGCGCCGATAATCCGTTCATCGAGCCGCAGCACCTGTTGCTGGCGTTGCTCAATGACGCCGATAGCGGCGCAGGTTCGCTGCTGGCGCGCGCGGGAGGCAATGTGAATGCGCTTAAAGCCGCGCTGAACGACGCCGTGAACCGTCTGCCCAAGGTGGAAGGTCATGGCGGCGAGGTGCAGGTTGGGCGCGACCTTGGCAATTTGCTGAATCTGACCGACAAGGAAGCGCAGAAACGCGGCGACCAGTTCATCGCCAGCGAGATGTTTTTGCTCGCGCTCACCGGCGACAAGGGCGAATGCGGCCGCTTGTACAAGCAGCACGGCGTGCAGCGCCCGGCGCTGGAAACCGCCATCAATGCCGTGCGCGGTGGCGAATCGGTCGGTTCGCAGGAGGCCGAAGGCCAGCGCGAAGCGTTGAAAAAATTCACCCTCGATCTGACTGAACGCGCAAGACAAGGCAAGCTCGATCCGGTGATTGGCCGCGACGACGAGATCCGTCGTGCCATCCAGGTGTTGCAGCGTCGCACCAAGAACAACCCGGTGCTGATCGGCGAGCCCGGCGTGGGCAAGACTGCCATCGTCGAAGGTCTGGCGCAGCGCATTATCAACGGCGAAGTGCCCGAGACGCTGAAGGGCAAGCGTGTGTTGTCGCTCGACATGGCCGCGTTGCTGGCCGGCGCGAAATATCGCGGCGAGTTTGAGGAGCGCCTCAAATCGGTGCTCAATGAGCTGGCCAAGGACGAAGGACGCAACATCGTGTTCATCGACGAAATCCACACCATGGTCGGCGCGGGTAAAGCCGAAGGCGCGATGGATGCCGGCAACATGCTCAAGCCGGCGCTGGCGCGTGGCGAGCTGCATTGCATTGGTGCGACCACGCTGGATGAATACCGCAAGTACATCGAAAAGGATGCCGCGCTGGAGCGCCGCTTCCAGAAAGTGCTGGTGGACGAGCCCAGTGTCGAATCCACGATCGCCATTCTGCGCGGCCTGCAGGAGAAATATGAACTGCACCACGGCGTGGAGATCACCGATCCGGCCATCGTTGCGGCGGCCGAACTCTCGCACCGTTACATTACCGACCGCTTTCTGCCGGACAAGGCCATCGACCTGATCGACGAGGCGGCGGCGCGCATCAAGATGGAAATCGACTCCAAGCCGGAAGTCATGGATAAGCTTGACCGTCGTTTGATCCAGCTCAAGATCGAGCGCGAGGCAGTGAAGAAGGAGAAGGACGAAGCCTCGCAAAAACGCCTCGGCCTGATTGAAGACGAGATTACCAAGCTGTCACGCGAATATGCCGACCTTGAAGAAATCTGGAAGGCGGAGAAAGGTGCGGCCCAGGGCGCGGCGCAGGTGAAGGAAGAGATCGAGCAGATCAAGGCCGAAATGGCCGCGTTGCAGCGTGAAGGCAAGCTGGAGAAAGTGGCCGAGCTGCAATATGGCAAGCTGCCGCAGCTGGAAGCCAGGCTGAAGGAGGCCGCGCAGCGCGAGGCCGAGGGCGGTGGCAGCAAGAACAAGCTGTTGCGCACCCAGGTCGGCTCGGAAGAAATCGCCGAAGTGGTGAGTCGCGCCACGGGTATTCCGGTCAGCAAAATGATGCAGGGCGAGCGTGACAAATTGCTGCACATGGAAGACAAGCTGCACGAGCGCGTTGTCGGGCAGGATGAGGCCGTACGTCTGGTGTCCGATGCGATTCGCCGTTCACGTTCCGGCCTGTCCGATCCGAATCGCCCGTATGGTTCTTTCCTGTTCCTTGGCCCCACTGGCGTGGGCAAGACCGAGCTGTGCAAGACGCTGGCGACATTTTTGTTTGACTCGGAAGAGCACATCATCCGCATCGACATGAGCGAATTCATGGAGAAACATTCTGTCGCGCGCCTGATCGGTGCGCCGCCGGGCTATGTTGGCTATGAAGAGGGCGGCTATCTGACCGAGGCCGTGCGCCGCAAACCGTACAGCGTGATCCTGCTCGACGAAGTCGAGAAGGCGCACCCGGACGTATTCAACGTGCTGCTGCAAGTGCTGGACGACGGCCGCATGACTGACGGTCAGGGGCGCACCGTGGACTTCAAGAACACCGTGATCGTGATGACCTCCAACCTCGGTTCGCAGATGATCCAGCAGATGGAAGGCGACGACTATCAGGTGGTGAAGCTGGCCGTGATGGGCGAGGTGAAGAACTATTTCCGGCCCGAGTTTATCAACCGCATCGACGAAGTTGTGGTGTTCCATGCGCTGGACGAGAAGAACATCAAGTCCATCGCGCGCATCCAGATGCAGGGCCTGGAGAAACGCCTCGCCGCGATGGAGATGACGCTGGCAGTGAGCGATGCTGCCTTGAGCGAAGTTGCCAGCGCCGGTTTCGATCCGGTGTTCGGCGCGCGACCGCTCAAGCGCGCAATTCAGGCGCAGATCGAAAATCCGCTGGCGAGAGCCATTCTCGAAGGCAGGTTCGCCGCCAAGGATACGATCAAAGTGGATTGCGTCGGCGGCGTGATGCGCTTCGAGAAATAAGCTCCGAAAACCAGCAAGCCCGGCATTGCCGGGTTTGTTGTTCGCGGACATTCACAAACCAACTGATGGGACATTGAAAATGCAAGTACTCTTCCCGCCGTCGGGCAACAGGCCCGGCCCCTTTCGCAAGGTGCTGCTCGTGCTGTTTACCCTTGTATTTTCTGCCTTGATACTGACATTCTCGGCGGTTTTTTTTGTGGTCGCGCTGGTCGTCGGGGCCTTGCTCTGGGGAGGGTTCTGGTGGAAGACGCGGGCATTGCGCAAGCAGCTGCGGGAATTCGCCGCGCAGATGCCCAATCCGGACAGTGCGGTGTTTCGCGGTGAGGTGTTTACCGGCGAGATCATCGAAGGCGAAGCTGTGCAGGTGCATGAACCGCGCTCACGCGTCGGGCGGGACGATCCGTCGTGACAGCGGTTCCGGCCAGACCGGTCTAAAAGCCCAAACTGCGCGCGCCCTGATAAAAGACAAAGCTGACCAGCCAGGCCAGCGCCAGCGACCAGACCAGCGTCAGGACGGTATAGCGGGCGTCGCGGGCTTCGCTGCGCAAGGTGGCGATGGTGGAGAGGCAGGGCGTGTAGATCAGGGTGAAGAGCATGAAGCTGTAGGCCTGCACCCAGTCCAGTTGCTGCGCGAGCGCGTTGCCGAGCAGATCACCGGACAAGCCATAAATGACCGCGAGCGAACCGATCACGATTTCCTTGGCGACGAAGCCGAAGATCAGAGCAATGGTAAGTTGTTCGTTGATGCCGATCGGGGCGAACAGCGGATGCAGCAGGCTGCCGATCATGCCGGCCAGTGTGTCGCTGCTCCCCGTGGCTGCCGAAGGCGGCAGGTTGGTCAGCAGCCAGACCAGCACAACGCCGGCGATGATGAATTTGGTGGCGCGGGTCAGAAAGTGGCGCACTTCCAGCCAGCCGCGCAACAGCATTTGGCGCAGGGTGGGAAAACGGTAGGGCGGCAGTTCCAGCACGAAGGGTTCCTGGCTGTGAAACTTGCCCTTGAAGAGCAGGGCGGTCAGCAGCGCAGCGGCGAAGCTGAACAGATACAGGCTGAAGATTACCAGCGGTGCATGTTTTGGACTGAATAGCGCGGCGGTGATGAAGACAAACACCTGCAAGCGCGCCGAACAGAGCGAGAAGGGAATGACCAGCATGGTCAGCAGGCGCAACGCACGCGAGCGCATGACGCGGGTGCCCATCAGCGCCGGGACATTGCAGCCGAATCCCATCAGCATCATGACGAAGCCGCGTCCGTCCAGGCCGAGGCGCGCCATCAGCGCATCCATCAGAAAAGCGGCGCGGGACAGGTAGCCGCTGTCTTCCACGATGGCCATGAACAAAAAGAACAGGATGATGATGGGCACGAAGGCGGCCACGGTTGCCACGCCGTTATAGATGCCATCGAGCAGCAGCCCGGAAAGCCAGGCGGGCCAACCGCTGACGGCGGGATCCAGCAGCGTGGTGCGCAGCCAGCCCAGCGCCTCGGCCATGCCGCCCTGCAGGGGTTGTCCGAGCAGGAATACGCCCTGGAACAGCAAATACATGATGCCGAAGAAAATCGGCAGGCCCAGCCAGGGATGCAGCATCACGCGGTCAAGTTTGTCGCTGAGATGTTCCGGAAGTTGCGCCGGAATCTGCACCGCATGTTGCATGATGCGCGCCATCTCCGCCTCGATCTGTTCGTCCTGCTCGAGCTGGCTGCGCAGTTGTTCGGCCATCCCCGGCGTCGGGTAGCGCAGCGCCTTGGCAATGGCGTGCAGCGCCTCGGGGTAGCCCGTGCCGTATTTTCCGCTGAGCTGGAAGATGGGCATGTCGAGCAGCTCGGTCATGCGCTTGCTGTCGATGGTGATCCCATATTTCTTGGCTTCATCGGCCATGTTGAGCAGCACGACGATATTCATGTTGAGCTGCTTCAGTTGCAGCAACAGACTCATCTGGCGTTCAATCTGCGTGGCATTGATGATGATCAGCGCGAGGTCGGGCACATTGTCGTGCAGGAAATGGCGGACGACCTGCTCGTCTTCGGAAAAGCCGTGCAGATCGTAGATACCGGGCAAATCGATGATCTCGACCATGCTGTTGCCCAGCAGGATTTTGCCCGAGAGCAGTTCAACCGTAATGCCGGGCCAGTTGCCTACCCGGGCGGCGCCACCGGTCATGCGGTTGAACAGGGTGGATTTTCCCGTGTTGGGCATCCCGAGCAGGGCGATTCTTTTCATGCCCGGCACACCGTGATTTTGTCGGCTTCCTTGCGCCGCAACAGAATGTCCGTGGTGCCTATCCGCACTTGCAATGGGCCGGAAAAAGCTGCCATGCGGATCAATTCAACTTGTCGGCCGCTGCGAAATCCCAAGGCCAGCAGGCGTTGGTGCAGCGCTTCTTCGGCGTGGATGGACACGACGGTCGCGGTATCGCCGGGATTGAGGGAGTTGAGGGTGGTTGCCGACATGGTGGGGCATTATTCCATACCGCAAGCGCTCCTGTCGCGTAAGCCGAATGGAATGGGTTAGAATGCGGCCTCGATTTTTCAGGTGTTGAATATGATCAAGGGCAGTCTGGTCGCAATCGTTACTCCGATGCATGAGGATGGCAGCCTCGATCTGCCGGCATTCCGTGCGCTGATCGATTTTCATGTGGCCGAAGGCAGCGATGCCATCGTGGTGGTCGGCACCACCGGCGAGTCGCCCACGGTGGATGTGGAAGAGCATGCGCTGCTGATCGTCGAAGCGGTCAAACACGCGGCGGGGCGCATTCCCGTGATTGCCGGAACCGGCGCCAATTCAACCCGGGAGGCCACTGCGCTGGCGGCGTTCGCCAAACAGGCTGGCGCGCAGGCTTCGCTGAGCGTGGTGCCGTATTACAACAAGCCGACCCAGGAAGGCCTGTACCTGCATTTCCGCGCGATCGCCGAAGCCGTCGATATGCCGCACATTCTCTACAATGTGCCGGGCCGCACCGTGGCCGACATGAGCAATGACACCGTGCTGCGTCTGGCGGAAATCCCCAACATTGTGGGCATCAAGGATGCAACGGGTAATATCGAACGTGGCAGCGATCTGCTGCGTCGGGCGCCGCGCGATTTCGCGATTTACAGTGGTGATGATGCCAGCACGCTGGCGCTGATGCTGCTCGGCGGGCATGGCACGATTTCAGTGACGGCCAACGTGGCGCCGCGCCTGATGCACGAGATGTGCGCTGCGGCGCTGGCCGGAGACGTGTTGACCGCGCGCGAAATCAATTTCCGTCTGCTGGGCTTGCACCGTAATCTCTTTGTGGAGGCGAATCCCATCCCGGTGAAATGGGCGGTATCTCGTCTCGGCAAGATGAAGAACAGTTTGCGTTTGCCTTTGACTCCGCTGTCACAGGGTGCACAGCCCATAGTCGAGGCGGCCATGCGTCAGGCAGGAATTCTCAATTAATCACTCGGTTTTGCCGGAGAAAACTTATGAAGGTTTTGCGTATCGGATTGTGCAGTGTGCTGCTGGTGACTTTCGCTGGGTGTGGCGCCATGGGGCTGGGAAACAAGCGGATTGATTATCGCGCCGGCGCGGTGCAGGCGCCCTCGCTGGAATTGCCGCCGGATCTGACTATGCCGGCCACGGAAGATCGTTACAAGGTGCCTGGCAGTGAAAGCGACTCTGTTGCAACCTACTCCGGTTATCAGGGGGGCGGCGGTGCCCAGACGGCGCAGCCAGTGGCGAAAGTGCTGCCGCAGTCGGCTGCTGTGCGTATGGTGCAGGAAGGCAATCAGCGCTGGCTGGTGGTCGATCAGGCGCCGGATGCGGTCTGGACGGTGGTCAGGCTCTTTTTCCAGGAAAACGGCTTGAGCATCAAGAGCGAGGATCAGGCCGCCGGTTTGCTCGAAACCGAGTGGGCCGAGAATCGCGCCGCGATTCCGCAGGATGCCGTGCGCAACGTGATCGGCAAGGTGTTTGACGGCATGTATTCTTCCGGTGAGCGCGACCAGTACCGTGTGCGGCTTGCGCGCACCGCTGACGGTGCGAAAACCGAAATTCACTTGAGCCACAAGGGGCTGGAAGAGGTCATGAGCGCCGATGGCAATACTTCCAAATGGCAGCCGCGCGCGGCGGATCCCGAGTTGGAAGCCGTGATGTTGCAGAAGCTGATGGTGCGTCTGGGCGCGAGCGAGTCGCAGGCAATCCAGTCCAGTGTTGCGGTGGGCGTGCCGGCTGCAGCGCAGGGTGATGGCAAGGCCAGCCTGCATGAGATTTTCGATGGCAGCCAGGTTCTGCTGATCAATGATACGTTCGATCGCAGCTGGCGTCGTGTCGGACTGGCGATCGAGCGTGCCGGGATGGTGGTGGAAGATCGCGATCGTGCGCGCGGCATTTATTTCATTAAATCGTCCAGAGCCGAAAAAGGCTGGCTGGATAGCTTGAAGTTCTGGGCGGATGAACCCGCTGCCGACCGGCGTTATCGCGTCAATATCAAAGATGGCGGTGCGATGTGTGAAGTTTCCGTAACGGATCAGGATGGCGCCAAGGATGACGCAACGAAGCAGATGATCGGGGCGATCTACCAGCACATCGGTGACTGACGCGCACGCATGAGGTTTGCTTCACTCGGCAGCGGCAGCGAGGGTAACGCGCTGCTGGTGTCGGCCGGTAAAACTTGCGTGCTGATGGATTGTGGTTTCGGGCTCAACGAAACCGTGGTGCGGCTGGCGCGTCTGGGAGTCTTGCCGGAACAGCTGTCCGGTATTCTGGTCACGCACGAACATGGCGATCACGCTCGCGGCGTCGCCCGCTTTGCGCGGAAATTCGGACTGACGGTGTGGTTGACGCATGGCACATTACGCAGTGTTCAGGGCAGCGAATTCCCGGCGCAGGAAGTCGATCCACACGCCGTATTTGCCATCGGCGATCTGGAAATCACCCCGTATCCTGTGCCGCATGACGCGGCTGAGCCCGTGCAATTTGTGTTCGGCGATGGCCAGCGCCGGCTGGGTGTTTTGACCGATGCGGGCTGTTCCACCCCGCATATCGAAAATACCCTGAACGGCTGCGATGCGCTGGTGCTGGAATGCAATCATGACCGGGAGATGTTGCTGCGCGGACAATATCCGGCCAGTCTCAAGCAACGTGTGGGCGGTCGGCTGGGACATTTGAGCAACGATCAGGCGGCAGATATTCTCGGTCGCATTGAAACGCGAAACTTGCAGCATCTGGTCGCGGCGCATTTGAGTGCACAAAACAATCAGCCGCCGCTTGCTGTTGCGGCGCTCAGTCAGGTGTTAGGTTGTAATGCAGACTGGATCGGGGTTGCGACCCAGGCAGAAGGTCTGGATTGGCGGGAAATTGTTTGAATCGATCCGGTGGCAAAACAAAAAAGCCGACTTGCGTCGGCTTTTTTTGTTGCTTGCAAGCAGTGTGACTTACTTGGCAGCAGGAGCTTCAGCAGCAGGAGCCGCGGCTTCAGCAGCAGCCGGTGCGGAAGCAGCAGCGTCAGCAGCAGGAGCTTCAGCAGCAGGAGCAGCAGGAGCTTCAGCAGCAGGAGCTTCTTCCTTGGCGCCACAAGCAGTCAGAGCCAAAGCCAGCAGAGCAGCGATCAGAGCAGAGTGTTTCATCGTTTATTTCCTCGGGAGTTCAGGTTAATCAAAAATAAAATTCCGCTATCCAAATGAAATAGTATCCATTAGGAAAGCGCGCGCATTGTAGCAATTTCCCACAGGAAATCTAGTGGGGGAACAATATTTTTTGTTTTTATTTCAAAACAGTTGATTGCGTTAGCCGAGATAGCCGTCCAGATAATTCTCGTATAACCAGTCCAGGAGCGCCGGGGAAATTTCTGTCACCGGGGGCAACTGACGGGCGTCAGCCAGTTTCTGGAGCAAGAGATAATCCTGGGCGGAGGGAACAAAGGATTCGCCGTTGAGATAAATCGTGCCGGCGTGACTCAGCATCAGACTTTTAAGCGCCAACGTGACGCCCTGTCGCTTGAGATGTTGAGCAAACTGGCGTCGATCAAGCGGGGATTCGGGGGCGTCAAAATAGATATGGGGCTTGGGCTCGCTCAGATAGCAGCCCAGAAAATTCGCAACATCTTCGCGATCCCAGCGCACTTGGGCGATGGCGCCGGCGGCCTGGCGCAGCATCGCGCGGCTGATTTCCGAGGGATGCGTTTGCAGCTTGAGATCGGGGTCGGCATAAGTGCCGTCGATTTCAATCCGATCCTGTAAATACACCAGAAACTGTTCTGCCAGCTCCTGATAGGCAGGGGTGCGAAAGCCGATGGAATAGGTCATGCAATCGTCTTCGGCGATGCCGTTATGCGCACAGTGGGGCGGCAGGTAGAGCATATCGCCCGGGGCCAGCACCCATTCCTGTTCCACCCGGAAATCCTTGAGTATGCGTAACGGCGCGCCTTCGATCAGGGTGCGATCGGCCTGGGTGGAAATCTGCCAGCGCCGGTGGCCGTGACCTTGCAGCAGGAAAACATCGTAAGCATCGAAATGCGGTCCGACGCCACCCCCTTTGGGCGCGTAGCTGACCATCAGATCATCCAACCGGGCGTGCGGGATGAAGCTGAAATTTCCGAGCAGTTCACTGGCTTCCGGCAGGAAATGGTTGACGCCCTGCACCAGCACCGTCCACTTGCGCTGACCAAAATGTCCGAAATCTTCCGGTTCGAACGGCGAATGCTGGAGGCCGAACTTGCCCCGGCTTTGCGTCACGATGCGCGCCTGCACATCTTCGGCGCAGGCGAGTTGGATCAGTTCGGCGGGATTCAGTAAGCCGTTGAAACCGGGAAAAGCCTGCCGGATCAGCAAGGGTTGCTTTTGCCAGTAATCGCGCAGGAATTCGGCAGCCGAGAGGCCGCCCAGGATGGGGAGGGATTTTTTCATGGCGCGATTATAAAGTGTGTGGCGCGGAACAGTGACGCTGAATTTCATATGACCGCAATGCAAAAGCGCTAGAATGCCAGCCTCTTGCTGCGTGCCGCTTGCGTGTACGCCCGGCGAGCGCCGTTTTTCATCTGACTCAAGGAATAGAAATGAATATTGCCAAGGACTGTGTGGTTTCGCTGCGTTACGAATTGTTTGATACCGAGGGCGAGCTGCTCGAAAAAGTGGATGAGCCGGTGAGTTATCTGCACGGCGGCTATGACGGCATTTTCCCGTTGGTGGAAGAGGCGTTGCATGGCAAAGCGGTCGGCGAGCGTTGCGTCGTTACCATGCAGGCCGAGGATGCCTTCGGCGAATACGATCACACGCTGGTCGAGACCGAGCCGCGCAGCAGTTTCCCCAGGGATGTGGAAGTCGGCATGCAATTCGAGGGCGGTCCCGAAGGCATGGATGACGAGGACTACATTCTCTACACCGTCGTTGAAGTGACGGATGATGAGGTGACGGTGGATGGCAACCATCCGCTGGCAGGCAAGGCGCTGACCTTCGATTGCACCGTCGCCGGCGTACGCCCAGCCACGGCGGAAGAACTGGCCCACGGCCATGTTCATGATGAACACGGCCATCACCACTAAGCTAGTGTCTTGAAGCGCTCAGTCGGGTGGCAAGCCACCCGGCGACTTCTGCTGCGCCTGTCGGCTGTAACACGCGCCGCTTGCGCGTCAGCAGATCCTGCAAAGGTTCGGTCAGCGCGCCACGGTCCAACTGCTCGCGTGAAATTTCGCTGGCGTTGCCGTGCGCTTGCAGCCATGCCGTCAGGGCAGTCGATTCCGGCCAGTCGGCGCGACTGACATACAGTACCGGCACGCCGTTCGCGGTGGCTTCCACAAAACTGCCGTAACCGGGCTTGGTCAACAGGACATCGCAGCTGGCGAGCAAATCGCCAAAACTGAAGGGCAGGGATTCCAGCGTGATGGCGTCCGGACGATCGACCTGCCAGCTCTTCTGCACCAGCCAGCGCACGCCATCGATGTGCGGCCAGCGTTCCATAGGCAGACGGCTTGCAATGCCGCCCAGGCTCACGAGCACAAGAATTTCTGCATGTGACAAACCAAGCGTTCGATTGAGTTCGTCGCGCCGGTTGCGCCCGACATCGGCGACAGGCGCGATCGGGGCCACATTGGTGAACTCGTTCATGGCCATGCCGGGTGTTGCACGGAAAAAAATATCAGCGCCGGCATAGGCCTCGCGCATCACTGCGCTGATCCCGTCTTCGCCGCAATAGTGGCGATAAATATCAAACCAGTTCAGCGAACACAGGGCCGCATTGGAAATGCCCGCGTGTTGCGCCCCGGCCAGGGGCAGGTAACCCACATTGCTCAGCACAAGGTCCGCACGCAGATCCCGTAGCAGCGCGGTTTCGTCGGCGACTCGCGCCGCCCAGTTGCGGTGAAAATCTCGATAAGCCGCGCGACTTTCGTCGGCAAGCACATCGATGGCAGAGGACATCAGCATGCCGATGTCGCCCTCACTCGGCAGATGTTCGAACGGCGCGATTATTCTGGACTGCAGATGTGCCAGCGGCACCGCCGAACGCAGCGTAATGCGCAGCTCCGGTAGCAGGCGATGCAACTGGTTCAGCACGGGCGCTGTCTGCGCGACATGCCCGAAACCGTGGCCGGAAATGGAGACAACTAAATGCGGCATGCTTACAGCATTTTCTTGAACTGATAGAGTTTTTCCAGCGCCGCTTTGGGGCTGAGATCGTCGGGCTGCATGTCGCGCATGGCGGTCAGCAGCGGGTGCTCTTCCGGTTCCGGTGTTTCCGGCAGCGCAGCGAAGAGATCGCCCTGCGGGTTTTGTGCGGCGCTGTTTTGTTCCAGGCGTGCGAGCTGTTTTTTCGCATTGCGGATCACGCTGTTCGGCACGCCGGCGAGGGCGGCGACCTGCAGGCCGTAGCTCTGGCTGGCTGCGCCTTCGTTGACCGAGTGCAAAAACACGATGCTGTGCTGGTGTTCGATGGCGGCGAGATGTACGTTGGCCAATTGCGCAAACTCTTCGGTCAGGCGCGTGAGTTCGAAATAGTGCGTGGCAAACAGGGTGTAGCTGCGGTTGATCTCCAGCAGGTGACGCGCAATCGCCCAGGCCAGCGCGAGGCCATCAAACGTGCTGGTGCCCCGGCCGATTTCATCCACCAGCACCAGACTTCTTTCAGTGGCGTTATGCAGGATGTTGGCGGCCTCGGTCATCTCGACCATGAAGGTGGAGCGTCCGCTGGCGAGATCGTCCGAAGCACCGATGCGCGTGAAGATCTGGTCGATCTCGCCCAGCGTGGCATTTTCGGCAGGCACGCAGCAGCCGACATGGGCGAGTAGCGCGATGATGGCGACCTGGCGCATGTAAGTTGATTTGCCGCCCATGTTGGGGCCGGTGATCAGCAACATGCGGCGCGCATCGTGCAGCGTGGCATCGTTGGGGGTGAATTGTTCCACCTGCCCTTCCACCACCGGGTGACGCCCTTGTTGAATGCTGATCTGCGCCGTGTCGCTGAACTGCGGCGCACTGAAATTGAGCGTGGCGGCGCGTTCGGCGAAAGTCGTCAGTACGTCAAGTTCAGCGATGGCAGCGGCGATGCGCTGCAGTTGCGGGATGAAGGGGGCGAGAGTATCGAGCAACTGTTCGTAGAGAAACTTTTCGCGCGCCAGCGCGCGGTCGTTGGCCGAGAGCGCCTTGTCTTCAAAGGCCTTGAGTTCCGGGGTGATGTAGCGCTCGGCGTTCTTCAGGGTCTGGCGGCGGCGATAATCGTCCGGCACTTTTTCCGCATGGGCGACGCTCACCTCGATGTAAAAGCCATGGACGCGGTTGTATTCGACCTTGAGTTTTTCAATGCCGGTGCGCGCACGTTCGCGCGCTTCCAGCGCCAGCAGAAATTCGCCGCAATTGTTCTGGATGCCGCGCAGCTCATCCAGCTCTGTGTCATAACCGTCGGCGATCACGCCGCCTTCGCGCAGTACGGATGAGGGTTCGTCCTTGATTGTCTTTTGCAGCAACAAACTCAACTTGTCTTCTTCGACTTGAGCGTGCTGTGCGGTCGCCAGGAGTTCATCTCTCAGAAACCGGATGCGCGGCGCGGTGATTTCTGTCAGTAGCGCTTGCAGTTGCGGCAGTTGCAGCAGTGTGTCGCGCAGGCCGGACAGGTCGCGCGGCCGTGCGCTGCGCAGGGCGATGCGGGCGGTAATGCGCTCCACATCTACGCAGGATTTGAGCTGGCCATGCACGGCGCCAAATTGGCGGCGCAGTGCTTCGACGCCTTCGAGCCGTGCCTGCAATACCTCGCGTTTGCGCAGCGGGTGATGCAGCCAGTGTGCCAGCAAGCGGCTGCCCATGTGCGTGGCGCAGGTGTCGAGCAGCGAAAACAGCGTGGGAGCAGGCTCGCCGCGCAGCGTCTGGGTGATTTCCAGATTGCGTCGCGTGGCGGCATCCATGCGCACGAATTCATCCGCGTGGTAAACCTGTGCCGCACGGACGTGGCCGATGTTCTGACCCTGTGTGAGTTTGGCATAGCCGAGCAGTGCGCCGGCGGCTGCGAGTCCCAGCGTGAATTCTTCGCAACCGAAACCGGCAAGATCGCGCGTGCCGAATTGCTGGCACAGGGCGCGGTGCGCCGTGTCGCGATCGAAGTGCCAGGCGGCCAGGGATTTGCTGGCGGCATTGCGGAATTGCGGCGCAGGTGCGCCTTCGGCATGCAGAATTTCGGAAGGCTGCAAGCGTTCCAGTTCGGCGGGCAGTTGTTGAGTCGTCACTTCGGCGAGCATGAATTGCCCCGAGGCGAGATTCAGCCAGGCCAGCCCCACACGGTTGTGGTTTTGCTGCAGGGCGAGCAGCAGGCTGTTGTGTTTTTCATCGAGCAGTGCGGCATCTGTCAGTGTGCCGGGCGTCACGATGCGGACGACCTTGCGTTCTACCGGGCCTTTGCTGGTTGCCGGGTCGCCGATCTGTTCGCAAATCGCGACTGATTCGCCCAGTTTCACCAGGCGCGCGAGATATTGCTCCACGGCGTGGTAAGGCACCCCGGCCATCTTGATTGGCTGACCATTGGAAGTGCCGCGCTGGGTCAGCGTGATGTCAAGCAGCTTGGCGGCGCGTTCGGCGTCATCGAAAAACAGTTCGTAGAAATCGCCCATGCGGTAGAACAGCAGCATGTCGGCATGCTGTGCCTTGAGCGCCAGATACTGGCGCATCATGGGCGTCTGTTTTTCCGTAATGGCGTCAGTCACGTTCGCGGATTATTTTTCAGGGCTTCAGTCAGGTGCGGCGCGATGCTTTTCAGCAAGTGGGCATGAATGTCCGGATTGCCGGCGCAGATGTGGCCGCTTTTGAGCTGGTTGGGATTGCCGGCCAGATCGCTGACAATGCCGCCCGCCTCGGTAATCAGCAGGCAGCCTGCGGCGATATCCCAGGCCTTCAGCCCGGTTTCGAAGAAGCCGTCATAGCGTCCGGCGGCCGTCCAGGCCAGATCCAGCGAGGCCGCGCCCGGGCGGCGCAAGCCGGCAGTTTTCTGCATCAGGTCGCGGAAGATGGCCATATAGGCGTCCATGTGCTCGAAACGGGTATAGGGGAAGCCGGTGCCAATCAGGCTGTCGGTCAGATCCTTGCGCTTGCTGACGCGGATGCGCTTGTCGTTGAGGAAAGCGCCGCGTCCGCGCGTGGCGGTGAACAGATCATTCTTGGTGGGATCGTAGACTACGGCCTGGGTCAGCACGCCGTTGTGTTGCAAGGCGATCGAGACCGCGTATTGCGGAATGCCATGCAAAAAGTTGGTCGTGCCGTCGAGCGGATCGATGATCCAGACGTATTCCGACTCGCCTTGGGTGCCGCTCTCTTCTGCTAGAATCGCGTGCCCCGGGTAGGCCTCGAGCAGGGTTTCAATGATGATGCGCTCGGCGGCCCGGTCAACTTCGCTGACAAAATCCGCGTGGGATTTCTTGGTGATGGTGAGGTGATCGATGTTGTCCGCGGCGCGGTGGATCAAGTTGCCGGCGCGACGGGCGGCTTTCACCGCGATGTTGAGCATGGGGTGCATAATTCTGACCTTGTGTTAATGAGCGAAGAAACGGCTCGCATTTTAGTTGGAATCGCGTTTTGAATAAACCTGAACCTTTGCAAAACATCCGCGTGGTGCTGAGCCATACCACCCATCCGGGCAATATCGGGGCGGCTGCGCGGGCGATGAAGACCATGGGGCTGCGGCATTTGTATCTGGTCAATCCGCGTCATTTTCCGGATCCGCAGGCCACGGCGATGGCCGCCGGCGCCGACGACATTCTGGCGCAGGCTGTGGTTTGCGCCTCGGTCGATGACGCTTTGCATGATGTGGTGTTGACGATTGGAATGACGGCGCGTACGCGGGACATTTCCATCGAGGTGGTTTCGCCGCGAGCGGCCATTCCGGAAATTCTGCAGCACGCCGCGAGTCAGCCGGTCGCCTTGCTGTTCGGCACCGAGATGTCCGGCCTGACCAATGAGGAAGTGGGCAAGGCGCAGCGCCTGGTGAATATCCCCGCCAATCCCGACTATTCTTCCCTGAATCTGGCGGCGGCCGTGCAGCTGATGGCCTATGAGCTGCGGGTCGGGGCCGTGGATTTTGCTCCGGCAGCGAGTGCGCAACCTCTGGCGACCCAGGCGCAGATCGAGGGCTATTTCCATCATCTGGAACAAACCTTGCAGGAAATCGGTTTTTTCACGGCGCAAAAACCCGCGCGACTGATGCAGCGGCTGCGGCGGCTGTACGCGCGAACCCGGCTGGAACTGGATGAGGTCAACATTCTGCGCGGTATTTTGAGTGTGACAACCGAGTACAATGCGCGCCTCAGAAAGCGCTATCAGGAAGAGCATCCAGATGTTTGAGAATATCCGGGAAGACATTGCGGGCATCTTTGAACGCGACCCCGCCGCACGCACGACCTTCGAGGTTTTGACCTGCTATCCGGGGTTGCATGCGCGCATGGCGCATCGTTTGGCGCATCGGCTTTGGCATGCCAATTTCAAATGGCTGGCGCGTTTCGTGTCGCACTTGGCGCGCGGCCTGACTGGCATCGAAATTCATCCCGGTGCGACCATCGGCCGGCGTTTCTTCATCGATCACGGCATGGGCGTGGTGATCGGCGAGACTGCCGAGATCGGCGACGACGTCACGCTGTATCACGGCGTCACGCTGGGCGGCACTTCGTGGAAGGAAGGCAAGCGTCACCCCACGCTCGGTGATGGGGTGGTGGTTGGCGCCGGCGCCAAGATTCTGGGGCCGCTTCATGTCGGCGCTGGCGCCAAGATTGGCTCTAACGCCGTGGTGGTGAAGGATGTCCCGCCGGGAGCGACGGCCGCCGGCATTCCGGCGCGCATCCTGGATGAAGAACGCAAATCGGCCGGTTTCAATCCCTACGGTATCAGCGGCGATCAGAACGATCCGGTGTCCAAGGCGCTGCACGGTCTGATTGGCCACAGCGTGACCGTAGACCAGCGCATCGAATTCATCCTGCGGCATCTGGAAAAAATGGGGGTGCCGGTCGAAGAAGAGCGCGCCACGGCCGACAAATTTGACCCCAATCATCTGAACAAGATAGTTGATTAAAAAACTCGGAATTTTTATAATCCACGCACAGCAAGCAATCTTGGCCGAACGAAGGCTTGTCCGATCCGGGCTCAACAGAACAGGAGACGTTGTATGCGATTGACTACCAAAGGACGTTTTGCCGTAGCAGCGATGGTGGATCTGGCGATGCGGGGCAGTCGCGGGCCGGTGACGCTTGCGGCGATCAGCGAGCGTCAGAACATTTCCCTTTCCTATCTTGAGCAGCTGTTTGGCAAGCTGCGCCGCAACAATATCGTCGAAAGCGTGCGTGGACCCGGCGGTGGCTATTATCTAGCGCGTCATGCCAACAAGATCAATATCGCGGAAATCATCCAGGCGGTGGATGAACCCATGGATGCAACCAATTGCGCCGGCCGTGGCGACTGTTTCAGCGGTCAGCCCTGTGTGACCCATGATTTGTGGATGGGGTTGAACGAGAAGATTTTTGACTATCTGGAGTCGGTGAATTTGCAGCAGCTCGTGGATGGCTACAACAAGCGCAACAATGGCGCGGCGCCCGTGATTCTGGAAAAAACGCCGAAGCCGGCTCTGTCTGCATGAAGGACGAATCAATGAAGTTGCCGATTTACATGGACTATTCTGCGACTACGCCGGTCGACCCGCGCGTTGCAGAAAAAATGATTCCCTATCTCACCGAAAAATTTGGCAATCCGGCCAGTCGTTCCCATGCTTTCGGCTGGGAAGCAGATGAAGCGGTTGAGCAGGCGCGCGCCGAAGTGGCGGCGCTGGTGAATTGCGATCCCCGTGAGATCGTTTGGACCTCGGGTGCGACCGAATCGAACAATCTGGCGATCAAGGGCGCCGCGCAGTTCTATCAGGGCAAGGGCAAACATATTGTGACTATGCGCATCGAGCACAAAGCGGTGCTGGATACCGTGCGCGAACTGGAACGCGTCGGCTTTTCCGCAAGCTATCTGGATCCGGAGCCCAATGGTTTGCTGGATATGGAAAAATTCAAGGCGGCCCTGCGCCCGGACACCGTGGTGGTCTCGGTCATGCTGGTGAACAACGAAATCGGTGTGATTCAGGACATCGCCGCCATAGGTGAAATCTGTCGCGAACGGGGTATTCTTTTTCATGTCGATGCGGCGCAGGCCACCGGCAAGGTCGAGATCGACCTGCAAAAACTCAAGGTCGATCTGATGTCTTTTTCGGCCCATAAAACCTACGGGCCGAAAGGCATCGGCGCGTTGTATGTGCGACGCAAACCACGGGTCCGGCTGGAAGCGCAGATGCATGGCGGCGGGCATGAGCGCGGCATGCGTTCGGGCACGCTGGCAACGCACCAGATCGTCGGGATGGGCGAAGCCTTCCGCATCGCCCGGGAAGAAATGGCTGCAGAAAACGCGCGCATTCGCACCCTGCGCGATCGGTTGCTGTCTGGCCTGCAAAGCATGGAAGAGGTCTATGTGAACGGCGATCTGACGCATCGTGTGCCACATAACCTGAATCTGAGTTTCAACTTCGTCGAGGGCGAATCCCTAATCATGGCGATCAAGGATGTGGCGGTGTCGAGCGGTTCGGCCTGTACTTCGGCCAGCCTGGAGCCGTCTTATGTGTTGCGCGCATTGGGGCGCAGTGATGAGCTGGCGCACAGCTCCATCCGCTTCAGCATTGGCCGGTTCACGACGACGGAGGAGGTCGATTACGTGATCGACCTGTTGCATAACAAGATCGGCAAGCTGCGCGAGTTGTCGCCGCTGTGGGAGATGTATCAGGACGGCATCGACTTGAACACGGTGCAATGGGCGGCACACTAGAAAAGTAGGATTGAGGATTGTGGACTGAGCCAAGGCGGTTTTTCTCATTCCTCGATCCTCGCTCCTCAATCCAAGGAGATGTTATGGCTTACAGCGAAAAAGTTTTGGATCACTATGAAAATCCGCGCAACGTCGGTTCGTTCGGCAAGGACGAGGCCGGCCTGGGGACGGGCATGGTCGGTGCGCCCGCCTGCGGCGACGTGATGAAACTGCAAATCAAGGTCGGCAAGGATGGCGTGATTGAAGATGCCAAATTCAAGACCTATGGTTGCGGCTCGGCGATTGCGTCGAGTTCACTGGTGACCGAGTGGGTGAAGGGTAAGACGCTGGATCAGGCGCTGGCGATCAAGAACACCGCTATCGCCGAGGAACTGGCTTTGCCGCCGGTCAAGATCCACTGCTCGATTCTTGCCGAGGATGCCATCAAGGCGGCCGTGGCGGATTACAAGGCCAAGCAGGGCGGCAATCTGGAAACGCCGGCCTGCAAGGGTAGTGTGTAGGAGGGAAAAATGGCAATCACCCTGACTGAGAAAGCGGCCCAGCACGTTTTGAATTTTATCGCCAAGCGGGGCAAAGGCATTGGCTTGCGCATCGGTGTGCGCACCAGCGGCTGTTCCGGCATGGCATACAAACTGGAATTTGCCGATGCGCCCGGAGAGGAAGATATCCAGTTCGACAGCAATGGCGTCAAGGTGCTGGTTGATCCGCAAAGCCTGCCCTATATCGACGGGATGGAGCTGGATTTCGTGCGTGAAGGCTTGAACGAAGGCTTCAAGTTCAATAATCCCAACGTCAAGAATCAGTGCGGTTGCGGAGAAAGCTTTCAGGTTTGATGCGCTTCACCGATTCGGATCTGCAGCAAGACTATTTCCGGCTGTTTGATTTGCCACCGGGGTTTGCGCTGGACCTTTCCCGGCTGGAGCAGGCCTATCGCGCCTTGCAGACCCAGGTTCACCCTGACACGGCGGCCCATCTTTCCGACGTTGAGCAGCGTCTGGCCATGCAATACTCCACCCGGGTGAACGAGGCGTATCAGACTTTGCGCAACCCCTTGCGGCGCGGGCGTTATCTGTTGAGTTTGCGCGGTGTGGATACGCAGGAAGAAACCAATACCGCCATGCCGCTGGATTTTCTGATGGCGCAAATGAACTGGCGCGAGGAAATTGCCGACGCCAGAGCATCTGCTGATGCCGATGCGCTGGACGGGATTGCAAGCCGTTTGCGTGCGGAAACCCGCCTGCTGGAAAATCAGCTGTCCGCTGCGCTTGATGAAGTCGCCGATAACGCGCTGGCGGCGGAGCTGGTGCGCAAGTTGCGATTTATGGAAAAGCTCGCCGAAGAAATCCATTCCGCCTATGATGCGATCGACGTTTGAAGCCACTGCGCGTTGCGCGAGGGCTGGCATAACTGCGTAATCGGCGCCAGCACGAATCAGGAAGAACCATGGCCTTACTGCAAATTTCCGAACCCGGCATGAGCACCGCACCGCACCAGCATCGGCTGGCGGTGGGTATTGATCTGGGGACGACCAATTCTCTGGTGGCGACCGTGCGCAACGGCATCAGCGTGGCGCTCAACGATCACGGCGGGCGGGCGATGCTGCCGTCGGTCGTGCGCTATGCGGCGGATGGCGCCGTGACTGTGGGCGAGGCTGCGCAACATGCCCAAAGCGCGGATCCTGTGAATACGATCGTTTCGGTCAAGCGTTTCATGGGACGCGGGCTCAGGGATATCGGCGACATCAGCCGTTTGCCGTATCGTTTTGTGGATGCCGGCGGCATGGTGCAATTGCGCACTCAGGCGGGTGTGAAAAGCCCGGTGGAGGTGTCGGCGGAGATTCTGCGCGTATTGCGGCAGCGTGCCGAAGAAGCATTGGGCGGCGAGCTCGTTGGCGCGGTCATTACCGTCCCGGCCTATTTCGATGATGCGCAGCGTCAAGCCACCAAGGATGCCGCCCGGCTGGCAGGTCTGAACGTACTGCGATTGTTGAACGAGCCCACGGCCGCCGCAATTGCCTACGGACTCGACAACGCTTCCGAAGGCCTGTACGCCGTGTACGATCTGGGCGGCGGAACCTTTGATATTTCCCTGTTGCGCCTGTCGCGCGGAGTTTTCGAGGTGCTTGCCGCAAACGGTGATTCGGCGCTGGGCGGAGACGATTTCGATCAGCGCGTGTATTGCTGGTTGCTGGAAAAAAATGGGCTGTCGGCGCTCGGCCCGCAGGACACCCGCTTGCTGCTCAGTCAGGCGCGCGTAGCCAAGGAGCAATTGACGGAACACGACGAAACGCGGATTACGGCCGTTCTGTCCGGCGGCGAAATCATCGACAATTTGCTGACGCGCCGCGAATTCCAGGAGATGACGCAGAATCTGGTGCAACGCACTCTGCAGCCGATGCGTCGGGCGTTGCGCGACGCAGGGCTGGGCAAGTCCGAGATCAAGGGTGTGGTCATGGTGGGCGGCGCCACGCGCATGCCGCATATCCAGCAGGCGGTTGGGGCGTTTTTCGGGCAGTCGCCGCTGAACAATCTCGATCCGGACAAGGTGGTCGCACTCGGCGCCGCGATTCAGGCCAATGTGCTGGCCGGCAATCGGGGCGCGGATGACTGGCTGCTGCTTGACGTACTGCCGCTGTCTCTGGGGATAGAAACCATGGGCGGGCTGGCCGAGAAAATCATTCCGCGCAACACCACGATTCCCACCGCACGGGCGCAGGAATTCACCACCTTCCGCGATGGCCAGACCGCCATGTCAGTGCACGTGGTGCAGGGCGAACGTGAACTGGTTGATGATTGCCGCTCCCTTGCAAAATTCGAGTTGCGCGGCATTCCGCCCATGGTGGCGGGCGCGGCGCGCATCCGCGTGACCTTCCAGGTGGATGCCGATGGCTTGCTCAGCGTTGCAGCGCGGGAGATGAGCAGCGGTGTCGAGCAAAGCATAGTCGTCAAGCCGGCCTATGGACTGTCCGACGCCGAGATCACCCGCATGTTGCAGGATTCTGCACAGCATGCGCAGGATGACATGCGCGCACGCGCCCTGCGCGAGCAGCAGACCGAAGCGGCGCAGCTGCTTGAGGCGGTGGAGCAGGCGCTGGTTCAGGATGGCGCATTGCTGCGCCCGGCGGAATCCGAAGAAATTCAAGGTCGCATGACGACGTTGCGGCAGGTAATGGCGCAAAGCGACTCCGTCGCAATTCGCCAAGCTCTCGAAGCACTGAACCGGGCCACGACGGAATTTGCCCAGCGTCGCATGGATCAAAGCGTGCAGCGCGCGCTGGCCGGACATAAAATTTCCGAATTGGAGGGCTGATGCCACAGATTATTGTTTTGCCGCATGAGGAATTATGCCCGGAGGGTGCGCTGTTTCAGGCCGAGCCCGGGACATCGATCTGCGATGCCCTGTTGGCGCACGACATCGAAATCGAACATGCCTGTGAAAAATCCTGTGCCTGCACGACTTGTCATGTCGTGATCCGGCAGGGCTTCGGCAGTCTGGAGGCGGCCAAGGAGGCCGAAGAGGATTTGCTCGACAAGGCCTGGGGGCTGGAGCCGACTTCCCGTTTGTCCTGTCAGGCGCGGGTGGCGGATCAGGATCTGGTGGTGGAGATTCCCAAGTACACCATCAACATGGTGAAGGAATAAATCGATGAAATGGGTTGATGTCGGCGAAATCGCCATCGAACTGAGCGAACGTCATCCGGACGTGGATCCGGCGACGCTGCGCTTCGTCGATTTGCATAACTGGGTCGTGAGTCTGCCCGGATTTGATGACGACCACGCCCGTGGCGGGGAGCGCGTGCTGGAAGCGATCCAGGCGGCGTGGCTGGAGGAGGTGGCATAGTGATTAGCATTTCCAGTCGCTGGTGGTATCTGGCGGGCGCCGCGTTTGCGGCCGGGCTCATGGGCTTTGGCTTGTACCTGCAATATGTGGAACATCAGGATCCATGCCCGCTGTGCATGGTGCAGCGGGTGATTTTCATCGCGATTCTGGTGCTGTTTGCGTTGGCGGCGTTGCAGCATCCGCGCCGCTTGGGGCGGAAGATTTATGCCGGACTGATTGCGCTGCTTTCCCTCTCCGGGGTGGCGGTGGCGGCCCGGCATATCTGGATTCAGCATTTGCCCAAGGATCAGGTGCCCGCCTGCGGCCCAGGACTGGATTACATGCTGGAAACCATGCCGATGTCTTCTGTCCTGAAGGAGCTCATGCATGGCTCGGGCGAATGCGCGGAAAAGGGCTGGACGTTCCTGATGCTGGGTATTCCGGAATGGTCCTTGCTCTGCTATCTCGCCCTTGGCGGCTGGGCCATCCTCATCGCAGCCAAGAGATTCGCGCGATAAATAAAGAGCTCCGTTAGATCGGTCGCAGATGTAAGTTATTTATCCTATTTTCTGGACTGCTGACGCAAGAATTCTGGGATTGTTATAGCGCCATCGCTGGCCGCATGAAAATGATTGAAATTGCTGCATACATGTATTCGAGCTGTTTCTCGAAGCAGTAAATGGCCAGCCGAACACTTTCTCTCAACGGTTATGTGGTGATAAGTCTTACTTTAACCTGCTGGTGGTTTTGGCACAAAGCAGTCAGGGTGTCGCCATCAGAAACTCCAACAATTAAGCAGGTCGCAAGAATGAAGGGGATCATCTGCGCTGGTGCTAATTGGCTGTGTAAACCTTGTACCCGCGTTCGGTCATGCAATCACCCAGTATCTTTTCTCTGGCGGCAGACTCCTTCATCTGGGTGCTTCCACCTCCAACACCGGCTCCGGCAACTGACCCGGCCACAATAAAAGGAATCGCTGGGGCAAAAACGGCACCCGCAATAGCAGTTGCAACGCCAGCTACAGTTGCACCTCCGGCGGCGGCACCCACTACAGCATTTGCGCCCGTTGTTTTGCCAAGATCATAGGTTTCGGATACCTTCTTGCAATCCGCCATGTCCTTTTGTAGCAATGCTTTATCTTTAACGGAATTGGGATCGATTGCTATCTGGGGGGATGAGGCGCAACCAGTAATGCCGAATATCGAAACAAGAACGAAAGCGGGTATTGATTTCATTTTGACGAGTCCTTTAGGTAAGATCGGTTCTAAGCCAGCCGACACCTAATAGACGGAAGCCGTGTCAATAAGTCAGGCTTGATATACATATATCATCATCTTTTGCACCAGCGTACCTGAAAGGTCAGACGCCCAAGGCGTATTACTGCCTGACGAATTTGAATTTCATGCGTCTTTTCCTTGGCGGTAGATTTTGGGTGAGGCGATAGACGCGCTGCCGGATGTAACTCTTTGTCTGGCTACTAAGATCGCGTCGTTGTCGGTTGATATAGAATGAGCCACTTATTTATTTTTCGGGAAATCCTTATATTCTTTGCGGTATGGACGATCTTAAAATCTTAAATTTGATTCGACAGGGCGGGAAAATGTGCGACCAAGGTATAGGCGCGCTCTATCGCAAGTATGCCTTGCATTTTCACAAGTTCTTCCTATATCAAGGGCTGAATACGGCGGACGCTGAAGACGTAGTGCAGGAAGTATTTATCAACATTATCCGGCACTGTGAAAGTTTCAAAGGCGATTCGCCATTGGAGGCTTGGCTGTGGCGGATTGCGCGCAACTGCATGACAGATCACTTCCGTCGCACCAAGGCGCGCCCGACGGACAACCTGGATGACGATGGGTGGAAGGGGCTGGAGCGGGACTCAGATGACATGCGCACCGTCGATCCGCCCCCGGGTGAGTCCCTGGAAGATTGTGTGGGACGCGGGTTCACAGAATTCGCAAAGAAATTTGCCGAGCGCGCCTACGCACTTTCACTGGCAATGGATGGGTTTGACACCGCCCACATCGCCGCTGCTATTCAGCGAACACCGGGCGCAACGCGTGAATTCATTTCACAAAGCCGCAAGCGGATCGAGGCATTTCTGCTCCCTTGCAAGGATTACCTGTCGGCGGCCTAACCAGCGGAAAAACAGATGACGAATAGAGACGAAGATCAAGACTGGCTGGATGCGTTGGCGGGCAAGCCTGATCCAGATGCCAACCCAGCCGTCACAAAACGTGCCACCTTGCTACGTCAGGCGATTCAACAGCACGACGCCGCGCTTGGCGTAAACGATTTCGATACCGAGGCGGGCTTGCAGAAGCTCAAGTTTCGTATGCGTCGGGAAGGGCTGGTCACCGAAAGCAAACCCTCGTTTATCCACAATCGTTTTGTTCAATACGCGATGGCAGCGTCGATCATCCTGACCGTTGGCTTGACGATGCGTCTCTACCTGTATGAGCAACCCATACAAAACGAGATCGGGATTGTGAGGGGCAGTAATCAGCAAATCGTTTTGGCCGCTGATCCGGAAGCGCGCCTGAAGCAGCTCACAACCGAACTGGACAAGCTTGGCATCCAATATCAAGTTGATCGCAAAGAGGGAGGTATCATCCTCATGGCGCGTGGCGTCGATCCTGTAAAGGATGACGTTGCGGAATTCCTTGAGCGCAATCACATTACAGCGCCTGTAGGGACGGATTTGGCGCTTGAGCTTCGCCCGCTGCCAAAACCGTGAAAATACTTCCTGCCACAAAACTCCTGCGCATTGTATTGCTGATGTTGCTGGTTGCCATTGCACAACCCGCAATCTCTGACACTACAGCGCAGGGCAGCGAACAGGAGGCTGAGCAATTAAACCAGCAAGCTGTTCAGTTGTATCAACAGGGCAAGTATCAAGAGGCATTACCTCTACTTCAGCGCACCTTGGAAATCAATGAAAAGGTTCTAGGATCCGAGCATGAACGCACTGCTATTAACTTGAATAACCTTGGTTGGTTGTACGAGGCCCTTGGTCAGTACGACAACGCGCTGCCGCTATACCAGCGTGCTTTGACGATTCTTGAAAAAACGCTCGGCCCTGAGCATGAGAACACGGCCGGCAGCTTGAATAACTTGGGTGAGTTGTATCGGGTTCTTGGCCAGTACGACAAGGCACTGCCGCTTCACCAGCGTGCTTTGACGATTCTTGAAAAAACGCTCGGCCCTGAACATGAGAACACGGCCGCCAGCTTGAATAACCTTGCGATGATGTACAGCAACCTCGGCCAGTACGACAAGGCACTGCCGCTTCACCAGCGCGCCTTGGGGATTGTAGAAAAAATTCTTGGTCCCGAGCATGAAGTTACCGCCGCCAGCTTGAATAACCTTGCGATGATGTACAGCAACCTCGGCCAATACGACAGAGCACTCCCGCTATGCCAGCGTGCTTTGACCACTCATGAAAAGACTCTCGGCCCGGAGCATGAACGCACTGCTATTAACTTGAATAACCTTGGTTGGTTGTACGAGGCCCTTGGCCAGTACGACAACGCGCTGCCGCTATACCAGCGTGCTTTGACGATTCTTGAAAAAACGCTCGGCCCTGAGCATGAGAACACTGCCACCAGCTTGAATAACCTTGGTTGGTTGTACGAGGCCCTTGGTCAGTACGACAAGGCGCTGCCGCTTTATCAGCGTGCCTATCGATCTGCGTCAATTGCGCGTGTACCGGAAATCCTGAAATTGGTACAGATGAATCTTGGTGCCTACTACGCCGAGCAGGGCGATCCTGCCGTTGCGATTCTTTATCTGAAAGGCGCTGTAAATACGATGCAAGGCATCCGTGTTCAATCGCGCAACTTGGATCAGGGTTTGCAACAATCACTGCTGCAGAAAAACGAATCTGTGTACAACGGCCTTATCGACTTGCTTGTTGATGAAGGCAGGCTGGCTGAGGCCCAACAGGTAATCTCCATGCTCAAAGAGGATGAGTATTTCGACTTTATCCGTGACTTCTCGCCGGGTTTCTATGCCGGCAATTACGCAAGCTGGGAGAATTTCGGGAAACTGTATGAACAAGGCGCAGCCGCAGCGGCAACCGTCACGCCCAAGGTGCAGGCACTGGCTGACAATCTGACCCACGGTATTGCCGACCGCAGGGAGCAGGCCAGGGCGCTATATCACTGGGTCAGCCGCAATATCCGCTATGTGCTGGTCTCGCTGGGCAATGGCGGCATGGCGCCGCATTCTGCCGATTCGATTCTTGATAACCATTATGGCGATTGCAAGGATCACGCTACCCTGTTGCAGGCATTGCTGACAGCCAAGGGGATTTCGTCATCGCAGGTCTTGATCAACTCGGGCGATGCCTACGCGCTGCCCAAGGTTCCCGGCCAGTCCGTCTTCAACCATGCCATCAATTACATTCCGGAATTTGATCTGTATCTGGACAGTACCGCTCAGACCTTGCCGTTCGGTGCGCTGTCTGCCGGAGAATATGACAAGCCGGTCGTGCTGACCGCTTTCGGCAAACTGGCCCGAACGCCTGTCGCACGTGCTGAGGATCATCAACTCATCGTGAATACCACGCTGGAGATGCAATCGGACGGCAGAATCAAAGGCCGATCCCATGTCACGGGCAGCGGCGATGAAGAAAACAAGCTGCGTTTGACCTATCACTACTACGCGCCCCTTGCCCGCGAAAAAACCGTGAATGACATCCTGCTTGAAAACGGCGAGACCGGCACAGGGGATTTCAATACTAGCGATCCGCTCGACCTGAGCGCGCCTTTCAGCGTTGATTCCGAATTCCTGCTGGATGCGCCTGCCAATGTACCCGGCCCCAGCGGGATTATCACGCCGCGCGGCATTACACCGGGGAGACTGTATTCAATCAGCCAATTCAAACTTCCGGAAGAACGTCACTTCCCAAGGGAGTGCATCAGCATCTCTGTGCAGGAAAACACCACGCTCGCATTTCCAGCAGGCATCCGGGTGGAATCCATCCCGGGGAACACCAAAATCGAACGTCCCGGCATCAGCTATCGGGCGAGCTATCTGCTCAAAAACAACACGGTCTCGATTCATCGCAGCTTTGTGCGGCAAAACGCGCACGGCAACTGCGAGACCGCCATGCACGAGTCGGACAGGCAGTTTCTGGAAGAGATCAAACGGGATTTGCGGGCGCAGATTGTTTTTCGGTGATTATGTTAAGGTTGAGTTGACAGCAGAACGTTTGTTCTCCAGAATTCGCGAACGTTCGTTCTTCCCGGAAGCTTTCATGACTGACTTCAGCAGTAAAGATGCCGAATACCTCTCGCGCTTGCAGGATTATTACGCCGAGTGGAAAAGCATTCCCTCTTATGCCGCCTTGTGCGAGGTTTTTGGCATCGCGTCAAAATCCTGGGTCAAAGCGATCCTTAATCGTCTTGCCGAGGCGGGATATCTGGAGCGCACCCCCGATGGCATCTGGATTCCATCGCCTTTGTTTTTTGCGCGTCCATTGGCCGAATCTGCTGTGCAGGCCGGTATGCCGGTGACGGTGAGTGCGACTCAGGGCGAGCATTTCGTGATTGACGAGATGCTGATCGAGAATCCCTCGCGCAGCGTGTTGATCCCGGTCAAGGGCGATTCCATGATCGAGGCAGGCATTCATGATGGCGATGTAGCGGTGGTGGAAAAGCGCCTGACCGCCAATCCTGGCGATATCGTCGTGGCGATTGTCGATGATCAATTCACCCTGAAAACTCTGGACAAGGAAGCCGGCAAGTTTGTCCTGCGTCCGGCCAATCCGGCTTATCCGGTAATCCGTCCGGAATCCTCGCTGGAAATCTTTGGCGTGCTGGTCGGGCTGATCCGGAAATACCGATAAAAAAGGCTGCCTGAGGGCAGCCTTTGCGTAAAACGAAGTGGGTGAGCGTTCAGCCGAAACGACCGGTGATGTAGTCTTCAGTTTCCTTGCGGCTCGGGTTGGTGAAAATGGTGCTGGTATCGCTGAACTCCACCAGATCACCGAGATACATGTAAGCCGTGTAATCAGAAATACGCGCGGCCTGTTGCATGTTGTGGGTCACGATGGCGATGGTGAAATCCACCTTCAGCTCGTCGATCAGTTTCTCGATATGTGCGGTAGAAATGGGATCCAGCGCCGAAGTCGGTTCGTCCAGCAGCAGAACTTCCGGTTTGACGGCGATCGCGCGGGCAATGCAGAGTCGTTGCTGCTGACCACCGGAGAGTCCGGTGCCGCTTTGCTTTAGCTTGTCTTTCACTTCCGTCCAGAGCGCCGCCTTTTTCAGGGCCCATTCGACGCGCTCATCCATTTCACTGCTGCTCAGATTTTCGTACAGCTTTACGCCAAAAGCGATGTTGTCGTAGATCGACATCGGAAAGGGCGTCGGTTTTTGAAACACCATGCCGACCTTGGCGCGCAGTCGATTCAGATCCTGTTTCGGATCAAGAATGTTGTCGCCGTCCAGCATGATCTGCCCGGTCGCCTTTTGTTGCGGGTAAAGCTGATACATGCGGTTGAAGGTGCGCAGCAAGGTGGATTTGCCGCAACCTGACGGGCCGATAAAGGCGGTCACCATTTTCTCGGCGATATCCAAGTTGATGTCCTTGAGCGCCAGAAATTTTCCGTAATAAAAATTCAGGTTACGGACGGTGACTTTCGGATTGGCGATGATCGAAGTTGAGTTCATTTGCATGCCTTGAGTTTAGTGGTGGGTGCTGCTCTGGCGGAACAGAATACGCGCCAGAATGTTAAGGGTTAGAACGCTGAAAGTGATCAGCAATGCGCCAGCCCAAGCAAGGCGCTGCCAGTCTTCATAGGGACTCATCGCAAACTGGAAGATCACCACGGGCAGGTTGGCCATCGGGTTTTCCATGTCAGCATTCCAGAACTGGTTGTTCAACGCGGTGAACAACAGCGGTGCGGTTTCGCCGCTGATCCGGGCAATCGCAAGCATCACCCCGGTAATGATGCCGGCACGGGCGGCGCGCAGGGTAACGAAATTGATCATTTTCCACTGTGGCGCGCCCAGTGCAGCGGCGGCTTCCCGCAGCGTATTGGGCACCAGACGCAGCATGTTTTCGGTGGTGCGGATGACGATGGGAATCACAATGATGGCCAGCGCCAGCGCACCGGCCCAACCGGAAAAGTGCTTGATATGAACGACGTACACTTCATACACAAACAAACCGATCACAATCGAGGGCGCGGAGAGCAGAATGTCGTTGATGAATCGGGTGACCGGGGCAAGCCAGCCGCGCTGGCCGAATTCCGCCAGATAAGTACCGGCCAGAATGCCGATCGGCGTGCCGATCAGTGTGCCGAAGAACGTCATCATCAGTGTGCCGAAGATTGCGTTCAACAGGCCGCCGTCGCTGCCGGGTGGCGGAGTCATTTGAGTCAGGACGCTGCCAGTCAATGCGGGGATGCCGTGCTCCAGCAGGGTCAGCAAAATCCAGCCGAGCCAGAACAACCCAAAAGCCATGGCCAGAATGGAGACCAGCAGTCCAAGAAAATTGCTGATGCGGCGGCGCAGGTAAATGTCAATCATGGTCAGATTCCTAGGAGGCCTTGCCTTCTTGTTTGCTCAGTCGGTGCAGCATATAGCGAGCCAGCGACAGCACAACGAAGGTGATGAAGAACAGAATCAGGCCGAGCTCGATGAGGGAGGCGGTATACAACTCGCCATCGGCTTCGGTAAATTCGTTGGCCAGCGCCGAGGCAATACTGTTGCCGGGTTCCAGCAGGGACATGCTTAATTTGTGGGCATTCCCGATCACGAAAGTGACCGCCATGGTTTCACCCAATGCGCGTCCCAAACCGAGCATGATGCCGCCAACCACACCGACTTTGGTGTACGGGAGCACAACTTTCATGACCACTTCCCAAGTGGTGGCGCCCACGCCATAGGCGGATTCCTTGAGCATTGGCGGGACGACTTCGAAAACGTCACGCATCACAGAGGCAATGAAGGGAATTACCATAATGGAAAGAATGATGCCGGCCGTCAGGACGCTGATGCCCATCGGCGGGCCAATGAAAAAACTGCCAACAACGGGCAGAACCCCAAAATGTTCGCTGATCCAGGGTTCGATATATTTGGCGAACAGCGGGGCGAAAATAAACAATCCCCACATGCCGTAGATGATGCTGGGAATTCCGGCGAGCAGCTCAATGGCAATCCCCAAGGGGCGCCGCAATACGCGCGGCGACAGTTCGGTCAGAAAGATCGCAATCCCGAAACTCACCGGGATGGCAATCAACAGGGCGATGCATGAGGTCACCAGCGTTCCGACGATGGGTACCAGGGCGCCGAAATTTTCGGTCACCGGGTTCCAGCTGTCATTGACCAGGAAATTGAAACCGAAGGCTTTTATAGCTGGCATGCTGCCAATGACCAGCGAGCCGATGATGGCTGCGAGCAGGACAAGAACGCCAAAGGCAGACGCGCGGGTTGTTCCTCTGAACAACGTATCTATCCATATTTGGCGCTTGAGGCGAGCTTCTTGTATAAATCCAGACATAGCGTTCGGTGTTTTTTTGTGTTTGGGGCAGGGGCCGAAGCCCCTGCTGAATGTTTTCATACGTGCCGGTCTGGCACGTATGAGTTTCCTACTTTACTTCCACAGTGCTTGGCCCTTGCTGTCCTTGACCTGCGCCTTCCATGCGTTGCTGATCATGGTGGTGACATTGTCCGGCAGCGGCACGTAGTCCAGATCGGCGGCCATCTTGTCGCCATGAGCATAGGCCCAGTTGAAGAACTTCAGCACTTCCAGGCGGTTGTCATTCTTGGTGGCATTCTTGTAAACCAGAATGAAAGTCGCGCCGGTGATAGGCCAGCTGTCCTTGCCGGGCTGGTTGACCAGGATTTCGGCGAAACCTTCCTCAGCTTTCCACTTGGCGTTGCCAGCGGCAGCCTTGAAGCTGGTGTCGTTCGGCTCAACAAACTGGCCATCCTTGTTTTTCAGCTGAGCGTAAGCCATCTTGTTTTGCAGGGCATAGGCGTACTCGACGTAACCGATGGAGTTTTCCATGTTCTTGACGTTGGCAGCGACACCCTCGTTACCCTTGCCGCCCGTACCAACAGGCCATTGCACGGCTTTGTCTGCACCCACGGTACGCATCCACTCGGTGTTGACCTTGGCGAGATAGGAGGTGAAGATATGAGTTGTGCCGGAGCCGTCAGCGCGATGTACGACGGTGATCGGTTTGGCGGGCAGATTCACACCCTTGTTCAGGGCTGCAATCTTGGGGTCGTTCCACTGGGTGATTTTCCCCAGGAAAATGTCGGCCAGCACATCGCTGGACAATTTCAGTTGACCGGCCGAGATGCCGGCAACATTGATGACCGGCACCACACCGCCGATAACCGTCGGGAACTGGGCCAAGCCCGCCAGACCAAGTTCATTGGCGTTCAGCGGAGCATCAGTAGCGCCAAAGTCAACAGTGCCGGCCTTGATCTGCTTGATTCCACCGCCAGAGCCGATGGATTGATAGTTCATGCCGACGCCTGTCTCCTTCTTGTAAGCTTCCGCCCACTTGGCATAAACAGGGTACGGGAAGGTCGCGCCGGCGCCGGTGATGTCTGCGGCGTGGCTGGCTGTTGCAAAGGCCATTGCGGATGCTGCGGCAATGCCCATGACGATTTGCTTGAGTTTGATGTTCATGCGCTCTCCATTTAAGTTAAGTCTGCTTGATGGCGGCCGGAGCCATTTTCAAGCGGGATGCCGTTAAGCGAGCAAATGGTAATTTTTCAATGTGACACTATTATTACATCTTCAGGAAATGTTTGGCATAACGTCCGTTCAGGCGTGACATGGGCAGCAGAATGAGCAGGTCCGCCGTGTTGAACTCGGGATCCCAGGCGGGTTCGCCGCAAATATAGGCGCCCAGCCGCAGGTAGCCCTTGAGCAGCGGCGGAATCGGTGCGTCCAGATGCTGGTTCAGCGCATGCATCGGCAAAGGGCAACGGGGAAAAACGCTGTATTCGATGGGCGCGGCATAAATCCGGTGCAGTTTGTGATACAGGCTGGCCGCCACGTGCCCGCCGTCAGCCATGCTGATGCTGGCGCAGCCGATCAGATATTCATAGCCCCCCTGCATCATGTACTGGGCCAAACCGCTCCACAAATGGGTAATGGTGGCGCCGTCACGGAAGTCGCGGTGGACGCAGGAGCGACCCAGTTCAACCATGCGATCGCTGAGATGCAGCAAGCGAGTCAGGTCGAATTCCGTTTGCGAATAGTAACCGCCGATTTCCTGCGCGCGCTGGGGCGACAAAATCCGGTAGGTGCCGACGACTCTGTTTTCCTGGCTTTCGCGAACCAGCAAATGGTCGCAATAGGGATCGAACATGTCGCGATCAATTTCCTCCTTGGCGCTTGGCAAGGTGGCGCCCATTTCTTCGGCAAATACCTTGAACCGCAGTCGTTGGGCTTCAAGAATTTCTGCCGAATTTCGGGCCAGGGTAGTGCTCAGGCGGCGTTCGTGAAGATGGCCGGCTGGTGTATTGAGTTCAAGCATGAGATCTCCTTTGGTAGTTGTCAGTCGGGACAACTTAAAGGAGGTGTGTTGCTAATGAATGACACTCATGTGAAAGGAATGTTAAGGAGGGCGGCAAAAGTCGCCAGTGTTATTCATAATTTCGGCATAACCCACCTGCGGAACATGAGCGGGGTGATCATCGTGGTTGCCACGCCCATCAGAATCAGGATCGAGAAAAGGTCTTGCCCAATGAAACCGCGCTGGTAGGCGATGCTTGCAATCACCAGCTCCATGACGCCGCGCCCATTCAGAATGATTCCGATCCCCAGCGATTGAGGCTGCGAAAGCCCGATCAGTTTTCCCCCCAGCCACCCCGCGAATATCTTGGAGGTTATGGATGCTATCAACACCACGATGACGAGCCAGATGGAACCAATGATGCTGATGTCGAACTCAAGTCCGAGGTATGCGAAGAACACCGGGGCAAGAAAGCCGCCCGTGATGGAGCGTAGCGTAAGATCCAGCTCATGGTAGCGCGAAGCGAGGAAGAATTTGCGATCGATCAACAAAGCGCCAAAGAAAGCGCCGATGACAAAGTGGAATCCCAGCGCCGAGCTGACCGAACCAAATACCAAAACGAAAACCAGCAAAATTCCGAACAAGGTTTCATTGCCGAGGAGATCGACCAGTTTCTCCGGGATCCTCTCGATATGTATTCCTTTTTCGACGATCTTCTGAAGTAGCCAGTTGAAGCCCAGAATAAAGGCGCCGAGTGCAACGAGTTTCCAGCTGGCATTGAGGATGGAGAATCCCACGGCATGAAGTGATTGCTGTTCGGGCAGGTTCAAAATAACGCCCAGCGCCAGCAGCGCAAAGACATCGTTAAGAATGGCGGTTGCCACCGAGTAACGGGCAATGTCTGTATCCAGCAATTTGAAGCTCTGGAGGATGCTAACGGCGACGGGGAGAGCGGTGACAGAAACGCAAATTCCGAGAAAAACCGTTCGCATGACATCCAGCTGAAATGCGAGGCCCACCGTAATGCCTGCCGCCAGGGGGATGATGAATCCAAGGATGGCGATTACCAAGCCTTTTCCCCGCAAGGAATTCAGGATGTCCTTCAGATTCATTTCCAGCCCGGCTGAAAGAACAATGAGAAAAACTGCAAACTCGGCAATGCCAGACAGGGCGGCATCAGCCTCAATGAGCTTGAACACACTAGGCCCCAACAGTACCCCCGCGAGCATTTCCCCCACGATGGCGGGCTGATTAAATCGCTTGAAGATTTGCCCAAGCAAGCGGGCGGCGACTATGAGAATAAGCAGGTTCGTCAGAAGTGGCATGTGCTAATCAATACTCGAACGGCAACGGTACCACAATGCCTGCCAGGCGCCGTAGCCGAGGTGGATGCAGAGGCGTACGCACTTGAGCCAGGCTGTCGCCATTCTCTTCAGGCGGGTGAGCGGGCTTACCTTGTCATTGTGGCGTGATTGCAAGCTTTTCATGGCTAAAAAGCAGGCACCCGAAGGTGCCTGAACGAGAGGTTGTCGCAATGAAGTGCGGCGATCAGTGTAGGTGCGAAATATGACAATCGTGTGAAGCGCGAACCGAAATCAGCGATAGACTTTCGCCAGCCGTTTCGCGAGCACGGCTTCATCCCACTGATGGGCATGTGTTCGGGCTTCATGCGACAAGCTGGATTGCAGCTCCGGGTCGCTGAACAGGCGGATCATGGCCCGGGCGAAATCGGCCGGATCGTCCTCCGGAGTGATGGCGCCGCGCCCGGCTTCCAGGATGTCGGTCGTCCCCATGCTGGATAAGGCGATAACCGGCAAGCCCATCGCCATGGCTTCAAGCAGGACCAGTCCCTGGGTTTCGGTACGTGAGGCAAAAACGAACGCGTTGGCTGCCGCATAACAATGCGGCAGATCGATAGCGCGATCGAGATATCCCAGGAATTTGATGTTTTCTTCCAGCTGCAGATTTTCCGCTTCACGGCGCAAATGGGCTTCAGCCGGGCCCTGTCCGGTGATGAGGAGCAGAATTTCGGGAACGTGTTCCCGGGCATGCGCCAGGCTTTGCAACAGAAAGCCGATATTCTTTTCATGTGCGACACGGCCAACAAACAAGGCGATGGGGCGTTCCGGGTGAATTCCGTGTTTTTCGCGAAAGTCTTTACCGTTGCCGTTATTGAATTGCGCCAGAGGGATGCCGGTAGGCAGGATTTCCAGCGGGCGGCTGACGCCATATTCACGCAAGCGCTGATCGATGGCTCGCGACGGGACGATGATTTTGTGCATATCGTCACATTGTTTTTTCGAAATTTTGCGTGCCAGATGTTTTAGCCAGGAAGCCGGCAGAAACGGCAGGTAATGCTGAAAATATTCTTCGAACAGCGTGTGGTAAGTGGAGACCAGTGGCAGGCCAAGTTTTTTGGCAACTCTGACTGCGGCGTAGTGGGCAAGAAAGGGGGTTTGTACATGAATCATGTCGGCCTGACGCGCTTCCTTTTCAACGGCGGCGAGCAGGGGTTTCCAGCGCATGATGCGGTCTTCCGGGTCGCGTGGCACCGAACGGCCGGGAACACGGACGATCCAATTCTCATCCGTAGTGGTCTGGCCGTAATCGGGTGCTATGAGACGCACTTCGATGCCTTCGGACAGCAATGTCCGGCGATAAGTGTTGATGGCGCTTGAAACCCCGTTGATTCGGGGAAAGTAGACATCGGAAATCATCAGGATGCGCATGCGGGCTCCACATTATTTGGGGTGATGACGCTGGCGGCTTGCTTGCCCCATTCGATCAATTCGAGTTGGCCGTTCAGATGCTCCACAATGGCGGTGCAGCTATCGACCCAATCTCCGCAATTCACATACAGCAGTTCGTCGATTTCGCGGATGGTCGCCCAGTGGATATGACCGCAAATGACACCATCCAGACCGCGCTCTTGTGCGGCGTAGATCACTGCGCCTTCAAAGTCGAAGATGAATTGCAGCGCTGACTTGATTTTGCGCTTGGCATAACCGGCCAACGACCAATAGCCGGGGCGGCGCAGGAAACGCCGCCACCAGGACATGATGGCATTGATTCTGACCAGCAGGTCATAACCGATGTCGCCCAGCACGGCGACCCAGCGATGATGGCGGGTGACCTGGTCGAATTCATCGCCATGAATCAGCAGGAGACGTTTGCCATCTGCGGTGGTGTGGACATATTCGTTAAGCAGCTGAATATCGCCGAAGGTGCTGCCGTGATAGTCGCGCAAGGCTTCGTCGTGGTTGCCTGGGATGAAGATGATTTTTTCTCCGTGCCGCGCCCGGCGCAGAATTTTCTGGATGATGGTGTTCTGCGGCGCGCTCCACTGGATGCTGCGGCTCATGTGCCAGAAATCGATGATGTCACCGATCAGGAACAGGTGTTCCGATTCGTATTCGCGCAGGAATTCAAGCAAGCGCTCTGCCTGGCATGCACGGGTGCCCAGGTGAATGTCGGAGAGGAAAATGGAACGGACTTTATTCATGCTGGCGTTGGTTGAACTGGAATCGGGGTTTCATGCTGCGGCTGCCGTTACACGACAGCCCAAAAAAACGGGCACCGCGCGGGGTGCCCAAAGGAGGAGGGTGCTTCTCTGAAGCGCTGTCAGTTTGACTTTCTTCTGTTGCAGGCACATTTCAGCCGGGTGATTTCATTGTGAAATTTTCAGGGCGTTCAATTCCTGTTCAATGATGTCAACGCTGAGATGGCGGGCATTGCGTCCATTGACCAAGTAAATGATGTACTCCCCGATATTCTGGGCGTGGTCGCCCATGCGCTCGACAGATTTTGCGATGAATACGATTTCGATGGCAGAAGAAATCGTGCGCGGATCTTCCATCATCAATGCGATGAGATAACGCAGGATGGCGCGGAATTCCATATCAATCTGGACGTCCGCGCGGAGCACGTGGGTGATTTCGGAGATGTCCACGCGGGCGAAGGCATCCAGAGAGCGGCGCAGCATCTCCAGTACCAGCCGTGCCGCATGGCGGATTTCGGTATAGCGGCCTGGGTGGAATTGCTCTTTCCGGGCCATCTGTTGCGCCAGGCGTGCGATGTTTTTGGCTTCGTCGCCGATACGCTCCAGATCGTTGATGATTTTGATGATGGTCATCACCATGCGCAGATCATTGGCGGCCGGTTGGCGCCTGGCGATCATTTGTATGCATTTTTCGTCTATCGTGACGTCCATGCCATTGACCCGGAGGTCATCCTGGATGACACGTTCCATCAAGACGACGTCCTGTGTAGTCAGTGCTTCCATGCTGAGCTGTATCTGATTTTCAACCAGGGTTCCCATCAGCATGACCTTGTTGCGCATTTCTTCCAGTTCGATGTCGTACTGCACGAGGGTGTGCTTGGTCTGGCTCATATCAAGGCTTCGCTATTGATCAAGATGAGGCAATCCTACGCGGCCAACATGAAGAATTTGTGACACTGCGGGAGGCTATTTTGTCAGCGCGTTTATGCGGATTCCGGGGGTAAAGTCAGGCGTGCCGTGCTGATGTTTTTGCACGAGTCCGGTCAGAATTGACTCGAGCCGCGCGTTGATTTTCTCCCAGGTGAGATGCTCTACCGAGTCTCTGGCATTCCGGCGCATGCGCCAGAGGCGGTCGTCATCATGAACCATGCCTTTGGCGAGAGACATAAAGGCGTGGGCATCGTCGAAAGGGGCCACCAATCCATTGATTTCGTGCTGGACGTGCTCCCGTGCGGCGGCGTAATCATAGGCGAGTACGGCCAGTCCGCTGGCCATGGCTTCCACGGTGACATTGCCGTAGGTTTCGGTGACGCTGGGATACAGGAATATGTCCGCCGAGGCGTAATGCCGGGCCAAATCTTCACCACTGCGCATGCCGGTAAAAATGATCTGCGGGAACTGCTGTTGCAAGGCAGTGCGGGCGGGACCGTCACCGACCATGACCAGGCGTGCATTCGGACGTATGGACTGAATTTGTTCAAAGGCTTGGATGACCAGCGGAAGGTTTTTTTCTGCGGCAAGGCGGCTGACGAGGATTGCCGCCAGAGCGCCGTCCTCGACGCCCCAGCGCCGGCGCAATTCCATGCTGCGCTTGTCCGGATGAAACAGCACAGTATCGATGCCGCGCGAAACGACCCGGACATCACGATAGCCTTCCTGGCTGAGTGAAGATTGCAATGCGGACGTCGGTACCAGAGTGCACTGGGTCCGGTTGTGGAAATGGCGCAGATACGCGCCGATGGGGTTTTTCAGCCAGCCCATCCCGTAGTGCTGGCTATAGTTGTGGAAGTTGGTGTGAAAGTCGCTGCATACCGGAATATTCAGCAGTTTGGCGGCGGAACACGCGGACCAACCCAGCGGCCCTTCGGTGGCGACATGCACGATATCCGGACGTTGCTGCCGCCAGAGTTGCAGCAGTTTTCTTTTGGCGGGCAGGCCGGATTTCAGTTCCGGATAGCCTGGAATCGGCAGGCCGTGTACGAGTGACTCGGTAAATCCTTCAGCGGATTTGGCAACGTCGTCCTTCCCTTGTTTGGGGCGGATCACATGAATCGCATGCTGGCGCTTGAGCAGTCCTTCGACCATGCGTCCCAGCGTGATGGCTACGCCATTTATTTCCGGGGGGTAAGTTTCGGTGACCAGCGCAATCCGCAGCGGAGCGCCAAGCGGTGATTCGATATTTTCCATGGTCTGAATTCTCTCGGCGATGGATGAAGAATGGGTGAAATTTTTGTTAAGTATTCATGATGGCTGTGTGTTTCTCCGGCCCGGTGACGGCAATATTCTTGTAGCAATCCCCCGATAGAATCGCCGGATAAAGCAAACGCAGCCTTGGAGTGAACCATGCCTTTATCCGGATTTCATATCGCAGAAACCCTGATCCCGAGATTACAAAAATTACGCGCCGATGCGCTTGCGCTGGAGCACGAATTCGCCTCCACGATTGAAGGTGTCGAGCACGCCCATCGGGCGAGTGCGCGCAACTTGCTGCATTACCTGGCGTTGCGGCAATCGGATCTCCGGGATTTGCAGGCCGATCTGGCGCAATTGGGGTTGAGCCGGCTGGGCCGTGCAGAGGCGCATACGCTGAACAGTATCGACGCGGTCATGCATGCACTGCGAGCCTTGGCGGATTTGCCGCGCTTGCGGCAAACAGCGCCTGAAGTGGATTTCACCAGCGGGGCAAAAAAATTATCAGAGCATGCCATGGCGTTGTTCGGCGCCAGCCCGGATCGGCATAGCGGCAGGATCATGGTCACCATGCCGTCCGAAGCAGCGCAAGATCCGGCGCTGATCCGTGAGTTGTTGCTGGCGGGCATGAATGTGATGCGGATTAATTGTGCGCATGACGGTCCGGATGAATGGATTGCGATGATTCGTCACCTGCGTGATGCGGAAAAAGCGGTCGGTCAACACTGCCGGATTTATGCCGATCTGGCGGGGCCAAAATTGCGTACGGGGGATATTCGCGCCAGTGGCCGCGTGGTTGAATTCAAAGTTCAGCGCGATATGTGGGGGAGAATGTTGGCGCCAGCCAGAATCTGGCTGACTTCCAGTGCGCAGCCAGAAACGGCGCCAGCCGGCTTTGATGCCAGTTTGCAGATCGAGCCGGATTTGCTGGCGCAGATGCAGTCCGGAGACTTTCTGGATGTGGACGATGCCCGCGGATCCAGCCGCCGTCTGGTAATCCAGGAGCAGGCTGGGATCTCATGGGCGGAATGTGCCAAGCATAGTTACATCGCCGATGGCGCCGCGTGCCGCTTGGAGCGTGAGAACCAGATTCTGGCCGAGGGGAAGATCGGTCCTTTGCCCGAGGTCTCGCAGCCCATCATGCTTGCAGCAGGTGACCTGTTGTGTTTGACGATAAGCGATGAGCCGGGGATGCCGGCCAGTTATGACAGCTTCGGGAAATTGCTGCATCCGGCCAGCATTCCGTGTTCGTTGCCCGCCGTATTCGAGTCCGCGAAAGCGGGTGATCCCATATGGTTTGATGATGGCAAGATTGGCGGCGAGATTTACAGTAATGACGGCAGCATCATTACGGTCAAAATTACCCAGGCCGCTCCCGGCGGCAGCAAACTCCGTTCCGGGAAGGGTATCAATTTGCCGCTCACAGAGATTGCAACCCCGGCGCTTTCCGGGACAGACCTTGAGAATCTGCGCTTGCTGGCCCCTTTGGTTGACCTGGTGGGCCTGTCTTTTGTCCGCTCAGCCGCAGATGTTGCAGCGCTGCACCGGCACCTGCATGAAATGGGAGCGCCAGCGCTGGGCACGATACTGAAGATTGAAACACGGCAGGCTTTTGAGAACCTGCCGCTGATTCTGCTCGAAAGCCTGCGCCATCCGCCTGCCGGAATCATGGTCGCGCGCGGCGATCTGGCCGTGGAAATCGGATTTGAACGGCTGGCTGAAGTGCAGGAGGAAATCATCTGGCTGTGCGAGGCCGCACATGTGCCGGTGATCTGGGCGACTCAGGTGCTCGATAGCATGGCGCGGCGCGGGATGCCCTCTCGCGCCGAAGTCTCCGATGCAGCGCATGCAGTGCGGGCGGAGTGTGTGATGCTTAACAAGGGGCCGTATATTGTGGAAACCGTGAAATTCCTGAGCGGTATCCTGCATCGCATGAGCGGGCATCAGGCCAAGCAGCGTCCGATAATGCGTCCTTTGTCCGTTTCGCGTTTAGGCCATTAGGCAGCAGGACTTTAGCTCAGCAGTACCAGCGACCAGACAGCGATCACATTGATCAGGCTGACCAACACGGCGGCGCTGCCGATGTCCTTGGCGCGCTTGGCCAGACGATGGTCATCCAGGGAAATGCGGTCAACGGTGGCTTCGATGGCGGAGTTGACCAGTTCTACCATGAGGACCAGAAGAACGCTGCCTATCATCAGTGCTTTGCCTACAGGATCGGTGGGCAACCAAATTGCCAGCGGAATCAGCAGCGCGGCGAGCAATACTTCCTGGCGAAACGCATCCTCATGTTTGTATGCGGCGCGAAATCCCGCCAGAGAGTAGCCGAAGGCGTTCCATAAGCGCTGCAATCCGGTCTTGCCTTTGTAAGGACTTTCCACAAACGACTCCTGATCTGAAGGTTGGGTATTGTAGATAAAGTTGTGTGACGGGAATATTGCAAATCTTCGGTCATTGCCGGCGGATTGCCGTTGACCTGCAACCCCGGTCTCGGATACCATCCGCCGCGATTTCACCCCGCCGGAATTTTCCTGTGTCCTTGATTCAACGTATTTTTCTGTTTTTATCGCTACTGGGGGCCACGCCGTTTGCGTTGGCCGGGGAGCAGCTTGCCCTGAGTAAGGCATTGCCCGTGGCGGAATTGGCAACCACGCTGCCTACGGCGCGTAACGTCAAGATTGAACTGCTTTCCGGCAGTGATGCCAGGATGGCAGACTTGTGGGTGCGTGCCCGTGCCGGTTTTGCGATGCGCGAGCTGGAGAGCCCGCTCATTGCGAAACACGAGCAATGGTATGCCAACCGGCCCGATTATGTGGCGCGCATGACCGAGCGGGCCGGGCGTTACCTTTATTTCATCATGGGCGAAGTAGAGCGTCGCGGGATGCCGACTGAAATCGCGCTGTTGCCAATGATAGAAAGCGCATTCAATCCAGGCGCTTATTCCGTCAGCCGCGCCTCCGGCATCTGGCAATTCATTCCTTCGACGGGCAAGAATTTCGGCATGGCGCAGAACTGGTGGTATGACGGGCGGCGCGACATCGTCAGCGCCACCACCGGCGCGCTCGACTATTTGCAAAAATTGCACGACATGTTCGGTGACTGGGAATTGGCTCTGGCCGCCTACAATTGCGGGGAGGGCGCGGTGCAACGGGCGCAGGCGCGTAATCGTGCGCGGGGCCTGCCGGTGAATTACACCAGCCTGAAATTGCCCGAAGAAACCCGGAACTACGTCCCCAAATTGCTGGCGATCAAGAATATCGTCGCGACGCCCGCAGCCTATGGCCTGGTTTTGCAGCCTATTCGCAATGAGCCCTATTTCACTGCCATTGCCACTGCAAAACATATTGATGTGAAGCTGGCTGCACAGCTCGCTGATATGACGGTCACGGAGTTCGTGGCGCTGAATCCTGCACACAATCGTCCGGTGATTCTGCAGGAAAACAGTGACCTGATTTTGTTGCCGATCGACAAGGTGGAGACTTTCCGCGCCAATCTGGAAGCCTATGACAAGCCGTTGGTGAGCTGGCAGGCCTATCAGGCTAAAAAAGGCGAACGGATTGACCGGCTGGCGCCGCGTTTCGGGTTGTCAGTTGAGCGGCTCAAAGAGGTCAATGGATTGGCCGGTCGCAGTCACCTGAGTGCTGGTCAGACATTGCTCGTGCCCATCAACGGCGAGGTGGCCGACAATGAATTTGAATCATTCAATATGCATTTACACCCTGTCGAAGCCGAGCGGCAGGGGCGTTTGGTTTCCCACGTCGTACGTCGCGGTGAAACCCTGGCCAGTGTCGCGCGGCGCTATGGGGTTTCGCTCGCCGCACTCAAGCGTATGAATGGCAACAGCACCCGTGTCCGTGTCGGTCAGACCCTGCAAATCAAAACCACTGCAGTAGCCAAAAAAACACGCAAATCGTCGCGATCCGCCAGTGCCGCCAAACACGGCAAGCGCACCTGAGATTTTCTACAAGTAATTACCCAAACAGAATGGCGCCGAAGCGCCATTTTTTATGCCATCCGGTTTTCGAGGATCGCTGGATTTTGATTCCGACGTAACGCCCGCATTCGCGGGCATTAGTATTCACCGAAATCCAGCAACTCCTATCGAACAACTTCCTTAAGTTGTTCGAGGATGGCGGGGTTTTCCAACGTCGAGACGTCCTGGGTGATTTCCTCGCCCTTGGCAATGGCGCGCAACAACCGGCGCATGATTTTGCCGGAGCGCGTCTTGGGCAGGTTTTCGCCGAAGCGGATTTCGTCCGGTTTGGCAATTGGCCCGATTTCCTTGCCGACCCAGTTGCGCAGCTCTTCCATAAGCTTCTTGGCGGCCTCGGCGTTATCAGGCCGTGCGCCCTTGAGGACGACAAATGCGATAATCGATTCCCCCTTGATCTCATGCGGTTTGCCGACTACGGCGGCTTCGGCGACCAGCGGGTTGGCGACCAGTGCGGATTCGATTTCCATGGTGCCGAGCCGGTGACCGGAAACATTCAGAACGTCATCGATGCGGCCCATGATCCAGAAATAACCGTCTTCGTCACGATGCGCCGAGTCGCCGGCCAGATAGTAGCCGCACATTTCCTCGGGGAAATAGCTCTTCTTGTAGCGTTCCGGGTCGCCCCAGATGGTGCGAATCTGCGACGGGAAGGGACGTTTGATGACCAGAAAGCCGCCATGCTGGTCATGCACTTCATCGCCCGCCTCGTTGACGATGGCGGCCTGGATGCCCGGCAGCGGCAGGGTGCAGGTGCCGGGTTTGATCGGCATGGCGCCCGGCAGCGGAGCGATCATGTGCGAGCCGGTTTCGGTTTGCCACCAGGTGTCCACGATGGGGCAGTGCGACTGGCCGACCACGGTGTAATACCACATCCAGGCTTCCGGGTTGATGGGTTCGCCCACCGTGCCGAGCAGGCGCAGGCTGGACAGGTCGTATTTCCCCGGCAGATCGCCGCCCAGCTTGATCAGCGAACGAATCGCGGTAGGGGCGGTGTAGAAAGTGGTGACTTTGTGGTCCTGGATCATTTTCCAGAAACGTCCGGCATCCGGATACGTCGGCACCCCCTCGAAGATCACTTGTGTTGCGCCCATCGCCAGCGGGCCGTAAGCCACGTAGCTGTGGCCGGTAATCCAGCCCACGTCGGCCGTGCACCAGAAAATGTCGCTGGCCTTGTAGTCAAACACCCAGCGCATCGAAAGCATTGCGCCGAGCAGATAGCCGCCGGAAGAATGCTGCACGCCCTTGGGCTTGCCGGTGGAGCCGGAGGTGTAGAGGATGAACAGCGGATGTTCGGCGCCGACCCACTCGGGCTCGCAATGCGAGGGTTGTGTATTGAACAGGTCGTGCCACCAGATGTCGAGGCTTTCATTCCACTGAACGTCGGCGCCCGTGCGGCGATAGACGATTACGCTGTGGATGCTGTCGCATCCACCCAGAGCAAGGGCTTCATCGACTGCGGGCTTGAGCGGCATGGCGCGGCCGCCACGGAATTGCCCGTCAGAGGTGATGACGGCGACGGCCTGTGCATCGGTGATGCGCTCGTGCAGGCTCTTGGACGAAAAGCCGCCAAACACTACGGAATGAATCGCGCCGATGCGCGCGCAGGCCTGCATCGCAACGACGGCTTCCACGCTCATCGGCATGTAAATGATGACGCGGTCACCTTTCTTGATGCCACGGGACTTGAGGCCGTTGGCGAATTGGCTGACGCGACCGTGCAGCTCGCGGTAGGTGACGTGCGTGACCTTGCCGTCATCGGCCTCGAAAATGATGGCCGTCTTTTCCGGCTGGGTTTCGAGGTGGCGATCCAGGCAGTTGTAGGAGACGTTCAGTTCGCCGTCCTCAAACCACTTGTAGAACGGGGCATTGCTTTCGTCCAGCACGCAGCTGAAGGGTTTGTGCCAGAGAATGTTCTCCCGGGCGTGCGCCGCCCAGTAGCCCGGATAATCCTGCAACGAGGCATCGACCATGGCGCGGTAGGCGGCCATGCCGGAAACATTGGCCTGGTTGACGAATTCGTCCGATGGATTGAATACGCGGGTTTCGTGCAGAACGGACTGAATGTTGGACATAGGGGGCTCCTGAGCGTTTTTATGGGTAGGAATGCCGTGTTTCTCAGCAAGAGTGAAATGTAGTTTTTTTGCGTAATTGCGTCAATCTTGGTGACACTGAAAAGAGGTGCCGCAAATTTTGAGGCTGGCCTGTTTTACGGTATCATCGCGGCCCATGACAAAGTACATCTTTATTACCGGCGGCGTTGTATCTTCTCTCGGGAAAGGTATCGCCGCCGCTTCACTTGCGGCGATCCTGGAGTCACGCGGACTCAAGGTCACCATGCTCAAGCTGGATCCCTACATCAACGTCGATCCGGGCACCATGAGTCCTTTCCAGCACGGCGAGGTTTTTGTGACCGAGGACGGCGCGGAAACCGATCTGGATTTGGGGCATTACGAGCGCTTCATCAGCGCCAAGATGCGCAAAGCCAACAATTTCACGACCGGTCAGATTTATGAAAGCGTGATCCGCAAGGAGCGTCGTGGCGAGTATCTGGGCAAGACGGTTCAGGTCATCCCGCACATCACCAATGAAATCCAGGCCTTCGTCGAGCGCGGCGCGGCAGCCTCGCATGACGGCAAGGCCGATGTCGCGATTGTCGAAATCGGCGGCACCGTCGGCGATATTGAATCCTTGCCGTTCCTCGAGGCGGCACGGCAGATGGGCTTGCGGCTGGCGCGCAACCAGGTGGCCTATGTGCATCTGACGCTGGTGCCCTACATTGCGACCGCAGGCGAGCTGAAAACCAAGCCGACCCAGCACAGCGTGCAAAAGTTGCGCGAGATCGGGATTCAGCCCAATGCCTTGCTGTGCCGTGCGGATCGGCGTATCCCGGATGACGAGCGCGCCAAGATTTCCCTGTTCGCCAATATCCGCGAAGAGGGCGTGATTTCCATGTGGGATGTGGACAGCATCTACAAAGTGCCGGAAATATTGCATGAGCAAGGGCTGGACGATCTGGTCTGCGAAGCGCTGGCACTGGATGCGCCGGTTGCGGATTTGTCGGTCTGGCGTAACCTGATTGCGGCGCAGAATAATCCGCAGCATGAAATCACCATTGGCATGGTGGGCAAATACGTCGATCTGACCGAGTCGTACAAGTCGCTGATTGAAGCCTTGCGGCATGCCGGCATTCACACGGCTACGCGCGTCAACATCGAATACCTGGATTCCGAAGTGATTGAGGCGGAAGGCACCGCCTCATTGGCCGCGCTGGATGCGATTCTGGTTCCGGGCGGGTTCGGCAAACGCGGCACCGAAGGCAAGATTGCGGCCATTCGTTATGCCCGTGAAAACAAAATCCCCTACCTGGGCATTTGTCTCGGCATGCAACTGGCGGTGATTGAATACGCCCGGCATGTTGCGGGGATGAGCGACGCCAATAGCACCGAATTCAATCTTGAGACCGAGCACCCGGTCGTGGCACTGATCACCGAATGGCTGGATCGCGACGGCAAGGTGGCCAAGCGCAGCGCCGATTCCGATCTGGGCGGCACCATGCGTCTGGGGTCGCAGCGCTGTCCGATCAAACCCGGCACGCTGGCGCAGCGGATTTACGGCGATGATGTCAACGAGCGCCACCGCCATCGCTATGAGGTAAACAATCATTACGTCCCGGCGCTGGAGCAGGCCGGCTTGGTGATCGCGGCGCGTACGCCTTCCGAGGAATTGCCCGAGATCATGGAGTTACCGCAAAGCCTCCATCCATGGTTCGTCGGCGTGCAGTTCCACCCGGAATTTACGTCCACCCCGCGGGATGGTCATCCACTGTTCCGTGCCTATGTCGAGGCGGCGGTCGCCCGCAAGGAAAACCAATGAAACTGTGTAACTTTGATGTCGGCCTGGATAGGCCGCTGTTTCTGATTGCGGGCCCGTGCGTGATCGAGTCCGAACAAATGGCGCTGGATACGGCTGGACAGCTGAAAGAAATCTGCAATGCGCTGAACTTAAACTTCATCTATAAGTCCTCGTACGACAAGGCCAATCGCAGTTCGGGAAAATCCTTCCGTGGTTTCGGCATGGAAGCGGGCCTGAAGATTCTGGAAAAAGTGAAAGCGCAGATCGGCGTGCCGGTGCTGACTGATGTGCACGGCGAAGACGAGATCGCTGAAGTGGCCGCCGTGGTGGATGTGTTGCAGACGCCCGCATTCTTGTGCCGGCAAACGGATTTCATCCACGCCGTGGCGAGCGCCGGCAAGCCGGTCAACATCAAGAAAGGCCAGTTCCTGTCGCCCTGGGACATGCAGAATGTGGTGGAAAAGGCGCGTGATGCCAGCGGCATGGACAACATCATGGTGTGCGAACGCGGCGCGTCCTTCGGTTACAACAATCTGGTTTCAGACATGCGCTCGCTGGCGGTGATGCGCAATACGGCGTGTCCGGTGGTGTTCGATGCGACGCATTCGGTGCAGCTGCCGGGCGGGCAGGGCACGGCCTCCGGCGGACAGCGCGAATTTGTGCCGGTGCTGGCGCGAGCAGCCGTGGCGGCCGGGATTTCCGGCGTGTTCATGGAGACGCACCCGAATCCGTCCAAAGCCTTGTCGGATGGGCCGAACGCTTTTCCGCTGGGGCACTTGAAGTCGTTGTTGCAAACCCTGCAGGCGCTGGACGCAATGGTCAAGCAGCAGGGCTTGATTGAAGAAAAAATCGATTTGAAAAACGTTTAGGAAAGTAAAAGGAAAGAGTTAAAGATGAGTGCAATTGTTGATGTAATCGCCCGTGAAATTCTGGATTCCCGTGGCAATCCGACGGTAGAGGCAGACGTGCTGCTGGAATCCGGCGTCATGGGCCGTGCGGCCGTGCCTTCCGGCGCTTCCACCGGCGCGAAGGAGGCGATTGAACTGCGCGATGGCGACAAGCAGCGCTATATGGGCAAGGGCGTGCTGAAAGCGGTTGAATATGTGAATACCGAAATTGCCGAAGCCATCATCGGGCTGGACGCTGCCGAGCAGGCATTTATCGACCAGACCATGATCGAGCTGGACGGCACAGACAACAAATCCCGCCTGGGCGCCAATGCTGTTCTGGCGGTCTCCATGGCCGTGGCGCGTGCCGCAGCCGAGGAAAGCGGTTTGCCGCTGTACCGCTATTTTGGCGGTTCCTCGCGCATGGAAATGCCGGTGCCGATGATGAACATCATCAATGGCGGCGCGCATGCCGAAGGCGGCGCCGACATTCAGGAATTCATGATTGTGCCGGTGGGCGCGAGCAGTTTCCGCGAGGCGCTGCGCTGTGGCGCCGAAGTGTTCCACACCTTGAAGAAAGTGTTGCACGACCGTGGTCTGGCAACGACCGTTGGCGACGAAGGCGGCTTTGCGCCGGCGCTCGGTTCCAACGAAGGCGCGCTGAAAGTGATCGTGGAGGCCATCGAGGCGGCCGGTTATGTGCCGGGCGCGGATGTGGCTATCGGCATTGATGCGGCGGCTTCCGAGTTTTATAAGGATGGCATGTATCACCTGAAGGCGGACGGCCTGACGCTAACTTCGGCGCAGATCGTCGACCTGTATGCGTCCTGGGTGGACAAGTATCCGATCATCACGCTGGAAGATGGCATGAGCGAGCATGACTGGGACGGCTGGAAAGCCTTGACCCAGCGTCTGGGCAAGCAGATTCAGCTGGTCGGCGACGATGTGTTCGTGACCAACACCAAAATCCTGCGCGAAGGCATCAAGCAGGGCATCGCCAATTCCATTCTGATCAAGGTCAACCAGATCGGGACGCTGACCGAGACCTTTGCCGCGATCGAGATGGCCAAGCGTGCGGGTTACACGGCGGTGATTTCGCACCGTTCCGGCGAAACCGAAGATTCCACCATCGCCGATCTGGCCGTGGCGACAAACGCCCTGCAGATCAAGACCGGCTCATTGTCGCGCTCCGACCGCATGGCGAAATACAACCAGCTGCTGCGTATCGAGGAAGATCTGGGTGACACTGCGTCCTACCCGGGGCGTGGGGCCTATTACCAGCTTGGCTGATGCGTGCCGTCACACTGATACTGGCTGTCCTTCTGCTGTTATTGCAGTATCCCCTCTGGTTGGGGAAGGGCAGCTGGTTGAAAGTGTGGGATCTGAATCGACAGGTTGAGCAGCAGCAACAGGTGAATCAGGTGGCGGAGGCGCGCAATGCGGTGCTGGACGCCGAAGTCGGGGATCTGAAGCAGGGCACTGAAGCGATTGAAGAGCGTGCCCGCAGCGAGCTGGGCATGGTCCGCCACAACGAGATTTTCTTTCAGTTTACGGGCGAACAGGCGGCGGCTGCCGAGCCTGTGGCCGGCGCGCCCCAACCCGATTCAGACAAAAAGCATTAAGCGGGAGGTAATCCTGCGGCCCGCTCGGCCGACTGCACCGTGTTGGCAACCAGCATGGTGATGGTCATGGGGCCGACGCCGCCCGGCACCGGCGTGATCCAGCCAGCCACTGCTTTTGCCGACTCGAAATCCACATCCCCGCACAGCTTGCCATCCGGCAGGCGGTTGATACCCACATCGATTACGGCCGCGCCCGGCTTGATCATGTCGCCCGTGATCATTTTCGGCCGGCCGGTTGCGACTACCAGAATGTCGGCGTCACGCGTGTGTTTGGCGAGATCGACCGTCTTCGAGGTGCAGATGGTGACCGTGGCATTGTTTTGCAGCAACAGCAGCGCCATCGGTTTGCCGACAATATTGCTGCGGCCGACGACCACGGCGTGCTTGCCCTCGATGGAAATGCCGCTTTTCTGCAGCAGCACCAGCGAACCGTAAGGCGTGCAGGGCGCAAAGCGCATGTTGCCGGTGGCCAGTGCGCCGACGTTGACCGGATGAAAGCCGTCAACGTCCTTTTCCGGACTGATGGCGTTCAGCACCTTGTCGCTGTCGATGTGTCTGGGCACGGGCAGTTGCACCAGGATGCCGTGAATTTTTGCATCCCTGTTCAGCGCGTCTATCTGCGCCAGCAGCGTGGCTTCGCTCGTGTCGGCGGGCAGGGCGATGTGCTCCGAATGCAGGCCGAGTTCGGCACAGGCCTTGACCTTGTTGGCGACATAAACCTTGGATGCAGGATCTTCACCGACGATGATCACCGCCAGACCTGGTGTGATGCCTTTGGCCTTGAGCGCGTCGGCGCGGACTTTCCACTCGGCGCGGACTTCCTGGGCGATAGCCTTGCCATCGATGATGCGTGCGGTCATGTACTGGACTCCCGAATCAGAATTCCGGTTTGACGGCGGCGTTCTGGTAGTTGCTCACGCCTTCCATGATTTCCTTGCGGGCTGAATCAATATCTTCCCAGGCGCCAATCTTGACCCACTTGTTGGGTTCGAGGTCCTTGTAGTGCGCGAAGAAGTGCTCGATCTGTTTGAGCAGGATTTCCGGCAGCTCGGTGTAGGTCTTCAGGCCACGATACATCGTGGAGAGCTTGTCCACCGGCACTGCCAGCACTTTGGCATCAAGACCGGACTCATCTTCCATTTTCAGCACGGCCAGCGGGCGGCAGCGCACCACCACTCCGGTTTGCAGCGGAATCGGCGTGATTACCAGCACGTCCACCGGGTCGCCATCGTCTGACAAGGTATGCGGGATGTAGCCGTAGTTGCAGGGATAGTGCATGGCGGTATTCATGAAGCGGTCCACGAAGATCGCGCCGGAATCCTTGTCCACTTCGTACTTGATCGGTTCACCGTGCATGGGAATTTCGACAATTACGTTGAAATCATCGGGAAGATTGTTGCCGGAGGGAACCTTGTTCAAGCTCATGATATGTGCCTTTGCGTTGGGAATTGGGAAGCGCGCATTCTAGCACCGCGAAGCAGCTTGCCCAAGCTGCCGCGCGGTGCCGAAAAGAGAATTAAAGCAGCGGAATGATCAGCAGGGCCACGATGTTGATGATCTTGATCAGCGGGTTGACCGCAGGGCCGGCCGTGTCCTTGTACGGATCGCCGACCGTGTCGCCGGTCACTGCAGCCTTGTGCGCTTCCGATCCCTTGCCGCCGAAGTTGCCTTCCTCGATATATTTCTTGGCGTTATCCCAGGCGCCGCCGCCGGTGGTCATCGAGATTGCGACGAAAATTCCGGTGATGATGGTGCCAACCAGCACGCCACCGAGCGCCTTGGGTCCCAGCGTGAGGCCGACCACGATGGGCACGGCAACCGGCAGCAAGGACGGAATGATCATTTCGCGAATCGCGGATTTGGTCAGGATGTCGACGCAAGTGCCGTATTCGGGTTTGCCGGAACCATCCATGATGCCCTTGATTTCGCGGAACTGACGGCGTACTTCGAGCACCACGCTGCCGGCCGCGCGTCCCACGGCTTCCATGCCCATGGCGCCAAACAGGTAAGGCACCAGCCCGCCGATGAACAGGCCGATGATGACGGTGTGGTCGGACAGGTCGAACAGGGTGGTTGTGCCGAGATGCGATTCCAGCGCATGGGTGTAATCGGCGAACAGCACCAGTGCGGCCAGCCCGGCGGAACCGATGGCGTAACCCTTGGTGACGGCCTTGGTGGTGTTACCCACGGCATCCAGCGGATCGGTGATGTTACGGATTTCTTCCGGCAGACCGGACATTTCCGCGATGCCGCCAGCATTGTCGGTGATCGGGCCGTAGGCATCGAGCGCGACGATGATGCCGGTCATCGACAGCATCGAGGTCGCGGCAATGGCAATGCCGTACAAGCCAGCCATTTCATAGGCCGCAAAAATGCTGGCGCAGACCGCCAGAGCCGGTGCGGCTGTCGCTTTCATCGAGACGCCCAGCCCGGCGATGATGTTGGTGCCATGGCCCGTGGTGGAGGCCTGCGCAATGTGCCGCACCGGACTGTATTCTGTTGCCGTGTAGTACTCGGTGATCACCACCATGGCGGCAGTGAGCAAGAGGCCGACGACCGCAGCGCCGTACAGGGCGCCTACGGAGTAAACGCCGTTGTCGCCCATCAGCCAGCCGGTGATGGGATAGAAGGCGATTAACGCCAGCCCGCCGGCGACGGCGAGTCCGCGGTACAGGGCGTTCATGATTTTGCCGCCGGCATGCGCCTTGACGAAATAGGTGCCGATGATGGAAGCGATGATCGAAAAGCCGCCCAGGGCCAGCGGATAAATCACGGCGTTGCTGCCGGCGTTGGCCAGCACCAGTCCGCCCAGCAGCATGGTCGCGATGATGGTCACGGCATAGGTTTCGAACAAATCGGCGGCCATGCCGGCGCAGTCGCCCACGTTGTCGCCGACGTTGTCGGCAATGACGGCCGGGTTGCGCGGGTCATCTTCCGGAATGCCGGCCTCGACCTTGCCGACCAGATCGGCGCCGACGTCAGCGCCTTTGGTGAAAATGCCGCCACCCAGTCGGGCGAAAATGGAAATCAGCGAACCGCCGAAACCCAGCCCGACCAAGGGCTCAACAATGTCGGCAACCGGGGTGCCGGGCGCTGCGGTTGCGGCAAGGTAGGCGTAGTAGCCCGCAACCCCGAGCAGGCCGAGCCCCACCACCAGCATGCCGGTTATCGCGCCGCCCTTGAATGCCACATTGAGCGCGGCATTCAGCCCCTGATGCGCGGCTTGTGCCGTTCGCACATTGGCGCGCACCGAGACATTCATGCCGATGTAGCCGGCCGCGCCGGAAAGCAGGGCGCCGATCAGAAAGCCGACCGCAGTTTTCATCGAAAGCAGCGCGGCGATCAAACCGAACAACACCACGCCGACGATCGCAATCGTGCGGTACTGCCGGTTGAGATAGGCGGTGGCGCCTTCCTGAACGGCGCTGGCAATACGCTGCATGGTGGCGTTGCCGGCATCCAGCGCCAGAATCCAGCGGATGGACAGTGCGCCATACACAATGGCGACGCCGGAACAAACCAGGGCAAAAATTAATCCATCAGGCATGATGTTCTCCTCTCTCAAAACATAAAGCCGACCCTCAGGCCGGCTTCACGATTACAACTTGAATGGGGGCAGCTTTTTGCCGACTGCCATGTTTTTTAGTTGCACGAACTGCGGTAATCCATTCTTGAACGGCGGGTAATCTTCACCCTTGATCAGTGGCGCCAGATAGGTGCGGCACTTTTCGGTGATGCCGAAGCCATCGCGCGTGATGAAGCTGCGCGGCATGAATTTTTCGACATTCGCCACCTTGGACAGCGGCGCCACGCCGATTTTCCAGCGATAGGGTTTGTCGGACGTGCGGATCACGGCCGGCATCACCGCGTTTTCACCCTTCAGAGCCAGCTCCACCGCCGCCTGACCCAATGCGTAAGCCTGTTCGACATCGGTTTTCGACGCAATGTGACGGGCTGCACGCTGCAGGTAATCGGCCACTGCCCAGTGATATTTGTACCCCAGCGCTTCCTTGACCATGTTGGCGATCACTGGCGCAGCGCCGCCGAGCTGGGCGTGACCGAAGGCGTCACGCACGCCCTGATCGGAGAGGAATTTGCCGTCTTCGCCCTGGACGCCTTCCGACACGACCACCGAGCAGTAGCCGTGCTTTTTCACCATGGCATCCACTTTGGCGAGGAATTTTTTCTGGTTGAACGGGATTTCCGGGAACAGGATGACGATGGGCAGTTCGCAGTTCTCGTCAGAGGCCAGGCCGCCGGCGGCCGCAATCCAGCCGGCATGACGACCCATCACCTCCAGCACGAACACCTTGGTCGAGGTCTTGGACATGGAGTCGACATCGAAGCTCGCTTCGCGGGTGGAAACCGCCACGTATTTGGCGACCGAGCCGAAGCCCGGGCAGCAGTCGGTGATGGGCAAATCGTTGTCCACGGTTTTGGGCACGTGAATCGCCTGAACCGGATAGCCCATTTTTTCCGAGAGTTGGGAAATCTTGTAACAGGTGTCGGCCGAGTCGCCGCCGCCGTTATAGAAGAAATAGCCGATGTCATGCGCCTTGAAGACTTCGATCAGGCGTTCGTATTGCGCCTTGTTTTCTTCCAGCCCCTTGAGTTTATAACGGCAGGAGCCGAAGGCGCCGGCGGGAGTGTGGCGCAGGGCCGCGATGGATTTGGCGGATTCTTTCGAAGTGTCGATCAGGTCTTCGGTCAGCGCGCCGATGATGCCGTTGCGGCCGGCATACACCTTGCCGATCTTGTCCTTGTGCTTGCGCGCGGTTTCAATTACGCCACAAGCCGATGCATTGATTACGGCCGTTACGCCGCCGGATTGCGCATAAAACGCATTTTTCTTTGCCATTTGAGTCTCCGTGTGAAGTGTATGAAATTTTGTGTGCCTAAAACTCTATCGTTTGAGCTTCGGTTTAACCCGCCTCCAGCGCATTGCTGCCGGCCTGGGCGATCTGTCCGTCCTGGAAAGAGCGCACACCACTGATGCCCAATCCGCCAATGACAATACCGTCGCGCAGCAGCGGCACGCCGCCCTCGGCCGGAATGACACCGGGCAGGGCGAGGTGGATCAGGCGGCCGCTCAGCACGGCGTCTTCCGAGGCCTTGGTCGGGCGCTGGAATGCGACTGCTGCGTGGGCCTTGGTGATTGCCGTTTCGACGGTGCCAAACTGGGTGTCGTGACTGCGCTGCAGATACAGCAGATGGCCGCCATCATCGACGATGGCGATAGTGACCTTCCAGCCGTTGCGACCGGCTTCGGCCTCGGCGGCTGCCGCCACGCGCCGGGCATCATCCAGAGTCAGAAGCGGTTTGCTGGCCATGACTCAGTTCGCCTCCAGAGCGGCGAAAACCTGCTGGCGAATGGCATCGACATCGCCGATCCCGGGAATGCGGACGCACTGCGGGGCATGCGCGGCGCCGGAAGTTTGCCAGTCGTTGTAAAACGCCACCAGTGGCTTGGTTTGCTCGTGGTAAACGTTGAGGCGCTTGATCACGGTTTCCTCGGCATCATCCGGCCGCTGAATCAGGTCTTCGCCGCTCAGGTCGTCCTTGCCGGCCACCTTGGGCGGGTTGAACACAACGTGATAAGTCCGGCCCGACGCCGGATGAACACGGCGGCCGCTCATGCGCTGGATGATTTCCTGATCGTCCACGTCGATTTCCACCACGAAATCGATATGGATGCCGGCATCCTTCATGGCTTGCGCCTGCGGAATCGTGCGGGGAAAGCCGTCCAGCAGAAAGCCGTTGGCGCAATCGGCGGCGGTAATGCGCTCCTTGACCAGATTGATGATGATGTCATCGGAAACCAGCTTGCCTTCATCCATGACCTGCTTGGCGGCCAGACCGAGCGGCGTGCCGGCGCGGATGGCGGCGCGCAGCATGTCGCCGGTGGAAATTTGCGGTATCCCGAACTTATCCTTGATGAATCCAGCCTGGGTGCCTTTGCCTGCGCCGGGAGCGCCGAGCAGAATCAGCTTCATGTGGTTTTTTCTCCGTAGATTTTTTGTTCGAATAATTTTTGCGCCGTCTGCAAGTTTTCCGGCGTATCAACGCCGGCGGGAGGCGCTTCGTCCGCGATGACCACGCCGATCTTGTAGCCGTGGTACAGCGCGCGCAATTGTTCCAGCGCCTCGAATTGCTCGACCGGAGCGGGTGTCAGCGAACCATAGTCGCGCAAAAAACCGGCGCGATAGGCGTAAATGCCGATGTGCCGCAAGACCGGCAATTCTGCGGGAATGGTCTGCCCGGCCGCGAAAGCATCGCGCGGATAGGGAATCGGTGCGCGGCTGAAATACAGCGCAGTGTTGTCCTGGTCCAGCACTGCCTTGACGATGTTGGGATTGCGGAAATCGGCTTCGGCGTGAATGCGATGACAGGCCGTGGCGATGGCGCAGGCGGGATGCCGCTCAAGATGCTCGGCCACGGCGCGCACCAGCGCCGGCGGCATCAGTGGTTCGTCACCCTGCACGTTGACCACGATCGTGTCATCCGGCCAGTCGTGTTGTTCGACGACTTCCGCGATCCGGTCGGTGCCGCTCGCATGGGTTTCCCGGGTGAGACAGGCCTTGAAGCCGTGCTCGTGCACCACGCCGGCAATTGCGGGGTGATCCGTGGCGATCCAGATTTGTTGTGCGCCGCTCAGCGCCGCCTGTTCCGCCACGCGGATCACCATCGGTTTGCCGGCTATCGGCAGCAGCGGCTTGCCGGGAAGCCGGGTGGAGGCGTGGCGGGCCGGAATGACGACGTGGAAACTGGGCATCAGAGCGCTTCGATTTCTTCGGCGGTCAGTTTGCGTGCTTCGTCCGCCAGCATGACGGGAATGTCGTCTTCGATGCGGAAGGCGAGGCGGTCTGCCTTGCAGATCAGTTCTTTTTCAGCCTTGCGGTAAAGCAGTGGCGATTTGCACAGCGGGCAAACCAGAAGGTCGAGCAATTTAGCGTCCATGGGGCGAGATCTTTCGCATAAGGTCATCAATCAGAGCCGGGTCTATGCGGGCGTCGACACGCAGCGCCCAGTATTTTTCATCGGCAAACGCGCTGCATTTTACCGCATCTTTTTCAGTCAGGAGCAGTGCGTCGCATTCCGCGAAATCCAGTTCTGCGGGCTGAAAGACATGGTGGTCCGGAAACGGGTGAGTGGTGCAGCGCAATCCCAGTGCGGCGAGGTGTCGGAAAAATCGGGTGGGGTCGCCGATACCAGCGGCAGCATGACATCTCAGACCGCTGAAAGCGGCGGCAGGCTGGATGTTTTCGGGGTCGCGCAGATTGCGGAAAACATCGCCATGCAATGTCATGGCGAGTTCTCCTGCAGCCGCCTTGCCGCCGTTGCAGACGATGGCGTCCACGTTATGCAGCCGGGAAAGCGGTTCGCGCAGCGGCCCGGCCGGCATCAGCCAGCCGTTGCCGAAACGGCGGTTGCCATCGATGACGGCGATTTCAAAATCCCGCGCCAGACGATAGTGTTGCAGGCCATCGTCGCAGAGGATGACATCGCATTCGGGATGTGCGTTCAGGGCCGATTGCGCGGCTGCAACCCGGTTCGCCCCGATCCAGACCGGACAGAGCTTGCGTTGCGCCATGAGCAGGGGTTCGTCGCCGACGGTTTGCGCCTGGCTTTCCGGGGTGACCGCGCGCGGTGTTTCTGCTGCTGCGCCGTGTCCCCGGCTGACGATGAGAGGATGCCAGCCGAGTTCGATCAGATGTTGGGCCAGCGCGAGGGTCAGCGGTGTTTTGCCTGTGCCGCCGACGCTGATGTTGCCGATTACGACCACCGGTACACCGAGGTGGGTGACGCGCAGCAGGCCGATGCGGTAGGCGGTGCGGCGCAGCCAGACGAGCGCATGGAACAGCAGGCTGAGCGGGTAGAGCAGGAGATGCAGCGGGCTGCGGCGATACCAGTACTGCTCGATTGCAGCCATGCGTCTAGTCGGGTGAATTCTGGGTGGTGAAGGTGATGCGGCCAAAGCCGGCCAGCCGCGCGGCTTCCATGATGTTGATAACGGCCTGGTGCGGGGTTTTGGCATCGGCGTTGATCACGATAGTCGGATCAGTCTGCCCGCCCGCAGCCTGTGTCAGCGCGGCGGCAAGCGCATTCACTCCGGTAAAGTTGAGCCCGCGGTTGTCGATGGCGTAATGCTCGGCAGCATCGATCGAGATGCTGATCGGCTTGACCACGGGAGTGCTGGCGGCACCGCCAGCCTGGGGCAGGTTGATCTGCAGCTCCGATAATTTGGCATAGCTGGTGGTGACCATCAGGAAGATCAGGATTACCAGCAAGACGTCGATCATCGGGATCAGGTTGATCTCCGGCTCGTCGCGAACTTGTCCGCGCTGGAAGTTCATCACTTCACCCGGGTGCCGTGCACGATTTCGACCAGTTTGATGGCTTGCTGCTCCATCTCTATGGTCAGGTTATCCACCTGGGCGCGGAAATGCCTGTAGGCGATCATGCTGGGAACGGCCACGATCAGGCCGAAAGCCGTGTTGTAGAGTGCGACGGAAATGCCGTGGGCAAGTACGGCGGGGCTGTTGCCGGCGGCGGTTTGCGACCCGAAAATCTCGATCATGCCGACCACGGTGCCAAACAGGCCGAGCAACGGACTGATGGAGGCGATGGTGCCCAGTGTGGTCAGAAAGCGTTCGAGCTCATGGGTGGTGGCGCGCCCCGCTTCTTCGATGGATTCTTTCATGACTTCCGGCGGGCTCTTGATGTTGCGCAGGCCGGCGGCAAAAATTCTCCCGAGCGGGGATCCGGCCGACCATTGCGTCAGCCTGGCTTCGCTGAGACCGTTTTGGGTCATGTCCTGCACGATCTGGTCGAGCAGACCGGCCGGTGCGATACGGCTGGCACGCAGCATGAAGGCGCGCTCCAGAATCAAACCCATGGCAATGACCGAGGCGAAAATCAGAAACCAGATGGGCCAGCCGGCCGCTTCCACAATTGCTAACACGCTGTACTCTCCAGACAATATGGTTAAATGAGCAGGCGCAACTGTAACGTCTCACGTCCAGTTGAGCAATGTTTCTCAGGAATCGCTTTAGCTAAACGGGGCTAACCATACAGCCGGAAAGAGTATTTCTGTTTCACTCACAAAACCTGTGGATAACTTTGTGGATTGATTTCGGAGTCTGAGGTTTAATCGCCCGTGACATAAAGGTTTTTGTTGCATTGCCTATTTTTTGCGCCCATGAATTTATGTTTTAAAACAATGGCTTGTTGTAAGTTGGCGTTTTTGTGGCCGGCCAAGTCGCTACAGTCCCCATGGTTATTGGGATTGTGGGTTATTTCGGAATGTCAAGATGACTGATGATGTTTTTTCTGCTGTCCGCAGCCGGGTTTGGTCGGTAAGCGAACTTGTTACTTCAATCAAAGGCTTGGTGGAATCCGGGATGCCTTTGTTATGGCTTCGGGGCGAAATCAGCAATCTGACCCGGGCGACCTCGGGCCACTGGTATTTCTCTCTCAAGGACGCCTCCGCGCAGATGCGCTGTGTCATGTTCCGGCAGCATAACCAGCGGATCAATGATGGGGTGAATAACGGCCAGGCCGTGGAGCTGCTGGGGACGGTGACGCTGTATGAACCGCGCGGCGATCTGCAATTTACCGTGACGCAGCTGCGGCCGGCCGGGGCCGGTGATCTGTTCGAGCGCTATACCCGGCTCAAGCAGCAACTTGAAAGTGAGGGGTTGTTCCAAACTGCGCGCAAGCGGGTTTTGCCGGCATATCCGAAGTGCGTCGGGATTGTGACTTCTCCGCAGGCCGCCGCCTTGCGTGACGTGCTCACGACCTTGCGCCAGCGCTGGCCTGCCGTGCCGGTCGTGTTGTATCCGGCGCCGGTGCAGGGAGCGGGCAGCGCGGCCCGGCTGGCAGGCGCCATTGAGACGGCCAATCGTCGGGCGGAATGCGATGTCCTGATTCTCTGCCGGGGCGGCGGCAGTCTGGAGGATTTGTGGGCCTTCAACGAGGAAGTGCTGGCCCGGGCGATCGCGGCGAGCGGGATTCCCGTCATAAGTGGGGTGGGGCATGAAACCGATTTCACCATTGCCGATTTTGTTGCGGACGAGCGGGCGGCGACGCCCACTGCCGCAGCGCAGCGCGTTGTGCCCGATTGCCGCGAATTGATGCAGCGGATCGAAGGACAAGGACGACGCTTGCAGCAGTTGCAGCAAAACTATCTGAGCCAGCGCATGCAGACCGTGGATTTTCTGCAGCGTCGCCTGTTGCATCCGAGCGCTTTGCTGCAACGTGAGGCCGAGCGATTGCAGCAGTGGCAGCGGCGACTGCTACGCGGGTTGATTCATGCTCGGCAGCAGCAGGATTGGCGCTGGCAATTGCTGCTGCAACGTTTCGGATCGGGAGCCCGGCAACTGGTCGGGCCGGCATTGATGCACCAGCGTCAGGGACACCGCCTGGTGGAGGCGATGGAGAGAGTGCAAAGCCGTTATTTGTTGCGCCTGGAAGCTGCGGCGCAGCGCCTGGATTTGCTCGACCCGCGTCGCGTGCTGGCGCGAGGTTACAGTCTGGTCCGCGATGCAAATGGGCATGTGGTTGTCGATGCGCAAGCAGTTTCGCCCGGAGATCGCCTGAATATCACGCTGGCGCACGGCGCGCTGGAGGCGACCGTTAACGCTGCAAAATCTCCCGCGCCTGATACATCTGCGGCGCCGGATTGAGGCCCTTTGCGGTATCATCCCGCTCCCGAATCATTACCATGCGTTTGCAGGTTCTTGCCCAGATGTCCGCCACTTCATTTCTTGATTTGCCCCCTTTGTTGAGCGCCGCCGGCGTCGTTCGTTTGCCCGGCTCCAAAAGCATCTCCAATCGCATTTTGTTGTTATCTGCGCTGGCTGAGGGAACAACCGAAATTCGCGATGTGCTGCTGTCGGACGATACCGAGCGCATGCTGGATGCGCTGCGTACCTTGGGGTTGGACGTGCAACAACCGGCACTGCACACTTTCCGGATTGGCGGTTGCGGCGGCAACATTCCCGTGCGACAGGCCGAGCTGTTTCTCGGCAACGCCGGCACCGCATTCCGTCCGCTGACGGCGGCGTTGGCGCTGGCCGGCGGGGATTACCGGCTGACCGGCGTGGCGCGCATGCACGAGCGCCCCATCGGCGATCTGGTGGACGCCTTGCGCGCATTGGGTGCGAACGTGGTTTATCTCGGCAACGACGGTTTTCCGCCCCTGCAAATTGCGCCGCCCGCCGCGAGTCCGGCTGCACGGGTCAGTGTTCGCGGCGATGTCTCCAGTCAATTTCTCACGGCGCTGCTGATGGCCGCGCCCTTGCTGAATCGTGACGTGACGATTGAGGTGGCGGGTGAGCTGATTTCCAAACCCTATATCGAAATAACGCTGGCGATGATGGCGCGCTTCGGCGTGAGCGTGCAGCGCGATGGCTGGCGCAGCTTCCGCATCTCGGCGGGGAGTCGCTACGTGTCGCCGGGAACGGTGTATGTCGAGGCTGATGCGTCCTCCGCATCTTATTTTCTCGCGGCAGGCGCCATCGGTGCGGGGCCGGTGCGTATCGAAGGCGTGGGCAGCGCAAGCATTCAGGGGGACATCCGTTTTGCCGAAGCGCTGGAACAAATGGGCGCGCAAATAGAACGCGGTCCCAACTGGATGGTGGCGCGTGCGCCCGCGAGCGGCAAGTTGCAGGCGATCGATCTGGATTGCAACCCTATTCCCGATGCCGCTATGACACTCGCGATTGCTGCGCTGTTTGCCGAAGGAACCACGGTATTGCGCAATATCGCGAGCTGGCGGGTCAAGGAAACTGACCGGATCGCCGCCATGGCAACCGAATTGCGCAAGGTGGGCGCCGAGGTGGAGGAGGGCGCGGATTTCATCCGGATCACGCCGCCGGCGCAAATCCAATATGCCGCCATCGACACCTATGACGACCATCGCATGGCGATGTGTTTTTCTTTGGCGGCCTTCGGTTCCGAAGGTATGCGCATCAACGATCCGGGTTGTGTCGCCAAGACGTTTCCGGACTATTTTGCAAGTTTTCGCGCGGTCGCCCGCGCCGTGCCGGTGATTGCCATCGATGGACCTTCTGCCTCCGGCAAAGGCACCGTCGCGCAACGTGTGGCCAAGGCGCTGGGGTTCCATTTTCTCGACAGCGGGGCGCTGTATCGCTTGCTCGGGCTGGCGGCGCAGCGGCGCGATATTCCGCTGGATGCGGAAACGGCGCTAGCCGGGCTGGCGCGCCAGCTCGAGATTCGTTTTGAGGGCGAAGATATCTGGCTGGATGGCATTTGTGTGGGCAACGATTTGCGCAGCGAGGCGGCGGGCGCAGCAGCTTCTGCCGTGGCGGCGCTGCCCCTGGTGCGCGCGGCGCTGCTGGAGCGGCAACGCGCTTTCCGGCGGGCGCCTGGCCTGGTGGCGGATGGCCGCGACATGGCTTCCGTGGTGTTTCCGGATGCCGTGACCAAGATTTTTTTGACCGCCTCCGCCGAAGCGCGTGCCGAGCGTCGCTACAAGCAGTTGAAGGAAAAGGGAATGGGTGCTAACATCGCCGCCCTTTTGCTGGATATACAGGCGCGCGACGAGCGGGATACCCGCCGCAGCACGGCTCCCCTGCAACAGGCGCCGGGTGCGAGCCTGCTGGATACGACACATCTCACGATCGACCAGGCTGTCCAGTTTGTGCTGGAACGCTACCGGACGCAGTAAACAAGCCCCGCCGGGTTCTCCGCCCGCGGGTTGATAAACCAACCCCCGCTTTGCGGGATGCACTGAAAGACTATCGAATATGACCGCTGTTGCCGAAATGGAAAGTTTTGCCGCCCTGTTTGAAGAAAGCCTGAATCGCAAGGAAATGCGTGCAGGCGAGCTGATCACCGCCCAAGTGGTGCGTGTGGATCACAACATGGTGGTTGTGAATGCCGGACTGAAGTCCGAGAGCCTGATCCCGGTTGAGGAATTCCTCGACGACAAGGGTGCGCTGGAAGTCAACGTGGGCGATTTTGTGACTGTCGCCATCGAGTCGCTGGAAAACGGCTATGGCGAGACCAAGCTGTCGCGCGAAAAAGCCAAGCGTCTGGCCGCATGGCACGATCTGGAAGTCGCCATGGAAGAAGGCAAGATTGTGGAAGGCTTCGTCAGCGGCAAGGTCAAGGGCGGTTTGACCGCGATGGTCAACGGCATCCGCGCGTTCCTGCCGGGTTCGCTGGTGGACATCCGTCCGGTCAAGGATACAACGCCGTATGAGAACAAGGCGATGGAGCTGAAGGTTATCAAGCTCGATCGCAAGCGCAACAACGTGGTGGTTTCCCGCCGCGCCGTGCTGGAAGAAACCATGGGCGCCGATCGTGAAGCCATTATGGAAAGCCTGAAAGAAGGCGCGGTCGTCAAGGGCGTGGTCAAGAACATTACCGACTACGGCGCATTCGTGGATCTGGGCGGTATCGATGGTCTGCTGCATATCACCGATCTGGCTTGGCGCCGCGTGAAGCATCCCTCCGAGGTGCTGGCGGTCGGCGACGAAGTCGAGGCCAAGATCCTGAAATTCGACCAGGAAAAGAATCGTGTTTCCCTGGGCATCAAGCAGATGGGCGATGATCCCTGGACCGGTCTGGCGCGTCGTTACCCGCAAGGCACCCGTCTGTTCGGCAAGGTGACCAACCTGACCGACTACGGTGCGTTCGTTGAAATCGAACAGGGTATCGAAGGCCTGGTACACGTGTCCGAAATGGACTGGACCAACAAGAACGTGCATCCGTCCAAGGTGGTGAGCCTCGGTGACGAAGTCGAAGTCATGATTCTCGAGATCGACGAGCAGCGCCGCCGCATCTCCCTGGGCATGAAGCAGTGCCAATCCAATCCTTGGGACGACTTTGCTGCCAACCACAAGAAGGGTGACAAGGTTAAGGGTGCGATCAAGTCGATCACCGACTTCGGCGTGTTCATCGGTCTGGACGGCGGCATCGATGGTCTGGTGCATCTGTCCGACCTGTCCTGGAGCCAGCCCGGTGAAGAGATGGTGCGCAACTACAAGAAGGGCGACGAAGTTGAGGCCGTTGTGCTGGCCATCGACGTTGAGCGCGAGCGTATTTCTCTGGGGATCAAACAGCTGGAAGGCGACCCGTTTGGCGGCTTCGTTTCCGGCCATGAGAAGGGCGCTGTAGTGACGGGTACCGTCAAGTCACTGGATGCCAAGGGCGCCGTGATCGCACTGGAAGGCGACGTTGAGGGTTATCTCAAGGCATCGGAAGTTTCTGCCGAGCGCGTTGAAGATATCCGCAACCATCTCAAGGAAGGCGACAGCGTCACCGCGCTGATCATCAACGTTGACCGCAAGAATCGCGGCATCAACCTGTCGATCAAGGCGCTGGCACGGGCGGAAGAATCTGCTGCCATGCAGAAATTCTCGGCCGAGAGCAGCACCAATGCCGGTACCACCAATCTGGGCGCTCTGCTGAAGGCCAAGATGAACAGCGGCAAGACTGATGCCTGATCCGGGAGGTGGCACGATGACACGTTCCGATCTGATAGCGCGTCTGGCGGAATTGCATCCGCAGTTGCTCACCAAGGATGCCGAGCTGTCGGTCAAGGTGATTCTGGACACGCTTGCCGCCACGCTGGCACGGGGTGAGCGCGTCGAGATTCGTGGCTTTGGCAGTTTTGCCCTGAACTATCGTCCGCCGCGTCAGGGGAGAAATCCCAAAACCGGCGACAAGGTCAAGGTGCCGGCCAAGTACGTGCCACACTTCAAGGCAGGCAAGGAACTGCGCGAGCGGGTCAGTCAGGAGCAGGATTCCTGATCCCGCAGCAGCTTAGGAATGGCGGCGTATCGCAAGGTATCGCCGCCATTTTTTTATCTTTCGTGCTATCTTCACGCCCACGGCGTTGGAATAAAGACACATGCGTTATCTCAACTGGGCGCTGCGTGCGTCGCTCTTCATCATATTGCTTGGCTTTGCGCTGAAAAACGATCAGCCGGCAACGCTGCGCTATTTCTTTGGCTATGAATGGCAATCCACACTGGTGGTTATCGTGCTGGTTTTTTTCGCGATGGGCGCCGTCGTTGGGGTGCTGGCCATGCTGCCCAACCTGTTGCAGCAGCGCCGTGAAATTGCGCGTCTCAAGCGCGATCTGCGCCTGAAAACCGTAGCGGAAACGAGCGCACCGGGGGTGGCGAAAAATGTTGCAGACGGGACGGTAGATGGAATTTGAACCCTGGATGCTATTGGTTTTCCCCCTGTTTTTCGGCATGGGCTGGCTAGCTGCGCGCATCGATATCAAAGAGATTCTTTCAGAAAACCATACCTTGCCGCAGTCCTATTTCAAGGGGTTGAATTTCCTGCTGAATGAGCAGCAGGATAAGGCGATCGAGGCCTTCAACGAAGTGGTCAAAGTCGATCCGCAGACGGTTGAATTGCACTTCGCGCTGGGCAGCCTGTTCCGTCGTCGTGGCGAAGTCGATCGCGCGTTGCGCATGCATCACAATCTGGTGGATCGCGCTGATCTCGACAATGCGCGGCGTCAGCAGGCGATCTTCGAATTGGCCCAGGATTATCTCAAGGCCGGTATTCTGGATCGGGCCGAGTCCCTGTTTCGGGAGTTGCAGAAATCGGCTTACGCCAAACCGTCTCTGGAGTTTTTGCTGGAGCTATTCCAGAAGGAACGCGACTGGCTCAAGGCCATTGATGCGGCGGGCCAGTTGGCCGAAATTTCCGGAGAGCCCCGTAATAAATTGATCGCGCTGTTTTATTGCGAATTGGCGCAGGAAGAACTGATCGCCGGGCATCAGGATGCCGCGCATGAGCATCTGCAACAGGCGCTGAAAGTCTGTCCGGATTGTGTGCGTGCGAGCATGATGCTTGGCGATATGGCCCTTGCCAAAGCGGACCGGGAGAGCGCGATTGCTTGCTGGAAAACCGTAGAAACGCAGGACGCGCGTTATCTGCCGCTAGTCGCCGAGCGCCTGTTGCAGGCGTTTATCGATCTGGGACGCGAACCGGAAGGCATTGCGCTGTTGCGCGGTTATCTGGATAAACACCATTCGGTGGATTTGATGAATGTGCTGTTTGCTGCCGTATCCCGGAGTGAGGGAACCCAGGCTGCGTATCAGCTGGTGCGCGATGCATTGCACAAGAATCCTTCCCTGATCGGGCTCGACAAACTGCTCGAAGCGCGCCTGCTGGAGGTGCCTGCCGAGCGTCGCGCTGATGTGGAACTGGTGCGCAACCTGTTGCAGCAGCGGACGCGCAATCTGGCGATGTATCATTGCCGCCAGTGCGGATTCAAGGCGCGCCAGTTTTACTGGCATTGTCCGGCTTGTCAGTCCTGGGACAGTTATCTTCCACGACGTACCGAAGAAATGGAATTGCAATCATGAACGACCCCAGAATCATTGTTGCGCTGGACTATGCTGCCGCCGCCCCGGCATTGGCACTGGCCGAGCGCCTGGAACCGAAGTCGTGTCGCCTCAAAGTCGGCAAGGAATTGTTTACGGCCGCCGGTCCAGCCCTGGTCGAACAATTGATGCAGCGCGGGTTTGAGGTATTTCTCGACCTGAAATTTCACGACATTCCCAATACCACGGCGCAGGCCTGCAAGGCGGCGGCGCATCTGGGCGTGTGGATGGTGAATGTGCATGCGCTGGGCGGGCGGAAAATGATGGAGAGTGCGCGCGAGGCGCTGGCCAATTTCACTGCGCGCCCCAAGCTCATTGCCGTGACCGTGCTGACCAGCATGGGGCAGGCGGATCTGGAGGACATCGGAATCAGCGCGACACCGGCAGACATGGTGCAGCGTTTGGCCGCACTGGCGCAGGCCAGCGGGCTCGATGGCGTGGTCTGTTCCGCACAGGAAGCCAGCCTGTTGCGCCGGCAGCATGGTGCGGATTTTTGTCTGGTGACGCCGGGAATTCGCCCGGCCAATGCTGCGGCTCAGGATCAGACCCGCATCATGACGCCGCGCGCGGCTCTGGACGCCGGCTCCAGTTATCTGGTAATCGGGCGGCCGATTACCCAGGCGGCCGATCCCCTGCGCGCCCTGCAAGACATCAATGTTGAATTGGGAGTTGCGCCATGACAACGCTGCCGGATTTCTTGCGGGCCCGGGTTCTGGTTGTCGGCGATGTCATGCTGGATCGCTACTGGTTCGGCGATGTGGATCGCATCTCCCCCGAAGCGCCGGTGCCTGTGCTCAAGGTTTCCAGAACCGAAGAGCGCCCCGGGGGGGCGGCGAATGTCGCGCGCAACATCGCTGCGCTGGGCGCGCAAGCGACCTTGTTGTCGGTGGTCGGCGATGATGAGGCGGGTCGCTGCCTGGGAAATTTGCTCGCCAGTCAGCCAGGCGTGAACGCCTTGTTGCATTGCGATCCCGAGATTGCCACGACGGTAAAACTGCGGGCCGTGGCGCGTCAGCAGCAATTGCTGCGCATTGATTTCGAAACCGCGCCCGGCCATGAGGTGCTGCAGGCCAAGCTGGCTGATTTCCGCGCGCGTCTGCCGGAGGCCGACGTGGTGCTGCTGTCTGATTATGGCAAGGGCGGGCTGACCCATATTTCGGAAATGATCCGTTTGGCGCGGGCGGCCGGCAAGCCGGTGCTGGTGGATCCGAAGGGCGAGGATTATGCGCGTTATCAGGGCGCAACCCTGCTGACACCGAATCGCAGCGAATTCCGCCAGGTAGCGGGGGGGTGGCCGGATGAAGCCACGCTGACGGTCAAGGCGCAGGCGCTGCGCGAACGTCTGGGCCTGGAAGCTTTGCTGGTGACGCGCAGCGAGGACGGCATGACGTTGTACCGCCAGGAGGGGGTTTCGCACGAGCCGGCGCAGGCGCGCGAAGTGTTCGATGTCAGCGGTGCGGGGGATACGGTGATTGCCACTCTGGCCGTGATGCTGGCGAACGGCGCATCGATGGAGTCTGCGGTGAAATGGGCCAATCGTGCGGGGGGAATTGTGGTCGGCAAGCTGGGTACGGCAGTCGTCACACGTGAGGAACTGGAAGGGAAATGACCATGTATTACATCGTGACCGGCGCGGCCGGCTTTATCGGGGCCAATCTCGTCAAGGCGTTGAACGAGCGCGGCGAGACCAACATCATCGCCGTGGATAATCTGGCTAGCGCCGACAAGTTCCGCAATCTGGTGGATTGCGAAATCGCCGACTACATCGCCAAGCAGGATTTCCTGCAGAAGTTGCAGAGCGGATTCTTTGACGGGCTGGTCGCCGCCGTGCTGCATCAGGGCGCGTGCTCCAACACCATGGAAACCGACGGGCGCTACATGATGGATAATAATTATCAGTATTCGCTCGAACTGCTGGATTATTGCCAGGATGAGGAAATCCCCTTCCTGTATGCCTCGTCGGCGTCGGTGTATGGCAGCGGGCCGGTTTTCAGCGAGCAGCGCGAACACGAGTCGCCGCTGAACGTGTATGCCTATTCCAAATTTTTGTTCGACCAGATCGTGCGGCGACGCTGGGAACAGCGCAGCGGACAGATCGTCGGTCTGCGCTATTTCAACGTCTATGGCCCGCGCGAGCAACACAAGGGACGCATGGCCTCGGTCGCTTTCCATTTCTTCAACCAGTATCGTGCGAGCGGCAAGGTCAAGCTGTTTGAAGGCTGCGATGGTTATGCAAACGGCGGGCAGTTGCGCGATTTTGTCTCGGTCGAGGACGTGGTCAAGGTCAACATGTATTTCCTGGATCATCCCGACCAGTCCGGCATTTTCAATCTGGGCACCGGGCAGGCGCAGAGTTTCAACGATGTCGCCGTGGCGACAGTCAATACGCTACGCCAGGTCGAGGGCAAACCGGCGTTGAGTCTGGCTGAGCTACAGGCGCAGGGACTGATCGAATACATTCCGTTCCCGGAAGCCTTGCGCGGCAAATACCAGAGTTACACGCAGGCGGACATCGGTCAGTTGCGTGAAATCGGCTACGCCGAACCCTTCCTCACGGTGGAACAGGGCGTGGCGCGCTATGTGACGCAATTGCTCAAGGCGGCGGGCTGAAATGGCTTATCCATCGCTGGAAGATTTTGTCGGCAACACGCCGCTGGTGCAGCTCAAGCGTATTCCGGGCAACACCTCGAATGTGATTCTGGCCAAGCTCGAAGGTAATAATCCGGCGGGTTCGGTCAAGGACAGGCCGGCGCTGTCGATGATCCGGCGTGCCGAAGCGCGTGGTGAAATTCGTCCCGGCGACACGCTGATCGAGGCGACCAGCGGCAACACCGGAATTGCGCTGGCCATGGCGGCTGCGATGCGCGGCTACAAAATGGTGCTGGTGATGCCGGAGAACCAGACGCTGGAACGCATTCAGACCATGCGTGCCTACGGGGCCGAGCTGGTGCTAACGGCCAAGGAAGGCGGCATGGAGCTGGCGCGCGATACGGCCCAGCGCCTGCGCGACGAAGGGCGCGGTCACATCCTCGACCAGTTTGCCAATCCGGACAATCCGCTGGCGCATTACGAAGGCACGGCGCCGGAGATCTGGCGCGACACGCAGGGCAGGATCACCCATTTCATCAGCAGCATGGGGACGACCGGCACCATCATGGGCTGCTCGCGCTATTTCAAGGAACAGAATTCCGCCGTGCAGATCGTCGGCGTGCAACCGCAGGAAGGTGCGCAGATTCCGGGCATTCGCAAGTGGCCGGAAGCTTATCTGCCCGCGATTTACGACCGCCGGAATATCGATCAGCTGGAATATGTCGGTCAGCCGGAAGCGGAAGAAATGACCCGCCGTCTGGCGCGGGAAGAGGGAATATTCTGCGGGATTTCATCCGGCGGCGCGATGGAAGTCGCGCTGCGTATTTCCGCCCAGGTGGAGAACGCCGTCATCGTCAGCATCATATGCGACCGCGGCGACCGTTATCTTTCTACGGGTGTGTTCCCGGCCTGAGCAATCTGCTGGCGTGAAATCGAGGGATTTTGTGCGAGATAGCGCTGAATTCCGGCGATGATGGCATCGGCGAGTTTGAGCTGGTAGGCCTCGTCGTTCAGCCGGCGCTCTTCTTCCGGATTGCTGATGAAAGCTGTTTCCACGAGGATGGATGGAATGTCCGGCGCCTTCAGCACGGCAAATCCCGCCTGTTCGACCTTGCCCCGGTGCAGGTCGTTGATGTCGCCCAATTCGTCGAGCACCAGTTTCGCCAGCTTCATGCTGTCGTTGATGGTGGCCGTTTGCGACAAATCCAGCAGCGTACGGGCGAGGTAGGGATCTTTCACCGCAATGTTGACCCCGCCGATCAAATCCGCCTCATTTTCTTTTTTGGCCAGCCAGCGCGCGGCCGTACTGGTGGCGCCGTGCTCGGATAGCGCGAAAACCGAGGAACCCTTCGCGTCAGGTTTGATGAAGGCGTCGGCGTGGATCGAAACGAAGAGGTCGGCTTTCATCTTGCGCGCTTTGCTGACGCGAGTGCCGAGTGGAATGAAGTAATCTCCGTCACGGATCAGCACGCCACGCAGCGCCGGGATTTCGTCCATGCGCTGTTTGACTTTACGGGCGACCGCCAGGGTGACGTTTTTCTCGTGGGAGCCTTTGTGACCTCTTGCGCCCGGGTCTTCACCGCCATGTCCGGCGTCGATGGCAACAATCAGTGTGCGGGCGCGCAATTCTGGCGGCGCGGCCACGGACGGTGCGCTGGCGGCCGGAGCGGGTTCCGCAGCGCGTGGTGCGGCGCTGGCTTCGGCCGGTTCTGCGGGATGCGGAGCATTGAATAGCGCCATCAGCGGATCGTGAAGTTGCAGGGGGAACACGTCCAGCACCAGGCGATGTGCGTAATTGCCCACCGGTTTGAGTTCAAAGATCTGCGGCTGCACTTCCTGTTTGAGAACCAGCACCAGCCGGACGATCCCGGGTTTGAATCTGCCGACACGCACGCTGCTGATATACGGGTCATCGGCCGCGACCAGCTTGCTGACACTGTTGAGCGCCTCGTCGAGTTCGACGTTCTCCAGGTCGATCACCAGACGTTCCGGATTTTTGATCGAGAACATGTGATGCGTAATGGGTTTGCCGGATTCCAGCGTGAGGCGGGTGTAATCCTGCGCCGGCCACAAACGGGCGGAGCGGATTCGCTCGTCCGCGTCTGCACTTGTCATCCAGACAAGCAGCAGTGTGCATAGTGTCAGAACCGCTCTAGACATTGATCGCCTGTTTCCGTGTTGGACTGGAGTGTTGTACTTCGTCCTGTGCCGCTGAGCGCCAGATGAATTTCCACATCCGCCAGCGGCAGCAAGCCGGCCGCTTTTTCCGGCCATTCGACCAGCAAGACACGGGAGCCATCGAACTCGTCGCGAAAACCTGCGGACTCCCATTCTTCTTCGCTCGTCAGCCGGTACAGATCGAAGTGGCGCAAGTCTAACCCGCCGGCGTGGTAAGGCTCAAGCAGCGTGTAGGTCGGACTTTTGACTTTTCCGGTGTAACCCAGGGCATTCAACAGGCCGCGCACCAAGGTGGTCTTGCCTGCGCCGAGATCGCCTTGCAGGTAGAGCACCAGACCGGGATGCAGGCATTGCGCCAGTCGCGCACCCAGCGCCAGCGTCGCGGCTTCGTCGGCGAGCTGGATCTGGATTCGGCTATGATGTGGAGTATGCAAATCAGGCATCCTAACGAGACAGATTTTAACGTGCTGGCCGGGCGCATACGCCTGTGGGCGCGGGAACTGGGTTTCCAGTCTGTCGGCATCAGTGACACCGATCTTGCCGATGCGGAGCCGCGTTTGCACGAATGGCTCGCGCGGGGCAGGCACGGCGCCATGGATTATATGGCAAATCATGCCGACAAACGTGCGCGTCCCGCAACGCTGGTGCCGGGGGTGTTGCGCGTGATTTCCTTGCGCATGGATTATTTGCCGCCTGCAGTGGCAGATAGCTGGGCGGTTCTGGCCGATGGCGAGCGGGCGTTTGTTTCGCGCTACGCGCTGGGGCGGGATTATCACAAGCTGATACGCAAGCGACTGGCGTTGCTGGCCGACCGGATACGCGCCGAAGTCGCAGATTTTGACGGGCGGGTGTTCACCGACAGCGCCCCGGTGATGGAAGTCGAGTTCGCACGCAAAGCCAGTCTGGGCTGGCGCGGCAAGCATACCTTGCTGTTATCGCGCGAAGCCGGGTCGTGGTTTTTTCTCGGCGAAATTTTTATCAATCTGCCGTTGCCGGTGGATCAGCCGCTGGCGGCGCATTGCGGTAGTTGCACAAGTTGTCTGGAAGTGTGTCCCACGCGCGCCATTGTGGCGCCTTACCAGCTGGATGCCCGCCGCTGCATTTCCTATCTGACCATCGAGCTGAAAGGCAGTATTCCCGTCGAGCTGCGATCTTTGATGGGCAACCGGATTTATGGCTGCGACGATTGCCAGCTGGTTTGTCCCTGGAACCGCTTTGCCCGGATCACGGCGGAAGGCGATTTCCATGCGCGGCACGGACTGGACGATGTCGGCCTGCTGGCTTTGTTCAGCTGGGATGAAATCACCTTCCGGACGCGCATGGCGGGCAGCCCGATTTACCGTATCGGCTATGAACAATGGCAGCGCAATCTGGCCGTTGCGCTGGGCAACGCGCCTAAGCGCGAAGAGATTGTTGCGGCATTGACGCAGGCTCGTGCAACGGCGTCTGCGCTTGTTTTAGAGCATCTGGATTGGGCGCTGGCGCAGCAGCTCAGTAAATGAAGCGCTCGCGCAAATCTTCGAGATTGAACTCGCGCAGGATGGCTTCGGCGCGTTCGCGGGCATTTTTCCTCGGCGCCTCCTGACGTCGCGCGATGATGAGTTCGTTCTTCATCGAATGTTCCCAGCCCACCAGTTCCGTGACGGTCACACTATAGCCGTGCGATTCCAGTAGCAGGCAGCGCAATACGTTGGTAATCAGACTACCGAACTCGCGGGTGTGGATGGGATAGCGCCAGAGTTCGGAAAGCGGCGTCAAGCCGAAGGACCGGTTCTTGTGGTGATTCATTACGGCGGCAACTTCCGCCTGGCAGCAGGGCACGAGCACGATATAAGGCGCTTGTTTCTGCAAGGCAAAACGGATGGCGTCGTCCGTGGCGGTATTGCAGGCATGCAGCGCGGTGACGATGTCAATCCGCGCCGGCAGCTCGGGAGATTCGATGGCTTCGCCAGCCGGGACGTCCAGAAAACTCATGCGCTCAAAGCCCAGCGTCTGTGCGAGCGTCCGGGTTTTTTCGACCAGATCGCGGCGGGTTTCGATGCCGTAAATGTGGCCGTGGTCACGGGACTTGAAAAACAGATCGTAAAGGATGAAGCCGAGATAGGATTTGCCGGCGCCGTGATCCACCACAACCGGTTCATTCCCGGCAGAGACCAGCGCTTCCAGCAGCGGTTCGATAAAGCGATACAGGTGATAGACCTGCTTGAGCTTGCGCCGGCTATCCTGGTTGAGCTTGCCGTCGCGCGTGAGGATGTGCAGCGCCTTGAGGAGCTCGATGGATTGTCCGGGACGAATTTCCGGCAGCGCTGTCGTTGTTGTCATGGGGTGTCTTCGTGCGCGTTTTGCCACAGTTCGTGTGCGTCCAGAAGCAAGCGATAGCGGGCTTCGTTGGCATCCAGCCGGGCCAGCTGTTCAGCAAGCTGCGCATCCATGGCCAGTCGTCCGGCGTTCAGAGTGTCGGTCAGTCCAAGCTCGCCAAGCTGATAGGCCTTGCGTGTGAGTTCCGCATTGTGAACGGCGATTTGCGAGGCTAGTCTGGCCTGTTCCCAGCGCTGAAAAGTACTGCCGGCGCGCAACCAGGCGGACTCGATATCGCTGTCCAGTCGCCGTTGCACAAAGGCGGCGCGAGCCTGTGCCGCTTCCGCCTGCTGGCTGGCGACGGTGGCTAGTGCGCCCCGTTGCCCGAAGGAAAATGGCAGGCTGACATAGACGCCGGTGACTTTTTCGGCGCCGCCCATTTCGTTGCTGTGCCGTATGCCCAGAGTGGGATCCGCCAAACGATCGGCGCGACTGCGGCTGGCCAGCAATTGCTGCGCGCGCGCCTGGGCTTGCACCATTTCCAGCTCGTGATTGTCCGCGAGAATGCGCTGCCGCCATTCGGCAGCATTGCCGTTGATCGGCTGCGGCGTGCCGGTTTCCGGCAAGGTTTCAGTGCCGATTTGCGGGAAGCTGGCCTTCAGACTCGCGGCAATCAGCTGTTCATTGAGTTGTTGCTGGGTCCGCACCATTGCGGCCTGTGCGGCAACGGCTTCGGCTTGGTTGAGCTCTATCTTTGGCGCATCGCCGGCACGATAGCGTTTTTCGACGATGTCGCGCTGCCGGGTCAGGTTGAGGTGCTGCTGTGACCAAACGCCCGTTTGCGCATGGGCGCGCAGTAAATCAAACCAGAGTTGCAGCAGTGTCCGGCTGGCTTCATGCCGTGCATCACCGACACCTGCGCGGGCCGCCGAGACGTTTTCTGCGCCGATGTCCCGATCGATGGCGATCTTGTTGGGCAGGCGGAATGGACGTTCCAGGGCAACATCCCATTCCTTGAGCTGCTGTCCGGTGGCGGGAACTCGCCGCTGGGCGCTGCCGGCGCGCAGGTTGAATTCGTGACTACCGCTGTCGCGAATTTCCTGGTTTGCCAATTCGGCTTGCAGGTTGTTTTTGGCCTCAAGCACACGCAAGTTCTGATCCAGCGCATGCGCCACCTGAATGGCGGGTGGCAGGCCCTGCATTTCTTCAGCGTGAGCGCCAACGGGTAGACATAACAGTGCGGCCAGTAATGCCGGGAGTGTCGGTTGGATCATTCCAGTCTCCCGAATTCCAGCACCGGCGTAATCCAGTACGCGATTTCACTGTTGTGTTCCTCCTGTTTTAGGTGGTCGATCATCGCACGTGCATCCTCCAGATTCATGACGCACATGAATTTCCGGCGGTGAGAACGCCCGCGTACTTGTTCCAGAACAGTAGGCAAATGCTCTTTCTGGCTCGCGCCTTCGGAGGAGGAGAGGGTAAAGCCCCGCACCCATTCTGGATGCTGCAACAGATGGTCGACGAGGCGCTCTTCCAGCGACTGGTGACACACCAGGGTAAGGCAACAGTTCATTTCCTTCATGATTTCATCTTCAATTTTTCTATGCCGAAACGGCGGTACAGAATCGGGAGCATGATCAGAGTCAGCGCGGTGGAGCTGATCAAGCCGCCGGTGACAACAATGGCCAGCGGCTTCTGGATCTCGGAGCCTGGCCCGGTAGCGAATAATACTGGCAGCAAACCGAAGGCGGTGATGCTGGCGGTCATCAGCACCGGCCGCAAGCGTCGCTTGGCGCCCTCGGAAACGACCTGTGTCATGGACATGCCTTGAGCGTGCAGTTGATTGAAATAAGACACCATGACTACGCCGTTGAGTACGGCAATGCCCAGCAGGGCAATGAATCCGACCGAGGCCGGCACCGACATGTATTCGCCGCTCAGCCACAATGCGAGCACCCCACCGATAAGCGCAAAGGGGATGTTGGTCAGCACCAGCACGGACTGGCGCACCGAACCGAAAGTGGCGAACAGCAGCATGAAGATCATTCCCAGCGCGACGGGGACGACCACCGCCAGGCGGTCGGCGGCACGCTGCTGGTTTTCAAATTGCCCGCCCCATTTCAGGTGATAGCCTTCCGGCAATTTTATTTTTTCGGCGACGGCCTGTTTGGCCTCGTCCACAAAACCAACCAGATCGCGTCCCTGGACATTGCTTTGCACGACGACCATGCGTTGCCCATTTTCGCGGTCGACTTTGACCGGCCCATCCATGCGTTCCAGGCGTGCCACGGCACTTAGCGGAACACCTTCGCTGCCCGCTACCGGCAGCGTGAGTGCGGTAAGCAGGGCGGGCGACTGACGGATGTCGGCTTCGCCGCGCAGGATGAGCGGCGTGCGCCGGCCATTTTCGATGACGGTGCCGAGTTGCTGGCCTTCAATTTGACTGCGCAAGGCATGGCCGATGTCATCCACGTTCAGCCCGAGTCGTCCTGCAGCCAGGCGGTCGATGATGACCCGGTAATACTGCAGGCCACTATTTTTGACGGTGAACACATCTTCGCTGCCGGGAATATTTTCCAGCACGCCGACCATTTGTTCCGCCAGTGAGTCCAACTGGCTGATGTCGGAGCCGAAGATCTTGATGGCGATGTCGCCGCGAGCGCCCGTCAGCATTTCGGAAACGCGCATGGCAATCGGCTGCGTGAAGTTGTATTCCACGCCGGGGAATTCTTCCATCACCTTGCGGATTTCATCGATCACGAAGGCTTTGTTTTTTTCTCGCCATTCAGCCTGTGGGCGCAGGACCAGGAAGTTGTCGGTTTCGTTCAGCCCCATCGGATCCAAACCGAGTTCGTCTGCGCCGGCGCGTGACACCATGCCCTGAACCTCCGGGACGTTGGCCAGAATGGCGGCCTGGATGCGCCGGTCGAGATCGGCGGTCTGGTCGATGTTGACGGAGGGCAGTTTTGAAACCTGCATGATGATGTCCCCTTCATCCATTTCCGGCATGAAGGTCTTGCCGAGCATGGCGTACACGCCTGCGGCGATGAGTAACATCAACAGTGCGGCGCGAATGACGGTGCGTTCGTTTTTCAGCGCGCGTTCCAGCAGCGGGATGTAGATTGACATGGCTTTGCGCACCAGCCAGGGCTCCTGATGATTCGCGTGTTTGAGCAGGAAAGAGGCCAGCATGGGCACCACGCTCAGCGAGATGAGTAATGATCCGGCGAGCGCAAAAACGATGGTCAGCGCTACCGGCGTGAACAGTTTGCCCTCCAGTCCTTGCAGGGTGAGCAGGGGCAAAAAGACGATCACGATAATGACCACTCCCGCAGCAACCGGCGTGATGACTTCTTTCACGGCACGATAGATGATGTGCAGATGCGGAATATGTTCACGCTTGTGCGCGAGGTGATTGATGATGTTTTCCACGACAACCACGGCGGCATCGACCAGCATGCCGATGGCAATGGCCAGCCCGCCCAGTGACATGAGATTGGCGGACATGTCGAATTGCCGCATGAGGATGAAGGTCGAAAGTACAGCCAGCGGGAGGCTGAGGGCAACGACCAGGGCGGCCCGCAGATTGCCCAAAAACAGGACGAGCAGGACGACGACCAGAATGATGGCTTCGCCCAATGCCTTGGAAACCGTGCCGACGGCGCGCTCCACCAGACTTCCACGATCATAGAACACACGGGTGGTGACGCCCGGGGGGAGCGTGGGCGCCAGTTCGTCGAGTTTGGTGCGAACGCTGTTGACGACTTGCTGCGCGTTGGCACCGCGTAATCCCAGAACCAGTCCCTCCACGGCTTCGCCCTTGCCGTCCTTGGTGACGACGCCGTAACGGGTGAGGCTGCCGATGCGTACCTGAGCGACATCGCTGACGCGAATCGGTGTGCCCTGGGTGCTGCTGACGACCAGGTTGCGCAAGTCCTGCAAATCGCGAATGCTGCCTTCAGCGCGCACCAGCAGGGCCTCGTCGCCCTCGTTGATACGTCCGGCGCCATCGTTGCGATTGTTGGCCTGAATGGCGTTCTGCAGTGCGGCAAAAGTAATGCCATGGGCGGCTAGCGCATTGTGATCCGGCACCACTTCGAAGCTGCGGGCGAGTCCCCCCAGTGCGTTGACATCGGCAACGCCCGGCAGCGTGCGCAATGCGGACCGTATGGTCCAATCCAGCAGGGTGCGGCGTTGCTCCAGCGAAATGCCGTCGCCCTCCACGGTAAACATGAACATTTCGCCCAGCGGAGTGGTGATGGGGGCGAGGCCGCCGGAGGCGTCCGGCGGCAGGTCGCGCATGGCATTGTTCAGGCGTTCAGCGACTTGCTGGCGCGCCCAGTAAATGTCGGCTCCCTCGTTGAAGTCGATCGTGATGTCGGCGATGGCATACTTAGAAATGGAGCGCAGAATTCGCTGGTTTGGTATTCCTAGCATCTCCAGTTCAATCGGGGCGACGATGCGCGTCTCGACCTCTTCCGGCGTCATGCCGGGTGCCTTCATGATGATCTTGACTTGAGTGCTCGACACATCCGGGAAGGCGTCAATCGGGAGTTCATGAAAGGCGCTGATGCCGGCCGCAGTCAGCAGCAGGGTCAATGCAGCAGCGAGCAGGCGCTGGGTCAGCGCAAATTCAACCAGTTTGGCAAACATTTACTCGCCCCCGCCGATGCCCATCGAAATGGACTTTAGCGTTGAGACACCTTGCACCGCGATTTTTTCATCTCCCTTCAGTGGCCCCGTGATGACGCTGTGCTGATGTCCTTCGTTCAGGATGCTGACCGGCTGTGGCCGGAATCCGGTTGGGGTGCTGAGGTAAATCGTGGGTTGTCCCGCAATGCGTGCGATGGCCTGATTGGGGATCTGCCATTGCCGGAGGTCACTGCCAGGGATCTTGATGCTGGCCTCGACAAATTGGCCCACGGCAAGATTTTCAGCGCCCTTGTCCAAAGTGGCGCGAACCAGCACGCTCTGGCTGCTGTTGCTCAAACTGCGGCCGACGGCCGTTACCTTGCCGCTGGCGGCATATGCAGGAATTTCCAGCGGGCTGCCTACACGGATATTGTGCGATAGGGCTATGGGCGCCTGTATTTCCAGGCTGAGCGGCGATAATTTGCCCACCTTGAACAGCGGGGTCGTGCCATCGATCCACTGACCGGCTTCCGCACTTTTTTCCAATACCACGCCATCGATCGGTGAGCGCATTGTGAGGCGGCTGCTTACGCTTCCCTGTTGCATGATTTCCCGAATTTGAGTCTCGGAAATGCCGGAGAGCTTCAGAGCGGCGCTGCGTTCGGCAAGCAAAGCCCGGGCTTCGCTGGCTTTGGCGCGGGACTCGAAAAGTCGGTTTTCAGAAATGATCCCCTCTTTCCAAAGCGCTTCATCCCGCCCCAGTGTTTGACTGGCAAGCTGATTTTGCAGTCGAGCCTGCTGTAGCGACCTCTGCGTGTCCGCCAGGGCGGCGCTTTCAAGGGTGAGGAGCGGTTGCCCCTTGCGCACGCTGTCGCCAGTGCCTGCCCAGAGGTGAGTGATCATTGCGGGCATTTGTGTGCTGATGATGAATATCTGGTTGGAGGGGATAGTCACTTTGGCGGGCAGGCCGGTAATTTCGCCACTTTGTGTGGCGGGTAGTGGGGCAATGGTGACCCCCAGGTTCTGACGCTGCTTCTTGCTCATGGTGATGAGGCTGTCCTGTGCCCAGGACAGCGGAGTGCCCAGCAGGAGTGCCAAGCTTAGTGTGGCTGCGGAAGAATAATTCATGTCTCGTTTTATGTGGATTGCTGAATAGGTTTGCCGACCCGCTAATGATAAGCGATCTGCTTCTTGTTTTCCCCTGAAACCACCGAGACCGCAAAGGCGTTTGGAGAGTTCCCTGTTGTCACCATAAAGAGAAAAATTTCAAAAAAGGTTTGACGAGGTTGTTCATGCGCTGCTATAGTTCGCCTCCTTGCTGACGCGGGGTGGAGCAGCTCGGTAGCTCGTCGGGCTCATAACCCGAAGGTCATAGGTTCAAATCCTGTCCCCGCAACCATTCAGCCCGATCTTTAAAATTTAGATAAACAGTCGACGGGTGTAGGTACTTGGTTTTAGGGTATATTTTATGCATTTTGCATGGAATAGCTTTAAAAAATGA
>Ga0233425_10000268_pt1 | contig 138477 bp, 147 predicted proteins | sample Watercolumn_Towu_2_FD_181712 | JGI IMG/M metagenome (GOLD analysis project Ga0233425, IMG submission 181712) | Freshwater microbial communities from Lake Towuti, South Sulawesi, Indonesia - Watercolumn_Towuti2014_140_MG | ecosystem: Environmental > Aquatic > Freshwater > Lake | place...
ATTATACGACATCTAATTACCAAATTACGGGAACGAGTGGTGATGATTGGATTTGGGTGGCGATAGGTTTACCGAATCCGGAGTTAGATCATAATATCTATGATTTTAAATCGGAAGCGTATGAGGCGGGAGGAAGCACGGTGGTAGCTTCGAGAGATGCCGATACAGATACTGACTTAAATGACAAGTGGTTTGAAACTGCAAGCCAAGATGTCAGTGGAATTTACAGCGTATATGATTGTTATTGGGGAGATGCTATTGACGGAGATGGAGATGGTTATACCCGGTATCGAAAATTATATACAGACGTAGATGTGAATGATGGTTCGACACGTTCGATTTATTTGAAGATCTACAGAAAGTTAGCGACAAGTCCAACATATAGTTTGTATTATACGACACCGAATTACCAAATTACGGGAACGAGTGGTGATGATTGGATTTGGGTGGCGATAGGATTACCGAATCCGGAGTTAGATCATAATATCTATGATTTCAAATCGGAAGCGTATGAGGCGGGAGGAAGTGCGGTGGTAGCTTCGAGAGATGCCGATACAGATACTGACTTAAATGACAAGTGGTTTGAAACTGCAAGCCAAGATGTACCAAATTCAGTAAACGAAACTGAAATAACATTATCAGACAAATATATTTTAACAGAAAATTATCCTAACCCCTTTAATCCGACGACGAACTTCAAGTTTCAAATCAAAAAGAATGGTTTTGTTACGCTAAACATTTTCGATATGCTTGGAAAGGAAATTGCAGTACTGGTGAAAGAAGAGTTACACGCAGGAGTTTATTCTACTACGTGGAATGCTATAAATACTATAAGCGGAGTGTATTTTTATCGCTTGCAAGTTAGCGAAGAAGGGAAAAATGTTTTTACGGAAACAAAGAAACTTGTGTTGATGAAATGAGCATATAAATTGAAGAAAGTGAAAGCGGCAAAGAAAAAATTTTTCTCTGCCGCTTTTTTGTTTTGCTTAGTAAATATCATTCCCTCCTACACATAATCCTCTCTACGAGTCGTAGTCCATCGGCACACAACTGCAAATTAAATTTCTATCGCCGTGTGCGCTGTTCACTCGTCCGACGCTGGGCCAAAACTTTCTTGTGCGTGTGTGTTGTGTCGGATACGCAGCTTTCTCCCGTGAGTAAGGATAATTCCACGCATCGCTTACGACGACATTAGCAGAGTGCGGCGCATTTTTGAGAACATTGTTTTCTTTCGGATACATTCCGTTTTCAATTTCTTCGATTTCTTTTCTGATGGAAATAAGCGCTTCGCAAAATCTATCGAGTTCATCTTTCGGTTCACTTTCTGTCGGTTCAATCATCATTGTTCCGACAACGGGAAAAGAAACAGTCGGCGCATGAAATCCGTAATCAATCAAACGTTTTGCAATATCTTCGACTTCAATCCCTGCGCTCGTCTTAAATTGCCTGCAATCCAAAATAAATTCGTGCGCGTTGCGTTCGTTGTTCCCTTTATACACAATCGGGTAAAATTGTTCCAGTCGTTTCGCCATATAATTTGCGTTGAGAATAGCAAATTGTGTTGCACGAGTTAAGCCATCGCTTCCCATCATTCTTATGTATGACCACGAAATAACGAGAATGCTTGCGCTTCCCCACATTGCAGAGGAAACAGCGTTGCAATGCGAGTCTTCAGAAAATAAATTTACATTCGATGGAAGAAACGCGGCAAGTTTTTCGTTCACACAAATCGGACCAATTCCCGGACCGCCTCCGCCGTGAGGAATGCAAAACGTTTTGTGCAAATTGATATGACAAACATCTGCGCCAAGTTCTGCGGGGCGACACAATCCGACTTGTGCATTTAAATTCGCGCCATCCATATATACAAGTCCACCGTAGCGATGAACGATGTCGCAAATATCTTTTATGCTTTCTTCAAAAACTCCGTGCGTTGATGGATACGTAACCATAAGCGCGGCAAGATTATGTTCGTGCTCGTTCGCTTTTGTTTGCAAATCGTTCAAGTCAATTGTTCCATCCGCATTTGCACGAACAACCACAACATTCATTCCCGCCATTACTGCGCTTGCGGGATTAGTTCCGTGCGCCGATGACGGAATCAAACACACGTTGCGATGCGATTCATTTTTGCTTTCGTGATAGCGATGAATTGCAAGAAGTCCCGCGTATTCTCCTTGTGCACCGGAATTTGGTTGTAGCGAACAAGCAGAAAAACCGGTAATTTCTTTCAGCATATTTTCCAGTTGAAGAAATAATTCCTGATAACCTTGTGTTTGTCCAAGCGGTGCAAACGGATGAATTTTTCCAAATTCACTCCACGTTACAGGAAGCATTTCTGTTGCCGCATTTAGTTTCATCGTGCAGGAACCGAGAGAAATCATACTATGGATAAGCGACAAATCTTTTTCTTCGAGCGAGCGAATGTAGCGCATCATTTCGGTTTCCGAATGAAACTTGTTGAACACTACGTATGTGAGATACGAACTCGTGCGTTTCATTTTTCCTTGATAACCGCTCGTTTCATTTTCAGAAATTTCTTTTACGGAAATTTTAGAAGAAGAATTTGTTGAGAAAATTTTGAGAAGTGTGTTGACAACAATTTCATCGCACGTTTCATCAAAAGAAATTCCGAGTGAACCATCGTCAAACTGGCGAAGGTTGATTTCATTTTCTCTTAAAGCGGAAAGAATTTTTGTTCGTGTTTTATTTTCTACAACGACACGCAACGTATCAAAATAATCGTCGTTCAGAATTTTGAATCCGAGTTGCTGCAATCCTCTTGCAAAAACTTTTGTAAGATTATGAATTCGTTCTGCAATTTTTCTGATTCCGTCTTGTCCGTGATACACAGCGTACATACTTGCAATCACTGCGAGAAGCACTTGCGCAGTGCAAATATTCGATGTTGCTTTCTCACGGCGAATGTGTTGCTCGCGGGTTTGCAATGCCATACGCAATGCATGTTTCCCGTGCTGGTCAACAGACACGCCGATAATTCTTCCCGGCATTTGTCGTTTGAATTCATCTCGTATTGCGAAGAATGCAGCGTGCGGTCCTCCATAACCAAGCGGAACACCAAATCGTTGCGAGTTACCAACGCAACAATCCGCACCAAATTCTCCCGGTGAAGTTAACAATGCTAAACTCAACAAATCCGCTGCAACAACAACGTACGAATTATTTTTATGCGCGAGTTCACAAAACGAACGATAATCGTACACTGCTCCATCTGTTGTAGGATATTGCAGAAGCGCGCCAAAAACATTTTCCGTGAATTGAAACTCGTAATGATTCCCGACGATGATATTGATTCCAAGAGGTTTTGCGCGTGTATGAATAACATCTATCGTTTGCGGATGACATTGTTCGGAAACAAAAAATGTCGGATGTTCGATTTCACTTTTCATTCGCAAAAACATTGTCATCGCTTCTGCTGCTGCTGTGGCTTCATCGAGAAGTGAAGCGTTTGCAACATCGAGTCCGGTTAAATCCATCACCATTGTTTGAAAGTTAAGAAGCGCTTCCAATCGCCCTTGTGCAATTTCCGCTTGATACGGAGTGTATGCAGTGTACCACGCGGGATTTTCCAACACGTTGCGTAAAATTACCGTTGGCGTGAGCGTATCATTGTATCCCATTCCAATCAATGAACGGAAAATTTTATTTTTTGATGCGATGGATTTTATTTCCGAAAGTGTTTCTTGTTCGCTCTTTGCTGGTGGAAGTTGAAGTGGAGAAATGGAACGAAGTTTTTGCGGAATAACACTCTCGATAAATTCATCAAGAGAGTTTGCGCCGACGACTTTCAGCATTTGTTTCAATTCCGGTTCATCGGGACCGATGTGTCGCGGTATAAATTCGTCGTTGTGTGAAAAGTTGAGTGGCATTAGTAAGATTTTTGAATTTTAAAATTGTTTTAGTATTGGTAGATTATTTCCTTGCACCTTTGTGTCTTTGTGTTTAAATTTTTTACCACAAAGGCACGAAGACACAAAGATTATTTCACTCTATTTTTTTTGTTTTCACTTGTTTTAAGTTGCTTTACGATGGAATAGATTGAATCAAACGTAAAAGTTGTTCAGTATCGGTAACGCCAGTGAGATAAAATTTTCCATCGGAAGATTGCATTTTCAGTTGATTACAATTTGTAACCGTTTCATTTCCTTTCACAACAAAAGTAAAATTGGAAGAAGAATTCTTTTTCGATGTATCGGTAAAATTCAACGCATTATCTTTTGCTGGCGCAATGAGGAAGAAAAGTACGCTGACGAAAAAATACATTCTGAATGGCGGAAGAAAACTTGCCCGCTTTCCTTCAATAAATTGTTTGGTGAGAAATCCCGGTTTGAAAAGGAGAAGTTTTATACTGGTGAGAAACCGCGAATCGAAATGAATGTAATCGCCGAGAAATTCTTTAATGATATGCGAAAACGGAACATTGAGATGGGCATTTTCTTGTCCGCACTTCGCGCAAAATTTTCCTGAAAGTTTTTCTCCGCAGTTAAGACAGTGTTCGTGCGAAGATGGTTCACTCATTTGCCAACGAGTTCACGATATTGATTTGCAGTGAGGAGCGAATTCAGTTCTTTTGCGTCGGCGATTTTCATTTTTACAATCCAGCCGCCGTTATATGGGTCTTTGTTAATCACTTCCGCATTGCTTTCAAGCGCAGAATTTACTTCGACTATTTCGCCGCTGATGGGAGCGAACAAATCTGAAACAGTTTTCACTGCTTCAATCGTGCCAAATGTTTCGTGCGTTTTCAGTTTTTTTCCCTTTGAGGGAAGTTCAACAAACACGATATCGCCGAGTTCGCTTTGTGCAAAATCGGTAATGCCAATTGTTCCAACGTTTCCATCAACGGAAACCCATTCGTGGTCTTTGGTGTATTTTAAGTTATTGGGGAAAGTCATTTTAGGTTTGTGGTTTGAGTTACTTTCATTATTCTATATTGAATATTGGAAATTCGATATTATTGAATGATGAATGTAGAAATTTCAATCTCTATAAGTAAGTTATGCGTATTCTGCTTCGTAATGCAAGAGCATCAAATCTCTTTTCTCCAAAGTTAAGAGAGATATTGTTCTCCCTTTCGTATCGCAAAATTCTACTTCAACTACATTGTCGTTATGAACAAGCACAATCGTTCCGACTTGTCCAATAATCAATTTTTCTTGAGGAATATTTTTTAAGAGAGCGACAACGTCTAATTCTTTAAACGGTATGTTCATTGTTTTACTTGATATAACAACTTGTTAAACGGGGATGGAATTCGTTATTGCGAATGATCCAACTTGTTCTTATAACTACTTCGTTAGCAAATTTGTGAAAAGTGAAATCAACAGCAAATCTTTTGCCGTATTCATCTTCTCGTTGCAGAATTACTTCATTTGATTTAATAGCCGTGGTAATAAGTTGTAGTAACTCTTCTGCGTTTGTTTCATCGAAACCTAATACTTCTTTGAACACTCTCGCTTTATCTTTTCCCGTCGGATGAAATTCATTCAAACAATAATTTCGCAGTTTTGAAAGTGGGATTATGGCATCTTCTGCATTAGGTAATTTCACTTTAATAAAACTACTTTACGAAATTGATAGAAGTTTTCAATCTTTAAATTCAAACGTTTCAAGAAAACTTGTATCGAATTCGCCGTCTTGAAATTTTTTGTTCTGCATAACTTTTTTGTGAAATGGAATTGTTGTCGCAACACCTTCGATGGTAAATTCTTCTAACGCACCCGCCATTTTTTCTATTGCACCGGCGCGAGTTGGTGCAAAACAAATGAGTTTAGCAATCAGTGAATCGTAATACGGAGGGATTTGATAACCGCTGTATGCGTGTGTATCAACGCGAACGCCGAAACCGCCGGGCAAATGAAATCCGGTAATTGTTCCCGGCGAAGGACGAAAATCTTTATACGGGTCTTCGGCATTGATGCGACATTCGATTGCGTGTCCGCGAATCGGAAATATTTTTTTCGGTAATCGCATTCCCGAAGCAACTTTGATTTGCATTTTCAGTAAATCGTGGTCAATCACTTCTTCCGTTACCGTGTGTTCTACCTGAATGCGCGTGTTCATTTCCATAAAATAAAAATTCTCGTCTATGTCCACGAGACATTCAATTGTTCCTGCGCCTTCGTACTTCACTGCTTTTGCGGCTTTCACTGCGGCGGCTCCCATTTTTTTTCTTAATGCAGAACTTACAAACGGAGACGGAGATTCTTCCACAAGTTTTTGATGTCGGCGTTGAATTGAACAATCGCGTTCGTTCATCGGAACAATGTTTCCAAATTTATCGCCGAATACTTGTATCTCAATGTGGCGCGGATTTTCGATAAACTTTTCGATGTACATATCGCCGTTGTTGAATGCTGCCGATGCTTCCGCACTTGCCATTTGAAACGCTTTCTCCAATTCATCCGCTTGACGAACAATTCTCATTCCTTTTCCGCCGCCGCCTGCAACAGCTTTCAACATTACGGGATAACCGACATCACTTGCAATTTTCAATGCGTCATTCACATTCGTAATAACGCCGTCGCTTCCCGGCACAACAGGTACTCCCGCTTTGCGCGCTGTTTCTTTTGCAACCGCTTTATCACCCATTGCAATAATTGCATCAATCGGTGGACCGATAAATTTTATTCCCGACGTTGCGCAAATTTCAGCGAAGTCTGCTTTCTCTGCAAGAAATCCGTATCCCGGGTGAATTGCATCTGCGCCGGTAATTTCTGCAGCAGCAATAATACGGGGAATGTTGAGATAACTTTCTTTACTAGGAGGAGGGCCAATGCACACAGCTTCATCGGCAAATTTTACGTGCAGTGAATCGCGGTCGGCTTCGGAATAAACAGCAACAGTTTTTACGGCGAGTTCGCGGCAAACCCGAATAGTACGAAGAGCGATTTCTCCGCGATTGGCAATGAGGATTTTTTTAAACAACTTTCTTAAAATTCAAAACTCAATGAAACTTAGTGTTCTCAGTGTCTTAGTGGTTTTATTTCTTTACCACAAAGACACAAAGGACACAAAGAAGCACTAAGAAATAATATTGGATTTTTTGAGTTTTACTTTTACAGCGATTTTCTTTTTGTGAAAAACTAATTGTGCTGAAGGAGGTAGAAAATCTTTGATAATTTCTGCATCACCAATTGGTTCGTCAGTGTATTTTATTTTCGTCTTTCGCTTTTTCGATTTCATTCTAAAATCTGAAATCTAAAATCTAAAATGAATTACGCCGGTTCCACCAAAAACAAAGGTTGATTAAACTCTACCGGTTTTCCGTTCTCCACCAAAATTTTTACAATCTTGCCTTCAATATCGGATTCGATTTCGTTCATCAGTTTCATTGCTTCAATGATGCAGAGAACACTTCCAACTTTAACGTGTGTTCCAATTTCAACATACGAATCAGCATCGGGAGCGGGCGAACGATAAAATGTTCCAACGATTGGCGAACGAATTTCCTTTGTCGTTGAAGGAGTTGGTGCAATGGTTGGTTTTGTTTCCGATACTGTTTGCGATTGCGTTGGAACTTGTTGTGGTACGACAAATTGTTGCGGAACGAGCGCGCTTGCTATGGAATTATTTTTTCCTTTTGCAATGCGAATTTTTTTTCCGTGTTCTTCTATTTCAATTTCGTCAACATTGCTTTCGGAAAGAAGAGTTACTAAATTGCGAATAAAATTAAGGTCCATTACTTCCTCAGATTTTTTTTGAATCGGCGCTTCCGTGTGTTTGTTGTTTCTCACTTTACAAATTATTTAACACGTTCGATATAATTTCCTGTTCTCGTATCAATACGAATTTTATCTCCTTCGTTGACGAATAGCGGAACGTTCACTGTTGCGCCGGTATCCATTGTTGCCGGTTTTGTTCCTCCTGTTGCAGTATCTCCTTTAACGCCCGGAACGGTATTCGTAACAACTAAATCTACAGTAACGGGCAATTCAAATCCGAGAATGTTTGAACCATCGAAAAGCACTTCTACTTCGGTATTTTCTTTCAGGAATTGCGATTGTTCTCCAATGGCTTCTTCGGGAACAGAAATTTGGTCATACGTTTCCTGGTCCATACAAACATAACCTGCGCCGTCGTGGTATAAATATTGCATCTGCTTTCTTTCAACACGAACCTGTTCGATTGTTTCACCGGCGCGAAAACGATTTTCAAATGATTTTCCGCTTTTAATTCCTTTTAGTTTTGCTCGAACAAATGCTCTCCAATTTCCAGGATTGACGTGTTGAAATTCCACTAATTCGTACAATTCGCCTTCGTACTTGATTACCATTCCAGGATAAAAATCTGCAGTAGTTGCCATAAGAAATAAATTAAATTCTCCTTTGTATGATTTTATTTTTAAAAAAAATTGCGGGAAAATATAGTCAGAAGGAAAGTAAAAAACCAACGTTGTATTGAAACATTCTTATATGAAATACTTGAAAAAATATTTTGCTGAGAAATGTAATGCAAAAAATCTTGAGGTATGAACTGCGGTGAAAAATGGTTTTCAAAAATTCAATCTATTTTTTCCGCGCGAATTTTTAAGGCACGATTCATTTCTTTAAAACCACGTTTCGCATCGAATTCTATTCGCCGAGAAACAAGCGGAAGTAAAGGGCTATGATGTCGTTCATACTGTATAAATCGAACGAGATTTGGTTCCAGTTCTTCAATCTCAAAGCAATGTTCTCCTGTGAAGAGTTTTGAAAAGAGAAGTCTTCCGCGCCAATAAAGTTTTTTCTTCGGAACAACAGCAAGCACCACTGGACGAAATCGTTTTTCTCTTCCACCGGGAAAATGAATCTTAATGAAAAAGCGCGCACCAACTTTCAGTTCGCCTGTTATTGTCATAATAAACGGATTCCATTCCTCGTAAGAAGAAAAATCTGTGAGTACTTTCCACACATATTCTGCTGAAGTTTGAATAAGAATTTCTGTTCGGATTTCTTTCATACGTTAAGGTTACTTATGGAATAATTTTATATCCCGCTTCATCTATCGCAAACACAAAATCCAACGGTGAAAATTTTGTTTCATCATATCGAACGATGGCTTTACCGAGTTGCACATCATCTACGTGCACCGATGGAAGTTTCGAAAGTTCATTTTTTACTGCCAAAATGCAATGATGGCACGTCATTCCTTCAATGTTGAGTATTTGAGTTTTCATAAGTTTGTTATGTAAAAAATATCGGAAAAAAATTTCCGTCAAAGATAAAAATTTTGACAATCATTTTTTAAACCACGGTTATCTCACCAATTCCACTACCGTTACACCCGTTCCGCCTTCATTCCATTCTGCAATTGCGCATGATTTTACAAGCGGATGCGTTGAAAGAAATTCGGTAACGCGTTTTCGCAACGCACCCGTTCCTTTTCCGTGAATCAAGTTCACTTTTTCTATGTGTGATGTCGCGGCTTCATCGAGAAATTTATCAACGAGCGCAACTGCTTCATCGCCGAACATTCCGCGTAAATCAATTTCGCGTTTTATTTCTTTCATTGTTGAAGCGGAAGTTTTTGGAACAAGTTTCTTCTGCGTTTTCGAATCAACGTGTTGTAATTCACTTTTACTCACTTTCATTTTCAATGTAGAAAATGAAACCCAAAATTCATCATCGTTTTTTGTTGTAGAAATTATTTCTCCGATTTCTGCGCTTCCTTTTCTTTTTACCGAATCGCCAACGTGAAATTCCGGTTGCATTTCTTCTTCGAGCGTTTGCGTTTCTTTCTTTTGCTGCTGAATATATTTTCTCAACAACTCAATTTCTTCGATGCGCTTTGTAACAACATTTTTTTCTGCGGAAGATTCTTTTATTTCTCGTACTGCCGATTCAATTGTTCGTCTTGCTTGTACAACAATTTCTTCCGCTTCTTCAATTGCTTTCTTTTTTAATTCTTTTGTTTCCTTTTTGAGAGCATCTAATTTCGCTTCGTAGGTAATTTTCATTGCAGAAGTTTTTTCCCGCACTTCTGCGATTATGGAAAGTTCATTTGTTAAAAATTGCGAACGCTTTTCAATATCGCTCAGTAAATTTTCCAAATAGTTCGGTAACTCGCCGCGATATTTTTTGGCTTCGTTCAAAACATATTCGGGAAAATTCATTCGCTGCGCAATTTCCAATGCGTAACTGCTTCCGGGAATTCCAACACGCAAACGATACGTTGGCATCAATGTTTGCTGGTCAAATTCCATTCCGGCGTTTTCAATATTTTCCGTGCTTTGTGCAAACGCTTTTAGTTCTCCGTTGTGCGTTGTTGCAATCGTTAAACAATTTCGCTTCGTCAGAAAATCCATTACTGATGCGGCGATTGCGCTTCCTTCCGATGGGTCGGTTCCGCTTCCCAATTCATCGAGCAACACTAAACTTTCATCGTCAGCATTTTCTATTACTGTTTTCAAATTCTGCAAATGCGAACTAAATGTGCTTAAATCATTTTCAATAGACTGCTCATCGCCGATATCCACAAATATTTTTTTGAGAATTTTACATCGCGATTCCAAAGAAACGGGAATGTGAAATCCCGCTTGCACCATTGTAAGAAGCAAGCCGATGGTTTTCAATGTTACGCTTTTCCCTCCGGCATTTGGTCCTGTAATAAGAAGTGTTTTCCAATCATTTCCAATTTCAATCGTGAGCGGAACAACTTCTTTCCACGAATGTTTATTGAGCAATAACGGATGGCGAGCATCTTCCAAATACGTATTTCCTTCTTCTATTATTTTTGGTGATGTACCGTTTATCTCTATCGAGTATCGCGCTTTTGCTTCAATCATTTCGAGGTAATGAAGTATTCCAACATTCTCCAATAATTCATTTCTCTGTTCGGCAATTTGTTTTGAAAGTTCGCGGAGAATTTTTTCGATTTCCCGTTGTTCTTCAAAATGCAGCGAACGAATTTCATTATTCATCTGCAATGTCTCCGATGGTTCAATGAAAACCGTTTGTCCGCTTTGCGATGATGAATGAATGAATCCTTCAACGTTATTTTTATACTCTGATTTAATAGGAAGCACCATTCTTCCTTCGCGCGTCGTGATGATTTCATCTTGCGCAAAACCATCGTTCACGACTTTTTTCAAAATTGAATCCAATCGTTTTCGTAAAACAATGGATAACTCGGAAATCGAACGGCGAATTTCTCTCAAGCGTTTGCTCGCGGAATCTTTGACGTTTCCATTTTCATCAATTGCGTGTTCGATATTGTATTCAAGAACTTTATCGAAATAGAGATACGCGCATTTTTGCGAAAGTAAAATGTAATCCTTGTTCTTTCGAGAAAAAAATGAAGCGACTTCACGAGAAACTTTAAGGAGTGATTGCAGTTGAAGTAATTCGTGAGAGTAAAGAAATGCGCCATCAATGCCAAGTTTATGCAAGAGCAAATGCACTTCATCACCAAACTGATGAACGATTCCTCCTTCAACTTGAATGACTTGTTTCATTTCGGAAACGACATCAAGTTCGTATTGAATATCGGTAATGGAATCGAAAGGAATTGTTTCGAGAAGATTTTTTTTTGCAGACGTGGAGGAACAATATTCGGCAACGTGGGCTTTGACGTTATCGAATTCTAATTTGAAAAATGCGTTGAGATATTCTTGCATTATGTATTCAATGAAACTTTCAAGTTTTTGAAAACCTTGAAGGTTTTATTTCATCTCTTCCAGTGAATCTTGAACTGCTTCTTTCGTCGAACGAGGAATCATATTCGTCGTTACATCAATCATTTGCGGTGCAAGATTTAATATCGGCGAGTAGAGTTTTGATGTTTCTTTCATTTCTTCTTTTGGCAATTGAAAAAAACTCAACGCAAGTAAAAGAAAACTCAACACAATCACCGATTGCACTAATCCGACGATTCCCCCAAGTATTCTATTCGCAACAGAAAGCGTTCCTTTTTCCGGCTCGAATATTTTAGAAAGAAGTTTGATGAGAATATACACGACAAGAAATATTGCTAAAAAACTAACGATGATTGCTAACTGCGGAGAGAAACTTGCATTCTTCATTAAGTACACTGAACCATATCGAAAGAAACGATATGCAAGAAATAATCCGAGCAACACGGCAGTAAACGAAAATACTTTCTTCAAAAATCCTTCTTTTACACCAAGAAGCAATCCGAGAAGAAGAAAGATGGAGAGGATGATGTCCAACATAAAGCGTAGAGCGAAGAGCGTAGAGCGAAGAGCAGAGAGTAAAAAGTGAACTTCACTTTTCGCTCTTTGCTCCCTGCTCTATGCTAAAACCTCCTTCACAATTTCTTGCACCATTTTTCCATCCGCTCTGCCTTTGAGTTCTTTCATCACGAGCGGCATTACTTTGGAAAACTCTTTCGCTCCGACTTGTTCCGCAATGCGTTTCACTTCCGCTCGCACTTCTTCTGCGCTCATTTGCTTTGGCAAAAACTCTTGCAGTATTTTCAGTTGCGCTTCTTCTTCGGCAACCATTTCCGGGCGATTTGCCTTTTGCGCCATCTCGATTGTTTCTTTGCGTTTCTTTACTTGGTTGTTGATAATTTGCAAAACGTTTTCATCGGCAATATCGCCTTTGCCTGATTTTTCGTATTCCAAAATTCCCGCGCGAACAGAGCGTATTGTTTCTAATCGCACTTTGTCTCCGCTTTTCATTGCGGTAGTCATTTGCTGTGTAATTGTTTCTTTAAGAGTCATATATAGATGAGTATGATATAATTTTTGCGGCGAAAATATACAAGGAACACATTCGAGAATAAAATGAAGCGTGAACCTCTGAAAAAGTATCAGTGAGCGTCTTTGCGAGAAGCGAAGCGACGAAGCAACGACACTTTTCTTCTGGACTTTTTCAATGGTTTCTTTTTTCGGTTTTTGTTTTCGACAAAAGGTTTTGTATGTTTTGCCCACATTTAAGTTTTCACTCTTCTCACAATAAATTATAAGCAAATTTCTTCAACAGATTCTTATGGATGAAATAATAGATAAATCCGAGTTCGATAAATTTCCACAGTACACAAAAGAGAACATCGAAAAGCAAGTAAACAGCGGGAAAACAAGTATCGAAATTGAAACAGACTTGCGAACAAACCCGCGCTATCAAGAGTTTTTCAATCGGTTCAGAGCATACTCTGTGGAATCGTTTATCAAACATTACAGCTTCAAGAAATCAATGTATCTCCAGTATGGCGAGATGTATAAGGAAACGCAAGAGCGGGAGAGTTTACAATTTCTGGAAGAAGCGCAGGAACGCATTTGGGACATCCAGCAAAAGAAGTTGTTTAACCTTCAGTGTCAGTGGCGAGCGGAACTCATCAAACTCCCCGGTGTAGAAACAACATTTGATTTTTTGTACTGGGAGAAACATATAAAGACTTGTCCTTTTCTTGACCCCATTACCGAAGAAGAATTTTCCTTATACGTTGAATACGTCCTTTCCGATAGTTATGAAGATGTGCGTAATATAGGAGTTCATTGGCAGAACTACGATTTAATCAAATCAAATTACAACGACGATGACGATGATTCAATGATTGTCCCGGAATGGTACTTACTCTATGATAACAGAATGGGTACATCGCATCTCCTCTCATTACCCGATATACGCGGCGACAAAGAAGAAGTGTATCTCACGTTAACCCGCGAACACCGCAGACTCGAGTACGAAAAGAAAAACGCACTATCTCCTCAACCGCCTCCCGATACACGACCGTACCTCGAAGCGTATAACATTCAAACAATTGAAGACTTTATACGGAAATTTGAAGATAAAAAACTCCTTATGTTATGCCGCGCCTTTGAAAAGAGTTCAAGCACAGATGAAGAAGAAGAACTCGATGCCTCTTACGAGTTTTTGAAATCTATTGACGAACCAATAGAACTTTTAGAATGTGACGACTGGAGAGAAGCGATTAACCTGACGGCAACCCACTACAGAAAAAAATTCATTGCACGGGAATGTGAACCTGCATACCGCGATTACCTGCAACGAATTGAACTCGGAATTCCTTTTGAAGTAAGTGATAGGGAACTAAAACGCAGCAACATTATTGAAAACCTCGAAGAAGCACAAAAAAAAATGCTCCTCGAAGGAAGAGTATTAAACGGCGAACCGGCAGATTTTAACTTTTAGGAAGTTGAGAAAAGGAAAATTATTTAGTACTTTTTGTCAAAGAATATCCACACCTTCATATTACTTAAAAGCATCAAAGAGATAAACTTCTTGAAAATTGAACAAAACTTATCGAGACTTAAATATCTGCTGACATTATACAAAATGTCAGTGGACGAGTTGCTTTTTATGGTTAGTGAAGGGCTTAGAAAACCTATTATCCAAGATGATATTTTTTCTAATGAAATTAATGTTAGTCACCTAAAAAGAATTGACAAAATATTTAATAAAGGACTTCACTTTTATCTTGACCCCAAATCACCTGAGTTATCAAAAGATGCAAGCATTTTCTTCCGAAAATCAAAATTTGAGGCTGAGCTAAATATTGGCGCTAAGAAAATTGTTAATCAGTTTGAAGAATTTAAAATTTCTCTTTCAGCGATAGCAAAACTAGCGGATGTAAAACTAGAGCGACGTTTACCTGTATACAATATTCAGCAAGATGCCAAAGCAGTTGCTCAACAACTCAGAAAAGTATTCTATCCTGAATTTAATCCTATCCTGAAGGAATTCCTACGGTCTCTAATTGGTAAACTTGCTGAAAGTAATATTCTAGTATTTGAATTTGTAGAGACATGGAACAAAAAGGAAAAAGCGAACATTGACGGCTTCTTTCTCAATCCCAATGTCATAGTTTTAAAAAGACAACAAATCTCTTTCAGGAGAGAAATCTTTACTCTCCTTCATGAGTTAGGGCACTACTTAATTAATGAGGAAGAAGTAGAGCTACTCGAAATTCAAAATCTTGCAAACTCCAAATTAAGTGCTATTGAAAAATGGTGCTATGACTTTGCTTACTATTTTTTAGCTGGAGAATATGACAAACTTATTGAAAATATTGACAAGGTAGATAGTTCAAACGATTACTACTTTGAATCAATAGAAAAAATTTCAAAGAATACTCATTTAAGTAAAATCGCAATATATACTAGACTTCTCTATCAAAATAAAATAACACAATATAATTACAATGTCATTAAAGCAGATTTTGAAGAACAATTCAGACTAAAACAAGAGGCAGATAAAAAACAAAAAGAACTTGATAAACAACGAGGCATAAAATCGGGAGGCTCACCGCCAAAACCCATAAATTCTCCTTTGCTCATATCAACAATACAGGCAGCATTTTATGAAGGGGTTATCAATGAATATGATGTATGCAAATCATTGAATATTAGACCTAATAAATTAGAAATGTATTTACAATGAAAGTAGTAATCGACACTAGCTCGCTTTTGTCACTGGTTCGTTACTACTTACCATTCGATAAAAAATCTGTTTTATTTAATTTTATAAAAGATAAAATTGAACAGGGAGAAATAATAATTATTGATAAAGTTATCGATGAGTGCACCTACACTTCTAAAGGAATTGTAATACAAACGCTCTCTTATTTAACAGATAAAGTATTCCTTAAATCATTTAAATTGCCAGTAAAAACAGATTCCTTGATAGCACCTTCGCCAACAAAGTTTTTACACCAAGTCGATAACCAATTTGTAAATACAGTTGTTAGAAAACAAAGAAACTTAACGGATGTAGAGTATGAGAATCAGAAAAATAACTTTATGAATGATACAGACATGAAGTTAATTCTATTGTGCTTGAACTTCACGAGGAACAATAATGGCGAAGAAATAATTCTTGTTACAGAAGAGTCAGAAATTGGTAATGATAATAAACTGTTCAAGAAAATACCTGCCATTTGTAAAGAGTTAAATATTCAAACTCTGACACTTCCACAACTTTTAGAAAAATATGAGGGAATTGATTTTGAGTTTAAATAATTCGTTACTATGTATGTAATTTAGTTCAGTGGTGTCAGGAGTTTTCTCCTGACACCATCCATTTCCGCCAAATCCAATCCCAAATAGATTTCCCCTTCACATTTCCACTTCCCCTTCCTCCCTATTTCAAACAATAATCTCATCTTCTCCACTTCCTTCCCTTAAATATTACGCTCCTTCCCATCATTCCGTACTAAATCCACACACGAATACACTCCCTTCACTCAAATTAGAGTTTCCTTCCATCAAGTACGCTATTCCTTCGCGTGAAGGAATAACAAACCAAGTGGAAGGAATAGCATACCGACACGAAGGATAAACAAACCGAGCAGAAGGAATAGCATACCAGAGCGAAGGAGTGACAGACCTGCGGGAAGGAATGACAGTCTGGCAAGAAGGAAAAGCAAAACTTATGAACTTTTTTATAATTGTGAGTAAAACCACAATACACGCGAGAAGTGAAACTTTTACACCTCTCTCATTGTTTTAGAAAATGAGCACAGGTTCGTGTTCAATTAATTAACTACAAACAAATCATTAAACTGAGAAAGGTTAAGTATCTCTATGTCAACGAAACTGAAAAAAACAATTGATAAGCAAATCAACGCAGTGGATTTAGCAATAACCAATGCGTTGCGTATCGAAGCCATAAAAACTGTTCTTGCCACGAAAGGATATACGCAGCAGGAATTGGAGAATGGATTAACGTTAGTAGAATCGGCGCGCGGTGCAGTTGCTACACATGCCGATGCCGATGGTGACCAGATGGAAGCAACAAAAGCCGAAAAAACCGCAAGGAAAATCGCAGAGAAAGCATATCAAGACCTCGTGAAAACCGTGAAAGCGGAATTCCCGAATGACGAATCGAAATTGATAGCGCTTGGTGTAACGGGACCAATGCCCGAAGCAACCGATGCGTTTATCAAATCCGCTAATACGCTGTTTGACAATGCAATGACAAACAACGACATTAAAGATAAAATCAGCAAGCGCGGGTACGACGACCAGAAATTAAAAGAAGAGAAACTAAAAATTACTGATTACGCGCAGGCAAATAGTACACAAAACTCTTTGATTGGCGCAGCCGTGCAAGCAACAAAAGACCAAGAAACGGCACTTGCCACGATGAATGCGTGGTATGCGCAATTTAAGGGACATGCGAAACTTGCGCTCACGAAAACGCAACAACGCGCCCTACGATTAATACCGCGAACACACCGGACGAAAGCGCAAATACAAGCGCCGAAGAAAGCGGCAGTTACCAAAGCCGCGCATAAAGCAAAACCGCAATGATAGATGAAACCTCAAGGTTTTTGAAACCTTGAAGGTTTAATTATACAATAACCCCGTTTGCAGATTCTGCGAACGGGGTTTGTGTTTTATCTATGCAGAAGAGACATTCGTTTCCATCATATCATTCAGGTATTGGAAATACCTGTTCAACAACACACCGCTTTTCCTTTCAACAAAACATCAGTAAATTATCAGCAAGTTTTTTTACTAAATAATTTTCTCGAACTATGAAACACATCAATACTTTCCTCTCCCCTCTTTTTTTATTCGTAATAATATTTCTTACAACTTCTATTGCACAAAGGAGAATTGAAATTTCTTCTGATGGAAGAGACACAATTGAATATGATAATACAAGTACGAACATTAATGCAAGTTACAAATCTGATAATGTTCCGTATTCTCTTTCACCAAGTTGGAACATAAATTTACGTATGCAAGTCGGTGGTTTGGCAGTCGGCGATATCAATAACGATGGCAAACTCGATGTCGCGGTCGCTTGTTACAAATCAAATAGTTTTCCTCCGTATAACGATTGGCGGAATTTTGTTGTGTATAATAACGGAAGCGGATTAGATACAACTCCCGGTTGGTGGACGCTCGATTCGGTTTCTTCAACAGATATACGCATTGCCGATTTCAATAACGATGGTCATCCCGATTTGTTTTCCGCAAACGGCGATGCTTCGTTTCCTCCCGATGAAATTTATTTCGGAATGGAAGGAGATTCACTCTCTCGAACAGCAGGATGGCACGCAGCAAATTCCACGTGGACAACAGGCGTTGCAGTCGCAGATTTCGATAATGACGGAGATATTGATGTTGCAACGTCCAATCAGGGAGTTTCACCAAATGCTTACAGACCGGTTTCGCTTTTCATCAATAACAACGGTACACTGGAACAAAGTCCATCGTGGACTTCTTCCGCTTCGGAAATATCGAGCGCAATTGCGTGGGGCGATATGAATAACGATGGATTCAAAGACCTCGCCGTTTCCAAGTGGGTGAATTTTAATTCGTGCGTGTATAAAAATAATAACGGAACGCTCGAAACTACTCCTACGTGGACTGCAAACACTACGCAAGGACAAAAGGGAATTGCGTGGGCGGACTTGAACGGCGACTCACTGCAAGATTTGGCAATCGGTGGAAGTATTCCTACACAAGCGTATCTCAATAATGGCAATGGTTTTGGAACAAGTCCCGTGTGGCAATCGCAAAATTCATATCACGGAACGCAAGACATCGCGTGGGCTGATGTAAATGAAGATGGCTACCCTGATTTAGCGACTGCTGAATTTTCTGCGGGACTTTTTCGCATTTATCTCAATCGCAATGGACATTTGGATAGTGTACCATCGTGGCAGTACGATTCACCGAATGTTGGAACAGCGCTTGGCTTCGGCGATATCAACGGTGATGGACACGTAGATTTTGTGATTGGTGTTTCAGGAACTCCGTGTGTATCTGTTTTTTATAATACGATTGCAACAAGTGTGAAAGAGAATAATACTATGACAAATGATTTTCATTTAAGTCAGAATTATCCGAATCCGTTTAATCCGACAACGAATTTACGATTTACAATTTCGGATTTTGGATTTGTTACGTTGAAGATATATAACATTCTCGGTGAAGAAGTGGCAACACTACTGAACAATGAAGCAATGGAAAATGGTGAACACGAAATTGCCTTCGACGCAAGTAATCTTACAAGCGGAATTTATTTTTATCGTTTGCAAGTGAATAATGGTAAAGAAAATTTTGTGAGTACAAGGAAACTTGTGGTGATGAAATAACTTCATCTAATTTTAGAGATAATGCTATATTTTGTATGTTTAGTAAAAAGAATGAGGAGAAAATTATGAGTAAAACAAGTCTATTTCTTTTCGACCATAAATTCTACAGTCATAATTCGTCTGAATCCATTCTTATCAAAAAGTGGGCTCATATTTTCAGATGGAGTATTGTTGTTCAACTATTTATTTTGATTGGATACTCAGTGTTACAATCACAATGGATAACTCCGACACCTCAAGGAAATAGACTGGTTTCAAGTGTAACAATTGAAGGGAAAGCATACTTTCTTGGAGAATCTTCTGCTCTTATTATGACAGATGACGGCGGAGATAATTGGCAATTGTTATCTCCATATGTTTCTCCCATTGAACGATTTGTATTTGGGGATACAAAAAATCAGTTCGTCGCATTTACAGATTCACTTCATGGTTTTATTACTGCATCATACGTTCCATATAAAACTTCTGATGGTGGCCATCATTGGATTCAATCTCAATTACCAGTAGGATATGGACCTATCCTGTTTAGTTCTCCAAAATACGGTTGGAAAGGTGGTTGGAGCGGATATTATCGAACAACAAATGGAGGAACGTCGTGGATTTCAATGCCGGCTCACGATACTACAGATAACTATATCACTGAATTTGCAGCAAGTGATTCAATGCACGTTTGGTTACTTACGTCAATTTATCCGAATGAAGACTCTAGTTCAATAAAATATTCTTCTAATAGCGGAATATCCTGGATGCAACAAACAATAAACTGGGGAATTTATTCTGACTCTGCAAATAGGTTTGGTATGATTGATATAAAAGTAAATTCCTCTGGCATAGGTTTGGTTTGCGGTAGTGCATGGTTATATAATCAAACTAATCCATTGGGTTTTGTTTTACGAACGACAAACTTTGGAAATACATGGAAGGTTATCCAACTATTTCCAGGGCGAATTTATAATTCAATTCTTTCCGTCAATGATTCTCTCTGGATTTTACTTGGTAATAACCCATATTCTCAAACAAGGGGTTTATGTTATGAGCCGAGTATAATCAGAAGTAGCGATTCGGGAAAAACATGGACAACAGTGTTTCAAAGTCTTGAACTTCCGGCTCCTCAAACAGGCGTGTACATTCCTTCAAAAAATGTCTTAATTGCTGGTGGTTGGTATGGTATTATGTATAGGTCAAAAAATTTAGGTGAAACCTGGGAAATAATTGGTAAGAGAAATCCCCGTCTTCGCGACATTGATTTTCATTTAGGAACAGAATACGGCATCGCTGTTGGAGATTCGTCTTTTGTTTTATCTTCATTTGACAACGGACGTACATGGCATCCCTCCAGAATTGATTCTCTACAACACCCAAATCTTATATGTGTAACAGCGAGAAAAAATAAAACGTGGGTAGGTGGTGAAAAAGGAATTTTATTTCTTTCCACTAATAAAGGAATAGACTGGGAAAGAAGGAGAATTTCTTATGATACCATTCTTTACTATAATTACAATATAAAGGACATTTCTGCTTATGATGATAACTGTACTGCTTTAGTTTTCTCTGACGACGGTTTTATTAACGATAAAACTTTTATCTACTACACATCTGATGGTGGAAATCATTGGGGTACTTCGGAATTTCCAGAAGGAATACAAGCATGGTCAATTCAAATGCAATCCGAAAAAAAAATAGTAGCGGGTGGAATTTATTTTCCTCTGGGCGGATTTTCTGGTGAAGGCTTTGTTGCATATACAAAAGATTTTGGACAACATTGGGACACTACACATTTACCTCATCCTGTTGTTAAGGTAGCTATGTTGAATGATAGTGTAGGTTTTGCTGGTACTTATGGTGGTGTTTTCAGAACGCGTAACCGATGGCAAACTTGGCAAAAAGTTTTTCAAGATTATTATGAAGTCCCCGAAATTGTCTTTGACAGGAATGGTGTCGGATGGATGTTACATAATTACGACTTATTAACCTCTACAGATGAAGGAGAAAATTGGGAAGCAACTTCTTTACAAATATTGAGTGAAAAACAAGTAAAATCAATGTCATTTGACTCGTCAGGAACAATGTATTTCGTAATGGATGATGGTGCATTTTTATCATCCGGCAAATCGTTGATAACAGGAATTTCGTCAAACAATTTTAGTAATTCAATTTTGGAAAGAAAAAATGAATTTACACTTTCTCAAAATTATCCGAATCCGTTTAACCCGACGACAAATTTCAGATTTAGGATTTCAGACTTTGGATTTATTACATTGAAGATATATAACGTTCTCGGTGAAGAAGTTGCAACACTACTGAACAATGAAGCAATGGAAAATGGTGAACACGAAATTGCGTTCGATGCAAGTAATCTGACAAGCGGAATTTATTTTTACCGATTGAGTGTAACGGAACAAGGAACAGTGCGTTACAATGAAACGAAGAAGTTAGTGGTGGTGAAGTGAAATCTTTTTTTCTCTTTACAATAATAGTATTTTTTACTCGCCAATTTTAAAAAACAGAAACACAAAGTAATATTATATGAAAACACTTACACTAAATTTCCCAGATACAGTTGATATAAACGAAAAAGAAATATCAATAATGCTTGCATCACAATTGTATGATAGAGGAAAACTTTCGTTAGGCCAAGCCGCAAGTCTTGTTGGTTTAACAAAAGAAGATTTTATGTCTGAATTAGGGAAGAATGGATTTTCACTATTTGGGGAAACAATAGAAGATATTGAAAGAGACATTCGCAGTGCATAACATTATTGTTTCCGATACAAGTTGTCTTATTCTTTTCGACAATATCGGTGCATTAGAGGTGCTGCAAAAAACGTATGGAGAAATAATCATAACGCCGGAAGTTGCGGAGGAATATCGAAGACAATTGCCAGAATGGATAAAGATAAAATCCGTTCTCCATAAAAATAGACAGAGAGAATTCGAGCAATTAGTTGATTATGGAGAAGCGAGCGCAATCGCATTAGCATTGGAGTTAGAAAAGAGTATTCTCATTATTGATGACAAACGAGGAAGAAAACTCGCTCAACAAATGAAGATTGAACTTACGGGAACTCTTGGAACACTGCTAAAAGCAAAACAACTGAATGTAATTTCCTCCATTCGACCATTTATCGAAAAAATGAAAATGTTTGACTATCATATATCAAGAAGCATCGAGATAGAAATTCTTAAAAAGGTGAATGAGTTGTAGAATTCATTTTGATACATTGGGAATGGAACGTGTGAAAGCAATGAAAACTAAAAAAACAAAAAATAAAACCATAACGACACTTGATGAGCATCTTGATAAACGTTACGGCAAAATCGGTACACAGAAGAGGACTGAGTTCGAGATTAACGCGAAAGCATTTGCCATTGGAGAAATCATAAAAGAAGAACGACGGCTTGCTTCAATGACACAAGAAGAATTGGCAGAAAAGACCGGCACAAAAAAGAGTTTTATCTCTCAAATAGAAAATGGTCATAGCGACATTCAACTTTCAATGTTGTACCGAGTTATCGAATTAGGATTTGGACGGAGAATATCGTTTTCAGTTCAGTAGAGCTCTATACATTTCTGCATAATGAGGATATAATCTAACTGCCATGTGCAACCCAATACATATAAAACCAATCTTTTCAAAGAGAGAGTTTCGCTAGAATAAATTGTGAATCATTGACAACTTTTTCCTAAAAAGTAAAGTCAATAGATTATTTATCATAACAATTTTTGGAACCCTATGTATACTTCTGTTGCAAAACTCGCATTGCTGTTTATATTATTTCTTGTTCTCTCTTCAGAAAGAATATTTGCTTCGGATAAACTTATCGTACACATATATACCGGGAACTGTTGTGTATCTCGGTTATGGTTCAATCTTTAAAAGACAACGATGGGATGCAGTTTCAAACTCTTATGTTTATGACAAAAATCTTCTCGAAATGCAGCGCGGCTAGTTTTTGAAGATGTCGTATTTGTGGAGAATGTAAATTTACAATTGATGTCTGCAAGAATAGGTTTCAAGAATAAATCCCAAAGGTCAAATTACAAATGTCAATAAAATCCAAAAAACAAAACTCTACGGGAATGGATAGTGAAGGCGTACTCCATGTTTGTCTCAATGATGTAAATGTAGAATCCGTTCTCGTTATTGGAAGGCGTTCGTGCAGTGTTCAACATCCGAAATTGTGTGGTTTCTAAATTCAAATTTTTTACACTTATACAATGTGCTTACATTTACGTTTTGAAATTTAGAATTTTTTTGATTTTTGAGATTTGATATTTGGATTTTCATAAACTATGCCTTTCGATTTTCTCTTTTTCCTTTCTCTCGCAGTTCTTGTTGTAGCGTTTCTGTATTCTTCTGTCGGACACGCAGGCGCATCGGGATATATTGCAGTAATGACGCTGTTCGGTTTATCCGTTGCAATGATTAAGCCATCCGCGCTTGTGTTGAATATTGCTGTTGCATGTTTGTCTTCATATCAATTTTGGAAAGCGGGACATTTCTCGTGGAAATTATTTTTTCCGTTTGCAATCACATCGGTACCGTTTGCATTTATCGGAGGTTATGTTACGCTTCCAACACACATCTTGAAAATCATTCTCGGAATCGTTCTTCTCTATTCCGCTTTACGTTTTTTCCTTCGCTCACCATCCGAAGATGAAACTGTTTCTCCATCAATCACACTTTCACTTTTCATCGGCGCAACGATTGGATTTGTTTCTGGACTTACGGGAGTCGGCGGAGGAATTTTTCTCACGCCGTTGCTGCTCTTGATGAAATGGTCGAAAACAAAAACAGCGGCGGCGGTTTCTGCGTTGTTCATTCTCGTCAATTCCATAGCGGGATTATTCGGTTCGCTTTCCAATGAGCAACCGTTTCCTTCTTACATACTTCCAATAATATTTGCGGCAATATGCGGTGGAGCGATTGGCTCATATTACGGAAGCAGAAAATATTCACCTTTCCTCATTAAAAAAATTCTTGCCATCGTTTTAACTATTGCGGGATTGAAGCTATTACTTGCGTAAAAAATTTTCTTATTTCAAGAGAGAACGTTTAGTATATTTTGCTCGTAAACAATTCAAGTCTAATATTATAGGTTTATCTATGACCACTCAAACTCTTTGGCAGCCAATATCTTTTTCACCTAATTGGCTATATACATCCACTTCCAAACTTGATCTTATTTTTCCTTCTTGGGAAAGGCGAAAAGATGAACTAAAAAACAACGAACAAGAATATAAATTGTTTATAAAAAGATTGAAAAGACAGCATGCTATTGAAACGGGCATAGTAGAAAAATTATATGACTTATCTCCAGGAATAACTCTAACGTTTATAGCAGAGGGATTTAAAGAGAATTTAATAGGAGAGGGAGATACAAATATTTCTCCTAATAAATTAATGAGAATCCTTAATGATCACCTTTCAGCTATTGATTTTGTTTTTGAACTGATTCAATCTCAAAGACAACTAACTAAAAGCTTTATTCTCGAGTTGCATCAATTAATTACTCAAAATCAAGATGCTACCGATACCATAGATCAATTTGGGACTATCAAAAAAGTACCGCTGATGAAAGGAAAGTTTAAACAACTGCCAAATAATCCTTTACGTCAAGACGGTACACTAATAGAATACTGTCCGCCAATACATGTTGAAACAGAAATGGAACACTTACTTACACTCAACGAGGAGTTAGAAAATCAAAAGATTCATCCTGCTATCATTGCAGCATGGTTTCATCATTGTTTCTCAATCATTCATCCATTTCAAGATGGAAATGGGAGAATGTCAAGATTATTAACAAGTATAATACTAATCAAACACAATTTACTACCATTTACAGTTATACGCGAAGAAAAAAAGAGATACATTGAAAGTTTAGAAAATGCAGATAAAGGTGATTTTAATTCGCTCGTATCTTTCGTTTGCGAAAGTCAATTAAATTATATTGAAATCGCTCTCAATTGGGAGGAAAAAGTTGAAAAAAATTACCAAGAAGTATTAACCACACTAAAGAGTAAACTTGCATTTGTCAAAACAAGAAAGAAGCAAATTGAAGAAAACAGAGAAAGAATATTCTCTCTCTGTCTTGAATCATTCAATGATAACATTAATTTAATAAAGAATGAAACGGATAGTTCGACACTATCAATCTCGACCAAAAGTTGTGCACCAAATGGGGATAAACATTATTATTATACCTCACGAATATTTGAAATTGCAGAGGTGAACAAATATTTTTTTAATAAAGGTTTACCAAGAGGATGGGTGGAAGTAAACTTCCAGGTTAAACAAACGAGTTACTATAAACTTGTTTTAACGCTTCATCATTATGGCCGGAACGATAGCACTATTGCCATTGCCTCATTCATGGAATTTGGAAAAAAACCATACGATGATAAAGATATTATTACGCCTATCCCTATCAATTTGAAACCTTTTATATTTTCAATTGAGGCATCTATTGATGAAGAAAAAAGTAAAAAATTACGAGATGAAATAAATAACTTCGTAAAAGAAATATTTACAATCGTACTTGCACAAATTTCTGATGAACTGCAATAGGGAATAAAGAAACACAAATCTTTTTCTCAAACACAATTCTACAACTATAAACTATGTAACGCATACAAAGAACCTTTATCACAGTAGAAACATTAATCAACCTCAAATCGAAAAGTTAGAAAATATTGGACATTGCAAGCACACGTAACGAAATAAAATAACAAAACAGAATTTACCTTTATCTTATGCAATCAATTGGAAACACTCCACTCATTAAATTAGAAAAACTTGTCGAGAAAAATTCTGCGGAAATTTATGTCAAGTACGAAGGAGCAAATCCTACGGGAAGTATGAAAGACAGAATTGCGCTTTCGATGGTGGAAGGAGCGGAACGTCGCGGACAACTTAAATCCGGCGGAAGAGTGATGGATTACACCGGTGGAAGCACAGGAAGTTCGCTTGCAATGGTGTGCGCAAATAAAGGATACAAATCACATTTCGTTTCATCCGATGCGTTTGCGGAAGAAAAACTTCAGACGATGAAAATATTCGGCGCAACGTTGGAAATTTTTCCGAGTGAGAATAGAAAAATAACTGCAAAACTTATTGACTCAATGGTAACGCGGGCGCGTGAATTAAGCAATGAGCCGAACACATTATGGACTGACCAATTCAATAACATTGACAACAGAAATGCGTATCACCAAATGGCGCGGGAAATTATCAATGTTCTCGGAAACGATATTGATGAATTTATAATGGGAGTTGGAACGGGAGGATGTTTTTCCGGTAATGCGGAAGTGTTGAAAAAAGAAATAGCGAACATTCGTTGTATTGCCATTGAACCGAAAAATGTTCGTGCGCTTTCGGGCGGTGATATTTTGGGAACGCACAAGTTGGAAGGAATCGGCGCGGGGTTTGTTCCTTCAATTTGCAGATTAGATTTAGCCGATGAAATTATCGCTGTTTCCGATGAAGATGCGATGAACACCGCGAGAGAACTTGCTCTATGTGAAGGAATTTGGGGAGGAACAACATCAGGTGCAAATGTGTGGGCAGCGTTACATCGGGCAAAGAAAATTGGTAGCGGTAAAAAAATTTTTACCGTGATTGTTGATTCGGGTTTGAAATATCTGAACGGAGATTTGTATAAAGTTTAGAATTTTCAATTGCGGTAATTGTTTGAAATAAAACGTATTACTCCGGCAACAAGGAATATCGCTCCGAGCATTGCAACAACTGATAAACACGCAGGTACAACGACATTTAATTTTTCGCGCAGAAATGTTGAACTACAACACTTCCTATGCACTTGTTCTACGGCGCATGATAGCAACTTTGCTTTTTAAAAAAATATCCTTTTAGTAAATTTTATTTCAGTCATTAAAAAAGAAATTATTTATGAATTCAGAAGAGTTTCAATACGAATGTTCAAAATGTCATGCTGTTATTAATGCGGATGATAAAGTGTGTATTCATTGCGGTGAAAAATTTGATGACGACTCACCATCGCTTGCTCAAAATATCAACACTTCTGTTCCCAAACCTAAACACAATACGCCGATTTTTATTGTTCTCGGTGTATTTGTTATTATTGCTATTGTTTTGAATATCTTTTCACATAATCCCGAGTTTACGGATCTTCGATTAAAGGCAAAACATTTTCTCAGGACTAACAATTCAGAAGAAGCTGAACAATGCTATTGGAAATTGACACAAATTGAACCCGATAATATTGATAATCATTACGATTATGTTATTACTCATTATATATATACTTCAAAAGACACAACAAAGAACAGTAAAAATTTGTGGAACACACAAGAAATCAAGAAATATTACCAGAAGAAAACAACTTCAAGTAGTGCACTTCAACGCGATATTGGTTATTATTTATTAGGCTTGTGTGAAGTTGAGGAAAAGAATTATAGTGCCGCTCTTCCTTTCTATGACAGCATAATAAATAGGAACCAGAAATATTTAAATAACTCGATCGGTTATGTCTATCTTCAAAATAAAGACACACTACAGGCCGAAAAATACTTCAGAAAGGAAAATCGCTAATAATGGTAACAAGGTAGCTGCATACGCTCATATAATTGATGTTTTAATGGGACAGAGTAGGTTTTCGGAATTGGATGTTTTGCTTAATGACTCGACAACGAAAATGTATTTTTCATATAAAATCAAAACGCAAATTTATTTTCTCGAAAAAAAATTTGGAACTTATTATTCAACAATATTGAATCAATTCGTTCATGACATTGAATCTTCGGGTTTTTTTGCCGCCTTTCTTATCCTGGTCTGCTGGATTTTGTTCCTGCGGCAAATTGATGTTTACGAGAAAGAGAAATGGCGATATATCCTGCTTACGTGTCTATTAGGAATGTTCTTTACCTTTGCAGCATATTTCCTTTATGATGCATTTCGTATCTATTTCCATTTCGAGTTAAACGGTAGCGTTGTCCACGATTTCCTATATTGCATCTTTGGAATTGGCATTATTGAAGAAATAGTGAAGTTTATCCCGTTGCTCATTATACTTGCATTCACCGATGAAATTAATGAGCCGATTGATTACATTGTTTATGCATCTGTTTCAGCGTTAGGATTCGCGTTTGTGGAAAATCTGATGTATTTTAACGAAGGAAGCTTATTTATAATACATGGAAGAGCATTATCGGCTGTGATTACACATATGTTCGACGCTTCAGTGATTGCATATGGGCTTATTCTCAATAAATACAAGCATAAGGGAAATATCTTTACCGCTTTTTTTCTTTCGTATCTAGTAGCGGCATTTATGCACGGATTTTATGACTTCTGGTTACTTAACAAATCTGTGAGTGACCTTTCTATTATTACAATTGTTTTTATGATTTTTACATTTGTGTGGTATCATACATTAATTGCAAATGCATTGAACAATTCACCTTTCTTTGATAAAGATAAAATTATCAATGCCCAGCGATTGAAGGACTATTTATTATATGCACTATCTTCTGTTTTGGCACTTGAATATATTATTCTTTCTATGAAATTTGGTCCAACAGTTGGAAATATAGGATTCATCGCATCTATTATATCTGGTTCATTTCTCATATTCTTTCTTGCGAAAAATTTAAGTAGTTATCACGTTGCCAAGAATGAATGGCGACCTTTGATGGGAAGAACGTTTCTTGTCAAGAATAATCCACAATCTACAGGTACTGTTGAGACGGAAATCTTTGGACAACAACTCATACCTCAAGTAGCTCCAAGTTATTCTTTTGGTATTGATTTTACTGAAATGTTTTCTGCTCAAGGTCGAATTTCGAGAGCTTCTTATTGGATACGATCAGCCATAACCTTTGTCATTATAGCTATCGTTGAACACATTGCTGGCGAAGCTTCGGCAACTGAAATTATTATTCGACTTCTCATTTTAATATTTATGACAATGCAAGGAATAAAACGTATGCACGATGTTGATAAAAATGGTTGGTATTCAATCGTTCCATTTTACAATATTTATCTATGTTTAACTGATGGTACTGTTGGAAAAAATATGTATGGTGAGGATCCGAATAATCGTGATTGATTCAAATTTGATTTTCTGGAAATGGGTTTTCAACTCACCGAACATTACTAAGTTATCAACGTTTTTTTATGTACTACAAAAAAGAATAATGATATCTTACGCTTGAAAGTGAACTGACTTTTAGAAAGATAATTATCTAACACGAACCTACTACGATACGGGATTGTGAAAGCTGAAATTAAATCATACAATGAAAAACTATCCGCAGTTGACGGAGAAATTTGCATCTTGCTTGCTTCACGAAATTCGGGAGGAGTTCTTGTATCTCTTCAGAATAAGGTAAACTATTTTCTTCTTACAATTCGCACAATAGATGCAATAAGGAATATCGCTCCCAACATCGCGACAACGGATGAACCTGCTGGAAAATCGAAATGTGTAGAAAAAAATAATCCAAAGAAACTTCCAAGAACACTCATTAGCATTGCAGGATAACCACAAGCGATACTTTTTCTTTCAATAACTACACAACGTACCAATCACAACACTTTCCTTTATTTATATTATCTGCAATGGTATAGATATTTTTAGCGTAAAATTTCTTCCGGAATTAAGCGCATATAATTTATATCTACTCAAATGGTTAACGTAAGCTTTATTGAAAATATTCTCTATTCCCACATCAACAGTGATAATGTTTTCTTGTGATACAACTTCAAAACCTGAAGAAAAATCATAAAGTGTATAACCGCCTGTTCGTATTTCCAGCGGGTCAATTCGTTCCTGATTGCTCACAATTTTTGTTTTGAATCCGATATACGCTCGACTTAAATTACCAAGATTTTCTTTTTGCAAGCGAATACCTAAAACAATTTTCGACGGAGGGATAAACGGCAAAGGATTATTCGTTGCTTTATTTTCAGCACGAACGAAATCAATCCCTATATTAGTTACACACCACGTAGCTAACTCCGATTTTAAGGAAAACTCTCCACCAACTAAATGTGCTTTCGTTTGTTTCAATTGATAAATTGGAAACGTGGAAACGGAATCAATTAACCCTGTCGGACTTCGATAAATGTAATTCGATATACTGTTGTTGAAAATTGTCGCTTCTGCTACTATATCGGGAGAAATATAACGCGTAGAAACATCAATGTTCGTAGAACGTTCAGGAACTAATTTATTATCGCCAATATCGTACGCCGCAGTACCTTCGTGGACACCATTCGAAAAGAGTTCAAATGCAACCGGCGCGCGCCATCCTTCTGAAACGTTTGTTGCAAGCACAATTGTCTCAATCGGTCTCCACGTTACACCGAATGAACCGGAAAATGAATTGTAATTTCTTCTTTGCGCTGGAATGTTTAAATCAATGCTGTTATCAACATTAAGCGCACGCGTATCGTAACGAAGTCCGGTGGAAAATTCCAATTTCCCGTAATGATATTCCTCAAAAAGAAATGCAGCGAGATTGTTGGCTGTTGAATTAGGGATAAGTTTTTCTTGGCGTAATGATTTAACGTTTTGATTCAAAAAAGAAAACCCAATCGTTCCGAACAATGAACCAATCGGGCGATGATGCGCGCGAGTATCAAGCGAATATGTGTTTGTAATAAGTTCCAACACAGGTTCTGTTGCAGTGGCTTCTTCAAATTCTCTTCGCCAATTTTTTTGCCACGCACTTTGCATTTCTAAACGTACACCTTCTAAAATCAGATTAGAATGAAAATTTGTCTTTTCATGAGCAATTCGTTGAAACGGTGTTGCTGTTGGATCTTCCGCAGGATCTTCATGTATTTCAATTTTGGAACCGTAATGAGTATAACCAATATCGAATGAACTCATATCCGTTCGATAACCTATTGCTCCATTTTTATTCAGTTCTTGAAAGCCGGTATTAAACAAATTTCCATCGGGCGTTTTTGTGTTGCCCGCACGTTGTGAACTCAACACTCCACGATAACCGAATTTTCCTTGCGCTCCTTCTAGAATTACTCCTCCATCGAACTGATCATTATTTGAAAATCCATTTAGTGATAGTTTCGATTTCAATATTGTTTTTCCTTCATCAGTAAAAAGTAAATCAGGAGAAACAACATTGACGACTCCGCCAATTGCGTCAGAGCCATACAAAACGCTTCCAGGTCCACGAACAACTTCTATTTTCTCCGCTTGGAGAATATCAATTTCTGGTCCATGTTCATCGCCCCATTGCTGTCCCTCTTGCCGAACGCCATCATTGATGACAACAACACGCTGAGATGACATTCCACGAATCACCGGCTTTGCAATTGCTCCGCCAGTTGAAATGGATGAAATTCCCGGGAGATTTTCTAATGTTTGTCCGATTGTTTGAGAACGTTCGCGAGAAAAATCTCTTCCTTCGACAACCGATGTTGACTGTGGTGAAAGAAGAATTTTCGCCGCTTGAGGATTTCCAGTAATAGAAACTGTCGGAACTTCGAGCGAACTTTGTGTTAAAGATATATTTACCTCAACATCGTCAGATTCCAGAACAACAGAATGAGTTTCTGAAGCATAACCAATCATCGTGAATGTGATAACATATGCGCCTTCGTGAAGATTATCAATTGTGTATTCACCGTATGCGTTAGTAATTGTTCCGCGTTTAATCGCTGGCAAAATAATATTCACTCCAACGAGCGGTTCTTTTGTTTGTATGTCAATAACTTTCCCGGTTATATGACCGATAAAATTTTCTTTTGCTTTTATTGTAGAAAAAAGCAGTATGAACAAACTCATACATAAAAAAACGAATGATTTCATGATATAAATTTCTAAGTTAAATTGTGTAAAAAAAATAGACCATGTTTTCCCCATATATGAAAAATTTCAAACAGGAGAAAACAAAAAAATGCTTTTACTAATTTTAACTTAAGGAAGGTGGACCGCGGTTTGCTAAAGAATCAAACCATATTTGAGAAACTTTTGGTGAGTATTGTAACGAAATAAATTCAGTTTCATTACAACATCGAAGAAAAAGAGAAGGGAAAAAAGATTGGGGGGTGTTTGCCCGAACACAAGCAAGACAATCATCTTTCTGATAGGTCGTATGGTGATGAGTTACTCCGCATCCGCTGTCTTCGGAAAACCAATCGTAATCGTGCAAACCGACTCGATAATGCGTATGAAACAATTCTCCCATCGTGCTGACAAAGAGTAATTCTATTGCAATTACAAACACGAATAATTGTTGCGAAGGTGTTTTTTTCTGATTCATTCGGAGGCAAAAATAGGAAAATAATCACAGAAAATAAATCATCGCATATCTTCACTTAAATTTTTTACAGAATGAAAATGTTGCTGAAATTGTGTACTTGATTTTCATATATTTTTTTCAGAATGAACTTCAATTTCTCAGTAAAAATATTTCACACCCCACTTTACATACTTACTGCGTTTATCGTGTTATTTATTTTAATGAACTACGTAATTATTCCTGCATTGGTGCATAGCAAAGAAACATTACTTGTGCCTTCAGTAATAAATATGAAAAAAGACGCTGCGTACCGATTCCTTGATTCACTGGGTTTCAAGCCAATGGATGGCGGAACAAGAAAAGATCAAAAAATCAAGCCGGGAAAAATTTCGATTCAAACGCCTTTTGCTGGCTCTTCCGTTCGAAAAGGAAGAAGAATATATCTTGTCGTGAGCGGCGGTGAAGAAAAAGTTTCTGTTCCTTCATTGAAAGGAAAATCGTTGCGAGACGCTCGATTCGCACTTGAACGCATCGGACTATTGTTAGGTGAAACATCATATTCTGTTTCTGACGATTATCCTTCGGGAACAGTGTTTATCCAAGAAGTTACAAGTGGAAGCAACGTAAGTAAAGGAACGCAAATATCTGTTGTTGTGAGCCAAGGAAAAAGTACCGATAGAGTTCGCGTTCCCGATGTAACAAACAAAACATTGAACGAAGCAATTGCATTTCTTACTGCGAAAAACTTTGTTATCGGTAAAATTTCTTTTGAACATACTATTGAATTTCCTCCCAATACTGTTCTCGACCAATATCCATTACCGGGAGATTTTGTTCCGTTCGGCGCAACAATAGATTTATTCGTCTCACAAGAAAAAGTAAAAGTAACTGAACACTAATATGAAAAAAATAAAAATCGCTCCTTCCATTTTAAATGCAGATTTTTCTTCTTTACGAAACAACGTACAGCAACTTGAACGCGGCGGCGCAGATTGGTTACATCTTGATATTATGGATGGACATTTTGTTCCCAACATCACGTTTGGTCCAATGATTGTTTCTTCGATAAAAAACATTACCAAACTTCCTCTCGATGCACATTTGATGATAGAACGAGCGGACGATTTTTTAGATTCGTTCGCAAAAGCGGGATGCAACCATATCACCGTTCATGTTGAAACGTGCAAACATTTATATCGCACGATTCAAACAATAAAAAACATGGGAATGAAAGCAGGCGTATCACTCAATCCTGCAACACCGGCGAGCGCTATTTCCGAAGTGCTGCACGATGTTGATTTAGTTCTGGTAATGACGGTTGAACCGGGGTTTGGAGGACAAGAATTTATTTCGTCTCAAATTTTAAAAGTCGAAACAATTTCCGAAATGATTGAATCGTCGCATACAGAATTAGTTGTTGATGGTGGAATTTCGGAACACAACGTGAAATCCGTGGTGGATGCGGGAGCGACTGTGTTCGTAGCGGGATATTCTATTTTCAAGAATAAAAATATTATCCAGGCGACGCAAAACCTCATCAGAATTGCAAATCAAAATGTCCGAAGAATGCGAAAATAACATTTCCCGATATTTAATTGGGGAACTTGTTCTTGCTATTTTTCCAACACTGTTTTTCGTGCGTGTCTTCAATTTTTCCGATGTTCATTACAAACATCCTTGTTATTTCCGGTCCCATAAAAACAAAATGTTCTCTCATCGCTTTTTGACACGCAGAAAGTTCATTGGGAACAGTGTCTAAAAATTTTTGAAAACTTCCGTATTCTCTTTTCAATTTTAAAATTCTTTTTGCATTTTCAACTGTCGCATTTATTTTTGTTTTGTTGCGAATAATAGTTGCATCATTCAGCAATCGTCGAATCTCGTTGCTATCGTAATTTGTTACTTTCTGAACAGAAAACTTTGAAAATGCGTTGCGGAAATTCTTGTGTTTACTCCAAATAATTTTCCAACTCAATCCCGCTTGAAAAATCTGTTGCGTCATTCGCTCAAATAATTCGTTATCGTTTCTCGGCGAAACTCCCCAAAAGTTGTCGTGGTACAACTGCATCATTTCGTCGTCTTGCGCCCAATGACATCGTAACGTAGTTTCGTTTTTCATAATGAATTTTTTTTACAGTGGTTCAATTTTTTTTTGTCCGACAAACTGAACTTTATCTTCTCCTCCATCAACGTGAATAATTCCGCCGGAAATAAAATCTGCGTGTTCTAAACACAGCATTGCAATTGTTTTTGCAACGTTTTCTGGCGTCGTTAATTTTCCTTGAGGATTTTTTGCAAGCGAAATATTCAACATTGATTCTGCATTAGGAATTTTACGCAATGCCGGAGTATCGGTAACTCCTGCGAGTAATGCAGTTGCGGTAATTCCGTATTCACCAAGTTCCATCGCGAGTTGACGGATATGCGATTCAAGCGTTGCTTTTGCAGCAGAAACAGCGCCATAAAACGGCAACACGGAATGTCCTCCAGAACTTGTCATTGCAAAAATACGGCCGCCGCGTTTCATAAGTTTTCTGGAAACAATTCCTTGTGTCCAGTACACCAACGAATTTCCCATCACATCGAGCGTCATTTCTATTTGCGCTTGTGTAATCATTTCATCAGCATTCTGTGCAAGATACGGTTTGAGTGTTCCGAATGCGAGCGAATGTAACATAATTTTAACCGTGTTTTCAGCGTTTGCTGAAAATACTTTTTCTAAGGTATTCAGTACTTCATTTCTCTTCGTTGCGTCGGATGCGTTCACGTTAAAAAAAATCGCTTTGCTTCCGAATCGTTCAATTTCAGAAACAATTTTTTGTACGTTTGGCAGTGTTGCAGCGCGGTCAAGATGAACTCCGAAAATATTCATTCCGTGCTTTGCAAGTTCCACTGCCGCCGCTCCGCCAAATCCACTCGATGCTCCTAAAATTAACGCCCAATGCGTCGACGGAAATTGAAATCGTGTATTCATAATTATATCTCTCGGTTTTTGTGGGAAAAATTTTTGAATGATGAACTATGAACGGTGCGAAATACAATAATGGCAAACGTTGTGTAACACACAATCACTGCATTGCGGATTTGTAGGACGACATATTGCTCTTCCGAGAAACGAAAAACTCATTCCGATTTCGCCCCAATATTTTTTGGGAATTTTTTCCATCAATTGTTTTTCTATTTTTTCGGGATTCGTTCCCGGAGCAATTCCTACACGCGGAGCAACTCGAAGCACGTGCAAATCTACGATAATTCCTTCTGCGGGTTTTCCCATTTCGCGTAAAATGACATTTGCAGATTTTCTTCCGATTCCAGAAAGCGATGTCAAACCTTCCATTGTTGTTGGAATGCGATTATCGCTTTTTATGGCTTGTGCGATGGATACAAGCCACTTTGCTTTGTTTGTAAAATTCGATACTGAACTGAGATATGCGAACAAATCTTCCATACGCGCTGTTGAAAGTTGTTTCATTGATGGAAATGCTTCAAATAATTTGGGTGCTATTTGATTAATATGCTTATCGGAATCCCGCGCTGAAAGAATCGTCATGACCAATAATTGATACGGATTGTTGTACTCGAGCGGATGTTTCTTCTTCCGGTAAATTTTCAATAGCGGTTTGAGTGCATCTATCCATTCCATCGTTTTCTCCATTATTTTGTAAGAAGCATTTTTTTTGTTTCGGTAGTGTTGCCAATGGTTAAGCGATAAAGATAGATTCCGCTTGTATATTCACTCGCATTCCAAACGACTTCAAAACTTCCTTTCGGTTGTATTCCATTGAGAAGCGTTGCTATTTCTTCACCAACGAGATTGAAAATTATCAGAGTTACATTTTCTTCTTTTGAAAGCGTAAATGAAATTTTCGTTTCGGGATTAAACGGATTCGGATAATTTTGTGAAAGTGAAATTGCTTGCGGAATTGTTCTTTCTTCGCGTACTCTCACAGATGTTCCGTTAAAAACGAATTCGTTGTTTTGTAAACTCTTTACTTCAGAAAATTCATCAACTGTCCAAACTTCCCATCGGTATATTTGTCCAAACTGCATACCGATAAAATCAGATATCGTTATTGCAGTATCGTTCGTTTGCAAACTATGAAAATAATTTGTTCCACTGATTCTGAGTTCGTACCTATGCGGGTCTTCAACAGCATTTGCACTTCTTGTCCAAACAAACGTTGTAGGTAAAATACCAAGACTGTCGCCGTTTGATGGAGATAATAACGATGGACGAATACGTGATTTCAATCCGTTAAAATTCAATAGGTACAAACCGCTTTGCATATCGGAGGCAAGCCATTTCCCGGAAAAAAAATATGGATATACTGCCCAACATCCGACATAATCGGAAACAGAACCAGGATATGTATCATAATAGCCGACTTCTTCAGGAGTTTCCGGATTATGAACATCTACGGCGCGCGCGCCAGCACCGTAATGTGAAACGTAAACATAATTTCCTCTTCCGTGAACATTATGAATAATGTCTATCGCATTGGCGGCGTATTGTGCAATAGGCGTATACGGCGGTCCAGCACCGAGGTTTTTGTATTTCCAAATTTTCAGGTTGTTCACAGTTCCAATTTCATCAGTGGTGAATGCGTAATTTCCATCAATGGATTCCCACGCGTGATGTGTTCCGCTTCCGCTATACGAAACTTTTTTTATTATAGTAGGATTCGCTTTGTTTTGTGCATTTGCAATATATAATCCGCCGTTACCATAAATTGCGGCGGCAAAAATTGTGTCGTTTCGTACATAAGAATCGTGAATGTAATCGGGCTGATACTGTCCTACGTATTGTGGTGTTGTGGGGTCATTCACTAAAGAAAAAATCACCATTCCTCCGGGATTCCAATTTGCGCATCCGTTTAGATATAAATATCCATCGGCAAGTGTTACCGTATGAGAGCGGGAAATATTTTTTCCGCCAGAAGTATAATTGAAATTTTTCACGAGAATTGCAGTATCGGGAAGAAATTCGAGGTTGACAATTTGAACACCGCTTCCTCCTTCGGAGACAATGTAAAGATAATGTTTATACGTCTTAAATTCACGATACGCATAACTTGCCTGTGGACCAAAGACAAATTGTATTTCTTGAAGTGTATCTCCTGCAAGAGAATAAATCCCCGTTCCTAATGCGGTACCTATGAACGCATATTCATCTCCATCGGGAGAAGTCCATCCCCAACAACTGGAAAAATATGTTCCTTGAGGCGAAGTACCGTGCGGAATATTTTTGTGAGAAAGAAGTGTTACACCGTTTTGTGAATATGCAACCGTGAAACACAAAATGAAAGCAAGAAAATATTGCATTGTTATTTAATTATTTTTTGTTGTGAATAAGAAAAATGGAGTTCACTTATTATCGGAAAGAGAACTCCATTATCCGTGAATCGTTAATCTATCTATATAAGTAACGCTCCTTCTAAACGCAGTAAAAACTCTTTCGTTTTGATTCCTCCAGCGTATCCCGTAAGTGAGCCATCAGTTCCCATTACACGATGGCATGGTATAATAATAGGCAATGGATTTAAACCGACGGCGCGACCAACTGCTTGATAACCGGAATGAACACCTACTTTTTTGGCAATTTGTTTGTAAGCAGAAACAGTGCCGTACGGAATCTTGGATATTTCTTTCCATACACGAAGTTGAAACGGTGTTCCGCGCAAATCAATGTCGCACGTAAACGAAACTAATTTTCCGTTAAAATATCTGCTTACTTGGTCAATCGTTTCTTTGTTGCGCGATTTATTTTCGACAACAGCATCGTAATCAAAATATTGCTTTATCCATTTGATAAATTCCTTTTTGCTTTCTCGCGGAATGCTGATTTTACAAACTCCTTTTTCGGTTGAAGCGATATACACTGAACCAATTCTAGTTTCAAACGAGGTGCAATATATCTTAACATCAGCGGCTTGTTCTCCTATGATTTCTGTTCTCCATCTTCTGCGTGACATTATATGTGGCTTTGTAACCAAACGAATATGTTCTTCCATTACAGTAAAAAAACGCTATGAAATTGTTTAGAATAATAAAGTTGATAAAAAATAAAACGCGTATCGGTACGTTTTTTCTCCCTTGGATAAAAAAGCGGGCAATATCTATCAAAAATATTTTTCTCTTGCAAGTGAACAAGTAAGATATTTTTTTCCATTAACTATTCATAGCGCGGAGAAAATCTTTATTGGTTTTCGTTCCGCGAAGTTTTTCTATCAGGAATTCCATTGCTTCCACCGTTGTTTGTTCGCTTAAAAATTTTCGTAAGACCCACACACGATTGAGTTCATCCGATTCCATCAATAATTCTTCTTTTCTTGTGCCAGAACGCTGAACATCAATAGCAGGAAATATTCTTCTATCACTTAATTTTCTGTCGAGAACAATTTCTGAATTTCCAGTACCTTTAAATTCTTCAAAAATAACTTCATCCATTCTGCTGCCGGTTTCTATCAATGCCGTTGCTAAAATAGTAAGACTTCCTCCTTCTTCGATAGCACGCGCCGACCCAAAAAATCTCTTCGGTTTATGCAATGCGTTCGCATCCACGCCGCCCGAAAGAATTTTTCCGGAATGAGGAACAACGGTATTGTGCGCGCGCGCAAGTCTCGTTATAGAATCAAGCAATATGACAACATCACGCTTTGCTTCCACAAGACGCTTTGCTTTTTCCAGCACCATATCCGCCACTTGCACGTGTCGTTCCTGCGGTTCATCAAACGTTGAAGAAACTACTTCCGCTTGAACAGAACGTTCCATATCGGTTACTTCTTCGGGACGTTCGTCAATAAGTAAAACGATGAGTATAATTTCTGGATGATTTCGTGTTATGGAGTTTGCAATTTTTTGAAGAAGAACAGTTTTACCTGCTTTGGGCGGAGAAGTGATAAGCGCGCGTTGTCCTTTTCCGATTGGTGAAAGCATATCTAATATTCGCATGGAATATTCTCCCGGAACGGATTCTAATTTCATACGCTCGCGCGGATATAACGGTGTTAAGTTATCAAAAAGCGTGCGCTCTTTCATTTCTTCGGGACCAATCGTATTTACCGATTCGACACGAAGCAATGCAAAGAATCGTTCCCCTTCTTTGGGCGGTCGTACTTGCCCGCTCACGGTATCTCCCGTGCGAAGCAAAAATTTTTTTATTTGTGAAGGTGAAACATAAATATCATCCGGTGAAGGAAGATAATTGTAATTTGCCGAACGCAAAAAACCATAACCATCGGGCATGATTTCGAGTACGCCTGCGCTGAAATTGAGTCCGTCTTTTTCTGCTTGCGATTCGAGAATTTTGAAAATTAAATCTTGTTTACGCATGTCACTGAATCCGTTGATGGCAAATTCTTTTGCAATCTTCGTCAACTCAGTAATTTTTTTTGATTTTAATGCTGAAATATCGAGAGGCATTGAAAACATTGTAATTTTGTTGTGGAAAAAAATAATATTTGCACTTCTCTGTTTCTTGAAGTGCTAGAGATTTAGAAACCAAATGAGTGGAGATTCTTTTGGGAAGCGTCGTTCGTGATTTCATATCGAAAAAGAACAAACCTCTTTGCAATTATTGCGCTGAAAATATACAATAAATGTTTTGGAAGTCAAACACATTGGAAAAATTTCATCGCTTCTTCGGCAACATAAAACGAACCGCATATGAGTATAAAATCTTCATCGCTTACAAAAGTTCTCGCAATCTGTATTCCCTCCGATACCGTGTTCCCGTCTACGCTGCGTACGCCGTTTCGATGACATTCTTTTGTGAGTTCCAAAGATGAACGCGCGCGCATCACATTCGGTTGAACCGTAATTACAGGAACGTGAAGTGAAGAAAGATGATACACACATTCTCGTACGTCTTTATCTTTCATCATTCCCAATACAATAACGCCGCGTTTTGGAAAGAGTAATTGTACGCTCTTTGCAAGGTTCTCGAATGCGTTGGGATTATGCGCTACATCGAGAACGATGAGTGGTTTTTTCTGTAACAACTCTAAACGACCAAATATCCTGGTGTTTTTTTTTACATTTTTGAATCCATCTTTTATATGACTACCTGTAATTTGAAAACGTTTTTTGTACATATTTTTCAATACTTGCAGCGTCAGTAACGCTGTTGCACAATTTTGTGATTGCACAAAACCGCCGAAGCCAAGTTCGAAATGTTGCCATGTATCATTGCGCGAAGTTATCGAATAAATATTGTTCTCTATTGTTGTGAATAATGTTTGCACAGACATTTCTTTGTTTGCTACATATACGCGAGTTTTTTTTAACTGCGCAACGTTTTGCAAAACGCACAACGCATCTTCGTTTTCACTTCCAGTAACAACAGGAACATTAGGTTTTATTATTCCCGCTTTTTCAAACGCAATTTTTTCAATCGTATTGCCAAGATATTCAGTATGCTCTAAACTTACATTGGTAATAACCGAAATTAATGGCGTGATGATATTCGTTGCATCTAATCTTCCGCCGAGGCCTGTTTCGACAATAGCAATATCAACGTTATTTTCTGCAAAATATTGAAATGCAATAGCCGTTAAAGATTCAAAAAAAGTTGCACGCAGTCGCGTAATTTCACTACGAAATTGTTCTACATAAAACGAAAAGCGTTCTGGAGAAATTGAAACACCGTTTATTGTTATTCGTTCGTAAATTTCAGAAATGTGTGGGGAAGTATACAATCCCGTTGTATATCCTGCAGCAGTGAAAACAGAAGCAATGAGAGCCGCCGTTGAACCTTTTCCATTGGTACCCGCAATGTGAATGGAATGAAATTTTTTTTGCGGATTATCGCAATACAATAACAGTGCGGAAATATTTTCTAGTCCTAATTTTATTCCATTACGTTCTAATCCGTACAGAAATTCAACTGAATTGGAAATCATTGAAACTGAACATTCAACGGTTGAAGCGGAGGTTCGTCTTGTTCAGCATCTTTATCTGTTTCATCAAGGTCGGTATCACGTTCTTCATCCGGAATGGAGGAATCAATTTCCTCAAGCGATTCATTTCTGTTTTCATCGCCGCGATTAAGCGTTGAAGTAAGCGTACGGTCAAGTGTTATGGTTATTTGTAGCGGTTCTGTTCGAAATTTTTTTGCGCCGGCAAACGGAATGTCTTTGTCTTCAACGCCTGCAACACGACGTTGTACTTCTTTCGAAAATAATGAAGTCGGATATTTTTGAATCAAACGTTGGTATGTACTGAAAGCGGAATCCGGCAAATTCAACGCGTTTTCATAAATCCATCCGATGGCATAGAATATTTTCGGTAAAACGGAAGAAGCAGAATCGCCTTGCGATAAGACAAGCAATTGATTCAATGCAAGTTGTGCGTTACCGGAAAGAATAATTTTTTCCACTTCTTCATACTGTATTTGCAACGAATCAATAATTACAGAATCGGCAACAGATAATCCTAACGTTCTTCGAACGACATTTGCGTACGGATGTGTAGGAAATTCGTTCAGAATTTGTTGATAGAGTGTATCAGCAATTTTTTTCAATGAATCGTCTTTTGTGTGATAATATTCAGCAATGGAAAACAGTACTTTGGGTGCCTGAAACGATTCGGGAGCATTGAAGAGTGATTGCCGAAAATAAAATTGCGCAGAATCTTCCAGGTGTAGTTTTGCAAGCATTAAGAGACCCATTTCATATTGATTGGACGCGAGACTATCGAGCAAATCGAACAGCGGAGTTTTAATTGTATCTTTTAACCATTCGGGACCAGTAACAGTTGGCAAAGAATCCCTATTCGGAAGTTGTGCAGAAAGTGAATCGGGGAAGAAAAGTGAATCCATGGTTGAATGTTCAGTGTTTGTTTCTTCAGTTTCTTCCGCTTCGTCCCAAATGCTTTTTTCTTTTTTCTTCGGAATCGCAACAAGCAGAGAATCGTTGGCAACAAGAGAAGTGTCGTTGAATGATGCTGGTAAACTCACGCTATCATTTTCTCTGTCTCTATGAAAATCTGTTTGAGAAGTATCCTGGATATCAATCCCAAGCGCAAGCAACGAATCGGCAATATACGCTGCAAGAGAATCGTTGCGGAGTTTTGCAATGCTGTCTTGGCGCGCTAATTCAACGCGGCGAATGCTATCGCGTCTTCCGATTTCTTCAGGATGTTCTTTGAGAAAAACCAGCGAATCAAATTTTGCAATGGTTTGCGAGAGAAAAATATAATTAGCGAATACATCACTTTTCTTTCTTGCTGAATCGGTAATTTCGGAAAGCAGAAATTCTCCTTTCGCTTTGGAATAATATTTCAAAGCAGCAGGAAAATCTGAAAAGATGTATTCATTCATTACCCCTAACTGAAAATTGGATTTTGCGGATGCATCGGTTCGTGCGTACGTAGTATCAACGTAGAAAAATTGCTCTTCTGCCAAATCGAAATCGCCGTTATTTTTTAAAACGTTTCCTATTTGGAAATCTATTTCGGAGAAAAATTCCTTGTTGCGTCTGTCATCGCGCATATCCTCAAGGATTTCAAGCGCTTCAATATTTTTTTCTAACGTGCTCAACATCGTCGTATAACGAATTTTTCCACGCACTTCCAAGAAGTAATCGTTTGCATCATCAACGAGAATTTTATACGCCGCTAATGCGCCTTGAACATTGTTCGCGAGTTCACACGTTTGTCCAAGTTGAAACGCAGATTGCATTTGCAAAAGATTATCATCTGCAAATTCTATTGCAAGCAAAAAATTTTGCATGGCTTTTTCATATTCTTTCTTCTCGAAAAATATTTGACCTTTCAAACAAAATCCTTCGGCAATAACGTCATTGTTTTCCAGCAACACCAACGCTGCGCTATCTCCTAATATTTCCAACGACTTCGGATACTTTCGCATTTGGTAGTATGTTTTTGCAAGCGCAATTGTTGCTTCTGCAAATAAGTCGCCATTGGGATAGTTCTGACGCAATTCTACAAATTTTCTTTCTGCGCGGAAGTATTCACCGGAAAAATAATATGCGTTTCCTATCATCAACATTGCATCGTCAAAAAAAACGCTTTCTGGATAATATTGTAAAACCTTTGAACTCTTTTCTACCACATCGGCAAATTTGTCTTTGATATCTATCGCAACATTGATGCGTGCAAATCTATTCGGATTTCTTTCCTTGGAAGCGCTCTGTTCAATTTTTGCAACATTCTCATCGTAAATATGAGAAGCATTGTAATATGTATTGAAATACGCATTGATGTCTTGAATTCGGGAAGTAAAAAAATTTCCACATCCGGCAAATGCGAATATTGCTGCAATCATTTGCAAATATTTATTGAAAAGATGACTTGTCGTTGAAAATTTGGAGTGTATTGAATTCATTTGCGGGAAAAGATACAGAGAGATACAGTGAATTCCAAAAGTAAACGCCGCATAAAAACAGTTGAATACATTTCTATTGATAATTTTAAATTATTTCTTTCTGATAGTTGCTTTGTTTTCAGTTGAGTTATCGGTATATTTTTCACGCCTTAATAAACACCTATGCAAAAAATAGAGTTCAACGTTTTTCAAAAAATATTTTGTACCGTATTACTAACATCGCTTTTTTTCTCAAAAAGTTTTTCCCAAATTACTGCTGGAAGTACGGGAGATATCGAACCTCGAACACTTATTGACAAACCAACTGCCGGAATGATGAAACGGGGAAGTTTTGGAATGAGTATAGATTTTTTTCAAATGGGAGGCGTGCTGTTCAACTTAAATGCAGGAGTGATGGAACGATTAAGTTTTGGAATTTCTTATGGCGGCGCGAATATCATCGGTTCAAATCCAGTTGCTTGGAATAAATCACCGGGAGTAAATCTCAAGTTCCGGTTGTTTGATGAAGAAATCGCAGTTCCGGCAATTTGTTTAGGTTTTGATTCTCAAGGAAAAGAAATATTTATAGATACCTTGAATCGCTACCGCGTTAAGTCATTAGGATTTTATGTTGCAGGAAGCAAGAATATGGAATTGTTGGGGTATCTTAGTTTGCATGCAGGAATAAATCGCACGCTTGAAACAAATGACAATGATAAAGATTTAAATTTTTTCCTAGGCGCTGAGAAAACAATTGGTCGTGATGCATCATTTATCATTGAATACGATTTCGGAACCAATGATTCATATCCACCTTCGGACATTGAGCAAAAAAGCAGATTACATTCTGCATTTCGCTGGAGTTTTGGAGGAGGAGTTACGTTAGGTCTTAATTTAAAAGACATCCAGATAGAAAATAAGATTTTCCGTATCGGAAATAGAACAATTTTTGTTGAGTATATAAACATTTTTTAACATCACCGTTAAACTTTTTTTACGTCATTATTGTTATACTTGCGAGTTTCAAATTTAATTCTTAAGGAATATTATTATGAGTACATACATAAAAACTTCAGCTTTTCTTTTTATCATTTCTTTCTTCAGTAGCGGATGCTATACAAAATTAGCATTGGAAAACGACCGTCCGACATACCGAGAAAAAAAATATTCAGATTATTCGCAGCCAAGCGAAGAAGAAAAAAATTATTCGGAAAACCAAAATTCAGAAAACGATAATTTGTACGACACCGAATACAGTAATAATTATCCGGTAGTCAATAATTATTTTTTTGACAACAACGATTGGTGGCCTCATCCAAGATTTTCATACAGTTATTATTGGCCTTCAAGTTCATTTTGGTTTGCCTATAATGATCCCTGGTACTATGACTGGAATTACTCGCGGTACTATCAACCGTATTACTATTCGTATGGATGGTGTGGAACAGGATACCAAATATATAATCCATGGAGTTGGCATTATAATCCGTGGCACTATTCCTACTATCCCTATTACTATGGATATTGGTACGACAGTCCTTCACAAACTGTTAAATCCGTACGGAATTTTGGACGAACACGCGCCGATGGAAATAGCAGAGAAGAAAGAAATTCTTATGAAAGAACATCAACGTCAAATCCAAATTCTTTAGATTTACCTTCCGGCGTAATTACTGGAGGAAGAATTGACGGAAATTCTATCAGGAAAAATTCCGATGATAGAGATTCACGAAGCGGTCGTTCTGTTCGCGATAATTCCGGAAGAAGAGGACCACGTGAAGGCAGAGCGCGTTCTCCTCGTTCAGGAAAAGATTATCGTCCCAATCAAGTAAACCAACCGAAAGCAGATGTTGACACACAATCTCCACGCAACGATGCACAACCAAGACATAACGAAAATCCTTCCGGAAGAAAAGATGAACGGACACCGAGAAATTTTGATAAACCTTCCAATTCGCCGCAACAACGAAATGCAACTCCTCCTCCTTCTCCCCAACACAGAGGAAACTCGGGCAGAAAAAAAGATAAATAGTTACTCAAAAATTTTATTGAATTCCAAAGAACAAAACTATGTTTGGACAAAAACAAACAATTCTTTCAACACTACTTCTTTTCATTACATTCAATGTTTCACGCGCTCAATTTGTTGAAGACGCGTATCGTCTTACTGCTGCAGGAGAAGGAGTAAGCGCAAGAAGTTTGGGAATGGGAAATGCATTTGTAAGCGTAGCAAACGACTTTTCAGCATCGTTCTGGAATCCTGCTGGTCTTGGAATGATACAAAATTCTGAAGTAACATTGAATTTTTCACATTTTATATTTTCTGACAAAAGCACATATCTTACTTCACAACAGAAATTTTCTAATTCTGCAACCGATGTGAACAGTGTTGGTTTTGTTTTTCCACTTCCAACGTATCAAGGAAGTTTTGTCATCGGTTTAGGTTTTTCACAAACCAAAAATTTTACAACTGGTTTGAAATTTTCCGGCTTTAATGCGCAAAGTTCAATCATTCAAGATTGGGCAAAAGACGGGTTATCGTTTCCTTTGGAAAGCGACGGCTATCAAAGTCTGGCATACCACCTGTATCTTGCTAATATAAATACAAGCATAGTTGGGAGCGACACAAATTATTTTTTTGATAGTCCGATAAAAAATAATATTAAACAAGATGGCTCACTTTTTGAAGACGGTGGAATGAAACGATGGACTCTTTCTGTTTCGGTTGAAGCCGCTCCGCAATTATTTTTAGGAGGAACTCTCAATATTATTCGTGGTGATTATAAATATATCCAGAACTATTCTGAATCCGATTCTAAAAACCTTTATCAGGATTCACCCTTTGATTTTATCCGCCTTAATATCGAAGAAACTATTTCAGAAGATATCGGCGGATTTGATGCTCAAGTAGGAATGTTGTACAATTTTAACAACACATCTTCTGTGGGAATAAAAATTCAAACACCAACAATTCTTTCCATCGAAGAAAAATTTAGGATACTGCGGGAAAGTATTTTTGCAACACAAACTATTGAACGCGATAGCCGTGTTTATTACGACGAACCCGATAGAAATAAACCACCCTATAAGACAAGGTTCGACGTTACTTCTCCTTTTCAACTTTCTGTTGGAGGTTCGCTTTACATCGAAAATTTATTATTAAGCGCATCGTCAGAATTTTCCGATTGGACACAAATGAAATTTTCTGATGTTCCTGCGCAACTCCAATATCTCAACACAGAAATCAAAGAACGATTTCGAGCAACGCTTTCATATCGAGCGGGCGCTGAATACGAATTTCAAGATTTTCCACTTTCTCTTCGCAGTGGATTTATGTTTTTTCCTTCTGCGTACAACAACGATCCAAGTTCCTTCGCCAAAAAATACGTAACGATTGGCGCAGGTTACGTTTTACAAGACGCTTTTGCAATTGATATCGCGTATGCAAACGGATTTTGGAATTCATTTACAAATGCCCCCAATAAAGGCTTCACCGTTCAGGAAAAAATCACAACACATACAATATTTACAACCATTACATACCGCTATTAATTTTTTCCCTCGATACTTCGTATTATCCTTGCTTGCAGAGAACTACTACATTAATTATCGGAAGCATTTTTGCATTACTCGTTTTTATAGCAAGCGGAATAATTTTCTTTTCCCTCCTTCTAACAAAATCTCTTCCCCAGTACAATGATAAAAAAAATTTCAATGACGTTTCAGCAACTATCAATATTTATCGTGATGAAATAGGAGTTCCGCATATTGTTGCATCGAACGAACGCGACGCATATTTTACTCTGGGATACGTTCACGCCAAAGAGCGACTGTGGCAAATGGAAATTCAGCGACTTGTTGCGCAAGGAAAACTTTCAGAATTTTTCGGCGAACCAATGCTCGATTTCGATATATTGTTCAGAACCTTAAATTTCAATGAGCGAAGTAACTTGCTCGTTCAACAATGTTCTCAGCGCTCTCTTGAATTTCTCAATTCGTATTCATCAGGAATCAATTCGTTTCTTTCTTCTCATTCATCTTCGCTTCCTCTTGAATTTTCAGTTCTTGATTACACTCCAAAACAATGGCGCCCCAACGATTGCTTTTTGACATTACTGCTTTTTGATTTTTTGAACAATCATACGTTGACAAAAGAATTACTTCTTTCCCGTCTCTGTCAAAACAACGACAATCAGAAAATTCTTGCGCTCTTTCCTTTTCAAAATGAACATCCATTTCTACGAACCGATTCAACTTCCTTTCCTTCTTTTTTTTTCAACACACTTCTTGCATTTCAAAAAAAATTTCAACTGCAGCAAAATGAGCGAATCAGTTCCTTCGCCGTTACGCCTTCGAAACATTTCAAACCAGCGATTGCAACAACGTATTATACTTCGACTTCGCTGCTTTCACGATGGTTTATTTTGCAATTATCATTCGAACAACATCATATCACGGGCATTACTATCCCCGGAATGCCCATTATGTATTCCGGAAAAAATGATTCATCTGCGTGGACATGTTTTCCAAAGCATTCAGCATCAGTTAATTTTTACACTGAACAAAATACGTTTCAGCAGATTTTCTTGCGCAAAGAAGATATTCCAATTCGCAATCGCAGCGATGTTGTTACAATAGAAATTCAGGAAACGCAATCGGGAATAATGGTAAATACTGTTTTGCGCGATGATATGGAATACACAACATCAATCACACAACCTGTCTTTCTGCGAATAAGTGATGAAAATCTTCAGAAGAAATTTGATTTTTATTTTGCATTGCATACATCATCAACTCTTGACGAAGTGAACCATCTCATCGAAAAATATCACTTCGTTGATAACATATTATTGGTGAACGAAAAATCTGTGAGGTTATCGCCTCACGACAGTAACGCCGCTTCTGCTTCGATATTGACGGAAGAACATTCATCGTGGGAAAATCTGCGGCTTCGCTCAATCCTCGATACACTCAATAATTTCGGTTTCGTCAACTATCGTGATATTCAAAATAATATCGAATCGCTTCGCGCAAAAAAAATTGTTCCGATACTTCTTTCATCATTTGAAAATGAAACTCAGAGTTCTGAAACCATTCAATTTTCCTTGCAGCATCTTCGAAACTGGAATTATCATTCTTTCACAGAAGAAATTGCGCCGACAATTTTTAATGCTTTCTATCGTAGACTTCTCGAATACACATTGGAAGATGAAACAGGAAACGAAATGTTTTCGACGTTGATTCAGCAAGAGAATATGGTGTTCTGGATGATGGATAACATTGTTCTGCAAAATAATGAAGCGTGGTTCGATAATATCTTTACCGAAAAAAAAGAATCGCGCGACGAAATTTTTCGAGCAAGTTTCCGCGCCGCCGTGAGCGATTTGGAAAAATATTTTGGAACTGAAATGAAACGATGGCAATGGAAACATATTCATTCGTATTCGTATTATCATCCACTCGGTGAACACAGTGAATTATTTGAAAACATTTTTTTATCTCGCACTGAAACGACAAACTATCCGTTACAGAATCGAAGAGAAAATATTTTCTTGAAATACTTATATCTCGAACCGCAACTCGCCTCTGCTAAATTGATTGTAGATTTTTCTTCGCCGCAGGAAATGTTTGCAACGATTTTTGCAGGCGAATCGGGACATCCGTTGAGTGCAAATTACAAAAATTTTGTTCCGCTTCTGCTCAAGAATAATTATCACAAACTTCACATTTTCCCAGAAGAAAACGACAACGAAGATTCAGAAACGCTATCGCCGCAATGATTCAGTTTTCTCATCATTTACTTTCCCAATTGAAAAAAACTCACTGTGTTGTCGTCTTTACCGGCGCCGGCGTATCGGCAGAAAGCGGTGTTCCAACATTTCGCGGTGAAGAAGGGATTTGGAAAAAATTTAATCCAGAAGAACTCGCAAACTTTGACGCGTTCTTAAAAAATCCTGAATTGGTGTGGGAATGGTACTTGCACAGAAAGAAAATAATGTCAACCATTCAACCGAATGCAGGGCATTTTGCAATCGCTCAAATGGAAAAGTATATACGAAATGTTGTCGTTATTACGCAAAACATTGACAATTTGCACAAGCGCGCCGGAAGCACGAACGTGCTGGAATTACACGGAAACATTGAACGAAACTATTGCATTCATTGCAAAACGTTTTTTTTGAACGAAAAAATATATTCACTTTTAGAAACGTCGGAAAAAAATTCTGCACCGCGCTGCAATCTCTGCAACGCACTCATTCGTCCCGATGTCGTTTGGTTTGGGGAAAATCTTTCACCGCAAGTGTGGGATTCTGCAATTGCCGCAATAAAGAAATGCAGTGTATTTTTTTCTGTCGGCACATCGGCAATGGTGTATCCCGCAGCATCGCTCATTGAAGTTGCAAAACAATATTCTGCGTACCTTGTAGAAGTAAATATTGAACCAACATCATTCACATACATTTGTGATGAATATCTACCGATGAAATCGGGCGACGTATTTCCAGAACTCATCCATCAATTAACACAAACGCTTTTATGAATATTCTTCGTTCGTATAGCAAAACAAAAATTATTTGCACGCTTGGTCCTTCTTCCAGTTCCGTAGAAACATTAGAAAAAATGATGAACGCAGGAATGGATGTTGCGCGTTTCAACTTTTCTCACGGCAATCATCACGACCATTTGATTCGCTTGCAAACCGTTCGTACCGCTGCGCGTAACGTCGGTGAATCCATTGTAATTCTTCAGGATTTGCAAGGTCCAAAAATCCGTATCGGAAAACTTGCTGCCGATAAAATAGAATTAAACGTTGGCGATACGATTACAATTTCTATTAACGAACTCATTGGAACAAAAGAAATCGTTTCAACAACATATCAGCGTTTCGCGGAAGATGTTCAACCGGGAGACAAAATTTTGATAGACGACGGAAAGTTAGAACTTCGTGCCATTTTTACCAAGCCGACAGAAGTTTTGTGCGAAACCGTTGTCGGAGGAATGTTACGACCAAACAAAGGAATAAATTTACCGGGAGTCAAGATCAGTTCTCCATCGCTCACGGAAAAAGATGAAGACGATGCATTGTTCGGATTAAATAACGGTGTAGATTATATGGCATTATCATTTGTTCGCCGCGCATCCGACGTTCATTACTTCAGAAAATTTATGCTGAAGAACGGTTTCAACGTTCCGATAATTGCAAAAATAGAAAAACCGGAGGCAATCAATGAAATCGGAAATATAATAGACATTGCCGATGGAATAATGGTTGCACGCGGCGACTTGGGAGTTGAAATGCCGATGGAACAAGTTCCTGTATTGCAAAAAATGATCGCACATCAAACGACTGCAAAAGAAAAATTACTTATTGTTGCAACACAAATGTTGGAAACGATGACGGAAAATCCGTTTCCTACTCGAGCAGAAGCGAACGATGTTGCCAATGCAGTTCTTGACGGTGCAGATGCAGTAATGCTCAGCGGAGAAACTTCCGTTGGAAAATATCCGATAGAAACAGTAGCGATGATGGATAAAATAGTTCGTAAAGCAGAAGAAATACTTCCCGTACGCGATTTACGCACATCGGACGAAAAAATATCAGACATCAATGATTCGATTGGACGCGCTGCGTGTGTTCTTGCAAAAAAAATGAACGCAAGTGGAATTGTTGTTGTAACAAACAACGGTGAAACTGCTTTGAAAATTTCTTCATTTCGTCCCAAAGCGCGAATTATTGCAATTACAAATAATGAGGAGACGCTCCGGAAGTTAAATTTAGCGTGGGGAGTTCACGGGTTTTATTTGCGAAGAACGCCGGAAAATGCTGAAGAAGGTTTTCGGGTTATAAGAGAAATTTTAGTGCAAGACGGATTTGTTTCTCGAGGCGATTTTATCGTTGAAGTTTCTGGTATTCCATTTTTCGAATCACGAAATACGGATACGATAAAAATTGAAAAAGTTGATTAACAATCAATCTCTAGGAAAATTTTCCAAAAATAATTCTCCCTAACTCTATATAAAAAAAGAAAAATTTGTATCTTTTCCCCGCAATTTTAGTAAAAAAAATTACAGTACATCATTCCACAGTAGCTCAATGGCAGAGCATCCGGCTGTTAACCGGAGGGTTGCAGGTTCGAGTCCCGCCTGTGGAGCAACAAGCCAATTGAAAAATTGGCTTTTCGTTTTTTATAGAATTGTTTGTTGAACGTATTTAGTATTACTGAAATGAAATCTCTGCAATCGCTTGTGCAATCGTTGAAAAATAACATGGAAGAAACATTGAAAACAATGACAGAGAAAAACAATTCTGCTTTCAACGAATTCCTTTCTTACGCATTACTTCAAAGCGGGAAACGCGTTCGTCCAATGTTATCGTTCTTGTCGTGTCAAATATGCGGAGGAAAACCTGATGACGTGTTAGATGCCGCAACGGCAATTGAACTTTTGCATTTGTTCACACTCGTTCACGACGATATAATGGACAATGCAAATTTTCGAAGAGGAAAAGAAACGTTTCACAAAAAATGGGATGTGGGAACGGCAATCCTCACCGGCGATATTCTTCTTTCAATGGCGTATAACATTTTCAACAAGACAAATTCCAAAAATAAATCCGCTTACGTAAGAACGTTCACCAAAGGTTTTTTCGATGTGTGCGAAGGTCAAGCAATGGATAAACAATTTGAAATGCGCTTTGATATTTCCCTTCGAGAATATCTTTCGATGATTGAAAAAAAAACTGGAGCGTTGTGCGCAACGGCAACGCTGTTCGGAGGAATTTCTTCGCATTGTCGAACACGCCAACTGCATGCGTTAGAGCAATTTGGGAAAAAAATCGGCATCGCATTTCAAATTCAGGATGATTATCTGGATAATTTTGGCGATGAAAAAATTTTTGGGAAAAAAATCGGAGGTGATATTCTGGAAGGGAAACGAACATTTTTTTTAGTACGCGCATTAGAAATAAATCCGCGTGATAACATTATACAACTCCTCTCCTCTCGTAAAATTTCTCAACGTCAAGTTTCCGTTGTCATAAAAAAATTTCGGGAAATGAATTTGCATACTGAAGCGACGAATCTCGTAAAACGATATACAGATGAAGCGCTCAATGCACTCGATGTTTTTCCACCGTCTCTGGAAAAAAAACATCTCATCAATTTTTCTCGTCAGTTGATAACAAGAAATTCGTAACGGAATAATTTTATTTGTACTGCGAAATATCTATATGCAATTGCTCGATGCGGTAGCGAAGTTTTGAACGGGTAAGTCCGAGAATTTTAGCGGCTTGCAATTGGTTTCCCTTTGATTGTTCTAACGCTTTCATTATCGAGTCGCGAACGGAATGTGCGTCTTTTCTTATCGGAAGAGTTTCGTGATGAAAATGCATTGCGCCGAATCCGTTTTCAGGAGTTTTGAGAAAAGAGAATTGTGCAGCAGAAATTTCACACGGTGAATGAAGGAGCACGATTCTTTCAAGTGCATTTCTCAATTCGCGTACATTGCCTCGCCAAGGATAGTTTTCTAAAAATAATTTCGATTCAGGGGATAAGGTAAATTCCGTTTTGTTGAACTTTTGAGAAAATTCTTTTAAGAATGCTTCTGTCATCGGAATGACATCTTCTTTTCTTTCCCGAAGCGGCGGAATGGTAATTGTTGCAACATTTAACCGATAGAATAAATCTTCACGAAATCTGTGCGCGGCAACTTCTTGGATCAAATCACGATTGGAAGAAGCAAGAACTCTCACGTCCACTTCGATTTCTTTCGTTCCTCCTAAACGAAAAAACCGCTTTTCTTCTAACACGCGCAATAATTTTACTTGCATATCCAAACTTAATTCTCCGACTTCGTCGAGTAACAGCGTTCCATGATGTGCAAGTTCAAATTTTCCTTGTTTCAATTTTTCCGTTGCGCCGGTGAATGCTCCTTTTTCATATCCAAAAAATTCGCTTTCTGCAAGGTCGCGTGGAATGGCTCCGCAATTGAGTGAAATAAATGGACCACTTATTCGATGACTTATTTGGTGAATTGCACGCGCTACAAGTTCTTTTCCTGTTCCACTTTCTCCTTGTATGAGTACCGTGGTGGAGTTGCTGTACGCATATTGACGCGTCAAATTCATTATCATTTTCATTGCTTCGCTTTCGGCAATGATTGGAGGAAGAAATAACGATTTTTTTCCCTGTAATTGTGGACGATACGAAGTTCGCAACGCTGCATTTTCAACTGCTTTTTGAATGATGATGTTGAGGATATCCAAATCAAAAGGTTTGACAACATAATCCATCGCGCCTTCTTTCATCGCACGAACCGCCATTGAAACATCAGAATTTGCCGTTATCATTACCACGGGAATTTCTGTAAACTCTTCCTGGATGCGTTTCATCAATTCTATGCCGTTCACGTCTCCTAAAAAAATATCTAACAAAACGACATCGGGTTGAAATTCTTTGACCAGCGCACATACTTCTCCGCCACGATAACAAACACGCACTTCGTATCCAACTCGCGAAAGAATACTTTTGAGCGAATTGGTCAGAAGCACTTCATCATCGGCGACGAGAATTTTTAGTTTTCGTTTCTCCATTTTTTAAAATCGGAAAATAACATGAAAAGGATGTTCCAGTATCATTCGTTGTTATCGCAATGAAAGCATTGTGCAATTCTAATATTTGTTTGCTTATCGCAAGACCTAATCCCGTTCCTTTTGCTTTTGTTGTGAAAAACGGTTCGAACACATGCTCAAGATGTTCTTTGGGAATTCCGGAACCGTTGTCTTTAAATTCAACAACAACATACTCGTTTTCTTCGGGCGCAAGATAGTTTTCACTTTCACTCGTCAGTGTGTATGTTGAAATATCGAGAGGAGTAAAATTTTTCTCGAGAAAGGTGCGCACTTCTATGATTCCATTGTTTGCTGATGCTTCAATCGAATTGGTTAACAAATTCAGAAATACTTGCTGAATTTGTTGTGTATCAATATGAACAAACGGTAACGAAGAAGCAAAGTTGAATCGAAGTTGAATTCGCTTTTTTTGTAACGCAATTTTTGCAAACGAAAGAGATTTTTCCAGAACTTCATTGACGTTTGCCTTTTCACGTTCCGGCTTTGTGGGGCGCGCAAATTCCAGCGTGTTTTCGATGATTTGCTCTATTTGTTTTACTCCTTCTAACGCTAACGCAAGTGAATCGCGAAGCGGATGTTCTTCCGTAATTTGCAAATCGAATTCCTGCAAATTTATTTTTACAGCAGTAAGTGGATTGCGAATTTCGTGAGCGATACCAGCAGATAATCTTCCAAGGAGACTCATTTTTTCCGCTTGCACTAATTGTTCGCGTAATCTTTTCTGCTCCGTAACATCTTTGATGTATAAAATGAGAAAAGAACTGTTCACACTCTTACTGAATGATTGGTCAATCAAACCGGCAGTTAATTCTACATCAACAAATTCTCCGCTTTTGGTGCGCATCGTTGCCGTATTCGTAAGTTGAATTCCCCAGTTGACAATATCCCGAAGACGTGTTGAAGGTGAAACGAAAGGAAGTTTTCCCATTTGCTTCAGTTCGCTTCGCGTGTACCCAAGAAACCGCTCCGCTTGTTCGTTCATTTCCAGCACGATGTCTTTTTTCGGGTCGAGAACAAAAATCGGAAAACTTGCATTTTCAAAATAGTTCTTGTAGCGAATTTCACTTGCGCGAAGTTGTTCAATTTCTTTTAAAAGATTTTGTTCTTTTTTGGTTGGACGAATAGGTGTTGAGAGCGACGCTTTGTTTTTCGTAACTGTATATTGTGAATATTTTTGCAACAATAATTGCGCTTCTTGTATTGCTTGATATAATTCGGCGATACCTTCATAGATACTTACAATTTGAAATGCCCCGCATTGATACGCGCGGCGGTGTTCTTCATCGGTAACTTTCAGGGAAGAATATAAAATGATACAACGTGATAAATTTTCGCTGTGAAATTTTTGCGACAGTTCATAGCCATCGTTTGGAAGCAACAAAACATTCAGCAAAAGAATATCTTCGGGAAATCTGTTGAGGAATTCAATCGTCGCTTCTAATGATGCAGCATGTCTTAACTGAACAGCAAATTCTAAATTTAAGATTTTTTCTTTAAGATTTTCATCTTGTTCAAAAACAATTATGCCGCTCCCTAACTGAGATTTTGTTAGTTTCTTTTTAGAGGTTTTCTTTTCTTGAGATTGTGTTGAAATCACAGATTTGCTGTGTTCGTAGAATTAATATACGTATGAAGTTGTGTATCGAAAACAAGATGAGGAGGTTTTACATACGATGAAATTTTTGAGGATTTTATTGTGCGTTTTTCGAATTCACAGCGAAACTTTTTAATTACACTTTGCACAGGCCACGCAGCTGCATCTCCTAAAGCGCAAATCGTGTTTCCTTCAATGTTATTTGCAATATCGAGAAGCAAGTCAATATCTTCGAGCATTGCTTCTCCCCTTTCAAAACGATGAAGAATTTTTTCCATCCAACCGGTTCCTTCGCGACACGGTGTACACTGCCCGCAACTTTCGTGATGATAAAAATGTGAAATGCGCGTGAGAACTTTTATTACGTCCGTATCTTCATCCATTACAATCACGCCGCCGGTACCGATTGATGTTCCCGCCGCTTTGAGCGAATCCGCATCCATTCGTACGCCGTCAATTTCTTCTCCACGAATCCACATTGTCGAAGAACCGCCGGGAATTACTGCTTTGATTTTTTTATTTCCGGGAATTCCGCCGCACACTTCATAAATCAAATCGGAAAGTAAAATTCCCGTAGGAAATTCATATACACCGGGTTTATTCACGTGTCCGCTTACTCCGAGCAGAATTGTTCCAGGATGTTTCGGTGCACCAATTTTTGAAAACCATTCCCATCCGCGATTGATGATATGCGGAACATTGGAAAGCGTTTCGACATTGTTGATTGTTGTCGGACATCCCCACAAACCGAATGCGGCAGGAAACGGCGGCTTCACTCGCGGATAACCACGCTTTCCCTCAATTGAATTCATTTGCGATGATTCTTCACCACAGATATACGCTCCGGCCCCACGATGAACAACGATGTCGGTAGAAAATTCTGTTCCTAAAATTTTTTCGCCTATATAATTTTTTCCATACGCTTCTTCAACGGCGTTTTGTAAAATTTTATACCACTTGTAATACTCGCCGCGGATGTAAATGTATGTTGTTTTTATTCCCATCGCATACGCCGCGCACAAAATTCCTTCGATGAGTAAATGCGGATTGAACTCAATAATTTGTCTGTCTTTAAATGTTCCCGGTTCGCTTTCGTCTGCATTACAACATAAGTATTTTGGTTTGTTTGCCTGTTTGGGCATAAACGTCCATTTCAAACCGGTGGGAAAACACGCTCCTCCCCTTCCACGAAGATTGGATTGTTTCACTTCATTCGTAACTGCATCGGGTTGCATTTGTAGTGCTTTGCGAATGGCTTTGTATCCGCCGTTTTCTTCATACACGGAAAGTTGATGAAGATTCGGAATTTCGGGAAGGATAAGTTTTTCAGTAAAATCTAATTGCATTGTAATCGAATCGTTACTTCAGTTCATTCAGCATTTTATCCAACTTTTCAACAGTTAAGTTTTCGACAAAATCATTATTCATTTGCATCATCGGAGCAGTGCCGCAACTTCCAAGACATTCCACTTCGGAAATAGTAAATCGTCCGTCTTTTGTATTTTCGTTTAACTTCACGTTAAGTTTTTTGCAAGCGTGTTCAACAAGTTTTTCTGCGCCGCACAACTGACAAGAAACATTTGTGCAAATTTGTAAATGATATTTTCCGCGCTGCTGCTGATTATACATTGTGTAAAACGTAACAACACCGTACACATCGCCAACAGGAATTTCCAATAACGAAGAAACGTATTTCATCGCTTCTCCGGATATCCATCCTTCTTGTTCTTGAATCATCCACAAAACGGGAAGAGTCAACGCTTTTTTCGTCGGATAGAACTTTTGAAGCCGTTCAAATTGTTTTTGATTTTCTGATGATAACATTGACTTAAAGTTGTTTTACAAAGGTAACTCATGTCCTAATCGTAATCCCAAAATAATCCATCCTTCTAAAACTTCCTGTAACAACATTCTACATTCTTCCAATGTTTTTTCGTTTGCATATACTCCGGGACAATTAGGAATTTCACTATAGAATGTACCATCACTCAGAAGTTCATATTTCGCGTGTTTCATTGCGGCTTGAATGTATTCTGTAATCATAAGTTGAAACTATTTTTTTTACTCATTACTTCAAAATTTACTTATCCGCTTCACCCATCACCGGGTCAACGCTGCCAATAATTGCAACAATATCAGAAATCATATTTCCTTTTATCATTTGCGGCATAACTTGCAGATTACAGAATGATGGAGAACGAATTTTCAATCGCCACGCCGTTCCATCTCCATCGCTTACAATATAAAATCCGAGTTCGCCTTTTGAACCTTCAATCGCGTTGTACACTTCTCCGATTGGCGGATTGATTCCGAAATTGATAAGCATAAAATCGTGAATGAGTTCTTCCATTTTCGAATACACTTTTTCTTTATCGGGAAGAACTTTTTTCGGCGCAGGAGGTTTTACATCGCCGACGGGAATTTTTTCCAAACATTGTCGCAAAATTTTTATACTCTGCTTCATTTCATTCAAACGAACATAAAATCGCGCAAGCACATCACCTTCATTGAAAGTTGGAATATCAAAATCAAGTTCGTTGTAAATTAAATACGGTTGGTCGCGACGTAAATCGTGAGCAACTCCACTTCCACGTAAAATCGGTCCCGTCGCTCCCATCGCAATTGCATCTTCTTTTGAAATGTAACCAACTCCTTCACATCTGTCAATAAAAATTCTGTTCGACAAAACTAATTTTTCACATTCAGAAATTTTTTCGGGGAATTGTTCGACGTAATCAGCGAGCATTTTTTTTACTTCATCGCTCATATCATTTGCAACACCGCCGATACGTGCAAAGCTATTTGTAAATCGAACTCCCGTGAGAACATCCATTATGTCTTGCAACTTTTCTCTCTCTCGAAAACTCCACAACAAAATCGTAAGCGCACCAACATCCATACACATCGTTCCGAGAAAAACAAAATGCGAAGCAAGCCGCGCCATCTCTGCACAAATAACGCGAATGTATTGAACGCGTTTTGTTACTTCTATTCCGGCTAATTTTTCTACAGCAAGAGTATATGCAACATTATTTGCAAGTGGAGAAAGATAATCGAGCCGGTCGGTGTGAGGAATAAATTCGTGATAGGAACAATTCTCTCCCAATTTTTCATAACCGCGATGTAGATAACCTAAATCGGGAACGCACGAAATGACAGTTTCTCCATCGAGTCGAACAAGCAAACGCAAAACTCCGTGCGTTGCAGGATGTTGCGGTCCCATATTAAGAACCATCGTGTGTTCAAGCGGGTCGTCAATGACAAAACTTGTATCTTGGTCGTTGAGCGCTTGAATAATTCGCTCGGATGGTTCAGTGAATAAAACTTTTTCCATTAGTGTTTTGGTAATGGCAACGAACCGGGAATTCCCATCAATGGAAATTCTTTTCGGAGAGGATGAAATTCAAATTCTTCGGGTAAATATATTCTGCGCATATCGGGATGTCCGTCAAATTTAATTCCGAACATATCGTACACTTCGCGCTCTGCCCAATTTGCAGATTTCCAAACTGTTGAAACGGTAGGAATCGTTTCGTCTTCATTCAATTTTACTTTTAAACGAACACGAAAATTATTTTTTATCGAATACAAATTATACACAATTTGAAATCGTGTATCAAAATGTTGTTGAATTTTTTCCGATACTAAAATGTCGTGGTCTTGTGGAGTTGGATTTTGTAGAAATCCAAAATAATCTACTGCTGTTACATCGCGCAAAGAATCGAAGACAAATTCTTTATCATCACGAAGAAAGGTGCAAACCGAAATCAAAAATTCTTTCTTGATAATTATTGTAATTTCATCACGAAAGTCATTAATTGATTCAATGCTCGAAGAAAATTGTTCGTGGAGTTTTTTGAGAAGAGGTTCGCGAATATTTGACATTTATTTTTTAGGGAGATTAAAGAATTACTCCTGCTGCCGGAAGTGGTCCCGCCGCAACTAATTTTTTTCTTCTTGAATCAACAACGAGGTTCAAACCTTCAAGAGTTCTTGCTCCGAGCAAAAGTAAATCACCCTTCTCAGCAAATACAACTTCATCAATCGTAAAAAATTCACCGATGCGAATAATAGCAAAACCTATATTGCGTGTTACTTGTTGTCCATTCGCCATTATAAATGCTAAATCTTTTTTCTCACGACGAATTCCAATGTTTTCTAAAATTTGTTCCGGCACCCACGTATATTCGCTTCCCGTATCAACTAACATTTTCGAAAGCGTAGTTGATTTATTACGACTTACTGCATTTTCGATTTTGCACGATGTATAAAATGTTCCCATAAAAAATTGAAAAAATTTTCGTTATTACTTTTCCAATAATTCTATTATATCTTTCACCGCTTTCAATCCTTCTTTTACAAAATTCACTGAAACAATTCCTTGATAGTACGCACCGATATGAAGGTTCTGATAAGCAAGAGTAAAATTAGAAGTGAAAACTCCATTGTGAGGAATTTTCTTTCTTAATGACCAATATTCATCAATAGAAGTAGGAAGTTTATCCGATTCATAACCTTTGCCGATAAGCCAACCATCAAATGCTTTCAATGCCGCAAGATATGCAATGCCCGCTCCTTCTCGCACGTATTTCGCATCTTCGTATAGTTTCCCGGTGGAATCAATCGAACTTTTTAAAATTGTTTCTTTTGCATTTGCCAAGTAACGTTTCGCTTCAGAAAATGCTTGCTCTTTTGTCAGAATTATTTCTCTATGTTTTTTTGACATTGTTCGTTGAGTTTTTTGAGAAGAGGTTCTCGAGTGTTGTTCATGTTTATTTCAGAATCTTATTTTCTTCGTCAATCTGTTTTGTCAAATAGAGAATCAAACTGTTCTCAATATTTCCTATTTCTGATTTATCATAGATTGCAAACAAATAAACATTATTCAGTGCATCAACAACATAAGTAATAATTCGTAGACCTCCGCTTTTTCCTTTGCCCTTACTTTTTATTCCGAGTCGAATCTTGTAAGTATGATGTCCCAATGAAGTTCCTAAAAAGGGATTTTGTTTCAATTGATTTTCTAATTCTTCTAACTCTTCTTTGAGAGAATTATACTTCTTTTTCAGTCTCTTTACTTGCTTTGCAAATACTTCAGTGTGTTTAATGCTAAATTTCATTCAACAAATCCGATAACGGTTTTGCTTTCTTTTTTCCTTTACGAATAAGTTTCATTTCCTCGACGGATTCTTCCAACTCCTTAAGAAAAAGAATTTTGTTTTCCATCTCTGTATGTTTTTTGAAAAAGGAATCCCATACATCGAAAGGCATCATAATAAAAGTTTTCTTTCCTTTTTCGTTTGTAATGTATTGAAGTGTTGGTTGCATAAAAAATTATGTATATCCCTGTAATAAGTTTCTAAAATATTGTTTGTAGAAAAGAACTTATTCTCCAATAAAAACTTTCTCTCGCTCCCCCGCAGATTTTCCAAGTTGCACTTTTTTCTGAATGTGAATCAATGCGTTTAAAACATTATCCGGTCGCGGAGGACAACCGGCAACATACACATCCACAGGAATAAATTGGTCAATGCCTTGCACAACAGAATACGAACGATACATTCCTCCGGATGATGAACACGCTCCCATTGCAATCACCCATTTGGGCTCGGGCATTTGGTCATAAATTTTTCTGACTACGTGCGCCATTTTGTATGTAACTGTACCGGCAACAATCATCAAATCAGATTGGCGCGGCGAAAAGCGAAACACTTCTGTTCCGAAACGCGAAACATCAAATCGCGGACTCGCCATCGCCATCATTTCAATCGCGCAACACGAAATTCCCATCGGCATCGGCCAGAGAGAATTTTTGCGCGACCAATTTACCATTGTGTCAATTGTTGTTGTGAAGTAACTTTCTTTTGCAATTTCTAATCCCATTGTAGAGTTCCTTTCTTTAAAATGTAAATATAACCGACGAGTAAAATAGCAATGAACACGAGCATTTCCACAAAGCCAAACATTCCGAGTGATTTGAAATTCACCGCCCAAGGATAAAGAAACACGACTTCAATATCGAACACGATGAACAACATCGCAACCATATAGTATTTTACTGAAACTCGTTCCCGCGCAGTGCGAATCGGTTTCATTCCGCTTTCGTATGTGGATAGTTTTACTTCAGTCGGTTGTTTTGGACCAAACCAATTGTTCACGTTGGACATTATGATTCCGAATGCCGCGGCGAAAACAAAAAGAATAAATATTGGGAGGTACAGTTCAAGCATAGTGAAAAAATTGTGCGGTAAATCTATTGAAAAACGAAAGAATTACAAACAGCGTTTTGAGTTAAACTTTTTTCAATTTGTTCTTGAAGTGAATGAAATTTATTTGTAGTTTCTACGAAATTTTTTCAACTCAAAAAATATAGTATGAGCGATTTACAACCACAACAAAAATGGTATCATCTTTCTCTGACAAAACAAATTCTTCTCGGACTTGTTGTTGGAGTTTTCCTCGGTTGGTTGCAACCGGAATTTGCAAAAGAGACGGCATTTCTTCGAACAATCTTTCTCAATCTTATTAAACTTATCATTGCACCGCTTATTTTTGCAAGCATCGTTGCGGGAATTGCCGGTGGCGGAAGTGCAAAAAAAGTCGGTCGCATCGGTTTGAAATCGCTTTTCTATTTTGAAGTTGTAACAACGCTTGCGCTTATTGTCGGTTTAGTTGTCGTCAACATTACTCAACCGGGATATGGTGTTTCACTCAAAGGTGATATGGTCGAAGTCGGAAAAATCGGAGAACATCATCCGATGACATTTATCGAAACAATCATTCATGCATTTCCTTCCAACATCATTGATGCGATGCTCCGCAATGATGTTTTACAAATTGTAACATTCTCCGCAATTTTTGCATTCGCAGTTTCTGCAATGGGTAAAAAAGGACAACCGATTCTTGAATTATGCGATGCTCTTTCGCAAGTGATGTTTAAATTTACAAGTTACGTAATGCACATCGCTCCATTTGGAATTTGCGCTGCTATGGCTGTAACGGTCGGACATTTAGGAATTGGTGTTCTTGTTAATCTTGGAATGTTAGTTGGAACACTCTATCTCGCATTGATTATTTTTGTTGTTCTCGTTTTCGGAATAGTTGCATACATCATTAAACTTCCACTCAAACAATTTTTGAAAGCAGTACGCGAACCGTTCACACTTGCATTTGTTACAACAAGCAGCGAATCCGCATTACCGAAAGCGATGGAAGTAATGGAGCGGCTCGGAGTTCCAAAACGCGTTGTGGGATTTGTAATGCCGACAGGTTATAGTTTCAATCTCGATGGAAGTACATTGTATCTTTCCGTTGCCGCTATATTTGTTGCGCAAGCTGCAGAAACAACAAGCGGAGTGCATTTCGGCATCGGGCAACAAATTATGCTGCTGTTGACGCTTATGATTACTTCAAAAGGAATTGCTGCAGTTCCTCGTGCGTCGCTTGTTGTATTATTTGCCGCATTACATTCATTCGGATTACCGCCGGAAGGAGTTGCGGTAATTTTTGCTGTTGATGAATTGATGGATATGGCGCGAACTTCGGTGAATGTGTTGGGAAATTGTCTTGCTACCGTAGTCGTTGCACGATGGGAAAATGAATTTGACGATGAACGTGCCAAAGTTTTCGGCACACCGCAAGAAATTGAATACGATGTTGCAAGTGATGAACCTGCATTTGCTCAGAATGTACTGGAAGGAGAGTAAGAAATGAATTTTGTAATTTAAAACGATTCAGTACTTTATTACAAGAAATACAACCTTTCAAGCGAAGAAAAATATTAACTAACGTAGAAATTCAAATTGTAATCTTAATAATGAAATAAGATTATAAAACTCAAAAACGATAAAGAAAAAATATGATTACATCTCTCACAATCAAAAATTTTAAGCGTATTGGAACGGAAACATACACGTTTACCGATTTTGATTTACTGGTAGGAAGAAACAATAGTGGAAAAAGCACAATCCTACAAGCATTAGCAATCTGGCAGTTTTGTATCGATGAATTTCGAAGGAACAAGAAAACAGTAAAAACACGGACGGGAATAGAAATTGTTTTACCGAACTTTACCCCACTTCCCGTTCCCCGATTTATTTTATTATGGCACAAACAAACGGAAAGAAAAAATGTTAAGAACAAAGATGGAAAATTAAAACCCGAATACATTTTCATTGAAGTAGAAGTAACGTGGAGAACGAAAGAGAATGAAATAAAAACTTTTACAGTAGGAATTCGCTACGATTCCAAACAAAGCGTGTATGTAAGTCCGAGAGAAGGATGGGATATATTTACCGAATTCGATGAGGCAAATATTTTTCCTACTATAATGTATGTTCCACCGTATTCCGGATTAGATGATAATGAAGAACGTAAAGATATGACCGTAATAAAAAAATACGTTGGAAGGTTTCAATCGGGAAACGTTTTACGGAATATCTTACTCCGAGTATTTTCGGAAGAGGGAGATAGCACTAAACAAACCGAGAGCGACGTAAAAAATTGGAAAGAACTTACACGGTTAATAAAAAAATTATTTTCTGTTGAATTAATTAATCCTAAATATAACCCAGCGACAGACACTTTAATTACATGCGAATACAAACAAGATGGCGATACCAAAAAATATGATTTGATTTCTGGAGGAACGGGGTTTCATCAAACATTGATTTTACTCTCATTCATTTATGGATTTCATCCCGATATGATTTTATTTGATGAGCCCGACGCCCACCTTCATACAAACTTACAAAAAGAAATATTAGACTATTTCAAAGAACTATCGGAAAAAAGAAACATTCAATTTATTATTGCAACACATTCAGAGGAATTTATCAATGGTGTTAATGCTACACAGATCGTTTCACTGTTAAAAGGAAAACCAGAAAGAATTGTAGCAAAACCGAAAATTATTACTGCGCTTGCAGATGTTTTTAATATCGAGATTACACAACTACAGTCATCTCCTTTTATTCTTTACGTTGAAGGTGAAGCAGATGAACGGATACTCCGCGCTTGGGCAAAGACGATAGAGAAGACAGATGCTCTTTCAAAGTTTTATGTTAAAGCAATGGGTGGAGGAACAAAGGAGGAAATGAAAAAAAAATCGGAGAAACATTTTGAAGGGATTTCTGAAATAATATCCAATGTTAAAAAAATTGTTCTTTTCGATTATGATACGGAAGAATCGTATCATCCCCAAAAAGATAATCCCGCATTGTATGAATGGCAGAGAAAAAATATTGAAAATTATCTATTTGTTTCTAGTGCTTGGAGAAGAGCGGCGTTATTTAAAATGCAAGAGAAAGCTGAAACTTTATTGAATCAATCAATAATAAAAATCATAGATGATTTTTTCGTAAAGCAACGATTGACAATTTCATCAAACGAAACTTGGAGAACTGTTGATGCTGATGTATTTTATATACTTGATGGAAAAAAACTATTATTCGAAAACGCTACTGCTTTATTTCAACAGTTACGAAATAAAGATGAACGCTTGGTGCTTAACAGAGAGACAATAGCATCGCAAATGGTAGAATTAGAACTTCACCAAGATATTCTGGATTTTTTTGAAAAGTTAGAATTAGCAACATCAAAGTAATCAATATTACACTTCATCATAACAGAAACAACAATAACAGCAAATCTCACTTCACCTCCCCTTAATAAAATTTCCCATCCGCAACTCGGCAAATGCTGTACGCAATTCTTCTTGTGTATTCATAACAATAGGTCCGCCCCACGCAATTGGTTCATTTAATGGTTCTCCCGATACAAGTAAAAAGCGAACACCGTTTTCTCCCGCGCGAACCGTAACTTCATCTCCTCTATCAAACGAAACTAACGAACGATTTTTTGCCCACGAAAGTTGTTCGCTTCCATCAGGTGAAGTTGATTCCGTCAATACAGATTTCGGTTCGGAAGCATCGCTGTAATTTCCGCTGCCGTCAAATACATATGCAAAAGCATTGCGTGTTGTTTCTACTTTCAATGTTTTTCTTTTTCCTGCCGGAACAATCACATCCAAATATTGCGGCTCGGCAGCAATTCATTCCACTGGTCCTTTCTTTCCCCAAAACTCGCCGATAATAATTCGCACGCTTGTTCCATCATCATCGGTTATTGTGGGAATATCTTTTGCGCCGACATCTTGATATCGCGGCGAAGTCATTTTCATATACGAAGGAAGATTCGCCCACAGTTGAAATCCGTGCATTTGTCCTTGTTGATTTTCCTTCGGCATTTCCTGATGAAGAATTCCGCTTCCCGCCGTCATCCATTGCACATCACCAGCGCCAAGCGTTCCTTTGTTTCCCAAACTATCTTGATGCGTAACGTCGCCGGCAAGAACGTACGTAATTGTTTCAATACCGCGATGAGGATGCCACGGAAATCCCGAGAGATAATCATTCGGGTTTTCGTTACGGAAATCATCGAGCAGCAAGAACGGATCGAATTCTCCTTGCTCTCCGAAACCAATTGCGCGGCGTAATCGAACTCCCGCACCTTCAACAGTTGGTTGGGCTTGTACTATTTTTTTTACTGAACGTAAGGACATAGTTTATTTTAGATTTTAGATTTTAGATTTTAGATTTTAGAATTTGTTTAGAGTTTAGGGTTTAGGATTTGCTCTATTGATTTATTGTATTGTTCCATACCGCTTATTTTTTGCTGTCATTTTCAAAAAATATTTCAAGCGGGATTTACGTGTTTCTTCGTGAGTTGTCATTGCAATCCAGCCGATGCGAACGCGTTTATACGATTCGGGAAAGTTTTGGAAATTTTTCCATACTGTTTTATCTTTCTTCAATTCATCAAGAATATCTTGCGGAAAAGTAAACTCTTTCAATTTCTTTTTATGCACTGGCTCGTTTTCTTTTCCGTCGAGATGATGTTCGATGCTCTCCAAGCCGAACCGTGTCATTTTTTTCGATGCAATAAGATTACGAATGCGCTCTTTATTCAATTCGGAAAGCACACTGTTTTTCCTTCGCGGAGAAAATCGTTGAGCAAAACATTTTTCATCAATCGGTTTGAGTGTGCTATCAATCCAACCATAACACAATGCTTCCTCCACTGCATCGCTGTACGGAACACGAGGTTTGCCGCTGTCTTTTTTGTAATACACAAGCCAAATTTCTTTTTTTGATTTGTGATGTTTTGATAACCACGCGCGCCATTCTTTTCTGTTCTTTGCGTAATATTTTTCTGTGATTTCCATAGTTATAAAAAATAAATCACGACTTCGGGCGCGTTCGTTTCTTCGATGCTATTGCTCTGCTGTTGAAATCAAGCGCAAGATTCAGCCACGATTCAAAATCTTTTTTGCTCTTCATTCCTTCTTCATTCACAAAAACAAATCCTTTCATTGGTTTCTTGGTGAAATCCATTGTGCGGCATCCTTTTTTCTCCACTGCTTCATCGTGCAATTCAGGAGCGATGCGCAACATCAGTTCATCTTTCAAAACGCCGACGCACATTTTTCCATTGAGCATAAAGGTTAAACCGCCCATCATTTTCTTTTCTTCTACATTTTTCATTGAGGAAAAATAGATTCGTACGCGTTCTGCTAATTGCTCACTGTAAGACATTTTATATTTTAGAAATCAAATTGAACTAATACAATTCATATTACTTTACCCATACAATAGTCAAACCTAAATTAGAAACACGTAAATCATCATCATTCGAAGTTCCGCACGTTTGCAGGATCTTCAGGATTTCCGAATTAAAGATGCTTGCATTTTCTCCAGCAATAACTGCACGATAATCATTTCGATGTTTGAATAACCAGTTTCGAACAACTTCTTTCAACGTTCCGCCTCTTCCCTTGCTTCCGTAACCGTGAATGATTTTTAAGACGCGCAACGAATTGGAGTTTTTTATTTTCCGAATTTCTGTTTGTACAATGATTTCCGCTTCATCGCTTGTAACGGGAGGATGTGCAATATCGAGAGTGTGGATGTAGTTCACGTATTTTTGAATACCGAAAGAACAATCTTATCCAATTCTTTTTCAATTTTCTCAATCGCTGTTTCATCTGATTTTATTTTTAACTCGTGCGCTAATTTAGAAATTTGAGCGAGATGAAGATGCAATTTTTTCTTTTCGTCAAATTGTGGAATACCAATATGTTGCATAATTGAAGGAGTACCAAAACCGCGACCTGCAGACGAATATGATTTGATAAACTCTCGTACGGGAGTCGAGTTGATAATAGCACAAAGATAATGCGCTTCGGTTACGTTATCAGTAGCAATCAATGCAATAGTTTTCATTGGAATAAGCAACTTATGCCCAAGAACAGTTTTATGTGTTGAAATTACCGAAGCAACAATATCATTACTCATCAATTTCCACACTACTTTATATTTTGAAACAGTGTACATTCCAATTCCGAACATTGCATAAAATTCTGTACGCTCCGCTAATTCTTTAATAGATTTTGAACTTCGCGTAAGCAAAATTTTCTTAAAGTGTAATAAATAGCTAAACGTACGAGGAAAGTTTTGTTTCATATACTTTTCAGGATATGGTTCTCTTTCTTTTGGGTTTTGCGTCATTAATACATAAATGTTAGGATTAACTTTCCAACGTTCAATGTCTGCACCACTAATTGCAGGGAAAACAAGACCAGATTCAATTCTTTCCTCTATTTTTTGAACTTTCCTCTTTCCATAATCGGATAAATTCGATACAATTAAATCTTTATTTGAGAGAACTTGTTTTACTTCAAGGAGAAAAACACCATAAGGTTGAGTATCTGCACCCTGTCTGGCTTTATATGCATTTTTTCCTTCCAACACAGATAGCCCTTTTTGTTTTTCGGAAATGGTTTGCCACGAGCCGGTTGAAGTTCCGATTGGTTGTGCAATAAGTTTTTTCTTTTCCAAACGTGAGAGCGCAGTTTTAAATTTCGTATCGGTAGGAATTTTTCCAACGCCTTTTTTTCTTGTCCACACATAATACGAAATTGGGTATGTTGTCGTTTCTCCTTTTCGTACTATGATTGCTGCAGTTTTGTTTGCCGCTCCTTCAAATGGTTGAACAGTAGCAAAATCGTGCGCTTTCAAGACTTTGAATGTTTCATAATGCGTTCCGTTGTTCGTACCCGATTTCCAATTGAAACTCCGAAAACCTTCTCCCGCTCCTTTTGATTTGAATACTTCTTGCGTAATGAGAAATCCGAGTTTCCCCTTGTCTTTTACATAATAATCAATTGCGGCATACGTAAAGAGCATTGAAAAATCTTTTTCTCCTCCGCCCAATCGTGCCGCGTGTCCTTTGAGAGAAAAAAGTCCGTAGTTTTTCCAAAGCGGAAGAGTTGCCGTGCGATACTCTTGTGAAAGAAATCCCCAGCGAATCCACGGAGGATTGCCGACAACAAAATCAAATTTCTCGGCGATACGAGGAGCAAAAACATTTTTCAGAAAGCGAGCCCAGATTCCATTTTTGCCTTCTTTCTCAAGATGAAGAATTGTTTTGTAAAAATCTTTTACAACATTTTCGTGCGGAGGAAACACCAATCCATTCCGTTTAAATTGTTCCATCGCTTCCGAAAGTGAATATTGTTCTTTCACCATTTTTTCTACAAGCGGAGCGGCAAGTTTCAAAAGTAAACCATTGTTATCAATCCAAATTTTCGGGACAAAGAAAGTTTGTAGCGAAGTCGGAATGGGAATAACATCTCCCGCCGTTCCTAATTGCATTTGTCCGAATGTTTGTTCGGGCCATAATACTGCATCGGCAAGAAACACGGGAATTTCAAATGATTCTAATTTGCTTACTAAATCTCCAAGCGCAAAAAGATAATTGGTTCTACTTGCAATAACCGCAAGTGGATTTAAATCGAAACCCCATACGTTTTGCGTAATGCGTTTTGCAATTTCTAAAGGAGAAATTTTTTGTTGAATCGAAAAATGTATCGCGCGATGAAGTGCAAGAACGATGATGGTGCCGGAACCGCACGCCGGGTCAAGAAAACGTTTTCGTGAATCGCCGTCGTAACCTACTTCGTCAAGAAGTATTTCGGCAAGCCAATCGGGAGTATAATATTCGCCAAGTTTGTGCCGAACTTCTTGCGGAACAAGATATTGATACAATTTTTTCAAAAGGTCACGTGCTGCGTTGGGATTGATGGAGGATGTCGCCGGTTCATACTGTGAAAATTCACGCGTAACTTCTCTTATCGCTTCTTCAAGTCGTGGAGAAAACGCATCGAGATACCAACGAAAAAAATCTCCTTCAAGAAAATTTGTGATGCCGCGTTTTGCATACGTTCCTCCTTCTTCAATTTCCGTGAGTAACGAAATCAAATTCTCTTGCGAAGAGTGTACGAGTTGTTGAGAGTATGATGAACTGAACGCGGTTTCTTTCAGTGTTACTAATTCTGCGGCTATCAACTTCATCAATAAAGCGAAATACGTGTGCACACAAAAAAGAAGTTCTTGAAAATCAATATCAACATTTACGCCGTACAATTTCGCAAACTTCTCAACTTCTTCTTGCTGGTGAGTTCCAAATTGTTCACCATAAACAATGCCAAATAATCGCTTCCATTCGTTGAAAAAAACTTGCACACGATTATTGCCCCAATGTTCTAATGAATCAACAAAAGCAGAAACTGCAAGAGTTGCAATTTTACTTTGAGGACCGAATCCTTCGGCAAGATTTTCTGCAGTCAATAAACGACGAGAAAGCGCACGCAAAAATGTAAGTAGCGTTCTCGCACTTTGCTGGTCAAAGTCGCACACGCCATTCAAGACAAAATCTTTCTCATCTAATTTCACTTTTGTTTTTTGCTGCGTTCCTTGATATTGAACGAAAAATATTTTCTCTCCATCAAAACCTACTCCGACAAACCTTGCTTCAGTAAGAAATTTCATATCGGAAAGTTCTTGCGTTTCTCCAATGATGTACGAAACTAATTGCTGAAATGTATGTTCAACTTTTTTTTGTGAATGAAACGAACGCGGAAATTCATATTCGATGATTACTCGTCCGTGCATTGCATCCGAGCGACCAAACTGTGAAACTGAACGCTCATATTTTGGTTTCGATTCAATTCCTATTTCCCTGAGGATAGGAGAAAGCATTTTCTCAAATCCAATGCGCAAATCTTCTTCACTCGTTGCGGTTTGTAAAATCTGTTCAGCAGAAGAAACAAGAGTATCTGCAAGTACATTCAACGAAGGGAATTGAGGAGAATCTTGTTGTATAGTTGACATTTTATCAATCAAAAAAGCGGCAAAAATATACTTCGATTTCTTTCTTAAACAAACTCCTTTTCCTCATCTTTTTTTCGTATTTTTTCGCTGCAAAAATCATTGAGTAAAACCATTTCTACATCTTCAAAAACAATTTATCTCGCCATTATTTGGCATCAACATCAACCGCTCTACGTTGATGCGGAACGCAAGCAACTTTCTGCTCCGTGGGTTCGTACGCACGGAACAAAAGATTACTATGATATGTGCGCGATGCTGAAAGTATTTCCTTCCATTCATTGCACATTTAATTTGACTTCGACATTGCTTCAACAATTGGAAGAATGTTACATCGAGCCGCTTTCAAAAATTGAGAATCGTGAATCGCTGTTCGTAAATCGTAATACGAAACAAAAAAGAAATGAAGAAACAAACTTCACACTCCGCATTCCTCCCATATTTACAGATCCGTGGATCAATTTAATGCTGAAGCCAACGGAAACGTTCGGCGAGGAGGAAAAAAATATTTTGTACCGTAATGCGTGGAGTGCAATTGCGACAAGTGAAGTGCAACTGCAATTTTTTCCGGAATATGAACGACTCTGCCGACATATAAAAAATTCCTTAAAACTTGGCGTAGATAATTTTTCTACACAGCAACTGTTGGATTTGAAATTTTGGTTTTTCCTTGCAAATTTTGATGTAGATTTTTTACTGAAGGAAGTTCCATTGGCAAACGGAACAACTATCAATCTTTCTGATTTGATTGAAAGAAGAAATGATGGAAAATATTATTTGAGAAAAAAAGTTACAGAAGTTGAATGCAACCGATTAGTACTCGAAACATTTAAAGTATTGTCTGCGATTGTTCCGTTGCATAAGGAAATGCAATTCAAAAAAAGCGAACTCGCTTCAGAAGAACGCACCATTGCTACCGGGCAAATTGAACTAACAACAACACCACTTACGCACCCAATTTTACCGCTTCTTTTCAATTCAGAAATTGCAAAAGTAAGTCAACCCAAGGATAAACTTCCTCCACCGTTTCAATTTCCGGAAGATGCGCAACTGCACGTAAAACTTGCTGTTGAACAATTCAAGCAACGTTTTGGAATTGCACCTGCGGGAATGTGGCCCAGCGAAGGATGTGTTTCGCAGGAAATTTTACCATTGTTTGCAGAACACAACATTCATTGGATTGCAACGGATGAAAAAATATTATTTCGTTCAAAACCGGAGCAACAACTCGCAACGCAACCGTATTCTGTACAGAGTGGCGGTAAGGAAATTGCAATATTTTTTCGCAACACTCGGCTCTCTGACAAAATCGGGTTCGATTATCAGAATCTCCCTGCTGAACTTGCGGCAGAAGATTTCATTCAATCATTGCATTCTCTTGCAAATGAAAATGAACAACTTATCACTGTTATTGTTGATGGAGAAAATGCGTGGGAATGGTATCGGACAAATCTTGACGGAAAGGATTTTTTACGCTCGCTGTATAAAAAATTAGAAGAGCGATTTCTTACACGAGAGATTATCACGGTTACACCGAGCGAATATATTTTCGGAAATGCAGGACGAGGAATACCGCCGCATCCGATTTCTGCGATGAAAAAAATTGAATGGCTTTTCCCCGGTTCGTGGATAAACGCAAATTTCGATACGTGGATTGGTGAAGAAGAAGAAAATACAGCGTGGGAATATTTGTTGCGAGCGAGAAATGATTTGAAAAATTGCGGTATTGCATTACCAACATCATTTCCATTACCGGATGTTTGGAAAGAAATGCTTGCCGCCGAAGGAAGCGATTGGTTTTGGTGGTACGGAACTGACCAAAATGCTCCGGGAGGTGATGAGCCATTCGATGAAGCATTTCGAAAGCATTTAAAAAATGTCTATTACTACGCTAATCAATCCGGAGCAAATCTGGAAGTGCCGGAATTTCCTCCGATACTTTTTAAACAAACGCGCGAAGATAAACGCATCCATCATTCGCAGGGAACAATGGCGAGAAGTGATATTTCATTGTTGAATGACGTGCCTTTTCCATTCATTGAACATAAAATAAACGTTACATTTTTTTGTCGTGTGAATTCGAAACAGCAAAATAATGATATCTATATCGTTGGCAACAGAAATGCACTCGGGAATTGGATGCCGAATATTGTTTTGATGACGCGCGTCAATGAAATGCTTTGGAAATTTGAAACAGCGTTTTTCCCCGGAGAAGAGATACAATATAAATACACGTTTGGCGATTGGAGCAATGAAGAATTTCCTCTTTCCCATCGAACAATATTTGTTCCGTTTGATGGAAGAAGAGAAATCGTCATCGAAAATACTTTTGGAATATTGTAAAAAGTCATTGGTAATTGGTCATTCGTTATTTGTAAATACTTTTAGATTGAAATACCAATTACTAATTACTAATAACAAATGACTTTTGAAAAATGAAATCGCACACAGAATATTTGACATTCAACACAAAACAACGAAAAGAACTTATCAACATTACGCGCAATATTGATGAGATCGTCATTGCTTCCAAAATTCAAGAAGGATTTTGCCTCGTTTCTGCAATGCATATTACTGCCGCAATATGGGTGAACGACGAAGAAGAAGGATTAAAACAAGATTTGCTTGAGTGGCTCGAACATCTTGCGCCTATAAAAAAAGATTATCGTCATCATCGCACGGGAGAAGATAACGCCGATGCGCATTTGAAACGCACGTTGCTTCATCAACAAGCAATTCTTCCGATTACAAAAGGCAAACTCGATTTAGGTTCGTGGGAACAAATATTTTATGCAGAATTTGATGGGCAAAGAAAAAAACGTGTGATTGTAAAAATTATTGGCGAATAAAATGAAAAGCATTTTTTTACTACCTGGTTTGTTGTTTGCATTTCTCTCGATAAGCAATACTCAAGAATATTCATTTCGCGCAGAGGCTGATTATGCAAGTTTTCGATATGATGACACTGCTTCGTACTTAGAAATTTATGTTTCTGTTTCCAATAAAAGCATTACATACCTCTCGAATGATGAAATACATTACGGAGCAGTTCAGTTTGCTTTGACTATTTTGAAAAAAGATAGTGTAAAAAAATTCAAGCAATGGATTTTGCAATTCACCACAGAAGATTCAATGGAAATCATCAATAGTGAACGCCACCTTATGGATATTGCTGGATTTGTACTTCCATCCGGAAATTATACGCTCAGCGTGGTTGCATTCGATTTCCATTCTCCCGCGCGTCGCGATAGTTTTGAAATTCCATTGAACGTTTCTTCATTTACACAAACACTCACACAATTGAGCGATATTGAGTTGTGCTCAAATATCATCATTGCAAGTACAGAAGAAGAAAAAAAATCTTCGTTTTACAAGAACTCATACCTTGTCGCTCCTAATGCGAGACGATTATATGGACAAGGTCTTCCTGTGCTTTATTACTTTGCAGAATGTTACAATCTTCACTCAGAAAAAACAAGCGGCGAGTATCAGTTCGTACTTTCTGTAACCAATACAATCAACGAAGAAATTATACGCCATACAAAAAAGAAATCTCGAACAGTCAACAATACGGTAGAAGTTGGAAACATCAATATCAATAGTTTGCGAAGCGGTACATATACCTTGAATATTTCTTTGTACGATACAAATGTATTCGCTCTTGCTTCAAAAAAGTTTTTTGTTTTCAATCCCACTTTAGGAACAGATTCTACTTTACGAATAACATTGCGCGAAAAACTGTTCAATGAATTTTCTCTTTTCACCGAACAAGAATTAGATGAACAATTTCACACCGCATCGTATATCGCAACGGAAAATGAGCGTGAGCGATTTCAGAAATTGCAGAATGTAGAAGCAAAACGAAATTTTCTTTCTGAATTTTGGGAACAAAGAACACTATCTGCAAGCGAAGGAACGATATCATTGAAAAAAGAATACGAGCGCCGAATAGAATATGCTAATAAAAATTATTCAACTGCAACAACGACAAATTTTCCTACGCTCGGTTGGAAAACTGATCGAGGACGTGTCTATATACTCTACGGCACACCGAATGAAATGAAGCATCGCCCCAACTCAACAAATCTTTGCCCTTTTGAAATATGGGATTACCATCAACTTCAAGGCGGCATTTCTTTTTACTTCATTGACGAGTACAATAGCAATCAGTGGCGATTGGTCCATTCAAACGCACGCGGTGAAATCACCAATCTTCGTTGGAAAGAAAAAATAGAATCTGCTAAATAGACGTTCTTTTTTCAATAGCATTTTACTACCAATATTACTTCTTCAGAAACTCACTATTTATGTCTGTTATTTCCGAAAAAATAATTCCTGTTGATATCGAATCCGAAATGAAATCGTCGTACATTGATTATGCGATGAGCACAATCGTCGCTCGCGCATTGCCTGATGTTCGCGATGGATTGAAACCGGTACATCGAAGAATTTTATTTGCGATGAACGAACTCGGACTCGCAGCAAATCGTCCGTATAAAAAATCTGCGCGTGTAGTCGGAGAAGTTCTTGGAAAATATCATCCACACGGCGATACTGCTGTCTATGATGCAATGGTGCGAATGGCGCAGGATTTTTCGATGCGATATATGCTCGTTGACGGACAAGGAAATTTCGGAAGCGTTGATGGCGATTCTCCTGCGGCAATGCGTTATACGGAAGTTCGCTTGACAAAAATTGCTGAAGAAACTTTACGCGACATCGAAAAAAATACTGTTGACTTCGGACCGAACTTCGATGATACTTTGCAAGAACCGAAAGTATTACCGAGTGTTGTACCGAATTTACTCCTCAATGGTTCTGCAGGAATTGCAGTCGGAATGGCAACAAACATTCCACCACACAATTTAAAAGAAATTGTTGATGGACTTGTTGCGTTGATTGATAATCCAGAACTCGCCGACGAAAAATTATTGAAGTATATCAAAGCGCCGGATTTTCCCACCGGTGGAATTATTTATGGTTATCAAGGAGTGAAAGATGCTTTCTTAACCGGCAGAGGAAAAATTACTTTACGCGCAAAAGCAAATATTGAAACGGATAAAAACGACAGACAAAAAATTGTTGTGTCGGAACTTCCGTATCAAGTCAATAAATTGACTTTGATTGAAAATATCGCCGCTCTTGTGAACGAGAAAAAACTCGAAGATATTTCCAACGTGAACGACGAATCCGATAGAGATGGAATGCGCCTCGTGATTGATTTGAAACGCGATGCAAACGCAAACGTCGTGATGAATAATTTATATCAACACACGCAATTGCAGACCACGTTCGGTGTGATAATGCTTGCAATTGTTGACGGAAGACCGGAAGTTCTCACACTCAAACGCGCGCTGCAACTCTTTTTAAAATTCCGAAATGAAGTTGTTGTTCGCCGCACGCAATTTGAATTGGACGAAGCGGAAAAACGCGCGCATATTCTCGAAGGATTTATTATAGCGCTTGATAATATTGATGAAGTGATTGCGCTTATCAAAAAATCGAAAGATGTTGAAAGCGCAAAAGACGGATTGATGAAGCGATTCAAACTTTCCGAGATTCAAGCGAAAGCAATTCTCGATATGCGTTTGCAGCGTTTAACCGGATTAGAGCGAAAGAAAATTCAAGATGAATACAAAGAAGTAATCAAGTTAATAGAAAAATTGAAAGCGATTCTTGCAAATAAATCGTTGCAAATGCAAATCATCAAAGAAGAATTGCTTGCGCTCAAAGAAAAATACGGCGATGAACGACGCACAGAAATTATTATGGACAAAACCGAATTCAACGTCGAAGATTTAATTGCGCAGGAAGATGTTGTCGTTACTCTTTCGCACGGCGGATTCATCAAGCGCGTTCCCGTTTCCGGATATCGCAGACAAGGTCGCGGTGGAAAAGGTGTAACAGCGGCAACAACAAAGGAAGACGATTTTCTCGAACAGATGTTTATTGCGAGTACACACGATTATTTGCTTTGTTTTACCGATAACGGGCGATGTTACTGGTTGAAAGTTTTTGAAATTCCTGAAGCAGGAAGAATGGCGCGCGGAAAAGCGATTATCAATCTTATTCAAATCGCGCAAGGCGAAAAAATTGCAGCCGTGTTGAACGTAAAAGAATTCAAAGATGAATTGAATATTCTGATGATTTCAAAATTCGGCATCATCAAAAAATCTTCGCTTGGCGATTTCAGTAATCCACGCGCAAACGGAATCATTGCTATGGGACTCGATAAAGGCGATGTGGTGGAAGATGTAAAACTTACCGACGGAACGCACGACATTGTGATTGGAACTCACGAAGGAATTGCAATCCGATTTCACGAAAGCGAAGTGCGCACGATGGGAAGACAAGCCGGTGGAGTTCGCGGAATCAAATTGGAAAAAGGCGATTACGTTGTTGGCGTTGTTGCAACAAAACGAAGTTCGACTGCAATTCTTGTCGCATCGGAAAATGGTTTTGGCAAACGAACCGATTTAAGCGAGTATCGCGTAAGTCATCGTAGCGGCAAAGGAATTTATACTTTGAAAGCGACTGACAAAACCGGAAAAATGGTTGCCATCAAAGAAGCGTTGGACAATGACGATATTGTTGTCGTTACAGCACAAGGAATGATTATCCGACAACCCGCCGGAGAAATCCGTGAAAGCGGACGCAACACGCAAGGAGTTCGTTTAATTCGTTTGGATGAAGGAGATAAAATTACATCGCTCGCGATTGTTCCTTCGGAAGAAAATGGAGATGAGAAAGAAAACGGACAAGAGAAATTGAATGTATAATTTTCTCTATTCCAAAATTTCTTCTTTCAGCGTTTTGATGAGTTCTTGAAAGAAATTTTTTAACTGTTCGATAGAAAGTTCTTTCTTCATTTTCGGTAAGGCAACTATGCGACGAACTTTTCCCAGTTCACTTCCAAGAAAAAGTACATCAACTTTCAATCCGAATTTTTTTTCAACGCCTTGCCGAAGTTGTGAAAGAGGAAATTTCGGAAGAAGGAAATATAAATCAACAAAATCTTTCGGGTCGAATCGCTGAAGAACTGTTGCAAGTTTATTGACGGCAATATCGTGCAAACTATCAACACGGATACTGTCAAAATCATTCGGAGTTTCTAATTGAAGAAACGGGTATTGAGTAAATTCGATTTTTGCTTCTTCATTATTTAATGAGAAGAAAAATTGATTTCTATTGTAGAGACGTGAAAACCGAATTGAATTCGCACCAATTTTTTTTTGCAGTTGTTTCGCAAATAGTTGAACGAATGAAACATCAACCTCGTTAAATGTAAAAAAATCGAGGTCGTCCGATTCACGATGGTAAAGATAAAACGCGGCAAGTGCTGTTCCGCCTGATAGATAAAAACCGTTACATCGTTCTTCCGCTGCAACAGTTTTCAGAATCTCACTTTGCCATGATTTTAAAATGTATTCCATAACAATAATTTTAGAAATGCTCTTCTATCTTCGGGAATATTGAGTTCGAGAAGATGTTTTTCTAAAAGAACGCGCGGTAGTTTTTCGCCGTTCAATCCGTAATTGATTAATCGTTCGAGATGATAACACTCATCACTCGCTGTTTGTTTTTCGTACTCTTGTTGATTATAGTCCCAAGGCATTTTTTATTTTTTTACAGATTTTCTTTACTAAAATTTCGCCCTAATATAGAGAGATTATAATTTAGAATTCAAGTTACATTTTTTTTCAATGACTCGTCCATCCACCATCGCCGAACTTCGCGCATCGAAGTATAAAGTTCTTTCCGTCAAAGCGGAATTGCGAAAAAATTTAATTGTGAAGTTACAAAACAAAGAACAACTCTTTCCCGGAATTATCGGTTACGAAGAAACGGTAATTCCCCAAGTTGTCAATGCAATACTCGCGCAACACGATATTATTCTTCTCGGTTTGCGCGGACAAGCGAAATCCCGTTTGCTTCGCGAACTTACAACTTTGCTTGACGAATTTATTCCCAGTATAAAAAATTGTGAAATCAACGACAATCCTTTTCATCCCGTGTGTAAAAACTGTGTTGATACTGTTGCAGAAAATGGCGACAATGTAGAAATCGAATGGCTCACGCGCGAAGAACGTTTCAATGAAAAACTTGCAACACCCGATGTTACGATTGCAGATTTAATCGGCGACATCGACCCGATAAAAGCGGCGACAAAAAAATTACATTTTGCGCACGAAGGAGCAATTCATTACGGAATTATTCCACGCACTAATCGCGGAATTTTTGCAATCAACGAACTTCCCGATTTGCAGCCGCGCATTCAAGTAGGCTTGTTCAACATTATGGAAGAAAAGTTTGTGCAGATTCGCGGATTCAGCGTTCGCATTCCGCTCGATGTGATGCTTGTGTTCACTGCAAATCCCGAAGACTACACCAATCGCGGAAATATTATTACGCCGCTCAAAGACAGAATTGATTCGCAAATTCTCACACATTATCCGCTCACGCTTGAAGATGGAATTGCAATTACCGAACAAGAATCACTCTCACATCGCGACGGAAAAGAAATTCTTATTCCATATTTCTTCAAAGAGATTATTGAGACCATTGCATTTGAAGCGCGGAAAAGCGAATACGTTGACCAAAAATCCGGAGTGAGTGCGCGACTTACTATCTCTGCAATGGAAAATTTAATTTCCAATGCTGAACGCCGCGCAATACTGACAAATGAAAAGAAAATTGTTCCGCGTGTATGCGATTTGCAACGCGTGCTTCCTTCGATGACGGGAAAAATGGAACTCGTGTTTGAAGGCGAACAGGAAGGAAGTTTGAAAGTCAGCAAAGCAATGATTGGGAAAGCAGTGCGCGAGGTTTTCAAATTCTATTTTCCCGATCCGACCATACGAAAAACCGAACGCGGAAATGAACAACGTACCGAAACGCGTTCTCCGTCACGCAAAACCGAATTTGATGCTATCGTTCAATGGTTTGAAAGCGGCAATCGTCTTGAACTTTCCGATGAAATGAACGGTGAAGATTATTTTGCAACGCTCAATCACGTTCCGACTTTGCACGACGTTGCGAAAAAATTTATGAAAATGAACGAACGCGATGTCGAAATTCTTTCTTCAACAATGGAATTTGTTCTTGACGGATTACATCAGTTTTCCAAAATCGCACGTGATGAAGTGGAAAACAAAATTTCCTACAAAGATATGGTTTCGAGTATTTTTGTTCCGGGAAGAGAAGAAGATTGATAGGATTGTATAAATAAATAAACAAGAAATTCTTATCAGTTACCTTAGACTTGCTTGGCTCTCAATTTATCTTTGTTGCTCCGGTTTGCGTTTATTGAGCGAAACAATGTTGCGAAATGATTCACGTCAAGCATCTTTATGGTTTGAACATTTTCTTTTTCTCACAACTTCATACAAAATAATTCCCGCCGCAACCGAAGCGTTCAGCGACGAAATTTTTCCTTGCAAAGGAATATGCAGCAATTCATCGCAATGTTCTTTCACCAACCGGCGAACACCTTTGCCTTCGTTTCCTACAATAATAGCAACGGGTGCTAAAAAATCGCAGTTGGAAAATTCTTTAACCGCCTTCTCATCCGTTCCGATAATCCACAAACCTTGTTCTTTTAATTTGTCAATGGTGAAAACGATGTTGGTTACTTTTGCGATATTCACGTGTTCAATAGCGCCGGCGGAAGATTTTGCAACAACTGAAGTGAATGATGCAGAATGATGTTTTGGAACTATGATGCCGTGAACACCGCAACATTCCGCAGTGCGAATGATTGCACCAAGATTATGCGGGTCTTCGATTTCGTCGAGGAGAAGAACGAACGGCATCTCCCCTTTTGTTTTCGCAACGTTCAAGATATCATCCACTTCCACAAATTGTTTCGCAGAACGCAATGCAATAACTCCCTGCGTTTCATTTCCTTCGGAAAGTTCCCTTAGCCGGTGATGCGAAATTTCTGTGCATACAATTCCATTGTGCTTCGCAAGAAATCGGATTTGCTCAATGGTATTTCCGTGCGAACCATGTTGAATGAAAATTTTCTCGAGCGGTTGTTGTGTGCGTAACGCTTCAAGAATCGGATTGCGACCAAAAATACATTCGTTGTTCATTGTTGGTGAATCGTGCAATTCGGTTTCGTTAATGTGTTTGGTGAATATCGGAAAGTGTTTTTTGTCCACGTTTTTCTAAATATCGCCCGAGGAAAAACACACCGATGCCGATAAAGAAATCGTAATACAAAATTGTTCGTTCTGCGCCTGCAAGAAAAGAAATATATCCAACGGCAAGTATGGCAATCCCTAACGCTTCCAGAAGTTTGGCGACGATACGCATATCAGATATTTTTTTTCTGGTTCAGTTTTTTCATAATCGCTTTTTTATCCGCTTTGTATCTGCATACTTCTTCTCCATCAATGAAAATAAGAGGAACAGCATATTGATACTGCAAAAAATCGGTGTGTTGTGCAGTTAATTTCGCTTCCGTTAGTTCAAATGGAATTTCTTTTTGAATGGCATTCAACAGTATTTTTGCTTCAACGCAAAGCGAGCAATGAAATTTTGAAATAAGATGAACACGAATCATCGCGCGAACTAATCATTGATGAGTTTATATAACGAATTTTTCTTTTTCACTGCGACATTCAGGCATATTCCCAATGCAATAAGCAATAAGGAAATAAGTTGCGCTTCCGTAAGTCCAAATGCAACGCGCGCATTGAGACGAAGAAATTCAATCGCGAAACGTTCAATACCGGCAAACATTAGATAGAATGAAAATAATAATCCTGCATCCGAAACGTTGTCGCGCATTTTCCACAATACGAAAAAGAAAACGGCGCACAGCAATAATTCGTACACTGGAGTTGGATGACAAAGCGTTGTATCGGGAACGACTCCATCGGAAAACAAGCGCGTAACTTCGGGAAAATCTCTGAACGCAAACGATGGAGGATATGTTCCGTTCGAATAATTGGTTCCCCACGGCAATGTTGTGGGAAAACCGTAATCACCATCGCCTGAAAAATGGCAACCGAGTCGCGCAATTCCGTAGCCCAGCATCAAAGATGGAGAGATTGCATCAGCAATGTGAAAGAAGAAATAATGATTCTGTTTTGCATACACAAAAATGGCAATCGTTGCTAAAAAAAATCCTCCATAGTACGTCAATCCTGATGGAGAAAATATCATTTCCAGCGGAGCAATGCGTGTGTATTCCCAATTTTCTGCAACATATAACAATTTCGCGCCGACAATACCGAATACTAACGCAAGAATAGTAATGGAACTTCCTAATGCAACATTCATCAGTTTTCGATGTAACTCCTTGACAAAAAAATAATTGGCGACCAAAAAACCGACGGCAACCATCAAACCGTAACTATAGAGAGTGAACGGACCAAATTCGAAGAGTTTAGGACACATAATGTTATTGATTCAAAGAAGAACGTTGCAACCACGCGCTCGCGCAAATCGCTTAATCCAAAACGAGTTCGAGAAATCGTTTCGTAGGAGGAAGAAGTATATCAATACCTTTTTTGGAAAATTTCAAACGGAAGTGCGAGGTTTCTTTGCTGAAGTTTGTAATGTAAAAATCCCACACGCCTTTGAGTTCAGGAAGTTCGCGTTCCACAAGAGCAGAACCTGTTTTAGGAATTGTTAGTGGCTTTACGGAAATGCCATCAATAAACAATCGAAATGATTTTACCTGAATTTGTTCACGAACAGTAAGCGCATATTGGAAACTTCGGAATACACGAGTTGTTTCCACTGTCAATAGCGTTTTGTTCGATTGCGAAATTTCTTCACGAACGGAAGTAAAATAGATACGATACTCGGGAGGTTTCGCTTCCTTTTTTTTTGCCATTACCTGAATTTATTTTCCATCGAGATATTGTGTTTCCCCTTCTTTAAAAATGTCGAGAATATCTTTCGGTGTTTTTGCACGCAATAATCGTTCCCGGAATTCTTCCTGATTCATCAATCGGGAAATGCGGCTGAGTAATTTAATATGTTGTCCCACCATTTCTTCTTTTCCCAATAGAAGAAAAATAAGTTGCACCGGTTGTGAATCCAGCGCTTGATAATCAATAGGATGTTCCGTTACAGCAAATGCGCCGGCAATATCTGAAACGCCATCAGTTTTCCCATGAGGAATCGCAAACGCATTACCTACACCGGTGGACATAATTTTTTCACGCTCCAATATCGCAAACCGAACTTTTTCAACATTCGTTACTTTGGGCGATTTCGCGATTAACGCAATCATTCCGTCGAGTATTTCATCCTTCGTCTTCCCGGGAAAATTCGTTTGAACTAAGTTTTCGTTTAATACATCTGAAATTTTCATACCATTGTTCAATTTTAAGACTACATTGTTCTCCACCGAAGCATTTTCTTCTGATATTCTTCTGCCAACTGATGGGCTTCATGTTGTGTTTCTGCTTCGCTGTATAAATGAAAAATAGATTCTTCTTTATCCGGAAGAATGACAATATTCTTTCCCGGCGCATTATTCTGTGAGAACATTATCCTCACACCGTCGATGAGTTCGCGTTGGCAATGCTCTGTTTCTTGTATAAGATATCGCAGTAATTTTCCTTTGCAATCCAACGAACATTCCAATGAACGATACGATTGAAATAATCGCACAGTGCTGTTATCCACATCGCCTAATCGCTGATGCGTTTTGGCAAGGAGTTCTAATATTTTTGCAAAGGAAAACATCCCATCAACCGCAAAAAAATATTCTGTGAAAATAAATCCTCCTCGCGTTCCTCCGACAAATGCAACGTCATTTTCACCCGCAGTTTCCATCATGGCAAGATGTGTGTTTCGCGTTTTCTTTACGCGTGTATTGTATGCTGAAGCAATCATATCCACTTCCGACGATGATGCAACCGGAACGGCGATGCTTGCCGTGTTCGGATACACTTGGAGAAATAATTTTGTTACTAACGTCAGTAATCGCTCGGGCAAAATATAATTTCCCCGTTCATCAATAATTGAAATCTTTTCCGCTCCCGCATCTATAATGCATCCGATATCATAATGCAATGATGTTACAATATGCGCAATATTCTCAACCGAATCATGAAATTCTTTCGTTGAACGCGTAAATTTTCGTGAGTCAAGATACGCATTGAGCGCTACAACATCACACTGTAATGCGCCAAGAATATGCGGAAAAATTGATGAAGCAACGCCATTGGCGTAATCAATAACTATTTTCATTTTCTCCTTCTGTATGAATTCTTCATCAATGTAACGAAGAAATTGCGCTCGGTACGATTCCGTCGTTCTTTCCGGAAAATTGATTGTTCCCACTTCATCTGCGCTTGCTCGAAGAAAATCTTCGCCGAAAAAATTTCGTTCGATTTTTTTGGTTTTCTTTGTTGATAAATCTTTTCCTCCTTGTTCAAAAAAAATAATATCTGTTTGTTTCGAATCACGCGGCGATTTTCTTACATGAAAACCTGCTTGTTGCGTACCTGTCGCAAGTTCGTGGCGCACAAGCGGAATCGGCATTGCACGCAAATCATTCACGTGGCATCCGGCGGATAAAAGACCGCAAATCAATGCGCGGCTCATCATTCGCGAAACATTATCAGCATCATAACTCGTTACTACTGTACTGCCAATGCCTAGTGATGCGCCGAACGCTGCACCAAGTTTTGCTCCGAATTCCGGATTCATTTCAACGTTTGAAATTCCGGATATCCGCGATTCCGTGAACAAATTTCGAAGCCATTTTTCTTCCCAAACAAGCGAATGAGAAAGCTTGGCACCGTCTTCTACTATTTTTTTAGGCCACAATTTAATGTTGGAAGAAAGTTGCGTTTGTTTTCCTATCAAACAATCTTCTGCGATAAATACTGCATCGCCGATGAAACTCTGTGATTCAATTTTTGTGCGACTCGCTACAACATCCGAAGACAATTCACTTTTTCTTCCGATGGTTACGTTATCCCATAAAACTGAATTGCTTATCATTGCTCCTGCTTCAATAGTACAATTATTTCCGATAACGGTATTATTCAAATGCACATCTTCTCCGATGATGCAATGATTTCCAATAACAACTGTCCCGCTCATATTATCCAGTGACGTCTTTATTTGTGTTTCTTCACCGATAAAATGCTGCTGGTGTTTCGTTCCATTGATTTCGACATTTACTCGCCGAGAAAGACAATCGTAATGCGCTTCTTGATACTCGGTCAAAGTCCCAACATCGCGCCAATATCCATCGGCAACATATCCCATCAATCGCATTTTTTTTTCCATCATCATCGGAAATAAATTGTTGCTGAAATCGAACTCTTCGTGATAAGGAATCAATTGCAAAACTTCCGGTTCTATGATATAAATTCCTGTATTAATCGTGTCGGAAAATACCTCGCTCCACGATGGTTTTTCTAAAAAACGAACAATGTTTCCGCTCGCATCGGTAATGACAACACCGTATTGAAGTGGATTCGCAATACAAGTGAGCAAAAGCGTAACGTGAGATTTTTTTTCTTGATGAAACTGAAGCGCTTTGGTAAGGTTAAAATCGGTGAGAACATCGCCGCTAATCACGATAAATCGTTCGTTTAAATAATCCGCCGCGTTGCGAACACTTCCAGCCGTTCCGTAATCCTCTTCCGCATGAATGAATTTTATATTGACGCGGTGTTGCGAACCGTCGCCAAAATAATTGGTAATCACTTCTGGTTGATAAAACAGCGTAGCAACAATTTCGGAAATTCCGTGCGCTCTCAACAATTCAATGATATGCTGCATCATTGGTTTGTTCATCATCGGCACCATCGGTTTTGGAAGAGAATACGTCAACGGACGCAATCGTGTTCCAAATCCTCCTGCCATAACTACTGCTTTCATCGAATTAAATTTGCTCTTAAAATTTTGGCGAAAAAAATACAAAATTACACGGCAAACAAAAAGCAATCGTCAAAAGTAATACTTCATTGCAGAATGAATTGTTCCACAATATCTTTCGCAAGTAATGGTAAATCTTCTATTGTTCTTATGTGAAGCCAATGAATTCTTGAATCACCGCGAAACCACGTCAATTGCCGTTTTGCATAACGACGGGAATTTTGCTTGAACAATTCTTTCATCTTTTCGAAAGAAATTTCTCCCTGCAAAAATGAAAACGCTTCTTTGTAACCAACTGTTTGAAGTGCATTAAGTTTGGAAGAAAATCCCATCGCAAGTATTTCTTTCACTTCTTCGAGAAAACCATTTGCGAGCATTTCTTCTACGCGCTGATTTATTTTTTCATAGAGAATTTTTCTCTCCCATTCCAAACCAAACATTATCGTAAGAAAATTTCCTGCTTGCGTTTCTTCTTTTTGAATTTTTGAAATCGGCTTTCCGGTGAGTTCAAAAACTTCTAATGCGCGAACAATACGGAGTTTATTAGTTGGGAGCATTTTTTTTGCTGCCTCGCAATCTATCGCGCGCAACTCTTCGAGTAGTTTTTCTCCTCCATCTTCGTAATAACGTTTCCAAAGTCGCTCCCGGATTTCATTATTGGCGGATGGACCATCAAAAATTCCATCAATCAGCGCTCGCAAATATAATCCCGTTCCGCAAAGCACGAGAGGAATTTTATTTCTGGAAAAAATTTCTTCGATGATTGCTTTTCCTTGTTTTGAAAATTCTCCTGCACTAAAATCTTCATTCGGTTCAAGGTCATCAACAAAATGATGTTTTATTTTTTTAAGAAATTCCTTCGGCGGTTTTGCAGTTCCAATGTTTAAGTATTTGTAAATTTGCCGCGAGTCTGCAGAAATAATTTCAATAGGAAGAAGTTCGGCAATACATTCACTCAATAATGTTTTTCCCGATGCAGTTGGACCAACGATGACAAGAATCTTTCTTTTTTGATGTGTGATATGTGATATGTGATGTGCGTTCTCGAATCTGCTCATATCGCAAATCTCATATCGCAAATCGCGTTTCATTTCCATCCCAATTTTCCCACAAGCGGAACAAACTTAAATCCTTCAAAAACTTTCTTTTCGTATTCACCATTGTGATTGGTTACGACGACAAGACTTTGCACATCCAAATTTCCCGTTGGTATAACGAGTCGTCCGTTGTTCGCAAGTTGTTTCAAAAGCGGTTCAGGAATTTCTGGCGCAGCAGCAGTTACAACAATTCCATTAAATGGTGCAAACTCGTTCCATCCGATTGTTCCATCGCCTGTTTTTGAGGCAATCGTGTAATGGAGTTTTGAAAAAATCGAACGTGCTTTGACGAGTAATTCCGAAAATCGTTCAATCGTAAAAACGCGCGCGCCCATTTCTGCAAGTATCGCCGCTTGGTATCCGGAGCCAGTTCCGATTTCCAAAATTTTATCACCTTTTTTCACTCGCAGCATTTCCGTCATTATCGCAACGGTATATGGTTGCGAAATCGTTTGCTGATTTGCAATCGGTAACGCGCAATCTTCATACGCGCGATATAAAAACGCTTCATCAACAAATAATTGCCGCTCGACTTTTTTTAATGCCGATAGAACGTGTTCGTCTTTTATTCCGCGTGAACGACACAGCGCAAGCATTTCATTTTTTTCATGTTCAAACTTGTTCATCACTTTATCTCACGATTGCATCTGCTACTTGTGTAACTTTTTTCATTTCTTTGACATCGTGAACACGAACTACATTTGCACCATTTGCAATTGAAATCGCAACGGATGCCGCGGTTCCTTCCAATCGTTTGTCTGCGTTTATTTCATTCGTCAGTTTTCCAATAAACGATTTCCGCGATGTTCCGACAAGAATTGGATATCCCAGCGAAGTAAATTCGTTTAAATGTTTTAAGAGAGAAAGAGTATGTTCTACGGTTTTTCCAAAACCAATTCCCGGGTCAATAAACATTTGTGAAATTCCTTTTGCCTTTGCTTTTGCAATTGACTTTTGCAAAAATAATTTCACTTCTTCTACAACATTTTGGTAATGCGGATTTATCTGCATCGTTTTTGGATTTCTTTGAATGTGCATAACAACGAGTGCAGCATTTTTTTTTGCTACAACGTTAACCATTTCACTATCGAATGTTAAACCGGAAATATCATTCACGATAGTTGCTCCGACATTCAACGCTTCTTCTGCTACTTGTGATTTTGTTGTATCAATGGAAATCGGAACATTAATTTTTTTTGCAAGTCGTTCGATAACGGGAATTGTTCTTCGCAGTTCTTCTTCAGCGGAAATTGATTCAGAATTCGGTCGCGTGGATTCACCGCCGATGTCAAGAATATCAGCGCCATCAATCACAATTTCAATTCCGCGCCTCACCGCTTTTTCAACAGTGAAATATTTTCCTCCATCTGAAAATGAATCAGGAGTTACATTCAAAATTCCCATTATGTATGTTCGGGAAAAATTGAAAGTCGCTTTGTTGATGGTATATGCCTGAAGAAAATTTTTTTGCATCGTTGCAAATGGTTTACAATTGGAGGATTGCGGTTTGAAATAATTATTTTTTTCAAACCTACAATTTAACACCTCTAACCTAAATAAAGAAACCAAGTCTCACACGAAACTTGGTTCTTCGTATTATGCTTGTGGTTGTTTTGCCAATGCGCGATTCGCTTTTCGTTTCGCTTTCAACTTCGCTTGCTTCTTGCGATGTTTTTTCCAGGCGTTCAGTGTTTTTTTGTTCATAGTGTTTCTTGAAAATGTTCGTTTAATAAATTTCTTGTTCGTAATTTTTCTTCCGTCCGCTTGTATAAAGTTTCTGGTTGTTCAACTTTGGGCGGCTTTTGAGGAAGCGGAATACGTTTCTTATAAATCTTTTTCTTCTTCGTTACTTTTTTCATCGTTGAAAAAAAAACGTGTGCAAATATCGAAATTTATTTTGAATAAAATCGCTTTGCTACTTCTTCCCAGTTGACAACATTCCAAAATGCTGCAACATATTCTGCGCGGCGATTCTGATATTTCAAATAATATGCGTGCTCCCACACATCCATTCCGAGAATTGGAACGCCTTTCACTTCCGCAATATCCATCATTGGATTATCTTGATTCGGCGTTGAACACACGACAAGTTTTCCATCTTGTTTTACGAGCCACGCCCAACCGGAACCAAATCGCGTAATTCCCGCATTGCCAAATGTTTCTTTAAATTTATCGAACGAAGTAAAATCGCGAGCGATTGCGTTAGCAAGTTCTCCGCTTGGCATTCCTCCGCCGTTTTGTTTCATTACTTGCCAAAAGAGCGAGTGATTGTAATGTCCTCCACCGTTGTTGCGAACTGCTGCCGGAAGTTTGGAAATATTTGTAAGAATTTCTTCGAGCGATTTCGATTCCCATTCTCCGCCGGCAATTGCTTTATTCAAATTGTCAACGTACGCTTGATGATGTTTTCCGTGATGGATTTGCATTGTGAGCATATCAATGTACGGTTCAAGCGCATCGTGCGCGTAGGGTAAGTTAGGTAATGTAAATGACATAATTTTTTCTTATTGTTATGAAAATATAGTTGTTGGTAAAAAACTTTCTGTTGCGGCGACTGTTCCCGCAAGTAATGCTGATGATAAAAACTTTCGACGGTTCATAGTTCTATTTAAGTAAAATCATTCTCTTTACTTGCGAAAATTCTCCAGTCGAAGATTCACCTTGGTGAGCAGTGAGTTTGTAAAAGTATAACCCGCTGGATAGTTTACTCGCATCAAATTCTACTTCATGGTTTCCTACGTGTAACTCTTTGTTGTTGATTAACGTTGCCACTTCTTGACCAAGAATGTTATATACTTTGACTGTTGCATTGCTTGTTACTGGTAAAGAGAAACTTATTACCGTTATAGGATTAAACGGATTGGGATAGTTTTGGCTCAAGGAAAATTGCAACGGTAGATTTTCCTGATTTTCAACAACGGGAAGCAAACCATTTTCATTTACTTTGAGTAAATAAACATCGGTACCAGCATTCGGGTTACTGTATCGTATTGTTCCAGTAATGATATATCCTCCGTCAAAAGTTTGTTGAGCTGAATGAGCATTTGTATAATTATTATCTGCCTGAGAGCCGTAAAGACGTGTCCAAAGAGTATCACCCATATTATCTGTTTTGATAATACACACCCTTGAGTTATAGGTTGTTCTTTTGGTTCCAGCAATGAAGTAACCGCCATCAACAGTTTGCTCAACAGACATACCTTCTTCATAAACATTCGGAACACCGATTACTTTTTTCCATTCAACGTTTCCGTTTGTAGAATATTTACTGAGATAAATGTCATAACAACTGTCTGCTTCGCACGTACTCGTGTACCCGACAACAATGAAACCATTATCGGATGTTTTGGCGACAGAGCGAGCTACTGAAGCAAAACTACTACTATCAATTTTTTCCCACTGCATTTCGCCGTTTATATCAAATTTATAAATCACAGTATGCATTGCCTTACGACCTACTACAACATATTCGCTATCGTTAACAATTTCCACGTCTGAAAAATATTGATATCCAGTACATAGTTTCCTTGTCCATATAGTATCGCCTACTGAATTTATTTTCATAACAATTCCGCAAGTATCACTACAAAAACCAGCGACAATGTATTGACCATTTGGTAATTCTTTTACCGAGGTTGCACTTCCATGATAACCCATATTATATTCTTTTGACCACATAAATCTGCCGATTGAATCTGTTTTTAACAGGTAGATAATTTGAAGCTGGCTTAAATATCCAACGACAATAAACCCATTATCGCTTGTTTGTTGCACGGATAGTCCTCCATCGTATGATGTTCCTCCAAATGCCTTTGTCCAGATTGTATCACCATTAGAGTTCGTCTTAACTAAATAAACATCATCTGCTCTCCCTGATGCTGGTACAATAGTGCTGCCGGTTATAATATAACCACTATCATTAGTCTGCTGTACATAATAACCATGGTCGGATGAAGATTGTCCAATGTGTTTCTCAAATGTTATAAATTGTCCAAACACACTGAAAGGAGCTATTAAGATGAAAAATATAAATGTCACAGTAAAAATTTGAAATTTTTTCATAAGAGTTTTCGTTTAATAATTAATCATAGTTATTTAACTAAGAAATTTTTATCGCTACCCAATCCGTAGAACCAGCCTGAATTATCATATATGCTTGATTTGTAATTGCACCACTCATAGTTATGGAAGAAGATGCATTTATTGTATCACCGGTTGCTGCTCGAATTGTGAGTGTATTTGATGTTCCCTGTCTTACAACGTAAAATACTTTGCCAAGACTTACTTGATTAGTTGGCGGTAAATTAACTGTTCTGTCTCCTAAACCCATATTAATAACAAGAAACCCATCTGAGAGTTCTTGCAATTCATAATCATCTTGACCTAGACTAAAAGCATAGGGTAATTCAGATGAAGGAATGAAATTTGATTTTTCATAATTAAACCAATCCCGTACCGCTTGTGGTTTATTGGAAAAACCACTCGCATAATTTGCAGCGTGGAAAAATCAGGCATCTTCGGGGGTCTAATGAGTTATCTTCAATCGCATATTTCTCTTTACTTGTTGAACCATGAAACTTACAACCTATAAATGCAACATCATACGCCCCGGGGCCGCCACTTGGTTTTCCTTCAATAAGAATATCAGAGTACGTTTCGTCTCTATCTTGAGAATTAAAACTAAATGCGCCGTGAAAAATTCTAATGTTTCCAGGAGGAAATCCGGTTTCTGAGTTTGTCGGATGGATGAAGACACCGCCTTGTTTATTTAAATTTAGTACTAGATTAAAAAATACATATCCCATCGTATCGGAAATTTCTATTCCAGTTTTATTACTCCACGAGTCCACATCATAAAATCTTCCAGCTCCTGAACTTATCTCGTTTGAACCGGAGCCGGGGAATTTAATTCCTACACCTCCATTTGCCCCAGAAGCAAGTCGTGTTCCTTTTATATCCTCTCCTCTTAAAACAAAACCATCGGATGAATTTGCAAAAGCAGTTACCCACTCAAGAAACAATTCGTGTTGTCCTATGCCTCCATAAAACCCTACTCCTCGCGTGCGATAAATAATGACATTACGAATAATCGTTTGAGAGCGTTGAGGATAAATATCATGAATGTCGTTTATTTTTATTCCGTAATATCCTTCCTCTCCTTCGTCGCGGTCGCTTGTTCTATTGCCCCACAAAATTATATTTTCGATACCGGCACTAAAAAAATTGTCCGGGTCTTTCGCTCTAATCATTGCAATAGGAGTATCTACTTCACCTTGTTCTAACTTTATGATTGTATTTACTTTGTCAATAAAAGGTGGCGGGGTACTCCAATTATCAATCCCGTTATATGTAGTTCCCGTAACTCCTTTGATGTACACTTTGCTTGGTAACTTTATTGTATCGGAAATGATGTAGCGACCCTTTGTACTAGGTCCAACGGGAAAATAGAGTATTCCTCCTCCTTTGTTTTCTACATCATCTAACGCTTCTTGAATTGCTTGAGTGTCATCGGTACTTCCATCTCCTGTTGCTCCATAATCAAGTACATTGTAGTACCACGGTGTTGGTGTCGGCATATTTGTTTTTATTTAACGGTTACGGAATATTCAAAATCAATTTTGCTTGTTCGTTCATCATTTTCATCATTTGCCAAAAGAGCGAGTGATTGTAATGTCCTCAGCCGTTATTGCGAACTGCTGCCGGAAGTTTGGAAATATTTGCAAGAATTTCTTCGAGCGATTTCGATTCCCATTCTCCGCCGGCAATTGCTTTATTCAAATTGTCAACGTACGCTTGATGATGTTTTCCGTGATGGATTTGCATTGTGAGCATATCAATGTACGGTTCAAGCGCATCGTGCGCGTAGGGTAAGTTAGGTAATGTAAATGACATAATTTTTTCTTATTGTTATGAAAATATAGTTGTTGGTAAAAAACTTTCTGTTGCGGCGACTGTTCCCGCAAGTAATGCTGATGATAAAAACTTTCGACGGTTCATAGTTCTATTTAAGTAAAATCATTCTCTTTACTTGCGAAAATTCTCCAGTCGAAGATTCACCTTGGTGAGCAGTGAGTTTGTAAAAGTATAACCCGCTGGATAGTTTATTTGCATCAAATGTTATCTCGTGTATGCCAGCGTGTAACTCTTTGTTGTTGATTAACGTTGCCACTTCTTGACCAAGAATGTTATATACTTTAAGTGTTGCAATGCTTGTTACTGGCAATGAGAAACTTATTACCGTTATAGGATTAAATGGATTGGGATAGTTTTGGTTTAAAGTGAACTTTGTTGGACGAGGAAGAAAGTGTTCCTCTACTTGTACTGCGCCAGAACTATCAATCTTTAATAAATAGACATCAGAATACTGATTCGGAGCGTTTGGATAATATGTTCCTGTGATAATTATTCCTCCATCATTGGTTAATTCACCGGAAGAGCATGTTGCATAAGCATTCCCAGGTTGTCCGTATTGCCGAGTCCAGAGGGTATCGCCTTGTGAATTAAGTTTCAATACATAAACCTTTGAGTCTTTATTGGCGAGAATAAAGTAATTGTTGTCGAGAGTTTGTTGAATAGTCCGGCCATCCTCAGTAATACTTGTATCTCCGTACGTTTTTTCCCATACAATATTTCCATCCGAAGAAAGTTTTACTATCATAATATCCCAATGACTTCCAGAGAGGCGAGAACGCGTTTGTCCTACTGATAAAAAACTACCATCAGTCGCTTCGGTTATGGAACGAATAATAGCATACCCATATAATGTATCAGTTACTGCCCATAATATTTCGCCCAATGTATCTGTTTTGGTCAAATAAAATCCATTTCCCAGGCTACCTCCAAGAATGAAGTTCCCATCTGCAGTTAATTGAATGTCCCCAAAAGCAGTTCGACTGTTGCAGTATTTTTTGCTCCATAGTGTATCACCCAGTAGATTTACTTTTGAAATTACACCACAAGAATCTGCATACCCAACAATTATAAAATCTCTACTTGTCAATTCTTTAACAGAAAACGCAGATTCATAACCCCCAAAACTATAGACCTTTGACCATTGTAAAACGCCATTTGAGTCTGTTTTAATAAAATAGCTATCTAAGTTTCCATCTACATAACCAGCAATAATAAAACCACGGTCAATAGTCTGAACAATGGAAAATCCACCGTCAAACCCTGTACCACCAAAGGCCTTTAACCACAATGTATCTCCATTACCATCTACTTTTGCTATTAATACATCATCAACACGTCCTAATGCAGGTATTTCTGTATTTCCCGTGATGATGAAGTTACCGTCTTTTGTTTCAATGACTGCCCTCCCGGCATCTCTTAAGGAATATCCAAAATGTTTTTCAAAGGTTAAAACTTGACTTATAAGGCTTGAATTAACAATGAGTGTATATATAACAATTGTCAGAAATAATTTCATAAGTATATTCTTTAAGCTAGTTGTTTTCAGAAGTTTGATTTTTTATGAGATCTTAATTGCAGACCAATCTCTTCCATCAGTACGAACTATCATATATGTTTGATTTTTATATTGACCATCAATCTCAATTGGCGAATGCGTACCATTAATTGTATCGTTTCCTGAAGGTTGAATAACAACATTAAATCTAGCATCATCGTCTTGTCTTACTATATAGAAAACCCTTCCTCTACTCGTTTTAGCAGTTTCTGGCAAAGTAACCTTACGATCACTTAAACCTGTATTGACAATTAAAAATCCATCAATAGTATCTTTGTCTAATTCATAATCAGAATCTGACCAATTGTAACTTAATTCAAATTGGGACAAGAAATCTGATTTTGTATAAATAAAAGAATCTCTTACCGCTTGTGGCTTATTAGAAAACTGTTTTGTAGAATAATTATCCATATCAAAAAATCCACCATTGACGAGACATCTCCGTGGATAGTCAGAATTATCTTCAATTGCGTGTCTGGGAAGTTTCCTCTTTTCTCCGTCTCCATGAAACTCGCAGCCAAACAGCGCAATATCGTACGGACCTACACCATCACGCTCACCATATAGCAATATATCGGAAAAATCACCGTTTTCTTCTTGTGAGTTTTGGCTGAACGCACCACGGAATATTTGTATGTTTCCTGGAGGATAACCATTCCGTGTCGAGTGGATATATAATCCTCCTCTTCTATTTAGGTTCAATGTTAATCCAAAGAAAAAATAACCCATTGAATCTGCAATTTCAACTCCTTTAATATTACTCCATGAATCACAATCAAAAAATCTTCCGGAACCCGTTGCAAAACCTGAATCGCCACAACCTGGTAAAACAATACCAACGCCTCCGTTATTTCCTGATGCAATGCGATATCCCTTAATGTCGCCGCCCTTGAGCACAAATCCATCTCCATCACAACTAAACGCAGTTACCCATTCAAGGAACAATTCGTGTTGTCCAATACCGCCATAAAACCCTGTTCCTTTGACTTGAAAAATAATGATATTCCGAAACACTGTTTGAGAGCGTTGTTGTATTGAAATATCGGGGATATTGATTCCACAATAACCCTCATCGCTTAATTGGTCTTTGTTTCCATACAAAATAATATTTTCAATTCCTGAACTGTAAAATTTGTCTGGATATTTGGGTTCAATCATACTCATTGGTCCAAGGTCGTGTATATTTCTAAATTCAATAATAGTGTTTTCATAATTCAAAAATGCTGGTGGGCTTGAATCAATATCTTTGTAGGTAGTACCGGCAACTCCTTTGATATACACTTTGCTTGGTAATTTAATAGTGCTGCTTATAATGTAGGTGCCTGCTGGGAAATACAGTATTCCTCCTCCTTTGTTTTCTACATCATCTAACGCTTCTTGAATTGCTTGAGTGTCATCGGTATTTCATCTCCTGTTGCTCCATAATCAAGTACATTGTAGTACCACGGTGTTGGTGTCGGCATATTTGTTTTTATTTAACGGTTACGGAATATTCAAAATCAATTTTGCTTGTTCGCTCATCATCTTCATCTCCCACGGCGGAGTAAATACCAAATCAATTTTTGCATCGCGTACGCCGGGAACTTGCAACACTTTTCTTCGCACATCGCTTGCAATCATTGGTCCCATTCCGCAACCGGGAGCAGTGAGAGTCATTTTCACGTACGCAAAATTTTCTTGAATCTGCAAACCGTACACTAATCCCAAATCCACAATGTTCACTGGGATTTCCGGGTCATAACATTCTTTCAATGCATCCCACACAAGACTTTCATCAACCGTTTGTAACGAACCGTTCGTAACATCAATTGGTTTGAATTCTTCCTCGTGTGTTTCTTCTTGAATGTTCGTTCGCGGAAGTTCTAACACTTCTTGTTCGTCGTCTTTTTTCTTTTTGTTGAAAAACATCTGAACGCTTATTTGGGATAAATTTGTAATCCGTTATCGAAAACTACTATCAATCGTTTTATATGAAATTTATTCTTGAATCGTTTTAAAATTTTTTGCATTGAAGTTAGCAAACTAATAGTAGATGTATCATTTATACGGAAAAGTATTACTCCGCTAATGTTGTGTGCATTGAACTTCTCGACACTTTGAAAATCAGAATCGCGTGTAACAATCCACATTTTCTTGCTTGCCGCATACGAATATACTGCTCCATTTTTCAATCCCGACTTTCCAATTTTCTTGATGTGTTCAACAAAATAATTTTTCTTTTTTAACAGCCGAATAAGTTCAAATGGTAAGTTTTCATCAAGCAAAAACTTTACCTTCATATCTTTGCAGTTTCATACTCACACATCATCGAAGCGTATTTCAATGCGGCTTTTATTGATTTCAAACTCAACGAAGGATAATCCTTCAACACTTCTTCTTCCGTCATCCCATCGGCAAGCATTGACACCACGAGCGAAACGGGAATACGTGTTCCTTTCACACACGGTTTTCCGTGCATAATTTCCGGATTGGAAGAAATCAATTTATATACTTCTCGCGTACTCATTTATGCTGAAAATGAATTTCCACAACCGCACGTTTTGGTTGCATTCGGATTATTGAACACGAAGCCTTTTCCCATCAATCCGTCTTGATAATCGAGCATCGTACCGCCAAGATAAAATAAACTTTTCGGATCAACGAGAATTTTTACGCCGTGTTGTTCGAGCATAACATCTTTCTCCGATTGATTGTCATCGAATGCAATCACGTACGAAAATCCCGAACATCCTCCGCCTTTTATACCAAGCCGCAGAAAATGATTTTCGGGAATGCTGTTCTCTTGTTTAATTTTTGTTACTTGACTCGCCGCTTTTTCCGTCAGAAAAATTTCTTCATGAGAAATTGCTGGCGGCGTGTGAGTTTCTTGTAATACGAGTGTGTTATGCATAATTGTTTTTTTGAAAATTGTGGTTAAAGATAAAATATTCTTTAGAGATAAATAAACTTTGCTCAAAGGAGTATTGGAGTATTGAAAAAGAAATCCATTATTCCAAAACTCCATCACTCCAATCAAAATTATTCTTCTTCCTTCAACGTTGTTTCTGTTTTCATAATTGCTTGTGTGTTCGATTTCCATTTGAGTAATCCGTTGCGAAATGTGTTCCATGCAAGCGTTGCACATTTTATACGAACGGGAAATTCCAACACGCCTTTCATAGCGGAAAGTTCTTCAAAATCTCCTTCATCCAGAAATTCCTTTTCACCTTTCATCATCGCTTTGAAATTATCCACGAACGCAATCGCTTCGTCAACGGATTTTCCTTTCAATGCATCTGTCATCATCGAAGTTGACGCTTGACTGATGGCACAACCTTTTCCGACAAAATGCACATCATCTATTTTCTTTTCAGTAGAAAGTTTTACAAATACTCGCACATCATCACCGCACGATTCATTGTATCCGCGCGATTCAATATCGGCATTTTCCACTTCGCCTTTATTGTGCGGATATTTGTAATGTTCGAGAATTACGGTTTGGTAGAGTTCGTTAAGTTGCATACGCAAAAACTTCTTTCACTTTTTTCAATGCAAACACCAACGCATCAACATCTTCTTTCGTGTTGTACACGTAAAAACTTGCGCGTGTAACTGCCGGAACTCCAAGCCATCGCACCAAAGGTTGTGTACAATTATGTCCCGCACGAACACAAACTCCTTCCGCATCCAAAATTGTCGAAACATCGTGCGCGTGAACATCGCCAATGTTAAACGAAATTACTCCACCGCGATTTTCCATTGGTCCGTAAATTTGAATATCATCATCCTCTTGCATTTTTTCCAATGCGTACTTTGTCAATTCAATTTCGTGCTGACGAACATTGTTCATTCCGAGTTTAGAAAGATACTCGCACGCGGTTGCAAGTCCGATAGCGCCGGAAACATTCGGTGTTCCTGCTTCAAATTTCCACGGAGCATCGCGATACGTTGAATGTTCCAACTGCACTTCTGAAATCATTTCACCTCCGCCCATATATGGAGGCATTGCATCAAGTTCATCGAGTTTTCCGTACAAACATCCGATTCCCGTTGGCGCAAGCATTTTATGTCCGGAGAAAACAAGAAAATCACAATCGAGGTGTTGCACATCAAGCGGTTTGTGCGGAACACATTGCGATGCATCAATTAAAACTTTTGCGCCAAAGGAATGTGCAACGGAAATAATTTTCTCTATCGGATTGATTGTTCCAAGCGTGTTTGAAATATGAACAACAGAAACGAATTTTGTTTTTTCAGTAATCAGATTTTGCAATTCATCAACATCTAAAATCCCGTGTTCAATAAGAGGAATGAATTTCAACGTTGATCCCGTTTGTTCAGCAATAAGTTGCCACGGAATTAAATTGGAATGATGCTCCATCGGCGTCAAAAGAATTTCATCGCCGCGTTTCAAATTTGCTCGCCCCCAACTATATGCAACGAGATTAATTGCTTCCGTTGCGTTGCGTGTGAACACGATATTTTCCGACTGTCCCGCATTGATAAATTTTGCAACAACAGTTCTTGCTTTCTCGTATGCTTCCGTTGCTTCATGTCCAATCGAATACACGCCGCGATGAACGTTTGCATTATACATTCGATAATAATCATCCATCGCTTTGATTACGCTCAACGGTTTTTGCGAAGTCGCTGCGCTATCAAGATACACAAGCCGCTTCCCACCATTCACTTTTCGTTGAAGAATGGGAAAATCGGAAATTATTTTTGCAGTGTTTAACATCTACGCCACGTGTTCCATTCTCTTTTCAATAAAACTCATCACTTCAGTACGAACATCTTCAACGGAAATTTGGTCAATTGCTTCGCTGAAAAATCCAATTGTCAATAATCGCGTTGCTTCTTTGCGTGAAAGTCCACGACTCATCAAATAAAATAAATCGTTTTCTTTAATCGGACCAACCGTTGCTCCGTGTGTACAACGAACATCATCTGCTTCAATTTCCAATTCGGGAAGAGAATCCGCGCGCGAACCGTTGCTCAATAAAATATTTTGATTCTTCTGATACGCATCGGTTTTTTGCGCGCCTTTGTGAACACGAATCATTCCTTCATACGATGTTTGCGCTTTATCCGCCAGCACGCCTTTAAATAACAAATTACTGTGGCAATGCGGCGCGATATGTTTTTGTAGCGTGTTGAAACTCATCTTCTGTTCGTTCTCTGCAAAATAAATCCCGATGATTTCCGCGCTCACACCGCTTTCTTCGATATATACTTCAACATCGTTGTGCGATTTTTTTCCACCAAGCGAAACTTCAATCCACGAAAGCGTTGCATCTTTTTTCAACATTGCGCGTTTAAAATTTCGATACAAAACATTCTCGCCAAATTCCTGTAAGCAAACATAATTGAGCCGCGCACCTTCACCGATAAATAATTCCGTTGCAGCAGAAACTAACGATTCATTTTCACTTGCAACTTCGGGGGAATTATACGAATCAAGAAACGTGAGAGAACTTTGCGGCTCGCACACAATAACAAGATGAGGAAAATACGCGCCGTTTGTTTGTGAAAGAAGATAATGCGAATGAATGGGTAGTGTTACATTCACATTTTTCGGGACATAAACGAAAACTCCGTTATCAATGAGCGCGCTATGAAGCGAAACAAATTTTCCATCGGTGATTTGCACACAATCATTCATAAAATACTTTTCAAATAATGACGAATGTTGTTGCAACACAGTTTTCAAATCCGTAACAATAAAGCCTTTTTCTTTTAATTCATTCTGAAGAACAATTTCCTTTGTTTCAGCATTTTCAAATACCAAACCTCCCGAACGACTTTCATTCGTAATATGAAAATCTTCTTTCGGTAAATTTTTCTTTTCCGAAGAAAGAAATTCTTCCACATCAACATCGGAAAAACTGATGCGCTCTTTCTTTGTTTCCACTGATTCGTTGTAAATCATCCATGAACGCAATCGCTTCGACAACATCCATTGCGGTTCATTGTTTGCACGTGAACGCTGTTCTATCATTTCACGAGTAATTGTTTTTCGTTTGAGTAAATTGCCTTGTATCATTTATTTTTTTAGAAGTGTTTCATGTTTTTTTACCAGCCACCTTCGTGGTATAGTGATTGGATTTCTGTTTCTGTCAATGCTCGATTATAAATTCGTACATCGTCAATAAACCCTTTGTAATAATGGTGTGTAGAAGTAGCACAAACCGAAGCCCCAATGTAAACGTTAATGGAGTTATTCGAAAATAATTGTTTATCAAATGATGCTAAAGAATTAAGTTGTCCATTGATATATATTTTCTTCACACTATTGGCGGTATCTCTCATTACTACGATGTGTTTCCAACTATCATCATTAATAATAGAAGTTGATGTCAACACATAATCAGTTCCAGTTTTTCCTGTATTAAACTGAATCTTTCCGCCTACACCTAATCCAACACTCCAGTCTCTTTGTGCACCACAAAGGTCTCTATCAATTATGAATGTTCCCGATGGCCAAGAGCCATTATCAGATAAGTTGGTTTTCATCCAGAAACTAACAGTAATGTCACATGTAACATTTATCGAAGTTGGTAAAGAAATATATTGAGTTGCACCACTCAATGAACATGCAGCAGTTGGTCTTCCAAAACGGTCTGCTACAAATATAGGGTTACCTACTTTTGTTCCATTTCTATTATTTCCGCTTTCATCGTTTGCATTACCGTTAAAAGGATAGTAAGCAACCGCTCCTGGAATATCAATAAAAGGTAAAATAACTTTCGAATACGGATCAGTTGTTAAAACATCCCAACTTCTTATGCCTTGGTCAGCTAAGAAAGGGATAAGACCTACAACTTCTGCAAGCCAACGTAAAACATTTCCAATTCCTGCACTGGCACCTCCTGCGGCACAAGTTGCCGATCTTTTTAATGTTTCATAAGCCATATTAAAAGCTGCATCTTTTAATAAGAGAGGATCAGTAGATTGATCAACAGTAGCAATAAAAGCTACACGAATGGGTTCCAACGCAACATACCCAACAAGATCAGCACAAAGTATATCTCCCGGTTCTGCAGCGATTATTTCTTCAATTATATCTATTGCAATGAGTACTGCATCAATGATATTTACCTTTGCAAAATACGTAGGGTCAGCATTGAACGCAGTCTTTGCTTTCAAATATGTTGGAATACTTAAAGGCGATGCAAAGGCAGCAGAAACAATGCTTCCAAATAGTTCACAATTATAAGTTGTAGTAGAAATGGTACGTTCATAAATAGATTTATCAAAAAAGAAATCTGCACTATTGGGTTCAGCTAAAAGAGTTATCAGATTATGGTCAAGCAAAGGACCTTTTGCTGGCATTATTACATTTTGGCTTCCTGAAGAAGAGTTAAATTTTAGCCCCACTATACGTCTTTTAAGATTTTCAAATAGATATTTCGACGAACCATCATTAGATATCAGTACACCGGCGGCTTCAATTTTTTGTGTAATAGAAAGTTTACTTGTAATACGGTTAGTATCTCTTAAAATCGCAGCTACACGGAATAATATACTTTTAGCAGATAATGTATCCGTAAGTGAGTTTTGAAATTTATTTCCAAAACCCGAATAATAAAAATAAACGTGTCCATTTTTTATTACAGAAACCAAAGCGTTTGTGTCAACGGTTATCTTTTTTTGATAGTAGTTTCCTTTATATAAAATACTATCGCTTGAAAAAGATAAAGTAACAATTTTTTTACCTGTAGTAGTTGGTTCAGTGATATGTTTTTTGCATTCAGAAAATATAAATAAGATCATGACAGACAAAAATAATAACTTTTTCATATAAGCCTTTCTATGTTTTTAGAAGAAATATATTATCTATAAAAAAATATAATCTTTTCAAATTAAAGCAATTCATTTTACAAAATCAATTTAATTCTCATAGAGGATAAGAATTTTATACATTCGCAAAAACTTCTTCGATAGTTTTTCCCGCGACAATTCCTGCATCTCTGTTGTTATATCCTTCAATCAATGCTTGCAAGGATTTTTTATCGCGCAACAATCGCAATGTTTCGTTAATGCGTTCCCAATTTTTTTCATCAATCATTACAACTGAACCTTTATCAGTTACAATAATCGTTTCATCTTGATTTGCAATCGTCGTTGCGATAACATTTTCAAGATTTTCTTTTGCTGTTTTAAGAGTAATTGCATTCATTGTTTTGAAAAATAAATTGTTAAATGAAAATTATCCCACACTTCCTTCCAACGAAATCTCCATCAACCGTTCCGCTTCAAAGGCAAATTTCATCGGAAGATTATTCAAGTTATCACCTCACTCCATATTTTACTTGCGGTTCCTCAACGTGAAATCCGATGGAGCGTTTTGGCTTTTCCGGCGGTTGCATTAATTGATGAATCGTTTCAAAGATAGATTGTATTTGTGAATCATGTTTTTCTAATACTCGTTGATGTTCTTTCAATATAATTTTTACATCTTTTTGTGTTGCAAGAAAGCGTCTCAACTCAACAAACGTACGCATAATTACAATATTGACTTCAATTGCTCGGTCGCTATTCAAAACTGAAGAAAGCATTGCCACACCTTGTTCAGTAAAAACATACGGCAAATATTTTCTATGTTTTCCTCTTCCTTCTTTTAAGGTCGCAAATTGCGTCCTTAAAGAATTATATTCTTCGTCGGTAAGTTGAAACATAAAATCTTCTGGAAATCGTTTTATGTTTCTTCGCACTTGCTCATTCAAACGTTTTGTAGGAATCTCGTATAAATCAGCAAGGTCTTTATCCAACATAACTTTTTGTCCACGAAGAACAAGTATTTTTCGAGCGATTACTTCAATCGGAACAAGTTTTGCATTACTCATATATATTACAATGCAAAATGAAAGATTGAAAATGTGAACCTGAAATTTTTCATTTGTAATTTCTATCCGACAGAACCTTCCAACGAAATTTCCATCAATCGTTCCGCTTCGACGGCAAATTCCATCGGAAGATTATTGAATACTTGTTTTGCAAATCCATTCACAATCATCGAGATTGCATTTTCTTTTGTTATACCACGTGACGTGAGATAGAAAATTTTGTCTTCGCCGATTTTTGATGTTGTCGCTTCGTGTTCGGTAATCGTTGTCGGATTATCAACTTCTAAAACGGGAAACGTATTTGCGCTGCATTTATCGCCGATAAGCAACGAATCGCATTGCGTATAATTTCTTGCATTCATTGCATTCGGAGAAACGCGCACCAAACCGCGATACGTATTTTTTCCAACGCCGGCAGAAATTCCTTTTGAAACAATTGTGCTGCGTGTATTTTTTCCAATGTGCAACATCTTCGTTCCCGTATCCGCTTGCTGATGATTCGCGGTAACGGCAACGGAATAAAATTCGCCAATCGAATTATCGCCTTTCAAAATACACGAAGGATATTTCCATGTAATCGCCGCGCCTGTTTCCACTTGATTCCAGGAAATTTTAGAATTTTTTCCCGCGCAAATTCCACGCTTGGTTACAAAATTATAAATACCGCCTTTGCCGTCTTTATCGCCCGTGTACCAATTTTGAATCGTGGAATATTTTATCGTCGCATTATTGAGCGCAACGAGTTCAACAACTGCAGCGTGCAACTGACTTTCCGAACGACGCGGCGCTGAACATCCTTCGAGATACGAAACGTACGAATCATCATCGGCGATAATCAACGTGCGCTCAAATTGTCCCGTGTTTTCCGCATTGATTCTGAAGTACGTCGAAAGTTCCATCGGGCAATGAACGCTTTTCGGGATGTAACAAAACGTTCCATCGGAAAATACTGCTGAGTTCAGCGTTGCAAAAAAATTATCTGTGTACGGAACAACCGAACTCAAATATTTTTTTACAAGTTCGGGATGTTTTTGTATCGCTTCTGAAATCGAGCAGAAAATTATTCCATGTTTTGCAAGTTCGTCCGCAAATGTCGTTGCAACGGAAACCGAATCGAACACAGCATCCACCGCAACACCGCTCAACATTTGTTGCTCGGCAAGTGGAATACCGAGTTTTTCGTATGTCTTTAAAATTTCCGGGTCAACTTCATCGAGCGATGATAATTCTTTTTTCTTTTTTGGCGCAGCGTAATAAATAATATCGTTGTAATTTATTTTCGGATATGAAACTTGCGCCCACGTCGGTTCTTTCATCGTAAGCCAATGACGGTACGCTTTCAAACGATATTCCAACATCCATTCGGGTTCATTTTTTTTTGCGGAAATCATTCGGACGATATTTTCATTTAATCCTTTCGGAATGGTTTCCATTTCAATATCGGTGTAGAAACCATATTTGTAATCTGTCGAAACGAGTTCGTGTACTTGTTCTGTTGCCATAAATTATTTTCTTGTGATTATTTCTAATCCTTCAATTCTGTTGAAATGTTCTGTGTTTAAAGTTGCAAGTTTCATTCTCTTATGTAACGCAGTTGCACCAATGGCAACATCTTCAAATTCAATGAGTGCATTTTGTTTCAGCAATTTTTTCTGAATGTTCACGGCTTCAATTGTAATCTCGTTATCAAACGGAAATAAATCAATCTTCATAAAGAAATCATTCCAAAATAAGTCTTACTTTTCATTACTTCCAATGAAAATTTCAAATTTCGTTACCGTGGAAATAGCGAATGAAGAGTAATCAGCACCGAGTTCATAAAAGAATGTTTTCGATTTGTCTTTTTTGCGAAAGTATTCTATACAAACGGTTGAATCAAGTAAAATCATCGAAGAGTCAATTTATTTACTTGTTCACGAACTCGACACACATCCTCATATTCCTCATCTGTCCACGTAGGACCTGTTAAAAGAAATTTTTGAAATTCGTTCGGCTGATTCGTTTTTCTTTTATTAGAAATTTCTCGTTCAACTTCTGAAACAAGTTTCTTCATCTCATTTGGAGATAAAAGTTTTACAAGTTCTAACACTTGTTCATACTGTATTTTGTGTTGATGATTCATAAGAATAAAATTTTACGCCGCAATTTTTTCTGCATATTGCTCTTTCACCCAATCATATCCGTTTGATTCGAGTTCCAGTGCGAGTTTTGGTCCATCAGTAAGAATGATTTTTCCATTCCAGAGTATGTGAACGAAATGCGGTTTGATATAATTGAGCAATCGCTGATAATGTGTGATGACGAGAATGCTTCTGTTCGGCGATGAAAGACGATTCACGCCATCGGAAACAATTTTCAATGCATCAATATCGAGTCCGGAATCGGTTTCATCAAGAATGGCAAGCGTTGGTTCAAGCATAGCCATTTGCAAAATCTCCGCGCGTTTTTTTTCTCCACCGGAAAATCCTTCATTCACGTATCGCTTCTGAAACGACTCATCAATTCCCAAATCTTTCATCTTTTCTGAAAGACGTTTAGAAAATTGCATAATGGATTTTGCGTTTTGCTTTTTGTCTTTCTCCGGATCAACTCCCGTTTTCTTTTTTTCAATCGAGTTTAAAGCAGAGCGTAAAAAATTGAACAATGTAACACCGGGAATTTCGTGCGGATACTGAAACGCGAGAAACAATCCAAGCGATGCGCGTTCATCCGGTTCCATTTCCACAATGTTTTCGCCTTTGAACCAAATTTCTCCTTCTGTAATTTTGTAAGAAGGGTGTCCCATCAAGGTGTAGGAAAGCGTGCTTTTTCCCGAACCGTTCGGTCCCATAATTGCGTGAATCTCTCCCACGTTCATCGAAAGATTCAACCCTTTCAGAATTTTTTTCTCTTCAACTTCAACGTGAAGATTTTTTATTTCAAGTAAGTGTTTCAAATTATTTTAGATTTTAGATTTTAGATTTCAAATTTAAAACTTATGCTGTTTGTGCTGGCGTAGTTGCAGATACAGTCGGCGTTGCTGCTGGTTTTGCCGGCGGTGGCGTAACTTCTTTTCTCGGCAACCAGAATTCCGGATAATTCAGAAGAAATGTTTGCTTATCAATTCGCTTCAAAACTCCATTTCTTTCTAAATGTTTGGCAACTTCATTCGTAACTTCTTCCGCATCGAGATACGTGAGTTTGATTCCTTTCTGCGTCAAATATTCCATCGTACCGTAATGCATATCGCGGAAAAACATATTTGACAAATGATAAATCTTGAATTTTGATTTTAGAAATTTCAAATACTCTGTTGTATTACTTGTTATTATTTGTGTTGCTTTGTTGTTCATAATTTAGTTTTCAGATTACTGATTGTAGATTACTTTTAATTTAAACCGAAAAAACATATTGTTCAATTAAATCAACTTTTTTGATGAGTTCATCTTCGCTTTTGTGCGTTTGAATATCTTTCTTGAGTTCTTCCAATTTATATTCGATGTCCAATTTCACTTTTTCTTCAAGAAAAGAACGGCTAAATTCTTCTGAAGTGAATTGTTTTTGTAAATAATTTTGTGCTGTGTTCATAATTTATTTCTGAAATAGTTTCTAATTGTCTTTGCTTTTTCGATTTCGCTTTGTGGAACTCTCTGTTCTTTCTTTACAAAGCCATGCGTAAAAATAATTTGTTGATGCACTTCATAAAAGTACAAACTTCTTGAAATTCTGTTTTCAAAACTAACGCGAAGTTCAAAGATTCCATCCTCTAAATGTTTTGAGAGATTTTCTTTCGGGTGAATACCATTATTCAATAACTCAACCAATTTTTCAATGTTTGCAAATATTTTCGCTCGTTCTTTGATAGAAAGTCCTTCTAAAAAATCTATCATCGGTACTTTACCGTTTACTTCTGCAAAATCATAACTGAAATTCATTAGACAGTTATTGCCAGTTTTCTCACTTTATACTTTGGCGAAATCGTACGCAATTGTTCAACTACTTCTCCAACTCGTTTCGCTGTGTATTCAATTTCTTCTTCCGTCGTAAATCTTCCAATGCCAAAACGAATACACGAATATGCTTTGTCGGAAGAAAGTCCAATCGCTTTCAAAACGTGCGATGGTAACGCTTGCGAAGTTGAACAGGCAGAACCAGAAGAAACAGCGATCTCCTTCAATCCCATCATCAATGCTTGCGCATCAACGCCATCAAAACCGATATTGAGATTGTTCGGAATTCTTTCCGTCGGATGTCCATTCAACCACGTATCGGAAATTTCGTTCAACAATTTTTCTTCTAATAAATTTCGTAACGATGAAATTCGTTCTGTTTCATCATTCATTTCATTCAATAAAATCTCAATCGCTTTTCCTAAACCGACAATCGCAGGAACATTTAACGTTCCCGAACGCAAATTCTTCTCTTGTCCTCCGCCGTGTTGCTGTGCTGATATTTTTACTTGAGGATTTTTTTTTCGAACATACAACGCACCAATTCCTTTCGGTCCATAAATTTTATGCGCCGAAAGAGAAAGCAAATCTATATTCATTAGCTGAACATCGAGAGGAATTTTCCCAATCGCTTGCGTCGCATCGGTGTGAAAAATAATTCCATTCTCGCGAAAAATTTTTCCTATTTCTTCCAAGGGGTGAATTGTTCCGATTTCATTATTCGCTGCCATAAGCGATACAAGAATTGTATTCTTTCGGATTGCATTTCTCAATTCATTCAAATCGAGCATTCCGAATTTATCAACACGCAAAAAAGTAACTTCGCAATTTTGTTTTTGCAAATATTCATACACATCCAAAACTGAGTGATGTTCCGTTACGCACGAAATAATATGATTTCCTTTCTGCTTGTAACTTTCCACAACTCCTTTTATTGCTAAGTTATTCGACTCAGTTGCGCCGCTTGTAAAAATTATTTCGTTCGGTTCACAATGTAAAATTTTTGAAACATAACTTCGCGCTGTTTCAACTCCTTCTTCCGCAATCCAACCGAATTTATGCTGACGACTTGCGGCATTTCCATAATGTTCTGAAAAATACGGCAACATTGCTTCCACAACTCTTGTGTCAACTTGTGTCGTTGCGTGATTGTCGAGATAAATCGGAAGTTTCATTTTCTACGAATGTTTTGCATCAATACAAAATTTCTTTCACCGTCATCCTCTGAAACGCATTGTTAATCGTTTGCTGAATTCTCAACAATGGATTTTTAATAGTGCAGTACGATGACACTGCGCAATTCTCTACAGGTTCCGCTTCGCATTGCATCAAAGAAATTTGTGGAATCTCTTCAATCGCATTGATAACATCAGAAATTTTTATCTCGCTCGGATTTTTTGTGAGAATATAACCGCCATAAACTCCTTGACGTGGAATTATCAACCCATTTCTTGCAAGCACTTGCATCACTTTCGCCAGTAAGTTGTACGGAATTGCATATCTATCCGAAATTTCTTTCGTCGTCGTACAGCAATCTCCTGTTTGCAACGCCATGTGGCGAATTGCAATTAAACCATATTCAATTTTCTTGGAAATTTGTAACATTAACTACGACTATTTTAGTCCAATTTTACTATAAAAAAATTGCCCATTTTTTTCGGGCTTATTTTTTAACGGTCAAATGATTTGAACAACAGTGTTACAGCAAAAAAAATTATTCTTTTGAACGCGAAGGTTTTCTCTCTGCTACCGTTTTTACCATCACTTCAACTCTATCTAAATCTATTTGCACTTCAGCTTCGCAATACGGACATGTTTTCACGCTTTTTCTGTCAAAGTTCACGGGATTATTACATTCGGGACAACCGGTAATAACTACGCCGACAACTCGAGCACGACGTTTTATTTCCACTGGTTCTGCTACTTCTGTTGTATTCTTTGAATGATTTTTTTTAGAACTTTTTCTTGCCATTAGATTTGTTTTCAGAAAAAAACGGGTAAAAATATAAGTGTTTTCCTTACTTACACAAAAATTTATTTTATTTTTTTATTTTCATTCCATTCAGCTTTTCTTACCCAATGTTTGCGAGTGTAAATAAACGTTAGTAATTTCACGCTGTTTTTTTACAAAATTTTGAACCTTAAAACAATGAAATCCGACAAACCGATTATAGCAATCACTTGTGGTGATGTCAATGGAATTGGACCCGAGATCGCGCTAAAATCTGCTATGGATATTTCAGTTAAAAAAATATGTATTCCTCTACTGATTGGACCTCAACCTGTTTTCGATTATTATGCAAAACTCCTGAATGTTCAATGCACATTTGAAGAATTTGATTCGACAGAAATTTTGCGTAAAAAAAAATCGCTCTTTTATATCAACATCAATAAACGTTTTAAGAAAATTAGTGAAGGCAAACTCGAACGGCAATCAGGAATCATCTCGATTGCTTCTCTGCGTATTGCAGTAGCACTTTGTCTTGGAAATGTTGTTTCAGCAATGGTTACTGCGCCAGTATCAAAAGACGCATTGCGTTTATGTTCGTTTCCATTTTACGGACAAACGGAATATATCGCTTCGCTCACTTGTTCGGAAAATTTCGGAATGATGCTCTATTCTTCAACGATGAAAATAGCGCTTGCAACAATTCATACTTCGCTCGGAAGCGTTTCTTCATTACTGACAAAAGAATCAGTGCAACAAAAATTACAACTGATTTCCGAATGTTTGGTAAATGATTTTAAAATTATACATCCGCGGATTGCAGTTCTTGGACTTAATCCGCACGCGGGAGAGCGAGGTTTATTCGGCACCGAAGAAAACAGCATCATTATTCCTGCAATACAATCTATGAAATCAAAAAATTATTTCGTAGATGGACCATTTCCTGCCGACGGTTTTTTTGGTACTCACTCGTATAGACATTACGATGCGGTGCTTGCAATGTATCACGACCAAGGATTGATTCCGCTGAAAATTTCTGGTATGAATGAAGGAGTAAATTTTACGATGGGATTACCGATTGTTCGAACTTCACCCGCGCACGGAACGGCGTTCGATATTGCGGGGAAAGGCATTGCCGATGCGACAAGTATGAAATCGGCTATTCGGGAAGCTATTACAATTTCGAGCTGCAGAAATTAATTGAGAAAAATTATGTTTTGTTTTTTTGCGGCTTGATTAACGAAACAACAATTGAAACTATTAATATTGTTGCGACGACACTTAAAGCAAATCCAATCGGAATTTTATAGTAATCGGAAAACAACATTTTTGCACCGATAAAAACAAGGACGAATGCTAATCCGTATTTCAGATAGTAAAACAATCCCATAATTCCTGCAAGCGCAAAATACAATGCGCGTAATCCAAGTATTGCAAAAACGTTTGATGTGTAAACAATAAATGGGTCAGTTGTAATTGCCAATATTGCGGGAATCGAATCAACGGCGAACACTAAATCCGTTGTTTCGACAACGATGAGAACAACAAAAAGCAAAGTTGCTTTTCTTTTTTTTTCCTCTTTTGTAAAAAAATTTCCTTCCTCAAAACGCGGAGTAACGGAAATGAACGATTTAAAGATACGGACAACTAAATTTTTTCCCGGATGAATTTCCTTCTCTTCTTTTTGAAATCCCATTTTTATTCCCGTGTACACAAGAAATGCTCCGAAGAGAAAAATTATCCAATGAAATGTGTTAATAAGAATTACTCCGAAAAAAATAAGTATTGCTCGCATTATCAACGCACCGATAATTCCCCAAAATAATACTTTGTGTTGATACTTTGGAGGAACTTTGAAATAAGAAAAGATGAGGAGAAAGACAAACAAATTATCTATACTCAAAGATTTTTCAATGATATATCCCGTTAAAAATTCAAACGCACGCACTTTTCCTAAATAATAAAACACACCAATGTTAAAGAGCATTGCAAGCGCAATCCACACGCCGCTCCACAATAATGCTTCTTTAATGGTAATTTCGTGCGCTTCCCGATTGAAAATAAGAAGGTCAATCAACAGCATCACGATAACAAAGATATTAAAGACGCCTATCCACAGTAATTCATATTCCATCGCTGTAGTTTTGTTGGTACTGAATTTGACACGTTTTAAATCAAATCATCCTGAAGCATTTGTTCGGCGAGTTTTTCATGTTTTTTTTGCCTGCGTTCTTTTCGAATGTTGAAAACAAATGAGCCCAAAAATAATACGCCTATCATTGCATAGAAAAGCCAGTGCGCTATTTCCCATTGGATAAGATTTTTCGTGTGCAGAAATTCTATAAAGAGTTTCAATCCAATCCAAAAAACAACAGCGTACGCTGCATCAACAAGCGCGGGAAATCGTTTCAACAGCGAGAGAAATGAACCGGCAACAAATCGCATTGCAATGATTCCTAAAATTCCTCCTGTAATAATAACCCAGAGTTTGGTGGACATTGCCACTGCAACAAATATTGAATCAACAGAAAAAACGATGTCTGTAAGTTCTATGGCAATAACTGTGCTCCAGAATTGCGATAATCCGAAAATGGATTTTGCATTTTTTTTCTTTAAATGTTCTACATCATCACCTAATAAAATTTTTTCATGAAAGTGCTTTACGCCTAAATACATTAAGTACATTCCACCAATCATTTTTACCCAAGGCCACTGCAATAAATAACTAATAAAGACGAGCGAAATAACACGAAACGCAACTGCACCAATCATTCCGTATTTCAACGCTTTCTTCTGTGATTCCTGCGGCAAAGGAAGAGCGAGTACTGCCAACACGATGGCATTATCTGCACTTAATAATCCTTCCATAAAAACGAGGAGCAATACGAGTCCTAAATCTTGCAGTTGAATATCCATTGTTGTGAACATTATTTAAAAAAAATGGAGTCCAACAAATACGTGGACTCCATCAATGTTGTTATTAACCTCTTTTGGTAAATGGAACAAAATCGCGTTGCGGATGACCGATATAAATTTGCCGCGGACGCGCAATTTTTTGTTCTGCATCGGAAAGCAATTCTTGCCATTGTGAAAGCCATCCAGGAGTTCTTCCGATGGCAAACAATACTGTAAACATTGATGTTGGAAATCCCATTGCTTGATAAATCAAACCGGAATAAAAATCAACATTCGGATAGAGTTTTCGTTTTACAAAATATTCATCTTCAAGCGCAATTCGTTCTAATTCCAATGCAATATCAAGCAACGGATTTCTTCCCGTTACATCGAAAACCTGGTCGGCAAGTTTTTTAATTATTTTTGCGCGCGGGTCATAATTTTTATACACGCGATGACCGAATCCCATCAAACGCGAACCTTTTCCTTCTTTCACTTCTTTGATGAACGAAGGAACTTTGGAGAGTGAACCGATTTCCGTGAGCATTTTCAATACCTCTTCATTTGCACCACCGTGAAGTGGTCCATAGAGCGCAGCAATTGCACCTGCAGTTGCAGAAAACGGATCTGTGAGCGAACTTCCGATAGAACGCATCGAGTTTGCGCTGCAATTTTGCTCGTGGTCCGCGTGAAGAATGAATAACACATCTAATGCTTTTGCCAAAACAGGATTCGTATTATGTTTCGCAGTTTTTCCGAATAACATCGAAAGAAAATTTTCCGCAAAACTTAATTCGTTTTCGGGATAAATGTACGGAAGTCCAATGCTGTGGCGATAAGCAAATGCGGCGAGTGTTGGCATCTTCGCGATGAGCCGAACTATCTGAAGTTTTCGGGAATTTGTATCGTGAATATTTCGCGCATCGGGATAAAATGTTGAAAGTGCGCCAACTGTTCCGAGAAGCATTCCCATGGGATGCGCATCGTGATGATAGCCGTCCATAAATTTTTTTATGTTCTCGTGTATCATCGTATGATTCGTTACTTCTTGAACCCAAGCATCGTGCTGTTCTCGCGATGGAAGCTCACCTTGAAGCAATAGATATGCAACTTCAAGAAAAGTACAACTTTCCGCAAGTTGTTCGATGGGATAACCTCGGTATTGCAAGATTCCTTTGTCGCCGTCAATAAACGTAACAGCGCTTTTACACGACGCGGTGTTCATAAATGCAGGGTCGTACGTCATCATTCCGAAATCGTCGTCTTTCACTTTTATTTGACGTAAATCCATTGCGCGAATCGTATCGTGTTCTATGAGTATTTCGAATTGCTTTCCTGTTCTGTTATCAGTAATTGTGAGTGTGTTTTTGGGCATATAGTTTTGTTTTCTTGTTATATAAAAAATGCAAAAGCGGGCAAAAGTTACAAAATAATTCTGAAGAAAAAAGATGGCGTTTTCTGACTTCTCATAGAAACATTGAACACAAAAAACGCAGCACTCTCATTCAAAAAAATTCCATTATTGTTCAGAGAGAAATTTTGTGTAGAAATGGGTGAATCAATATGTATCCATTTTCACGAGTTATCATGATGTTCCATTTCATATCTTTTTTATTCGTACCGTAGCGCTTCAATGGGATTGAGCGATGACGCTTTTCTTGCGGGATAATATCCAAAAAATATTCCAACAGCAGCAGAAAACGAAACGGCAAGTATAATTGAAAGCGGCGACACAAACACTGGCCATTGTGCAAATTTTGCAATAAGATTGGAAACGGAAATTCCAACGCCAATTCCAATAATTCCTCCAACGATTCCCATAACGATTGCTTCGATAAGAAACTGCTGTAATATATCGCGCCGCTTTGCGCCAATGGCTTTTCTGATTCCGATCTCACGCGTACGTTCTGTAACGGATACTAACATAATATTCATTATTCCGATTCCTCCTACAATTAACGATACACCGGCAATACTTCCTAATAAGAGTGTCATAATTTTAGTTGTCGCGGAAGCAGTTTCTGCAATATCTGTTTGCGTTCGAATAGTAAAATCGTTGTCTTCTTCCGGCTGAAGTTTGTGCCGTACGCGGAGAAGTTCCGTAATTTGTTGTTGCGCCTCACTGATTTTTTCTTTACTAACTGCCGAAGTAATAAAACCCCAGTTTCGTGTGCTTCCCATCAATCGTTTTTGCAATGTAGTGTACGGAAGTATGATGATATCATCTTGGTCTTGTCCCATGATGTTTTGTCCTTTTGATTTCAACGTACCAAGAACCTTAAATGGTATATTTCTAATTCGAATCGTTTGCCCGATGGGATTTTCACTTTCAAATAATTGCTGAATAACAGTTTTACCAAGAAGACAAACTTTGGTTGCAGCGCGAACGTCTTGTTCTGTGAACATATCTCCTTCTTCAACTCGCCAATCGCGAATAGAAAAAAAATCAACTGCTCCGCCTTGTAGCACCGTTCCCCAATTCATATTTCCGTACACTACTTGCCCGCCAATGCGTAAAATCGGACTCACAAGCGATACTGCCGGACATTGTTCTTTCACGGCTTTTGCATCTTCTTCTGTTAACGTTGTATTGGTCGCCGCGCCTGCGCTTACGCCTCCGCGCGTTGTTGTTCCTGGAAAAATCAATAATACATTTGTTCCCAGTGAATTTATCTGCGATTCGACAGATGCTGTCGCTCCTTGCCCGATTGCAACCATCGCGATAACTGCAGTTACACCGATAATTATTCCAAGCATCGTAAGCAACGAACGCATTTTATTTTTTAGCAATGCATCAAAAGCAATGCGTAAAATTTCCCAAGAACGCATAGTATTTCAGATTACTGATTATAGAATGTTGTCTTTGTTTAACTGCGGTAAAAAAATATTGATGAACAACAAAATTTTATTCATCTTCTTTCGTTCTGTGGTTTCTTTCATATAAATTAAAATCCACGTCTTCCTCCACCGCCGCCGGGCATACGAGGTGCAAAGGGATTCGTCTGCTGCTGCGACATTCCTTTCATTCCGTTTATTTCCATCATACTCACAATTATCTCATCACCTTCAGAAATATTTCCACGAAGAATTTCTACAAAACGATTATCGCTGAGTCCAACAATAAGTGAAACAGATTTCAGTGTTTTTCCATTTTCTAATATCCATATTTCTGAACGCATTGATTTTCTATCACGCTTCCGTTCAAAATTGTTACTATGAAAATTGTTCGCTCCTCTTTCGTCATTTTTCTGAAATCCATTTTCTCTCGAAGTCCATCGTCGTTCTCTTTTCTCGTGGCTATTAATTTCATTCACTCGTTCACTTTTCGAATTCTCTAAATCATTCTCCGAAGAAGCGTTACCTTTATTTTTTTCCTTTGGTAATGTTTCAAAAACTTCCTGCGGCGGCTGAAATCTCAATGCAAGCGCAGGAATACGTAAAACGTTTTCTCTTTTATTAACTAAAACAGAAACCGTTGCAGTCATTCCGGGACGCAGTTTCATTTCATCATTCGGAACTTCGATTATCACTGTGTACGTAACGACATTTTGCACCTGAATAGGAGCAATGCGCACTTGTGTTACAGTTCCGCTAAATTCTTCTTCGGGATATGCATCAACAGTAAATGTTGCTTCTTGTTCTTCTCGAACTTGACCAATATCCGCTTCATCAACATTGGCTTCCACCTGCATTGTTTTCAAATCGTTTGCAACGACAAAAAGTTTCGGCGCCTGAAAACTTGCCGCAACAGTTTGTCCAACATCTACATCGCGCGAAATTACAATGCCATCAATCGGAGAACGAATAACAGCGTAACGTAGATTTACTTTTGCTCGCTCGAGTGAAGCATGCGATTGTTTCAGTTGCGCGCTCGCAGTTTCCAAATCCGTTTGCGCTTTGTCATTTTCCGCTTGCGACACCAAACCTTTTTCAAACAATCCTTTTATTCTGTTTAAATTTCTCTGCGCTTCATTGACTTGCGCCTGCATGCGTTCAAGATTTGCTTCCGATTCCTTCACTGATGCAAAAAGAAATGTCGAATCAATGATTGCCACAACTTGACCCGCGCGTACTTCGGAATTAAAATCTGCAAACAATTTTGAAATCGTTCCCGAAACTTGACTTCCTACTTGAACTGTTCGCTTGGGATTTATTGTTCCCGTCGCACGTACTTGAACAACAATATCGCCACGTGTTATTTTTTCTGTTCGATATTTAATTTCTTCCGATGTCGAATTGATGAAATAGTAATAGCCACTCGAGCCAAGCACTGCAATAATCAAAAAAATGTATAAGAAAGTTTTCCTCATTCAGTTATGTAAATCAAAAAATAATTAGTTGCGATAAGAGTATGTTTATCAGAATTGTTACTGCAAATTTTGACGAGAAAAATATGAAATAATGTTTCAACATCACTCTGTCCTCATTTATGAGCACAATTCTTTTTTCAGTATTAGATTCATTCTTGGAAAAAAGAGTTTAAAAAGTTATAGAAATGATGTCGCCGATTCTATCCATGCGAACAATGAGAATGCGGTGGAATGTATGCACTAACGTTCTGACTCTAAAATCTTTGCAAACGTTTTCAGATAATCTTTACCTAATTCAAGTTCAAAAATATGAAGCCAATGTTCGATATATGATTTATCAAAAGGAAGATTGCGAATTAAAATTCCCCGAACATCATCTAAATCTCTTGCTCTTCCCGCAAATATTTTGTGAATGATTACATCTTCAATGCTCGCAAAACAAATTGACGTATTTTCTATGGTATAAGAATTTGTTCTCTCTATTGCTATTCGTTCATATTCAGTATACGAAAATATTAAATCAACACGAATTCCACTTTCTGTATTTATTACTGGAAAGACATTCGTTCGCAAAACAAAATTTTCATCAACATCAGAAAAATATCCATTGCTCTCGGTTATATTCTTTATTGTTTTAAAGTGAGAGGAATCAATACCAAGCGTGATATCTATATCATTGGTAAGTCTTGATTCACCATATAAGAGAACCGCTTGCCCGCCGATGACCAAATAGGGAATATTGGCGCTGTGAAATGCTTTTGCAATTTTAACGAGTTCTGCTCGAAACATTTGTGTTCAATATCTTTGCTAATGTAATTTTCTCATCAATATTGTGCATAATATTATTTCCGGAAAAATGTCCGAACATTTTTGCTTCTTTGTATAACGCATCGAGAAGCGCAAACTTTTGTTCTATACTTTGCGGATTATTTTTTGCAAATTCGTGCTCGTATTGTTCAACTAAGTGATAATTTTTTAGCATTTACTATAGACGAGATAATGAACATTTGATTTTAGTTCTTGAAGTTTCATAAATCAATTTCCTTAAATTAAGAACGTCAATTAATTTTTTCTTATTTAACACCGAATGCTAATATCAATGCCACTGCCACTACCGCTAATGCTGACACAATTGTTCTTCCCCAATCAGTTTCAGTATCTTTATAAGGAACATTTTTCATTACGGACTTTGTTTTGAAAACTTTTTTGTATTTCGTAGTATAAACCGTATCGTATCCTTCAAACGCATTATGTACATAAAAAATGCTGACCATATCGTCAAGAATTTCTTTTAATGACCCGTCAAATCTTTCTGTAAAGATGATTGATGCATCCTTTTTATTTATAATTTTAAGTATGACAGCCATCTTATCCGGCGTTGTAGTCAATATGTGCCCCGTTACAATAGCATCTACCGAGGGCAATTTTCCTAAACGTATTATTTCTTTCGGATCGCCTTCGCCAGAGAGTTCTTTTTCACTCAAAAGTTTTTCAAGTTGTGTTCGATTAAAAAGATGATATGTTTCATTAGCATTAGGATGATTTGCTAATTCCGTTTCAAGCATTTCAGCGAACTCATTTCCATCATTTTCTGTGATAGGAGAACTTTTTCCACTAAACGAAAACACTGCGAGAACAACCGGTTTGCTCTTAAAAAAAGGAAACCTTGGTTGTACCAATTTATATTTAGGTAGTAATTTGGGTTCCTGATAGGGTTCATCTTCTGCAACAGTTTTTTCTGTCGGCTCCAACCGATAGAGTGTTACCGTGTGCGTACATCCAGTATATAAAAATGCGAAAATAATAAAGATGAGAATTTTCATAAAAGAATTCCTAGCTACTCTTGATTAATTAAAAAGTAATTTTAAAAATTTGATTAATAACTATACCAGCTCTCACAATCACTGCTTGAAACATTCTACTCCCGCTTTCACTATCGCCGCAAACGAATCGGCTTTGAGTTGGTGGGACAGACATTTCTGTCTGTCAAAAACTAATACCGTCATATTATTATTGTCAGACAAGAATGTCTTTCTTCTGTCAGACAAGAATGTCTTTCTTCTGTCAGACAAGAATGTCTTTCTTCTGTCAGACAAGAATGTCTTTCTTCTGTCAGACAAGAATGTCTTTCTTCTGTCAGACAAGAATGTCTGACCTACCATTATATTACCATTCAAATTTTTCATTGTAGTACCAGCCATAATAATTTTCAGGATTATCGGTTAAACCTTTTTTCAAAGGATTGTACAACATATAATTTATTTTCTCTTTCAATTCATCTTCGTTTCTCATAATTCTATCAAAGGATTCATCTTGCCAAATTGTTCCAGAAATTTTTCGTTTCAAATTTATTTTATGTGATGAAACTCCTTTGATTCCTTTCATAATTCTGCTCAATGTATATCCTTCTTTCGGAATAAACAACAAATGAACATGGTCGGGCATAACAACAACCGCAATCAAAGTATAAAATTTTCCATTCCCGTCTTTGATATGTTCCAAAACTATGATTTGCTCTTCTTTGTTCATCACTCCATCTTTCAATCTGAATGTTACAAAATAAGTTGAACCGCTTAATTCCCAATGAGGCAAATGCCTTTGCGTAATTTTTAATTCATCCATTGTTAGTTGGTAGGACAGACATTCCTGTCTGTCATTATTTATTAAAAACAAAATATAATTGTCAGACAAGAATGTCTGACCTACTATTTATAACGCTGCTTTCACTATCGCCGCAAACGAATCGGCTTTCAAACTTGCACCGCCGACTAATGCGCCGTCAATATCCGATTGCGATAATAATTCAAGCGCGTTTTTTTCGTTCACGCTTCCGCCATATTGAATGATGAGTTGTTCAGCAACTGCCCACGAATACATTTGCGCAACGAGCTTCCGAATAAGTTTATGCACATCGTTTGCTTGTTGCGTAGTTGCAGTTTTTCCCGTTCCGATTGCCCACACCGGTTCATACGCAATCACAACATCTTCCATATCGTTTGCAGAAAGTCCCGCAAGCACGCCTTTTACTTGCGCGGTAATCACTGCATCCGTAACGTTGCTTTCCCGTTCTTCCAATGTTTCGCCGACACAAATAATTGGAACAAGTTGTGATGCAAGCGCTTTCTTCACTTTTAAGTTGATATAATCATTCGTCTCTTTGAAATATTGTCTTCGCTCCGAATGTCCGAGAATAACAGCAGTGCAACCAATAGATTTCAACATTCGCGCGGAAATTTCTCCGGTGAATGCGCCGTCGTCTCTATCGCTCATATTTTGCGCACCAAGTTTCATCGGCGAATCTTTGAGCAATGTGTTTGCAATAACGAGCGAAATGTACGGCGGACAAAGAAGCACGCCAACTCTTTCATTCGTCGTTACTTTTTGTTTGAGTTCATCAATTAAATTTGCAGATTCATGAATGTCCTTGTTCATTTTCCAGTTGCCGGCAATGAGTTTGTTACGCATAGAATTATTTATTTAATGGTTGATATTTTTCTTTGTGCCTTCGTGTTTTTGTGGTAAAAAAATAAACACCAAGACACAAAGACACTAAGTTATTTTATTTTTGTTCAGATAAAACTTTTCTTAAAATTTCGTTGACTAGTTTCGGATTCGCTTTGCCTTTGGTTGCTTTCATCACTTCGCCAACAAAGAACGCAATTACCTTTTCATTTCCCGAACGATATTTTTCTACTTGTTCTTTATTCGCAGAATTTTCTACAATCGAACAAACAATTTTTTCAATTTCGCTTGTATCGGAAACCTGCACCAATCCTTTACGCTGAATAATCGAATTCGGTTCTTCATTTGTTTGCAACATTTCTTCAAAAACTTCTTTTGCAAGTTTATTGCTGATTGTTCCATTATAAATAAGCGAAATAAGTTTTCCCAAATTGTTCGGAGAAATCGGAAACTTCTCTATTGAAATACTTTTTTCACTCACAACACGCAATACTTCGGTCATCACCCAATTGCTAATTGATTTGAAATTTTCTTTCGATTTATGTGCAAGTCCATTCAACGCATCTTCAAAATAATCGGCATAACTTTTTTCTTGCGTGAGAACATCGGCATCGTATTTCGGCAAACCATATTCGGAAATAAATCTATCCCGTCGCATTGTCGGATGTTCAGCCAAATTTGATTTCACCTGGGCAATCCATTTCTCATCAACAATCACGGGCACCAAATCGGGGTCGGGGAAATAACGATAATCGTGCGCTTCCTCTTTACTTCGCATCGAATTGGAAATTTGTTTCTCCGCATCCCACAGCATTGTTTCCTGCACAATTGTTCCGCCGCTTTCCTTAATCGCAATTTGCCGATTGATTTCATAATCAATAGCGCGCTCAACATTGCGAAACGAATTCATATTTTTTATTTCCACTTTCGTTCCCAATTTCGTTTCACCTTTTTTACGAATCGAAACATTTGCATCGCAACGCAAACTTCCTTCTTCCATATTGCCGTCGCAAATTTCGAGATAGGTTACAATTTGACGAACCTTTTGCAAATAACGCGACGCATCTTTTGCAGAACGAATATCCGGCTCGCTCACAATTTCTATCAACGGAGTTCCGCAGCGATTCACATCCACAAGTGTATCAACATCTGCATCGTGAATCAGTTTTCCTGCATCCTCTTCCATATGAATACGCGTGAGACCGATTTTTTTTCGTTCATCATTTTCGGATTCAATTTCCACAAAACCAAATTCGCAAATCGGTTCTTCGTATTGCGAAATCTGATAACCTTTCGGCAAATCGGGGTAGAAATAATTTTTCCGCGCAAAAATTGAGCGCTCACGAATCGTGCAACTCGTAGCAATTCCCATTTTCAAAATAAACTCGACAAGATTTTTATTCAACACAGGCAACGTTCCCGGCATTCCTAAACATACGGGACAAACATTCGTATTCGGTTCATAGCCGAATTGAATCGTGCAACTGCAAAACGCTTTCGTGTTTGTTTTCAGTTGCGCGTGAACTTCGAGACCGATAACGGATTCGTATTGTTCTTTCATAATTTTTGCGGCACAAAATACTATAAATTAAAAACACAAAAAAAGCAGTATCGAATGTTCAATACTGCTTGGAAAAAAAATTATTTTCCGAAACAAGTTCGGGACAGGCATTGCTCAAGTTAGCACGGTCGCCAAAGCATTGCCGCTAACATTTATCATCCGAAACAAAACGATAAAAACTTTCGCTTTTCCACTATAATATTCACGTAAAGCGAAAGCTCTTCTTTCGCCTTCCCAATCCCTACAATCAAACTTACTCATATTCATTCCGTCAACTCTTTTCCTGCTTTTTCCCTTCATTTCTCAAAAAATTCGCCATTTTCAGCATTTTTCACCCTTCACCGGTCATTTTTCGCTCTTCGCCAATCGTTTTTCCGTCTTCACCAACCATTATTCTTGCTTCACGAGTCGTTATTCCGTCTTCACCAATCACTATTCCCGCTTCACGAATGGCTTGTGCTGCCTTCACCAATCGTTCGGCAAAGTTCACCGGTCGCTATTCTCTCTTCACCAACCATTATTCCGTCTTCACGAGTGGTTAAGCAGTCTTCACCAGCCACAATCCACTACTCCAAAACTCCACTACTCCAACCACCGCTTTCTCAACGCTTCTATTTGCACCAAATGATTGAGGTCGTGTCCCGAAACAAGACGAATCATAAACTCAACCGTTTCTTTTCCGCGCTCCTGATGAATACCGAATCGGTTCAATTCATTTTTTGAAAGCGAAGAAAATAATGCGACGTGATATTTTCGCAACGCAGTAAATGCATCGAGCGTTGCATTCACATCACGAAAATTATATTTATGATTTTTTACCCAATTATCCTGCTCAATCGGTTGCAACGGAGAACCGCTTTCCGAAATTGATAAGCGAATGCGAAATCCTAAAATCAATTCCGTATCATTCAAATGACCAATAATTTCCGCAATAGACCATTTATTTTTCGCCGGATTCTTTTGCAATTGTTCCTTCGATAATCCTTTCACAAGTTTTTTCAACGCGCTTGGCGTTTCAGAAAGAATTTTGATTGAATCTTTTCCGATAACGTTGGAAAGAATACGTTTCGTGTATTCGTTGGTTATGTGTTCGACCGATTTGAGTGGTTTGATGTTGGACATAAGATTTTTTGTGAATGGTAAAATTTCATTGTAATAAACTTTCAATGTAATGGAGAACTTGTTTCAACGAACGAACATTTGTCTCTTCTACTTTGCTTAATGAGTGAGAATGATGTGGAAACGTAGCAACTTCTTTATGATGCGGCGCATTATCCCATCCTCGAATCAGAGAATTTTCAGAAGTGAGCCAGTAATAACTGTACTTCACCAATGCATTGTTAATAAAAATTTCTGAAACTCGAAGCTGCGTTCCGTCATTCAACAGAACGGTTGCTTTAAACTTCATTAGTTTTCCACGAACAATTTCTTCAGAATGAACAATGCGTTCAACGACTGAAGAATGGAACAGTTCTTCCTTCAAATTTTTCCGCCAATTTCTTCAAACGATTTTATTCGTTCGGCTGTTTGCTTGTACGTTTCAAACCAAAAATACCAATCGTTGTAATCCTCATGAACTTCGATGGAATCGTTCTTTTTCAATTTTGTTTTTTCAAACGTTTGAAAATCGCATTTGTATTTTTTTTCAAATGATTTCATTTGCGCTTTTGCTTCAATAAGATTTTGTTTTTCCAAACTCAAACGCGAACGCACCGCTTCCTTGAATCCGGATTGGATAAATGTTTCATCTAAGTTTTTTTTCTTTATTATTCGAGCAAGCGTATCTGAAACTGAAACTGTTATTTGTGTCACTGTAATATTGTAATCTGAAAATAATTTTGAATTAGTGTTTTAATTTGCGGTAGTTGTTTGAGACTATGAGAATTACTCAAAACCTCAACTCCAAATCTCTCCCCATTTACGCTGCAATTGCTTGTGTAACTTTCATTGCCGCATCTTCAAACGATGTTGCAGAAATTAAATTGAGTCCTGAGTTTGTAAGTATGTTTCGCGCTTCAACTGCATTCGTGCCTTCGAGGCGCACAACAACGGGAACATTGACACCGATACGTTTCGATGCTTCAATCACTCCATTCGCAACTCTATCGCAGCGAACAATCCCGCCGAAAATATTGATGAGAACCGCTTTCACATTTTTATCCGCGAGAATAATCTTAAATCCGCTCGAAACAGTTTCGACATTTGCACCGCCGCCAACATCGAGAAAGTTTGCAGGTTCACCGCCGGCAAGTTTAATAATGTCCATCGTCGCCATTGCAAGTCCAGCGCCGTTCACCATACAACCGACATTGCCATCGAGTTTGATGTAATTCAAATTCGATTTTGATGCTTCGATTTCAAGCGGTTCTTCTTCGTCCAAATCGCGCATTGCAATCACATCATGATGACGAAACAAAGCGTTATCATCGAAGTTCGCTTTTGCATCGAGCGCAAGCGTTTTTCCATCTGTTGTAATAACGAACGGATTTATTTCAAACAGCGATGCATCAGTTTCTTCGTACGCTTTATACAACGCAAGTAAAAACTGCACTCCATTCTTAAACGCATCGCCGCTTAAACCCAAACCAAACGCAAGTTTTCTCGCTTGAAATTCCCTAAAGCCAACCGACGGGTCAATCCATTCTTTCAAAATTTTCTCCGGTGTTTCTGCGGCGACTTTTTCTATTTCTACTCCGCCTTCCGTCGAAACCATCACGACATTTTGTGAACGCGCACGGTCAAGCGTAATTCCGATATACATTTCTTTCGCAATCGAAACACCTTCTTCAATGAGCAAGCGATTGACAATTCTTCCTTCTGGTCCCGTTTGATGCGTTACCAAATTCATTCCATAAATTTTGGATGCGTGTTGATATACTTCGTCGAGTGATTTTGCAATTTTCACTCCACCGCCCTTTCCTCTTCCGCCTGCGTGAATTTGCGCTTTCACCACCCACACTTTCGTATCGGCTTCGGTTGCATCGCCATTGCACATTTCAACGGCAACTTTCACCGCTTCTTCCGGCGAGAAAGCAACTTTCCCTTTCGGCATTGACACATTGTATTTTCGTAAAATTTCTTTTGCTTGGTATTCGTGAATTTTCATAAATAGGTTTTGGGTTAAAGGTATTAAGTAGTGAAAGTTATTAACTTGAAATTCTTGCAAGAATTATACTATGTAATTTCTTAAAAAATGTTTGTAATTCATCTAAGGAAATCGGTTTTATCATTCTTGGTAATTTGTGAAGTTGAACAACACGCATCAACGCTTGGCAAAACCAGTATTCATCGAGACCGATGTGTTTTTGTTTCGCTTGTTCCCAAAGTTCATCAAAGGAAAAATATTCATTCAATAAAAAATAAAGGTCAACAAAATCTTTTGCATCACCTCTATCAAAAACTGTCGAGATTTTATTGCAAGCGATGTCGAGTACATTGTCAATCCAAATTCCATAATCAGAATTCAACATTCTTTCTTTGAGATGAAACGGCGTATCATACGCGAAATCCATTTTGATAACTTCTCCGCCACTCATCGTAATATGCAATTGAATAAATGTTTCAAGACTGCGGATGAAGTTAAGATTGTTGCTTATCGGAGTAAGAACTTCTACGATATGCTTGCGAAGTAATTCTACGTTTTGCTTTTCATTCGTAAAGAAATCCAAATCTTCCGAGTAACGATGTTGAAGATAAAATGCAGAAAGCGCAGTTCCACCGGTCAAATAAAACTGCTGTGAAATTGTACTCGAACCGAATGTCCGCAATAATGTTTTTTGGTTTTCCGTAAGAACTTCAGCCACATTCATTATCCCACGTCGCGATACTCACCGAATTTTTGTATAATGAACGGAAGTGAAAATACGTATTCCCAATATTCTCGAATACGTTTCGGAACAGTAATTTTCGGTAGATATTCTTTAACCAATCCAAACCCGATATTCTGAACGTCTTGAGTGCTTCCACGCATCAGTACGCGCGCAATATACCAACACTTAAATTCTTCCGTGTCGTACTCTTCTTCTTTCCAATCGTAATCCCAGATGAGATTTTTGTTGACAATCATTTTTATTTCCCTCGTTTTTTATCAAACATATATATACTCACAACTTTCTCAAGATACTTTATTATACTGTCAAAGGAAATATTCTTTTCTGGCAAAAATTGTAACGGCTCTCGAGCAACATCATCGAAATACACCAAACTTTTCAAAATCAAATTTTCATCCAAGTCAGTAAATTTTCGTTTTGCTAATGATAATAATTCGTATAAAGAAATTTTTTGAAGAATGAAGTAAAGGTCAACGTAATCTTTGTTTGTTGCTCGACTGACAATGGCAGAGAGTTTCATACAAGCAATATCTTCAAGAGAAGCAATCTGCATTGTTTCAAACTCAATCGTCGGAAACAACAATGGATATGGATAAGAGAAGAAACTCAATTTTACAGTGTCATTCGCCAAAATCGTCAAAGTATTTTTTTCTTCCTGCAAAATTTTTGTTGTTACATTAGCAAACAAAGTTTTCAATCTACTATAGATTTTACTTGCATCAAATTCTGCTAAAGAAAAAAAATCAAAATCAATACTTTTTCTATGCCCAATTTGTAAGGCAAGCCCAGTTCCTCCCGCAAGATAAAACTCATCTTTCCATTGTTGAAACAAAGGAAGAAGTTCTTTTCGGTGTTCATCTAAAATATTGAACATCAACGTTATTTTATTTCTCTCTTCGTTGAACCGGGAGTTACGTTCAAAATTAAAGCCCAAAAATTCAACGACTTTTTATTCCATTCTCCTGGCAAAGGATAAACAATTGCATCAACAATATCTTCCAAAGCATATTCTTTAAAAAGCCAATCCGTTGCTTCTTTCGTTCCGAGATTAAGTATGTTTGTTATGATGCGCTTTTTGTTTTTTTGAATATCAAGCGCATCAAGATTATACGACCACAAAAATGGTGTTACGTACGATGGTAAGGAATTCATAAAATCTGAAACTTTATACTGTAACTACTTCACCTTCTCCGCAATAGATTTTCCCTGCAAGAACAGAAGAAGATAATCTCTACCTCCCGCTTTTGAATCTGTTCCGCTCATATTGAATCCGCCAAACGGATGAACGCCAACAAGCGCGCCCGTGCATTTGCGATTCAAATATAAATTGCCGACGTGAAATTGTTCTTCCGCTTTTTGCAATCGTTTTTTATTTTTTGTGTACACTGCGCCGGTTAATCCGAATTCAGTATTGTTTGCAATGTTCAATGCATCGTCAAAATTTTTCGCTTTGATTACAGCAAGAACCGGAGCAAATATTTCTTCCTGTGCAATCGTCGCATTCGGTTGTACGTTTGCAATAACTGTCGGGCGCAAATAATATCCTTCATCGCTTGCTTTTACACCACCGGCAATAAGTTTTCCACCTTCTTCAATTCCTTTTTGAATATACCACAGCGTTTTTTCTTCTGATTTTTTGTTGATAACTGCTCCCATAAAATTTTTCATTTCCCACGGATAACCAACAGGAATTGATTCAGCACGTTTCTTCAACAACTCAACAAACTTATCGTGAATTTTTTCGTGAACAATCACACGTGAGCAAGCAGAACATTTTTGTCCCTGAAAACCGAACGCCGCAACCGTAACACCCGCTGCCGCTTCATCCAAATCCACTCCTTCATCAATCACAATGGAGTCTTTCCCTCCCATTTCCGCAACAACACGCTTCAACCAAATTTGTCCTTGCTGCACTTTCGCGGCTTCTTCGTTGATGTGAATGCCAACTTCCTTTGAACCCGTGAACGAAACAAATCGCGTTTTCGGATGACGCACCAGTGTATCGCCAACTGCACCGCCGGGACCGCTTACAAAATTTACAACTCCAGCGGGCAATTTTATTTCTTCCATTATTTCCATAAATGCGTACGCAATACGCGGAGAATCAGAAGACGGTTTCAACACGACAGTATTTCCACAGACGATTGCGGCGGAAGTCATTCCTGTTAAAATTGCAAGAGGAAAATTCCACGGCGGAATAACAACGCCAACACCAAGCGGAATGTATTGGAGTTTTCCTTTTTCGCCTTTGTTTTTTACGACGGGTTGCGGTTTTCCGTAGCGGAGCATTTCGCGTCCGTAAAATTCAAGAAAGTCAATCGCTTCCGCAGTGTCGCCATCCGCTTCGAGCCATGTTTTTCCGACTTCGAACATCATAATCGCATTGAGTTCAAAACGTTTTTTACGCATTACCTTCGCCGCTTTGAAAAGATACTCCGCACGTTTTTGATACGGAACAGTTTTCCATTCTTCAAATTTTTTCAACGCAGATTCCATTGCTTTGTTTGCAAGTTGCTCGTCTCCTTTTTGAAACACGCCGACAATTTCTGATGAACGCGATGGATTATACGAATTGAATTTCTCTTTCGTATAAATTTTTTCGCCGTTGATGATGATAGGATACTCTTTTCCTAACATCGCTTGCACTTTTGCAATTGCGGCTTCTTGTTTTTTTCGATTACTCGGATTTGAGAAATCGGTCATTGGTTCGTTTTTGAATGGTGAAATAGACATTGAGTTAATCAAAATTTGTCGAAATATTATTCTAAATTCAAAACTATGGAAAGTGCTTTTGCAATTTCCTTCATCGTTCTTTCTGATAAAGCGCCAATCTTTTTTACAAATCGTTCTTGAGAAATTGAACGTACTTGAAACGCATCTGCTTTGGAAACTTTTGATAATCCATTTTCAAAAGTTGGTTCAAGTCGTACTAACCAAGGTACTATGCTGTGTTGTTCTTTCCAGTCAGAAATCGGCACAACTATTTTCAATGAAAGAATTCCGGTTTTATCATTGTTCACTATTACTGCCGGACGCGTTTTTGTAATCTCATCTCCAACTGTTGGGTCAAGTTTAACAAGCCAGATTTCACTTCTTTTCATAATCGTAAAAATCTTCGCCGTCTAATGCAGTAAATGCCGTAAGTTCTTTGTCCGTTAAATATTCATCACGCATTAACTCTGCCGCACGTTGAAGTTGAATATCTCTTTCTTCAGAAGATGTAAACACTTCAGCTGGTTGAAGTTCGTCACTAATTGAATGTAGCGCTTCTTCGATTAGAACTATTCTTTCTCTTGTTGGAATTCGTTTGAGTTCTTCCAAAATATCAGTTTGTGTCATAGTTTTTTGTTTAACCGATTATATTGCAATAAGTTTTCATTTCTTCACTGTTACATAAAGAGACTTTGTTTTTTCTGTCCGGTTTACTTCTTGTTGTATTTCTCTATCAAATTTTTGAACTCATCTGTATTCCTAATATTATCAAAATCACTGTCTTTTTCAATCCACTTAAATTTGTTAAACCCCCAAACAAAAGATTTTTCTAAAAACAATAATGATTGATTCAAATCTTTTTTAAGAGAATATATGCATGCGATATTGTAATACGGAATTGCATCTTGCGGAACAATTGAGATGGCTTTATTGTAATCTTCTATCGCTCCTTCGTAATCTTGTATCTTTACTTTTGTAAGTCCACGAGAGACATATGCTGATGCATATTGCGGATTTATTTCTATCGCTTTATTGCAATCTTCTATTGCACCACGATAATCTCCTAAAGACATTTTTGTGTTTGCTCGATCACTATATGCTGATGTATTTTGCGGGTTGATTTCTATTGCTGTATTGCAATCTTCTATTGCGCCGTTGTAATCTTGTAATTTCAATTTTGCATGCCCGCGGCGAGAAAACGCAAAATCGTATTTAGGATTTATTTCTATCGCTTTATTGTAATCTTCTATTGCACCACGATGATCTTCTAAGCCCAATTTTGCGGATCCACGATTTGCATATACTGGAGCCAATTGCGGATTAAATTCGATTGCTTTTGTATAATAATCAATTGCGCCTTTATAATCTTTAGCCTTATGTGCATTACCACCCTTTTGAAACCAATCGTTTGCAGTTAATATATTTATTTTTTCATTGTAAGAACTTTGTATCTTATTTTTTTCAACTTCCGAATTTTGCGTCGGTTTCGTTTTTGCATCTGCAAGTTCCTTCTTTAGCTTTTCAATTTGATTATTTGCATCATCAACTTGTTTTTGTAAAGCATCCAACTCTTTAATTTTTTCTTTATCGTTTGCAACAACTTTTAATTGCTTTGTTACATCATCCACATCGACGGTTATTTCCGCTTTTATATAATATGTTTCACCGTTCCATTTCTCATCAAGTATTTTTGTGTTGGTAACTCCAGCAGTAAACGTAGTAATCTGTTGGGTGGTTAATTCATTCAGCGTTACTTGCCCGGCAAATTGTTTTTCTTCTTTCTTTGTTTCAAACGTACTTTCGAGGTACATACCAATTTCCTCAAGTAAAATCCTTTTCACTTGCGTAAGTGCAAGCACCCTGGAAGATAGTTTACTATCTGCCTCTCCAGCGTTATATGAATATTCGCGTGTAAAGATTTTTGTCTGCGTAAAAATAGACGTTACACTGATGAAAAAAAAGAAAATGAATATTGGATTTCGTTTCATTGCATTACTATTTAAATAAATTTATTCTTTGTGCCTTAGTGGTAATAATTAAAACCACTAAGACACTAAGAACACAAAGTTACACTAATATTTTTACTTCGACATCTCTCCCGATTTTATTTCGGCTTTTTTCCCTTCAATCTCATCAGCGAGCGCGTTTGCATCGTACACATTGCGAAGACATTCCAACATTCCTCCCGTATGCACTGCAACGGCGCGGTTTCCACCAATATCATCGTACACAAATCTTCCCACAAGACTTTCGATATTGCCATCGAAAATCAAACCGACGAGTTCGCCTTTTTTATTCACAACGGGAGAACCGGAATTTCCTCCGATAATATCGCATGTAGAAACAAAATTGATTGGCGTCATTTGATTGACTTTATTTTTTCTTTCATCAAAACGCGCGGGTAATTCAAAATCACCTTTGTTATCAAAATCGGCTGAGTGCGCATACATTCCGGCAATCGTAGTTTTATACGGCGCTTTCGTTCCGTTCATCGCGTATCCTTTCACCGTTCCATACGAAAGACGAAGCGTAAATGTTGCATCGGGATTTTTATCTTTTCCATACACTGCAAAACGCGCTTGTCCGATTTTTTCTCCATTGGTAGTAAGAATCGCATCAATATTATCTTCTTGCCATTTACGAATTTCTCTTCCCATCGGGTCAAATTTTTTCGCGAGCATAATCATCGGGTCGGTAGATTTTGCGATTGCATCTTCTCCGCCATCCAAAAGTTCTTGGCGAAATTTTACATCAATGAGTTTTGAAGTAACAAGTTCTTTTGCAACTGCTTCGGGAGTTTTTCCGTTAAGAACCATTTTTACAAATGCATCATCTTTTCCAAGCGCTTCCATTACTTCATTCAAACGCGCGGTGATTGCAAATTCTTCCAAGTCTGTATAAATCGGCGCGGGAGAAAGCATTTGAAATTTCAACGATTGTAATTGAGAATCGTGATATCCATCCAATCGCTTTCCATCTTCTTTTTTCACTTCAGCAACATAGCGAACAATGTTCAAACCAATTCCGAACAAGCGCGAACCTTGCAATGAGTGATAAAAAATTTCTTTATAGCGCTTTGCAAATTTTGTTTCTGCATCTTTAATTTTTTTCCAAGCACCGGCGTATTTCTTCTTCCATTCAGAGTTTTTATCAACAAGCGCGCGGAAATCATCTTCTTCTTTCTGTTTCTTTGCAACAATATTTTTGTCGAGCATTCCTTGATACTCACCTTTCGATGCTTTCATTCCATTTTCCAAAGAGAAAATTTGATTCTTTGCACGACGTGCATTTTCATCGCTCAATGCAGAATATTTTTTTAAATAGTCAATTCGATATTGCAAATTCTTTAGACGAAACGGATACGCCATATCACGATTGAACATCATTTGCGCCATCGTGTGCAAGCGATTGGTTGAACCGGGATGACCGGATACAAACACGAGTTCATCTTCTCCCGCGCCATTTTTATTCCACGTCAAAAAATTTTCCGAATGAATCGGCTTGTCGTTTTCATACACACGGAAATACGCCATATCCAAATCGTATCGAGGAAACGTAAAATTATCAGGGTCGCCGCCGAAAAATGCCGCTTGCTGTTCCGGCGCCATCACCAAACGCATATCGGTGTATTTTTTGTAGCGATACACCCAATATTCACCGCCTTGATACAACGTTACAACTTCAGCACGAATATTTTTTGCATCGTCTGCATTTTCTTTTTCAATTTTTGCAATTTCTTCTTTACGAGCTGCGTGTGCATCTTTATCGCTCATTGAAGATTTCACAACGCCTTTCACTCGCTTTGTTACATCTTCCATCGAAATAAGAACATTGACTTCCAAATCGGGACATTTGATTTCTTCAGCAGTTGTCGCGGCATAAAATCCGTTCTTCACATAATCTTTTTCTTTGGTCGAAACTTTGGAAAGTTGTCCGAGAGCAACGTGATGATTGGTAAGCACAAGTCCGTTTGGCGAAATGAATGAACCGGAACCGCCATCATTGAAGCGAACGCTGGAAAGTCGAACGTGGTCAAGCCATTCTTTCGTCGGCTCGAATCCATATTTTTCTTTGAGTTGTTTCAGCGGTGGATTATCGTACGTCCACATTCCTTCGTCGGAAAATGCAAGCGTAGAAATGAAAAATAAACTAAACGCAAAAAGTAAGGTGCGTTTCGATATTGATTGAATGATTTTGTTCATAAGAATATATTGTTAGTGATTTGATTTCTACAATATGTAGAGTTGTTTGAAATTTGATAGAGTTTAGACTTTAAGAAACTTGATTTGGTTACATCAGAGAAATTATTTCCTCTTTTTCTACATTCAAAAATTCTGAAACATCGTTGACGATTGCGCTCAGCGTTCCTATTGAAATTGTTCGATGGTTCGGAATGGTAACATGGTGTTCTCCTTTCTCATTCTTTATTGTTAAACGAATATGGCTTCCATGTTGACGAGTTATTGTGTAACCAAATTTGCCGAGAATTTTTATGACATCATTGCCGCTTACATCCCGAGGAAATTTCATGCCGCAAAAACTTCTTCCTTTACAAAATGCAAACGAATTATTTTCGGTATTTCATTTGTTTCAAAATGACAATGCACGGCTTCTCGAATATTTTTTTTCAATTCTTGAAGGGAATTCCCTTCGGTAAAAATTGAATACCCTAATGCTCGCGCAAGAAAAACTTCTTCCGGCGATTCTTCTACTTGAAAAATTATTTCTGAATTCATTGTGTTTATTACTTACGCTTAACTAAAAAAAAGTCTTTCCAAACCTTCAAGATAACATTGAATCGCCTCTTTCGCATTACTCAATGCTTCTTCTTCCGTATCTCCTTGCGTATAACAACCATCTAACGCCGGAACGGAAACATTCAAACCACCTTCTTCTGCTGGTTCTAAAATTATGTTGAATTTCATTATTAAGTTTCTTTCAAAAATTTTCTTTCCACATCCATAATTTTATCAACACGTTTTTTATGACGACCGCCGCCGTGCCATGTTTCGAGAAATGTTTTTACAACGGCTTTCATTTGTCCAACGCCGATAATTTGACTTCCGAGCGTGAGAACATTTGCGTCGTTGTGTTCACGCGCGTTGCAAGCAGAAAATTCTTCGTGACAACACGCGGCGCGAACGTTCGGAACTTTATTCGCCGTCATACACGAACCAATTCCCGCACCATCAATGACAATTCCAAACGAAACTTCGCCGAGAGAAACCATTCGTGCAACTGTATAAGCAAATTCCGGATAATCAACTGCTTCTTCGGAATTTGTTCCAACATCAACAATTTTGCACCCAAGTTCAGCAAGAAATGGCTTTAAAGTTTCTTTGTATTTGAATCCTCCGTGATCACAACCCAAAGCAATAGTTAATTCATCTAACTTTCGTTTGGGAAAAAGCGGTTCCGCCGGTTTCGGTTCTCTTTTCTTTTCCGACTTTTCAGAAAAAGAAATTCCTAACTGCATTGCTCTGTCTTTTGCAGCGGCAGTAATCAATGCATTTTTTTCGACTTCAAAACTTTTCTTTCCTATTTTTGAAGCGTCAACAATTTCTTTTTCTGTTACTAATTGCCTTGACACAAAATGCTTACTATTCTACTAACATACTAAACTACTCATATACTCAACGACTTATTTCCCCTCTCCCATTTCTAAAACTTCTATTCTCACATTCGCTGTTCCCGTTTCCACCATTCCCAATTGTTTTGCAGCGGCGTACGAAACATCAATTATTCTTCCCTCAACATACGGACCTCTATCGTTGATTCGCAAAATTATGGAGCGATTGTTTGCTAAATTTTTCACGCGGACTTTTGTTCCAAGTGGCAATGTGCGATGCGCCGCAGTGAATTTATACATATCGAATGTTTCGCCATTCGCTGTTGTATTTCCGTGAAATGCATCTCCATAATAGGATGCAATTCCTTCTTGAACTGTACTGACATTCTGTTCTTCATTTTCGTTTTGCTGTTTAGATTCGCTTTTCTCTTTTACTTTCGTTTCGGTTTTCTTTTCAACAGATTTTGTTTTTGATGAAGTGAATCGTGGAACTGTTCCGCACGATTGTAAAATTGTTGCTAACACAAATCCCGCAATGAGAATTTTGAACGTAGATCTGTAACTCATACCTCAAATCGCACATCGCAAATCTACAAATACTCATTCAACTGTTTGCGCTTCAAATAATCAACTACTTCTTTCACGTCTTGCGATTGGTCTTTTTTGCAAATCAACACTGCATCATCTGTATTGACAACGATTACATCGTCAACGCCAATCACGGCAACAAATTTATCTTTTGAATCAACAAAAATATTTTTCGCGTTGCGTAAAAATGATTTTCCGTTCACGGAATTTCCGCCGTCATCTTTTCCCGAAAGCCGTGTAACTTCATCCCAACTTCCCACATCACTCCAACCGAAATTTCCGGGAATCACGAAAACACTTTTCGCTTTTTCCATCACGCCGTAATCAATCGAAACGCCGCGAATCATTTTGTATACGTTTTCTAACAAGACGGAAAAATTTTTATCGCCCACAAGAAATTCAATTTTGGAAAGTTCAGCATACATTTCCGGCAAATGTTGTTTTATTTCGTTAAGAATAACATCAACGCGCCAAATAAACATTCCACTGTTCCATAAAAAATCGCCGCTTGCGAGAAATTGTTTTGCCGTTTCAAGATTTGGTTTTTCTGCAAAAGTTTTTACACGATAAATTTTTTGCTCGAAATACGGATTTGTACTGTCGCTGGTATCTACAAACTGAATATATCCGAAACCTGTTTCGGGATGCGTTGGTTGAATTCCTATGGTGAGAAGGTTTGCAGATGTATATGAAACTTCCGTTGCAAGTTTTATTACCCGAAGAAATTCCTGTTCATCACGTATTAAATGGTCTGCTGGTAATACGACCATAACTGCTTTCGAGTCAATATTTTTCAACAGTGTCGCCGCAAGCCCAATACACGGCGCAGTATTTCTTCCGAATGGTTCTGCAATTATATTTTGTTCCGGAACGTTCGTCAATTGTTTTTCAACAAGCGGTTTTTGAATTTTATTCGTTACGATGAAAACATTCGACGGCAGAATAAAACTTTCCAAACGGCGAACCGTGTTCTGTAACATCGTTTGTTCGCCAAAAATTTTCAATAATTGTTTCGGTGATTTTTCTCTGCTACGGGGCCAAAAACGCGAGCCAACTCCGCCAGCCATTATTACTGCGAATACGTTCACAAAATTTTAGATTTGAGATTTCAGATTTTAGGTTTTGGGTTAGTTCATTACAGAAATTTCTTTCTTCATTTCTACTAAAGAAAGTTTTTTCCCCGCTCGGAATTCTTTTCGAGCATTTTGGATTATTTCTAAAAATTCTTCGTTGGAAGATAAAGCTAATGCTTCGTCATCAATATTTCCAAGGGAAATAATTGCGGCTATTGGTTTACGCTTTTTTGTAAAGATAATCGTTTGCTTTTTTGATTCTTTTATATAATCAGAAATGAGTTTCTCTGAAGGTAGAAGTTCTATGGTTTTCATAATTGTATTTCTTTGTCATCAATGAAAAGTGTATTCCCTATTTTTTCACCGATGGCTAATATTTCAACAGTTTTGGAATGTTCATCAACATCATAAAAAATGCGAAGGTTTCTCACTCGTAATTCCCACGGTGCAATCGGATTTGGTCGCAAAAGTTTTTTATTTCGAGTTACTGCTTGTGGCTGATATAATAATTGTTCTTCAATTGCGTCTAATATTCTTGAGCGGTCAATCCCTTTCAATGCTCTCATTTGCAATTTCACCGAATCTGCAAAATCAATATTGTACTTCACTGACAAATTTTAATTTTTCACTTTTCATTTTTAATTGGAATATATTCTCGGCACTCGCGTCGAAATATTTGTCAATACTTCGTACGAGTTTGTTCCGATTTTCATTGCAAGTTCTTCTACGAATATTTCTTCGTTTCCATTTTTTCCAATCAAAGTAACATCATCACCGACGTGAATATTTTCTCCATCAGTAACATCGAGCATCATTTGGTCCATACAAATTGTTCCGACGGAAGGAAATCGTTTTCCATTGACAAGAACATCAACATTATTGGAAAGCGTACGAAAATATCCATCGCCGTAACCAATTGGGATTGTTGCAATGCGCGACGTACGCTTCGTAAAATATGTTCTTCCGTAACTGATGCTTTTATTCGCAACAACTTCTTTCAAATACACAATTTTCGATTTCAATGAAAGTATCGGCATAACGGAAATTGTTTTCGCTACTTCTTTCGATGGATAAATTCCGTAGAGCAAAATTCCCGGACGAATGAGATTGAAATACGAATCGCTTCCATTCAATATTGCACCGCTGTTTGCAATATGTTTGAATGGAATCTCTATTTTCTTTTTTTCTAATTGTTCAAGAACAGAAATAAATTGCTGAAGTTGAAACTGTGTGAACGATTTATCTTTTTCCGAAGAAGCGAAATGAGAAAAAATTCCAACGACATCAAGTTTCGGAAGACGCGCAACTTTTTCTGCAAATTCAACTGCGTGTTCCGAATGAATTCCCAACCGTTCCATTCCCGTATCAATTTTCAAATGCACACGCGCTTTTCGTCCGTTGGTTTTTGCAACTTCATCATTGATGCGTTGCGCAAGTTCAAGCGATGAAACGGTAATTTCAAAATCGAACGCGAGAAATTTTTCCACTTGATTTCCGAGAACACCGCCAAGCACAAGAATCGGCGATGTAATTCCATTCGTTCGCAACTCAATTCCTTCTTCCAAAAATCCGACACCGAGATATTCGACGCCAAAATCCACAAGCGATTTGGAAATTTCCACAAGTCCGTGTCCGTATGCATTTGCTTTTACAATTCCCATTACTTGGGTTTTCACGGAAAGTTGATGTCGAATGTTCTTCAAATTTGTTTGGAGTGTCGTGAGATTTATTTCGGCTCGAGTCGGGCGCATAGAAAAAAATTTCGGCGTTAATATACAAGAATGAAGAAGTAAATTCAAGGAACGTATCGCATTCGTACAGACAAAACGAAACGTGTATCTTAAAATCTTACACTCATTCCCAATGTTGGTAAAATGGGAAACATGGTTGTGGGATTTCTTTCGACTTTTAAGTTGGAATCAACAAATGTTTGATAATTCAAAATATTTTTTCTATTGTAAACGTTGATGACATCCAAATAAAATGTCCAATCGAGATTCCAAAATTTTTTATACCAATTCAATCGCACGTCAAGACGATGATACGGAGGTAATCTTCCGGCATTAACTTGATTTCCTTCCGCTCTTTTAACATCGAACACAATATTGCTATCGCTATCAACCTGAATAAAACCGAGTAACGTATCAAGGTGAATATTATTGATAATCGTATCAATATGAACGGTGATAATTCTTGGTTGAATCCCAGAAGGAGGAGAAAATGGAAAGTTCGTTCCATATTTCCATTTTATTGCGACTTCAAACGATTGACTTGGTTTGAAATTGAAATTGCAATTGAACGTATGTCGTTGGTCGTATGAAAGCGGACTCCAAACACCGAAACTGTTTCGTTGCGCCCATGCAAGCGCATAACTGAGCCAGCCAAAAATTGAAGTTTGCGGCGTTGCTTGTTTCTTTTCGATATAAAATTCAATGCCGTACGCATCGCCCAAAGAATTATTTTCCGGAATATTGACAAAAACATCTTGCCATATTTGACGCGGTGCTGTCCATCCATCAATCCGTCGCAAATCATTTCCCGGAATTGGCTCCGAAACAAATCGCAATTGTCGTTCTTTCTTTTGACGAATCAAATGTTCAAATCGTTTGTAATATGTTTCTACCTTTCCAAAAATTTCTGACGTTATCCAATGTTCGTATCCTGCGATGTAATGCGTTGCTTGTTCCGCACGTAATTCCTGCGCGTTTGAAAGTGAATAGAAAACATTTTGGTCTACTAATTTTTCATATCCCGGAGATTGATAATACATTCCATAAGCGGCGCGAAATGTGCTTATCGGATTGATGAGATAGGAAAAATTTACTCGCGGTTCAATGTAATATTTCTTTAACAAATGAAAATAGTCTAATCGCATTCCGGGCTGCAAATGAAAACGTTCACTCATTGTCCATTGGTCTTGTGCATAAGAAATCACGCGATAATATGATTGCTCTTGTACGAAATTATCGAGAAACGCCATATTCTGATTTTGTAATCGCGCGCGAAATTCCGGAGGTAATTGCGTTTTCCAAAATAATTCATTCTTCAACCAATCCAATGCTATTCCAAATTCGTACCAATGATTATCGTGTGTATAAATGATATCTTCTTTGAAAGAGTATTTTTGAAAAACAAACGAGGAAGTAATGTCAATATTATATAAGGGCAGTTCTAAAAATTAAATTTTTTCATCGGTATGATGTTTTTGTCGTCAGAAACAATATTATCAGTGCTGACAACGAAAATTTGCAACCGAAAAATTATTTCTGATAAATTGTTGTATG